>Ga0316207_10000015_pt1 | contig 405754 bp, 405 predicted proteins | sample 6weekpyrite_MG_FD_204943 | JGI IMG/M metagenome (GOLD analysis project Ga0316207, IMG submission 204943) | Microbial mat bacterial communities from mineral coupon in-situ incubated in ocean water Damariscotta River, Maine, United States -... | ecosystem: Environmental > Aquatic > Marine >...
CTCTCAAGCAGTCGTAACAAAAAATAGAGTTTATTTACTAGGTGGATTCAACGGTTCAGCTTACACAAACACAATCTACTCAGCACCATTTGCTGATGGTTGGGAGATAACTGGTAATAGTTATTAATTACTACTATTTTTTAAAATCTTAGCAACCTTTTGGGTTGCTTTAGATTAAAAATAATCATAAATAAAAGAGAACTAAAGAATTTTAAATGTCTCATTGGTATAAATGAAGATACTTTGAAAAAGGGTTAAATAGTTGGAATTATAAAAAGTTTTTTATTTCAGATAAGAATTATATTTTTAAAACGATAGAATATGCAAAAGATGAGTATTTAAAGATTAATATTGATATAACTTTGTATGTAAAAGAGAAAAAAAAGGTCTATACAGATAAAATGGAGAAGATAAAAGTTATTAAAAACAGTTTTGTTTAATTTTTTAATAAGAATATATAAAATTATTGATACATTTAAAATGGGTAAATTTATCAAGTACTTTTAGTATAGTTTTGCAATGGGTTTAATATTTTTGTAGTAGAGTTTAGTTATTTAATATGAGGAAGTAGTGTGATTACATTTACTAAAAGTGATAAAGTTTTTGAGAAAACAAGCTCTTTTTGGAAAATATTAATTGTAGATGATAATGAGTATGCTCACAGTATAACAAAAAGAGTATTAAAGGATTTTACATTCGATAATAAAATGTTAGACATACGTAGTGCTTATAATTCAATTGAAGCTTTTGATATTTTAAAAAAAGATCCAGATTATGCACTTGTATTATTAGATGTAGTCATGGAAGTTAAAGATGCTGGGCTTATATTGGCAAAGAAGATTAGAGATACTCTACATAATTCAATTACTCGTATAGTATTGCGTACTGGTGAACCAAATAGCGCTCCTGTTCAAACTGTAATAAAAGAGTATGATATACATGATTATAAGGAAAAAACAGAATTAAGTAGTATAAAGCTAATAACTACAACAATTTCTGCTTTACGCTCTTATAGAGATATTAAAAAAATAAAAGATAGTGAAGCTTATCTTCAAAAAGTTGTAAATGAACGAACTCGTGATTTGAAATTTTTAAATGATGAGTTAGAAGAGCGAGTAGAGAGTCAAACAGCATATATGATAGAACAGTCTAAATATACTCAAATTGGCGAAACAATTGCTATGATTGCACATCAGTGGAGACAGCCATTAGGTAGTATTAGTGCAATTGTGATAAATAATTTAACTAAATATGAGCTTGAAATATTGAGTTTAGAAGAAGTTAATAAAGATTTATACCGTGTTCAAGATATTTTACAACATCTATCTTCAACAATAAATGAATTTAGAGATTTTTTTAAACCATCAAAAGAGAAAGAAAAGTGTAATATTGAAGAACTTATTGATAGTTCATTGAACTTAATTGAGAGTTCTACATCTTCTAAAAATATTACTATTATAAAAAATTATAGAATTTGTTCAACCATTTTAAGCTTTAAAAATGAGATTAAACAGGTTTTTTTAAATATTTTAAATAATGCAAAAGATAGTATTGAGTTTGTTGAAAATCCTAGTATTATTATAGATGTGTATGAGGAAGATAATTTCATTAAAGTTTCAATAGAAGATAATGGAAAAGGTATTGATATAGAGGATATGGATAAAATATTTGAACCTTATTTCTCAACAAAGTCTAAAAATGCTACAGGGTTAAGTTTATATATATCTAAAATAATTGTTGAAAATCACTGTGATGGGAAGATAAATATCCAAAATAGTGACACTGGAGTTACTGTGAATATATTTTTTCCATTAGATTATTAGTATAATAGACTTTTTATCGAATAGATATTGACGCTGTTATAGTTTTTAAATTGGAATGTTTAGCATCTATTTCAGCTATTTTAATGGCATTATTCGTTTCAGGTAAAGTTAGAAGTGATTGTTTTAATTTAGATATGGCATCTTTTTTATCTTCTGTGGAAATATTTATAGGTAGTTCAATTTTAACTTGTATTAACTTTGTATAGTCCTTTTTTCGATTTGATGCAAAAACTCCAAACATTAGAGCTGCTAATACAGCTAACTCAATTGCTATAGCTATTATTACCAATATTACGTCTATATCAATATTGCTACTTTGCATTTATTCTCCTTGTTGCATATATATTGTTCTACTAGGAAATGCGAAGGCACTTCCATTTTTTTCTACAATTTTCATTAACTCTAAGTTAATTTCCTCTTTTATTGCAAGCCATTCTCCCCATTTAGTTGTTGTTGTAAAAAAATAACAAAAAACGCCTAAAGAACTCTCATCAAAGTCTGTAAAGTGTATGAACATGGTGTCTTGATCTAGGTCACTACGTGATTTTAAATATATTCTAATATCATCTAAGATTTTTTTCATCTGTGAGGTAGTTGTTGAGTATTCAAGCCCTATTTTCATCTTAATTCTGCGTTTTTCCATTTTGCTCCAGTTTATAATTGCAGAATTTGCAAGAATTGCATTTGGAACTGTTACAAGAGCTTGTGCAAAAGTACGAATTTTTGTAGAACGTACACCAATCTCTTCGATTGTACCCTCAACATCAGGAGTTTTAATCCAGTCTCCTCTATTAAATGGTTTATCACTAAAGATAACTAATGAGCCAAAAAGGTTTGCAGCACTATCTTTTGCAGCAAGTGCAAATGCTAAACCACCAAGACCTAAAGAGGCAACAAAACCACTAATGTTGTAACCAAACTCCTGCATTACAGTCACAAATGCCATAGCAATTACGATGAACTTAAGAGTTTTAATAACGAAATCAGCTAACTCATCTGTTACATTATTGTGAATTTTTTGTGTAGCATTACGAAGAGGTTCTGTAAAGATGTCAACTGCCCGGTAAAGCGTCCAAATGACAACTACGACAGTAAATGCTCTAAAAAATTTATCAAATACTGCCTGTGGTTCAGGAGTGATTGAAAGAATTGTTTGCGCAAAGTAAATCCCGGTGAGTATTAGAGCAAAATGCAATGGTGTTTCAACCATTTCAATAAGTTTATCATCGAAATCGGTACGAGTTTTTTGTGCACCTGTTTTAAGAATTGAAATAACAAATTTACCTAAAAGTTTACGAAGAAGCATAAATAATAGAAAAATAGCAAGCGCACTTATCCATTTAAGAAGAGTATTGTCTAGGTATCGAACTTGTAAAAGTGTGTTAAAATATTCTTGCATTCTGTAATCACCTGTTTTTAACACTAATTGTACTAAAATCTTTCAATATTTAAGGGGAAACATGCGTACATTAATTTTAATTTTTATATTGGCACTTGGTTTGCATGCTAAATTAATTGAAGCAAACTATAAAGTTACATATGGATTATTAGGGACAATAGTTAAAGCAAAGGTTACTATAAATAGTGATGATGATAATTACTGCATAGTTTTAGAAGCAGAAGCTGTGGGACTTGCAAAGGCACTTAGTGGTGGTAGAAAAGAGTATTATGAGAGTTCAGGACGTGTAGTAAATGGTCTTTTTTTAACAGATAATTACACAGTTGTTAAAAAAAGAAAAACTAAAACTACAACAAGCCGTCACACTGTAAAAAATGGTGAAATAAAAGTTAAAAAGTTTGTAGATGAAAATGGCGAAGTTAAAGTTAGTGAAGAGACACTAGATTATAAAGCTAATTTTGACTACCTGAGTCTATATGGAAATGTAATCTATCGCTTAGAAAATGAGAAGAAGAATAGCTGGAATATTAAAACTATTGGCGGGAAGGCTGATGATAAAAAGGTAACAATAACACGTCTAGTTGATGCAGAGCTAAATAAGATGAAAAAAGATTTAAAAATTGATACAGAGCATTATCTTTTTATAAATGTACATCAGAAAATTTTCTCCTCAAAAGAGGGAATACTAAACGTTGCAATGGATAAAGACGGAATTATCCAAAAAGCAGTATTAAAAGATGTTATTTTCTTTGGAGATATTACAGGGACACTTGTTGGTAAAACGGTAAGGTAATACGAAGATTTAACACCATTTGATAATGCAGATAAAAATAATTCTTATTGTAAAGCATTAAATTGGGCAGTTAAAAAAGTTAAGAATAAATTGTTTGTTTGGACTAAAGGAATCGAGGAATTATAATGACAAAAAATGAAATATTAAACTATCTTCAAAAGCATAAAAATGAATTTTTAGAGAAATATCAGGTATCAAAGATTGCACTATTTGGTTCATTCGCTAGAGATGAAGATAAAAAAGATAGTGATATAGATATTGCTATTGAAACAAAGCTAAGTGATTACTTTTTATTGTATGACTTAAAAGAAGAATTAGAAAATAGTTTTCATAAAAAAGTTGACTTGGTTAGAATAAGAGAAAAAATGAATTTAGCTCTGAAAAATAGAATTCTAAAAGATGGCATATATGTATGACAAAACTTTAATCTTAGATGTTTTAGAACAGGTAATAGAAGCTTCTGAAGTCGTAGAAGAGAGGTGTGTTTCTGTAACTGATGTAGATTATTTTATAGATACTAAAGATGGACAAAAAACACTTGATAGTATCTGCATGAAATTGATTGCAGTTGGAGAGAGCATTAAAAATATTGATTCTATTACTGACAAAAGTTTATTGGATAAATACCCTCAAATAGAGTGGCGGAAGATTAAGGGAATTCGTGATTTTATATCTCATCACTATTTTGATTTAGATGCTGAGGTTATTTATGGCATTTGTAAAAATAATATCAATGATCTATTAGCTATATTACAGCAAATTAAAAAAGATCTATTATCATAGCGATATTTAAAAATTTAGATTCTGGGGTAGTTTATATGCTTCTCGCCTCTTTTCTTTTTTCTCTAATGGGAGGTTTTGCAAAAGAATTGAGCGAGCATATGAGCTCTTTAGAGGTTGTATTTTTTAGAAACATGTTTGGTGTATTTCTTTTAGGAGCTACACTATTTGGACGTCCCATGAACCATAAAGGTGGAAAACCATTTTTACTTCTTTTTCGTGGGCTTATCGGTTTTATTGCAGTTCTTGCCTTTTTTTACAATATTGCTAACATTGCACTCGCTGATGCTATTACTTTTTCAAAAACTTCACCAATTTTTACAGCTTTTTTTGCATGGCTATTTTTAAAAGAGAAAATTTCGCCTCTTGGTTGGTTGGCTCTATTTATTGGTTTTATTGGAATTGTTTTAATTACACAGCCAAGTGGTTTGACACTAACTAAGACCGATTTACTTGGAATATTTAGTGGAGTTGGTGCGGCACTTGCTTATACTTCAGTAAAAGAGCTTAAAGAGTATTATGATACACGTGCAATTGTTCTTTCTTTTACCGGAGTTGGTACAATTGGTCCAATTATTTTAATGTCTGTAGCTCCATATATTGAGTCATCTAAATTAGATTTTTTATTTGCTGAGTTTGTAATGCCAAGTGGTTGGCAATGGTTTAGTATCGTTGCAATGGGTACTTTAGCAACTTTAGCACAAGTATTTATGACAAAATCTTATGGGATGAGTAAGGCTGGCTTAGTTGCTACTGTAAGTTATAGTACAATTGCCTTTTCAATAATATTAGGAATATTTTTAGGTGATGCGTTTCCAACATTTGTAACAATATTGGGAATTTTATTAATTACAGTAGCTGGAATATTAGTGGCAAAAAAACCAAAAAAGGTAAAAGAATGATTTTAATAGCAGGACCATGTGTAATAGAGAGTCGTGAGGCTATACAAAAAATTGCAGAAGGTTTAAAACCGATAGCAGAACGAGATGACATTGATTTTTACTTTAAAGCTAGTTTTGATAAAGCAAATAGAACAAGTTTAAATAGTTTTAGAGGCCCTGGTTTAGTTGATGGTCTAAAAATGCTTGCTGAAATTAAAGAGCAGTTTGGTTATAAAATTTTAACTGATGTTCATGAGAGTTCACAAGTTGAAGCTGTAGCTGAGGTTGCAGATGTTATGCAGATTCCTGCATTTTTATGTCGTCAAACTGATTTGCTTGTGGCAGCTGCTAAAACAAAAGCGGTTGTAAATATTAAAAAAGGACAATTTATAAATCCATACGATATGAAATATTCACTTCTCAAAGTTTTACAAACTCGTGGAGCAGATATAGCTGAATATGAAGTTTCAAAAGAGAGTAATGTTTGGTTAACTGAGCGTGGTACAACTTTTGGTTATGGTAATCTAGTTGTTGATATGAGAGCGCTTCCTATTATGCGCGCTATTGCACCTGTAATTTTTGATGCAACTCATAGTGTGCAGATGCCAGGTGCTGCTGGTGGTAAAAGTTCAGGTGATCGCACTAAAATTTCGTATCTTGCGAGTGCTGCGGCTGCAGCTGGGGTTGATGGATTCTTTTTTGAGACACATTATAACCCTGATGAAGCTTTAAGCGATGGACCTAATATGATTCCTTTGAATGAGTTAGGTGCATTGGTTGAGAGATTAGTGAGAATTCGCGCCGTAAATGAGGCGTACCCGATAAATTAAGATTATTTTAAATATAATTGCCCAATTTTAAAGTGCTAAGGAAATGTAACAAATGAAGACTATTGAGGGAACATTACAAGTAAAAAATGATAAAAAAGTAGCGGTAATTTGTGGTCGTTTTAACCATATAATAACTGACAGACTTGTTGAGGGTGCAAAAGATTCTTATGTACGTCATGGTGGGAATGCTGATAATATTGATTTGATTTTAGTTCCAGGTGCTTTTGAGATTCCATTAGCTTTAAATAGAATTTTAAAAAATGGAAACTATGTTGGTGTCTGTTGCGTTGGTGCAGTGATTCGTGGGGCTACTCCACATTTTGATTACATCTCAGCTGAATCAACAAAAGGGATCGCTAGTGCTGCACTAAACTATAATGTGGCAGTATCTTATGGACTATTAACTACTGATTCAATTGAACAAGCGATTGAGCGTGCTGGTAGTAAGGTAGGAAATAAAGGTTTTGAAGCGATGACTGGTTTAATAGAGATGATGAACTTATATGAAGAGATTGGTTAATGGCTACTAGACGACATGCTAGAGAAGCAGTAGTCGCGCTACTTTATGCCTATGATTTAGGTAATGAAGATATTAATGACTTTACTGATCAAATTTTAGAAGAGCGTAAAATTCGTAATAAACAGAAGGATTTTGCTTTAAACCTTTTTAATGGAGTATTGTCAAACTTGATAACATTGGATAGGGCAATATCTACTCAAATTAAAGAGTGGGATTATGATAGAATTGGTTCTATTGAAAAGGCACTTTTACGTCTTGGAAGTTTTGAAATCCTATTTGAAAAGGTAGATAAAGCTGTTGTTATAAATGAAGCCATTGAAATTTCTAAAGATTTTGGAGATGAAAAGTCTCCAAAATTCATAAATGGTGTTCTTGACAACATCAAATTTGTTGAAGAAGTAGAAGACGAAGTTAAAAAGAGTGATGATTAAAGCTTTTCTTTTAACGCTTCTTTTTACTGCGTTATCTTTTGCAAATAGCTGTATAGAGTGTCATGAGGGAATAGAACAGATACGAAGCTCAGAATCTAAGATGATGAGTGAAATTTTGGATATGGCTGATAAAGCTGGTCATACTGGAAATGATTGTATAGTCTGTCATGGTGGGAATCCAAATGAGAAAAAAAAAGAGTTTTCTCATAATGGGACTGTTGAATATTTTTTAAAAAACGAGGGACCAAAAAACTTCTATCCAGCACCAGCTAGTCCTTGGATAAATAAAAATACCTGCGGAATGTGCCATAAAGAGCAAGTAGGTACTCAATATAGTTCATTAATGATGAGTGAGGCTGGAAAGATTCAAGGAACATTATGGGGGTTTGGCGGTCTTAATGGCTATGCGCATGATGTTGGTAACTATGATGTAAATGCCTCTTTTGAACTTTATAAAAAGCTAGGAACAAAAAAATATATCTCTTATATGAAAAATATTCATAGTAAAAATCCTCAAATATTTCCAAAAAGTATGAAAGAGTTACCTCAAGCACCAACAGCAGATGAGGTACAGAAAAATCCACAATTAGCAGCTTATACATACATGCGTCAAGAGTGTCAAAGATGTCACACTGGAAGTAAAGGTGGTAGTAGACATCATAAGGGTGAATTTAGAGGAATTGGATGTGCGTCTTGTCACATTCCATACTCAAACTCTGGACTTTATGAGGGTAAAGATAAAAGTATAAGTAAAACTCAAAAGGGTCATCTACTTGTTCACTCAATTCAATCTACAAGAAAAGTAAAAGTTAAAGTCAATGATCAAAATTACTCTGGAATTCCAGTTGAGACCTGTACAACATGCCATAATCGTGGTAAAAGAATTGGTGTCTCTTACCAAGGTTTGATGGAGTCAGCTTATCAATCAACATGGATGGAAGATGGAAGCGGACAACCTAAACTTCATGGCAAGAGATATTTGCATATGAAGTCAGACATTCATCAGAAAAAAGGGATGTTATGTCAAGATTGTCACACTTCTGCTGATTCTCATGGTGATGGAATGGCAGTTGGAACTACACTAGCTGCTGTGGAGATTGAGTGTCAAGATTGTCATGGAACAACTAAAGCCTATCCATGGGAACTCCCTCTTGGTTATTCAGACGAACATGATACTAAACCTGCAACTGGTAAGAGTAGGGGAGTAACACAGATATTAAAAGAGTACCTACAAAAAGGTACTGTTTATGATAAAAAGAGAGGTTATCTTTTAACTAGTCGTGGAAATCCTTTGACAAATACAGTACGAGAAGAGAACAATAGCATAACAGTACATTTAGCAAGTGGAAAAGATATAAATTTACAGCCTCTAAAAAAGTTAAAAATGCAAGAGAAACTTTCTGAGAAAGCACTCGTGGCGATGGATCAAGTTCAAGCGCATGTTGATAGATTAGAGTGTTATACGTGCCATGCAACATGGGCGCCACAATGTTATGGTTGTCATGTAAAAATTGACTATTCAGGTGGTAAACAAAATGTTGATTGGTTAAAGGCTAGCCATGATCAAGACTTACATGGTACAACTGGGGATATGCGTGGTAATTTAAAAGATTATTTAATTGATGGGAAAGTTACAGAGACTAGATCTTTTCTTCGTTTTGAAGATCCACCACTTTCACAAAATGGAGAAGGGCGCATAAGTCCTACAATTCCAGGATGTCAAACTACAATTACAGTAATTGGTAGAGATGGTAAAGCCCTGCTTCAAAATCATGTATTTAAGATTCCAAATGTAGAGGGTGCAGGTGAAGAGGGACAGCTAGGAATCGATATGTCGCCTGTTCAACCACATACCATTCAAAAAGAGGCACGTTCATGTGAGAGTTGTCACTCTAATGCTAAAGCTATGGGTTATGGAATTGAGGGTGGTATGTTAATGTCAAGTCCTGCAAATGACTATATAGTGGACATTTCAACAGCAGAGGGTAAACTACTGTCTAAGAATTCAAAGATACAAATTTCAGCTGTTGAGAATCAAAATATGGATTGGTCAAGGTTTGTAGATGAAAACGGTACACAGCTCCAAACTGTTGGACATCACTTTAAGCTTTCAGGTCCATTAAGCAATGAACAACGTGCAAAATTAGATCGTAGTAATATTTGTTTATCATGTCATAAATCAGTTCCAGATAAAGACTTGGCTGTGAGTGCGTTGCATCATGTGGCTGTGATGGCTGGAATTAAAATAGATAAAAAAGAGCATGGTTCTATTTTAAATAAGATTTTACGTATTGGAGCTTGGGCTCAAGTTGTTGGTATTTTACTATTGATTGTCACCATTTTGTATCTTTTTTATAGGGTTAGAAAAATAATAAAATAGTCTTTTTTTAGTTAGTTATATGACTATTAATTAATATTTACATTGGAATAATAATGGCTTTAATCTCCTAAGAATTTCATCTTTTAAAGTTTTAATGGTTGTCAATTTCTATCCTAAGGTTAGTTTACGATAGTATTGTATCAAATAATGTAGAGTTAAGTTATTTTATTTATCTGAACTTTTTTATTTTTGATATAATTCGCGTTATTTAGAGTTTAGATTAGGAACAATTACATGATGTGGAGAGAAAAATGAAGTTAATACTTTCAGTGTTTTTATTTTTGTCAGTTATGAATGCAGCAGACTTTGTAACAAAACTTAGCCCATTTAGCGTTGATGTTACAATTGATAAGCTTACTAAAATTGTAAAAGCTAAAGGTTTTACAGTTTTTGCTTTAGTAGATCATGCTAAGGGGGCAAAAGGTGTTGGACTTACTTTAGCTGATCAACAAGTTTTAATTTTTGGAAATCCTAAAGTTGGTACTAAAATTATGCTTAAGGATCCATTGGCTGGATTTGATTTGCCAATTAAAGTTATGGTATTTCAAGAGGGTAAAAAAGTAAAAGTTGTTTATAGAACAAAAGAGTATTACGCAACTCATTACTCACTAGATAGTTGTGGGTCATTAAATAAAATGGCTGGTGCATTAGATAAAATTACAGATAAAGCTATAGGCAAATAATATGAGCCGTATGAATGTAGCACAAGCTCTTAATTTAATTGAACATGCTGATTTAAAAGAGCTTGGTATGCTAGCTACACAACGTAAGCGTGAGCTTCATCCTAAAGGCATTACTACTTTTGTGATAGATAGAAATATTAACTATACAAATGTGTGTTGGGTAGATTGTAAGTTTTGTGCATTTTACCGTCACGCTAAAGATGAAGATGCTTATGTTCTTACGTACGAGGAAATAGGGCAAAAGATTGAAGAGTTACTGGCGATTGGTGGTACTCAGATTCTTTTTCAAGGTGGCGTTCATCCTAAGCTTCAAATTGAGTGGTATGAAGATTTAGTAGAGTGGATTCATTTGCATTATCCAACTATTACAATTCATGGTTTTTCTGCAATTGAGATTGATTACATTGCTAAGATTTCAAAAATTAGTATTGAAGATGTTTTAACTCGTTTGAAAGTTAAAGGACTAAGCTCAATTCCAGGTGCGGGTGCTGAGATTTTAAGTGATCGTGTTCGTGACATTATTGCGCCACGAAAAATTGACGCGTCTCGTTGGATTGATATTCATAGAAAAGCTCATAAGCTAGATATTAAATCTACTGCTACAATGATGTATGGTACGGTTGAGACTGATGAAGAAATTGTTCGTCACTGGGAGATGGTAAGGAATCTTCAAGATGAAACGAACGGTTTTAGAGCATTTATTATGTGGTCTTTTCAATCAGATAATACGCAACTAAAACGTGAAATTCCAGATTTAAAAAAGACAACATCAAACCGTTATTTGCGTCTTTTGGCAGTAAGCAGATTATTTTTAGATAATATACCAAATATTCAAAGTTCATGGGTCACACAAGGCTCTTATATTGGTCAAACTGCGCTAATGTTTGGTGCGAATGATTTAGGTTCAACTATGATGGAAGAGAATGTTGTAAAGAGTGCAGGGGCAAGCAATAGGATGGGAAGTGACGAGATGATAAGTTTAATAAAAGATATAGGTGAGTATCCTGCGCAGAGAAATACAGCTTATGAAATTGTGAGAGATTATGCGTAATATAGTTATATTAATATTTTTAGGAGTAACATTGATGGCAAGTAAGATAATAAATGTTGAAGTAAAAGGAGTAAATGTACCGATTATTTATGAGCATGATACTCAGTTACCGATAGTTTCAATGCAGTTAGTTTTAAAAAACTCTGGGACTATTAATGATGGTAATTTAAGCGGTCTTGCTAGTATGAGCGCTTCAATGCTTAATGAGGGAACATTAAAAGATGGAAGTTTAGGGTTTGCTAAAAAATTAGAAGAGAAAGCAATTCATTTAGGTATTCATAGTGGTAATGAAACTTTTGTTTATGAAGTTGGCTCTTTGAGAAATGTTTTTGATGATGCAATATCATATTTAAATCAGTTATTAGAAGCTCCAAATCTAACTAAAGATTCTCTTAAAAAAGTAAAAATTAGTACGGTTGGAACTATTACACAAAAACTAAATGATTTTGATTATATCGCAAGTACGGAGTTAAAATCTCTACTTTTTAGAGGCACAGTTTTAGCAAACACATCGATTGGAACATTAGAAAGTGTTGATGCTATTAGTCTTAAAAATATTAAAGATTTTGTGAAAGAGATTTTGGTTTTAGAGAGAGCTGTTATTGTAATTGGTGGAGATATTAGCCAGAGTGAAGCAGAAAATTATGCTAAAAATGTTTTAAAAAATTTAAGTCATGGTAAATTAGAGGAGTTACAGTACATAGAGACATCAATGGATGTTAATAGTAGTGTTATAAAAAAAGAGACTGAACAGGCATATATATATTTTGGTGCGCCATTTAATATGAGAGCTGCTGATGCAGATTATTACAAGGCTAGAGTAGGTATTCATATTTTAGGTGCTGGTGGTTTTGGAAGTCGTTTGATGGAAGAGATTCGTGTAAAAAGAGGACTTGCATACTCTGCTTATGCGCGAGTATCTGTTAATAATTCGCATAGTTATTTTAGTGGGTATCTTCAAACTAAATTAGAAAATCAAGATGAGGCAATGAAAATTGTTAAAGAGGTTATTAGTAGTTATGTATCAAAAGGTGTTACACAAGTCGAGCTTGATGCTGCTAAAAAGTTTTTATTAGGGAGCGAACCTCTTAGAGTGGAGACACTTTCACAGAGACTTTCACGTGCATTTTCAGAGTACTACAAAGGTAAAGAACTTGGATATTCACTACAAGAATTAGAGTATATTGAAAAGTTAGAGCTTTCAGATTTAAACGAATTTATTCGCAATCATGGCGAAATTATGCAGCTTAGTGTTGCCGTTGTTACAAAATAAAGCTGATTTAGAAAAGTTTAAAAGGTTAGGAATCTCTTCTGCCTTAGAGCTTGCAGTTTTTGTTCCTGCTATTTATGAGAATCGCGAGCTTTTAAGTGAGGCTTTAATTGGTCAAACACAAGTTTTAGATGTTACAGTTAAATCTATCCATCAGACTTCTAAATTTCTTCGTGTATCTTTCTTTAGCCATAATTTAGGGACAAATGTAGATGGAATGATTTTTAATCCACGTCCATTTCATAGAAATGTTTTTAGAGATTCTGCAAAGATGTTAATTCATGGAAAAATTCAAAAATATAATGGTACTCTTCAGATAGCTCAACCAAAAGTAATTGAAAGTTCAGGTGGTATTGTCGCTATTTATAGAACAGATTTACGAACCGATAGTATGAGGCGGTTAATTGAAAAATATGTAACTTTAGAGAATTTAGATGTCCTGCCAGATGATGTAATTAAAAATATTATGAGCCTGCACTATCCAACTGCTGAATTTGTAAATAATTTTATAAAAGTTGGTGAATATGGGGGTAAGTATCTGTACGCATTAAAATTTGTAGAGCTATATACGTATATGTTTCAACTTAGAAAAAAGCGTAGATATTTTAAAGCTTCTCATGTATTAAATGCAGAGTGGCAAAGTTGGAGAAAAACTCTACCTTTTAATCTTACAGATGATCAAAAACGAGCTATTGATAAAATTGAGAAAGATTTTAGTTCAGGTCTCTCTAGTCGTAGAATTGTTGTTGGAGATGTTGGTTCTGGTAAAACTATGGTTATTTTAGCTTCTATTATAATGGCGCATCCATATAAAAGTATATTGATGGCTCCTACTACTTTACTTGCTAATCAGCTTTTTGAAGAGGCACAAAAGTTTTTACCAGATGAGTTTAAAATTGTATTAGTTACAAATGAGCATAAAAAAGAGGACTTAGCAGAGTTTGACGTATTAATAGGAACGCATGCGCTTCTTTATAGAGATTTACCAAATGTTGCACTTGTGATGGTGGATGAGCAACATAGATTTGGAACAGCTCAAAGAAATATGTTAGAGAAATTAACAAATAATGATGCAAATACTAAACCACACTATATTCAATTTTCAGCCACTCCAATTCCACGTACTCAGGCTATGATTGATTCAAATTTTATAGATGTCTCTTTAATTGAACAGACACCATTTAAAAGAGATATCTTAACTAAAGTTATTCAAAAACAACACTTTAGAGATCTTTTATCGCATATAACTTTAGAATTAGAGCGAAATCATCAAGTTTTAATTGTTTATCCCTTGGTGGAACAAAGTGATGCAATAGAGTATCAATCTTTAGAAGAGGCAAAAGATTTTTGGATTAAACGTTTTGAAAATGTAGCAGTTACTCATGGAAAAGATAAAAATAAGAGTGAAGTGTTAAAAAACTTTAAAGATAGTGGGAATATTTTACTTGCAACTACTGTGGTAGAAGTTGGCATATCTTTACCAAGACTTTCAACTGTTGTAATTGTGGGGGCTGAGCGTTTAGGACTGGCTACTCTTCATCAATTGCGTGGACGTGTAAGTCGTACAGGATTAAAAGGGTATTGTTATCTTTTTACTAATTTACAAAAAAGTGCAAGATTAGAATCTTTTTCACAAAGTAATAATGGTTTTGAAATTGCAGCATTAGATTTAAAGTTTCGTCAAAGTGGTGATCTACTTAGTGGGAATATGCAAAGTGGAAAATCTTTTAAATGGGTAAATTTAGGTGAGGATGAAAAGGTTATTAAAGATGTACAAAAACTCATACCTCAGAAGAGGTAGGAGCAGATAGTATGGACTAATAAAGTCCGAATTTATCGTCCGAACGCTTGTGTATGACACGTGTTTTACCATCGATGTCGTTAAAAATCATAAATTGTTGAGTTCCCTCTTTTAGACGAGATAGTGCTTCATCTATTTCCATCGGTTTATGAAGCTCTAAATCCATAGGAACAATTTCATCTTCAAAACCATCAAGTTGTGGCTCTTCTGAAGCGAGTGCTGCTGTTGTATTCTCTTCCATACTAGCATGTTTATGATTAGTAACTTTGTCATGGTGACGACGAAGAACTTTTTGTGCGCGATCTACTGCTAAATCAACAGCTGTATAAAGATCTTTATCTTTGTGTTGAATAACAACTGTGCCTTTATGGGCTAGGTTAATAGTAAAATTAACACTTGTACGTTGTTTACCTTTTTTCTCATCTGAAGAGAGAATCGCAGATATAGATATTATATCTAGTTGATATTTTTGTAAGCTTTCGAAAGCATTTTCTATGTAATGTTTGATTCCGTCCGTCAATTCCATGTGACGTCCAACGATGCTCATGTTCATTATGAACTCCTTACTAACTAATATGTGCTAATTTTATCACGTTTTATCTTATAGAATTTTTTAATATGATAGAATTGTGTAAAGTAAGGGGAGATAATGCAAATAGTCATAAGTTTGTTGTTAATTGTTATGACTAACTTTTTATTTGCCTTAGATGTTAACATTAAGAAGGGTTGGCAACTTCTTGGTGTTCAAAGTAAAATAACTGATATGTCAATTTTTAATAAAGCTGGAATAATTGGAGTCTTCTCTTACAAAGGTGGTTCATTTATTAGCTATCCTCAGGATACATCTTTTGACCCCATAAATGAACTATTAGGTGGTGAGGGTTATTGGCTAAATGCTTCTGAAAATTTAACTTTAAGTTTTGATGACAGTACAGCTTTAGAAGTAGGTGCAATATATGGTGTAAATGTTATAGATGGTTGGAGGCTACTTGGGGCTTTGCAAAATTTGTGTGTGAACCATGTTTTTAATAATAGTTCAATTAAGTCTGTTTGGGCATATGATGTTAATTCAAAATGGAAGCAGTATACACCAGAAAATATAGATAAACTTACTCAAATTACAAAGGGTCGTGGATATTGGGTTAACTCAAAATGGAAGCAGTATACACCAGAAAATATAGATAAACTTACTCAAATTACAAAGGGTCGTGGATATTGGGTTAACTCAAATGCAGACTTACAGTTAATTCCACATATTGAAATTAGTGGAAATATTGTTGATGGTTATATAAAAGATGCAAGACTTGAAATTTCATCGCTAGATACAGGGAAGATTCTCCCCTTTGTTACATCGCCTACTACTTTAAATGCGATTACTTCATTGAAAAGCGCGAATAATGGTGGTTATAAAGTATATATAAATTCAAATAGCTCTTCAGCATATGTTATTCGTGCAGCAAGAGGAAATGATAAAAGTAGTGGTGAAATATTTGAAGGTGTACTAAAAGGTGTTGTTTTAAATTTGGGTTGCAGTGAAATTAATAGTGTAATAAGACATATTACTCCAATTAGTTCAATAGTCTCAAAAATTTTTAGTGATACTCAAAAAGCAAGCAAATCTTTACGTGCAGTCAATACTTTGCTAGATGATACTGAAAAAAGAGTTTCACTACTATTTGGAGTGGATAGAGAATCTTTAATAAGTGATTTTATTGAATTGCTTCAAAGTAATGTAGTTTCAGATAAAAATAATGCAGCAAAACTTCTAAAAATTTCGTTAATTGTTGAAAAAACAGCAGAGTCAATTGCAAAAAGTGTTACAGACGCTTCTAATGTAAATAGCATTGAAAAAAGTATTGAGATTGCTATGGATGGCATTGCAAAAAGTTTAGGTAATACAACTATAGATTTTAATAGCACAATGTTAGAGACTATTACTTTGATAGATAATAGTGCTTTAGGGTTTAGTGAGCAAAATAGTAAAGAGAAATTAGATTCTGTAAAAGATATTTTAAGAAGTGTAACTCAATTTACTCTTAATATTGATGAAGAAAAATATAAAGGTTCAGATACGCTTAATCAGGTTGAGATTACTCAAAAAGCTATTGAATTAGTTACTAATAAGATAGAACAAAAACTTCAAAATGTAGCTGTTGCAGATAGCAATTTTACAGCCCTATCGATAGAAGCAAAAAATGTTGTAAAAACTATTGCAATTATGGGTGGCGTAGGTGGTGTGCGCGCTTTAGTTAAGAGTCAAATAGATAGATTAGCAAATAAAAATAAAAAATTGGATATTTCAGACTTTACTGATAAATTTTTAGATGATGTAACGGTTAGTAAAAAAAGTAAACAATATAATGATATTTTTGGTGATGAAATTTCAATTAAAATAGTAAATGTTTCCTCAGTAGCATTTAAAGAAATTATTGAAAAAAGAGTCTTAGGGGAAATTGTAGATGGAACTACAGTTTCACAAATTATTGCAAAAAATATTAGTGTTTTAGATGAGTCCACTCAACAGAATATTAATAGTAAAACTCTATTACTTAAAGACTCAATAGCAAGTGATGTAGATGTATTAATTAGTAGGGCTAAGAGTGTTTCTGATGAGGTAGTACTATATAGTGAGGCTATTAAGTTAGAAAATTGGTTAGAAGAAGAACCTCAGTTAATGTCATGGAAAGAAGCAAAATATCTTTGTGATTCCTCTTTAGCAAGGCTTCCAACATTAGATGAGTTAACTGAAGCATTTTCTCTAAAGATAGATGGTTTTAATTCTGTACATTTTTATTGGTCATCAACAGAAGATAGTGTAGGTTTTAATAAAGCTTTTCGAGTGTTTTTTGATTCAGGTACAAGTAGATCAACTTCAAAGTCAGATAACAGTTTTGTTAGATGTATAAATTCAAACAATAAATCATTATAATTAAAGTATATATAGAGAAGTTTTTTGAAGATATGGCGCGGTGGACGAGACTCGAACTCGCGACCCTCGGCGTGACAGGCCGATATTCTAACCAACTGAACTACCACCGCACTAAAATGTAACAATAAAAATGGTGGTCGCTACAAGACTCGAACTTGTGACATCTACCTTGTAAGGGTAGCGCTCTACCAACTGAGCTAAGCGACCAATTAAAAAATACTTTTAAAATTAGTTGTACCTAAGGTTTAAGTGAAGCGCACATAAAGTATATGAGCTTCAAAATTAGGTGCAAATAAATAAAAGTGGCGCGGTGGACGAGACTCGAACTCGCGACCCTCGGCGTGACAGGCCGATATTCTAACCAACTGAACTACCACCGCACTAAAATGTAACAATAAAAATGGTGGTCGCTACAAGACTCGAACTTGTGACATCTACCTTGTAAGGGTAGCGCTCTACCAACTGAGCTAAGCGACCAAAAAATGGCGACCCCTAAGGGATTTGAACCCCTGTTATTACCATGAAGTGATAATGTCCTTGGCCACTAGACGAAAGGGTCTTTTGGTTTGTAACATTAAAACTGGTGTCCCGTGTTGGATTCGAACCAACGGCCACTTCCTTAAAAGGGAAATGCTCTACCGGCTGAGCTAACGAGACATGAGGCGAAATTATAGGTAAATTGTTACTAATTGTCAAGAAGATTTGTGAAAAATAGCTCATTATCTAATTCGAGTAACATTTTTAATGCTGTATATGAACTTTGCTCTTGAATATATTTTCTATCTCCTGCAAACACACAGCTTCTTACAAGAGTTTTATTTTTCTTTGCAGCACCTATAATTACCGTACCTACTGGTTTTTCTTCACTACCTCCAGTTGGACCTGCAATACCACTGATTGCTAGTGCATAATCATCTTTTGTTACAGAAAGTGCTCCAATTAGCATGTTTTTGACAGTCTGTTCACTAACTGCACCATACTTCTGTAATACCTTTTCATCAACTCCTAGCCATTCAGATTTTAATTTATCTGAGTAAGTTATAAGCGAACCATTAAACATAGCAGAAGAACCACTTTTTGAAGTTATTAATGATGATAAAAGTCCACCTGTACAGCTTTCAGCAAATGTGACTTTTTTACCACTATGAGCTAGTTTTTCAATTATATAAGTTATTGGATCTTTAGAGGCTATAATGTTTTTACTTAGTAAAGTTGTACTTTTTTCAATAAATTTAGCTAAATGTCCAAATTTCCTACTTTGAACTTCAATGAGAAGCCAGCCATCTACTATCTTTACTAGATTCATATCTACTTCAAAAGTTTTTGCAAGAGGTTCAAGTAAAACAAGTGGTTTTTCCTCTTCAAATATATGAAGTTGCACTTTATCTGAGGTATGGTTTAAAAGAATTGGAGGAAGCTCTTCTGATGTTTGAGTAAGTAGAACATTGATACGACTACTATTATGTTCTAATAGATAACTATTTTGTTCATATATACTTGTTTTAGATGGTAAAAGCATATCATCAAAAAGGATTTGATTATCTTGAGTTAATGTACATAACATTTTACCCATTAGTGCAAATGTCTGTTCATCAGTAGCAATGATTAGATTGAGGTTAAGTTCTAGCAGACGCTCAAGTTCTAGTAGAAGATCTTTATCATTTGAATCAAAGTAAATTATACTTTGTACATGGATACCTTCACCGCCCACATGACGTAGGATGTAGCTATTTAACATTTGATTGAGCCGAAATTTAGTTCCGACAAATAGTAGCATTGATTTCATGGCAAAAATCATAGCATATATTAACTACTCATTAGTTATAATGCAAAAATTTTTCAGGAGTGAATTACACATGGATTACAAAGAGACCCTCCTACTTCCAAAGACAACTTTTGCAATGCGTGGAAACTTAACGCAGAATGAATCAAAGCGTTATGCTTCGTGGTATGAACGTGATGTTTATACAAAAATGAAGACAAAACGTAAAGATTCTATAGAGAGCTTTACTCTTCATGATGGGCCACCATATGCAAATGGACATACGCATATTGGACATGCTTTAAATAAAACTTTAAAAGACATTATTGTTAAATTTAATTATCTTAATGGTAAATCGGTACGTTTTACTCCAGGCTGGGATTGCCATGGTCTTCCGATTGAGCAGCAAGTGGAGAAAAAGCTTGGTTCAAAAGCAAAAAAAGAGGCATTAAGTACGGCTGAAGTTCGGCATCTTTGTCGTGAGCATGCTGCAAAGTTTGTTGGTATTCAAAGAGATGAGTTTAAACAACTTGGAATTATTGCTGATTGGGAAAAGCCATATTTAACTATGGATTACGCTTTTGAAGCAAATATTTTTAGAACTCTTTGTGATGTTGCAAGCAAAGGACTATTGATTGAACGTAGTAAACCAGTTTATTGGAGTTGGGCAGAGCGTACAGCTCTTGCTGAAGCTGAAGTTGAATATGCAGATAAAGAAGATTACTCAATTTATGTTGCATTTGAGTTAGATGATAATTCAAAACATAAACTAGGTGTAGATAAAGCTGCTATAGTTATTTGGACAACAACACCATGGACACTTCCTGCAAATACAGGAATTAGTCTTAAGCCAGAAGAGAAATATATTTTAACTTCAAGTGGGCATATTATTGCGAGTGCTAGACATGAAAGTCTATTAGCAGATAGTGTAGTTTCTGAAAATGTTGAGAAAGAGTTTACTTCAACTGAACTAGAAAATTTAATAGCAATAAATCCACTTAATGGACGTAACTCTCATGTTGTTTTAGGTGAGCATGTTTTAATGGATGGTGGTAGTGGAGCGGTACATACTGCACCTGGTCATGGTGAGGATGATTACCGTGTGGGGCTAATATATAATTTAGATGTTGTGATGCCAGTAGATGAACGTGGATGTTATGATGAGACTGTAGTTTATGAAAAACTTTTACCAGAGGCTGAGAGTTTTGTAGGTATTCATGTTTTTAAAGCAAATGAGAAAATTTTAGAATTTTTAGGTAGCGCACTTCTTAAACAAAATAAGTTTGTTCACTCCTACCCACACTGTTGGCGTTCAAAAACTCCGCTAATTTACCGTGCAACAAAGCAGTGGTTTATCTCAGTTGATGCTGTTCCTAATGGTGAAAATAGAACTTTAAGAAATATTGCAACACACGAGATTGGTGAGACAAAATTTATTCCAGCAACTGGTCACAATAGAATAGGGACAATGGTAGAAAATCGTCCTGATTGGTGTATTAGTCGTCAACGTGACTGGGGTGTTCCAATTGCATTATTTCGTCATAAAGTTACTGGTGAGCCAGTATTGGATGAGAAGGTTTTAAATTTTATTGCGATGATTTTTGAGCAGCGTGGGACAGATGTTTGGTTTAGTATGCCTATTGAAGAGCTGCTCTACCCTGGAAGTGGTTTTAAAGCAGATGAGCTTGAAAAAGTAGAAGATATTTTAGATGTCTGGTTTGATAGTGGATCAACTTGGAAAGCAGTTTTAAAAAGTAGAAATTATGACGCGGGCGCGTACCCAGCTGATTTATACTTAGAGGGAAGTGATCAACATCGTGGTTGGTTTCAAAGCTCACTATTTTTAAGTACGGCAGTTGAACATCAAGCACCTTATAAAGCAGTTCTTACTCATGGGTTTACTGTTGATGATAAGGGTGAGAAGATGAGCAAATCTAAGGGTAATGTTATTGCACCTGATAAAGTTTTAAAAGAGTATGGTAGTGAGATACTACGTCTTTGGGTGGCAACAAGCGATTATCAGAACGATTTGAAAATTAGTAATGTAATTTTAAAACAGACTTCTGAACAGTACCGAAAACTACGAAATACTTTTAGATTTTTACTTGCAAATGTTAATGATTTGGAGAAAATTTCAGAGTTTGAAGAGATGAGCGTAGTAGATAACTGGATATTAGAGCGTTCATATGGGGTATTTAATGAAGCACATGAAGCATTTGAAGCTTATGATTTTGTAAAGGCTATGAGTTTACTAAATAATTATATTGTAAATGAACTTAGTGGAATTTACATGGATTTATGTAAAGATAGATTATATTGTGATGATAGGAATTCGTCTCATAGACGTGCTAGTCAGAGTGCTATGGCTTTGATAGTACGTTCACTTTTAGGATTAATTGCACCAGTATTGACATATACAGCAGATGAGATTTTAGAACATGCACCAGCAATAATAAGAGGTAATTTAGAAGATATTTTTGATTATAAATATGTTAAATTACCAGAAGTTAAAAGTGATTTTGCTGCACAATACATGATTGATGCGCGTGATAAATTTTCTGAAGTAGTAGATGTTTTGAAAAAAGAGAAAACTATAAAAAGTACTTTAGAGTTAGAGCTATTTACAAACTCTAAAACTATTGAAAATATAGATGCAATTGAAGCTGAGGATTGGTTTATGGTTAGTGGCGTTAAATATAAAATAGCAGATAGCAATATGGGTAGTTTTGAATTAAATGGTGATAAATTTTATATAGTTAAAGCACAATCTCATAAATGTCCACGATGTTGGAAATTCTCAGCTGATAAAGAGGATATGCTTTGTAAACGCTGTGATGAGGTTATGAATGTTAAGTAGTACTCCAACACCACTATTTATTGGTATTACAATTGTATTAATATTAATAACAACAGCACTTGGCGTATATGCTGTAAAAAAAGCTAAAAAGGAGATATAGGTGGTAACTTTAAAAGAAGCTCTTACAATGAATGAGGCTCAGATTAGTGAGCTAAAAGCTGAGTTAAAAGAGAAGATAGAAGCTAAAAAAGATATTAATGCCTACATCGGACTTGAAGAGAGTGGCGATGGTGTTCCTATTTTAATTAAAGATAATATTCAAGTAACTAGTTGGAATGTAAGTTGTGGAAGTAAAATTTTACAACACTATATAGCTCCATATGATGCTACTGTTGTTAAAAATATGAGAGAGAGTGGAATTAGTCCATTTGGTCGTGCAAATATGGATGAGTTTGCTATGGGTAGTTCTACTGAGACAAGCTTTTATGGTAGAACTTTAAATCCACATGATTCAAGTAGAGTCCCTGGTGGAAGTAGTGGTGGAAGTGCTGCTGCTGTTGGTGCTGGTATTGCTATTGCAGCACTTGGTAGTGATACAGGTGGTTCAATTCGCCAACCTGCTGCATTTTGTGGGATTGTTGGGATGAAGCCAACTTATGGACGTGTTAGTCGTTATGGTTTATCTGCTTATGGAAGTAGCCTAGATCAAATTGGACCAATGACACAAAATGTTGAAGATGCTGCAATTTTGTATGACATAATTAGTGGTTATGATGAAAAAGATAGTACAAGTGCAGATATTTTATATGACAAAGTAAGTCAAAATTTAAATCCTAATAGAAAATTAAAAATTGCAGTTATTGATAACTACATTGATGGTGCTGATATTGCTGTTGTTGATGCCTATAAAAATGCGATGAAAATACTTGAAAATGAGGGTCATACAATTGTTCATAAAAGTTTGATGGATGCGAAGTATGATGTATCTGCTTACTACATAACTTCAACTGCTGAAGCTACAACAAACTTAGCAAGGTATGATGGTGTACGTTATGGAAATCGTGTTGCGGGTACAGATTTAAAAGATATGTATGTTCGTACTAGAAGTGAAGGTTTTGGAGATGAGGTAAAACGTAGAATACTACTGGGAAACTTTGTTTTATCTAGCGGTTATTATGATGCTTATTATGTAAAAGCTCAAAAAAGTAGACAACTTATAAAAAATGAATATGACAAAATTTTTGCAGAAGTAGATTTAGTTTTAAGTCCAGTCACACCAACTGCTGCATTTAAGTTTGGAAGCAAAAAAGACCCACTACAGATGTATTTAAGCGATATTTATACAATTTCTGTAAACTTAGCGGGATTACCTGCTATTAGTGTACCGTGTGGAGATGATAATGGACTTCCAATTGGACTACAGTTTATAGCAAAAGCATATGATGAACAGACACTGTTTGATGGAGCATTAAGTTTAGAAAGAGCATTAAAATAAGGAAAACAACTATGAACATTCGTAAAAAAGCTTTAACATTTGAAGACGTACTTTTAGTTCCGCAGTATTCGGAAGTTTTACCTAAAGAGGTTTCATTAGAGACAAAATTTAGCCGTAATATCTCTTTAAATATGCCTTTGGTATCAGCTGCAATGGATACAGTTACTGAGCATAAAGCTGCAATTTCTATGGCAAGACTTGGTGGGATGGGGATTATCCACAAAAATATGGATATTGATACTCAAGTTATGGAAGTAAAAAAAGTCAAAAAAAGTGAAAGTGGAATTATAATTGATCCAATTTATGTAGCACCAGATGCAACATTAGGTGAAGCAAAAGAGATAATGGATAACTATAAAATCTCTGGTGTTCCTGTTGTTGATCCTCACGATAAACTGTTAGGAATTTTAACTAACCGTGATATGCGATTTGAGACAGACATGCAGAAAATGGTTATGAAAATTATGACAGCTATGCCACTTATTACAACACGCAAGGGTACAACTCTTGATGAAGCCGCAAAGATTATGCACAAAAATAAGATTGAAAAACTTCCTGTTGTAGATGAAGAGGGAAATTTAAAGGGTTTAATTACAATTAAAGATATTCGTAAAAAGATAGAGTATCCAAATGCGAATAAAGATGATTTTGGTCGTCTTCGTGTTGGCGCTGCAATTGGAGTAGGGCAATTAGATCGTGCGCGTGCGCTAGTTGAAGTTGGTGTGGATGTTTTAGTTTTAGATTCAGCACACGGTCATTCAAAAGGTATTATGGATACTGTAAAAGCGATAAAAAAGGAGCTTGCCGTTGATGTTGTTGCTGGAAATGTAGCAACCGCAGAAGCAACTGAAGCTTTGATTGAAGCTGGTGCGGACGCTGTAAAAGTTGGAATTGGACCTGGATCAATCTGTACTACTAGAATAGTCTCAGGTGTTGGAATGCCACAGATTAGCGCTATTGAAGAGTGTGCTAAGGTTGGTGAGAAACATAACGTTCCAATCATTGCAGATGGTGGTATTAAATATTCTGGTGATGTAGCAAAAGCATTAGCTGTGGGTGCTAGTTCAGTTATGATTGGCTCACTTCTAGCTGGAACAGATGAGAGTCCTGGAATGATGATAATGTATCAAGGCCGTCAATATAAAGCATACCGTGGCATGGGTTCAATTGGTGCAATGAAGCAAGGAAGCACAGATAGATATTTTCAAGATGGAACTGCTACTGAGAAGTTAGTTCCTGAGGGAATTGAGGGACGTGTTCCTCATAGTGGTTCAATGGGTTCAGTCGTTCATCAACTTCTTGGTGGTCTTCGTTCATCAATGGGGTATTGTGGCTCAAAAGATATTACCACACTTTGGAAAAAAGCCGAGTTTGTCGAGATTACAAGTGCAGGACTTAAAGAGAGTCATGTTCATGATGTTTATATTACTGAAGAAGCACCGAACTATCATGTGTAAAAGACTTTTATACGTTTAAAAAATAAATTTTGGAGTTACAAATGGAGCAACAGACATTAGCTTTACATGAGGGTTATGAAAAGGATAGTCATGGAACAATGGCTGTTCCAATTTACCAAACAACAGCTTATGAGTTTCGTGATGTTGAACATGCTGCAAGCTTGTTTGCTCTAAAAGAGCTTGGGAATATCTATACAAGATTAAATAATCCTACAAGTGATGTGTTTGAGAAAAGAGTGGCTGCTATGGAAGGTGGGATTGCAGGTCTGGCAACATCAAGTGGAATGTCTGCAATCTTTTATGCTATTGCAAATGTTGCAAAGACGGGAGATAATTTTATTTCTGCAAAACAACTTTATGGTGGTTCACTTACACTTTTTGCGCACACTCTAAAACGTTTTGGAATCGAAGCTAGATTTTTCGATGTTCAAAATCCATCTGAAATTGAAGCTTTAATTGATGATAAAACAAAAGCAATATTTTTTGAAACTATTATGAATCCAAGTATAGATGTTGCAGATATTGAAGCTATTGTTGCAGTTGCAAAAAAACATAATATTATTTCTATTGTAGATAATACAGTAGCAACACCTGTTCTTTGTAAACCTATTGAATATGGCGTTGATATTGTTGTTCATAGTGCGAGTAAATATACAACAGGACAGGGACTAGCAATCGGTGGTATTATAATCGAACGTGAAAATATGGTTGATTTGATAAAAGGTAATACTCGTTATGATTGTTACAATGAGCCTGATGCTAGTTATCATGGTTTAGTTTATTCAGATATACCACTACCCATTTTTACTCTTCGCGCACGTCTTTCACTTCTTCGTGATTTAGGTGGAACTCCATCACCGTTTAATTCATGGCTATTTATTCAAGGGTTAGAGACTTTAGCTCTTAGAATGAGAGAACACTCTTCAAATGCTTTAATTCTAGCAGAATATTTAGATTCTCATCCAAAAGTGTTTAAAGTGAATTATCCAGCACTTAAAAGTGATAAAAATAGTAAAAAAGCTGCTAAGTATTTAGCTAAAGGTTCAAGTGGACTACTTAGTTTTGAGGTTAGTGATTTAGAAGCAGCTAAACGTGTTGTTGATGCAACTAAACTTTACTCACTTGTAGTAAATATTGGAGATAGTAAGTCGATTATTACACATCCTGCAAGCACAACTCACATGCAACTTTCACCAAAAGAGTTAGAAGAGGCGGGAGTTCCTGCTGGTTTAATTAGGATTAGTGCAGGTCTTGAAGCTTCAAAAGATTTAATTGAAGATATTAAGCAGGCATTAGAAAAGGCATAATTTCTTTTAATGAAAATTACCACTAAAACTGCACACTTTACTAATCCGCTCTACTTAGAGAGTGGGCGTATACTAGAACCATATGACATAACGTATGAGACATATGGACAGATGAATGAAGATAAGAGTAATATAATTGTAATTTGCCACGCATTAACTGGAAGTCATCATGCTGCGGGTCAATATGAGGGTGAAAGTAAACCAGGGTGGTGGAACGCTTTAATTGGTTCACAAAAAGCTGTAGATACTGACAAATATTTTGTAATTTGTACGAATGTAATTGGAAGCTGTTTTGGTTCATCTGGACCGATGTCGCTAGTCTATCCTAGTATGGAGCCATATCGTTATAAATTTCCAGTACTTACTATAAAAGATATGGTTCATGCTCAAAATATACTTTATTCATCACTTGGTATATATAAGGTTCATGCAATTATTGGTGGCTCAATGGGTGGTATGCAAGCATTACAATTTGGTGTAGATTTCCCACGTTTTGCAAAAAATATAATCATGCTTGCATCAACAAGTGCTACAAGACCATGGGCAATTGCGTTTAATAAAATATCGCAAGAAGCAATTTTAAAAGATCCATCTTTCATGGGTGGGTACTATAATCCTGAAGATATTAAAGAAAATGGACTATCAGGGCTTTCAGTGGCTAGAATGGCAGGACACATTAGTTTTCTATCACACGACTCAATGGATAAAAAGTTTGGTCGTGAGTATACAAGAACAGATGGACTATATGAACTTTTTGGACAGTTTCAAGTTGAGAGATATTTAGAATATAACGCATATAACTTTTCTCAGCGCTTTGACCCTCTTAGTTATCTATATATAATTAAAGCTATTAATATTTTTGACATAAGTAGAGGGTATGATTCCTTAGAAAAGGCTCTAAAGTCTATTCGTGCAAATATCTATCTAGTAAGTTTTGAGAGTGATATGCTCTTTACTCCAAAAGAGATGTTGGAGATACACCACGCAATGAAACGTATAGGTAAAGAGGATCAAAGCAACTATTTAGAAGTTGAGAGTGACTATGGGCATGATGCCTTTTTGGTTGAGACAGAAAAATTTAGCTCTTACATAGAGAGCGCATTAAAAGGTAATTAATATGGCAACATCAAAAGATTTTGAGAAAAAGTTAGAAAATTCAAAAGAGATTCTACAAAAACTAATGAACCCAGAAGTAACCTTGCAAGATAGTGTAAAGTTTTATAAAGATGGAATGAGCGCACTGAGTGAAGCTCAAAAGATTTTAGAAGAGGCTAAACTAGAGTTTGAAACAGTTAAAGAATCACAAGAGAATATTTAAACTTTAAAAGTATTTAAATCACTGTTTAGCATATCTGCTTTATTGGCTAGTTGAGTTGATACGTCATTGATTGATATTGATAGTCTACTATTTGTTTGTACTATTGCTACAACAGAATCCATCTCTTTCATTAACTCTTTTGTTCTTGTTGCTATATAGGTGTTTTTATTTACTAGAGTTTTGGCTGAATTTACAGTTTCATTAAGTTGAATAATTGTACTTTCTGCTTCAGAAGAGAGCGTAATTGCTTTTTCTGCTACAGTGTTATTTTCTTTTGTTGTAATTTCAGATTCTGCGGTTATTTCTGTAATATTTTGAGTAATAACATTTGTAGTGGCACTTATTTCACTAAGTGATTTTTGTGTTCGTTCTGCTAATTTTCGTACTTCATCAGCAACAACTGCAAAACCTCTGCCATGTTCTCCAGCGCGTGCTGCTTCTATTGCTGCATTTAATGCCAGTAAATTCGTCTGCTCTGCTACTTCACCAATAATGACTAATACATTCTTAATATCAGATGCTTGTGATGAAAGCTCTGAGACTTTATTTGAAAGTTCAGATTGACGAACATTACCATTTTCTATCATGCTTATTACGCCTGTTAGGTTTTCAACAAAATGTTGTAATACATCTTGCGCACTTAATAAATCTTCTGTATTGGACACCGCTAACTCCTCAGTTGCATCTAGATTTTTGCCTACATCAGTAACTAAATTACTAATTTTATCTATTGACAATTGCATTTTATTTGAATCATTTTCTAATATTGAAGCTGTTTTATCAAGCTCTGTAGCAACATTTTTTGTATCTGTTGATATGATAACAGCTCTACTCATTACGGTTTTAAAAGATGAGATTAATTCATTGAGAGAATCTTTAATACTACCAATTTCATCTTTGTGTTCAACTTTTACAAGATGACTTAAATCTTTATTTTCTGATATACATGTAATTACATCTTTTAAGTTTTTAACTCTGTTATTTATTGAGCTAATTACCTTTGTCATTATTATACTAACTATAATAATGTAAATTAAAAGAAAAATTATCATATTAAATTTTGCATCATCAATACTATCTTCAATATGTACTTTCAGTACTTTTACTAAATCTTTTAAGATAGTTTCTGTTTTATGAATAGTTTCTCTTAATTTGCCATGAGCGCCACTTTTATGATTAATACCTAACTCTTTTTTAAGCGTAAGATATTTTGTAAATGTAGATTTAAATGAGACAAAGTTCTCTAAAATGCCAGAATGTTCATTATTAAAAGTCTCTATTTTTTTAAATAAATCATTGATATTAGAAAGGGTTTTATCATCATAGTTGCTAAATAGCTCATTTGAGAGACTAATTAGTTTTAATACATCTCTTTTTATTTTATTGTCAATAGTTACTGATTTATCAAATAAGATATTTGAGGCAGTTTTAAAATCACCTTTTATTGAATCATTTTTTGTTAAACCGATACTCTTTTGAATGGTTACATATTTGTTAAAATCAGATTTATAGTCATCTAAAATTAGTAGAAGTTTTTGGGCCTCATCTGTTGTTATTGAGTGATTATTTAGTGATGATATAAGGCTTTTTACCCTATTTATAAGTTCTATATGGTTTTTAGCAAATTTGTTGCTATATTTCATTAAATTTCGAGCCATAAAATCTTTTTCGTTACGTCTTAATTGTAGCATTTTTGCTTCAATATCTTTTGTTGAAAATTTCATTTCATTTAGCTCAGAAATAATGTTGTTTGATCTTAGTGAAATAATAAAAAATATTGAGATTGAAATAATAAAGAATATTGCTAAAGCAATTAATCTATTTTTGATAGTTAACATAACAAGCCTAAATCTTCGATTTTGGCAATTGTAAATTAATATAATTACTTTTACATTACATTATTTTTATTATAAATAATTGTTATATACTTTCAAGGTCATCTAGTGTACTCATAAGAGCACCTAATTTATTTTTAACCTCCAAATACTCTAACTCATTTATAGAATCAGCAACTATTCCAGCTCCTGCTTGTAAAATAATTTTATTTTCTGTTAAAAGTGCGGTTCTAATTGTGATAGCACTGTCCATATTACCATCAAAGCCAAAATAACCAATAGAACCACTGTAGAAGTTACGTTTAATGCCTTCATACTCTGCAATTAGTTGCATAGCTCTAATCTTTGGTGTACCTGTCATTGTCCCTGCTGTAAATGTTGCAGCAAACAGGTCGAACATATCATATTCATTATCTAATGTAGCTACAACGTCGCTTACCATATGCATTACATGAGAATACTTTTCTACATGCATCATATTACTAACTTTTACTGTACCAGTTTTTGCAACTCTACTAACGTCATTTCTTCCTAAATCTATTAGCATTAAGTGTTCAGCACGCTCTTTAGGGTCATTTATCATTTCATCTTCTAACTCTCTATCTCTAAGTGTAGTATTTCCGCGTTTTCTAGTTCCTGCAATTGGACGAAGTAGTATTTGTTCATCATTTAATCGTATCATTACCTCTGGTGAACTTCCAGCAATTGAGAAGTTGTTAAAATCTAAAAGATACATATATGGTGATGGATTTTTTGTTCTTAAAATTCTATAAAAACTAAGTGGGTCTACTTTTGCTTTTTTTGTATATCTATTACTCATTAGAATTTGGAAAATATCCCCACTTTTTATCATCTCTTTTGAACGATCAACCATGTCAAAAAATTTCTCTTTTGAGAATGCGAATTGCCCATCTTGTACATTTTTAGTAGCAGTTAGAGGAAGATATTCATATGAGGTCTTAATTAGATTCTCAACGCTTTTCATCTCTTCTATATTCTCTTCAAATGGAGTTAGGATTGTAATTTTATGTGTTTTATGAGAATAGATTAGACTTATTTTTGGACGTATTAGGTTTACGTCAGCTATATTTAATTCATCTTTTAAATCATTCATACTTGTTTGTAAAATTGGTTCAAAGAGTCTTACACTATCGTAACCAATATAACCTATAAAACCATCTATAAAACTTACGCCAAGTTCTTCACTCTTTTGTCTATAAGCATTAAAGTCAATTTTAGAGTAATATTTTTTTAGAAAGTCAAATGGGTTACGCTCAACTACTTTAATTTTACCATCTTCATCTTGATATGTTGTTTCATTATTTATATGGATAATTCGCTCATGCGCACCAATAACTATAAAACTATAATTTCCATCACTACATACCTCACCACTCTCAAAAAGGAATGTATCATCACCTGAATACTTTTCTCTTAGTTTACGATAAAGTGCAACAGGTGTAAATTGATCGAGTTGTAATGAGCGTGAGAAAATCAAACTATATCTTTAATATGAAAGCTTGTTTTTCAATGAGACGACGTACATTTTCAATATCTTTTAAAGCGCTTTTTCTACCATTGTAAGGGCCTACTAAAAGTTTTTTTATCTTTTTCCCATTGATTTGTATTTCATGTGTAAAATATGTGTAGCCATTTTTAACTATTTTTTGAAGTAACTCTTCATTTGGGGTTAACCTTGTGAATGAACCAACTTGAATATATGTTCCACTTTTAGCTTTATTCATAACGACATTTTTAGATGGAATCTCAGTAGGAGTTAATTTTTGAGGTGTAGGAGCTTTTGTTATTGTAGGCTCTGGAATCACTTCTGCTTCTACAGCTGGCGCATCAACTGTAACTTTCTCATCTTCAATACTTTGCTCTTTTAATTTTTTAGTAATTGTATCAATTTTATCGTTTTGCTCTTCAGTTTGTGTAATAACTGGTACTGGTTCAAAAAGAGGGTCTTTATCGATGCTTTGTATAGATTTTGGCTCAGGTGGAAGAACAGCTTGCGTAAAATTTGATGTATTAGAGTTCATAGAGTTCATAACAACAATGACTATAATAAATACAATACCAAGAACTGCAGCAAGTAGCGCAAACTTTTTAATATTATTATTTTTGCCACCTTGGTTTAAAATAATGTCATTTAGCTCATTATTTCTACCATCGTTCATCAATTCATCTTTTTCTGCCATCTTTATATCTCCAAAATCTGTTTATTTGTATCAACAAGCAATAAATATACCTTAATGTTTTATATCGGCAATTTATTAAAATATTTTTAGTAATTTTAATACTTATTATTTAAAAGTCTAATTATAGCTAAAATAGGTTTTATCTTATTAAGATTATTCGCTCATATTTGTTATTGAAAGCAATCATGTTATGTTAGACTTCAGCTCTAGCTAGTTCTATAAGTTCTTTGTCTTTGAAAAGTAGATTATTTACAACTTGAGTTACAGTTGTCTTTTGCTCGTTAGCAATTTTTGTAATAAAATCTTCTAGTTTAGAATCTAAATATATTGGTAGATGAAAATTTGCATTTTCATTGTAAAACTTTCCTCTTTCACCTTTTGAAAAATCATATTCTTCTTTCATAATTCATCCTTTGTTATAAATTTCTTCTTCTTGTTTTGTTGCTTTCCTAGCGCTTATAATTCTAATATTGCAATTATCTTTGTCAATTGACATATAAGTATGAATAACAACTAATGTCCTAGTCTTAATATCTAAACCAATTGTAGCCCATCTATCTTCATTTTTACTGTGACTATCATCAAATACAGATATTGAATTTTTATCTTTAAAAATAGAAGTTGCAGATTCAAAACTGATTTTATGTTTTGATAGATTACTTATAGCTTTTGCTGGATCCCATTCAAAATTGTAATTCATTAAAAGCCTTAAATATTTTGTATATTGTAGCTAAAATTTAGTGTTTGCGTAATTGGAGTGCAACGTTTGTCGTGAGCAATAGTTTTCTGCTTGTGGTAAACTATTGCGTTCCTCGTACTTATTATCTCTTAAATGCTCAATCTTATTTTATCAATTGTAAATTGATGAATTAATATCTGAATCAAATTTTGATAAGGGATAGAACTTTCTAATGATTTTTTCTTAAGTTCATACAAATCATTCTCTGATATTCTAATTGAAATTGCTTTTTTCTTTTGGTGTTTGATTATGAATTGTAGTTCTTGACTACGCTCAGTAATATTGCCTTTGCTTTCCCACTCTTCATTTTCAACACTTTTTAAAATATCAAGTTCAAATTCATCTAAATTAGCCATTGTTAGCTCCTTTTGAATATTTTTTATTAATTTTTCTTGATGGAATAATTGTTTTTAAAAATATTTCATCTTCTGTATCAACATAAGCTACTAAATAAACATAGTCCTTAATTCTAACAAAAATGATAAAGAGGTCTTGGTTTGGATGAGAAATATCATCAAGTATATCACCATTTTCAAGTGAAAGAATTACATCTTCAAAGCCAATGCCTCTCCCTTTCTTCAAGTGTTCATTTTTTTCATAACTATACATTAGATTTTTATTTTTAAACATCTATTCTCCCAATAATGTATATACTATGTATTTTACAGTTAATTTAAGATTATCCAAAGAATTTTAGGAAGAAGATAACGGTCGCGCGTGTTCAACCCTTGCTACATTTTGTTATGTCTTTTTTCTGTTACAGACTAAAAAAGTGGAGAATCACTAACAGGGGTGGATTCTAGTTAGTATTAAGAAATTTTTTAGATCCTAAATGAAGAAAATATTTATCCTCTATACTGATAAACTCAATGCACTATGTTTATTTGACTGCTCAATATCTCGTTGAAAACTTACATATTCACTAGCTTGAAATTTTGCTTGAAGTTGCTTAGAATTTTCTATAGAACTGGTTTTGTTTTTCTCATCATATAGAAGCGTATTCATTGCATTAGATAAGTATTTATTTGATTCATTTCCAATATTAGGATTTTTTAAATCATTTTCTTGAATAGTGTAAAGCACTTCAAGTACTTTTTTATTTGTATCATTTAACCCACCCATATTTTGTGAATATTCAAGAGACCTTATATGATTTTCTGTATAGTTGGATTTATCCCATCCCATACTTTTAAAAGTATCCATCATACCTTCTATTTTCACTTTGATTTTATATATTTCTCTATCTGAAGTAATACCCATCTCTTCTAATTTGTTATTTAAAGCTTGATTAGAACTTGGGCTTAAACCATCTATGTAATGATTTTTCCACCATCCACCTTGATGTTTATCTAATTCATCTTTAAAATCAGTGGTTGTATTTTCAGTTTTATTTAAACTTTTGTCAGTGTATGTCTGTTGTTGAGTTATAGGTGAGATATTCATTTTGAGCTCCACAAATTAATATAGCTCAAATAAAGCAAATTATGTTCCAATGTCTTTAATTGATGTAATGCTATCGTAATCAATTTTAATTAATATTGGTAAATAAAATTAAGGGGTTAAAGATGAATAAAAGTTTTTATTTATTACTAATGTTAGTCATATTAAAAAGTGTTTCTTTTGCAGAATCATGGAATTTCAGATCCGTTGACTCATATTATGGTGGTTACGAAAGTTTTTTGGATTCAAAAAAATATATCACTAATCAACCACATAGTGGTACAGTAACAGTCACATTAACAGTATTAGGGACTAGCTTAAGAAATCATAGAGTTAGATTTCGAGAAAATATTAATACTGCTTCTTGGATATATATAAATGATGTGTATTCTGTCGCAATAGTGAGTGCGGGTAATATAGTAGCTGGATGGGACTATGATTATGTTTTAGAGGCTGAACCTGGAAAAGATTATATTGTTCAAGTTACATATAATGGGTTTTTAGAAGATTGGCTAATTGTAGATGCTAAGAATCCTGTAGCAAATATTACAGTAATGGCAGAAGGTGGAGAAAGAGGAGAAATGGTAGGTGAAGTTGTAAGAGCATATTGTCCAGCAAATAGTCAAATTCTTAGTGGATATTGTAAAATATGGGATGATACTGAGTTAACATTAGATGCTTCTCCAGATGTGGGTACTATGGGTACTAATTATTACGAGTGTAGAAATCCATATTCAATCGGTGAAGATAGATATACACGTGCGTATGCTGAGTGTTTTTAACACAAAGCATATGCTAATATAATTATAAAATAAAATTTCTAATATAAAAGGGATACTATGAAAATAAATCAAATGAAAGTAATTCTTGCTTTTTCAGCAATTGTTATGACAACAAGTGTTTATGCTAACAATAAATGTGTTGCTGCACAGAAAGCTTATGGTGATTATTATAAGCTCAGTACTGAGTGGTGTGCTACAGTTGCGAAACCATTATCTCAAAAAAGAGATCATGAGATAAAAAGTGCAGAAAAAAATTGTAAGAGGTACACAAAAAGGGCAGATAAAACTCTTAAGAGAATGTTTAAAGAGTGCAAAAATCTGTAAACGATTAACGCAAAAGGGAACCGTTCAAAAGTAGTGGTTGTATATAACTCTTTATTCAAGGAACACTACATAAAAAGTGTATGTTTAATTTCATTCAAAAGCTAAATCGTAAAAAATTTACTTAAAATAGTTGATTTTATTAAAAAATAGATGACTATTTAATACTTTTTTTACGCGTTATTTGAACAGATTATTCGTTGATTTGTAAATAAAAATAATAAAAGCATACTTTGTTCTTTTGATTTTTGAGTAGTATTTTATGTGAAAGTTTTTTTGTTATTAAAGTTTGTTTGTTGTTCGCCTTCAGTATGGACGATCTCGGTGCGAACCTAAAAAAGCCAAGCAGTTGGCTTTTTTTACGGTTCTTACATATGTTTTGACCATGATGCACCACGCTCTTTAGCGTATATTGCATATGGTAGTGTTAAAATATTAAACTCTGGTGGAATTTCTTGACTTGGAAACATTTTCCACTGTTTTGGCTGTTTTGCTGCTAGTTTCATTGAAATCATTTTACCTAATTGGTAAGCTTCATGCAATGTTGTATGCCCCTTATGGATATAGAGATGTAAATGTCCAGGTGTAGCCGTCTCATAAGCTGTAAAGTTAATGTATCCCTCTTCACGAAGAAGAAGCTGCGCTTTGTGATAGAAGCGTTCAGGATCTCTTCCATTATAGTCAATAATAATATTTTCTACTTTACCATGTTTATTTACTAATTCATGTGCAACAGTTATCTCTTTTTTTAGATGTTGAGATATTATTTGATGAGAAAGTGTTTTATCAACTCTTTCAAACTTATTATAAAAAGTTTTTCCAGCGTGCATAATTTTGTCTACTGTTGTTGGTTGTTTGATGTAATAGTGATCTGTTAACATCTTTATTAATTTTGTATCTGCTGATTGCAAATTAATTGCTCCTAATATGTCGATTGTGTATAAATGATAAAGTTTTTAGACATAGCGTGCAACTCTTCTTTTACACTCTCTTGCAACTTTGTATTATCTATATCGTCCAAAACATCTGCAATTTTATTTGCAATGAGTTTAAACTCATTACCTTTCATTCCACGTGCAGTAAGTGCAGGTGCGCCAATTCTAAGTCCACTCGTTACAAATGGACTTCTTGTTTCACCTGGAACTGTATTTTTATTTACGGTAATTCCTGCATTTCCCAATGCTGCATCTGCATCTTTACCACTATACTCTTTATTTAAAAGTGAAACAAGCACTAGATGGTTGTCTGTACCATTACTTACAACATCAAAACCACGTTTCATTAGTACATCTGCAAGGATTGAAGCATTCTCTTTAACTTGAACTGCATACTCTTTCCACTGCGGTGCTAAATTATATTTAAAACCAACAGCTTTTGCAGCAATTACATGAATTAAAGGACCACCTTGAGTTCCTGGGAAAATTGCACTGTTAATTTTTTTAGATATATCTTCATCATTAGTTAAAATAAGACCACCTCTTGGACCTCTTAGTGTCTTGTGAGTAGTAGTAGTTACGACATGTGCATGAGGGAATGGGCTTGGGTGTTCATCAGCTACAACTAATCCAGCAATATGTGCAACATCTGCAAAAAGTATTGCACCAACTGCATTAGCAATTTCACGAAATTTTGCAAAATCAATCTCTCTTGCGTACGCTGAAGCTCCACAAACAATTATTTTAGGCTTAACAGTTTGAGCAATGTCTAAAATCCGCTCATAATTAATACGACCATCAAGTTCAACACCATATGTAAAACTTTGGTAGTTTTTACCAGAAAATGATGGTTTACTACCATGTGTTAGGTGACCACCATGACTTAAATCCATACCTAAGAGTTTATCACCAGCTTTAAGTAGTGCTGCATATACTGCGCCATTTGCTTGGCTTCCTGAGTGTGGTTGAACATTTGCATATTTACAATTAAATAGCTCTTTTGCACGATCAATTGCAAGTTGCTCTACACCATCAGCATATTCACACCCACCATAATAACGTTTATATGGATAACCCTCTGCATACTTATTTGTAAATACACTTCCCATAGCTTGCATTACTGCTGGAAATGTAAAGTTTTCACTAGCAATCATCTCTAGGTCACTGCTTTGACGCTCTAACTCTTTTTCAACAAGTTCAAAAATTTCTGGGTCATTTTGCTCTAAGTAATTCATTATTTATCTTCTCCTGTCTCTTCTTCAGTTGTATTTGTTTGTAGTGGTCTCATCGCTGGGAATAGTAGTACATCTCTAATTGAGTGTTGGTTTGTAAGCATCATTACAAGTCTATCAATTCCTATCCCCTCACCAGCAGCTGGGGGCATTGCGTAACTTAACGCATTAATATAATCTTCATCCATCTCATGCGCTTCATCATCACCTGCATCTTTTGCATCAACTTGTGCTTTAAATCTTGCATATTGATCTTGTGGATCATTTAGTTCACTAAAACCATTTGCTATTTCAGTACCTGCAATGAAAAGCTCAAATCTATCAGCAATATCTTGATTTTCATCATTTCTGCGTGCAAGTGGGCTAATTTCTATTGGAAAATCTGTAATAAAAGTTGGATTAATTAACTTTTCTTCTACAAAAGCATCGAAAAGTTCTGCTTTAAGCGCACCTAAACTAAGTTTTTCATTTGCTTCTAATTTATTCTCTTTTAAAAGATTTATGATTTTTTCTTTATCTTCTACTATATCAGCAGATACTCCACCAATCTCAATTAAGGAATCTGTATAGCTAATCTGTTTGAAAGGCGCTGAAAAATCAATTGTAAGTTCACCATACTCTAAAATTTTTGGTAAGTTAAGATTATCAAATAGAGAGTTGAATAAATCTTGTGTAATTTCTATTAAATGTTCAACTCTGTGGTATGCCCAGTAAAATTCTATCATCGTAAATTCTGGGTTATGGGTCATATCCATTCCCTCATTACGAAAGTTTCTATTTATTTCAAAAACTGCTTCCATTCCACCAACAATTAGACGTTTTAGATAAAGTTCTGGTGCAATTCTTAAAAATCTTTCAACATCTAATGCGTTGTGGTGTGTAATAAATGGTTTAGCATTAGCTCCACCTGCAATTGGATGAAGCATTGGAGTTTCCACTTCAAGAAAGTTGCGTTGCTCAAAAAATGTTCTTATATGACTAATAATACGGCTTCTTGTTATGAAAACATCACGAACATCGGGGTTCATAATCATGTCCAAATATCGTTGTCGGTAGCGCAACTCTTTATCTGTCATACCATGAAATTTTTCTGGTAGTGGAGAAATAGCTTTTGTAACAATTTCAAGAGCGCTTACATGTAGGCTTAGTTCTCCTGTTTTTGTAAGAAATGGATAACCAGTTGCTGATATTATGTCACCAACTTCAATTAATTTCTTAGCCTCTTTAAACCACTCTTCTCCAATTTCATTTTTACTAAAATATATCTGAAGTAATCCGCTAGGGTCTTCAACTTTTGCAAAAGCAGCTTTACCCATGTGACGAAGAAATTTGATTCTTCCTGCAATTGTTACGCTAACACTCTCATCACGTCCATTTTCAAGTTCGCTTATATTTGCATAACGCTCTTTAAACTCTTTTGTTGTTATATCTCTACTAGCTCTATTACTATATGGATTGTGTCCACTCTCTCTAAGCTGATTAGCTTTTTCTATTCTCTGTTGTACATACTGGTTTTCAAACATTAATACTTAACTCTCTTTTTGACATTCAATGCAAATTCCGTAAATTTGCATTGAATGGTCTATTATTTTGAAATTACTTTTTGATGCTATTGCTTCTTGACGACTTTCAATCTCTTCATCAAAAAACTCTGTGATACGTCCACATTCAGTACAAATCATATGATCGTGGTGATCTTTTGCACCAAGCTCATATTTTTTCCCATCTGCGCCAAATGAGAGTGACGTAACAAGTCCAGACTCTTCAAGTAGTGAAAGTGTACGATAAACCGTAGCGATACCCACTTTTAGTTCAGGATAACTATTTTGTATTGTATCGTGAAGTCCCTCAGGAGTTAAATGCTCTTGACAATTGTAAAGAGTTTTTAAAATAACTTCACGTTGTATAGTAAATTTAAGGCTACGCTTCTTAAGAAGTTTTTTAAACTCCTCTAAAAGTGGATCATAATCAATTGTTGGCAAGGAAAAGTTATTCATGCGTGATAGTTTCCTTTGGTGTATTTTCTACAGAAATTTGCTCTTTAACTGTCGTTACTGTTTCATCTATTTTTTTACTTAAAGTACTATTAGAATCTGTAGATGTGTTTTCATCCATAAATGTACTAGGGTCAATTTTTACAACTACCTGTCCAGTTTTACGCAAAATTGGATAGATGACACTATTATTCATAATAGACTCAACAGAACTTTGTATGATTTTTATATTGCTTAGGGCATATGTAGTTACAGAAAGAATTAAAAATATTTTTGTAGTTGCTAATATAAATCCCATTATTTTATCTGCAATACTTAAGCCAGTCATGGATGTGAGTTTTGCAAAAAAGCCACCAATTAGTGCCATCGAAATCCAAAAAATTGCTAGTGTTACAAGAAAACCAGTGAATGTTATGACTGCACTATTGTCAAAATGAAAAAGTTTATCACTTAAAAAAGAACCAGCCTCATTAGCATATGATGAACCAACATATATACCACCTATAATTCCAAGTGTTCCAAAAAGTTCTTTGAAAAACCCATTTATAAGACCCTTTAACCCAAGTAACAAAATTATAATAGCTACGCCTAAGTCAAAGTAGTTCAATTCGTCCACTAGTAATCCCCTTGCATCTCAATTTTATTTTTTCCGCTATTTTTTGCTTTGTATAATAATTTATCTGTTCTATCTACAATTGTTTCAATGGTATCACCTTTTTGGTGCTGGCAAAGTCCTACACTGATTGTAATATTGATTGTATCAGATTTATAAATTAGTTTATTTTTACGTATTGTCTCCAAAATACGATTAGCTGTTTGGTAAGCCTTATTTTTTGTTACTCTATTTAGAACAATCATAAACTCTTCACCACCAAATCTGAAGATGTGATCACTTTTGCGTACTATTGAGCGTAATACTTTTGCAAGAAATATTAAAACTTTATCTCCTGCTACGTGGCCATAAGTATCATTTACAACTTTAAAGTCATCAACATCAAGCATTATTAGCCACATGTCTAACTGTTTGTTGTCGGCTGAAGCAACTTCTAAAATATGATCTAAAAAGTTATGTAAACCTCTTCTATTGTGAGCTAAAGTCAATGGATCTATATTTGTTGTATTTTCTAGCTCTTTTACTTCATTTTTAAGTTTCTCTATAGTTACATTAGCACGCTCTAGCTCATCATTTATTTTGTTTTGAAATTCATTGAAGTATTTTACTAAGCCTTTTACTTCAATTAGACCTTCAGCTTTTGTATTATGTTTTAAAAAAATATCACTTTCACTGTGGATAGTTTTTATTTTTTCATTTGTAATGTCATATTCATTTATACTTGTGTGAATTAGTTTTTGGTAATTTTCTAATAGGTCATTATTCTTTTCATAATTAAATATTAGCTTTTTGTTTGCATATTTTACAGCAATAGTTTCTAAAAAAGATAAAAATAAATCTGCATCCTCATGTTCTGCGTGGCGTGCGAGCATCTCTTTTTTTGCAGATTCAATAATGCTTTCTAATTCATTAATATGCATTTTGCTCACTTTTTTAATTGCTTTATTTGCGCAATTGTATCTATTTTTTGCAAAAAAGAAACTTGTTTAACCAAACATTTTGTTTTAAGCAGATAATATATCGCTTAAAATTCGCTTACATTTAAAGTAAGATTAGGTACATATGATGATATTAGTAATGAAACATACAGCGACTCAAGCAGACATAGAAAAGACTAGAGAACAGTTAAAAGAGTGGGGACACGAAACAAGTTTAGCTCCAGGTGAGCAACAGACAGTTATTGGAATTGTAGGGGATAAACGTGATATTGCAGGTTATGCTTTGCACTCACTCCCTGGTGTTGAACAAGTTTTAGAAGTTTCAGCTCCATATAAAGTTGCAAGCCGTGAATTCCATCCTGTTGATTCAATCATAGATGTAAACGGTGTAAAACTTGGTGGTGGTAATAAAGTGGTAATTGCAGGACCGTGTTCTGTTGACACATATGAAAATTTAATTAACATTGCAACCTCTGTAAAAGCAGCGGGTGCTACTATGCTTCGTGGTGGTGCATTTAAACCACGAACTAGCCCATACTCTTTCCAAGGTAAAGGTGAAGAGGGACTTCAAATGTTAGCTGAAGCTCGCAAGGAGACTGGTCTTCCAATTGTAACCGAGCTTTTAAGTGAAAAAGATATTGACCTAGTTTATCAATATACTGATGTTATTCAAATTGGTGCGCGTAATATGCAAAACTTCTCTTTATTAAAAGAGATAGGAACTTTAGGCAAACCAGTAATTTTGAAAAATGGAATTGCTTCAACTGTAAAAGAACATCTAATGTCTGCTGAGTATGTTATGGCTGGTGGACTTAGAGATGTAATTATGTGTTTACGCGGGACAAGAACGTATGAGCCAGCATTTAGAAATGTTTTAGATGTTAATTTAGTTCCATATATGCAAGAGAGAACTCACCTACCTGTAATTGTAGATCCTAGCCATGCTGCTGGAACTCGTGAGTATGTTAGTTCACTATCTTATGCTGGAATGGCAGTTGGTGCAGATGGTGCTATTATAGAGGTTCACCCATGTCCAAGTTGTGCATTAAGTGATGGCGATCAAGCACTTTTACCTGAAGATTTTTCATACCTGATGGAACGTATAAATAAGTTAAGTACATGGGACCAAAAAACGTGGGTAAAAGCACGTGGTGATGCAAAGCTTTAGAATAGACAAAGTGGTGGTGTTTGGCCACCAGCGGTGATATTGTTGTTTATATTTTATCTATTCTTTAATGTTAATTTAAAGTTCTAGTAAAGATTAATTAAGAAATATTTTAGCATTATTTACAATAAAAAGAGGTGTCTTTTTTTAAATTACAGATTTTGTAAAGTTCTATTAAACTCTTCAGTGCGGTTTGAAAAACGTATTGCGTCATGTTTTGTAATAGTTCCCTCTTTTAAATATTTCATTAATTCTTGAGTTTGCGTTTTCATGTTTGTTGCGTTTTGATTTATTTGCATCTGTGAATATAGTTGATGAGTTTTATCTTCTCTTATCAAGTTGGCGATTGCTGGATTGTTTATTAGAATCTCATGAATTGCTAATCTTCCACCATTGGCTTTTGGTATTAATGATTGAGAAATTACTGCTACTAAACTAGATGATAGTTGGGCTCTAATTTGAGCTTGCTCATTTCCATCAAAAGCATCTATTATTCTATCCATAGTTTGAATTGCTGAATTTGTGTGAAGTGTTGCAAAAACAACGTGACCGGTTTCTGCTGCTGTGAGCGCTGCTGAAATTGTCTCTTTATCTCTCATCTCACCAATTAAAATGACATCAGGATCTTCTCTTAATGAGTATTTAATTGCGTGTGCAAAACTTTTAGTATCACTTCCAACATTTCTGTGACTAAAAACAGAGCTTTTATTTGTATGAACAAATTCCACTGGATCTTCAATAGTTATAATATGTGAATGTGAGTTTTGATTAATCTCATTTAACATAGCAGCTAGTGTTGTTGACTTACCACTTCCAGTTGGACCTGTAACTAAAATAAGCCCTTTCTCTTTTTTCGACAACTCTTTTATAATTAGTGGTGCGTTCAGTGATTCAAGAGATGGTATAGTAGTTGGAATTATTCTAAATGCAGCTGCTACATCTCCAAGCGTGCGGTAGTAGTTAACTCTAAAACGTCCAACTTCTGGAAGCTCTAGCGAAAAGTCTATCTCATTATGCTCTTCAAAAATTTTCTTTTGCTGTTCTGTTAAGAGAGAGTAGCACATTGTTTCTATATCTTTGCCATACAATGCATCCATCTGTAGAGGAGCCAATTTTCCATCAAGCCTAATTTGTGGTTCAGCTCTACTAATTAGGTGTAAATCACTAGCTTTGTGAGCAACAACCGTTTTTAATAATTTACGAATATCTAAACTCAAACTAGCTCTTCATCCCATATTTTCTCATCAAAACCACATATAGTCTTGCCATTAAATTCAAGAACAGGACGTTTAATAAGCATACTATCTTTACATAACCATTCAACTTTTTGCTCATCAGTTAAATTCATTTTTTTAAGTTCAAGTTTTCTGTAAGTTGTGCCACGACTATTAAATAACTTGTTTAGTTCAACTTGTTCAAGCCAACTTTTAATTTGTGAACATTTAGGAGGAGTATCTCGTAAATCAGAAAAAGTGTACTCTATATTTGAATTTTTGAGGTACTTTATAGCTTTTCTAACACTATCACATGTTTTAATTCCATAGAGTGTCATTGTTAGCCAATAATTTTATCAACAATGAAAAAGTCATCTTCAGCTTTTGGAGCATGTTCAAATATAGATTTAGCTATTTCATCATTTTCTTTGACATTATCTTCTCTAAGAGGAGCGATATGCCCTAACATACTAAATTTTGGATCTAAATTATTAGTGTCTAACTCATTTAAGTTGTCTACAAATGATACTATTTCATTTAGTTGACCTAAAATCTCTTCGCGTTTACTATTTTCAATTTCTAGCATTGAAAGTTTTTCTAATTTTTGCAGTAGTTTGTCATCAAATGTCATAAAGATTCCATTATTGTATTTTTTGTATTGTAACTTATAGTTTATAAAACATTAGATATAATCGCATAAATTTTAATTGACTTCTTAATATTATAGAAGTTCAGTGTTTGCTAAAATAAAAAATAAAGGAACTGTATTGAGTCTAAAAGAGCAGATAGATATGGTCAAAGATGAACTTAATCAAGAAGAGAAAATGTTTGAAGGAGCTGTAAAAGCTGAACGTTTTTTTACAAAATATAAAATACAAATCATCTCTTTTGTAGCTGTTGCCGTTTTAGTTGTTGGAGCAAATATTGGTTATTCTAGTTATGAGAACAGTAAGATATTATCTGCAAATATTGTATTAAATAAATTACTTAATGGTGATGCTTCTGATAAAAAAACTTTAGATGAATTAAAGTCAAATTCAGAAAAACTTTATGAACTCTACACATTTTCAAAAGCTTTAAAAAATTCAGATAGTAAAACATTGAAGAGTATAAGTGCCTCTAAAGAGGCAATAATTTCAGATGTAGCCTCTTATCAAGAGGCGGTAATTGAGGGAACAGCTGGAGCATTTAATAATTACTCTTATAAACCAAGTGCAATTATGAAAGATTTAGCCGTACTTAATGAAGCTGTAATCTTAATGAAATCTGGTGATTTAAAACAGGGACGTGCAAGACTAGATATGATAAGTGTTGACTCATCAGCTGCAAACTTTTCAACACTTTTACGTCATTATGGTTTAACTAAAGAGTAGATGATGAAATTATTACTAATAGCATTTAGTGCATTTGTTTTATTTACAGGGTGTAGCTCTAAAAATAGGTTTGAACCTGAAAATGTTGCTTCATCAATTAAAGTAACTGGACGATTAGATAGTAGTATTGCACAGACGAATAGAAGTGGTGCTAATTTAGAAGACGGACAAGTAATTTCTATTATTAATGGATTAGAGCCATTTAAAATTGATGATGGTTATCGTATTGTTGGAGCAAATGATGACTATATTTGTGCTTCATCTAATGGCGGACTGCTTAAATTGTATAAAAATAGAGATTTTGTATCTGAATTTCATTTCTCAAAAAACGTAGCTGCTGCATCAGCAAATGAAAATTTTTTAGCAGTACTTTTTGTAAATAATGATATAGCACTTTATTCAAAAGATAGTAAAGAGCTTGTTTTTAGACAGAGTGGTGATGATGTTATCGCTGTTGATACGCGTGTAGCTCAACCTCAGTTTTTAAATGATTTAATTCTTTATGCGACTCTTGATGGAAAAATTATTATTTTAAATAGTGAAACAAAAAAGCCTATTAGATCAATTGTGTTAAGTGATCAGCCATATTTTAATAATATTATCTATATGAAAATGTATGATAATGTTTTAATTGCAGCTACAGGTTCAGCTTTATACTCACTGACTGATAGAGAATCAAGAAAAGATATATCTGTAAGAGATGTAAGTTTTGGTGAAGATGGTCTTTATGTTGCGACAAAAGAGGGAGAAGTTTTAAAATTTTCTCGTACTCTTGAAGAAGAGGGTAAACTAAAATTTGATTTTGCTCATTTTTTAGGAATGGTAGTCTCAGATCATCTATATCTTGCAGAAAAAGAGGGTTATATAGTTGTTGTAAATAAAGTATTTGCTTCACATGAGATATATGAGGCACCACTTAATAATAGTAGATTTTTTGCCTCAGAAAAAGCATTTTATTTTGATGATGTCTACATTGACTTAAGTACTAAAGAGTAAACCTGAGTGAATTACTTGTTGCCTTTGAGGAGTACATATCTGTTACAAAAGCATTAAGTAGTGCAACAATTGAGGCATATTTAAGTGATATATCTCAAATTGAAACTCATTTTGATGAGAGGTTGATTGACATTGATACAGAAGTTATATTAGACTTTTTAGCACCTATTAAAAATAAACGTACATTAAATAGAAAACTCTCTGCTGTTAATTCATTTTATGACTTTTGTTATACAAGTGAATTTATAAATAATCCGATTCACTACGAACAGGCAAAAATTCCAAAAAATTTACCAAAGTTTATAGAGTATGATTCTTTAATACATATGTTGAATTTAGTAAATAGAGATAGTTGGCTCGGACTTAGGGATTATGCGTTAATTCTATTTTTATATGCAACTGGTCTTAGAATTAGTGAAGCGCTAAAACTTCAAACAGATGACTTCGAAGAGGATTGGGTTAGAGTTCGCCACGCAAAAGGTGATAAGGAGAGATTAGTTCCTGTTGCACCATCTGCGCTAGAGGCAATTAAAGTTTATCGTAACGCATCTGGTTTTAATAGTAATCATATTTGGCTTAACTACAAAGGTAACCCACTTAGTAGAATTAGTGCATTTAAAATTACAACTAAATACATTGGTTACTCACCGCATGTTTTACGCCACTCATATGCCACTGCATTAATTACAGGTGGTGCAGATTTAAGAGTAGTGCAAGATCTGCTTGGACACTCTTCACTTCTAACTACACAGATATACACACACATTCAAAAAAGTGAGTTATACCCAGCTGTTATGAACCATCATCCATTAGCAAAAGGTCTTATATGAAAAAGATATTGCATATCTTAAATGACAATAATTTAATCTATAAATCATTAGAGAAGTTAGATAAAAAAGCATTAGGTACAAGAACAAAAGTAGGACTTTATAAAGCAATAGATAGAAATGGTTACTTTACTATACTTTTTGAAATTGAGCGTAAAAGTAGAGTGTTGAAAAAAGATGTACTAGTTTATGAGCAACTTGTACAGACAATTTCACAAGCGTTAGATCATAATTTTAAATTTAAAGTTGCACTCATAAATGCACCACTTTGTTCTAAAGCTAAAGCACTGTTAAAAGAGAATGGGTGGTTAGTGCAACAAACTTCAGCTCTTGGAATGTAAGGGTTATAAGACAATTAATTAAATACATTAAATTAACTTGGTTGATTTTTTGGAAAAATTATATATATTAAAATTATGAAACTTAATATTGAGTCAATAAATTAAGTTTTAGATAGAATAAATATTAATTTTTTAAACAATATGGAAAACAAAATATATGGCAATTAAGAAAACAGAATTATATAGCTCATTGTGGGCAAGTGCAGATGAGCTAAGAGGTGGAATGGATGCGAGTGAATATAAAAACTACGTTTTAACACTTCTATTTATGAAATATGTAACAGATAAATATAAAAACGATAAACATGGAATGATAATTATACCTGAGGGTGCTAGCTTTGATGATATGGTTAAACTTAGTGGTGATAAGGAAATAGGTGATAAGATAAATAAAATTATCGCTAAAGTTGCAGATGCTAACGGCTTGGGTAATGTTATCACTACAGCAGACTTCAATAGTGAGGAGAAGCTTGGCAAAGATAAGCAGATGGTTGATACTTTATCAAAGTTAGTGAAAATATTTGACAATCTTGATTTAGGAGCAAATACATCAGAAGGTGATGATTTACTTGGAGACGCTTATGAGTATCTAATGCGTCATTTTGCAACTGAGTCAGGTAAAAGTAAAGGACAGTTTTATACACCTTCAGAAGTATCTACAATCTTACCAAAAATTATTGGTATAAATAAAAATACTTCTCAAACTCAAACGGTATATGACCCCACTTGTGGAAGTGGTTCTCTTCTTTTAAAGTCATCTAATGAAGCACCAAATGGACTTAGTATTTATGGACAAGAAAAAGAGGTAGCTACAACTTTATTATGTAAAATGAATCTTATTATTCATAATCATCCAACAGCTGAGATAGCTCTAGGTGGTCAAAGTACATTAGCAAATCCTTATTTTAAAGAGAATGATATAACTTTAAAAGCTTTTGATTTTGTGGTTGCTAATCCTCCATTTTCTCTAAAAGCTTGGACAAATGGTGTTAGTGATCCTGATATATATAGAAGATTTGACGGATATAATACTACACCACCTGAGAAAAATGGAGATTATGGATTTTTACTTCATATTATAAAATCTTTAAAAACTAAAGGAAAGGGTGCTGTTATATTACCTCATGGTGTGCTTTTTCGTGGAAATGCAGAAGCAACTATAAGGGAAAAACTCATAAGAAAAGGATATATAAAAGGCATCATTGGATTACCTGCAAATTTATTTTACGGTACAGGTATACCTGCTTGTATCATAGTGCTTGATAAAGAAAATGCAAATGCAAGAAGTGGTATATTTATGGTAGATGCTTCTAAGGGCTTTAAAAAAGATGGAAATAAAAACCGCCTAAGAGAGCAAGATGTACATAAGATAGTAGATACTTTTAATAAACAATTAGAGACTTCTAAATACTCAAAAATGATAAAATACAAAGAGATAGAAGATAATGAATATAATCTAAACATCCCAAGATATATAGATAGTAGTCATGAAGAGGATGTCCATGATTTATATGCACACTTAAATGGTGGAATACCAAACTATGATATTGAAAAATTAAATGAATATTGGGAAGTATTTACAACTTTAAAAGATGAACTTTTTAAACCATCTATAAAAGATGAATACAGTGATGTAAAAGTGTCATCTCAAAAGATAAAAACATACATTTTAAATCATTCAGAGTATAAAAAATATGAAGAGGAGACAATTGCTTTATATCATAAGTGGAGCAGTAAGCATTACGAAATACTTTTAAATCTAAAATCAGGATTTCATCCAAAAAGTTTGATACATCAACTATCAGAAGATTTACTAGAAATTTTTAAAAATGTGAAACTCATAAGTAAGTATGATATATATCAAATACTTATGAGTTACTGGAGTGAGACTCTACAAGATGATTGCTATATGATCTCTTTTGATGGCTGGAAAGTAGGAAACACTCCACGACTTTTAGTACCAACAAAAGATAAAAGTGGTAAAAGTAAATATAAAGAGAAACATGATTTTGAGATAAATAAAAAACGATATGTAGCAGACCTTATCCCACCGCAGCTTATGATAAACAGGTACTTTAAAATAGAGCAAAAAAATATAGATGAACTTCAAATGAAATTTGATGAAGCTACAAGTAAACTAGAAAATTTTATAGAAGAAGATAGTGGAGAAGAAAGTGTACTTGATTTTATACGAAATGATAAAGGTAATATTACACAAGATGCACTAAAAAAAGCTATTAAAAATACTAAAGATAAAGATGATAAAAAAATATTGAATACATACAAAGAGCTAGTTGATATGCAATCAAAAGCAAAAACAACTTTAAATAATGCAATCAAAGCTTTAAATCTTGAAGTATTTAAAAAGTATCCATCATTAAAAGAGTATGAGATAAAAGAGTTGGTTATAGATGATAAGTGGTTAAACATTCTAATAACAACTATCCAAGAAGAGATAGAAAGAGTTACAACCTCTTTGGCAAACAGGATAAAAACTTTAGATGAAAGGTATAAAGAGCCTTTATCAAAATTAGAAGAAAAAACGGAAATATTAAGTAAAGAAGTAAAAGAACATTTAAAAGCTATGGAACTTACATGGTAATAAATGTAGGTGAAGATACTACATTAAAAGCCAGAATTGGTTGGCAAGGTTTAACTACTTCTGAATATAGAGATATAGGAGAGTATTTACTTGTAACTGGAACTGATTTTAAAAATGGTTTTGTAGATTGGGATAGTTGTCATTTTGTAGATAAAATAAGATATTCACAAGACAAGAATATACAACTTAAAAATGGTGACGTAGTTATCACAAAAGATGGAACTATTGGTAAAGTTGGATATATAAAAAATCTAAAATTACCAGCAACTTTAAATAGTGGTGTTTTTGTAATTAGACCTAAAAAAGATGCCATAAATACAAAGCTTATGTATTATATATTTACATCAAAAATATTTGATGATTTTTTATCTAAACTAACTGCTGGTTCTACAATAAACCATCTTTATCAAAAAGATTTTGTAAATTTTGAATTTGAAATACCTGATGATATTGATGAACAAAAAAATATAGCAAAAGCTTTGAGTGATACCGATGAGCTTATAGATTCCATTCAAACTTTAAAAGAAAAAAAAGAGAATATAAAAACAGGAACGATGCAACAGCTTTTAACAGCTAAAAAACGACTTGATGGATTTTGTGAAGAGTGGAAAGAAAAAACACTTGGAGATATTGCCATTGTGATTGGTGGTGGAACACCAAGTACTACCAATAATCTGTTTTGGAATGGACATATAAATTGGTTTACACCTACAGAAATTGGTTTTGCTAAATATGTTAAAAAAAGTGTTCGTAAAATTACACAATTAGGATTTATGAATTCTTCAGCTCAAATTTTACCTGAAGGAACAATTTTATTAACTAGTCGTGCTGGGATAGGTAGTTGCTCAATTTTACTAGAAAAATCTGCTACTAATCAAGGTTTTCAGTCTTTAATCGCAAAAGAAAATACTAATAATGAATTTTTATATTATCTAACAAAAACATTGAAAAATAAATTATTAGAGAAAGCAAGTGGAAGTACATTTTTAGAAATAAGTCCAAGTAATGTTAAATCAATTGATATTGTAATACCAAGTAAAAAAGAAGAACAAAAAGCAATAGCAAATATATTGTCAGATATGGATAATGAAATAGAAACATTAACAAGAAAATTAGAAAAAACAAAAGCAATAAAAGAAGCGATGATGGATGAGCTTCTCACAGGAAATACAAGGCTAATATAAGGATATGATATGAGTGATGTAGGTAAACCAGAACGTGTAACACAAAATAGAGTTATTAAACTATTTGAAAAAAAACTTGGATATATCTATCTTGGCGACTTATCAGATGAGAATAACACTAATATAAAAGAAGACCTACTTACTAAATGGCTTACAAGTTGTAGTGTTAGCCCTAAACTTATATCCAAAGTATTAACCAAATGTAAAAGTGCATTGTCCTTAGGTGGTGGTAGAACTCTTTATGAAGCTAATAAAGAGTTCTATAAGCTACTTCGATATGGTATCAAAGAGAAAGAAAATATAGATGAACATACTCCTACTACTTGGCTCATAAATTGGAAAGAACCTTTAAAAAATGATTTTTATATTGCAGAAGAGGTAACAGTAAAGGGTGAGAATACAAAACGACCTGATATAGTTTTATATATCAACGGTATTGCACTTGGAGTAATAGAGTTAAAAAGTTCTTCTACTGATGTAACTAAAGCAATAAATCAAAATCTTATCAATCAAGAGAAGATATTTATTCAAAACTTTTTTACTTCTATGCAGTTGGTGATGGCTGGAAATGATACCCAAGGTTTATTATATGGAACGATAGAGACTAGAGAGAAATACTATCTATCTTGGAAAGAAGAAAATCCAAATTACAATTCTAAAATAGATGAAAAAGATAAAAAATATTTGCCATTTTTAGAGTGTGGTAATGGTACGAATAGACTTGACTGTGATATTCTAAGGTTTTTAAACAAAGAACGATTTATCGAAGTATTACATGATTTTATTTTATACGATAAGGGTATCAAAAAAATTGCAAGACAAAACCAATACTTTGGTGTAAAGGCTTTACAAGACAGCGTTCAAAAAAGAGAGGGTGGAATCCTTTGGCATACACAAGGAAGTGGTAAATCTCTTACTATGGTGTGGTTATCAAAGTGGATAATAGAAAATGTAGAAGAATCAAGAGTTTTAATAGTTACTGATAGAAAAGAGCTTGATGAGCAGATAGAAAGAGTATTTAAAGGTGTTGAAGAAGATATTTATAGGATTAAGCCAAGTTCATCATCAAGTGGTAGTGCTGAGCTACTAGGAACTTTAAATAGTAGTGAAAAATCACTTATGTGTACACTTGTGCATAAATTTGGTGCAAATGAAAAACAAGCTGAAAAAGAGACCGATAAGTTTATCCAAGAGCTTAAAAGTTCAATGCCTCAAAACTTTAAACCAAAAGGTGATTTGTATATCTTAGTTGATGAGTGTCATAGAACGCAATCAGGACTTTTACATGATGCAATGAAAGAGATACTACCAAATGCTATGTTTATTGGTTTTACTGGCACACCCTTACTTAAAAAAGATAAAGCAAAAAGTATAGAGGTATTTGGAACATATATTCATACTTATAAGTTTGATGAAGCAGTTGAAGATGGTGTTGTTTTAGATTTACAGTATGAACCACGAGATATAGACCAATATATAAGAAATCAAGAAAAGATTGATGAGTGGTTTGAGATAACTACAAAAGGTTTAACAGATATAGCAAAAATGCAACTCAAACAGAGGTGGGGAACTATGAAAAAAGTTTTATCATCTAAATCAAGACTCGAACTAATAGTATTTGATATTGTAAAAGATATGAAAATAAAACCAAGGTTACTAGATGGGAATGGAAATGCAATGCTTATATCTAATGATATTTATAATGCTTGTAGAATTTATGAGATGTTCCAAAAAACTTACTTAAAAGGTAGATGTGCCATAGTTACAAGTTATGTTCCTTCAATAGTAGATATAAAAGAGGGAGCAAGCCAACAAGACCAAACAAAATATAAGGTATATCGTAAGATGTTAGCTGAGTATTTTGAAGAAGATGAAAAAACTGCTATAAATAAAATAGATGAGTTTGAAAAACAAGTAAAACAGAAGTTTGTAGATGAACCTGGACAGATGAGGTTGCTTATTGTTGTAGATAAACTTTTAACTGGATTTGATGCTCCTAGTGCCACCTACCTTTACATTGATAAAAAATTAAGAGACCACGGACTTTTTCAAGCTATTTGTAGAGTAAATAGACTAGATGGTAATGATAAAGAGTATGGTTATATAGTAGATTATCAAGATTTATTTAATCAACTCGAGGGTGCAATAGAAGATTATACCAGCGGAGCATTAGATGGATATGAACAGTCTGATGTAGTTGGGCTTCTTTCAAATAGATTAGAAAAAGCAAAAGAGCGACTTGAAAATTCAAGAGAGAGTATAAAAGCATTATGTGAGCCAGTTGAAGAGCCAAAAAATATAAGAGATTATCAAAAATATTTTTGTGGAGATAGTGACAATAAAGAGATATTAAAAGAAAATGAGCCAAAAAGAATGGCTCTATATAAATGTGTAGTTTCTTTGATACGAGCTTATTCAAATATAGCAAATGAATATGATGTGGCAGGGTATAGTGATAGTGATATTTTGATTATTAAAGATGAAGTAAAACATTATGAAAAAGTAAGAGAAGAGATAAAACTATCAAGTGATGATTATATAGACTTGAAGAAATATGAACCAGATATGAGGCAACTTATAGATAATTATATAAAAGCTGATGATAGTGAAGTTGTGATAGACTTTGATGAAATTGGAATAGTTGAGCTTATATTAGAAAAAAGTGATGAAGAGTTTATAAAAAGTATGCCACAAAGTATGCAAAATGATAATGAAGCGATGAGTGAAGCAATAGACAATAATGTAAGAAAACTTATTATTGATAAAAAATCTGTAAATCCTAAATATTATGAAAAAATGTCAGAGCTTTTAGATGAGCTTATTAAAGAGCGAAAAGAAAATGCAATCGAATATAAAAAATATTTAGAAAAAATAAAAGAGTTAGCTTTAAGAGTAAAAAAACCTAGTATAAATAAAGATACTAATTATCCTGATAGTATGGATAGCTTAGCTAAAAGGGCTATTTATGATAATCTTACTAATGATGAAAAGTTGGTAAATAAAATAGATGAAATCATAGAAAGAACAAAAGAGGATAATTGGATAGGCAATCCAATGAAAGAGAGAAAAGTATCTAGTTTTATAGCAAAAGAGACAAGTATTGAAGATGAAGAACTAGAAAATTTGATGGATATTATAAAGAAACAATATGACTACCAATAGTATTAATAAAATAAATATTAGCGATATAGAGATTGATATTGTAAAAAAGGATATTAAAAATATTCATATAGGGGTATATCCTCCTTATGGGAGAGTAAGGGTTGCATCTCCATTAAATATGAGTGATGACAGTATAAGACTTGCTTTAATATCAAGATTTCCATGGATAAAAAAACAAAAACAAAACTTTGAAAATCAACCAAGACAAAGTATAAGAGAGATGATAAATGCTGAGAGTCATTATTTCTTTGGCGCTAGATATTTATTAGAAGTAATATATCGAAATGGTAAACATAAGATAGTAAAACAACACTCAAAACTAGAACTATATGTGAGAAGAAATACAACACATCAAAATAAACTTTTGGTTTTAAATGAGTGGTATAGAAGTGAACTAAAAAAAGAACTTGAAAAATTAGTAACTAAATGGGAAAATAAAATAGGTGTAAAGCTTAATCGTTGGGAAGTTAAAAGGATGAAAACAAAATGGGGAAGCTGTAATATTGAAGCTAAAAACATTTGGTTTAATCTTGAGCTTGTAAAAGTACCTATTGAGTGTATAGAATATATAGTTGTACATGAAATGATACATTTACTTGAAAGACATCACAATGAAAGATTTAAAGAATTATTAGGGAAGTATTTAGGTGATTGGGAAAATAGAAAGAAGTTGTTGGCTAGTAGTATGTTGGGAGTGTAGGAGCTTTAAACATGAAATTCTAAAAAAGTTTATTCCTAAAGTACTTGACAAAATACGTGGTTTTAAATCTATAATTCTTTCAAAAATTCAACACAGTTAATTTAGTTTTTTTATTCAAAATGTCGATGTATCTATGTTTGCTAGTCTTGACAAAGTGAAGCACTATAGTTTATGTTTAAATGGATTTTTTAAGTGGTGTCAGAAGAGGGACTCGAACCCTCGACCTCCGGCTTATGAGACCAGCGCTCTAACCAGCTGAGCTACTCTGACTTTTGGTTGAAGAGCGAAATTGTAGTTTCTTTATGCTTATAAAAGCATAAAACTATTTTTGTAAGGCTTTTTCAATTGCTTTTTGATCAAAGCCACATATCCATTTACTACCTATTAAAACAGCTGGTACACCTCTACAACCATGTCTTTCACAATCTTTAGCTGCATTTTTATCTTTAGATATATCTATCTTTTTAAATTTTATTTTATTTTTTTGAAAATACATTTCTGCTGTTTTACACCATTTACAGTTTGGACTAGTAAATAATACGACTTTTTTCTGTTTTGTTTGTTCTATATTTTCCATATACCTAACCTTTAAAATTTCTGAAATTATAACACTTAACTCCTTGAAAGTAAATAAAAGTATATGTTAACTGTTAATAAGCCTTAGCCTATATGACTAAGGGTATTGACAATCGATAGATTTTCTTGTACTATTTCAAATATTTTTTATAAGGAGCCAATATGAACTTTCGACCTTTAGGTGATAGAGTTTTAATTAAGCGTTTAGAGGAACAAAATACTACAGTTTCTGGCATTATAATTCCAGATAGTGCAAAAGAAAAACCATCTCGTGGCACAGTCTTGGCTGTTGGTAATGATGCTGCCGAGGAGATAACTGTAAATGATACTGTTGTTTTTGGTAAGTATGCTGGTACTGAGCTTGCACTAGATGGACAAGATTATATTGTAATGGAAATGTCAGATATACTTGGCATAATTAAATAATTTTAAGAGGATAAATATATGTCAGCAAAAGAGATTCACTATTCAGATGATGCACGTAATAGTTTATATACAGGTGTAAGTAAATTAAATGATGCGGTTAAAGTTACAATGGGACCACGCGGTCGTAATGTTTTAATTCAAAAAAGTTTTGGAAGTCCATCTATTACTAAAGATGGTGTTAGTGTTGCTAGAGAGGTTGAGCTTAAAGATCCTTTAGAAAATATGGGCGCACAGCTTGTTAAAGAAGTAGCGTCAAATACTGCTGATGAGGCAGGTGATGGTACTACAACAGCTACAATTTTAGCACATTCTATTTTTAAAGAGGGATTGAGAAATATAACAGCAGGGGCAAATCCAGTTCAGGTAAAACTTGGTATGGATAAAGCCACAGCAGCAATTTTAGAAGAGCTTAAAAAAATCTCTCGTGAAGTTGATGGTGTTAGTGGAATTGCACAAGTTGCTACAATTTCAGCAAATTCGGATAGGAAAATTGGTGATTTAATCGCTGAAGCTATGGAAAAAGTTGGTAAAGATGGTGTTATTACTGTTGAAGAGGCAAAAGGTATTCAAGATGATTTAGATGTTGTTGAAGGTATGCAATTTGATCGTGGATATTTAAGTCCATACTTCATTACAAATACTGAAAAGATGACAGCAGAAATTGAAAATCCATTTGTTCTTTTATATGATCAAAAAATCTCAAGTTTAAAAGATCTTTTACCACTTTTAGAACAAGTTCAAAAAACTAATCGTCCACTATTAATTATCGCTGAAGATGTAGAGGGTGAAGCACTTTCAACTTTAGTTGTGAATAAATTGCGTGGTGTTTTAAATATTTCTGCTGTTAAAGCTCCAGGTTTTGGTGATCGTCGTAAGGCAATGCTTCAAGACATTGCAATCTTAACTGGTGGTCAAGTGATTTCTGAGGAGACTGGGCATACATTAGAAGGTACTCAACTTGATCATCTTGGTCAAGCAGCACGTATTGTTTTAGATAAAGATAATACTACTATTGTTGATGGGGCAGGTGATTCAGCTATGGTTGAGAGTAGAGTCGCTGAAATTAGAACACAAGCAGAAGCTACGACTAGTGATTATGATAAAGAAAAACTTCAAGAGCGTTTAGCAAAACTTAGTGGTGGTGTTGCGGTAATTAAAGTTGGTGCTGCAACTGAGACTGAGATGAAAGAGAAAAAAGATAGAGTTGATGATGCACTTAGTGCGACAAAAGCTGCTGTTGATGAGGGTATTGTTATTGGTGGAGGCGCTGCACTACTTAAGGCTGCTTCAAAAGTTAATTTAAATCTTCTTGGTGATGAAAAAGTTGGTTATGAGATTATTTTACGTGCGATTACCGCTCCGATAAAGCAGATTTCTGAAAATGCTGGTTTTGATGCTGGTGTTGTTGCCAATAAAGTATCTGAATCTACAGAAGATAATATAGGCTTTAATGCTGCAACTGGTGAATATGTTGATATGTTCGCTGCAGGTATTATTGATCCACTTAAAGTTGAGCGTGTAGCACTGCTTAATGCTACATCAGTTTCAAGCTTGCTTCTTACTACTGAAGCTGCAATCTATGAGATTAAAGAAGAGAATCCTCCAATGCCTGCTGCACCTGATATGGGTGGAATGGGTGGAATGGGTGGAATGGGTTTCTAAGATGAAACCCTTGTGACGAGGACTATTGCCTAAAAAAGATTTAAGACGTGCTACAGTTATTGTAGCCACGTCTATTATAATTACTCTGCTACTTGCATTTTTAACTCACAATAATAAATCAAATGTTAGTATAAAAAGTTCATTTCTAAATGATATAGAAAATAAAAAACAAGATTATATGAAAAAAGAGACTCTCAAAGAAGAAAAAATAGTTGATATAAAAGTTTTAAATTTAGATGGTTTTAGCAGCGTTAAATCTAGCGAGTGAAGTTTTGACTGAAAAAATATCTTTGTATCCTAATTGAATCATTTGCTTTTTAGCTGATGATAAATCTGAACGAACTCTCTGAGAACCATACCTTAGTACGTAGTATTTGTCTATTTTATAGAGTTTAATACCTTGTTTCATAAACTCTGGTAGTTTATTGAAAAAAACAATTGCGCTATTTTTATTGTAAGAACTATATATTTGTAGAGTATAAACTATCTCATTGCTATTATTAATGACATTATTAGGTGCTTCTACTGCTATATTAAGAGGCTTTTTACTGGTATTTAGCTTTTTATTACTTAGGTTATTCAAAATATCTTGCATCTTCTCATCCATAAGTTTTAACCTATTTGATAGTTGATTGATTCGTTTAGTGTTACTATCAGATTGTTTTTTTTGAATTTCAAGTTTTTGTGCCATTGAATTAATGCCAATCTCTTCTGTAAGCTCTTCTAAAATTGTCTGTTCTTTAGCATATATTAAAAATGGAAGTAAAAGAAAAAGAAAATATTTCATGAAAAAGACGAGAGAGAATATCTCTCTCGTATATGTTTAGTCTTTAATCTCAACTGAGTAAGCTTTTTCAGATAATGGAACCCAAGGGCGCTTAATGTGTGGAGGACGACGTAGTTTGTCACTAGAGTTTAATGGACGAGTTAAATCATCTCTCCATGCTTGGTAGGTTTTAAAGTTGTTTTCATATTCAACATGAATATCACCTATTTTATCGCCAGGTTGAGCAGGCTCTAAAATAACTTTTTGATGCCAACAATGCATACCAGAAATTGGATCAGGGTGAGTAGGAGCAACAGCATTTTGCCAACTTCCACTAAGTCCATCCCACCAGATATTGTCTGAATCTTTATTATACTCAGGGAAATGCCATGGTTTAAATGGTTTAATCCCACCAATATACTTTAAAGTTCCAACTTTACCATCCATTGTCATTTCTGCTAGTGGAACACCATATTCTAAAATTCCAAGTTCACCTTTGAAACCATCAAGTTTCATTTGATTAGTCGCAGGGTTATTTTTATTTTCTGAAACCCCATTAGGAATATCTACACTATTTTTAAGTTTCCAACGTCCACCATGGTGAGAACATGCAAGAGTACCAGGAAGTACACCCTCAGTTGGAACTGCCATAGCTACAAAGTAACCACTTTCAAGTCCAGAAACAACATCAACAATTCTGACACGAATTGCATCACCACGTTTTAAACCTTGGCGAGCAGCATCAGCAGTTGCTATCCAAATTGGATCATGGTTTTGAGAAATTTCCATTAAGTGTTTAGAGTTACCACTTCTTGTGTGAATATTGTATGGCAGTCTAAATACAGTATTTAGTGCATACTCATTTTTAGTTTGATCCATATACATGTGATTTACATGACTTACGATATGAATCATCTCTTTTTTCTCTTTATCATTACGTGGATAGAATGGAATAGCATATTCTGGCCATTTCCAGTCACGCATCATTTCAGAAAAGAAACTTAATTTTTTATCTGGTGTTGCAAAACCTTCATACTTTTTACCATCAATTTCTACACCAATAGCTTTTTTCTTACCATCATGTTCAGCATAGATAATACCACGTTCATTATCTGTATGTACATGTTCTGAATCATATTTATGACCATGAGAACTAACTGTACCTGATGATTTATCGAATTTTAGTTCACGCTCTTGTGGGCTATAAATATTATCTTCTTCTAGCCATGTACCACGATCTCTCATATATTCATAGATAGGGAATTGTTTATCTTTATATTTAGGATCATTTAATGCGGCTTTACGAAGATTTGGTAAGTTGTCACCAAATGCTGCATTATAGTACTCCGCAATTGTTACAGGCTTGCCAGGGTTAAGTTTTGATTCCCAGTGTTTTTTAACGCCAAGTGAACCATCTTTATCGATGTAATTAACTGCCATTTCAAACCAAAATTCATTCTCTTCCCAGATTTCACCAAGACCAGCTTTAATATGTGCTTCAAGAGTTGCACGGTTTGGATTAGTTGGTTTCCAACCCATTTTTTCCATTGCAACACGTAATACTGGTTGACGAAATGATGTCCATCTTGCTGGTTTAGTAGCCTCAGAGTGTTGATCATGACGCTCTCCAGCAAGCCCAACAGGTAAGATGTAATCAACATACCAGTTTGTCTCACTCCATGTAGGAGAGAGATTAAGAGTAAGTTCCATCTTTTTTTCATCTTTTATGGTGTCAATCCATCTAAAGCCATCTGGATTAATCCAAACTGGATTGTACATACGTGGAATCCAAACTGCAAGTTTTTCAGGAACATTAAGTCCCTTTTTCTTCCACTTTTGTTGCCACTCTGTATCTGCTAGTAGGTGAGGGAGTAAAAAACTCATCTCATAAGTTGACAATGGCCATTCTGGTGGCCAAGATAGTTCATTCCAAACATCAACTTTAGGAACGTTACCATTACCTACAGTTGATTTTCCACCTTTACCAGCGACTGAGATAACATGCCAGTGGTGGAAGAATGTAGCACCCTCTCCACCAATCGAACCACTAAGAGCTAATGCTAGGTATCCAGCACGTCCACTCATCCAGCCACCACGGTTACCAGCGGCCGCTGCACGCCAGAAGTAAGATGCGACTTGGTCGCCACCCCAAATAAACATATCATATAGCTCTTCTAATTTATAGGCATCTACACGAGTCTCTTTTACAGTAAACTCTAGTGTGTAAGGTGCGTATAACTCTTTTAGAACGTCTATAAATGTTTCAAACTCACTATCTTTTGGTAGAGTGTTAATATAACCTTTTTCTTTAATGAAGCTAAGGTATTTTTCATCTTTTAAGAATACTTCCCAGTTAACCCATTTTTTGACAAATGCTCTATTAATTTTATTCTCTTGAAGCATACGATTTACTAAGTATAGATATACAACTGGTTCGGTTCCTGGCCATACTGGAATCCAAAGGTCTGCAATACCAGCAGAGTTTGAAAGACGTGGATCCATAACAATCATTTTTGCACCTTTTTTACGCGCATCGGCAATAAAAGAGGCAGACTGTTGGAAGTAGTGACCAGCATCAGCAGCATGAGATGAATTTAAAAATATTAATTTAGCATTAGCCCAGTCAGGAGAAGTTCTATCATCATTTGCCCACTGAATAGTTGGAGTACGACCACCAGACGAACAGATATTAGTATGTGAGTTAAACGCATCAGTTCCAAGAGTATGCCATACTTTACCAGTAAAACCATTCTCATTTGGACGACCAACATGGAACATTACACTTTTTTTAGACAATTCATCACCAACGCGTAGTGTGTCACCCATTTTTTTACCTATGGTAGTCATTGCCTCATCCCAAGTTGTCCGAATCCATTTACCTTCACCACGTTTACTACCAGGTGCGCGTTTTAGAGGAAATGGTATACGATCTGGATCATACATTTGGCTCTGAGTTGCGTAACCTTTAGCACAGTTACGCCCGCGTGAACCAGCGTGAAGCGGGTTACCCATATACTTTTTAACTGTTAAAGTTTTTTTGTCAACCCATGCCGTAAGGCCACATGAGGCTTCACAGTTTGAACATGCTGTTGGAACAATCATAAACTCAGCGCTTTCTATACCATCTGGATTGTTTTCACTTTTTACACCGTGTCTATCAATACCACCACGTTTCCAATCATCGCCATCTAGTTCTGAATAACCATCCCATTGCTCTAATGGTGGATAAAAATCTAAGTTTTGAGGTGTATTATTAAATCCCTCTTCGGCTACAGCTTCAGTAGTCATGGCACTAAATACACCTTTTGCAAGTGTTGCTCCAGCTACGCTGATTGCAGCACCCTTTAAAAAGGTTCTTCTACTTTCAAAAAACATTCATATTCTCCTTAGCTCATTGGTAGTAATTGAGGAATTACTAACCAAACATGTTTACTTACCCAAAGACCTGCAATAGCTGAAACTGATGCAAGTGTTAATAGACCAGATGAACGGTTTTGTACACTTAAATATGTGAGTACCATTGGAATAATAAAAGCAAATGTTTGCCCTAACCAGAACATAGTTGCATATTCACCATTACCTTTAATATATTCTAAAATAGCGGCTACCTCTTCAGCTTTCATAAAACCAAAAATATATTCACCCATATATAGTAAGAATGCAGCAAGTGCGCTTAATCCTAAAATAACAGCTAAATCTCTTTTAGCTTCATAAGGAAGACGTCCACCCATTAGTAACATAGCAGCAGATCCACTTAGTGTTGCAGCTAAAACCATTTGAGCCATCTCTGTAGGCATTTGCCATAGTTCACGTGCAGTTGATTGTGCCATAAGTCCAGCAGTGTATAGCGTAACTGGAATCGCAATAATAACAGCAACACCCATGAATTTATCAAATAGTGCGTTATCTTTTTTGATTATTGAAGCGTAAGCCATAGCAAATAGGAGGCCTACAAAAATTGTTGCCATCCATGCACCAATAGTAATTGTTGATGTCCAGTGCGGATGAGCAAAAATATGCCAGAATCTAAACATCTGATGTAAGTCTATAACTGTAAAGAATAAAAAGATGTGAATGAATATAATAGCAATTATAGTCATCGGAAGTCTAATCCACTCAGTCTGTTCAGGATATTTTTTAAGTAAATAAAATCCAATAAATAAAATACCAGTGCCTATACTTTTAGCCCACATATTCATTGTGATAATCCAACCCCAAACTATACCTGGGAGTGCAACATCTAGGGTTACAACCGCTTTTGTTGCATCAATTGCATGTTCTACCATTAGTGTCCTCCTATATGTTTAAGTGTTGTAATGTTGTTGAATAGACTATAACCCTCTGTACGCTTAGAAGCTAATGGATTAAGTTGTTGATTACCACCACCAACATAGTAGTGTTTAGGATCAGTATTTTTCTCAGGTTTACGTACTTGAACGTCACCCTGCGCTTGCATAATATATTTGCTTATACTACTCTCTTTATCATCGAGATCACCAAATATATTGGCTTCAACTGGACATGCTACAACACATGATGGCATTAGACCACCTGCAATTCTATGCGCACAATATGTACATTTATCAGCTGTATTTGTTTCAGGGTCAATGTAAATTGCTCCATATGGACAGGCCATAACACAACCAGCACAACCAATACAACGCTCATTGTCAATATTAACAATACCATTGTCTATATAGTGAAGAGCACTTACTGGACAGATACGTTCACAAGGTGCATTTTCACAATGATTACAGCGAAGTGGTGTAAATGTACGTTTTGTCTCTGGAAATACTCCAACATCAACATATTTTACACGCAGACGCCAAGAACTTAATGGAACTTCGTTCTCAACTTTACAGGCTATCTCACAGCCTTTACAACCCATACACAGATTAAGGTCAACTAAAAAACCTAATTTCATTGAGGATTCTCCTTTGGTATATTTACTTTTATATTACGACTTTTATCATAGACACTGAAAAAATTCGAATCGAACAATTCTACCTTTTTTTACTTAAATAATGGCAATAGTTAATATTGATTTCAAGTTTATGTAGTTTAAGCTTAATATTTATTATTACGTGGCAATATTACGTAATTTATAATTTATGGCTCAATAATGATAAGTTTTTCTAATCGTTCAGTACGTGGTAAAATTGTTTTTATTGTGTTAGTAACTACTTTAAGTGCTTTGGTTTTAAGTTCATCTGTTATGTTTTATTTAATTTGGACTAATATAAAAGATGAAGCTTTTATGCGTGCGCACATAGATGGTGCACTTTTTTCAGAACTCGTTGTGCCATCTTTGTTTTTGAATGATAAAGTAAATGCCAATGAAATATTAAGTAAACTCCATAATTTAGATAGAGTGACTTATGCTTGCGTAGTGGATGCTTCTGGTAATGAATTTGCCAATTATTATAAAGATGGAGAAAAAGAGACTTGTAACAAAGAGTTAGTATTAGAGAAAACTGAAACGATTAAATATATTGATGATGTTTTAATACTCAATAGACCAATTTTTTATCAAAATGAATATTTTGGACATTTAAATATAGAGTTTTCAATGAAACATTTAGAACAGATGCGTTTTGATTATATTAAAATGTTTTCTTTAATCCTTTTATTTATGATTGCATTATCATATTTAGCTGCTCAAAAAATGCAAAATGTAATTTCTAGACCAATATTAGAACTTCTATCTTATATAAAGGAAATCTCTAAAACGGCTAACTATAAACTTAGAATAACAAAAGAGTATGATGATGAGATAGGAAAGTTGTATGATGGTTTTAATAGAATGCTTGTTCAAATTCAAGCTAGAAAAGATGCTGCTCAAAAGGCTCAAAATGAACTTTTTAATTTAAATGAAAAATTAGAAGAGCTTGTTCAAAGTCGTACTCAAAATCTTAATGATTTAAATATTGAGTTAAAAGATTCTATCGATACAATTAAGAAGACTCAGTCACAGTTGATACAATCTGAGAAAATGGCAGCACTTGGTGGGCTTGTAGCTGGAGTTGCTCATGAAATTAATACTCCCATAGGTTTAAGTGTAACAGGTATTACGCATCTACAAGATACTAGTATAGACTTAAAGAAGTTATATAAAAATAACGAGATGAGTCAAGATGATTTTGAAGATTATCTTGATGCGAATATTCAATTGTGTGAATCTATTTATTTAAATCTTAAACGTGGAGCTGAATTAGTTGCAAGTTTTAAAAAAGTTGCATCTGATCAGAGTATAGAGGAGAAACGTTCATTTAAATTAAAAAATTATTTAGAACAGGTATTGATAAGCTTACGAAATAAATTAAAGCAGACTAAAATTAGTGTCGATATAATTTGTGAAGATGATTTGGTGATTTTTAGCGATGCTGGTGCTATTGCACAAATTGTTACAAATTTAATTATTAATTCATTAATACATGCTTTTGATAGAGATGATATTGGTAAAATTACATTAAGTATTAAGAGTGAAAATAATAAAATCATTATGATTTACTCAGATAATGGCAAAGGGATAGAAGAAGATATTTTACCTAAAGTTTTTAATCCATTTTTTACAACAAATAGAGAATCTGGCGGTACTGGACTTGGATTAAATATTGTGTATAATATTGTGACTTCAACTCTTGGTGGTGAGATTAGCATTAAAAGTAAAGTTGGTGTTTGTACAACATTTACTATAAGTTTGCCAATTTTCATAGATGAGCGTATTATGTGTAATGTTTCAGATAATGGAGTTTTACAAAAAGTTTAGTTATAAAAGTTTTGACATATGTGTAAATCATCTTCTGTTGTCTATAGTTAAGATTATAAAGTAGTTTGTAACCGTTATGTAATCTTAGAGTAACGAAACAGTAATTTACCATTCATATAATTTCCCTAAATTTTACCATCATAGGAAGTTATATGAATTTAACAAAAAAAATCTCATCTGTTGCAGCTGGTCTGCTACTTGGAACAGCGCTATTATCAAGTAGCGCATTGGCGGAAACTTTGTCTTTACAAAAAAGTTGGAATTTTGTATCTTCACCATACAATGGTGATATGGATTTAACAAAATTAACTGCTGCAAATTGTTCAGTAAATGTTTATGATGATACTTCTAAGTGGTTTTTACCAAAAACTACAGGTACTTCAGCTGTTGGTCAAGCTGTTGTAGCTAAATGTGATGCAGCAACTACTGTTGATATTACTGGAACTGCAAATGCAACTAGCTTTAGTATGAGTAGTAAAATTAGTTCAGTAGGTAAGGGAGATATTCCTGCTACAAGCGCAGCATATGCTACAGGTAGTCAATATGCTGTTGTAGGTACTCCTGTTGCAACTACAATTGGTGCTGTGATTAGTGCTGGTGCTTCAAATGTTTTGTACTGGGATGGTACAAAATATAATACTGGTACATCAGCTACATCTACAACTGTTCTACCAGCTGGTTCTAGTTTTTATATTCAATTGAAATCATCTACTTCAACAGCTACAAAGACAGCTACAATAAGTGGAGATATAACAACAGATACAACATGGAGTGCAGATACAGTTTATACTTTAGATGGAAAAGTTAAAGTAAAAGGTGGAGCTACACTTACAATTGAAGCTGGTACAAAAATCATTGGTAAATCAACTGCATATTTGGTAATTGCAAAAGGTTCTAAAATTGAGGCTGTCGGGACAGTAGATAAGCCAATTATTTTTGATTCAGAAAACCACTATTTTGGAGCAGCACCTGCTGCTGGGCAATGGGGTGGAGTTACAGTTTTAGGTGGAGCACAAACAAATGCAGCTGGTCTTAAATATGAGGTTGATGAAGCTGATGCTGACTTTGCATTTGGTTCAGTTACAACAGAGGGCAATACTGAGAGTAGTGGAACACTTAAATATGTAGAGATTCACAATAGCGGTTTTGCAGTTGCTGAAGATAAAGAGGTTAATGGTCTTAGTCTTGCTGGAATTGGAAGTGGTACAACAGTTGAGAATATTAAAATTTTCAATTCAGGTGATGATGGAATAGAGTTATGGGGTGGAACGGTTAATCTTACAAATATTACTATTGTTGGAGCATTAGATGATTCATTTGATGTAGATAATGGTTATGTAGGAACAGTTAAAAACCTTTTTGTTGTACAGACTGGTGCAGCAGCTGGTGGTATGGAGATGACAAATTCAGGAGATTCTAACATTGTTAGAACAAATCCTACATTTGAAAACTTTGTAATAGTTACAGCATCAACTCAGAAAAAAGAGGGTGGATTATACTTTAAAGATGATGGAACAACAGCGACATTTAAGAATGGTGTTGTGGTACATAATGGTCAAGATGGGGCACTTCATTCAAAAATTGCATTGGCAGTATCTCCTGTACTTGAAAATGTAACGCTTACTGGTACATCTACATCTCTTTATACAGGTCCTGCAGAAGCTACACTTAAAGCTGCACAAGAGACAAATACTTCAACAGCTACAAAGACAGCTACAATAAGTGGAGATATAACAACAGATACAACATGGAGTGCAGATACAGTTTATACTTTAGATGGAAAAGTTAAAGTAAAAGGTGGAGCTACACTTACAATTGAAGCTGGTACAAAAATCATTGGTAAATCAACTGCATATTTGGTAATTGCAAAAGGTTCTAAAATTGAGGCTGTCGGGACAGTAGATAAGCCAATTATTTTTGATTCAGAAAACCACTATTTTGGAGCAGCACCTGCTGCTGGGCAATGGGGTGGAGTTACAGTTTTAGGTGGAGCACAAACAAATGCAGCTGGTCTTAAATATGAGGTTGATGAAGCTGATGCTGACTTTGCATTTGGTTCAGTTACAACAGAGGGCAATACTGAGAGTAGTGGAACACTTAAATATGTAGAGATTCACAATAGCGGTTTTGCAGTTGCTGAAGATAAAGAGGTTAATGGTCTTAGTCTTGCTGGAATTGGAAGTGGTACAACAGTTGAGAATATTAAAATTTTCAATTCAGGTGATGATGGAATAGAGTTATGGGGTGGAACGGTTAATCTTACAAATATTACTATTGTTGGAGCATTAGATGATTCATTTGATGTAGATAATGGTTATGTAGGAACAGTTAAAAACCTTTTTGTTGTACAGACTGGTGCAGCAGCTGGTGGTATGGAGATGACAAATTCAGGAGATTCTAACATTGTTAGAACAAATCCTACATTTGAAAACTTTGTAATAGTTACAGCATCAACTCAGAAAAAAGAGGGTGGATTATACTTTAAAGATGATGGAACAACAGCGACATTTAAGAATGGTGTTGTGGTACATAATGGTCAAGATGGGGCACTTCATTCAAAAATTGCATTGGCAGTATCTCCTGTACTTGAAAATGTAACGCTTACTGGTACATCTACATCTCTTTATACAGGTCCTGCAGAAGCTACACTTAAAGCTGCACAGGAAGCTAAATAATCAATAATATATAGTTATATATCTTAGGGTAATCCTAAGATGTGTAATCAAACATAAACTTTTCTTATTAATAGAATCGCGCATCTTTTTTTTAGGGTAATAAATGAAAATTTTTTTAAATGTTATGGTTTTGCTATTTTCTACGCAATTAATAGCAAGTACTTCTGTTGAGAATATGGCAGAGTCTTTAATGAAACTTCGTTCAGAAGTTGTTAGTCTTGATAGTCAAATTGAAGATGAAAAAGATGAATATAAAGCATCTATGAAATCTCTTATTATGGAGAAAAATGAGCTTGATACATCGATAGCTAGAGAAGAGTTAAGCCATAAACGCTTAACTAAAGATTTAGATAAAGTTAAAAAACAAATTGCTGAGCAAAGCAAAAATAGTGAGGGTTTAAAACCTATTGTTTTACACACAGTCAGTAAAATTGAAGAGCATATAAAAAATGAAATTCCTTTTAAGGTTAATGACAGATTAAATGATGTTAAAAGAATATCTGAACAGTTAGAAAGTGCTTTAATTACACCACAAAAAGCCTTAGTACAAGTATGGAATAGTTACTCTGATATGATTAGAATGAGTAAAGAAAATGCAGCTTTTAAGCAGACAATAGTTTTAGATGGTAAGGAAATATTAGCTCAAGTTGCTCGTGTTGGAAGTGTAATGATGTACTTTAAAACACCAGATGAGAGAGTTGGATATGTTACAAAAAATGGAGGTTCTTACACCTATTTAGAGAGTGTAGAAAAGGAGCAAAAAGAGCAAATTTTAACTCTTTTTGATGCATTTAAAAAGCAGATACGTTCAGGCTATTTCACATTGCCAAATGCTTTGTTGGAGGTAAGATAGATGAAGGTATTATTATTAACGCTTATTTTTATAAGTTCAGTTTTTGCTCAGAGTCAAGGTGAGTTAGAGCGCGCATATGCAAAAGAGTTTGCATTCTTAAAAGCACAAAAACAGATGCTTTTAAAAAGAGTAAAAGAGGTTAAAGAAAAGCATATTAAGGGTCTAAAACAGGCTAAAAGTGATGTGCAAAAATTACAAAATACTCTTTTAAAAAGTCAAAGTGATAACGAATTACTAGAAGAGAAGCTATTTCGCGCACAGCAGAATGTACAAAATATTAGTGATGATACTGCAATGATCTCTTCAGTTGTAATGCAAGCATCATCATCTCTTAGAAATTATGGTATTGAAATCAGTGTTGATAATGAGAACTATCCACAAACATTAACAACTATTTTTGATAAAACATCTGAGCTTATAACTAACTTATCTAAAGTTAGTATAGTTGATGGTAAGTTTTATTTAGCTGATGGTACTCAAAAGAGTGCAAAAATTATTAAAATTGGAAATATAGCAACATTTGGTATTGCTGATAAAGTTTCTGGTGCGTTAGTACCTGCTGGTGATGATAAGTTAAAATTATGGGATTCACCGGAAGCATCTTTGACAGCAAATATGTTAGCAAAGAATGAGAGACCAGATATTTTAAATATATTCTTGTATGAGAACTCTTCTAAAGAGATTGATAGCAAAGAGGTTAAAACTATTCTTAGTGTTATAGACTCTGGTGGTATTATCGGTTGGGTAATTGTTATTCTTGGAGTTTTTGGTCTATTTATATCTGGTCTTAGAGCAGTATTCTTAAGTGGTTCATCATCTAGAACTGAAGAGTTTGCTCCAAAAGCGGTTACTCACTTAACCACTGGTGGTGTAGATGCAGCATTGAAATACTTAGATAGTAAAAAAGGTGCAATTGCTAGAGTTTTAAAGTCAACAATAAGAAACTTAGATAGAGATAGAGAACATATTGAAGATATTATTGCTGAGTCAATTATGCATGAGAGTGAAAGGCTTGATAAGTTTGGTACAGCAATTTTAGTTATAGCAGCAGTTGCACCACTTTTAGGGCTTCTTGGAACTGTAACAGGTATGATTGCAACATTTGACATTATCACAGAGTTTGGTACAGGTGATCCTAAACTTCTTTCAGGTGGTATCTCTATTGCCCTTGTTACTACTGAACTAGGATTAGTTGTAGCAATACCATTACTTTTAATTGGTAACTTACTTGGTGGTTGGGCTGAAAAAGTTAAAGATAGTATGGAGTATTCAGCTCTTCACCTTGTTAACGAATACAATAAAAAACAGTAATGTTCTATTATATAGATAGTTTTTTAGCATATATGCAAAGTGGTGGTTTTGTTATGTGGCCACTGCTTTTTCTTTCAACTATTCTTTGGTATGCACTTGGATATAGATACCATTCAGTGGTACGTGGTTCTAATATAAGTGTGCGTGAGTTAGTTAGAAGGCATAGAAATGGAAGGCGAAAAGATAAAGTTGGTATTTTAGATCTTGTAATTCATGAATCTATTGAAATTTCTACTACTTGTTTAAATTCAAGTAATATAAGAAGATTGTTAGATGATGCACATCACAAATATATTGTAAATTTACGTACATTTGAAAAGTTAATTACTGCAATTGTGGTGGTAGCCCCTTTGATTGGTCTATTAGGCACGGTAATTGGTATGATAGAGACGTTTGATTCATTAGCTAGTGCATCACTTTTTTCACAAACTGGTGGTATTGCAGGTGGTATATCGCAAGCACTATTTACAACACAGTTTGGACTTGTTGTTGCAGTTCCAGGTCTGGTTATAGGTAGAATAATAGATAGACATGCAAACAAAATTATATATGAACTAGAACAAGTAAAAGATTTAATTTGTTCAGAAGGGTTATAAATGCGTTTTAGAAGAAAAAAAGAGGGTGAAGCTAGTGTAGATATGTCGCCTTTAATTGATATGGTCTTTATATTATTAATATTTTTTATGGTTAGTTCTACTTTTGTTAAAGATATGAAACTTGACCTAGAACGTCCTGGTGCTTCTTCAGCAAAAAAGGCTTCTAGTAAGGTTATTAGAGTCTATATAGATAATCAAACTGATACATATATTGATGGACAACCAGTTAAGGTTTGGGCAATTCAAGGAAAATTAAGAGACATGTTACGAGCTTCTACTGAGAGTTCAGTTTTAGTTATTACAGATGAGACAATTGCAGTTGAGAAGTTGATTGAGGTTGTTGATCAGTGTAGAATGTCTGGTGCGCGAGATGTTGCAGTCTCAACAAAAAAAGAAGTAGGTTGATTTTGATACTCAAGAATATAAAACCAGTACATTTTAAGGCATCTATATGGATGGTAACTGGACTATTTTTTATTGTGTTTATTTTAATTCAAATGAATGAGAGTGGCGCAGTAGATACAAATAAAAACAAAAAATCTGGTGCTGACTTTAATGTTCAAAAGTTATCAAAACCAAAACCAAAACCAAAACCAAAACCAAAACCAAAAAAGAAAGCAGCCAAACCAAAACGTGCAGCTCCAACGCCAAATATGAACTCTGTACTTAGTGGTGTTGATACTGGTCTTGCCTCTTTTATGGCTGATGATATGGATTTAGGTGATTCACTTTTAGGTGATGTAGATAAAAATATGGTTATGACAGAGGATACTGTAGATGTTGCTCCAAAACCGACAGTTAGATATGCAATGGAGTATCCAAAAAAGGCAAAGTCTCAGGGGATTAAGGGTTATGTTTTAATTAATCTGCTTATATCAGAAAGTGGTGCTGTTGAAAAGGTGAAAGTCTTAGAGAGCGAACCTAATGGTGTGTTCGATGAAGTTGCTGTTGCTGGCGTTAAAACTTGGGAGTTTAAACCTGCACAGTACAAAGGTAAATCAGTTAAAGTTTGGGCAAAACAGAAGATACGTTTTGACTTTCAGTAGGGAGCAGTCTTTGAGTAAATTAATTAGATTACTAGTTATAGTTTTTATTACAGTCTCATCTTTGCATGCAAAAAAAGATGAAGTTGACTTTGTATCTTTGGCAACTCTTATGTTAAAAGATGGTTATTACGATAGAGCAAATGATGCCTTAAATCAGGTTGATACCAATCAGAGTGAATTTGATTTTGCGATGTTTTATACTCTTAAAGGCATTGTGCTTACAAAGCAACAGAGATTTAAAGTCGCAAATGATTTTTTTAAAAAATCAATTGAAAATGGTCAAGAGGATAAATCAATTTATCTTTATATGGCGCAAAATAGTTATAAGTTAAAAGATTATAAAGATACAATTGAATATATAGAGAGTGCTAAAGATATTATAATAGATAAACCAAAAATACATTCATTAAAAGCTGATTCGTATTGGAAGTTAAAAGATTATGATAATTCACTTTTAACACTTAAAGAGATAAATAAGATATTTCCTAAGTATTATGCTGCGTATAAACAGAGGTTCTATTATTATATTGAGTTAAAACTTTATAAGAGTGCTTTAGAAGACGCTCATATTTATCTAGCTCATGCAAAACCAAATGAACAGACTACTCTTTCATTAATAAGTGCATTGAGAAATGCTAAACAGATTGATCGTGCTATTGAACTTGCTGAGAAAGCTAATTTAATTTTTAGTAAAGATGCAAAGGTGACGCTACTTTTAGGACATTTGTATCTTCAAAAAGAGATGGTACAAGCAACTGCTGATATTTTTGATGAAGCATCAATTAAAGATTATAAATATACAAAAGAAGCAGCAGAGATGTTAAGACGTGCTAAAGAGTATTCGCAATCACTGTTTAAGAATTCTCAAATGTTAGATACAAAGGAGAAACTAAAACAAAAAATTGCAATATTTTTAGAATTTTCAGAGTTTGAGAGGATTGTTGCAACTTTAAAGGATTTAAAAAGAAGTAAGTTAATTGAAAATGAAGATATTAGATATGCACTAGCATATTCATACTATCAGATAAATGATTATAAAGAGTGTGAAAATCATCTAAAAAAGCTAAAACGTACGGATCTTTTTAGTAAAGCAACTGAACTTAGAAAGAATATGCAAAAATGTAAAACAAATTTTTGGGAGTGTCAATAATGCGAATACTGTTATCTATACTTTTTTTGACACTTAGTCTATTTGCACAGAATTTTGGTGAGTTATCGCTGTTTGTATTAAAAAATGGAAAGCCTTTAACTAATCATGAGATTGAACTGTATAAATTGGATTCAAATATATCAACAAAAATTACAAATAAAAATTTTATAACAGATGAGGATGGTTATTTAAGAACTGATTTAGTTCGTGGTAAATACAAAATTCAAGTGATTGTAAAAGAAAACTCTATGCCTTTGGCATATGCAAAGAAAAATGTATTTATTGAAAAAGGTAGAGAGTCACAAATTATTATATCTTTAACATCTACAGGAGATATGTCATTTTCTGATGTCGAAGCGCCTGAGGCTAAAAAAGGTGTAGTCGAGAAGAAAGAGATTAAAAAAGAGTTAGGTTCTCTTACATTAACACTTTTATCTTCAGAAGATAAAAAAAGTGTAGCCAATGCTAGGGTTTTTGTAAAGGGGACTTCAATTGATGAAACAAGTGATAAAAGTGGTAATGTTAATATAACTCTCTTTGAGGGTGAACATATTGTTTCTATCATTCATAGTGATTTTAGCGCTCAAAATGTAAAAGTTACTGTTGTTGCTAATAAAAATTCTAAGAAATCAGTCGAACTTACACCAGCAGCTATGGAACTTGAAGAATTTGTTGTTCTTGCACCATCGGTTGAGGGAAGTATTGCATCTTTGACTGCTGAGATGAAAAAATCAAGTGCGATAGCAGATATTTTAGGTTCAGAACAATTGTCTAAAAAGGGTGATAGTAATGCTGCTGCTGCGCTTAAAAGAGTCTCTGGTGTTACTATTGTAGATGGGAAAAATATTTTTGTTAGAGGGCTTGGTGAGAGATATGCTAATGTTCAATTAAATGGGTTAACATTACCATCGCCAAATCCAATTAAACGTGTTGTCCCACTAGATATTTTTCCAGCTAGTGTTATAGGAAGTTTGAAAGTTCAAAAAAGCTTTTCAGCTGATATTCCTGCATCATTTGGTGGTGGATATATTGATATTAGAACTAAAAAAGAGGTATCTTCTAATTATATTAAATTTTCAACAGGAATTAGTGCAACTAGTACTACAGGAGATGATGCTCTTTATTATGAAGGTGGTGGAAATGATTGGACCGGATATGATGATGGAACACGTGAGATTCCAGCAGAAATTTTAGCAGAATCAAAAATTAAAGTAGGTGAAAAAACACCTGTTTTTAATCCATCATTTAGATATATAAAAGAGGATTCATATTTTGTAAAAGATGATAAAGGTAATAGTGTTATTACTCCTGCTGGATCTCTTGCATTTACGAAAAAGATGGTTGCAAGTAGAAAATTAAATACACATACTGACAAAGTTCCTTATGGTTATAGTGGCTCATTTGAAATATCACGTGGATTTAATGTTGATGACAAACATAGTTTTGGTGTTTTAGCAAACTATTCATATGGTCAAAGTAATGACTTTGATAAACAATTTAATTATGGGTTTGACCTAGATGATCAGGGTGTTCAAAATAGTATTGTAGATAGTCAAGGAACTTGGAGCAATACAAAGACTAATTATAAACATGGCGGTATTATAAATTTAAATTATAGTTATGATGATAAGTTTAATATTGTGTATACAAAACTGTACTTAAAAAATACATATGAAGGTGTGAGACAGTTCGAGGGTATTTCTGGATCTAACAATTCTTTAATACGTAATACCTTTATAGAGTGGCAAGAGAGAGAGCTTTCAATTGATCAAATAACTGGAGATTATAATTATTTTTTACTCATTCCTAATACATTACGTTTTGGAATTGAAAAAGCAAGTGCTGAACTCTATCAGCCAGCTGATGTGAAAAGTAAGTATATTGATAATAATCCAGAGGATTCAGAAATTGGTTTTGAATTTAATATTCAACCAGTTCAGAACTTAACGTATCAAAATATTGAATCAGCTGATGATGTAGATCACTATTTTTTAAATAATAGATTTGATATTACTCTATTTGATAAAAATGATTTTTTTGAAATTGGTATAGATTCTATTGAGAAAACAAGAGAATCTAGAATTAATAAATTTTACTTTGATTTAAATAGAGCTAATTTTAGCGGTATTAATGGTGATGAAGAGAGAGATGTAGATTATCTTTTAGATAAATATGTAACTCAAAATGATGAATTTGCATCAAGAGTATTTGAACTTAAAACACTCTTTAGTCCATCTGATTATTTTGATGCGGAGTTTGAGGAAAAATCTCTATACGCAAAAACTTTACTTAATATTACTGATAAAATAGAGCTATCTTTTGGTGTTAGAAAAGTAGATTTAAAACAGACTATTTTTGAGTTTGTAGAAGATAGAGAAAACTCTAACATTATTAAAAAAGAGCCAAATAGTATAGAAGTTAATGATTTTTTTCCAAATATAGATTTGAAGTATAAGTTTAATGATGATAATCAGATGAGATTTGGTTTTTCAAGAACTTTTATTTATCCAGATTTTAGAGAGTTTTCAAATAGTGGATTTGAACATCCCGATGAGTTAGCAACAGTTACTGGTAATCCAGATTTAACACATACTGAAATAGATAATTATGATTTTAGGATTGAACACTATTTTAGTGCAACTGAAAGTGTTTCTGGCTCACTTTTTTATAAAAGTATGAAAAATCCTATTGAAGATACTGTTCTTCTTTCAACATCACTTCCTAGATACTCTTTTATGAACTCTGAGAGTGCTACAATTAAAGGTTTAGAGCTTGATGGTTATAAATTTTTGGATTTTGTTGATGACTCTTTAGAATTTTATTATATTTCAGGAAATTTTTCTTTTATAAAATCTAATGTAGAAATTGGTGCAGATAAAGAAGATATTTTTAGTACTAATAATAGGGAGTTGCAAGGACTTTCTCCAATGATTATTAACCTTAGTTTAGGTTATGATAATAAAGATGGAAGATCTGTAAATCTCTCATATAATAAAATGGATGAGAGAATTAGAAAAATTGGTCAGAAAAATGGTATAAAGTTTTATCCTGATTCTGTAGAAATTCCTCCTCATATTTTAGATTTGACATGGAAAGAGAAATTTTCTGACATGATTACAGTTTCGTTTAAGGCAAGAAATATTCTTAATGATGAAGTAGTTTGGAAAGAGTTAGAAAAAGTTACAAAACAGTATAAAAAAGGTAGAAGTTTTAGTATTAGTCTTACATATAAATATTAAAAATGCTATTATATCAATAAACTGAGGTTTATGTTAGTACATAAACTTCAGATGGAGCTTTGATATAGCATTTAAAATATTAATATCTATGCTAAAAGATGCAGTAAGGGATATTCTTCCTATTGTAGCGGTACTTTCGTTTTTTCAGATATTTATAATATCTGAAGTTCCAGAAAATCTAGGATCTATTGCTTTAGGTCTTGGAACTGTTATTTTTGGTTTAGTCTTCTTTATTCGTGGTTTAGAAATCGGTATTTTTCCAATAGGTGAGAATTTAGCGAATGATTTTGCAAAAAAAGGCTCACTTTTTTGGTTACTTCTTTTTGCATTTTTAATAGGTTTTTCTACGACAATTGCAGAACCAGCACTAATAGCAATAGCCTCAAAAGCACAAATAATATCTAATGGAAGAATTGATGCTCTATTTTTACGTTTAAGTGTTGCACTCTCTGTTGGTTTTGCTATAGCACTTGGTTCTTATAGAATTATTGTAGGTCATCCAATTCATTATTATATTATTGGTGGCTATATTTTAGTTGTAGTTATTACATACTTTGCTCCTGTTGAAATTATTGGTTTGGCATATGATTCAGGTGGTGTTACAACATCGACAGTTACAGTACCACTTGTAGCTGCACTTGGTGTTGGATTAGCTTCAAGTATTAAAGGAAGAGATCCTGTAATAGATGGTTTTGGACTTATAGCCTTTGCTTCACTTACTCCTATGATATTTGTACAAGTTTATGGAATTTTAGTTTATGCTATTGATTTTCATACTACTATAAATGTTGTTGAAGTTGTTAATGCTACACAAGAGGTTGTCAAGCAGCACTACTTTAAAGCTTTGATTATTGAACTTATAACTGTTATTAGAGATATATTTCCAATTTTAGCTGTAATATTTTTCTTTCAATACTTAGTAATTAAAAAACCAATTGCACATTTAAAGCGGGCAAGTGGGGGTATTTTACTTGTTATATTTGGACTGTTTTATTTTATTATCGGGTTAGATATGGCACTTTTTCCAATTGGTGAGACAATGGCACTACAACTTACAAAGATGAATAATGAAAATATTATCTATCTATTTGGATTCTCTATAGGTTTTGCAACAACCATGGCAGAGCCAGCACTAATTGCTATTGCTTTAAAAGTTGAAGAAATTAGTCAAGGTAAAATAAAACAGTTTATTTTACGTATTAGTGTTGCTATTGGTGTTGCTATTGGAATTGCACTTGGTGCATATAGAATAGTACAAGGTGAAGCGATACATTTGTATATTATTGTTGGTTATATTGTTGTTGTTATTTTGACATTTTTTGCACCTAAGTATATTATTCCAATTGCTTATGATTCAGGTGGTGTTACGACATCAACAGTTACAGTACCACTAGTAGCAGCACTTGGACTAGGACTTGCTACAAATATAGAGGGTCGTAGTCCACTGATTGATGGATTTGGATTAATTGCATTTGCGTCACTTTTTCCTATGATTACAGTAATGATTTATGGAATATTTTCAGAGTTAGGATCTAAAAAGTTAAATTCAACAAGGGAGGTAAAATGAAATTTTCTGTTGTAGTGGCTATTGTTGCTGAGGAGTTAGAAGATGATGCTATTGCGGTTGCTAAAGAAAATGGTGCATCAGGTGTTACACATTTAAAAGCAAGGGGATTAGGAAGTAGTGATAAAAAGACATTTATGGGACTTAGTTATGAGGGTAATCAATCTGTTATGATTTATGTACTAGAGAAGAAGCTTTCTCTTAAAATTGTAAAAGATATAAATAAAAAACTTAGTTTAGAAGAATTAGGACGTGGAATTATATTTTCATTGCCAATAGAACATCTTGCAGGTATAAATTTACAGCAAGTTGTACAGTTTGAAAAATCTTTGCGTGATGATTTATAGGAGAAGAAGTTGATGTTGTTAGTTAAGGATGTTTTAAAACCATTAGATGAAGTTGCATTTTCATCGCCATTTGTAAAAGTGCGTGACATTATGAAGCAGATGCGTGAAGAGAATTTACGTTCTGTAATAGTAGAAAGAGCAAATGAGCATGATGCTTATGGGATAGTGACATATAAAGATATTTTAGAGGCTATTGTAGCTGAAGAGGGTGATGTTGATTTATTAAATGTATATGACATCTACTCAAAACCAGCTATTCAAGTTCATAAAGAGATGAATGTTAAATATGTTGCAAGACTTATGATTCGTTATGATGTGAGACGTGTTATGGTTATGGATGGGTCTGATTTAATTGGTGTTCTTTCAATGCAAGACATTATTGAGACATTAACTGTAAATTTAGAGCAAGAAGAGTCTTAGTAGGGCGTAAAACCCCCATAAGATTAATCCAATTACAGCAAAAACTATAGCTACTCTGAGTATAAGTAGCGCTATTATACGCAGAATTTTCACCTGTATTTAACTAATTTTATACCAGCGGATTTAGCGTATATTATGCCACCTAATAGATTGATAACTTTATAGCCATTTCTATCTAAGAAACTACTTACTAATCTAGTTCTGCTACCAGTTCTACATATGATTGCAAAAGGTTCGTCCTTTTTGACAACTTTATTGAGTTCACTCATAAATTCAGGTATGTTGTATGAGCCTTTTTCATCAAAAAAAGTAATTAAATGGCTATTTTTAACTATACCAGTTTCAATCCATTCAGGTTTTGTTCTTATATCTATTATTGTTAAATTATTATTTAATAAAAATTCTTTATCTGGATATTTGTGTTGAACTTGTGCATTAAGAGCGACTATCAATGAGAGGGTTATGAAAATAAGTTTGACCATTATACTTTCCTATATTTTTACTTTATTTTGCAATTATATCATGTATAATAGGTTTTATTTTAAATGGTAACAAAAGGGATTTAAGTGTGTTCTAAAATGAGTTTATTATTCTTAGTTTTTTACAAATATGATGTATAAAATAGATAATAATTCGAATCTTTTTTTGCAAGTTAAAGATTTAATTGATAGAACATTTTATTTAGCTGGTGTAAATGTGAGCAGAATGTATATTGGAATTAATTATAGATTCTAATAAAAGAGAGGAGCAGACAAAGCGTATTAGATGTATACGTATCCTTGAAAAATTTGTAAGTAGAATTTATGCAATTTTATATAACAAAAATGACACATCAAAAAGTGAATATGATAATCGTATTAAAAAGTTAAGTACAACTATAGATGTTTGTGATGATGTAGAAATTTTTAGTGATCATATTCGTTCTCTTCGATATTTAGTTGAAAAGATGATTGCTTTTGCTACAGTAGATAAGGATATTGAAAATATCAAGAGTGAATTACGAAGAGATATTAATAAAGTAGAGCAGCAAAAAAATTCAAAAAAATATAAGAGAGAGACAAAGCCACGTAAAAATCATGATTATAGTTAAGGCATTTAATATTAAAATAAACTTTATATAAATATTTACATAAGTTTTTTAAAAGTTTTTAATAGATATTATTTCACTTAATATAATATATTCTACTTCGGGGGAATTATATGATTAATATTGTTGTTATAGATGATGAAACACAAATTTTAGCTATGATTGAAAATTATTTTAAAAGAGTAGATGAATTTAATGTAGTTTGTTATGAAGATTCATTGAAAGCTGTTGCTTATATTCAGTCAAATAGTGTAGATTTAGTTCTTTTAGACATTACAATGCCACAGGTGGATGGACTACAAATATTAAAAAAATTACGTGACAAAATGCCAAATTTACCGGTTGTTATGATGACTGCATATTCAACACTAGATAGGGTTTTAGAAAGTCATAAATTAGGTGCAGAACACTATCTTTTGAAACCATTTAGATCATTAAATGATGTAGAAAAGAAAATTAGAAAGGTTTTAAACATTTAGTGGTAGTTTAACTAAAAAATTAGCACCTGAATCTTCATTGTAAGCTGTTATATGTCCATTGTGTTCTTCTATTATTTGAGTTGCTACGTTTAACCCTATGCCCATTCCAGCATGTGTTTTTGTACTTACAAATGGGTCAAAAATTTGTTCAATAATAGTTTTATCTATACCACCTGCGTTATCTTTTAAGTTTATATTTAACCAATTTCCATCTTGTTTTATATCTATTGAGATAAAACGATCTTTAAAACTCAATTTGGAACTAGCAAGCGCATCAAGAGCATTATTTAATATAATAATCCATACCTGTTCTATACGTTGAATATTACAAAAAACTTCAAAATTTTTTTCATTCTTTTTGGTATCAAGTGAAAAGATTTCACCACATAAATAGATGTTACAAATATGTTTAGAACGATTATGTATCATTCTAAGGGAAACAACAATTGTGTTGAAGATATTAATATTTTGCTTTTTATTATCGCTTTTTTTTGATATTTCTCTCATAGATTCTATTATCATTGCAATGCGATTGACTCCTTCATTTATTGTTTTTGAAGTTTTAAAGATGCTTTTCTTGAGATTTTTATCTTTTAAATGGGCTAAATCCATCTCTAAAATTTCAATATTACCTTTTATATATGCAAGAGGAGTATTTATTTCATGAGTAATTCCAGCAGCTAGTTTACCAATAGAAGCTAATTTTGCATCAAAAATCTTTTTTTCTTGCTCCTCTTCTAGTGCCTTTGTGCGCTCTTTTACCTTCTCTTCAAGAACATTATTTAGCATTTGAAGTTCGCTTTGTTTCTTAATAAAACTAGTATAAAAGTGTAGCAATGAGCGTACACGGGCAAGAAGCTCAGTTTTGTCAAAAGGTTTTGATATAAAGTCATTGACGCCACACTCTAATGCTTTTAACTTGTCTTCACGCTCTGATAGTGCACTTACCATTATGATAGGAACTTGACTTAATAGCCTAATTTTTTTACTAAATTCATAACCATCCATGATAGGCATCATTACATCTGTTAAAATTAGATCTGGTGTGTGCTTTAAATTCTGTTCTAATCCTTCTCTACCATTTGCTGCTTCAATGATATTAAAGGGCTCTTTTTTTAGTGATAACTTAATTGCTAATCTATTATCTTCTAAATCATCTACAATAAGCAGAAGAGGTTTTTTTTGTATTTTTTGCATTTTTATTTTTGTTCCAATATAGTATCAATCATCTTATTCAATTTTTTAGCGTGTTTATGAATTTTTTTAAGTATTCTTTTATATTCGTTATTTGATGGTGTTATACCGGTTGATATTTCATCTATTAGGTATTCACTAAAATTTATTATTGGATTTAGTGGTGTTCTTAATTCATGTGAAACTGATGCTATAAATTTAGATTTTGTTTCAAGTGCATTAATTAATCTATTGTTGATGATTTGAAGATCTTTAGTTTTTTTATCTACAGTAATATCTAGTTCATATTTTTGTCTCTTTAAAAGAGATTCACTTTGCCATAATTTTTCAATAGCTAATGAAAGACTATTTATATAATCTGGATCTATATACATACCGCATTCGATTTTTTTAAGCTCATTAGAGATTTTTTTAATCATTTTGCTTTCTATTTTTGCACCAAATTGAGGAGCAATTAATTTAATGTTAATTACCTCTAGTTTATTTAGAGCATAATTTAAAATATCTCTCATTGGTATATGTTCTCTATGATACTGTTTAATATTCTCAATGTCATTATCTGTGGTAAAAGGCTCTTTATATTCTTCATAGTTACTAAAAAGTGTACCACTAAATAGTATTTTTGTACTTTTATGGAATGTAATAAATGAACCGGCTGAATGTGCGTATGGTGTTGTAATGAATTTCAAATCTCCTAAAGATAGAGAACGCTTGTCAATTATATACTGTTTTGATTTAATGCCATAATATCTTATAGCATTTTCTTGTCTTGTATGACCTATAATCTCTAAATCATATCTATCTATCATGTTTTCTAAATAAGGAACACCTGTACAGATATTAGCACCTTGATGGTGTAGTATAATATATTTAATATTCTTTAATTCAGTTACTTTTGAAATATTATTACAAAGTTCTTTTATATTATCTATAGGAGCTGGATCTATTAAAATACTTTTATTGGCATTTTCTATTAAGTATGAATTAGAGGTCAAAACTTTGTCAATTTTTGAGCTAAACTGCCAAATAGATTCTTCTATTTGAGTAGGACTCTCTAAAATCATATTAGTTCCGTTGATTCTAAAGGTTCTGAAAAGTAGTATCCTTGTGAAAATCCTATACCTATTTCAGATATTATGTCATAAATATCTTTTGTAGCTACAAATTCAGCAATTGTTTGTATATTTAATTTTGTAGCAAATGAGTGTATAGTCTCTACAATATGTCTGTTATAATTATTAGTTGCAATATTCTGTATAAGTGAACCATCTATTTTTATAATATCTGGTTCAAAGTCAAGTAGTCTTTGAAAATTAGAGTACCCACTACCAAAATCATCAATAGCTATTTTTACACCCATTGCTTTAACCTCTTTAATAAAAACTCTAACAACATCAAAACTTTTAAAATCTTCATCTTCTAAAAGTTCAAAAGTCATTCTTGATGCTATGTGAGGATTTGCACGTAGTTGTGTAAGTATAAAGTCACGCATCTTTTTTTGTTCTATATCTAAAGATGAGAGGTTAATAGTTAGTTCTTTATCTAAATTATTAAAATGTAACATAGATTTTTCAATAACAGTTTGAGTAATAAAATTATAGTAACGTCCACGCTTTGATATATTTAAAAATTCACATGGAGCTACAATTGAGTCATCTTCATTTGTAATTCTAACTAAGGCTTCATATTTTTCAACTTTACCATTTTTTGTGTTTACAATAGGTTGAAAAAATGGAGTGATGTTATCATTTGCTATTGCAAATTTTATTTTCTTAATCCATAAAATATTGTTTTGTGATTCTTGTTGAGTCTGTTCAATAATATCTTCTGAAAAAGTGTACTCAGTTTTATCTTTAATAGCGCGTCTTAATGAGACACGCCCTTGTTCAAAAAGGTTGTCCACTTCACTTGTAAAACTAAGAGTAATTCCTATATCATACTCATATCCGTCAACTATAATGGTAGAATCTCTAGTTTTATTGACAAGTTGTTCACAAATATCTAATGCAGCCTCTTTAGAGATTGGATTTATTGACATGTCACTTAAAAGCGCAAATCTTCCATCTCCGTAATGGTATATGTTGTTATACTTATAGTATTCTGGCAATAATGTGTATAGTTTTTTTGCAAATGACAACTCTATTTTTTGAGCTATTTCTAATGTATAAAATTGCCCCATGTTATCATAATCATCAATTTGCATGAGAAATAGTGCAGCTTTTTCTATTTTTTTAATGTCACGTAGTAGCGCGGATTTATTTGGCATATCGCTTAATGGATTTATAGTTGATAAGATATATTGGTTATTAAGTTGGTTCATATTTATGTAAGCACGGCATCTTGTAACAAGTTCTACTTTGTTAAATGGTTTTGTAATAAAGTCATTTACTCCAGATTCTATAGCTTTTAATTTATCTTCATTGTCACTAAGTGAGGTAATCATTAGTATTGGAATACGTTGAGTTTTTTGTTCTGTTCGTATCTCTTTACTTGCTTCAAAACCATCCATTACAGGCATCATTGCATCTATTAAAATAACATCAGGAAGGTTTAATATAGCAAGTTTTGCAGCCTCTGCACCATTTGTAGCTTCTATAAAATTATATTCTTCACGTTTTAAAGATAGTTTGATTGCCAATCTATTGTCTTCTATATCATCTACTATCAAAACAGTTGGTTGTTTAATCATCTTTGATATTTATACCTTCCATTGTTGTAATTAAATTATACAATTTTTCGTACATACTTTTATAATCTGCATCTTTTTTATGTCGTGCAAGCTCATCAATCATTTGACTTAATTCGTAAATTGGTTTTAGTCTTAAATTGCCTGAAGATCCCTTAATTGAGTGTGCACTACTATGTAATTCGTCAAGGTCATTATTCTCAACTGCAATTTTCATCTTTTCAAGCGATGAAATTGCATTTTTCATAAAAAGATTGAGTAACATTTGTATATCATCTTCATCAAAGTCCAAAGTTTTTGCAAGTTCTGGTATATCTATGTGATAGTTTTTATCTTCATTTGGTAAGTTTTTTTCAAGAAATGGTGCAATCATTGATATAAATTTTGGTTTTTGAATTGGTTTACTTAAATAATTATCCATACCAGCTGATAAAAATCGCTCCTTATCTCCTTTTACTGCATTTGCAGTTAGTGCAATAATTGGAGTATGTTTTAAATTGTGAATACTCTCTAATTTTAATATAGCACTAGTTGCTCCAATACCATCTAATAGAGGCATGTTGACATCCATTAATATTAAATTAAATGGTTTCATTGATTTGTCTACATTAGCTGCAATGAAGTATTGAACTGCAATATCGCCATTTTTGGCAATTTCACAACTAAGTCCTATTCTTTGAAGTGTAATTCTCATAAGTTCTTGATTAGCTTCATTATCTTCTGCTACTAGTATATGACCAGATAGATGTTGTGCAATCTGTTCAGTTGATTTTTCATTATTTATGGATTTATGTCCAAATACTATATCCACGATTGCATCATAAAGTTTAGTAGATGTTACAGGATATACAAGTTCAGCCATATTTTTTGTATTTTGGTGCTGGTAAGATCCAAAAGATGTTGGTTTTACAATAATTGTTGCTATTGAAAACTTTGAAATCTGTTTTAATATTGCAAAATCTTTTATCTGTGAATGTATTGTTATAAGGTCAAATTCCGGATTTTCTAATGATTTGCAATTTTTAATAAAAACTTCAATTGATGTAAAAGATACTATTTTTTTGACACCAAAATGGTCAAAATAACGTCTTATGATATGAGCTTTATGTTCCATCTGCTCAGGATATATAATGGCTACTTTTAGGTTTTTTTCAAAAGGGATACTAACAGGAAGAGGCTGTTTTTCTTTACAAGTATCTACAGGTATAGAGAAGTAGAACATACTTCCTCTTCCATATTCACTAACTAGTTTAAGCTCTCCTCTCATCATTTGAACTAGGTGATTACTAATAGTAATTCCAAGACCAGTACCACCATATTTTCTGGTAGTCGACTGCTCAGCTTGTGTGAATGGGTTGAAAATAAGTTTTTGTTGAACTTCTGTTATACCAATGCCATTATCTTCAATACTAAAATAGATATGTTTGTCACTAGTATAGACAATATCGAAATTTATGCGACCATTATTTTTTGTAAATTTAATAGCATTGCTAAGTAGATTACTTAGAACTTGTTTTATAGACATTGGAAATGATTCAACACAAAAAGGAAGATGTGGATCAATAAACAGATTTAACTCTATATTTTTTTCATTAGCCTTCATGTGGTAAACAGTTGCAAGAGAGTGGTAATCTTCGTGTGGATTAAATGGGAGTTTCTCTAGTGACATTTTTTGATTTTCTATTTTTGCAAAATCAAGTACATCATTTATCATTGCCATTAAGGTATCGCTACTTTTTTGTATAGTATCTAAGTAGCTTATCTTCTCAGCATCAGTTTCTGTCTCTTTTAAAATATTTAAAAATCCTAAAATTGCGTTAAGAGGAGTTCTAATCTCATGACTCATATGTGCTAAAAACTTTGATTTTGCTCTATTTGCAGCTTCTGCTTTCTCTTTTGCTAATTTAAAATGTAAATCTGTTCGTTTATGGTTATCAATATTTGTTAAGTAGCCAACCATTCTATATGGGTTTCCAAAACTATCTAAAATCATTTTACCTTTACTCAAAACCCAGATATAGCTACCATCTTGAAGCTTCAGACGATGTTCTGCTACAAAAAATTCACTATTACCTCGTAGATGCTCTTTCATAAGATTACATAGGTGTTTACGTTCTTGAATATGAATAAGTAAGAACCAATTTTTTAGAGTACTTTGGTTGTCTGATTCAAAACCAATCATACTTTTCCAAAGGTCACTAACGTAGATAGTTCCATTCACGATATTCCAATCCCATAGACCATCGTTTGAACCCTTCATAGCAAGTTCATAACGCTCTTTAAGATCGTATACTTTTTTATTTGCAGACTTTATATTTTTTATAAAAGAGTTATAGCTGTAGTTTAAAATTATAAATATAAAAACTAGTAGTACTAAAATTGAGCTAACAAGATGCCAAAGAGAGTCATTATAGGCCTTATATGAACGTGTCATATCAATGGCAAATGTAAATTTTCCTAAGATCATATCATTGTAGTTTTTAATTAAAAAATCATTATCTATTACATATGTACTATCGCCAATTGTCGAAAGGATTGGACTTTTTTTTGTGTAATCTACATGTTTAAATAATTTATGATCTTGTGGTGTAAGTGTGTAGAGGTTACTTTTACTAACTTGATCGATTGCACCTCTAAAAAGGTATACAGAGTTTATTCTTTCAATTATAAACAGAGTATCAAAACTGTACTCTATAACTCCATATAACTCTTGCCCTCCATTTTCAAAAACAGGTACAGCAATTTTATAAAGCATCCTTCCAGCACTGTCACTGTATGTTGAAATTCTCTGTTTATAGTTTGCTACATGGTGCATTAAAGATGGAATATAGTAAATTTTTTTAATTCTATTTTGGCTTACAGATAGAAGATATTCTTGATTAGTTCTATAAAATTTGACAGAATCAAGATATGCGTTATAATCTTTGAGTGATAAGAAAAACTCTAATAGCTCTTGATGTAAATTATCACCAGTAATTGTTTGAATTCTTTTTAAAGTTGTATAATTTGGAAGAGTAAGTTTAATTAGTTGATTTTCTGATAGCTCTATCATAGTTTGAATCTGTCTATGATAGTTATCTAAGTCATGTGCTAGTTTTTCTTTGTAACTTCTTAGCTCTAAATTGAAAAAAAACGCAGCCATTATGACTATAAAAAGCCATACTGTTCCTATAATGTGCCATTTGCTTGTCATGTAGCTTCGCTGCACATATTCCCTTTTGAAATTTTCTCTATAGTACAATAAACTTTTATAAAATATCATTAAAAAGTATAGTTTTTTGGCTATGGTAGCACCTCTAAGCTTTATAAAGTGAGTTACTATAATATTGCAAGAAGTTTATTATTAAAATCACAGTTTAAAAAAGATATACTAAGTCATATAAATTGTTAATAAGGGTATTTTTTGAAAGCAAATTATACATTGAAGATAGCTATTGTTGATGATGAAGTACCTATTTTACAGATGTTAGAGAACTATTTTTCAAGAAATGAAAAATATGAGGTCACATCTTTTTCAAATCCTTTAGAGATGATATCTTCACTTAAGGACAGTGCTTATGATATTGTACTTTTAGACATTATGATGCCACAATTAGATGGCATTGAGACATTGCGTGAAATTAAAGCAATACGTGAATCTACTAGAGTTATTATGATGACGGCATACTCAAGTTTAGATAAAGTATTGAGCAGTCATAAAAATGGTGCACATAGTTATATTTTAAAGCCATTTAGCTCTTTAGCATCTGTTGAAAAAAAAATATTAGAGGTTTTAGAACAGCCATAAATTTTTAGCTTTTGTAATTAAATTTAGGTACAATGATTTTTAAAAGGGATAGTATTTAATGCAAAGTAGTAATAAGCCTATGGAGTTTGCTAATAAGAGTGAAAAAGTAGCAGATTCTTCAAAAGCTCCATTTAAAGTAATGGTTGTTGATGATGAAGAAGAGATTCATTCGATAACATCTTTTGTTTTAGATGGGTTTACTTATGTGGGTAGAGAACTGCAATTTTTAAATGCGTATAGTGGTGAAGAAGCAAAAAAATTAATAGTTGAGCATCCAGATACTGCTCTTATTTTACTTGATGTAATTATGGAAGATGATGATTCAGGTCTTCAAGTTGCAAAATATATTAGAGATGAACTTAAAAATAGATTTGTTCGAATAGTGCTTCGTACGGGTCAATCTGGTTATTTTCCAGAAAAAGAGATAATTGCAAAATTTGATATAAATGATTATAAAGAAAAAACTGAACTTACAGCAACTAAACTTTTTACACTTACATATTCATCTATTAGATCATATGTAGCTTTAGTTAATGAGAGTATGGCAAAAGAGGAATTAGAAAATTCTAATAGAAATCTTGAGCAGAGGGTGTTAGATAAGACAGCAGAGTTAAAAGAGCAACACAATATCATGATGCAACAATCTCGTCGTGCAGCAATGGCTGAGATGCTTGGTATGATTGCTCATCAATGGAGACAACCACTTTCTACCATATCTGCAATTGCTGGAAATGTCTCTATCGCGTTAGCTTTAGATGAATTTGATCAAGATAGTGTTGCTGATTCTATGACAAAGATAAGTGATCATGCTAAAAAACTATCTCTTACAATAGACAGCTTTAGAAGTTATTTTAAACCAGGTGCGCAAAAAGAGACTGTTTCAGTCTCAACAGTAATTACAGATACACTATCATTGTTGCAGCATGCAACAGACAAGGATAATATAGATATTATTTATAATCCTGAAAATACAATATCTCTTAAAATTTATAGAAATGAGCTATTGCAGGTATTTTTGAACATTGTAAAAAACTCTCAAGAGGAATTAGGTAGATTACACATAGAAAAACCTAAAATTATAATTTCAGAAAGTAAAGAAAAAAATAAGCATAAAATTACAATTTGTGATAATGCTGGTGGTATAGATGATGAAAATTTATTTAAAATTTTTGAACCATATTTTTCTACAAAATCAAAAAATGGATCAGGGCTTGGCCTTTATATGTGCAAAACTATTATAGAAGATTATTTAAATGGTAAAGTAGTTTGCTATAATAGAGATGGTGGAGCTTGTTTTGAGATTCTGCTACCGTTGAAATAGATTATGATTATTTCAGTTTATAATTTAAAAGGTGGTACTGGTAAGACTAGTATTGCTCTAAATTTAGCAAAAACTAGAAATTCATATTTCATAGAGAACGATATTATAGGTGTATCTGATGTCTTTAATAAGCATGGACAGTTAGATACTGCAAGGAATTTTAGTGAAACGAAAAAAATTCCAATTATAGACAATGTTGTTTATGATTTTGGTGGACACCTAGATAAAAGAATAACCTCTGTTTTAGTAAAAAGTGACTTGGTTATAGTTCCAACACTTCACTCCTATCAAGATATTAAATCAACAATAAGTATGATTGAGAGTCTTTTAAATATTAAGCAGAAGAATATTTTAGTTGTAATTAATAAAGTTGGAACTAGGGCTGTAAAAACAAGTAGTGATGGTAATCCTCTATTTAGTGAGTATGAAAAGACTAAAAATATTATTTTAGAGCATTTAGAAGAGCGTATTGGAAAACGTAAGCATAAAATTATGTTTATGATGTTGAGAGAGAGTAAGGCTTGGCATCATAGTACCTATAGAGGTGATAGTATTTTGCATATGGCAGAGGAGGATAGTCGCCTTAGGTATAGTTTTAGAAATTCAATTACAGATTTAAATCGCTTGCTTAAAGTTGTTAAGCATTATGAGGAGAGAAATGTTGGAAAAGGGTAAAAAGCAAACAGATAAAAGTAGTTTTATAGATGCTAAAGATATTGCAGATGATACTGAAGAGATTAAGATATCAGATGGTGAATTAGATAGTATAGATAATCTATTTGGGTTTAATAAATCTGAGAAAAATAAAAAAGATGGTTCTATTAAAAAAAGGAAGAAAGCGAATATTACTCACTATACTACTATTGGTATGACAAAAAAAGAGTATAAAACAATAGTTAAAAAAGCCAAAGAGAATGATAGTTCTCTTTCAAACTTTATTTTACATATTTTAGATGAAGCTGATGTATTTTAACTTAAAAAAAAGTTATTAAATAGCAGGTCCTGCAGCAGAGTAGTCAAATTCACTATTAGTGCCATCTTGATATTTATGAAAGTTTTCAACAAACATAGAGGCTAATTTTTTAAGAGTTGCATCGTAAGCATCTTTATCTTTCCATGTATTTCTTGGATTTAATATATTTTCATTAGATACACCACGCATACTCTTTGGAACAGATAAGTTAAAAATGTCAATATTTTCATATTCGCTATCTTTTATACTACCATCTAAAATTGAATCAATGCAAGCACGAGTATCTTTAATGCTCATACGTTTTCCAACTCCATACGCTCCACCTGTCCATCCAGTATTTACTAGATAAACATCAGCTTCGTGTGCATTGATTTTTTCACCAAGCAGTTTTGCATAAACTGTTGGATGTAGAGGTAGAAATGCCTCTCCAAAACATGAAGAAAAAGTCGCTTGTGGTTCATTAATACCACGTTCAGTTCCGGCAACCTTAGCAGTATAGCCACTTAAAAAATAGTACATTGCCTGCTCTTTGCTTAATTTAGATACAGGAGGTAGCACTCCAAACGCATCAGCAGTTAAGAATATAATGTTGTTAGGGTGTCCACCTTGCATACTTTTTTCATGATTTTCAATATGATAGATTGGGTAAGAAACACGTGTGTTTTGTGTTTTTGAAGTGTCACTATAATCAACATTACCAGCAGCATCAGCTACAACATTTTCAAGTAGTGCATCTTTGCGGATTGCATTATATATTTCAGGTTCGCTCTTTGGATCTAAATCTATAACTTTTGCGTAACATCCACCCTCATAGTTAAAGATTCCATAATCATCCCAGCCATGCTCATCATCACCAATTAAAAGTCTGTGAGGGTCAGTTGAGAGTGTTGTTTTACCAGTTCCACTTAGTCCAAAGAATAGAGCTGTATCACCACTTTTACCTACATTAGCAGAACAGTGCATAGAAAGTTTGCCTTGTAGTGGTAACCAGTAGTTCATCATACTAAAGACACCTTTTTTCATCTCACCACCATACCAAGTTCCACCAATAATCGCTATGTTCTCTTCTACGTTAAAGATTACAAAAACATCAGAATTCATTCCATGCTTTTTATAATCATCATTCGTAAGCTTACAAGCATTGTATATAGTAAAGTCTGGTAAAAATTTTGCAAGTTCAGAACGCTCTGGTCTTATAAACATATTTCTTACAAAGTGAGATTGCCATGCAATTTCACTTACTACACGTACATTTACTTTACTAGCTGCACTTGCCCCCGCGTATACGTCTGTAACATAAATATTTTTATCTGATAGTTGCTTTTTGACTTTAGTAAATAGCTCATCAAAAATTTTCTTTTCAATAGGTTTATTTATTGATCCCCATGCTATGTTTTTTTCAGAGTCTTCATGTTTAACGAAGTATTTATCTTTAGGACTACGTCCTGTGAAAATACCAGTATCAACCATACAAGCACCATTAGAAGCCACTTCACACTCGTTATTTCTTAACTCATGGTCGCGCAACTCATTGTAGTCAAGATTGTAGTAAATCTCTCCTATATTGTCTAGTCCTAAGTTTTCAACTCTATTCGGTCTCATTTAGTAACCCCCCTTAAAAAGCCATCTAAAGAATTTTCATGGTGTAATAATACCACCAAGAGCTTAATTATAAGTGACAAATTTAAAAATTTATAACTTTTTTACATCAGATAACCATGATAAAAAGTCTTCAGCATTCCAGTAACCAGTCACTTTTTTAATTAATATGCCATCTTTTGAGATAAATTGTGTTGTAGGTACTCTTTTTACTAAAAGGTTAGATGGTATCTCACTACTATTTTTTGATAGTTCAATACTTATATAGTTTTCGTTTACCTCTTTTATTACTTGTCTATCTGTAAATGTTAGTCTTTTCATTTTTTTACACCAAAGACATGATGGTTTTGTAATAAATAGCATTACTCTTTTATCTTTTTTAATGCTTAGATTGATGGCCTCTTTATATGTTTTAATCCAAGTTATTGAATTAGCATATGAAAATGATATAAATATAGATAAATATAGAAATTTTGTTGACATTATAATAATCCTTAACGTAAGAATAACATACAGTAATGTATAATCTTTCCATGATTTTTAAATTAACTATTTTTATTATTTTTATTTTTCATTCACTTGTTTTTGGAGAAAAAAATGATGAATTTGCACATTTTGTTGATGATTTAAATACAATTGCCACTAAAACTAAGCAAAATATTGATTATATGCCATCAACTGTTACAGTTTTACACTCTAAGGATTTAACATCTTTAGGGGTTAATACTCTGTTTGAAGCACTTTCATTTGTTCCAGGCATTGAAACATCTATGCTACAAGTTGGCTGGAAACGCCTTATAGCAAGAGGTATGAATAATCCAGATAGTTTTATTTTTGATAAAATGAAACTTTTGATAGATGGTGTGAGTGTAAGTAGTAAATTTTATGGGACTATTTACTATTATATGGATTTTCCAGTTGATTTAATAGAGAGGATTGAAGTTTTACGTGGTGCAGCATCTGCACTATATGGTGATGGTGCTTATAATGGCGCAATAAATGTAATTACTAAGTCAGTATCTTCGCAAGATACACTTTTAAATATAAGTTATGGTTCATATGATTATAGAAGTACGAGTGCTTTAGTTCCAGTCTCATTTGCTGGCTTTAATGGTTCAATTGATGCATATTTTCAAGAAAATAATCAAAGATTAGGTGTCTCTAAAGAGTTTATTTACGCTCCCTCAATTTCAATATTTAAGCGTAAGCCAGAAAGTGATGAGCGTCTTAAAAATGGTGGTGCAGGTGTTAATGTAAAAAGTGAAAATTTTGATTTTATTGCCCGTTATAACTACTATAAATCAGGAAATTATTTTGGATTTGATGAGGCACTAGAACCAACAATAGATGATAAGTTTAATGATAATATAAATTTTCATACACAATTAGCCTATCGTAAAAAAATTGATAGTGACATCACTTTACATGTAAAAACTGTTTTTTCTACTAGTAAAGTATCTTTTGATATTACACCAAGACAGGAAGTTCCTAATGTTTTGCCATTTGATATTGAACTAGAATCTGGATATAAAGATAGAACTATACTCATAAATAGCGAACTTGAAATTAATAAGTTTGAAAATCATACACTGTTATTTGGTCTTGAAGCAGATAATACTAAAGTTACAGAAAACTATTATAGAAGAAATTTTGATTTTCTTGATGGCAATACTGAAAATGCCACTTTTATAGATAATGGAAATATTGTAACTTCAAATAGTGGTTTTATAAAAAGTGACGCAGGACGTGAACATTTTGCATCATATTTGCAAGATCTATATTCATTTAGCGATATTTTAATGTTTTCGTTGAATATTCGTTATGATCATTATAAAAGATTCTCTTCTAATTGGAATAGTCGCGTTGGTTTAGTTTATGATTATAACGATAAGCTAACATTGAAACTTCAATATGCAGAAGCATTTAGGGTGGCATCATTTATTGAAGCATATCAAGCATTTCATGCACTACTAAGAGAGGGTAATAATAATTTAGATAATGAAAAACAGAATAGTTATGAAGCATCTTTTATCTATAAAGAATCTAGTCATCAGGTATTAAGAGGAAACCTATATTACTCAAAGTTTTATAATACGATAGATATTAATGATGTAGGAGAAAAAGATTACGATAATGCAGATAGAAGAGAATCAAAAGGTATTGAAGTTGAGTACAAAATTATGCCATACGAATCTCATGAGTTATCGCTAAGTTATTCATATACAGATAGCACATATAATACAATGGGTCGAACATACAGTTATAAAGTGGATACACCAGGTATCGCCTCACATCTATTTAAAGCATACCATCTATTTAAAGTCTCACGAGATTTTAGTTTAAATAGTACAGTTAGCTATATTGGCTCTCGTGATGATAATGAGTATAGTAATGTTCAAAAGTATGATATAAAGTCTAGTTGGATAACTAATATATCTAGTAGCTACTTACTTAATAAAAATGCAAAGTTTCGTTTGACTATAAATAATCTATTTGATACAAAAGTTACACTCCCCTCATACCGCTCAAGACATAAGTATCTACCACGTCCAGGACGTACTATTTTGGCATCATTACATTTTACTTTTTGATATAACCTTAGCGTCTATTATATCTTTTGAGTCTTGAAGTGTAAATGTATCATTAAGTTTTAGTTCACTTAGTGCTACGACATTTTTATCTTTAACAATTTGTGCAAAACCCATTTTGTCCCTCATTTTAGGGTTTGAGTTTTTGTAACTCTCTTTCATACTGTTTAGACTGTATTGTTTAGATTGTAAAATTCTACTCATAATATCATTAAATGATTGTTTTAGATTTATTGGTGCATTATTTGCTTGATTTATGCGAATCTGTAAATGAGTGTTATAACTCTTTTTTAAACTCTCTAGTTGCTCATTGTACTGTTTCATTCTATTTTCATAAGAGTATTGAGAAAAAAGTTCGTATTGTTGATTTAGTGCATAGTGGCTTTTCTGTAAGATAGATTTTATAGATTGGTTTAATCTTTGCTCTATGGAATCTAATTGCATTAGTGTTTCATTAGAATCTGGTAAAATCATCTCCATTGCAGCTGATGGAGTAGGCGCTCTTAAATCTGCTACATAATCACTTATAACCCAATCAATCTCATGTCCAACAGCGCAGACAAGAGGCGTGTTACATGCACCAATCGCACGAGCGACATCTTCTTCATTAAAAGCCCACAAATCCTCTACACTGCCACCACCACGACCAATGACAATTATATCTGCGTTCATTAAATCGGCTTTAATAATTGCATCTTTAATTTGTAAATGTGCAACGTCACCTTGAACTTGAACATCAATTAGAGATATTTTTATTAGAGGCCATCTATTTTTAGACACTTTTAGCATATCTTGTAAAGCTGCACTCGTACCAGATGTTATTAACACAATATGAGATGGAATCTTTGGAAGATTTTTTTTACGAGATTGCTCAAATAGTCCCTCAGCTTGAAGTTGTTTTTTAAGGCGTTCATAAGCAAAAGCTAGCGCACCCATACCAGATGGTTCTAAACTAAAACAGTTTATTTGGTATTCACCACGTGGTTTATAAAGAGTAACAGCACCACTTATTACAATACTATCACCCTCTTTAATCTTAAATTTTAGCTTGTTAACATTTGCCCTAAACATTACACATTTAATGCTAGAGTTGTCATCTTTTAGTGTAAAGTATAGATGCCCACTACCATGGTATGTCGGTCGAGAGACTTCGCCCTCAACTTGTACCTGAATGAAGGTTGTCTCAAGTATAGATTTTATCTGCTCATTTAGAGAACTTACGCTTTGAAGATTCATCTATATTTTTTGAGCGATAATCATTGTAGATATATTAAATGAAAAAGATTTAGCCACTTGAATTTTAAATCCAAGACTTTTAAGTTCATCTTCTAACATCTGTGTTGTTGCAAAACCATCAATTGAATCTGGGAGATATTGATATGCCTCTTTGTTTTTTGAAATTAAACCACCAAGCTCGGGTAATATCTTTTGAAGGTAAAAATCTCTAATTTTCCCCATAGTAGTTTTATCTTTATTTTTAGTAAATTCTAAAATTACAATAAGTCCATCCTGTTTTAAAACTCTATGAAACTCTGCAAATGCCTCTTCTCTCTCCATTACATTACGAATGCCATAAGCGATGCTTAAAATATCTACACTTGAATCTTTTAGCAAAAGCTGCGTTGCTGGTGCAATCTCAAACTCTAAATGAGGAAATTTTTCGCGTCCTATTTCAACCATTCCGCGTGAGGGGTCAATACCAACAATGTTGTTAACTTTTACTTTGTTTACAATAGCTTGCTTCTCCCAATATCCCATCATATCGCCAGTGCCACAAGCAACATCTACAATTTTAGATAGTTTACGCTTACCTAAAAGATTATATGCTGTATTACAAGCTTTTTTACGCCAAATAGTATCTATTCCAAAACTTAAAATTCTATTTGCTTTATCATATGTTGATGCAATTGAATCAAACATCTTTACAATATTTTCTTGTTTATTCATTAATTAATCCCCTTAATTCTTCTAAATCATCTATGCTTTCATTCGTTATAGTTTCACTTCTGATATTTTACGAGTAGGCAGATACTCTATCTCTTTATATGCTACTATTTTATTTTTGATTATTGTACAATTTTAATAATTAGTAATAATTAAATGTTCTGCTTCTTTATCGTTTCTATTTTTAAAACTCACCAAATATTTTTTATCAAATGAATTTATTTTAACATTAGGTTTATTGTATAACTCATGAATAAAATCTGTACTTTTAATGACTATCATCCAATTAGCTTCACACTCATTTATTAGATAATTAGCTAATCTTGACTGCTCTTCTTTTGTGAACTCATTTTGTGCATAAGTACTAAACTCACTATCATAAGGCGGGTCTAAAAAGATAAAATCATCTCTCTTAGGTCTGTTTTTAGTAAAAAACTCTTCAAAATCTAGGTTATCTATTGTAGTTTTTGAAAGATGATTAATAAGCTCTTTTGTTTGAAGATAATCAACTTTTTTTGCTAAATTTTTTCTGTTGTAACCAATACCACCATATGGTACGTTAAACCCACCACTTTTGTTATAACGAAACATACCACTATAAGCATAGTTTCTAATAAAAAAGAAAATTGCTACAGCAAAACTTTCTTCAATATCATATTTTTCTATGTTGTTGTATAGATGTCTAAAGTGCATATAAAAAGCACTCTTTAACGCACTTTCTATATTGTCTAATATATCGTTATCTTGAAGAATACCTCTTTTTAACTCTATTTTTTTCATTCTTTTCATTTTATTAACAATATTTTTTCTCAGCTCTTTTAGGAAGTTTTCAATATTAACATTAAAAGTAGTATCAAACATACCATTAAATTCTATACTATGCTTTAGAACAAAAGAGGTAACCCAGTTCTTGATATAGGTCTCATCACTCCTATTATCAGAATAATCTTTATATTGTTCAATAAAGAGAAGTTTATTATTGTTAATAATACCTTCTAGTAAAGACCAGTTATCTATTATTTCATTAACAACAGTATAAAATTTTTTATCTTTCTTAGCTATAGTGTTGTACAAGTTGATAAGCTCATGAGATTTGTCGTTAATATACATCTCGTCTGCATCTATAGAGAAGTAAACTGCACCACCACCAATAAAAGGCTCATAATAGCTTTTTATAGTTGTTGGAAATCTTGGATGAATATGTTTTAACTCCTGCTCTTTACCACCAGCCCATTTTAATATTGGCGAAAGTCTAATCTCTTTAATATTTGTATGTTTTTTTTTAATTGTTTTGCGCATAGTTTTACCTATTTAATATCAAGTTTTATTATTTACAACTATTTTAAAGCTTTTTTATCTTATTTTAGAATAGGTATTTTGAGTAATTCATTTAACTCTTAAATTAAGTAGAAGCTTGTTCTATTACATGGTTTTAGTTTTCATAAATTTTTAAAATAATCCAATAAACCATCTTTTTTAATCCAAAATCTTTCATAAAGCTTTCCAACATTTTCATCATTTGTTTGATATAAAGATAATTTAACTTGAATATTTATATTTTGCTTTTTAAATTGTTTTGGAATATTGTCCTTCTCAAATAATTCCATATATCCATCAACTTTATGCTGATAATCAGCATATTTTATCCCTTTAGGATCTATAAAAACTATAATTTGCTCATCATCTTTTTTTAACCAAAAAATAAAGTCTGGATAAAAGGGTTTTTCTATACCATCTTCTGAATACGGAATATAAATCTCTTTATCATAATGCTCGTTTAACTTACTAAACTTCCACCAGTCAAATATTTTATCTAACTCATTAGCTATAGAGCTTAGTTCATCAATAAAAATTACTTCACTTGGAACAGAAATAATATTTTTTATCCAGTCACTATTTTCATGGCTTACAATAGGTGTATAATAGTAAGAAGCTAAATTTAAAAACTTAGCACCATTGTAAATTATCTCTTTTTGTTGATACTGTTTCATTGCATTAGATAAGCTAATATTTTCTGATTTTGATATTTTAAATACCTCATCATCTGTTAAATTTTGAAGTTTTGAAGCTCTATTAACACTGTTTATAAATTCATCTTTTTTATAATCTAGTACTTTTATTTTTTTGAAGTGAACTATTTCATCTTGTATTACTTTAAATTCACTGACACTACTTGCGCTGATATAGAGTCTTTTTCTGAGTTTCTCTATCATAAAGTCAAGTGATTTATAGTGGATACCATTATCAATATTTAAATTTTCATTTGATGTAGCTAATTTATAAAATAACAGATACTCCTTTTTGTCATAAAAATTATGCTTTAGTGAAAATAGTTTTTGAGGTAGGTCTTGCACATAAATTTGTAGTTCATTTTTATTGGCTTGACTAAGTTTAAAGCTTTTACTCTTAGAGATTTTATCTGATGACTTCATCTGTTTTTTATATTTAGGAATAAATAGATTTTTGTCCTCACAACAGTTCTTTTCTAATGCTACTTCATGCCAGTCAATACCTCTATTTTGTTCTTCTTGCCAGTTTACAATGTGTTCTATTGCATCTTTATTCGTAGAGATTACAAATAATGTTTCAAGTGCTTTGGCATCATTTTGTAAGGACGCTTTATCTGCTGTATTTATGTAGCTTAATCTTTGTCTACTACCATCTACGCTCTCAACTCTCATTCCACGACCTATTGACTGTGTTACAAACTTTTTGGCATCTTTATCCATACCAATATTTAAAAATAGCATGATATTAGGTCTTGTTGTATCCCAGCCCTCGTAAAAGCTTCTGCTACCTATGAGAATATTAATGCTACTATCATCGAGTGATTTAAAATAGCTTACATCTTTAAATGTATCTGTCATCTTAACGCCAGAGAGTTCATCATTTTTCCAACTAGTAGTATCGCCAATTTTAAGTAGTCCAAATGGTTTATCTGTACTATCTAGTTTAAAAGCTATTTCACTTCTATCTTTAGGGTTTATAATCGCCTCGATATTACCTTTATTGTGGTGAAATATGAGTGTTTTCATCTCATTAAACTCAATTTTTGCTATTTGAGTTGCAAATTCACTTATTCCATCTCCATTTTCATCAGTTACTAAATATGAAGTTTTTTTAAACTCCTCTAGTATCTCTTTTTTAGCTTCATTAAAACTAGTTGAATCTCTTTTATTTGCTAAAGTATTTACTTGTCTAAAAAATAGTTTTGCATCAGCATCATTTGTATTTACAGAGTTAGTAAAAACAACCATCATCGGTTCATGATATGCGTTATCTATATTCTCTTTATGTTTCTTTGCAAATGCTAAAAGTATAAGTGACTTGATAAGAGATTTTTGTTTTTCATTATCATTAAGGTCTGTTGTCTCTTTAAAAGATTTTAGGTCATTGTCTAGTAAAAATAGTTTTTTGCCATATCCTTTTTTTACCCATACAGCTTGATTAAGATTATAAACAGTAGTTGCTATGTCTCTCTCATCTGTAAATGTTGCAGAGAAGTTAAATAAAAAAGCATTTTTAGAGAGGATAGAGAAGATATTCTGTCGCTTAGAGTCTTGCTTATCGCCTTTATGTGCTTCATCAAGAATAACATAGTTATTTCCACCATCAAGACAATCTCTATAATCGATAATGTTCTCTTTTGTATCTTCTGCCATTAAATCAGCACGATAAGTATAAAGTTTTATATTTTGAGTATCTAGTAAGCTACCTCTTTTTTCTCGCTCTTCATAATCTTTTAGATTTAGTGTATTAATTTTTTTTATTTTTAAAATGTTATAGTTATTAACTTCTTTTTTAAATCTTTCAAGCAAGCCCTCATTTGCTGTAAAAAACATAATATTTTTTTTTGGAATTATTTGTAACTCCATAGCTTTATCAAGAAGTTCAATAAGCTTAATGATAACTATCGTTTTTCCACTACCCATAGTCATCCAAAAACTCATACGATTTATAAAATGAGAAAACTCTATCCTAGACCCTGTGACTTGATAGTTACCTGTTAATATCTCTGTAGGTTTTGCAAAATCAAGATTGGCATGTGGATATTTTAAATAGGCATCTGTGTAAAATTTTTGTTTATCCGCGTCATATTGTTGATAGTAACTAATCAAAACTCTCAGAGCATTAACTAAAGCCTCTTGTTGGTACTCAAACATCTCTTTATCATTTGAAAAACTATTTAGATCAAACTCTTCAATATCTGTACTTAAAAACTCTGTTTCTGCAAGTTGTTGAAGAACTATTTTATAGTTATACTCATCTATTAGTTTTTTCTGTTTTTTAGCCATAACATCACCAAACTAGTAGTGGTTTTAGAATTTGCATAAGTGGATAACTAGTACCATCTTTAAAGCTTACTGTATCGTTAGTAATCTCACTAGGTCGTTTTCCAACAAGGTTATGAATAGTCTCTTTAAGGTCTATATTTTCATAGAGTTTTGATATATCTATTTTATACTCATCATTTGATGTATTTATTGCATCTGATAATTTTTCATCAAATAAAAAACAATCTTTTATATCTTCTGAGTGTAGATTTTCAAGCCAGTTTTTTGGAACGTCTGAGTATTCTATATTTCTTAAGATTTGTTCGTATTGTTCTAGTTCGTAGTATTTAAAAAGTCCACCTTTTTTAAGATTATTTTCTTTTTCCAAATCCTCACTTATGCCAACAATGAATCCAGATATTGTCCTTTTCATTCTCGGGATATTTACAGTTTCAAAATGACTTCCCATTTCTACTCCTATCCACTTTCTACCTAATTTATGAGCAGTATTAATAGTTGTTCCACTGCCACTAAAAAAATCCATTATGATTGAGGTTTTTTTTGAAGATGAACTAATAATTTGTTTTAATAACTTTTCTGGTTTTTGAGTTAAGTTAGCATCTATTCTTTCTTTGGCTTGTGAATTAACATAAGGAATATCCCATACATCATTTGGTATCATTCCATCTTCTGGATAATATGTTCTCCATTTACCAGCATCAAACCTTTTTCTACACTGATTATTGTTCTCATCTTTATCAGTAAAGTGGCTTTCTATATACTCTTGCGTGTAAGGTATTCTAGCTCCATCGCTATTAAAATACGCATCTAATGTTTTTCCATACATATAAATAGAATCATGTTTTTCTGCAAATCTATCTGATGGTCTTCCAAGCGTAGAATAACTCCAAATTATTTCATTTCTAAATTTATCTTTTCCTAAAATATTATTCAATAATTGTTTTCCAAAACAACTTGCATTGTTATCTAAATGCAAATAAAAACTTCCTCTATTGCTCATCAATTCTTTAGCAAGCTTTAATCTATTCTCCATCAAACTAAGCCACGTACTATCTTGAAACTTGTCTATGTATGCAAAATCATCGCCGGTATTAAATGGTGGGTCAATGTAGATTAAATCTACTAAACCTCTATATCTTGGCAGTATTGTATTAAGTGCTTGATAGTTTTCACTCTTTATAAGAAGTCCATCTAATTCATCTTCTTCAAATAGTTCTTCTATCTCTTCTTGTAAATCTTTAAAATGTTTAGTATCTATTGGCAGATACTTATTTTCTAATAGTCCATTATATTTAACTATACCTAGCCTTTCCCATTCTTCTTCTTGCTCTTTATAGCCTTTATGAGATGTTATTTTATTAATATCATAACTCTTAGCTTGAAGTTTATCCATTGTCACTACAACATTACTGTTAATTACAAATCTAGGTTTGTTCCAAATTTTTACAAGTTCATTTTCAAACTGAGATATAAAATGTATAAGTTTTAATGCTGTAGCTTTGATGTTTTTTATCTGCTCAAATCTGTTCAAATCAAAGTTAGCATCTTGTGAAAACATATATTGGTATATCCACATATCAAGTTGTTCTGTTAAAAATTTTTTAGCATCTTTGTTTATGAAATAATCAATATTAGTTTGTCTTTCAAATACTCTAAAAGCTTTTTTAAAATCATCTTCATTAATAACTATACTCTGTTTCTTAGAGCGTTTTAGCATATCATCTATTTTTGTTTTCTTCCCCTTAATAGAGTAGTTTACAGAAAAAAAGAAACTATTATCTTCTATATTTTCTAAAGTATAAACTATCTCTTTTTTTTCATTTGCACTTTTTCCTTGCATATTTGATACATCAAAAATATATTTATAGTTTTCAATTTTTATCTCTAAATCTTTAAAAATTTTATCTGATTTTACATAGTAGAGCATTTGAGTTTTATAAAAAAGTGAAGTGTCTTGTTTATTTGAAATTATTTGCTCATAATCTGTAACATAGTTTGTCTCCATGTTAGGTTTATTATTCTCATAAGCTTTTGTATATATATTGTAAAACAAAGGCGTATAGCTATAATATATAGAACCAGATTCACTAAAATATCTATTAAAGAAGCTATATAATTTATCGTAAAGTTCATCTTTAAAGTCTTGGCTATCTTTTGTAATTGTACTAATGTGGATTAAAAGCTCTTTTTCTACTTTTTTGAAATAATTTTGTTTAGCTCTCATTAAACTAATGAAACCAGATTTACCTTTAACTTCAGCACCAACAAATAAGTTAGTCAAAATATTCCAAAATTTCTTTTCATTTTTTGTCATTTTAATCCTCTAATCTTGTTGTTTTAACATCAATATTTATCTATAGTTTCTGATAGTCTTTTTGTAGCCAGTATTTTTCTACATTTGCTTAATTTTGCAACTCTCTACCCATTAGGAATCCTACCTATAATCACTTCTATTTCTTATGATTGACTAAACTTTATCTTGTTTTTGGTTCATTCACTAGATTTTTTCATCCAAATTAAAACATCACTATCTACTTTTTGTTGGTGGATTATCTCATAGTTTTTATTTAGTGTCTGCATAGATTTTCCATTTTGTATTTTAGCTGAGATGAAAACCATTAGCCAAGTTATCTCTTCACTCATTTTATCTAAAAGAGTAGGGCTTCCTTCAACAAATATAAATTTTTTATCTAAAATTTCATTAAAGTTGTCCTTAATGAGTACTTCTCTATTTTTTATATTAAAAAGAGGAATTGTTTTATCAAAGTTTTTCTTTTTTGAGTAAATGAGGATATTAGGTGCTTTTCCACTGCATAAACGTGAATCTAATGTTGGTCTATCTACTCTTACAGTATTTCCACCAATTACAAGCATGTCACATATGGAGCGAATCTTATGAGAAAATATGTGTGCATTTTTGGAGCTAATTGTTCCACCATCTAAAGAACCATTTAATCTCTGCGCCCATTTAAATAGCACAAAATTGTGCTTTTGCCAATGTAAAAATGGTTCAAGTAAGTTATGTGCCTCTTTGTTTAGTACACCAGTAGTAACAAAAATATTGTTTTGTTTTAAAAATTTTGTACCACCACTAGCTTTTTCATGTAAATCATCATGAGCTATTACTACTCTTTTGATATTTAATTTTGAAAGCAAAAGAGAACATGGAGGAGTTTTTCCATGGTGGTTACATGGCTCTAGTGTTACATAAACGGTGGCATCTTCTAAAATATTATTGTGATTATTGTAAAGGTAATTATGTATTTCATTTGCATCTGTAAGATTTGAAAGTTCAATACTTCCACCATTTTGAAGATAAGCATCTTTGAGTGCCATAACTTCAGCATGAGGTTCACCAGCTCTTTTATGAGCATTTATAGAGAGTATTTTTCCGTATTTATCAAGCACAACACATCCAACAGCAGGATTAGGGTAGGTTACTCCTTGATATTTCCACGCCTCATTAAGGGCGAGGCGCATATAAAATTCGTCATTCACCAGTTAAAATATGTACGTGCTTTATGCACGTCTGAGTAATTAAATTTTACTTTTTGTCCGCTCTCTTCATCATCTAGCTCAATTATGTTATTTTCAATATTTAAAAGCTCACCACGAAAAAGTGTATGGTCAATCAGGGTAACTTTTGCTTTTTCACCAATAGAGAGAGAAAAATTATCAATTGTCTTAAGTGTTCTTTCAATTCCAGGTGAACTTACTTCAAGGCGGTATTCTGAGCGCATTGGAGGGGTAACGTCTAACATTGGAGAGATTAGTTTTGTTACATCAACACACTCTTGTATTGTAACGCCACCTTTTTTATGCACCATTACTCTATAAATTGTTTGAGAGTACTCTGTTGCTATCTCCGTACCATATAATTTAATACCAACAGATTCTATAATGCTTTTTAAATCGCTCTCTAAACTCATTTTTGTAACTCTTTTTCAATTTTAGCAAATAGATTATCCATTTTGTTTACATGCTCTAATTGTGTATCAAATTCAAATGAAAGGTTCGGACAGTTATACCAACCTTGTTCCATTTTACAATGATTTTCTATAGTGTAGCGCGCTTTGTTTAGTTGTTTTACAATTATTGGTTTCTCTTCATCTAAGATAAAAGCTGGATCTAGGTAGACTTTAGCATCACTTCTACCTTTTGAACATACAACTTCTACAACACCTATACCATGTACACGCTCATCATTAAGTTGTGATATAGCTTCAGGAATTATCTCTTTTAGGATAGACTCCGTTCGCTCTTTTTTTATTTGTGCTTGGTTCATAGTGTCTATTTGAAACGAAATTTATCTGCGTGTCGGATTCGCATTGAGAAAAACTTAGCATTAGTATAGATAAAAAATGTTTTGTTCATTTGGTGTATCCTTATAATTTAGCTTTTTCCTCAATCTCGATGAAGTTTTCTATTACGTCGCCTTCTTCTATAGTGTCTACATTATCGAGCATAATACCACACTCATAACCTTTACCAATCTCTTTAACTTCATCTTTAAAACGCTTAAGAGTAGTAATTGTTGTGGTATTAATAACAATACCATCACGGATAAGTCTAGCTTTTCCACCGCGGATAATTTTTCCATCACTTACCATACAACCAGCAATTGCACCAACTTTAGGAATCTTAAATACTTCTCTAACTTCTGCTTGACCACTGTTTTCTTCACGGATAATTGGTTTCATCATTCCAGTTAGTAGTCCTGTGATGTCATTAATCATCTCATAAATAATAGAGTAAGTTTTAATCTCAACACCTATCTGTTTAGCTTTTGCTTTTACACTTCCAGTTGGACGTACGTTAAAGCCTAAAATTACACAATTTTCTGTATTATCAGCGAGTTGAACGTCACTCTCTGTGATTCCACCAACACCAGTAGAAACAAAAGATACTTTTACCTCTTCATTTCTTAAGCTCTCTAAAGAGTTTTTAAGTGCCTCAAGACTACCGTGAACATCAGCTTTTAAAATAACTTTAAGAGCTTTAATTTGTCCCTCTGCAATCATAGAACCTAAATCTTCTAACGAAACTTTAGTACTTACAGAAAGCTCTTTATGGCGATCATATTCGTGTCTTTGGTTGGCGTATTCACGAGCCTCTTTTTCATTTTCCGTACCTATTAATGTCTCACCAGAATCAGGAACACTACTTAGTCCAACTACAATACCAGTTTCACTAAGCCCTAACTTTTTAATAGGTTTTTTATTATCATCAAGTAGTGCTTTAACACGTCCGTAAGCACTTCCAGCAACTACAGTATCACCGACTTTTAGTGTTCCATTTTGAACAACAACAGTAGCAACAGCTCCACGCCCTTTTTCAACTGAACTCTCAATTACAGCAGCTTTTGCATTACGAGTAGGATCTGCTTTAAGCTCTAAAACTTCTGCTTGAATTAAAATGTTCTCAAGTAAGTCATCTATTCCTTCTCCGCTTTTAGCAGAAACATTTATAAAGTCATAGTCTCCACCCCATTCAGATGGTGTCATATCAAGTTCAGCCAGTTGAGATTTTACCATATCAACATTAGCATCGGGCTTGTCTATCTTATTTACAGCAATTATGATTGGAACATTAGCATCTTTAGCGTGCTGTATAGCCTCTTTTGTCTGAGGTTTAACACCATCATCAGCAGCTACCACAATAATTACAATATCTGTAACTTCTGCACCACGCGCTCTCATATTACTAAAAGCAGCGTGACCTGGAGTATCTAAAAATGTAATCATCTTTTTATTATGTGTAATGCTATATGCACCGATATGTTGTGTGATACCACCAGACTCACGATCAGCGACCTTTGAGTTTCTAATTTTGTCAAGAAGCGATGTTTTACCATGATCTACATGACCCATAATTGTAATTACAGGTGGACGCTCTTTAAATAAATTTTCATCATCTTCATCGTGATAGTGAGCTGTATAATCAAACTGACTCTTAGGATCTATTGTATGTACTTCAACTTCAAACTCTTCAGAGAGAATTTCAATAGCATCTTTATCTAAGTAATCATTTTTAGTAACCATAACCCCTAGCGCAAAGAGTACTTTAACTACATCGCTAATTGATTTACCAATCTTTTCAGCAAATTCATAAACACGAACATCTTCTGGAATTTCAATACTACTTACGATAATATCTTCATCTGTTAAGTTCTTTTTAATTCTTTTTTTCCTTTTACCACGTTTAATAGAGTTGCTCCTTGTGCCAAATTGACCACCCATTGCGCCAGAACGAGTATTTTTAACATTCTCTTTAGCTCGTATTCTTTCACGCTCACGCTCTTTTTCTAGTTTCTCAGCAATTTCACGTTTAGCCTCTTCATCACGAAAGTCAAGAAGTTCAATTTGTTCATCATCTGCAATCTGTCCAAAATCACTAAATCCACGACCTAAATCAATTGATTCACCATGATTTTGTTTATGAGCCGCATTGTGCTGTTTTTTAGCTTTTCTTGCTTGTCTCTCTTTAATAGCCTCTTGACTGAGTTTTCCATAATCACCTTTTAAATCATCAATAGCTGTAGATGAATTTTTAGAGTTAGAAGGTTCAGGCGTTTTGTCTAGTGCTGGGCGTTTTTTCTTAACAATTGTTAAGCCCTTTTTTTTACGAATTAAGCTTGGTTTTGGAGTTGTTGGAATCTCTTTAGCAGTTTTTTCAGTTATTTTTTCAGTAGTCTTCTCAGCCGGTTCTTTACTTGTGATGTCCTCTTTTGAGCTTGCTTCTTCATCAACTTTGTTTTGCAATTTTTGCTCAAAGTTCCCAGTTTTTGTAGATTTACTATCTTTTATCAATTCATCTGGTTTAGAAGCTGATATTTCTATCTGCTCTTTTGATGTTTGAGTCTTTTCAATGTCTATTTTAACACTTTTCTTAACAATAGATAGCTTAGGTTTAACTTTTTTCTTAGGTTCGCCACCAGGCAAAACGCCGGTCATTATAAAGTTCATAAGGCTTTGTGCATCACTAGGACTGATACTACTTGAGGCTGTTTTAACATTTAAGCCCATATCTAAGGCTTTTGTAACTACCTCTTTTGGTTTAATTCCAAGCTCATTTGCAACTTCATGAATCCGAATCTTTTCGCTCATTCGCAGCAATCTCCTTTAACTGTTCTACTATTTGTTCAAAGTTACCAAGATTTGTTTTACACTCTCTTGATAAACTTTTTTTAAGCTTTTTATTATCTAAACAGGTTAGACAAATATAGAAACTACGACCCTTACCATTGTGAGGTGAAATCACTCTATCTACACAGCGTAAGCGGATCAAGTCATTTTGTGATAAACGTACTCTACAATTTATACACATTCTAATTGGCTTAAAAAATTTGTTTGGCATTATATCTAAAAAACCTAAAAACTTAGTTTGTACGTAGTCCGTCATTATCTAATTCCAAAGTTTTAACTAAAAAACTTGGAAATTCTGCCCGTAGCTTCGTTTCAATTAACTCAGCATCATCTTGATAGCATAAGTTAAAAAATGTAGATCCACTACCTGATAATGTACTCATAAGAGCACCATTGTCCATTGCCATCTTCTGAACACCAAATAGGTCACTTAACATTTTCATACGAATTTTTTGATGAAATCTATCTTTTGCAGCAATACGTAAGAGTTCCCAGTTCTCTGTGAAAAATGCACTAGTTAGTAGTGCTGTATGAGATAAGTTATAAACTGCTGTATCTTTATTGTATGATTTTGGAAGTTGATGACGTGATTGTGAAGTAGAGATTGGCTTATCTGGAATAACAACAACTGCTCTTAAATAGTTTGGTAATCTCTTTTTCTGGGAATATACTTTATTTCGTTCAACAACACACACATTAAATCCACCCATTACAGCTGGTGTAATATTATCAGGATGTGGTTCGTAAACTAAGGCTGCATTTAAAAGTTTTCTTCTTGATATTCGTATATTAGCTACTTCATATGCTGAAGCGATAGCACTAACTATTACAGCTGATGAACTACCTAAACCTCTTGAAATTGGAACAGAGTTATTAAATATAAAATGGAAGTTTTCACGTTTACCTGTTAATCTTTTATAGTGATCATTAAAGATTCCCATAAAAAGATGGTTACCCTTAAGACGAGGGTTATTCTCACCTTCACCTTTAATTTGAACACTATGGAAACGTCCAGATTTAATATCAACATAGTTCCTAAGATTAACAGCAAGACCTAAAGTATCAAATCCTGGCCCTAAATTAGCACTTGTCCCTGGTACGCTTATTGTCACAAATGCTCCTACTAAATTTAAGTGCGCAATTATAACTGATATATACTAAAATATTAGAACCTATATTATACAGCAGGCAAAATATATAGGGGTTCTGAATCTTTTAGATACTCATTTTTTAAAAATAGTTTTGGTAGATAAAATTTTGATTGTGGAATTTGATTAAAAGTTTTAGTAACAATCTGTTCTTTATTTTTTTCAAAAAAAAGTTTGCCAATTGCTTTTATTGGAGTATTGTTATTGAAGTAGAAACCATCTTGTGCCAAAAGTGGAATTTTTAGTGAGATACTCAACGTCTTTAGAAAAACGTAAGTAACCTTTATTGCCATAAAACTACCAGGTCCTTTAGCATAGACTAAAGTCTCAATATTATACTCATTTAAGAGTTTTTCAAAAAGAGTTGGGATATACTCACTACTCTTTTGAGTACTCTCATATGAAGTTATAAGTTTATCTGTTGAGTTGTCATATATTCCAACAAGAATTGGTGATGATAGTGTAACTACTACGATATTAACTTTTTTAGACATATGTTTATGTATATGCTTTTGATAACTCTTTTTCATAAGCTAGAGATTGCTCAATTATTTCATAATTCTCTTTTGACTCAAAAAGTTTTACAGTTAGTTTATGGTTTAGGTCATGGCTTCCTGCAAATGCTTCATATGCGCCTAAAAAGTTATGTCCAAGTAGAGCCATGTCTCCGATTGCATCTAAAATTTTATGACGAACAAATTCATCTGTGAATCTTAGCCCCTCTTGATTTAATACTTTTTTATCATCTAAGCCAATGGCATTTTCAAGGCTTGCACCAAGTGCTAGGTTTTTGCTTTGAAGGTATTGTAATTCGTGTATAAAACCAAAAGTTCTAGCTCTTGAGATTTCATTTTTATATGTCTCTTTATCTATGTTTAGGTTAAGAGTTTGGCGGTTGATTACAGGGTGGTTAAAATGAATTGTAAAATCAAAATTTAGATTATTTGATGGTTTTAATTGTACATATTTATCGCCCTCTTGAACACGAACCTCTTTTTTTATACGTAAAATCTTCTTAGAACTTTTCTGACTTTTAAGACCAGCTTCATCAAGTAGCATACAAAAACTAGCACTACTGCCATCCATTACAGGAATCTCATTGTCATCAACCATAATTCTAAGGTTATCTATCCCATAAGCATAAACAGCAGAGAGTATATGTTCAATTGTAGAGATTGTACTGCTTCCCTTACCGATAACTGTTGCCATCTTTGTATCTACTACAAACTCTTTTTTTAGTGGAATTGTCACACCTGTGTCTATTCTATAAAACTCAATACCACGTCCGCTTTGAAGTGGTTCAAGACGAAGTTTTACAGCATTACCTTTATGAAGACCTATACCAACTAATTCAACTGCTTTAGATATTGTTATTTCGTTCACGCAATTTCCTTAATAATGATTCCATTTTTATATGTTACAAGGTTTAAAGAACCTTTTAAAATCTCTTTATTTATAGTTTCTGAATTAAATGTTACACTACCTTTTCCTATAGATTGTAAAATTAAATAATCACCATTGCAATTAATAGTACCATCGATTATATCAAAAAATTCGCCATTACCACTAATGTTTAATATAGCGCCACTATTTATTCTACCAAAAACAACAATATCACCTTTTGCATTTATCGTCTCACCTGAACGAACTGGGCGATGTAGGATTGTTTTCTCTTCTATTAAGGGAGCTATTACTTTCTCTTCACTTTTAGTAGGCTCAGGTTGTGGATTTTCTTCTTTTGGTTCTTCTTGTACTTTTACGGTCTGTCTTTTACGACTATTTAGTTCACAGTTTTCTGTTGATACAAAACAGAAGTTTTGCTCTTTTAAAAATGTGGATAAATTTTCTGTAGGAGAGTTTGTTAAAACTAGAAGATGTCCTTGCATAAGAGGCGCATTTTTAGACAAATATGAACGAAACTGCTCTTCATCATCAATAGTTAACTCAAACGCCTTAAGGTTCTGCTGCTTTAGTTTCATCTCTATTCTATTGCCTAATAATAATTTTTTTAGCATTATCTATTACATCAGTGATATTTAATTTAAACCACTGTTTGTCCATCCACTCTTCAGGACGCACCTCGACACCTTGAACTAATGTGCCAAAATGTAAATGATCACCTAATGCTAAACCTGTCATACCGGTATTAGCAATTTGTGTTCCTCCTTTTACTAGCATATCTACATCAACTAAAATACTTGTACAATGTCCGTAAACTGTAGTAAGACCTAAACCAAAGTCTAGCATTAGCATAGAGCCATAAATCCCATTTTCAGCAGCATATAGAACTTTTGCATCATTTCTTGTAATAATTGGAGCCATTTTAACACTAGCTAAATCAAGGCCTAAATGGTAAGATTGACTTACCTCTTTGCCACCATATGAGTATTTTCTATGATCTCCAAAACTTGCAACTGCTGCTGCATTTTTTAGTGGGTAAAATGGTACAAGTTTAAAGTCATCAATTCTCTCATTACTAATTTTTGAGGCAATTTTGTGAATTAAGTCCTCGTTCTCTTTTCTTAGTGTTTCATTAACGTATGAGAATCTTTCAATAGGGTCTTCTATATCTTCACTATTGTGTTCGAGTGCTAATTGAGTTATTTTACCATCTAAAAATGATGAATTTAGAGTTAACTTTGAAAGTTTGTAATTTTTCTCTTTTAGTCTAAAGTTAATTGGGGTGCGTGTTCTATTTCCTGCAAAATCACGCGCAATTAATGTGGCTCTAAATTTTTTAGATGTAACAGGCCATGCTACAAGAGCAATGAAATAATTTTCTTTATAAAATGGTTGTAATTTAAAATGTTTACCAACTCCGTTATCGATATAGTATTCATCTAAATTTTCATCTTTTATTTTTGCAATTACAAGCGCTGAACCACCACGTCTTATTCCATATGAGTTTGTAACTATTGAGAGTTGTGGACGTTTTTTATCTATAACTATCTGTACTTCTGTGCTTGAGCTATTTCCTGCAAAAAAGTTCCATCTACTTGCATCGGTCGCATGAATTTGTAAAACTGCACTTTTTTCTCTAAGAAGAGTTCTAGCTTTTGCAAAAGTTATAGCAAGATCTATTTTTGTTAATGGTGTATGAAGAACCTCTCTTTTTAGTATATACTCTTGAGAGGTTGTTTTAAGCACTACTGTATAGTATTTAATTCCACTTCTATCTTCTAAAGATATATCAATAGGATCTTTTAAATTCCAATAGATTTTATTTTTGACTTTAATTATTGGTTTATCTCTTTCAAACATTGCTGAATTGTATAGATAAAGTGCGCCACCTAGGAGTCCTAGAATAATTATTAAAAATATAACCGATGATGCACTTCTTTTTCTTCTACTCATAAAATTTCCTTTATTTGTTTGATTAATATTTTTTCTAATTCATCTATATCTTCATGTGTAACTGAGAAACCAGCAGCATATGAATGACCACCACCACTGTATTTTGAAGCAATCTTTGATACATCAATACCATCTTTAGAGCGTAAAGATACACGCACCTTTTTAGCTATCTTACTCTGCCTTAATACAATTGCTACTTTTACAGTTGCAAGGTAGAGCATCTCATTTTGTGCAGTCTCAGTATCATCATCACTTGCCCCACTTTTATTAAACTCAGTAGATGTTGCTACAACTGAAGCAATTTGTCCATCTTCATGAAGTGCCATTTTTCCAAGTAAAATAGCGGTTAATCTCAACATGGCTAAACTTTTATTCATTCTTACATGTTGAGCTATTTTGCTAACATCAATGCCAATCTTAGAAAGAGTGCTAGCCATTTCTAAAGAGCTACTTTTTGTAGATGGTGCTATAAAACCTGAGGTGTCATCTAGTAGACCAACATATAAAGCTTCCGCCATTTTTGCATTGATTTTAATATTTAGTTCATTAAAAAGATTATAAATTACCTGTGTTGTACTAGAACACTCTTTATCTACAACATTAAAATCTCCATATAGTTCATTGCTCTTATGGTGATCAATATTTGCTATTAAAACTTTAGGTTTTTCTATTTCTAATCTTTTAAAAGTTGCAGCATCAACGGCTATTATAAAGTCACATTTAGCGGGTACTATTTTTCTAAAATTCAAGTATCCATCTAGGAACTCTAAATTAGTTGGTAGCTTATCAGACACATTAAAAAGAGTGTGTTTTTTGTTAAGTCTTCTCAACAAGTGTGACATAGCAATTGCACTACTTAAAGTATCAGGGTCGGGGTTTACATGAGTAGCTATGACAATGTTTTCAGAGCTTTTAATTTGTTCATATAGAGTTTTAGAATCATTTGAAATCATGGTTATTATTCTATCTAAAATTATATTAAATATAAGTTCTTGAAGTGTTGGACTTTTTCTTATAATTAGTAAGGTATTTATCTGTCATTTTTAATTTCAAGCTTTTTTTAAAACCTCTATGAATTTTCAGTAGCATTAAGTCTCATTATAATAACTCTCGTAAGTATTTTACTTCACTCTTAGTTGTATCTACAATGTCTGCAAATCTTCCATTTACCATTAGTTTTGCCATAGATTCTGCAAAGCCTTTCATTTGATCAAAATTTATGGAAGGGGGCATTGCCAAAGCATTAAGTCGCGTTTGCAGAGAGTAAGAAATGTTGAGACATTTGGAAATATTTTGTCCCTATATATGTAGAAATTACAACATATTAGTAGATATATGTCAATCATATTAGTGATAATATTCATATTTATGTAGATTTTTCCATTTATTTATGATATTATTCTACATATAGTAATTTAAGGTTAATTATATGAAAGAAATTGATTGGAATTCGGAAGCTACTGGCATACTTAAGGCAGAGCTTGTGAGGCAGAATATTAAGTATGATGAATTAATACTTAGACTTGAAAAAATCGGTGTTAAAGAAAACTATAAAGGCATTGCAAATAAAATAAATAGAGGTAGTTTTACTTTTATGTTTTTTATGCAATGTATAAAAGTCATAAATAAAAAGATTGAAATACGATGAGATACATAGGCTCAAAAGCATTACTTCTTAACGAAATAGAGAATATTATAAATGAAAATGCTATAGGTGCAGAATCATTATGTGATATTTTTTCTGGTACTTCTATTGTTGCAAGACATTTTAAAAAAGATTACAAGATTATTTCGAATGATTTATTACATTTTTCATATGTTCTTCAAAAGGCAACAATTGAAAATGAATGTTATCCTGATTTTAAAAAAATAAAAGAAGTTATAGGTGTAGATCCATTTGATTATTTTGCTTCAATAGAGATAAGTAAAAACCATATTAAGAGTACACCATTTATTTATGAAAATTATTCTCCGAATGAAAAATCAGAAAGACAATATTTTAGTAACGAAAATGCACTTAGAATAGATTTTATTAGACAGGCGATAGAGGAATGGAAAGTAGCAGAACTACTGAATGACAATGAATATTACTATTTATTAGCTGGGCTTATAGAGGCAATACCATTTATATCAAATATTGCTGGAACATATGGTGCATACCTAAAACATTGGGATAAAAGAGCTAATAAAAAATTAGAGTTGATAAAACTAAGCACAATGAAAAATTCAAAAAAAAATAAATGTTTCAATAAAGATTCCAATAAGTTAATAACTGAAATCAAAGGGGATATACTTTATATTGATCCACCCTACAATAGAAGGCAATATGCTCCAAATTATCACATATTGGAAACTATTTCAAAATATGATAATCCTGCTATTTACGGCAAAACAGGCATAAGACCATACCAAGACAAAAAATCTAATTATTGTGTTTCAAAAGATGCCTTATTAACATTTAACAATTTAATAAAATATGCAGATTTTAAACATATAATTTTAAGCTACAGCACCGAAGGCATTATGCACATAGAAGACATAGAAACGGTCTTAAAAAAATATGGGAATAAACATACTTATAAATTAAAAAAACTGCCATATAGAAGATACAAACATCTTTCTGGTGATATAAAACATGACTTGCATGAACTAATATTTTATATAGAGAAAGATTAGTAATATGATTAACACAAATGAACTCGCTACATTATTAAAAAAAAGAAAACTTGAAGATTATCAAGAAGATATAGAAAAAGAATTATCTGCTATTTTGAGTAAAGCATTAGAGAGTAAAATAAAAGAGATTAAAAATAAAAAAAGAATAATCAGTAATGATAGCTTCAAAGAACATCAATCAGTAGATAAAATATTTACCTCAAATGAAATAGCTCTATTTCCTAATTGGGTTAAAGAGGATATTGGAAATGCACAAGTGGTTGGGAAGTCACATAAAGTCATCCAGATTAGTAGTGGCAAAAAATATCATACTCGTAATAAATTAAATGATCTATCAGGTGGTGAATGGACATTCTTTTTGAATTCAGTTATAAATACAAGATACTCAACTCATGGGGAAGAGAGTTTTGCACATCACATAAGAAAAATACATCCTTCGCCTAAGCCACCACAACTTATGAGACAGATTATAGAGTTTTTTACAAAAGAAAATGAAATAGTTTTTGATTATTTTATGGGTGTAGGTGGCTCACTGTTAGGGGCTTCTTTGTGCAACAGAAGAGCTATAGGAATTGATTTAAGTGAAAATTTTATTGATGTATATAAAGAAGCTAATAAATACTTAAATTTAAAAGTACAAACAACCATACAAGCAGATTCTATAGAGTTTTTAAAAAATGGTAAAAATATACAAAAATATACAAAAGATGAAAAAATATCACTTGTGTTAATTGATCCACCATACGGAGACATGCTTTCAAGACCTAAAACTGGCGAGGCAACAAAAAAAGGGAAAGATACTTCATCAACTCCATTTACTAAATTAGACGAAGATTTAGGAAATATGGACTGGAAAAACTTTTTGGTTCAATTTAATGAAAGTGTAGTTAATGCAATGAAATATTTAAAAGACAAAGGGCATATAGTGATTTTTATTAAAGATTTACAACCTAAAGATAAAGAATTAAATTTACTACATGCTGATATAATATATGATTTAAATAAGATTCAAAACTTAAAATATTTAGGAACTAAAATTTGGGTAGATCAGAGTGTAAACCTTTACCCTTATGGTTATCCATTTTCATATGTATCAAATCAAGTTCATCAATATATTATGATTTTTCAAAAGGTTTAAGATGGCTAATAAGAGCTTTGGCTGGATACAAGATGCAGGCAAATTGTCAAGTTTAAAACCTATCTTGAGAGAGTTTATAAAATATGAGTTTATGAGCAGTAGCGAAACACATGGGATAATCAGTGAATCATTAGGTATTGGAAGATGGGCAGATGAGACATATTTAAGATTTGCCGAGGCTTTAGGCTTTATTGAATATGATAGAGAATATGATGAGTTTATCATTAGTGAGATTGGTAAAAAACTTGCAAATTCCAACGAAACAGAAGAACACAATCTACTGTCATTAACACTCTTAAGTTATCCTCCAGCGTGTAGAGTTTTAGAGCTGTTAAGAAATTCTGATGCGCCTTTATCAAAATTCGAAATTGCCCAAAAGCTTGGCTTTACAGATGAAGCTGGATTTCCTACATTTGGGCTTAACAATTTTATTATAGCTTATCACATGGCAATAGACAAAAATAAAATTAAATCAAACAAAGAAAGTACTTTAGATAAGTATGCCAGAATGATTGCTGGATATTTGGTACAGATGGGTTGGGCAACAAAAGCAAGTAAAAAATTGATATATGAAGATTATGAAGCAGAGACACCTCACACATTTCAGATTACGACAAGTGGGATACAAGCATATACTAGAAGTGTAGGAACTAGCACAAGCCAAAAGATAATTAAAAATATTTCATATGAAATGCTTGCTTCAAAAAAACAAGCAGGAAGTATGTTATTAAGAAAAAGAAGAGCATTAATTTTGGAGTTGATGAATAAAAGAAAGGGCAAACTTCTTGAATATAGTGATGTCCAAACATATTTACATAAAAACGATTCTGACATCACTCCATCTGACTTAAATGATGACATATCTAAGCTTCAAAATGTAGGGCTTAGAATAGAGCAGATAGGCTCTACATTTGTACTATCAGAAAAAATAAATTTAAATATTCCAATATTTACAACACAAAATAAAAAAATAAAGAAAGAAATACAAAGTATAGTAGATGAACTTAAAGCCAAAACAACTCAGATAGATGATGGATTTATAGATAAAATTGTTACTGAAGCTTTTAGCGGCAGGGACAAGTGTAAAGAGTTTGAAGATTCTGTATTTGAACTGTATAATAATTTGATAGGCTTCAATGGAATAAAATTAGGTGGCATAGGAAACAGAGAGCCTGATAGTTTATTTTGGTACAAAGTTGAAGATAATAGTGATGGATATGGACTCATTGTAGATGCGAAAGCATATTCTAAAGGCTTTAAAATAAATACAACCTCCGCAAGACAAATGAATGATTATATTTATCAATTTACAAATAAGCTTCAATTAGACCATAATGTAAATAGAAGTCATTATCACTGGGTTACAAGTAAATATTCAGGAAATGGTGACATAGAAGATTTTGCAAACAATGTACGAAGTATGTACTCTTTTGAAAGTAAAGGCTCAATTATTTCGATAGCAAATTCTATCATAATCGCAGACTCTATGAAAAAAGAAAGAAATTTTAATAATTTGGAAAAAATATTAACTATTGAAAGAGAAATATTAGAGAGTGATATACGTATATCATAATGAAAACTCAAACTCTTGAATACAGCAAAGAAATAGGTCAAATCACAATTTGCGAGTACGATGAGGGCTTCTCGGATAGCTCAATAAATGTAACTACTGCTGTAATTACTTTAGCTCTTGAAAAGCTCTATGATGATTATGGCTTAAATATTGATGATTAAGTTATTGTCACTAAGTTTGAGGTGAAAAAGTAATTTATTTTTTAGATGGTCTTTCAAGGAAACTTAACGCCATTGAGCCTGTTCCCTTTATTTTTTCATCTTAATCAATAATCAAGGTGCTTGTTATAAGTAACTATAGTCATAACGTCTCGAACTCACCCATGGCACCAAGACGGATAGTAGCTAACTCAACATCTGTTATTGCTTCATGTGGACCTTGTCTAACTCCTGCGGGTGTTATCCAAAAGGTTCCTTTTTTACATATTCTTTCGCCAGTTTTTGCAGTGCCTGAAATAACATAAACAAATTCATCGGATGGGTGAGCATGTGGAGGAATAATTGTACCTTTTTTCATTTTTAAGCGGTGAATTGAACCCTCTGGAACTGGCTCAGCCAGTACTGACCAACTTGTTCCGGGGAAAATATCTAGGTCAGAAAACTGTTGTGCATCAAAATCTTTAAAAGTTTGTTCCATGATGATTTCACCTCTTGTTTAGTTTTGTATTACTTATAACTATTTAATATCAAGCATCTTACACTATTAAAATTTAAATTAAACCATTGGGGGACAGCTATGACTGATTTAGTAAAAGTCAGCGAAATTGCAAAATCTGACTTTTGGTTATTATTAGGTGGTGCGTATTCTTTGGTTTTTACATTTATTATCTTAGCGGTATTAGATTATTTGGTTTGGAAAAAGACAATAAAAAGAAAAGAACTTGTTCTTGATAAAATTAATAGCCTATAAGGTATTAAAGGATTGAATATAAATTAGGTTTATTGACTTGCATTTAAAACTTTTTAAATAGTTGATTATGAGTTCCAAACCTAGCAAATTTTACTAAATGATGTTCTTCATGAGCTAGTTTGGTTTAAGATGACACTCTAAGTAATCTTTGTGTTCACCTAAAAATTTATGCTCTAAATATTTTTCATCTAAGATTCTGCCATCAAGTAAGGTTTCCATTACAGCTTGTAGCTCAGAAAAATCATCTTGTCCAAATTTGGCTGATTTTTTGTCTCTTTGTATATCTTTTTTAAAAGTCTTATCAATTTTAACGGTTTTCAATCAGTAAGTCCTAATTCATCAAAAAGTACTTTTTTTGAATTATATGTATCTACGTTTTCATCATTTTCAAGATTATTAATTGCTTGGAACGTCTTATCGTTTGCTATTGAATTTATGTATTTTTAAATTGCTTTATATTTTTTATAGTCCATAACCACTACAAATGGTTTATCTCTTTTTGTAACTAACAAGTCTCCTCGTAAAGCATCTTGTAATGTCATACTGTTCTGTTTTAATTGACTTGCTGTAATTGTTTGCACAATACTTCTTTTAGATAAATTGTCTATTTTGTACATTATAGTTAATTTTTTTATTTTTTAACCTAATTGTGGCGGTTATAGACTAGCCTATTAGCCAGAATTAATGCTTATTTGCGTAAAATACAGCCATTTTTTAAGATAAGGTCTCTTATATGATTAGTTGGATGCAACGCAAACGTAAATATCTCATTATCACCATTTGGGTTAGTACTATTGCTTTTATTGGCGCGGGATTTGTAGGATGGGGATCATATGAGTATGGTTCAAAAGCGACTGCTGTAGCTAAGGTGGGTAATTCTGAAGTGAAGATGAAAGATCTGCAAAAGACATATTCTGCTCTTTATTCTCAATATAGTCAATATTTTCAAGGTAAATTTGATCAAAAAATGGCTAAACAGTTGGGTCTTGAACAGCAAGCTATGAAGCAGGTTGTTCAGCAAGAGATGTTAATTAATTTTGCTCACGATATGGATTTAGCAATTACTGATGATGAAGTTTTAAACTCTATTTACACAAGTGCTGCATTTTTTAAAAATGGAAAGTTTGATAAAGATACTTACGTAACTGCGCTAAAAGGTGCAAGATTGTCAACAGTTGAGTATGAAGAGAGCCTGCGAAAAGAGATGTTAATAAAAAAACTTTTTAAACTTATGTCACCTGAAGTTTTAGATTTAGAAAAACAGACCTTGCGTAGTGCTTTTTTTATAGCAGATAAAATTGAGTATAAAATTTTAAATGCAGCAGATGTAAAAGTTAGTATTAATGAAGATGATTTGAAAAAGTTTTATGAAGCGCATAAAAATGAGTATATGACTCAAAAGTTATATGAAGTTGAACTATTGTGGCATGATATGCAAAAAGGTGAATATTCAGACGATGAACTTAAGAGTTTTTATAACGAAGAGTCATTTAACTATCGCGCAGAAGATGGTTCAACTTTAAGTTTTGAAGATGCAAAAGATGATGTAATAAACGCTTATAGAGCTAAAAAAAGTAAGAAATCTGCTCTTTTAGAGTACATAGATTTTAAAAAAGGTAAATTAGGTCGTAGCGGTGAACATCAAACATTATCACAAATTAATATGCAACTAAGTTCTGAAATAATGAATGAACTAGATGGACTTAATAATGGAGATATTTTAAAACCCAGAATCTCAGGCAATAGATTTGTAACTGTTAAATTATTAAATATTATTCTTCCTAGAGTTATGACATTTCAAGAGGCTAATTCAGAGGTAAGTGTAAAATATATGATGCAAGCTAAAAAAGAGGCATTACAAAAAGAGGCACAAAACGAACTAAATAGCTTCAAAGGTAAAATTAGTGAGTTTATAACTCGCGAAGAGAGTGGGGCAATAGATGGTTTAGATAGTACAGAAGCATCTGATTTTTTAAATAAACTATTTACACAGCAGACTAGACGTGGAATGGTAGAACTTGATCAAAAAATTATTTTATACTATATTTTGGAACAAAAATTGCTAGAAACAGACCAAGAAGATGAAACAGAGAAATTGATTGAACAGAGCGCACAGCGTTTAAAACAGTCTCTGTTTGATAATGGGTTGTTTAAACTTCTTGAGGTGCGATACCCTGTAGAAGTATATTAAAGGATTATTTTTGAGCAAAACCGTTTTAGCCATTGACCTTGGTTCAACAAAAATATGTGCAATTATCGCAGAAGTTCATGACAAAGATAACGTGCAGATTGTCGGGACTGGTATAACTAAAGCTCAGGGCTTAAAAAAGGGTGCAATTACTAATATAGACCAAGCTTCAAAATCTATAAAAACAGCTCTTAATGATGCTACTAGAGTAGCTGGAACAACTTGTACTAAAGCAATTGTCTCAATTTCTGGAGCATATACAAAAAGTTTAAATAGTAGTGGTGTTGTAAATATACCAAATAAAGAGATTGGTATTAAAGAGATTAATCGTGCGATGCAGTCAGCACTTTATAATGCAAGTGTTCCAGCTGAATATGATGTTCTTCATGTTCTTCCATACAATTTTAAAGTAGATGATCAAGATTTTATAGAAGATCCACTGGGAATGAATGGTGGACGCCTTGAAGTTGAAACTCATATTGTTACATCTCAAAAGTCAAGTTTAAATAATCTTAAAAAGGCTGTTAAAGCAGCTGGTGTCGATATTGAGAATATTGTACTTAGTGGTTATGCATCTTCAATTGCAGTGTTAAATGAAGATGAAAAAGAGTTAGGCGTTGCAGTTATAGATTTAGGTGGGAGTAGTTCAAATTTAGTTATTCATGTTGGAAACTCTCTACACTACAATGATTTTCTAGGGGTTGGTTCTAATCACATTACAAATGATCTCTCCATGGCGCTTCATACACCACTTTTTGAGGCTGAGAAAGTAAAGATGAATCATGGTTCATTAGTACAACCATCAAATGATCTGATTGAACTTCCAGTGATTGGTGATGAGAACTCTACGAATGAGGTCTCTTTGGAGATTGTATACAATGTAATCTATGCAAGAGTTGAAGAGACGCTGATGATACTTGCTCAATCATTAGACAAGAGCCATTTAAAAGATCAAATTGGTGCTGGACTTGTTATGACCGGTGGTTTTACAAAAATTGATGGAATTAGAGATTTAGCAGTTGCAATCTTCGAAAATATTCCAGTTCGTCTTGCAAAACCTCGTGAGATGGATGGGTTATTTGACACTTTACGTGATCCATCATACTCAACTGGCATTGGTTTAGTGCTTTATGGTGCTGGACATTATACGGTTTATGAGGTAGATTCAAATAAAAGATTACGACACATAAATGAGAAAGAGAGTAATAGTGTAGCATTAGCTGATATTGCTACTCATCATGAGAAGCATGTAGATGATGATATACCTCAGGGAAATAGTGAAAACACCGATTTTGTCTCATTAGATAAGTCAAAAGATAGTGGATTTTTCAGTCGTATAATTAACGCAATAACAAACGCATTTTAAGTAAGGAAACTAACATGACACAACAAGCCTTTAGTATTGAAGAGACAATAATTGAAGAGATTACAGCAGAAGAGTTAAATAAAATAGTATCGACTGGTGCTAGGATCAAAGTTATTGGTGTTGGAGGTGGTGGTGGAAACATGATTAATCATATGTCTAAATCAAATACTTCTGGTATTGATTTAATAGTAGCTAACACCGATGCACAAGTTCTTGAAAAATCTTTAGCAGATGTAAAACTACAACTTGGTGTTAAACTTACTAAAGGTTTGGGTGCTGGTATGAAACCAGAAGTTGGTCGTGAGTCAGCACTAGAGAGTTATGAAGATATTAAAAATGTGTTGAGTGGAGCAGATATAGTTTTTGTTGCAACTGGGCTTGGTGGCGGAACTGGAACTGGTGCTGCTCCGATTGTTGCACAAGCTGCACGTGAAATTGGCGCGCTTACTATCGCTGTTGTTACGAAACCTTTTAAAATGGAAGGGCGTAAACGTAGTAAATTAGCTGATCATGGTTTAAGTGAACTAAAAAAAGAGAGTGATTCTATAGTTGTGATTCCTAATGAAAAGCTTTTGTCACTTGTTGATAAAAATTTAGGGATTAAAGATAGCTTTAAGATGGTAGATGAAGTATTATCTCGAGCTGTAAGTGGAACTAGTGGAATTATTCTTTCAAGTGGTGAAGATGATATTAATGTCGACTTTGCAGATTTACAAACTGTAATGAGCCATAGAGGTTTAGCACTTATGGGTGTTGGTGAAGCTCAGGGTGATCGTTCGGCATTTGATGCTGTTAAAAAGGCTATTGATTCTCCACTATTAGATAATGTAACAATTGATGGGGCGATGGGTGTTTTAGTACATTTTCATATTAATCCAGCGTATCCACTTACTGCAATCAATGAAGCGATGGAGATTGCTTATGAGTCAGCTGATGAAGATGCTGATGTTATTTTTGGTACAACAACTGATGAAGATATGGATGTAAATAGTGTACGTATTACAATTGTTGCAACAGGTTTTGAAAGAGAACTTCAAAGTTCTACTACAAACAATCAAGCTTATGACACGAAAGATGCTAACTCAAATGATTTGAGACTTAGAAAACCTCTACTTAAAATTGTAGGTGGTGATGTTAGTGAAGATTATTTAGATATTCCTACTTATATGAGAAATCAGAAAGATTAAAAATATTATCGCCATGATATAATGGCGTTATTATGACCTACATAGAAAAACTGCTAAAAGCAAAAACTACCCTTGGTTTATCTGAAAGAGCTACGCTCAAAGAGATAAAAGAGAAATATTATAAGCTAATGAAGCGTTGGCATCCTGATGCTGTTGGTGAAGATGAGAAAGATAAGGCTACTAAAATGAGTTATTTAATTAATGATTCATATGAAATTATTTTAAACTATTGTAATGAATATGAGTTTGATTTTAGTGAAAGTGAGATAAATCGTCATCTACCAGTTGATGAGTGGTGGCGAAATAAATTTGGACAATGAAAAATATATTTTTTATACTTTTAATATTTTTTGTAAATGGATGTAGCTCTAAAATAAAAATTATTGACAAACCTATTATTTTTAACGATGAGAGAGTTAACTTAACAAAAGAGTATTTTAAAAAGCACTATAACATAAAAAAAGATAATATTTCAATTATCCCACAGATGATAGTTCTTCATTGGACCGCAATTTCCTCTTTTGAGGACTCATTTAAACGCTTTGAGCAGGTACACCTCTTTAGTGACCGTACAGATATTTCAAAAGCAGGGTTATTAAATGTATCAGCTCATTTTTTAATAGATAAAGATGGGACAATTTATAGACTTATGGATGAGACAACCATGGCTCGTCATGTAATTGGATTAAATCATTGTGCAATTGGTATTGAAAATGTGGCTTCAGGAAAAGATGATTTGAGTCAAGCACAAGTTAGAGCAAACATCTCCTTAGTTCGTTATCTGAAAAATCGTTATAGTACAATTGAGTATTTAATAGGACATCATGAATATACCGATTTTGAAAATAGTGTTTTATTTAAAGAGGTTGATGCGAGGTATAGAACTGAAAAAGATGATCCTGGCGAGGAGTTTATGTCTGAGGTATATGCTGGCGTAAAAGATATGGGTTTACGCCGTCATTGACTAGTTATCCATTAGCATTAATTTTTTCTATTATCTCTTTTAGGGAGCTTTCTGCTTTATCGTTATCTACTTGGCATGTCCCGGCTGCTTCGTGTCCACCACCACCATAACTTAACATTAACTCTCCAACATTAGTTTTAGATGAACGGTTTATGATTGAGCCACCAACTGCAAAAACAGTATTTTGTTTTTTAAGACCCCAGATAATATGCAAAGAGATATTACATTGTTCATATAAAGCATAAATTGTAAAACGATTTGTTGGATAAATTATTTCTACATCACGTAAATCTAGTACAGCAAGGTTTTGATGTACTGTAGTATTTTCTTTAATTTGATTAATAGCTTTTTGTTCGTAAGTTTTATATAAATCTACACGCTCTTTTACATCTGGTAGTTGCATAATATCTTCAATATTATGATCTTTGCAATAATCAATTAAATCCATCATTAAAGTGTAGTTTGAGACTCTAAATTCTCTAAAGCGACCAAGCCCTGTTCTTGAATCCATTAAAAAGCTAAGTAAATCCCATCCTTTAGGATTTAATATATCATCTTTACTAAATTGCGCTGCATCTGCTTTATCTACTGCTTCCATCATATCTTCACTTATATTGTGGAAAACTTCTCTTCCACCGTAATAATCATAAACTACACGTGCAGCAGATGGGGCATCTGTAATAATTACATGATTATCATGTTTTTCATTACGTAGTGCCTCACTTGCGTGGTGATCAAAACATATATGTACTACTTTATTGAAAGGTAAATTTGTTGTGATATCATCGCTAGTTAGACGTATTATTCCATCTTGCATATCTTTTGGATGTACAAAAATTATGTCATCTATTAAATCAATCTCTTTTAATAAAACTGCACATACAAGTCCATCCATATCACTTCTTGTAACTAGTCTGTAGCGCTTTTTTTCACTCATAATGTTCCTTTAGTAAATAATTGCGTATTCTAATACATATCAACTTAAATAGTATTTTTTTGGTATTGATAATTTAAGTATCAATCTGATAACATTTATATTATGGATAAAAAAACTAATGATGTCATTATATGTGTTAAAAAAGATGCAGACTCACATAAAGATATTTTTTTATGGTTGAAGAAAAACTATGAAAATGACTTTATAGTCAAACTTGTTTCAAGTACTCAAGAAGCTATGAGTGTAATGGGACAGGTTAGTATGTTAGGATATCATCCTGCTGTTTTTATGTGTGATGCTACTTATGACAATATAAGTGGTGATGAATTAGTGAAAATTATTCTTCAACTGTTTCCTCATGTTATTACAGTGATGCTTGCAGATGAAAAAGAGAATGACATTGTATTAAAGACTTTAAATGAGAGTGGGTTATTTGGATATATAAAAACTCCATGTGAGGAGGAACAAGTTGTTCAAGTTGTAAATAGAGCAATTGGTGAGTATCACTATCATATGGATGCAAGAAGACAAGCCAAAGAGCTTGAAGTAAAGGTTCGTGAGCGTACAGAAAAGATAAATCATATAATGAATGATTTTAAACAAGCTCAAGAGATTGCTCATGTTGGAAATTGGAGCTGGGATATACGAAAAAATGTTATTGAGTGGTCAGATGAGGCATATAGTCTATTAGGTGTCTCTCCCATAAATTTTTCTTCATCTTTTGAATCATTCATTAATCTTTTGCATAAAGATGATAAAAAGAGTGTTCAAGAAGCGATTAATCGAGCTCTTATCGAAGATGTAGAGTATGATACTTATAGCAGAATTATTAAATCAGATAAACAAGAATATATTTTACATCATAAGGGAACAGTGAAAAGAGATAGTAACGCTAAAGCAATATCAATGCTTGGTACTATACACGATGTAACAAAGTTAAAGCTTTTTGAAAAGCAGTTGTCTTCGTACAAAGAGATGATTGATAAGTATGTAATTGTATCTATGACAGATTTAGCAGGTATTATTACAGATGTTAGTGATGCGTTTTGTGAAGTTTCAGGATATTCAAGATACGAACTTATTGGTAAAAATCATAATATTCAAAGACATCCAGATATGAAAGATGAACTATTTGCAGATCTTTGGAGTACGATAAAGTCTGGTAAAACTTGGGAAGGTGAGATTAAAAATTTAAAAAAGGATGGGACACCATACTGGGCACATGCACATATATCACCACTTTTTGAGAATAGTAAAATTAAAGGTTATATTGCAATACGTACAGATATTACAGATAAAAAGAGAATTGAAGAGATTAGTATTTTAGATGAGTTAACTAATCTTTATAATCGTAGATATTTTAATCAGATATTTGATAAAGAGCTAAAAAGAGCTAAAAGAGAGAATAAAATTTTTGTTTTTGTTATGATGGATGTAGATAACTTTAAAAAGTATAATGATACTTACGGACATAGTTCAGGAGATGATGTCTTACAAAAAATTGCAAATGTGCTTAGAACAACTTTAATGAGAAGTGGAGATACAGCATTTAGATTAGGTGGTGAAGAGTTTGGTGTGATAATGAGTGTAACTAAAGAAGAGGATGCCAAAATAGTTACAGATAAGATGAAAGATGCTATTTTTGAACTTAATATTGAACATTTAGGGAATGAAAATTTTGGTGTTGTTACTGCCTCTTTTGGTATTAAAATTGTACGTGAACCTTATGCAGAGATGCAAGATATATATAAAGAGGCTGATAATGCTTTATATGGTGCAAAAAGAGCTGGTAGAAATATTGTAATTGTCTCTTAGCTGTATATTTTATAGGCAAATAATGATTAAAAAACATGATATTATGACGAAATTATTTTATAGGTAATTTTAAGGAATCATTAATGCTAGCACTACAAGAGGCAAAAGATAGTCGTAGTAAAAAAGTTAATAAAATTGAAGATGTTAAAGCGTTAAAAAGTCCGATGGAAGCTTTCGCAAAACTAGAAGAGTATGCTCAAAATGGTTACGATAGTATACCAGTAGAAGATAAGAGCTATTTTTTAAAATGTTTTGGTATATTTGATCGTCCAGCGACTCCTAAACAGTTTATGTTGAGAGTTAGAGTTGCAGGTGGACATTTGAGTTTTGAACAGGCTACGATGCTCGGTGAATTGGCTCGTAAGTTTGGTAATGATTACATAGATTTAACTACAAGAATGCAAGTAGAGCTTAGATACTTACGCATTGAAGATATGCCTATAATTTTAGATGAATTAAAAAGTGTTGGAATATCAACTTATCAAACTGGTGTAGATAATTTTAGAAATATTTTAATTGATCCACTAGAGGGTATGAGTGCAGATAGTGTAATTGATGCCACTCCTATAATGAGACGACTTCAGGAGAGCTTTTTAGAAAAACCAGAGTGGATAAGTGTTTTACCTAGAAAGTTTAATACTTCAATTAGTGGTAGTATGGCTAATAGGTCTAATATATTTTCGCAAGATTGTGCATTTGTTTTAGCGAATAAAAATGGAGAGTGGGGATTTAACCTATATCTTGGTGGAAAAGTTGGCAAAATTGCAAAAAGTGCTGATGTTTTTTTACGCAATTCTGATGAGGTTGAATTAGCTTTTAAGGCGATAATAACGCTTTTTAGAGATTATGGTTTTAGAGATAATAGAAATAAAAATCGTCTCTATTTTTTACTTGAAAGTGTTGGAATAGAAAATTTTGCAAAAGCAATTAGAAGTAGTGCTAAAAAAGACTTTTTAACTGCTGGTATAACTATGGTTCAAGTTGAGCCATATGAGAACCAACTCGGACGAGTCTCTTTAAAAGATGAGAATTTTGCTGTTCATGTAGTTGTGCCGTCTGGAATCTTTAGTGGAACGGCATTGATGGATGCTGCGTACGCTTCTAATGTCTATGGAAATGGTGCTTTGAGTATTTCAGTAGAACAAAATATTTTTATGCTTGGTATTAAAAGCTCAATTATAGAACCACTTTTAAAAGAGAAAATATTTGAGCGTTACAAAAATATAAATACACCATATTTTAACAATGTGATTGCTTGTGCTGGAACTGAACATTGTCCATTTGGAGTAATTCCAAACAAGCCTAATGCTATTGAGATGGCAGATTATCTTAGTAAAAAGGTAGCTCTTCCAAATGATGCGAGAGTTCGTATGTATTGGTCAGCTTGTGTTAAAGGGTGTGGTATAAATGGTCTTGGAGATTTTGGTTTTGAGGGTTGTAAAACAAAAGTAGATGGTAAAAGTGAATATGGTGTCAATATAAGTATCGGTGGTAAGTTATTAGGAGAGAGCGAAGAGGGACATTCACTTTTAAAGAGTGTACCTTTGATGTATGCTAAATATTATATTGAAGAGTTAATGGTTGTATATGCAACTATGAGGCAGTCAAATGAAAGTTTTGAAAAGTTTTATGAAAGAGTATTGCAATTTTATAGTCGCGCCTCACTTGCTTTTTTTATGAGAATAAATGCCTATTTAAAACATAATGATATGAAAAGATATATTCTTGAGTTAAATGAGAAGCCTTCTACTTTAGGTTATGAAAAGTTTGAAGTTTTTGAATTTGGAAGAAAATTATATAAGAATGTAATTGGTACAGAAGCTTACACTGCTTATCAAGACTTTGCACCACTTGGAAACCAAAAACCTGCAAATTTAAAGAGTGTAGAAAAAAATATAAATGAAAATATTGCACAGATAGTCTATAAAATGATTCATCCAGATGTTGATAAACGTGCAGTGGTATTTAGTGAATTGGTTGAGGAAATTCCATATATTTAGAATAATTTAGATAAAATTACGCGATTTTAAAAAGGGGACAGTCGTGGACAAGAAACGTGTACTAGTTAAGTTCTCTGGTGAAGCTTTAGCGGGTGAAGAGGATCATGGAATTGATACTGAGATTTTAAAGTATATCGCGTCTGAAATTGCTGAACTTCATGATGCTGGAATTGAAGTAGGAATGGTTATTGGTGGTGGAAACATTATTCGTGGTGTTACTGCTGCAAAAGATGGAATTATTCGTCGTACTACCGGTGATTATATGGGAATGCTTGCAACTGTTATAAATGCACTTGCTATGCAAGAAGCGCTAGAACATAGAGGTATAAAAGTTCGTGTTCAAGGTGCAATAAAGATGGAACAAATTAGTGAGTCTTTTATTGTAAGACGAGCAGAACGTCATTTAGAAAAGGGTAGAATTGTAATTTTCTCAGCAGGAACTGGAAATCCATATTTTACAACTGATACTGCTGCAACTCTTAGAGCCACAGAGATTGGTGCTCAGATGATAATTAAAGCTACAAAAGTAGATGGTATTTATGATAGAGATCCTGCAAAATTTCCAGATGCTAAAAAGTTAGATATTATAAGTTATGATCAAGCACTTAGCGATCATATAAGGGTTATGGATGATACTTCAATAGCTTTAGCTAAAGATAATAAATTACCAATTGTTGTTTGTAATATGTTTGAAAAGGGCAATCTCTTAAAGATAATAAATGGCGATACAACTCGCTGTTCAATCGTACGATAGTTATAATAAAATAAATAATAGTTAAGGATATATATATGAGATTAGAACAATTAACTGCAAAAGCACTAGAGGCTTCAAAAGGTGATAGATATTTATTGGCAGTATCTGTAGCTAGACGTGCTGATGAGTTAGCGCAAGGTGCTGCTAGTGAATTGAAAGTAGATTTTAAAAAATTTAAATATGCCGATTTAGCTTTAATGGAATTAGCTGAGGGTCATGTTAAAATCAAGGGTGTACAAGAAAAAATTTAAAGGTAAAATTTTATGAACCTTTTAGTGCAAGATATTGCAAACATTAATTCCCTTGATGTAGCTGAGAGGTTTTTTTCTTCAGTAGCTAGTAGTGAAGCTATAGATAGAGCTTTAGTTTATACAAAGAATGCTCACTCTTTACAAAAAAGAAAGAGTGGCGAACCTTATGTAATTCATCCAATCTTAGTTGCTTCAATTGTTGCAAAACTTGGAAATGATGAAGCTATGATTATTGCTGCGCTTTTACATGACGTAGTAGAAGATACAGCATTTAGCATTGAAGATATAGAAAATAACTTTGGTAAGGATGTTTCTCTTTTAGTTGAGGGGCTTACAAAAATAATAACACTAAGAGACAGAGAATTAGCCCCCTCACACTCTGACGAAAAACTTTTAAAATCTGCTTTAACTTTTAGAAAAATGCTTCTAGCTTCGACTGTAGATGTTCGTGTTTTTATAGTAAAACTATGTGATAGATTACATAATATGATGACTCTTGATGCTCTTGATGATAATAAAAGAGAAAGAATAGCTGAAGAGACATTAGTAGTTTACGCGCCAGTTGCTCATAGGCTTGGAATCTCAATGTTGAAAAACTTATTAGAAGATTTAAGTTTTAAGTATCTTCATACAAGTTCATATGAGCAAATTGATAGTTTTAAAAATAGTCATAGTGAAATTTTTGAAACTACAATGAATAGTTTTGTTCAAAATTTAAAAAATTTAATGTTGAAAAATGGTTTTGAAGATGGTACCTTTGAAATTTTGTCACGGGTTAAGCATAATTATTCTATTTGGTTGAAAATGCAACGCAAAGGTGTTGACATAGATGAAATATTAGATTTATTGGCTATTAAAATTATTGTAGAGAATCCAATTATGTGTTATGAGGTTTTAGGACTTGTGCATCTTAACTTTAGACCAATTGCTTCACGTTTTAAAGATTATATTGCAAACCCTAAAGAGAATGCTTATCAGACTCTGCATACAACTGTATTTAATCAAAATAGAGTTTTTGAGATACAAATTAGAACAGAACAGATGCATGATTTAGCTGAACTTGGAATAATTTCTCAACTTAAGAATAAAAAAGGTGATATTGATTTAAATTGGATTAGTCAGTTACTAGTTCTTGATGAGACTGAACAACACTATATGGAATCATTAAAAAACGATTTATATAGTGATGAAATTGTAGTATATTCTCCAAAAGCGCAAAGATTTACTCTTCCAAGACACTCTTTAGTGATAGATTTTGCCTACGCAGTTCATTCAGAAGTTGGTGATAACTCTATTGACGCATTAGTAAATAAAGAGCAGAGTTCACTTCTTAGAGAGCTTAAAAATGGGGATATGGTAAATATCATTACTGGTAACGTATCGCAACTTAGATGCAGTTGGAAAGATTTAGTTCAAACATCTAAAGCAAAAGCCCGAATAAAACTAATTTGTAATCAACGCATTCGTCAGATTGATAAAGTTACTAGTATGAGTATTTTACAGACTATATTAGATCTTAATCGTCCTCGTATTAGACGAAGACTTGAATCATTAAACATATTAGATAAATTAGAATATATTGCTACAGATATAAATGTTTTAAAAGAGGTGCTTGAACGTTATATAAACGAGTTAAGAAAAAACAGGCGTTTTTTAAATTTTTTAAATCGTCATAAATTTAAGTTAAAACGTTACTATTTTGATCCATTAGAAGTGTATTCTAATTCTACAATTAGTGGGTCTGTTTTTGAATATTGCTGTCATCCAAAAATTGGTGACGCTATTGTGGCATTTAAAGTCGGCACTAAAGCTAGTGTGCATCATAAGATGTGTCAATCTGCTGCAGATAAATTAAGTTCACATGCACCAATGGTTTATGTATCTTGGATAAAAAAATATTACATTGAGTACAGATTAACTGTTTTACTTCATAGTAATAAGGGTGCATTGGCTCAATTTTTGCTTTATTTATCAAAATTAGATATAAACATTGTTAGTATTGAACTTGGCAATGAACATTCAGAAGCTACGCAATATTGTACTCTACTAATTCAGAGTAAAGATGATAATTTAAATAAGCTGCGTGTTAAGTTAGAGAAAAAAATAAAAGTTATTCAAATGAGTATTAAGGAGTAAATTATTGGAAAAAATTGAAGAGGCAAAAAGTGAGATATTTAGAGGTCATGCAGAGATAATTGATCATAATCGTATAGAAAAATTATTAAAAAGTTTTTATGAAGAGGGTAAGACTTATAGTGTAAAAGCTGGTTTTGATCCAACTGCACCAGATTTACATTTAGGACACACTGTATTATTACAAAAGCTTGCAACATTTCAAAAGTATGGGGCAAGAGTACAATTTTTAATTGGTGATTTTACTGCTAAAATTGGTGATCCTACTGGTAAAAATGTAACTAGAAAAGTTTTAACAGATGAGCAGATAATAGAAAATGCAGCAACTTATAAAACTCAAGTATTTAAAATTTTAGATGAGAGTAAAACAGAGCTTGTATTTAACTCAGATTGGCTAGAAAAACTAGGTGCTGCTGGACTTCTTCAACTTACTACTCAGTTTAATGTAGCAAGAATGTTAGAGCGTGATGATTTTGATAAACGTTATAAAGAGGGTACTTCTATCTCAATTAGCGAATTTCTTTATCCACTTCTTCAAGGATATGATAGTGTACATCTTAAAAGTGATGTAGAAATTGGTGGAACTGATCAAAAATTCAACCTTTTAATGGGTCGTCAGCTTCAGAGGTCTTATGAAGTAGGTAAAGAGCAAGCTGTTTTAATGATGCCAATACTAGAGGGTTTAGATGGCGTAAATAAGATGAGTAAATCTTTAGGAAATTACATTGGTGTAACTGAAGATCCAAACTCAATGTTTGGAAAAGTATTGAGTATTTCAGATGAGCTAATGTGGCGTTATTATGAACTTTTAAGTGCAATTTCGATAAAAGATGTAGAAGAAAAACAAAATTTAGTAAAAAGTGGAACTTTACATCCAAAAGTAGCTAAAGAAGAGCTTGCAATTGAAATTGTAACTCGTTTTCATAGTGAAGATGCTGCATTCGCAGCACAACGTGAGTTTGAAAAAGTTCATGCAAAAAATGATATTCCAAGTGATATTAAAGAGTTTGAACTTACTTCGCCAATTTGGATAGCTAAAGCTTTAGTTGAATGTTCATTAGAACAATCAACTTCAGCAGCACGCCGTTCGATAGAAGCAGGTGCATTAAAGATTGATCAAAAGAAGAGTATAGATAAAGATCTTCAGTTACATGAGGGTGAATATATATTGCAAGTTGGAAAAAGAAAGTTTGCTCGTTTAAAGGTAAAGTAGCATGGAATTAAAACCACTAAAAATTGGAAAGTTTGTTATAGAAAAACCAATTGTTCAAGGTGGGATGGGTGTTGGTATTAGTTGGGATCAGCTAGCTGGCAGTGTCTCATATGAGGGTGGATTGGGTGTGATTAGTTCAGTTGGTACTGGCTATTATGAAGATAAAAAGTTTTCTAAAAAATTAATTGCAGAGCGTCCATTTGAGACTCAAAATTTTTACTCAAAAGAGGGTATGTTTGAAATTGTAAAGAATGCTAGAAAAATTTGTGGAGATAAACCACTAGCTGCTAATGTATTATATGCTATTAATGATTATGGAAGAGTGGTAAGAGATTCATGTGAAGCTGGTGTAAATATTATCATAACTGGTGCTGGGCTTCCAACAAATATGCCAGAGTTTACAGAAGGTTACCCAGATGTTGCACTTGTTCCGATTGTATCATCTGCTAAAGCTCTTAAAATTATATGTAAAAGATGGAAAAAGCGTTACGATAGATTACCAGATGCTGTCATCTTAGAAGGACCAAAGAGTGGTGGTCATCAAGGTTTCACATATGAGCAGTGTGAGATGCAAGAGTATAGATTGGAAAATTTAGTTAAGCCTGTTGTGGCAGAAGCTACTCTATGGGGTGATATTCCAGTTATTGCAGCTGGTGGTATTTGGGATAAATCTGATATTGAACAGATGATTAGTTTAGGTGCTAGTGGTGTTCAGATGGGAACACGTTTTATTGGAACTCATGAGTGTGATGCACATGATAATTTTAAAGAGGTTTTATTAGCAGCTCGTGAGGAAGATATTGAGCTTATGAAATCTCCTGTTGGTTATCCAGCGCGTGGAGTTCATACAAATCTTAGAAACTTAGTAGATAATAGAGAGGGTCCTAAGATTCGTTGTGTAAGTAATTGCGTAGCACCTTGTGAGCGTGGTGTTGAAGCTAAAGTAGTTGGTTTTTGTATAGCTGATAGATTAAGCGATGCCTATAGAGGTAATAAAGAGTTTGGATTATTTTTTTCAGGTAGTAATGGTTATAGGCTAGATAAACTAATTTCAGTTCATGAATTAATAAACAAATTAATGTACGGCGAGGACGCATAATTAAGCAGATTATAGCTCTTGTAATTGTTATTATATCTATTAATATTCTATTTGCAGACGAGTATTCTACAAAAAGGATTCATAATAGCTATAAAAGTACGTATCTTCGGGCAGTTTTAGATAATAATCAAGAGAGAGTTATTGAGTCTTTAAGAGGTGTAATTAGCAGTGGTGAAAAGCTTAATATTAATGTTGAATTTTATAAAAATGAGTTACATAGAGCCTTAAAAGAGTATGCAAATAGTAAAGGGAAAAAAGAGTTAATTAGTAGTGTAGAGCATTCACCTAAAGTCATGGAATCTACTATTAACCGGCTAAAGAGTGTACGCTCAAAAAAGTCTGGTTTAATACTAGAGTTTAATCATATACTCAAATCAAAGCAGATTAGACAATTTAAACTTTATGATAAAAAGAGTAAGTACTATCGTTATGTTATAGATATAGAGGCAATTTTGCCAAAAAAAGTACCTGTTGTTAAAGTGAGAAATGTTTCAGAAATTAGAATTGCACAATTTAATAAGAAAAAAATGCGCATGGTTTTTAACCATCCATCTAAATTAAGTGTAAAGTATAGTATTAATAAAAAAAGTCTTATTATAGATGTGAAGAGTTTGTCAAGAGGTGGGAAAATACCACCTTTAAAGATTATTCCAAAAGATAGATTTAATTACTCATCAAAAACAATTGTTATAGATCCTGGACATGGTGGGAAAGATGTAGGTGCGATAGGTTTTAAAAAAGTATATGAGAAAGATATAGTGTTAGCTGTTTCAAAACGCCTAGAAGAGCATTTAAGAAAAAAGGGTTTTCGTGTTTATATGACACGTAGAAAAGATAAATTTATAAAATTGAGACACCGTACAGGGTATGCAAATACTAAAAAAGCTGATCTTTTTATCTCTATTCATGCAAACGCAGCATCTAGGAAGAATAACAACTATAGAGGTTTAAAAGGTATTGAGACATATTTTTTATCAGCTTCTCGTTCAAAGAGGGCTTCACGTGTTGCACAAAAAGAGAATCGTAAAGATATGTCAGATATGGATTATTTTGGTAAACAGAACTTTCTTCATTTTTTAAATAGAGAAAAGATAATTGCTTCGAATAAGTTGGCCATTGATGTTCAGCAGGGAATCTTAGGACGTTTGAATAAACACTATAAAGATATTAGAGATTCAGGTGTTAGAGAGGGGCCATTTTGGGTATTAGTAGGAGCTCAAATGCCAGCCGTTTTAATTGAATTAGGTTATGTCACAAATAAACGTGAGGTTAAAAACCTTACATCAAGAAGTTATCAAAAACGTATTGCACAAGGAATTGCAGAGGGTATAACTCGTTATTTCAAAAAGAATATACATTAGGGTTTTGAAAGAAATCTAATAATTGCATTAATGTTTACAATTGTGTAGTATAGTTTAATAGAAATTACGCTGGAGGTGTTTTATAGCACTAAAGAGACAAATTATCTTTACGATATTTATACTAATATTTACAATTTTACTATTCTCATTTACTAAAATAGATATGATAGTCTCTGATTATCTCTTTGATTCAACCACTCATACTTGGTTATTAGATAGAAATTTACAGCCTTATAAGTTTATTTTTTATGATGGAATTAAAAAATTACTCATTATTTTTGCTGTTGGATTATTAGTTAGTTTAATTTTTTTTAGAAAAAATACCATTGTTAAAGAGTATAGAAAGGGTATTTTAATTGTAGTTTTATCAGCTATCTTTGTACCATTAATAACAGGTGGTTTAAAAAAATTTACAAATGTTCCATGTCCTAAAAATGAGATACACTATGGAGGTATCTATCCCGAGACAAAACTATGGGAGCATTATCCATCTACATTTAAGCAAACTAAGAGAATAGAGTGTTGGCCAGCAGGTCATGCTAGTGGAGGGTTTGCACTATTGTCACTATTTTTTCTATTCAAAAGTAAAAAGAGAAAAAAAATGGCTGTTATGGGGGCTTTAATTATTGGCTGGAGTATGGGGTACTATAAAATGCTCATAGGCGATCACTTCTTAAGCCACACTATTGTTGTAATGATTATGGCATGGTTAATAGTTCTTTCTATTGTAAAGTCTATCGATACTATTGAGAGAATACGCCTTGATAAATGATAAAATATCCATTTCTAAACTGTTTATATACTCTTTAATTGCAGCTGTTATAGTATCTATTTTATACTATTTTGTTGATAGAGATGTTGCTATATACTTTTATAATTTAGAGGATAACTCATTTAAGAACTTTTTTAAATATATTACTCATTTTGGAAAGAGTGAATGGTTTTTAGTTCCATCATTTTTGTTATATATCTATTTTAGAGGTATAAAAAAATTTATTTATGCAAAAGAATCTATCTATATTTTTATGACAAATATTGTTGCTGGTATTGTTGTATGGCTCTTTAAAGTTCCTTTTGGACGTATGCGTCCTACTCTTTATTTTCAAGATAATTTATATGGATTTGACTTTTTTAAGTGGTTTGAGTTTGGTTCAAAATATGCTTCATTCCCATCAGCCCATACAATGACAGTAATCTCTAGTGTTGTGGCACTTAGTTTAATTTTGCCTAGATGGAAGTACCTCTTTTTATCATTTGGAATATTAGTTTCTGTGAGTCGTATTGTAATAACAGAACACTATGTGAGTGATGTATTTTTTGCATCTTTTTTAGGATACATAATAGCTAAATTGTTGCACCAATACTATTTTAAAAAATAAAAATAGATTTAAATTTTTTGTTTTTCTGGTGTAATTAATTTTTGTGGGTCTAACTCTTTTTTAACAATTAAATCTTCTATTATCATTTTGGTTTTTTTATATTCAAAGATATCTTTAAACCTTTCAAGTCGTCCACCACTAGCATTTGGATGACCACCACCTTTTGCTAAATCTTTAGCAATTTTTGAAACATCAGCACTGTTTGAGGCACGAAAACTAATAGTACCTCTCATTCCTACATCCATACAAAAATCAAACTCTGGATATTCTGTTAAAATCCCATTACCAATAATAGAGGTATTGCCAAGTGCATAAGTTAGACAACCCTTATAACCTCTATAGTAGATTATAAGTTCCTCTTTAATCTCTCCAATTAAACGTACAATCTCTTTGGTAGCAAGATTGTCAAGAGTATTATCTTTATCTTTTTTAAAATAGTTTTTTTTAAATTGGTGAATATTTTCATCAACAGTAATATTTGCATTAGCTTGACCAATATATGCAGCAGCCTGTCTTAAAACATTTATCTTATATTTTCTATCTTCATCTGCAAACATATAACGATTTAGCTCTCTTGATTCATAAAGTAGTCGCATAAGTACTTTTCCAAACTCAAATTTCTCATGTTCTTCTTGAAGCCATAAGTCAACAGCATTAATTCTCTCTACATAACTTTTAAGCCATTTTGGGAACTCTGAAGTGTCAAAGTTTTTTAATGCGTATTCATATGTTAAAAGAGTTCCACATTTTTCAGTATCAAGATGATACCAGTTAAAAATCTTTGCAGTATCACTTCCACTGCCATGGTGATCTAGTAGTTGGATAGATATGTTTAAGCCATTTGATTTTAATTCTAAAACACTTTTTTCTAGCCATGTAGCTTCGTCTGTTGTTAGGTTAAGATCTGTAATTAAGATATAAGCATCAGTGTTTGCTATTTCTATATCTTGAATAATCTGTTTTAATCTAGCATTCATCTCCGTACCATAATTTGCGTTATAGCACTTTATGTTTTTGTAACTTATAGTTGTAATTAATTGACAACTGTACCCGTCTAGGTCAATGTGAGATAAATGATATAGAGGTTTCAAAATTTTTGCCTTATTTTTTAGAAGTTTACACTAACTGTACCAAGAACTTCAAATTTTGCGTCACTTTGAACTTCTGCGTGTGATAGTGTTATTATTTCAAGATTAAATCTTTCAAACATTTCTGCTAGATTTTTTCTAATTGTAGGATCTACTATTATGATAATAGGAGATATACCTTGCTGTAAAATTCTAGCAGCTTCATCACTAACTGCTTGAATTAAAGTATTTATCTCTCCTACATTTAGATTAAGTACTCTATTGCCATCAGAATCATTTAACTTAGAAAGTATGTGTTGTTCACTTTGGGTATCAAATGTTAGAAGTTTTAGTGTACCATCTTCACTTTTATACATAGATGTGATTACACGGTTTAATCGCGCTCTTACCTGCTCTGTTAATATATCTACATTTTTTGTAATCTCTGCAACATCAGTTATAGTCTCTAATATACTAAGCATATCTTTAAGAGGAACACCTTCATGTAGAAGTTGTTTAAGAACTCTTTGAATTAGACCAACAGAAGCCACATTCATTACATCATCAACTACAACAGGATAATCATTTTTAATTTTATCAATAAGCGCTTGAACCTCTTGACGTGTGAGTAAATCTTCAGCATGTTGTTTAACAAGTTCACTCATATGCGTAGATATTACAGTTGATGGATCAACTACAGTGTATCCACTGACTGTGGCATCATCTTTAAGTTCAGCATCTATCCAGATTGCATCAAGATTAAAAGCTGGCTCTTTAGTTATAATTCCATCAATTTCATCTGTAACCATTCCACTGTCCATCGCTAGAAATTTATCTGGTTGAATATCACCTTGACCAATCTCTATACCCTTTAATAGAATTTGATAGTGTTGTGGTTGTAGATGTAAATTATCTCTAATTCTAACTTGTGGCATTAAAAATCCATAATCAGTAGCAATTTTTCTTCTCATACTTCTAATACGTTCTAATAAATCACCGCCTTGATTTACATCAGCAAGGCGAATTAGTTGGTAACCAAGAGTAAGTTCAAGCATTTCAATTTTAAGAATATCATCAAGCGCACTCTCTTCTTCTTTTCTTATATCTTCAGGATCTTTTTGTACAGGTTTTGTAGATTTGTTTTTTTCAACTAGATTTTTCTCTTTTTTAGTTGGTTCTAATCTAAATAAAGATGCAAGTTCTCCCTCTTCATACTTATAGAGTAAGAAACCCAAAGATGCAAATAAAAAACCTACAAAACCCATAGATAAAGTTGGTAGTCCAGGAACCATTGCAAAAAGTATCATAATACCACCTACAATCATTAATGTTTTTGCATTTCCTGTCAGTTGTGAGATTGCACCATCTGCGAAGTTATTATCATCGCTACTAGCACGTGTTATCATAATACCAGTTGCAGTTGAGATAATTAGTGCTGGAATTTGAGATACTAAACCATCACCGATAGTAAGTTGTGTAAAAACAGAAGCTGCACCTGAAATTTCCATGTTAAACATAAATACGCCAATTAAAAAACCAGCAATAATATTAATAACAGTAATGACAATTCCAGCTACAGCATCACCTTTTACAAATTTACTAGAACCATCCATTGCTCCATAAAAATTAGCCTCTTGTAAAATATTCGCCCTGCGTGTTTTTGCAGTCTCTTCATCAATAAGCCCTGCATTTAAGTCAGCATCAATTGCCATCTGTTTTCCAGGCATTGCATCTAGTGTAAAACGTGCAGCAACTTCAGCAACTCTTGTTGAACCTTTTGTAATTACCATAAAGTTTATAAGTATTAAAATCAAAAATACTATGATTCCAATAACTAAGTTACCACCAACCACGAAACCAGCAAAACTTGTAATAATATCACTAACTGCTTCAGGACCTTTAAACCCTTCACTTAAAATCATACGAGTAGTAGCGATGTTAAGAGAGAGTCTAAATAGTGTAATTATTAATATAAGTGTAGGAAAAGTTGTTAAATCTGTCGGTTTTGGTATGTATAGAGAAATTAAGATAATAAGTACTGCAATAGCAATTGAAATAGTTAATAAAAAGTCTAATATAACACTAGGAAGTGGTACAATGATAATTGCTAGAATTGCCATTACAAAAAAGACAATACTTAAATCTTTTGAATTTTGTATTACAGTTAGTGCAGCAAAAAGGTTACGTTTGGAAAGTTTTGCTGTTTTTGCCATGCTACATTATATCTTTTAGAGTTAAATCAATCAAGAAATTGTCGATTTTTCCTTGCAATTTATTCATAAATGGCCAAATATGACAGCTCATCGCCTGATCAGATGGACAATCATTAGAATCTGAAGAGCAATCAAAAACATTTAGTGATCTGCCCTCAGCAGCTTTTAATACAGATAGAAGAGATATATCTTCAGGAGCGCTCTCTAATATAAAACCTCCACTAGCACCTTTAAATGATTTGACAATATTTTCACGAGCTAAAGATTGAAGTACTTTTGCTAAGAAACTTTTTGATATTCCAAGACGTTTAGAGAGACTAAGTACATCAATTGGCGTGTCTGTACGTGTGAGAATAACTAAAGAAAGTAAAGCATATTCACTTGCACGAGTAATAAGCATAGATGTACTCCAAGAATGAGTGTTTTAATAGACTTCTATAAGAAGTCTAATCTAAAATAATACCAAAAGTGTCCTATTTTAATTATAAAATCTGCAATTTTGTTTGACTTTTTTGAAAATAATTGTAATTTACGATATAATTTCGCCGTCAAAAAAATTACCTATCAGGAGGTCAGAGACATGGCTTTAGATTTGGCTAAAAAGCAAGAGATTATTAGTAAATTCGCTCGTAAAGAGGGCGATACGGGTTCACCAGAAGTTCAAATAGCACTTACGACTGAACGTATTAGATATTTAACTGAACATTTAAAAACAAATAAAAAAGATCATGCATCTCGCTTGGGACTTTTAAAGCTTGTTGGACAACGTAAGCGTTTAATGCGTTACTTAAAACGTACTAGACGAGAATCTTATAATAAACTTATTATTGAGTTATCTCTTCGTGACAACATCTAGTTAGGGATACCTAACCTACGGGGCTTTGCCCTTTAGAACTCTTATAAAAACTTTCTGTAACCATTTTAAATCATCAAATTAACGAAATACCTCTTGTATAGAAGTCTAATAGTGCAAAGCATGATCAAAGTAAAATTTATATTTATTAAATTTAGTGTAAATTTGTAACAAATAATGACAATTTAAAAACAATTAAAGAGTTTTTTTCAATGATGTTAGAAGAATGTTATCTTTTTTTGTTATATTACGCTCATTAGAAAATTAAACGGAGGTGCGAAGTGTCAAAAGCTGAAGATATGGCTATAAGTACGGAAGGTTTAACCTTTTTAGATGATGGTGAGGTTCTATATGATGATCTCTATCTGTTGAGTGAAACGGATGAAAAGGGGATTGTATCATATGCAAATGATAGTTTTTTGAAAATTGCTAATATGCAACCAGAAGAGCTAATAGGTCAGCCTCATAATGTTGTTAGACATTCAGATATGCCACGCGCTGCATTTAAATCTTTGTGGGATGGTGTTCAGGGGAAAGGTTTTTGGACAGGTTATGTTAAAAATCAACGTAAAGGTGGTGGACACTACTGGGTTTATGCTACTGTTTTAAAAAGTGTAGATAAAACCGGTAAGATTTCTTATGTATCTATTCGCACAAAGCCGTCACGTGATGATGTTCAAAAAGCTATAGAACTATATAAAACATTGGATTAGGAGAGAGATAATGGCATTTGTATCAGGAAGTGATAATAATAACGTACCAGCAAAGTCACATGCGGCTTCAACTAGTGAAAAACGTCGTCAAAGAACGTTAGCTAAATCGCAACAAATTAGTGAAAGTATTGCTAGTGTATCAACTACAATTTTAGATAATGCGCAAGAGAGTGTTAGTGCAATTGAAGAACTAAAGAGTTCTATGGAGCAGATTGCAACTGCTGCTGAAGAGAATAGTGGTGCTAGCGAACAAGCTTTGAAGAATGTTAAAGGAATTAGTGGAAATATTGCAAGAATGAACACATCTATTGATGGTGTGATTGCGGCAACTTTAGGTACTGGTGAAAGTATCACAGCATCTGTTGGAAATATAAACAGTACTGTTGGACGTATGAATGAATCTGTAAATGTTGCAAAGAAAAGTTCACAAAAATCTGAAGAGCTAAAAGTATCTTCACAAAATATTGGTGAGGCTGTTGGTTTTATTGCTAAAATTGCAGATCAAACAAATTTACTTGCATTAAATGCAGCGATTGAAGCGAGTCGTGCAAAAGAGCATGGCAAAGGTTTTGCAGTTGTTGCAGATGAGACAAGAGCATTAGCCGGTGAGAGTGAAAAAAATGCTGAGTTTATTTCAGACCTTGTTAACAAGATACAGAGTTCAATTGATGTAATTATTAAAAATATTATAAATACTACAGAGATAATTGAACAAACTGGTGGAACTGGAAAAGATTTAAGTATAAAACTTGAAGAGCTTACAAAAATTGCCGTATATTCAGTTGAGGCTGGACGAAGTATTAATCAATACACTGCAAATCTTGGTTTACTTTCCTCAGAAATTCGTGATGGTAGCCAAAGTATTACTGAATCTTCACACTCTATTGCTCTATCAGTTGAAAAAACGCTACATAGTATTGATATACAATCTGGTGCGCTTACTCAAACAGAAAATGACATTAAAGAGTTAAGTCGTCTTGCTGAAGATCTTAAATACTCAACTGATTCTTCAAAATCAGCAGAAGAGATAGCAGCATCAGCAGATAACATTAGTTCATCTATGGAGGATATTCAAGGTGCGCTTCAAGAGGTTACTTCTGGATTAAACAGCATAGAATCAAATTCACATGAAACAAATAAGAGTGCAATTTCAAATAAGAACAAAATTGAAGAGGCGTTAGCAGTTTCAGCAGACATTGATAAACTTATAGAGATTTCTCGCCGTAACTTTGATATTTTAAAGGTGAGTTTTGCAGGCGTTAAAAATATTATTACAAGTATACGCGCAGATTTTGAGAGTTCTGTAAATGAGGGTGCAGGTGCTAGAGATGAGTTGTCTGTTATAGTTAAAGAGACAAGAAACGTTAATAAAACTGTTAGTAATATTTCAAATAGTATCATTCAATTAAATATGCTTGCAATTAGTGGAAGTATTGAATCAGCTCGCGCTGGTGAGTTTGGAAAAGGTTTTGCTGTTGTAAGTAGTGATATTAGAAATCTCGCAAAAGATAGTGAAACGAATACAGAAAAGATAAATGATATTATAGAATCAATGAATAGTGAAATTGGTACTGTTCAGGGTGATTGGAATGAGCTTTTAAATGGTCAAGAGAGTGAAAAAACAAATATCTCTGAACTAATTGGGGATATGGATAAGATTACAGATCAGTTAATTGATTTGCTTGATAGATTTCAAGGTCTTAAAAGTATGAATGATCAAAATAATGAGGGTCTAAATCAGGTTAATGGTGGTGTATCTGAGATTCAAAAAGCTATCGAACTTTCTGCACGTAATGCGATGGAATCACGTAAAGCTAGTGAACTTATTATTGATACTATTGGTCATATTGGTGATGGTGTTGAAGAACTTGCTGTTATGGCGGATGAACTACAACAAGGGTAAATCATGATAGCCTTAGAAGAAGTTCTCATTGTTAGGCAAGGTGAAGCTCTTTATGGTATTCCAACGACGGTGGTTGCCTATATATTGCGTTTACAAGAGTTAACACCTGTTCCACTTGCTCCACCTGAAATTGCAGGTTTGTGTGCAATTGAGGGAAGTATTTTAAGTGCTCTTGATTTTTCACTTTTAATTCAAAATGATAATACAAAAGTTGATTATGATAGTGAAAAGAGTCGTATGGTTACTATTAAGACTGATGAACACTACTTCTCTCTTTTAGTTGAGGAAGTAATCAATGCAGTAGGTATTGATGAGAGTAATTTAGAAGCGATTGAGGCTAATAGTGAAGATCAAAACTCTGCTGTTATTGCTTTATATAAACATAAAAATGAAATTGTTCAAATTATCTCAATTGATCGTTTGATAGAAGACATTAAATTACCTAATTATGTTAAAAAGAGTGTAATAGATATAAATTTGTCTGAAGAAGAGAGTAAAAATTTAAGTAAATCCAGAAGATATTTACTCTTTAAGATGGGTGATGAGAGATTTGCTGTTAATGTTGATGAGACAAGAGAGATAATAACTGTTCCAAACTCATTTACACCGATTGCAGATAGTCAAAAATTTATTACAGGTATGATGAGCCTAAGAGAAGAGTTGTTAGTTGTAGCAGACTTACGTATTTTTTATGATTTAAAGTCTTTAAATTCAGTAAAAAATAGAATTATTGTAATTCAAAAAAGCGGTCGTGCTATGGGTGTTATTGTTGATGAGATTTTAGATATTCAAGATGTTTTAGACTCTGATATGAGTTCTATGCCTGGAAGTTTTGATGATGAAAAAATTAGTGGCGTAATTCAAAATAATGGTATCTTGACAAGTGTAGTTAGTAGTAGTGTTTTACAAACTTTAATGGAATCTCAAAGTCATCTTTTGAAATCTACGCATTCAGAGAATGTTGGAAGTAGCTCTTATGAAGATGATGAAAAAATGGAGGTTGCTATTTTTAAATTATCTAATGAGGAGTATGCTTTTGAGATAGACAATGTTGCAGAGATTATTGACATGAGTGATATTACAAAAGTTGCTGATACTCCAGATTACATTTTAGGTGTAACAAATATTAGAGGTCAAGTTATTCCAATTATCTCTTTGCGGGCAAGAATTGGTGTTGGTGATGTAATTGAAGATGATAGTAAAATTATTGTTGGAATTTTAGATGATAAACAAGTCGGTTTTGTTGTAGATAAGGTTATGGATGTTAGTGACATTAATCAAGATAATATAAAAGAGCAAACAGATAGTGTTTTATTTGATAAAGTTTTACACTTAGATGATGGTAAACGTTTGGTACTACTTATGCAGATGAATAAACTTCTCGATAATGAAGTGATGATGCAATTGCAAGATGGAGTAGCATAAATGAAAAGAATTTTAATTGTTGATGATTCAGCACTTGTTCGTAAGCAACTTCGTGAAGTTGTAGAGACTATGGGTGGATTTGAAATTGATCTTGCAAAAAATGGAAAAGAGGCAGTTGAGAAAGCACTTTTAAAACCATATGATGTAATTACTATGGATATAAATATGCCAGTTATGGATGGTTTGGCTGCTGTAAAAGAGATTATGGATAAATCACCACAACCAATTTTAATGGTTAGCTCACTTACTCACGATCAAGCTGATACAACAATTGAAGCTTTGGAAAATGGGGCAGTTGATTACATTGGTAAACCTGGAACTATGAATGTAGGTCTTCGCGAAAATCAAAAAGATTTAGAAGAGAAGATTATTGCACTCTCACGTATACCTAAGCGTAGATTAATTTCTCGTCCTAAAATGAAAATGGATAATATGAGAAAAGTGCAAAAGGTAGATGATACTAAATTTAGTAGCCGTGATATTAAAAAGATAGTATTAATTGGTGCATCTACAGGAGGCCCTGGTTTGATTGAAAAAATTTGCTCTTCTTTGCCTTCTACATTTCCTCATCCTATCTGTATAGTTCAACATATGCCTGAGCAATTTACAAAAAGTTTTGCTCAGCGTATTGGACGGGCTAGTAGATTAAATGTTAGTGAAATTAGTGAAAAAGAGGAGATTAGGCCTGGGCATATTTATATAGCTGCTGGTGGAGCAGATTTTCATTTTGGTAAAAAGGTTTCAGGGACGATTGTTGCTAGATTAGATAATTCAGATAAAGGTAGGTTTTTTCAACCTAGTGTTGATGAGATGATGTTAAGTGCAATAAAAGTATTTGGAGCGGATAAGATTTATGCTGTGTTGTTAACTGGAATTGGTGATGATGGTACAGAGGGAATGGTAGAGGTAAAAAAAGGTGGTGGATATACACTAGGAGAATCTGAGGAGAGTGCAACTGTTTATGGAATGCCAAAGTGTGCATATGATGCTGGTGGTGTTAGTGAACAACTCTCATTTGATGAGATTCTTAAAAAAATAATAACTTTTAGGTAGGAGTAGAGATGGCATTTGTAAAAAATAGCACTGCATCTGTAGATAGTAACTTACCACATTTTTCAACTCGTGAAGAGGCGATAGTTTTTTTTGAGAGAAATAATGATTTAGATAAAAAAAGTTATGCAGTTGATGAGATAGTTAAATTTGATAATGGTGCTAGCTTTTTAGTAGACAGATTAATAGCTATAGATGTTGGTAAAGAGTTACTCTCACATATTGGAGCGACACTTAGTAAATTAGATCCTAAAAAAGCGCCAATTGAACAGATTATGGAGTTACTAAAGATAAATAACGCATATGTAAGAAATTTGGCAATTTCTATTTTACAAGATTATGGAGAGTCAATTCGTTATTATATAGTTAAATTTTTAATTGGTGATGATCCAGATTTGAGAATTTTTGCAATTAATGTTTTAGGTGATGTAAACTTTAGTGAGAGTCGTGAGATGCTCGCTGAGTTACTACAAACTGAAGAAAACTTAAATGTTGCTATGACAGCAGTTGATTATATGGGGGAAATTGGTGAGATAGAGGATATAGCTCTTCTTAAAAAGGTAGCGGATAGATTTAAAGATGAACCATATGTTCAATTTGGTGTTGAAGGCGCTATTAAAAGCATTGAGGGATAATAATGAGTTTTGTTAGTGAAGAGAATTTTTCGAAAATTAGCGAATTCATTTATAGGAAAAGTGGTATTTTCCTTGAGCATGGAAAGCATTATGCTAAGATAGAGACACTTGTTGAAAAACGTGCTTCTATTTTGAATTTAGAAAATTTTAGAAAATATTTTTTCCATTTACGTTTTGAAGATAGTGATGGTCATGAGTTTCAAGAGTTTATGAATGGTATAACGGTTAATGAGACATATTTTTATAGAGAAAAAAATCAGTTCGAGGTTTTAAGTACATATATTCTACCTGAATTAAATAGTCTTAAAAGAGCTGGTGAACCTATAAGAATATTATCTTCACCTTGTTCTACAGGGGAAGAACCATACTCAATAGTACTTCATATTTTAGAAGAGGCAAGGGTAATAGAAGAGAGAGATATTGAGATTGTAGCTCTTGATATTGATTCAACAGTTATAGAAAAAGCTAAAAAAGGTTTTTTTAGTGAAAGAAGCGTACACGCTGTTCCTAAAAATGTATTAAGTAGTTTTTTTACTAGGAAATCTTTAGGTTATCAACTTAATGAAAATTTAATGGGTGCTGTTGATTTTAGAGTTATAAATGTTTTTGATAAATCAAAAATGCGTGCACTTGGAAAATTTGATGTAATCTTTTCACGTAACATGTTGATATATTTTGATGATTCAAGTCGTAAAGAGGTTGCAATGACTTTTTATGATATGTTAAACCCAGGTGGATATGTAATGCTTGGTCATGCAGAGTATATGAGTCGTATAGTTTCAGTTTTTAAAGCAAAAAAAATAAATGATTCGTTGATATATCAACGTTAATTAAAAATAAAGGGGAAATATAATGCCAACAGTAATTTTTATAGATGATTCAGAGACAGCTTTAGCTTCAACAAAAATGGTTACAGATTCAATGCCAATTGATGTACATCAGTATTTAAGTGCGACTGAAGCACTTGATGCAATTAACTCAGGAAGTGTTATTCCTGAGTTGGTAATTACTGACTTAAATATGCCTGTTATGAATGGTTTTGAATTTTTACAAGAGTTTAGAAATATTGAAGCTATGAAACGTATTCCAGTTTTAATGCTTACAACTGAGACAAAAGCAGAAATGAAGCAAAAAGGTAAAGCTCTAGGTCTTACAGGTTGGATTGTCAAACCGTTTAATCCAACACAGCTGAAATCTGCTATTAATAGAGTATTGAGACTGGGATGAGTCGAATGGAAAATTTGTTTATCAGTGTTGATGAACTATTAGGACATATTAGTACTGTTGAAGAGGATGTTGGAAGCTTTACTTATAATGCTTTTATGACCGTACAAAAATATATTAGTGATAATAATTTAGTGGTTGATGATGAATTAACAATGGCATTACAGTCTCAAGATGTTATAGCTCAACAGTTAAGTGCGACAATGGACGCAATTAAGAGTTGTAGAGAGGGTATCTCAGATTTTGAAGCTTACCTTACTACAGATATTGAGAAGGCAAAAAAAGATTTAGATGCTATTACTAGTAAGTTTCAAGACGCTATTACAAAAGCAAAAGATAGACGAAGTGCGTATCTTGGACGAATGCATAACCAAGATGATGGTGATGAAGTTGAATTTTTTTAGGAGATATTATGCGTAAAGCTATGGTAATAGATGATTCAAAAACTGTTAGAAGCTATCACAAAGCTCTTTTGTTAGCAGAAGGGCTAGAAATAGTAGAAGCTGAAAATGGTATGGAAGCAATTGAGAAAAGTTTGGATGAAGACATTGTACTTTTTTTAGTTGATGTTAACATGCCAGTAATGGACGGTTACACTTTCGTAAAAGAGATTAGAAAAAATGAATCTTATGCGATTACGCCAATAATTATGATTACAACTCAAGCACATGATGTTGATAAAGAAGAGGCTTACAAAATGGGTGCTAACCTTTTTGAAGTAAAACCTATAAAACCAGATGTTCTCAAGAGTTTTATAAAAATTTTATTGCCATAAGGGAGCAAAGATGAATCCATTATTAGAACAGTTTTTAGAAGAAGCTAGAGAAAACTTATCCTTTATAGAACAAAATATTGAAAGCTTAGGTAACAATGATACTGAACTATTAAATTCCATTTTTAGAGCTGCACATACACTTAAGGGTGGGTCTGGTATTGTAGGTTTTGAAAGTGTTAAAGAGATAACTCACAGTGCTGAAGATTTGTTAGATATGCTTCGTTCAGATAAAATTGATTTTGTACCAAAAATGATAGATGCTCTTTATGATGCTTTTGATGAAGTTATGAATCTTGTCGAAGCTGCTGAACAAAATGAAGATATTGTTGATGCAGATGAAGAGATTGTATTTAAAATAAAAAATACATTAGATGGCTTAATGGGTAAAAATACTAAAGAGGTAGTTACTTGGGAATTACCATTTGAGTTAATCACTGATGTTTCAAGCATTAGTGAGCTTAAGCTTGATTTTTTTGAAAAAATGGATATAAAACTTACTCCTAAAAAAGTTGTTTTAGATGAAATAACAATTAATGAACCACATCTATATGCTATTAATTTTGATGTTGATGAAGATTGTATGATTTATGGAAATGATCCAATTTATGCTCTTTCACTTTTAGGAGACAAAGTATCACATATTTATAGTTGTATGGATGAAAATATTGCAAAAAATATTCTTAGTGGGTTAGAAGATGAGGATGGGTTGCAATTTAGACTTAAACTCATTGCTTTTGTAAATGCTACATATGAGGAGATTGAAGAGGCTCTTTTTAACTTTATAGATGATCTTTTACTTTTACCTCTTGATATTGAGACATTGCTTAATGTAAATAGTGGAGAAGAGGTGCAAATTGATGTCTTGAAAGATTTTATTCCAATTGCTAAAGAATCTATGGAAGAATCTAATGCCTCAAAACTAAGAGAACAGATAGATTCTGTTTTAGATTTAATTGGAACTGAGAGTAGAATTTATAAAAGATTAGCTCGTCTTCGTTCACTTACTTTTGTAATGGATGAAGAGACACTTAGGTCTAATAGTAGTTATCTAGATTCACTAGAGAGTACAAAGATAAAAACTGTTAATTCTATAGCGGTTGAAAAAGTTACACAAACTGAACTAGCATCTAAAAATATTGAGCTTCTAATAGATGAAACAGTTAGTGAAGATGTAAGTACAAAAGTTGAAGTTAGTGACTTAGATATTAAAAATGCTAGAATAATTTTTGAGCAACAACTAATGCAATTAAAAGTTGTTGATAATGATGAAGTTATGGTTCGTGTTATTGTAATGCTTAAAAAAGCTGCCACTTTTATTGGTGTTGATTTACCAGAAAAGTTTGATACTAGAGATAAAATGATTTCTTGGTTAGAGACTATATTATCTGGTGGAACTACACCAGTTAGTATTGTAAATGAAGAACCAAAAGTTGAAGTTGCTAATGAGGTATTGAAAGAAGAGGTTGTATCAGTTGGTGAGCCTGAAGTAAAAATGAAAGTTGAAAAAGTTCAATCTAAAAAGTCAACACCTGTTGTTGGTAAAATGGTTAAAATTGAGCAGGAGTTAGTAGATCACTTAATGAATATTGTAGGTGAACTTCTTGTTGTTAAAAATTCACTTCCATATTTAGCTGAAGAGTCCAGTCAGATGGATAATGAGACAATTAAACGCTCAATTTTTGAAAAATACACTTCATTTAATAGATTGTCTTCACAGTTGCAAGATTTAATCATGTCTATGAGGATGCTTCCAATTTCATATGTTTTTGATCGTTATCCTAAGCTTGTAAGAGATATTTCAAAAAATATGGGTAAAAAAGTTAAATTAATCATGGAAGGTGGCGAGACAAAGTTAGATAAAAATATGATTGAGATGTTAGCAGACCCATTGATTCATATTATGCGTAACTCACTAGACCATGGAATTGAGATGCCAGATGTTAGAGAGAGATATGGTAAAAATTCAGAGGGTAATGTTACTTTAAAAGCATATGCACAATCTGATAAAATTGTAATAGATATTATAGATGATGGTGCGGGCATAAATGTAGATAAAGTAGTTCAAAAAGTTCTTGAAAAAGGTTTGATGGATGTTGATTTAATAGAAAAGATGAGTGAAGATGAAAAAGCGTCATTGGTACTTTTAGCTGGTCTTTCAACTGCTGATACAATTAGTGAGTATAGTGGACGTGGTGTTGGAATGGATGTTGTTAAAAAATCAATTGACGCTTTTGGTGGATCTATTAATATTAAAACTTCAAAAGGTAGAGGAACAACAATTAAACTTGAAATTCCTGTATCTTTAGCTGTTACGTCATTGCTTCATGTTTCAATGAATAATATTCATTATGGATTCCCTATGGATAGTGTAAATGAGACCGTAAAAATTAATATAGATGACATTACTTATCTTCATAATGAACCATTTATCTATCTTCGTGGTGAAGTCATTCCTTTACTTATGATTGAGGGGATGTTAAATAAAGGGCTAATCGAGGAGAATATTTTACCAATAGTTGTTCTAAATATTAAAGGAAATCTTTTAGCTGTTGTAGTTAATGAACTTTTAGGGCAGTTAGAGGTAGTTCAAAAACCTATGGAAGGTATGTTGCATGATCATCCAATTTTTAGTGGTACGGCACTTTTAGGTAATGGACAGATAATTATGGTAATGGATCCTGTTGGTGTGCTTGGACTTAGTAGCACACTTCAAGATAGTCAAAAGGTGAGTTAGTTATGAGAAGCCTTATAGTTTTTACGGTTGAGAGTAATCGCTATGCTATAGATATTGATAGAGTTGAACGTATAATGCAAGCTCAATATCTAACACCTAGAGCTGGTAGTAATGAAATTATAGATGGTGTGATGTCGTATCAAAATAATGTGATAAAAATTATAAATTTTCGTAAAATGATTGGTTTGGAGAAATTTGAGACAGGGGTAGTTGAAAAATTTGAGGCTTTGAAAGATGGACATAAAATGTGGATTGAAGAGTTAACTAATTCAGTCGCAAATGATGTACCATTTACAGAGACAACAGATCCTCATAAATGTGGTCTTGGTATATGGCTTGATTCATATCGTCCATACGACCCAGAGATTGAAAAAATTTATGCTGATTTAAACAACGTACATAAAGCTTTTCATGAAGGAGCTATAGAGGTACATGATAAAAAACAAAAATCTACTATCGAAGCACTTCAATGGATAGAAAGTGATGTTAACAAGAAGTATGAACAGGTTATTCATCATTTAGACTATATGCAAACAAATATGGATAAAGTAGCACTCTCTTTGCAAAAGTATCTTTTATATAAGGATGCTGGAAATCTTTTTGGAATTAAAGTTGATAATGTTGAAGATATTGTACATATTGATGATAAAATAATCCAAGGTGCAAAAATAGATGGAGATATGTTAGTTATTGATGGAGTGGCAGAGATTAATAATTCTCTTGTGACAATAATTGGAAAAGTTGATATTAACGAGGAGGTAGCATAATGGCAATGGTTATTGATGATTCAAACATAACTTTTGAGGGTGTAATTTATGAAGATGAGGTAGTCTCTTTACGTGAGCATTTACAAGCAAAAGCACCAGATACATTAGAGTTTTTATTTTCTAGCTGTGAAGATGTACATACTTCAGTAGTTCAGCAGATTCTAGCCTATAAAATGTTATATTCAGCAAATTTTTCTTTTGGTGATGATAAAAAAACATACCAAAGACTTTTAGAGGGATTTAACTCAGGTGAAGAAAATTGTTATTAGCAATAGGAAAGGTGGTTCTGCTAAAACGACCACTGCTGTAAATTTAGCGGCACATTTAGCAAAAAACCACTCTGTATTACTATTAGATTTAGATACACAAGGACATGCTACGATTGGTGTTGGAGTAGATTGTGATGAGGCATGTGGTTTTCATGGAATTTTTCATGGTAAAACTTTAAGTGAGAGTTTTACTCCAAGTATTTTAGAGAATTTAACAGTATCTCCTGCAATGGAGCTTTTTGATGTTTATGAACATGTAAACTTAGAGGGTATATTAAAAAAAAGATTTAAAGATGAAGATATTGAGAGTTTTTTTGATTATTGTGTAATAGATACTCCGCCAACTTATGACGCTTTACTTAAAAATGCTATTGAAGTTGCTGATGTTGTTATAATACCTGTAGTACCTCACCATTTAGGTATTGTAGGAATTTCTCAGATGTTAAGGGCGCTATATAGAACTGCTATTAAAAAAAGTAGTTCTATCGATTTTATTGGAATTTTACCAGTTATGTATAATCCGCATATCAAAGAGCATCAATCATCTTTAAAGAAGATTGAGGTCTCTTTTGGTAAGGATAAACTTTTTACTCCTATTGGAATGGACATCAAACTTTCAACTCAATTTGAGTATAGAGAGCCATTAGTGTTAAGTAAAAAAAGAGTCAAGGGCATGAGAGATTATGCTCGTTTTACAGATGAATTAGTAAACCGGTTACAAAAATAGTGAAATCTCTTGGTACTATCTTTAAGGATAGTTGTAATATTTTAGTTTTAGATAATGATGATAGCTCTTCTAAACGTTTAGCACTGGCTTTGAAGATAATGGGTGCAAATGTTAATCTATTTGATGATGCCAATGATGCTTTAGAATTTTATAAAGAGAACTCCATTACAATGATTTTTATTGGAATAGAGTGTGGCCCTAAAAGTGGACTTGAATTTGTAGAAATATTGAAAAGATTAGATAGAAAAGATTTTATTATTTTGATGTTTGAACAAGATAGAAGTGAAATTTTAGTAGATGCTTTAGAGTTAGGTGTTAATAGATTTATTCAAAAACCATTACAGATTAAAAAACTTCAAAATTTGGTTTTTGAAATTCATGAGAATATAACAAGTCAAGATCAGATTTTAAAAAAAGGTGCATTATTAGAAGAGTATAAATTAGCAACAGATAAAGCTTTTATAGTGAGTGTGACAGATCCAAATGGTATTATTACTTCTGTAAATAATAAGTTTTGTGAAGTTACAGGTTATAGAAGAGATGAGTTAATTGGTAAATCTCATCTGTTAATATCTAATCGTCAAATTACTAGTGAAGATGTTATACGTGAAATGTGGCAAACTATAAATAGTTTACAAGTTTGGCATGGACGTTTTTTTGATTTTACTAAGACAGGAGAAGATATTATATTTGAGACAGTTATAACTCCAATTTTAGATGAAACCGGACATTTAAAGGAGTTTATAGCTTTTCGTCAAGATGTTACTGAATTTGTTAGAATAGGTCGTGAATTAAAACGACATGAAGAGTCTCAAAAAATGCGTGATTTAACTCTTAAGCGAAAGCATGAAAAAGATTTAATTAAAGCAAAAGATGCTTTTTTAGTCATTTTTACACATGAACTTAAAACTCCACTAAACTCAATAATTAATTTTAGCGAACATATAGCTAAACAGCTAGAAAAAGAGGATTTTACCAAGTCCTCTTTAGGTAAAAAAAGAGATCTCCTATTAGAAGAAATTAATATAATTAAAGAGAGTGGAAGAGAGATGTTAGCTAATATTGAGAATCTATTAGACGCCTCTAAAATGAAAGATGGTATTTTAGAAGCAACACTTACTACTGTATATTTATGCGATATTTTAGATACAGTTGAAGTTCACTTTAAGAATATGATTAAAATAAACTCTATAAAATTATTGATAAAGTGTAGTAAGAATTGCAAGGTTCAAACAGATTATGAAAAGTTAAACAAAATTTTAACTAATCTATTTTCTAACGCTATTAAATATTCAAATGGTACTATAATATTAGGTGTTAAATGTGATGGTTATAGTTTTGAAATTTTAATAGAAGATAATGGGGACGGCATTGAGAATACTGATAAGGTATTTGAACTGTTTGAACAAGGCAATAATGACACTATGAAAAGAGAGACAAAAGGAACAGGCGTTGGATTATATGTTGTTGGCATGATGTGTAAACTTTTGCATATAGATATTGAATTAGGTCGTTCAAAAAAACTAGGTGGTCTTTTTGTACGTCTTAGTGGTAAAAATAATTATGTAGGGGGTTTAAAATGATAAATATTTTAATAGTAGATGATAATCAAAATAATAGAATGATTTTAAAGTTTTTGTTAGAAGATTATGCTGAAGAGAAGGGTGATGAGAACCTTTTTGAAATTAGAGAGGTTGAAGATGGTATTTTAGCTGTAAAAGAGTGTGAAAAGCAAGTACCAGATATTATTTTTATGGACATTATGATGCCTAATATGGATGGCATTGAAGCTACAAAAATAATTAAAGATAAAAATAAAAAAATATTAATTATTGCAGTATCTGCTGTAGATGATGATGAGAGAAAAAAACTTATTTTACATAATGGGGCAGAAGATTATGTATCTAAACCGATTAATGGAGCTATCTTTTCAGCAAGATTGGAAAACTATATCTCTCTAGCTGATAATAGAAAAGTAATTAAAGAATCTACTCCATTAGAACCTAAAATTATTAAATTTGCCCATAATGTATATACAAAAGATATTTTTGCTTACCAAGTTATCTTTTATATAGATGATGATGATGCTCTTTCTGAATTTTGGGAATACTATTTATTGGGTGAACAAAAAGAGTATGAAGATTTAAGTGATATTGTAAGAAGTACTTACGCTATTGCATCTTTACATCTTAAAGTTAATCATGCTTGTAGTATTGTAGTAGAAGAATCAGATAAGAATATCTATTTTAGCGTAGGTGGATTTGATAAAGAGGATGAGCATACGATAAAGCTTATTATGGCTAAGAATAGTCAAGTTAGAAATTGGCGCTTTGAAAATGGTACTTTCAGTGCATATATTGAAAAAATTGAGGTAATTACTAAAAAGTTTGAAACTATATCTGTCAAAGAGGTAGTTGAGGAGAGTCAAGAGAATTTAGATGTAGATACAAACTCTGCTTGGGGACATGAAATGCATGTTTTTGACTTTTTAGACCCATTTGACTTAGAGGAGTTAGATGATAGAATTGGACAATTGAGTTCAATGTTACTTCAAATTGGAAGTTCTGAACCAATTGAGGAGGAAGCAAGAGAAATTGCTGATTTATTAGATAAAATCGGTAGAACATTAACAGGTTATTCTGAAACTTTTATTATAGGACAAGCCTTGCAGGACTTTTCACAAGATGTTGTTGGCAATATAGAGACATTTTTAGAACAAGCTAGTGTACTTGGTACAATGTTTCAAGCATTTAGTCATGATATTATAAAATGGAAAGAGATGATGTTTGAAACAGGAGCACCAAGTGTCTCTTTTATGGATGAAACAATTGTAGTGAATGTTCAGACAATTACATCGATGATAAAAATTGATGATAATGCAGATGATAATGCAGATGATATATTCGATTTTTAGGGTTTTGTATTGTAGTTGATATAGATAGACTCAACATTACTTATAAATATTGCTAAACTAATACTTGACATTGATACGCTCATGTTGTATAATACTGTTGACTTTAAAAATAAAGGTGCATATGTGAGTGAAAATGAAGCTAAAGAGACAGAAAATATTGAAACTGAATTAGTCCAAGAGGATGAACCAGAAAATATTAGTGTTGGTGATGAGCAACTAGAATTAATTCAACTTGAAGATAAGCTCAAAGCAGCAGAAGAGAAATACATTCGTGTTCATGCTGAGTTTGAAAATATAAAAAAGCGTCTTGAACGTGAAAAATATCAGGCTATTGAGTATGCATCTGAAAAGTTTGCAAAAGATTTAATTCCAGTTTTGGACAGTCTTGGAATGGCAATTGAATCATCTAAAAATATGGATGATAGTGCTGATGAACATTTTGAAAAACTTAGTGAAGGAGTTGAACTGACTCAAAAGCAATTTTTGACAGTACTAGAAAAACATGGTATTACAAAAATTGATACTGACTGTGAATTTGATCCAAATGTACACGAAGCAGTTATGCGTACTGATGATGAAGAGAAACAGACAGGTGAAATTGTTCAGACTTTACAGGTTGGTTATAGATATAAAGAGAGAACATTACGTGCCGCAATGGTTAGCGTAGCAAATTAAAGGAGAGATATATGAGTAAAGTAATAGGAATAGATTTAGGAACAACAAATAGTTGTGTTGCAGTTTATGAAGGTGGTGAAGCTAAAATTATCCCGAACAAAGAGGGTAAAAATACAACTCCATCAATTGTGGCATTTACAGATAAAGGTGAAGTTTTAGTAGGTGATCCTGCAAAACGTCAAGCAATTACAAATCCGGATAAAACTATATATTCTATTAAAAGAATTATGGGTCTTATGATGGATGAGCAAACTGCTAAACAAGCACATGATAAAGTTACATATAAAATTGTAAACAAAAGTGGAATTGCAGCAGTTGAAGTTACTGGTAAAATTTATACTCCACAAGAAATTTCTGCAAAGATTCTTATGAAGTTAAAAGAAGATGCAGAGGCTTATGTTGGTTCTAGTGTAAGCGACGCTGTTATTACAGTTCCTGCATATTTTAATGATGCGCAACGTAAGGCTACAAAAGAGGCTGGGACAATTGCTGGTCTTAATGTATTAAGGATTATTAATGAACCAACTGCTTCAGCACTAGCTTATGGATTAGAGAGTAAAAGTGAAGAGAAAGTTATTGTTTATGATTTAGGTGGTGGTACATTTGATGTTACTGTTCTTGAAATTGGTGACGGTACTTTTGAAGTTTTATCAACTGATGGTAATGCGTTCTTAGGTGGAGATGATTTTGATAATAAAATAATTGATTTTCTTGCAGAGACATTTAAATCTGATAATGGAATTGATCTTAAAAATGACAAGATGGCTCTTCAACGTCTTAAAGATGCAGCAGAGAGTGCTAAAAAAGAGCTTTCAAGTGCAACAGAGACTGAAATTAATCTACCGTTTATTACAGCAGATGCAAGTGGACCTAAGCATTTAGTGGTAAAATTAACTCGTGCTAAATTTGAAGGAATGATTGAAGACTTGCTAAATGAGACAACAGATCATATTAACGTTGCATTAAAAGAAGCTGGACTTGATAAAAGTGAAATCAATGAAGTAATTATGGTTGGTGGTTCAACTAGAGTTCCAAAAGCTCAAGATATGGTTTCTAAACTTTTTGGTGGAAAAGAGTTAAATAAGAGTGTTAATCCTGATGAGGTTGTAGCAGCAGGTGCTGCAATTCAAGGTGGAGTATTACGTGGTGATGTTAAAGATGTTCTTTTACTAGACGTGACACCTCTTAGCCTTGGAATTGAAACTTTAGGTGGAGTTCTTACTAAAGTAATTGAAAAAGGTACAACTATTCCTGTTAAAAAGAGTCAAGTTTTTTCAACAGCAGAGGATAATCAGCCAGCAGTAAGTATTCATGTTGGTCAAGGTGAACGTGAATTTGCTAAAGATAATAAATCTTTAGGTATGTTTGAACTAACAGGAATTCCAGCAGCTCCACGTGGAGTTCCTCAAATTGAGGTAACATTTGATATTGATGCTAATGGTATTTTAACTGTTAGCGCAGTAGATAAAGGAACTGGTAAATCTCAAGAGATTAAGGTATCTGGTAGTTCAGGACTTAGTGATGCTGAAATTGAAAAAATGGTTCAAGAAGCAGAAGCTCATAAAGAAGAAGATTCTAAGAAAAAAGAGCTAATTGAACTAAGAAACCAAGCAGATGCTTTAGCTCATCAAACAGAAAAAAGTTTAACAGATATTGGAGACAAGTTAGAAGCAGGAGAAAAAGAGAAAATTGAAACTGCTTTAAATGATTTAAAAGAGACACTTAAAAATGATAATGCCTCTAAAGAAGAAATAGAAGAAAAAGTAAAAACATTGACTGAAGCTAGTCATAAAATGGCTGAAGAGATGTATAAAAAAGAGAACCCTGCACAAGGTACAGAAGATGTTAAAAAACAAGATGACGACGTAATAGACGCTGAAATCGATTAATTAATTAAACAAATAAGCAGTATTTGCTTATTTGTTTTTACACTCTCTTTGATATTTATCTATAGCTCTTATTATCAAATTAAAAGTCATTTAATCGTCTCTTGATTAAAGAAACTGTCATCGTTGGTTCAGAGTTCAATCGGCATTTATTATAGACTTTACTAATTTTATATGCTCTTTTTTATAGCCATTTTTACTACCTTTAATTACCTCTATATCTGTTGATAGTTTAGATATATCAATTTCTTTTACATTCTCATCATTTAATCCTATTACAAGTATAGGTACTGTTATGGAGAGGTCAGCAGATGGTATTTCTCTTACTGTTTTTTCAAATGATGCTACTCCACTATCAATTCTTCTGCTTAGGTCGTCACATGGCAGAATAAGAATTGCAATATCAGCCAATTTGTAAGCATATGATAGTTGAAATTTAAAATAGTTTCTGTATGAGCTGGCGATATTTCCCATTTCAACTTCTATTTGTAATGTAAAAGAATTATTATCGTCATTTGAATAGTTTTTTATAAAAGATTTTCTAAAATCTCCCCTAAGTGAATCATTAAAATTATCAGGAGTTACTAAAGGTTCTTCTTCCCATCTATATTCTTTAAATGCTATTTTAAAATATGTATTAATAATTTGCTGAATAACATCTAATTTAGTTTGAGATTTAGATTTATTTTTATAAACAGGTAGAGGACATTTAGAGCAAATATTTACTATTTCATCCAAAGCCTCTTTACAACATTTATGTTCAAGTATTTCTTGGGAGTACCTGTAAGAAAATGTTTTAATATTCATCCTTGTCCTCTATTATTAGTTTTTTAAATTGGTTTGCTATTTTATCTACAATTCCTACAACTAAAGCATTTCCCATCAAAAAAGCTCTTTTTGAGTCTGTAACGCCAGCAGTATGATTATCTGGAAACATATTTAATCTCTCTAGCTCTATCGGCGTTAGTCTTCGATATTTACCAGCTACTAAAACTACATGCTTAAATCTTGAAGCACTAGCTCCACCTTCTCCTGTAATAATAGTTCTCGATGGCTTATTAAGACAATCTGGAAAGCCCATACTCCCTTCTGAATAAAGATATTTATGTCCAGTGCTCTTATTGACTCTTTGAATAGACTTTGCACCTTTTTGATATTTCCATTTTTCCAAATCTTCTTCATTAATATAAAACTCATCAGGAACAGAATGCTCATCTTGTAAGAAGTCACCTAAAACTGAGTAATTACCTTTAAAATCCGCCTCTATTTTAGATGTATAATAGGTTCCATCAATCATATATCCAGCATCTAAAAAAGCATTTTGTTTTGGTGTATTTTTATTGAAATTATCTGTTATGTCTACTAAATCATTACTTAGTTTTGCTGAGAGTATATTTTCGTTAGTTATTTGTTTAATATGAAATGCTTTTGCAAATAGACCATTTTTATTTAATATATCAATAGTAGAATCTGATTTTAGTTTTTTATAAAAAGTTGTATTTTTCTTTGTAGCAAATATGAATACTCTTTTTCTTTTTTGTGGCATTCCATACTCATTAGCATTAATAACTCTCCATTCTACAGCATATCCAAGTGCGTTAAGAGATGCTAAAATTATTGCAAAATCTCTACCTCTTTGACTTGTTGGAGACTTAAGTAATCTATCAACATTTTCTAGTAATAAATATTTAGGAGCATTACTTTTTTTATCTTGCAATATTCTATATATTTCCCACCACAAGACACCTTTTTTCCCAACAATACCGTGAGAATTTTTTAATGTGTTGGCAACAGAGTAATCTTGACAAGGAAATCCACCAACCAATAAATCATGATCTGGAATATTTTCTACAGCTACTTTTGCAATGTCTTCATTTGAATGATTTTCTTGCCCAAACCTAGCTTCATATATTTGTGAGGCGTGTTGAAGTTTTGTTGATGGCTCCCACTGATTACTCCAGATAACCTTGAAATTATTATGTTTTTCTAAACCTACTCGAAAACCACCAACTCCAGCGAATAACTCTACAACTTTAATAATATTAGTGTTTATCCCTATTTGTTTAGTCATTATAAATCCTCTAAATTGAGTTTTTTAAGCTCTAAAACTTTAAATATTTGAAGTGCATACGCAAAACTAAAAGTTCCCCTATGAAGCTTATTTCCGATGTTTGCCTTATCTTCATCAATTCCAATATTTTTCATTTTATGAGCTAGTGTTTCATAGTCTATATCTTGTTTTGTCAACTCAATTTTAATAATTTTACTCGCCTCTTTTTTCCAGTCCATCATTTTATACCTTATTTATATCTGAAATTATAGCCTATTTGTCAATACTAAATACGATAAGTAGTAAATAATTACTAAAATGAAATACTATTATATATAAGCGAAAGTATCTATTATAAATCTTAATTTTATAACAAATAGAGTCAAAAGCAAGAACGATATCTGAGTTAGAAGTTGCAAGAATGAATGAGGCAAGATAAACTTTTGAAAAGCGATATGTACGGTAAATTGGATTTTTTATACACCTTTTTTTTTATTGGTTAAAGTATATAACATGTGAAATATATGGTTTTTGATTTGGTTACTTTGCTATATAAGATCTGTTATTTTAATAAGCTTTTGTTAAAAATTTTAATTTATCAGGATTTCTTAGTATAAATATGGCGCTAATTTTTTTATTGTCTATTTTAAAGCTAAAAGATGAGACAATTTTTTGTCTGTTTAAAATTATAAATCCAAAAGAACCATTAAACCATACTTTTTTAATGGTAATATCCTTGCCATCTTTTAAAAAACTTTTGCTTAATATTTTTACGATAAATAAACTAACTGCTCTACTACCATATACTATTTTTTGAGCTGCTTTAGCTTTTCCTCCACCATCGCTCAAAAGAGTAAGTTCGTCTGAAAATATCTGTTGTAAATGATTAAAATCACCGTTTTTAGCAGCAATTAGAAAAGAGGTAGTCAACTCTTCATGCTCCTTTGTTGAGGGAGTAAATTTTTTTTTAGATATTTTTAGTTTTTTATTAGCTCTTGAGGACAGTTGTCTACTGTTTTGCGTACTTGTGTTTAAAATATTTGCAGTCTCATCATGTGAGAAATCAAATATATCATTGAGAATGTAGACAATTCTCTCTTTTATTGATAATTTTTCCATAAGAACAAAGAGAGCCATAGATAAAGACTCATCTAGCTCAATTTCATCTTCCATGGAATACTCATTTTGGATGTATGGATCTGGTAGCCAAGGACCTTTATATAGCTCTCTTTTGTTTTTGGATCTTTTTATGAAATCCAAAGACAAGTTGGTTGCGACTTTAAACATCCATGCCTTAGGATTTTGTATCTCTTGTGTTTGAATATAGGAATACTTTAGCATAGTCTCTTGAGTTATATCTTGTGCATCTTCAATTGAACCAGTCAATCTATACACATAAGAGATTATACTATTGCGATGTAACTGTATTTGAGCTACTATTTTGTCCATAAATATTTCCTAAATATTTTTTATCTCTACAAGTGAACAACTTTTTGCTTCATTTAAAGTTCTTTTTATAGTTGGAAAAACTTTTGCAGAAGCAATAGCTAGAGACAATTCTACAATAATAGCTGGTGAATAGGTGTATTCAATTTTAGCATACATTTCATCTGTAATGGGTTTATTTTGAGCAACAGCTAAAGTAAAATCATATACTGTTTTAAGTTCATCAGATAATCCTTGTGCTTTATTGAAAAGAACATCTTTTATGATTTCTTTATCAATTTTTGCTTCTAATGCCATATCCACATATAGTTGTAAACATTCTGCACAATCTTCAGATTGCATTGCTGCTATTTTGGTTACATGAAGTACCTCTTTAGGAGTGTTATTAGCACAACGCGCCATAGGTAGAAAATTTTCAAATGTCTCATACGCTTCTGGTGCTACTCTTAACATCTCTTTCATATAATTAGTATTGTAATTATAATGAGTTCCAAACGAACTAATCATCTCTAATGATTTTTTTTCATCAAACATATGTATATCCTCTGTTTTTAAGTTGGTGTACATAATATAAGACGAATTAGAACTCAATATTGTGACATTTTTTGTAATATTTGTGACTAATTTAAATTATTGGAACATAAACCTCAATAAGCAACTTCTCTACATCTGTATCAATATCTCCATTTAGATATTTTTCAAATGATGGTTCATCTCTAAGGGTATAACCATTTTTTTCAACCCATGAATATAATCCATACCAAGAATCTTCTGAATTTGAAGCTCCTAAATATTCTACTTTAGCATATCTACCACCTGCAATAGTTTTTGTTTCAAAATCATATTTAGCTAATACTTCTGTCTCTTTATTACCCCAAGCAAGTGCTGCATCGTAACGAATATTCTCTTCATTAGTTACTTGTGGGTCATCATGGCATATACCTAGTGCTTCAGCTTTTCCTTTTTCTAAATTCATTGTATATTCAGGTGGGTTCTTTGCAAATTTCTCATGCAAAGAGTTCATCATTTTACTTAATCTTCTCCACGCAATATCTGAACTTTTAGTGTATTCGCCTAATTCTCTAGTAAATACTACATTTACCTCATCTCTTGTTACTATTTTTGGTACATTCATTTTTATCTCCTCATATTTACGTAGTAGCTCTTTTGCGCTACTTTTGTACTCTGTAGGAGTCGTGCCAAACCTTTTTTTAAATGCTTTTAAAAAACCTGTTGGTGTTTGATAACCAGCATCTAATGCTATATTTAGAATGCTTTTTTTACCTAAATATACCTCAGTAGATGCTCTTTCTAAACGCAATCTAGTTGTATATGACATGACAGACTCACCTATATGTATCTTAAATACCCTACAAAAGTGAAAATGAGAATACCCAGCAATTTTGGCTAACTTAACTACATCTAGTTCATCATCTAGGTGTTCTTCTATATAGTAGGTTGCTTTTTTTATTTGTGGGTTCACAAGTTTTCCTTAGCTTTTGATGTTGTAAGTGTAGAGTAATCAATTTAGTTTGTCTCTTCCTTAATTGCTAGGTTAAATTAAATTTTTGTGTATAGTAATCTTGTTTAGGGTGTCTCATTTATTGCTTCCATTGTCATCATTAAAAAGCCTGTAAATTTGGCATTGTTATCACCTAATTTTTTATTAACCTCTTTCTTAAACTGTTTTAATATTTTTTTGTATGCACTATAAAATTCATAACTAGGACGAGGTTTATAGATTATCTCTTCTATCTCAAAGTATTTGAGTATATTTTTTGTAGTAGTAGGCTTAATAAAGAACTCTTTTTTTGGTGCATAATAATAGGGTATTACACTTATTAAAGACCATTTAGCTAATTTGTCTCTTTCTAAAACCTCTAGCACAATATTAAAACCACTTTTATAGTTTCCATGCAACATCTTTTCTAGTCCAATACTAAGTATATCTTTACGCTCTTCACTCATACTCTTTATAGCATCTCTAAATTTAGGTTTTTCAAACAGTGAGATGAGTGAAGATTTAGATATTATTTTGTTCATATTTTCAACTATCTGATTAGAATCAATAAACTGCTCTTTAGCAAAAGCCTCTTGTGTAAAAGTCGTAAGTTTAGCTACATTGTGGCGTTTTACTATATCTGCTAAACCTTCATCTTCAAAACCTTTTGGATACATTTTAAAAAAGTACTCTTCCATAACTTTTAATTTTTCAAGATTCATATTATCTATCTCCATTATTTAAGCTGTTGAGCTTTTTCTTCTAATTGAATATATTTTTCTAATAAACTATCATTTTTTGTATTTAGATTTTTAAGTTCATTTGCAAGCTTTGTTAAGCCATGCTCTTCATAACACTTTGGATTACCTAAGCATATATTTAGTTGTTTAATCTCCTCTTCGCAAGCTTCAATTTCAGCTGGTAGATTTTGAAGATCACGTTCTTCTTTATACGTTAATTTTTTTACTTTTGTTTTGATTCTAGTTGTTTTAGATTCAATTGTTGTCTTATACTCTTCTAAGCTCTCTATCTCTTTTTCAATCTCTAAATATTCACTATACGGTTTGTAGCTCTCACCAACTTCACCTAACCCATCTAAAATATATAGTTTTTGTGCAATTTTATCTACAAAATATCTATCATGGCTAACGAGTATAACAGCACCTGAAAAGTTTAGTATATGCTCTTCTAAAATATTTATTGTAGGAATATCTAAATCATTTGTAGGTTCATCTAAAATCATACAATCGACATTTTTTGTAAACAATAGTGCAAGAGCAACTCTATTTTTTTCACCACCACTTAAAATTCCAATTTTTTTATCTAAATATTCTCTAGGAAAAAGAAAGTTTTTTAAGTATCCAAATACGTGCATATTACGCCCTTGAACACTAATTTGGTCTCCTCCATTTGGACAGAATGTTTCAACTAGGTTTTTACTATCATCTAACATTTCACGATGTTGATCAAAATATCCAATACTAAATTCACCCTTTTTTATGTTCCCACCATTTTGTTTTATGCGTCCAAGAAGAAGTTTTATAAGTGTAGATTTACCGCTTCCATTTTTTCCAACAATTGCAATTCTATCACGTTGTAGTATTCTTGTTGTGAAATTGTTTAATAATTTTTTATCTCCTAAAGATAGAGAGACATTTTCACATTCAAAAAGCATTTTTTGTCTATTAATACTTTGCTCTTGATTAAAATGTTTCTGTTCACGTTGTAACTCAATTTTTATTTTATTGATTGCACTTGGATTTTTTTTAGCATCATCACGAAGATTCATTAACCTCTCTTTGCGTCCCTCATTTCTTTTTAATCTAGCCTTAACACCGCGTGCGTACCATTTTTCTTCATGTTTTAAAAGTTTTAATAAGACATCGTGTTGTTTACTCATAGATTCTAGTAGTGCAGTTTTTTGTGTAAGGTAGTCATTATAACCACCTTTAAATGAGCGTAGTTTTCCATCTTCTATCTCAATGGTTCTAGTAGCAATTTTATCTATAAAATATCTATCATGAGAAATTAAAATTAATGTAAATTTCTCTTTTAATAAAAGCTCCTCTAAAAACTCTACCATGTAAACATCAAGGTGGTTGGTTGGCTCATCTAGTAGTAATACATCTGGTTTTTGAAGTAGTAAAGCAGCAAGGGCAACACGTCTTTGTTCTCCACCGCTTAGTCTATTTACATTTGTAAGTTCGAACTCTTTTAATTGGAACTCTTGTAATACTCTTTCAATTTTATCATCTAAATTCCAGGCATTATGATGATCTAAATATGTACTTAAGTCTGAGTGATCTTTTAATAACTCTTTGTTCTCAAAGTCATAAGTTAGCTTTAGACTTAATGTTTCATAATCTTCTCTAGCTTTTTTAAGTTCGCTAAGACTCGATTCAATCGCCTCTCTTACATTTTGATTATCTGAAAACTTTGGTTGTTGTGATAACATTTTTATCTGTAAATTTGATGATATTATGCACTTACCATCATCAATCTCTAAAGAACCATCTATTATCTTCATAAGAGTCGATTTTCCACTACCGTTTTTACCAACAACTACAATACGTTCATATCTTGCAATATGAAGGTCTACTCCTTGAAGAATTTTTTGTGCTTCAAAGTTTTTGTATACGTCGAAAATGTCAATTAATGCCATATCTTTTCTCCTAAAAACCTAAAATAGATTTTATGTTTTTTGAACTAATCTCTTTTACAATGTGTGTATATATCATTAACATTATCTTTTGCTATTATCTAAAAAACTCATTAATATCTATTTTTAAAGACTTGGAAATTTTATATAAATGTTCTAAATTAAAATGTTTATTATACTTGTTATTTTCACAATTTGAATAGAATGCTATGGACTTTATGCCTATGTCCAAGGCTAAATCTAATTGTGTAATATTCTTTTTTTCTCTAAAATATTTTACTTTTTTTGAAATATTTTCATAAAAATCTTTAATTTCATCTTCTGTTGAGTTACTAAAATCATTTTTCATCTTTTATTTATCCTATAGAGTTAATTAATAATTAAACTGTATAGATATATAATCGTAAAATCCTTATCCTATAGGATAAATTACAATATTAAAAATAAAAGAATATTTATGAAAAACGTAATTAAAAATTTAAAACAAAGAATAGAAGAGAATAAAAAAGCACTTTATGAAAAAAATGGAGATAACTGTACTTTAATAAAACCTATATTAGAAGCAATAAATCTATTATTATCTACAAATTCATCAGATAATCAAATTAAATCTTATCTTCAAAGTGTAAATGGTTCAATTGAAATTATAGAAGAGAAATTAGAAAGAATTGATAAAAACAAACTTACACTGGTGATTAAATAAAAAATATAATTTTATCATTCTCCTATTATTTATATGAAATTTTATCTAAAATAGATTAAAGTATAATATTTTAAAATGTATAATTTAAATATTATATTAAAAGTTAAATATGAAGGATATACTATTAGCATATATGACGATAAAACACAAGATAATAAAAGTCAATTAATCTCTTCTGCTAATACAATTTATCAAAATAAAAGTGATGAAAATGCCACTTTACAACTCGTAGACAATAGAGTAGAAGCTGTCGCTCAAAGAGAGTTACAAGATACAATAAATAGTAGTCCAAGAGCAACACAACTAAAAGCCTTTCAAGATATGGCAGATAATAGATCTAATAGTAAAGCCATTCAATTACAAGAGCTAGCAAATAATTATACAGCTAAAATACAGATGAAAGCTAAGTTAGGTATTAATGATGATGTCTCGTTAGAGAAAGAGGCTGATGTTATGGGGGCTAAAGCTTTACAAATGAAAAAAAATTATTTAAATACAATAGAGACTAAACAAGCGATGGATTATAATAATGCGTCTGCATTGCAGTTAAAAGCACTAGCTGCTGGTAAATTGAATGTGGTAGGTGAAAATCATAAAGATTCTGCTAAGCGTCGTAACTCAGAAAAAGCTATTGCAAATCGTGTAGTAGGGGGTGGTTATTGGCGTGAGAATGAATTTTATTTAGGAAAAGAAAAAAACTTTTTAAAATTATTTTATTATAAAGGCATGCTTGATTATGGTGATTCATTAGTCTTACTGGTTGATATGCATGCAGCTTCATTAGTAGAATTTCTTGAATACTTGCATAAAGGTGTAAGGGATTACACTAATATTACTGAACGTGAGAGAGTAGGAATAATGCAAACTATTCATGTCTTTTACAATGCATGTGATGCTGTATATTTGTATAATCAACGTATTAAAGATGATTCTGAGAAAAAATTTAATCTAGTTAAAGATGTAAGTATTTTAAAAACTATGTTAAAGGCAATTGAAAATAGACAAGATGTAAGTATTTATTCAGGTATTAAAGAGGCTACAGAAAATATCAAAAAACATCTTAAAGGACGAAGTAGTGGTGACATTTCAAAAGAGAGATCTTTGCATATGGATTCATCAGCAGAGTTTGATACAAAAATAGGGGTATGGAAAGTCGGAGATGACCACATAGAACATATAAAAGAAGTAAAGAAGGGAAATTATGAGATTCTTTCAAAGGATGAATTTAATACAGAGTATAGTAATGAATTAAAAGATGATTAATGGAGTGTGTATCCATATAGAAAAAGTTAGATACAATTGTGATTATTTTAGATAAAGGAAAATGAGTGGTTACAGTGGTTACAGTAATATATTTTTTATACATTTCTACTAAACTTTACGCATCTATTATGCAACTAGGGTTCGTACGTCGTGCCATGACACAAAAGGCAGTTTTACTAGAGCCTAGTAAATATTATGAAGCTGGTGAGTATGTTATTGCTAAAGAGAAGTTATCTCTTTTAAGTTCGGTTATTGAATATGCTATTTTTATTTTTTGGATAAACGGTGGGTTGAGTTGGTTAGATTTACAAATTGTTGGGTATTCTGAATTAGTTTCAGCAATTATATTTGTACTTTTATTTATAGTAATTAATTATATAGTTACATTACCTTTTGAACTTTATACAAAGTTTGTTATTGATGAACGTTTTGGTTATAACCGTTCTAGTGTATCACTATATATAAAAGATATGTTAAAAAGTTCTGGATTAACTATTGTGATTGGTTCAGCGGTAATTTCAGGTTTACACTATTTTGTATCAACATTTGAGAATTGGTGGTTTTACGCATTTTTGTTTTTATTTTCAATAATAGTTTTGGCAAATATGGTTTATCCTACAATTATTGCACCAATGTTTAATAAAATGTCTCCACTAGAGAATTCTGAATTAAAGGAAAAAATTGAAGAGTTATTGAGTGCATTTGGTTTTGATAGTAGTGGAGTTTTTGTAGTCGATGCTTCTAAAAGAGATAGTAGATTAAATGCCTATTTTGGTGGTTTTGGAAAAGCAAAAAGAGTTGTTTTATTTGATACTTTGATTGAAAAATTAGATACTTCTGAACTTTTAGCAGTTCTTGGACATGAACTTGGTCACTTTAAACATGGAGATATTTACAAGAACATGGCTGTTATGGGTACACTTTTATTTGGTATGTTCTTTTCTATGGGACATTTAGGTGTTGAAGAGCTCGCTCTTTTTAATCTATCTTACAGTACTCATATGTTAATGACTCTATTTTTACTTCTATCTTCACCAATCTTTTTCTTTGCCATGCCACTAATAGGTGTAATTAGCCGTCATAATGAGTTTGAAGCTGACAAAGAAGCAGCAGAATTTAGTAAAACACCAATTTATTTAGCGCAAGCCTTGCAAAAACTTGTAGAAGAGAATAAATCTTTTCCAAAGTCACATCCTGTATATATCTTTTTTTATTATACTCATCCACCAATTTTACAACGCCTTGAAGAGCTTGGAGTTAAACTAGATGTAGAGAGTGCAATTGCAGAACAGTCACCTTTGTATAGTTAACATTTTAAGAGATGCTAGTGCAAAGTTAAAAGACGTTGCACAGCGACCGCAAAATGAAGCTAAAATTTTACTTTCACATATTTTAGATGTGGAGCAAATTTGGCTTATTACCCATTCTCAGCATGAAGTAACTGATGAGCAGTATAATCAATTTACTAGATTAGTTGAGCGTAGAGTAGGGTATGAACCAATTGAGTATATAACTAATAGAGTTAGTTTTTACTCTAACACCTTTTTTATAAAAGAGGGTGCATTAATACCTCGTCCTGAAACTGAAATTTTGGTTGATTTGGCTTTAAAATATATAAAACCTAAAATGAAAATAGCTGAGATTGGAGTTGGAAGTGGTGCGCTTAGTGTGACACTTTGCAAGTTACATTCAGATATTACAGTGATTGCAACAGACATTTCTGAAGATGCACTTTTTGTAGCTAGAAAAAACATTAAAGATAATCATTTAGAAGAACAAATTACTTTAATAAATACAGACTTATTGAATGGAGTTGAAGAAAAATTAGATATAATTATTTCAAATCCTCCATACATAGCAAATGAGTGTAAATTAGATGCAAATTTGGACTATGAGCCAAGTATTGCTTTATATGGTGGTGATGTTGGAGATGAACTTCTATTGTGTATAATTAATGAAGCAGTAAGTAGAGAGGTAAAGTTTTTATTGTGTGAAATGGGTTATGATCAAAGAGAGAATATACAGACATATTGTAAAGAACATGCGCTAAATGTTGAGTTTTACAAAGATTTATCTAAATTAGATAGGGGGTTTATAATTGAGTTTTAATATAAAAAAGAGTTTTCTATATTCACAAATGATTTATATATTTTTATTGCTTTTAAGTGCTGGGGCAGTTTTAGTTCTTGGTATTTTAGTAGCACCTGTAATTTTTGGTTCAGAAAAGTATTTTGGTGAGGAACTTCTTGTAAGAGCGCAGGAGGGAATTTTGATGGGTACAATTTTTCTATCTTTTTCAAAATGGTTAGGTATATTTAGTATTATAATTGTTATCTTTGAATCTTATGAATATAAATCAATGAGACGTGATAAAATTGCTTTAACTTCATCTTTCCTAGCTATAAGCTCAGCACTTCTTTTTTACGCCTATTATGCACCTAGCATTATGGAAATGAACACTATGAATGAGAGTTTTAATTCACTTCATAAGGGTAGTGAAATTAATGCAAAAATTATGACCTTTGCATTTTTAGTTTTAGCATGGCGACGAATTTTACTTTTACGTTTGAATACATAAAAAAGAGTGCTATATTAAGACATGGATTGAAGAAATGCTTTGTAGATTTCTTCTAATTCATGATCTTGTTTTAAAATCTCTTTGTTTCTATCATCTTTCATAAGGACATGCTCTAGTACAGCTACACGTTTCATTAGATATTCAAAAATTTCTTTATTAATATCTGGAAGTTTGTCGTGACTTAAAGGGTTAGTACATCTTCCTTTTTCAATTACACGTGCTGGTATTCCAACAGCAGTTGAATTATCGGGTACATCTTTTACAACAACTGAGTTTGCTCCAACTTTTGAGTTCTTACCAATTGTAATATTTCCTAATATTTTAGATCCTGCACCAATTACTGAACCTGAGCGAATAGTTGGATGGCGTTTACCATGTTGTAAGCTCACACCACCAAGTGTCACGCCTTGGTATATTAATACATCGTTTTCTATCTCAGAAGTTTCACCAATTACTACACCATTTCCATGATCTATAAAAACACGCCTACCAATAGTAGCCGCTGGATGAATATCCACATGAGTTAAAAATTGATTAATTCCCATAATAATTCTAGCAATTAATCTGAAATTCTTTTTATGAAGCCTGTTTGCTATACGGTATGAAACTATAGCCCATATTCCTGGATAGTTGAAAATTAATTCTATTTTTGAGTGAATTGCAGGATCATTATTATAGACAGAGTGAAAATCTTCTATTATCTGTCTAAATATAGAAATTTGTTTATTATCCATTATAGTTACCTCATATTTCTTACTCTGTAGCTCTCAAATAAGCATTTTGGTTCAAGTATGTTAAAAGTAGCGATAGTGTATCATCTTTATCTTCAATGTTCTTAGATTCAAAAATTTTCTTTTGAAAGTCTTGAAGTAGTGTTGATCTATCATATCCTATGTCATTTAATATATCAAGAACAGATGCGGCTTCAGTTAATTCTGAAATTTGATATCCATTGTCATTTATCTCGATAACAGCTTCAGTTGGTGCGCTAAATAGATTATGACGCATGGATAGTACCTCTTGGTATGCACCTACTAGAAAAAATGCTAAAAAATAGTCATCTTTTTCTAAATCAACATCGTGAAGATACAAAGGTGCATCATTATTAAACTCTATTTCACCATCGCTATCGCAAGTTATATCCCAAAGAGTAGCTGCTCTACTTGGCTTTTTATTTAGTTTATTTAATGGTACAATTGGAAACTTTTGCCCAAGACCCCAAAAATCTGGTAAGCTTTGAAAGATTGATGCATTTATTAAATATCTCTCTTGCATTCTATTTTGTAGTTTTTTAAGTTCTGGTGTTTGATTGTCTTGTACTAGTGTCAAACTTTTATTAATTATTTGGTGAACTAATATCTCTGCATTTGAACGATCTACTAGATCTATGTATCCTAAATCAAAAAGTGACAAAAGTGATTCTTTATGTTCTAGCGCGTCATGAAGATATTCAAGTGCAGTTTTTTCATTAATACTATTGTAAAGTGCCTGTAGTTCTTCTATTAAAGGAGGGTTTACTTCTTTTAAACGTAAATTTTTTTCATTATATTCATGTGTAAAAAGTTCAAGAACAGGAGCAATTAAAACTGCGTGACTAGCAGCAATGAAACGTCCAGATTCTGTAACAATATGTGGCTCTTTTACCCCTTTTGATTTTGCAATTGCGCCTAATACAAAAACAACATCGTTTGCAAATTCCATTAATGAGTAATTTTTATGAAGTCTGTTTTCGTGTTGTGCGTACTCAATTGCAAGACCACCACCAAGGTTTATAGCACTAAGTGAGCTAGCTCCCATCTGAATTAGTGAAGCATAAATATTTCCAGCCTCTCTGAGTGCTTTTTTCATTGGAGCAATATCACTAATTTGTGATCCTATATGAAAATGTAAAATTGTAAATTGTTTTATTAAATTATTTATTTTTAAAAGGTCTAGTGCCTCAATAAGCTCTGTAGCACTTAGTCCAAATTTAGAGTTAATACCACCGCTTTTTTCCCATATACCACTTCCAGCACTATGAAGACGAGTTCTAATTCCAATTTTAGGAGATATACTTGGAAATTTTTTACTTATTTCAATGATTGCATGAAGCTCTTCAAGTCCTTCAATTGTTAAAGTTATATCATGACCCAATTTAGCACATAGATAACCTAAGGCTATCATCTCTTTATCTTTAAAACCGTTTACCATTATAGGTGCACCAATTTTATTTAAAGATAGTGCTAGAGTCAGCTCAGCTTTACTACCAGCTTCAAGACCGTAGTTATATTGATCGCTCTGTTTTTGAAGAGCATTTAAAAATGATGGAAATTGATTCACTTTTAGAGGATATACAGCACTGAAGTTTCCACTGTAGCTATTTTCATTAATAGCTCTATTGAAACTTTTATACATAGTACTAACTTGTTTTTTAAGTATATGAGGGAATCTTAAAAGTACTGGACCTCTAATACCTTGAGTTTTTATGTCATTTGTTATCTCTAATAGTGAAGGTTTACTTTTATGATTAACTTTAAGTGATGAGCCTTCAATTACAAAGTTATTATCTGCCCAATATTCTAGTCCCCACATTTAATAGCAACTTTAACTAAAATTTTCAAAGAATTCATTTTTTTCTTTCATATCTTTAATCCAAATCTTTTTTTGGTTTAATTCATCGTTACCTATCACGGCACAATATCTGGCATTTAATTTATCTGCACTGTTTAGATGCTTTTTTAATGCTTTAGGTTTGTACTCAATATAACATTTAGCAGTTTTTCTTTTTTTAATACATTGCTCAAAAACTCTATTTACACAATTTTCGTCCAATGCACCAAAGTAGTAACCATCTCTATCTTCATCTTTTTTCTCTATTAGCTCTAAGAGTCTCTCTACTCCTATAGCAAAACCAACAGCAGGTGTACTTTTACCATCAAGCATTTCTACTAGAGTATCATAACGCCCACCACCAGCAATTGAACTTTGTGCTCCAATATCATGACTTACAAATTCAAAAGCAGTTTTTGTATAGTAGTCAAGACCTCTAACTAGGTGATTATCTATTTCAAATTCAACATTATGAGTTTTTAAAATATTATGTAATTCATTAAAATCATTTTTGCAACTATTACAGAGGTTGTCTAAAAGTTTTGGTGCATTAATTAAACTATTTTGGCAGTTTTCATTTTTACAATCAAGAACACGAATTGGATTTGTACCAATTCTCCTATGGCAATCTTCACAGAGTTTATCTTTGTTTATTTCTAAAAAAGAGACTAATCTCTTTTTATAAGGTGGCATACATTCTGAGCATCCAAGAGAGTTGATTTTAAGAGTTGTTTTAATATTGAAACTATTTAAAATCTCTTTTAGCATTAAAATTATATTAGCATCTTCATAAACGCTCTGTTCGCCAAATGATTCACATCCAAATTGGTGAAATTGACGAAGTCTGCCTTTTTGAGGTCTCTCATAACGAAACATTGCTCCATGGTAAAAAAATCTATGAATACCACCTTTTTTATCTAGTTTATTTTGTATAAACGCACGAACAATTCCAGCTGTTCCCTCAGGTCGAAGACAGACATCATTTTCACCTTTGTCAAAAAAGCGGTACATCTCTTTTCCTACTATATCGCTACTATCTCCGACACTCCTTTTAAAAAGAGAGGTTTCTTCAAGAATAGGTGATGAAACAAATTCAAAATCATATTTTATAGCAATACTTGATGCTTGTTCAATAAACTTGACAAACACCATATTTTGGGGTGGTAGCATATCATTCATACCACGTAAAGAGCGAATCATTTGACTTACCTTTTTATATTTGTGAAATTATAGTGTAATTATGTTAGAATTTCATAAATCTTAAGGAGCAAGAATGAAAAAAGTATTTCTATCATTAGCAACATCATCAGTTCTGTTGTTAGCACAAAGCAACTACAAGTATGAGGTTACACCAGTTATTGGTGCTAACATTGCACAAGATAAGTTAAATTTGGAAGACACCTTACTATATGGTGTTCAAGTTCAATCTAATGTTCATAAATATTTTGGATTAAAACCTCAAATCGCATTAGAAAGAGTTGAAAATGCTGAAAGCACAATAGCTGGTTTCCCAGAGGCAGATATTACAAGAGTAGCTTTAAATGGTGTTTATGATGATTTTAGTATGGATACTATTTTAAAGCCTTACTTATTAGGTGGTTTTGGTTATGAGGAGATGAATGGTAATAGATACAGTAATAATGATAGTATCTTTTTTAATATTGGCGCAGGCGTAAAGTACTATTTTGAAAATGGTATGAATTTAAACTTAATGGTAAAAGAGCTTTTTAAGTTTGATCATGGTGACAGAGAGTTTTCAGCAATGGCAGGTATTGGTATCCCATTTGGAGAGATAGCAAGAAAACCAGCTCCAGCTCCAGCTAAACCAGTTATAAAACATGAAGAACCAGCTCCAGTAGTTGCTGAGCCACCAGTTGTTAAATTTCTTGATGATGATAATGATGGAGTTGAGAACTCTGTTGATAAGTGTCCGACAACAAAAGCTGGATTGAAAGTTGATAAAAATGGTTGTGCAATTACAATTAAGATTGAAGCATTATTTATCTATGATACTTCAACAATTACGCCAGAAACTGATATGCAAAAAATATTAGATTTCGCAAAATTCTTAAATGAAAACAAAATGTATGGAACTATTATTAATGGGCATACTGATTCAGTTGGATCACTTAAGTATAATCAAAAACTTTCAGAAAGAAGAGCTATAGCTATTAAGAACATTTTAATTGAAAATGGTGTTGAAGCTAGCAGAATTAAAACTATTGGTTATGGTGAAGTTAAACCTATTGCAACAAATAAGACAAAAGAGGGTAGAGCTTTAAATCGTAGAATAGAAGCAAATTTAACCTATTAAGAGATACTCTCTCTTAATAAAGTTACCTAGAAACGTTGACCAATTGTAAATTCAAAGGCAGCGGTTCTATCGTTAGCCTCTTCTCCAATAGGTCGTGCAAATATTAATTGTATAGGACCCATTGGTGAGAACCATTCAGCAGCAACACCGTAGCCACCACGAGCAATTTCATCAAAACTATCTTCTCCGATAAATCCATAATCTACAAATAGAGCCATTCTAAGCTTTGCATCTGGAATCAGAGGGATACTTACTTCTGCACTATTTGAAAAGCTCATATTACCACCAGTCCTAGATCCATTTGTTGTTGGAGAAAGAGAGTATGTTTCATATCCACGAACTGATCCAATACCACCAGAGAAAAACTTTTCGTTAATAGGAACAAAACCTGTATCTTCGATATAGTTTAGGCTTGATTTATAGCGTAAAATAGCGTCAAAATTAATCCACTCATCTAAACCACGGTAGGCATTAAATTTTGATACACTTTTAATGTACTGCGCATTACCACCAACTCCTGCAAACTCCAAAGAACCGCTAATTGCATAACCCTCTCTAGGAATATAAAAATCATCGGTATTATCAAAAGATAGAGCAGTTGATATTGAACTTTTTTGATATGGTCTGTTATCATAAACAATATTATTATTATTGTTTGTAATAATACCACCAGTAATATTACTTAATTTTGAATCAACGTAATTGTAAGCTACAGAACCACTTAAAGAACGGTTAAATTTTCGTCCACCAGATATAGTTCCACCAAATTGAGCAACCGTAAAGTCAAATGAATCAAATTTATTATTGAAAATTCTAAAACTACCACTATATTTACTATCAAGTACACGAGGATTTGAGATAGAGAATTCTTGGCGTTTGTTAATTTGTGAGTTGTCAAATTGTAAACCAATATTGATACCACTACCAAAAATATTTCTATCAGATAGTGAAGCACTAATTAACAGTCCACCATAACTTCCGTAACCACCACCAACTTGTACACTACCAGTTGGTGCTTCTTTTACTTTTACAATTAAATCCATTTTATCATCGCTAACCCGACGCTCTTCTACTGAAGTATCTTCAAAATAACCAGTACGTCCTAGTGCATTACGTGAATCCTTTAAGTCTGTCATACTATAAAGGCTTCCAGGTACTAAGTACATCTCTCTACGAATTACACGGTCAAGTGTTCTGCTATTTCCTGAAATTATTACGTTGTTGATGTAGACTATCTCACCAGGATTTACAGAGTAGACAACAGTTACCTCACCAGTATCTTTATCTTTTTGGAGATCTGGATTGATTTGAGTAAACGCATAACCTTTATCTGCTACCGCAAACTTGATTTTTTCCATATCGCTTCTAAAGCTTTCAATGTCAAAGACCTCTCCAACTTTGAGTTTAAACTTTTTACGAACTTCTGAAAAATCAGTGATTCCATCTTTAGAAATATTTATTTGAATATCTTTAGTAGTGTATTTAGCACCTTCTGAAATGTTATATGAAATTTTTGCTCTATATCTATTGAAGTCTACGTCTACATAAGGTTTCTGTACATCAGCATCTAGGTAACCCTTTTTCATATATAGTTCACGGATACGTAGTGGATCATTTGAGAGTTCAGTTACTTTCATTTCACCATCATTTCTTCCAAATAACCAGCCTAAGAACTCCTCTTGTTTATTAACAGCCTCTTTTTCTAGTTCATCTCTATCAAAAGCTTCTGCACCATTAAATGTTACAGATTCAATGATAATTTTTTCACCCTTATTGACAATAAAACGGACTATCATACTACCATTGTCAAGTTTTTCTGTTTTTACTTCAACGATGGAATCTACAGTACCTTTTTCAGATATTGCTTCAAGAAGGCTAGATTTTGCACTTACAATACGTTTATAATCATACGTAGCACCCTTCTTAAGATTTAGTGCATCATAATATTTTTCTGTGTCACTCTCAGTCAGACCATCTATTACAACTTTTGAAATTAGAGGTTTTTCACTGAAATGGTATGTTAAAACACCATCTTGCTCCTCAACCCAAATATCCTCAAAATAGCCTTGATCATATAGTTTTTTAATTGAGGTATCTATTTTTTTCATATCAATCTCTTCACCTGTACTAAATCCAATTATCTCTTTTGCAATTGAGGGTGAGATGTGAATTAATGATTTAAAACGAATATCTTTTATTATTGTCGCATTTAAAAATGTAGCAGTTAACCCTAAGGCAATAAGCCATTTTTTCATTCTACGCCTTATTTTTTTTGTGATATATTATCTTAATAATCATTAAACTATAATATGCCTAAAGGAATTGTATGGTTGTAGGTATTGTTGGACTTGGACTAATGGGTGGTTCTATTGGTTTAGCATTTAAAGGAGTTTCAAATGTTTCAAAAGTATTAGGCTATGATCATGAACATACTCATGAAGAGGCATCTTTAAAGCTTGGATGTATTGATGAAATAGTTACGTTTGATACTATTTTAGAGTGTGATGTAATAATATTAGCGATTCCAGTAAATGCCATAGTTGAACTTTTTTCAAAATTAAAGTCAGTTAAGCCAGATACTGTAATTATTGACTTAGGGAGTACAAAAAAAACAATTGTAGATGCAATTCCAACCTCAATAAGAGAAAATTTCGTAGCTGCTCATCCAATGACAGGAACGGAAAAATTTGGTCCATATGCCGCAGTTGAGAAGTTATATGAAGATAAAGTTGTTGTTTTATGTGACATTGAACAAAGTGGTGAAATACAAAAGAGAAGAGCAATTGAGATATTTGAAGCAATAAAAATGAATATAGTCTATATGGATGCTTCAGAACACGACCTGCACGCTGCATTTATAAGTCATCTACCTCACGCTATTAGTTTTGCACTTGCTAATACGGTACTTTCGCAAGAAGATCCAAAGAGTATATTGAATCTTGCTGCTGGTGGGTTTAGAGATATGAGTCGTTTAGCAAAAAGCTCACCACATATGTGGGAAGCAATTTTTGATGAAAATCGTACAAATGTTTTAGAATCTATAGAACTTTTTGAGAGGGAACTTTTAACATTTAAAGAACATCTAAAAAATAGAGATTATACAAGCTTGCATTATAATATTAGACAAGCTGCATCATTACACGATATTCTTTAGCATCTCTTTTAATCTTTTTTTATCAATTTGTACATCACTTCCTCTGTACATTTTTGCCTCTAAGTCATTTACCATTTTAGCTATTTCAGGGTTAGATTCTACGTGAGGTAAAAGACGTACTAACGCATTTTTATTTCCACGATATTTAAAAGCTTTTTTATCCCTTTTTAAAAGCTTCCAAGGTTTTAAAATTATTAACGATGCAACTAAAAGACCAGCTAAAAATGCTAAAAAAAGTTCAAGTGGTGCAGTTTTATAAACTGTAATCTCTTTTGCAATTGGAGTCTCTTTTGCACTTTGTACATTTAATTTACTGCTTTGATTAGATTTTACTGCATTTACTTTTATTTTTATCTCTTTTGATGAAGCAGTTTTTATCTGTTTATCTTTTGGATCAAAATATTTTATTGAAATACTAGGAATTGTAAAATCATTTTCTGCAATAAGCGCTATTTTTTTCTCATAAATACCTTGATACTTGCCATTTCTAAGTTCATGTCTTATAACTGGTTCTTCTTCATATTGAGTTACACCATCAATATTTAGTTTATTCAATGTGATGTCTTCAACATTTGCGACACCCTTAATTAGTATAAGTAATGTTGTAGGCTCTTTTGCATTAAGTGTGGTTTTATCTACTTTTGTTGTAACTGTTAAATCTCCTACTAGACTTACTCCAGCAGGAAGTGGTTTTACATTAATGTTTAAATCATTCGAGATTAATTTTTTCCATTGAACTCCATTTGTGAAAAAACTTTGAAAAGATGTAGCTCTAGCAGTTGCTACGTTCATGCGAGCAGGAGATATATTCAAAGTACCATTCTTTTGTGCTGCATAAATATAACGAAGAGATATTATCTCTTCATCTCCTTGAACACCTTTTTGAACCTCTGACTGTTTTTTTACCCAAAAGTCAGTTGTTCCAGGCGGGGTATAGCGTGTGTCATGGATTTGTTTAAATTTATTTCTTCTAAACACCATGTCTACTGCAAAAGGTTCACCAACGTATACACTTTTTTTATCTGATACTATTTTTAAGTCATACTCCTTTGTTGTACCTGTTGGAACTGTATTTGAGACCTCTAATTTTATTCGTTCAGTCTGTTCTATTTTTCCGTTTATATTAAGAGAAATTGGTTCAATAATTATAGTTTCAAGTGGAGTAAATATATATTCATAACGTGTAATTTTACTATAGTTACCATTTATATTTTGAATTTGTGTACTTTGTGAACGACCCTCTACTCTATATTTTCCAATTGAAGAGATTGCAGGTGCTTGTACACCATCACCATCAATTGTAAGAATTAACCTTACAGAATCTCCTCTTTGAATTTGTGTTGCACTAAGAGTTGCTTTAACACCTGCTTGTGCAAGATTTATAAAAAGTGCTAAAAAAATTAATATTTTACCAAGGTTTTTCATTGATATCTCCTTTTGGTTTTTGAGTACTTTTCATCTCGTAAAGTCTTGTTTTTGCTCCACGTTTCTGTAACATTTTTTTCCATTTTTTCATTTCTAAATCAGATATTTCATTTGGATTTATTTTTTTGTCACTCTGCTCTATCTGTTTAGACTCTCTTGGTTTTTCTTCACTTTTTTTATTATCTTTATTCTTTGCTTTTTCTTCATCTTTTTTGGCATTATCTTTTTTTTCTTCATCTTTTTTGGATTTAGAATTTTGTTCTTTTTGCTCTTTAGACTTTTTATCTTCTTTTTTCTTGTTCTGCTCTTTACTTTTCTTTTTATCTTTTGAATTGCTATCTTTAGACTGTTTGTCTTTATCGCCTTCTTTATTATCTTTATTTTTATCAGATTTTTTATTTTTATCTGAATCTTTTTTGTCATCTCTTTTTTTGTTCTCTTTTTTATCTTTATTCTTCTTGTCCTGTAATGCTTTTTTAACAGCTTCAAGGTTCTCTTTTGTCTGTTTATCATCATTTATTTTGAGTGCATCTTCGTATGCTTTAATTGCTTTTTCTAAAGATTCCTTACTACCCTCTTTAGCATAAGCGTTTCCAAGGTTATGAAATTTTTTGTACATTAAATCTCTATTTTGACTATTTAATTTTTCATAAATTTGAGCAGCTTGTGAATATTTACCATTTTTATAAAGTGCATTAGCACGGTTATATGTTGCTTCTTCATTTTGAAAGTCATTGTAAAGAAAAGCACTTTTTTTGTACTCTTTTTTTTCATATGCAGTTTTTGCATCTTGTAGTTTTTGAAAATCAAGAATTTCAGCTTTACTCTGTGGTGTTACCATTATTAGTGCTAAAATTGTTACTATAGCGCGCTTTGGAAGTGAAGAAAAGGCAAGTAGTAGCACAAATATAGAAAGAGCAAGTGGAAAATAAAATAGTTCAGTGTACTGTTTAATCTCTTGCTCTTTTAGCGTCTGCTCGTGCGCACTACTTTCAATTCTACGAATTACCTCCTTTACATCAGCATCTGATGTAACACTATTCATATAGGCACCATTAGTTTTTAGAGCTAAATTTTTTACATTTTCATTCATATAACTAATTAGAATTTTTCCATTTTTATCTTTAATAAATTCTCCTGTTTTAACTTCAACTGGCATACCTTTAGTTGTTCCAGTTCCTATAATGAACATTGTAATTCCAGCTTTGCGTGCTAGTTCGATTTCTTCAGAAAAATCATTTTGGTCTCCACCATCTGTTAACAAAATAACAAACTTCTCTTTTGCTTTTTCTAAAATTAGTGAGCTTGAATCTATCATCTGTTTAAAGTTTGTACCCTGTTCAGTGATGCTTGTGGTATCTAGTCTATCAATTAAGAAACTAACCGCTTTTTTGTCAAAACTAAGAGGAGAAACAATGTATGAGCTATTTGCAAAAGCTATTACTCCAACTCTATTTTGTTTAGTGAGTGTCAACAGTTTTAGTGCTTTATTTTTTGCCCATTCTAGGCGGTTAGGGTAGAAATCACGTGCAAGCATTGAGCGTGAAATATCAAGTGCAACTACAATGTCAGTACCTTTTGCTTCTATTTTAATACTTCTCTCATCTGAAATTGGACGTGCAAGGGCAGTTATGATTAAGAGTAGTGCCAAGATAAAAAGATACACTCTTGATTTTGAACTTAGTGTTGCGTCTGTTGTTTGCATCTTTTTAAAAATTTCTGCATCAAAATATTTTTCTAATGTAAGTGAACCACTTTTTAAAATCCAAAACATAATTAACAGTGGTAGTAAAAGTAAAATAAAAAAGTCAGGATTTACAAAACTCATGCGCTACCCCTTTTTCGTCTTAAGATTATATAAAGTAAAAATGCAAAAAATGCGTAACCTAGTGGATATTGAAAGTAATACTCTTTAAATGTGTATCCATTATCTCTAATTTCAGATTTTTCAAGGCGGTCAATTTCTGCGTAAATCTTTTCTAATTGTGAACTCTCGTAAGCTTTGTAAAACTCTCCACCTGTCTCTTTAGCTAGTGCCATTAACATAGCTTCATCAAATTCACCGGCACCACCAATTCCTACGGTATAGAGTTTAATGTTCTGTTTTTTTAGAAGTTTAATTGCAACATCTGTTGGAATAGAACCAGCAGTATTTACACCATCTGTCAATAAAATAGCGAGTTTCGATTTTGCTTCAGCACTTTCAAAAAGGTTTGCAGTTTGTGCTAGTGAATCAAAAATTGCAGTGCGCTCACCAGCCATTGTAATATAGAGTCTATCTATTATTTTTGATAAAATATTTTTATCAAATGTTAGTGGTGCTGCTACAAATGAGTATTCTCCAAAAACAATTAAACCTATGTTGTCATTTTTTCTTTTTTTTACAAATTTAGAGACAATGTTTTTTACAACATCAAAACGGTTTAGGTTTACATTATTTCTATCAAATCCCCTAGATTTCATCGATGCACTTGTATCTAAAATAAGAGCGATATCATAACCACGTTTTGGAGTTATAGAGTGTTCATATTCGCTGTATGGTGATGAAAGTGCAATGAGTGCGGATATTATGGCACTATATTTTAAAAATACAAGAATGTAAGAGTTACCTCTAGTACTTGAGCTAAAAATTTTTAGATGAGGAAAATATAGAGATTGTTCGCGTATTTTACAAACTTTTGAACAGACTAAAAATAAGATTACAATAGTCCAAACTAGTGGATATTCATAATTTAAATTAGGCATTGATAGACTCTATATATAGATTATATAGTTCAATGGTTCGTTCATCAAGGGTTGGAACCTCCTTGCGATATTTAAATGGTTCTAATCTTTGTACTAAATTTTCAAATAGTTCAGGCGAGCTACTTTTTTCAAGTAATAGTTCACCATAATGAGTAATAGAGTATGCTGCCTCTTTTGAATTTTTAGTATCTATACTTTTTAGCTCCTCTAGTAGTATCTTTGGCTGATTTTTAGATTTTTTGAAAAAGCGTATTGCAAAAATTATAAGTGTAACTAAAATTATTATAGAAATTATAACTACACCACTAAAAAGCCAAATAGAGTTATCAGGGACATCAACAAGTGGTTTAATGTCATTAAGAGGGATGTCTGGATTCATGAACGTCCTCCAAAAAGTCTGCGTAGTTTTATATATGGGTCTTCATCAGTGTATGTTTTAATGAATCTAATCTGCTCTTTTCGCAGATATGAATAAAGCTCATGGTCATGCTCATGTACTTTTTTAGCATATGCTTTTACTGTTTGGTTGTTAAAATCACCCTCAAGAGTTGAGTTTGTTTGAACGTCCATTAAAGAAGCAAATCCAAAAGATGGCGGGTTTTCTTCTATTTTGTCTCTTACGATTATGCAAAGAAGTTCATGCTTTTTTGCTAATATTTTAAGTTTTGGAAGCTCAAAAAAATCTCCAACTAATACAAGTAAAGATTTGCGTTTAACTCTTTTCATAATTGTTGAAGTCAAAGTTTTAAAGTTACTCTCTTTACCAAGTGGGTTAAATTTTAAGATATCGTCTACACTCTTGTGTACTGCAAAAAGTTTTTTTGCAGGTCTTGTAAAAGAGTAAAATTTATCTGCAAAAATGTATGAAGAGAATAGGTCACCATTTCTAAGTGCTGAAAAAGAGACAATGGCAACAATCTCTGCAATTAACTCCTGTTTTAGTTTTTTTGAACCAAAATAGACACTTCCATTTAACATAGATGCTAAGATGACATTAATTTCACGCTCTTCACGAAAAACTTTTACGTAAGGTTTTTGAAGTTTAGCTGTGATATTCCAGTCTATTTTTTTAATGTCATCACCTGCTATATATTCGCGCAGTTCAATGAAATCGTAACCCTCACCATGAAATACAGATGGGTTATTACCAACTTTTTCACTAAAAACCTGTGATCTGGCCTTTAGAATTATTTTTCTTAGACGGCTCATGGCTATGGAATTGGTACAGCTTTTAAAACTTTCTCAATGATAGTATCACTAGTGATTCCCTCAGCCTCGGCTTCATAACTTAGAACTATTCTATGACGAAGAATCTCTTTTGCAATATATGCAACATCAACAGGAGATACAAAATCTTTCTCTCTTAAAAATGCCATAGCGCGTACAGCTTTGAACATGTCAATACTTGCTCGCGGACTAGCACCAAAATGTATATACTGTTTTATGTCACTAAGAGAGTAATTTTCAGGTTCACGTGTTGCATGAATTAACTCTACAATGTACTTTTCAACTTCCTCATCCATATGAACTGAGGCTACTGTTTTTTTAAGTTCATCTAACTCATTTGCATTTAGAACTGAGTGAATTTCAGCAGATGTTTTTCCAGAAATTCGTTTTGCAATCTCTAGCTCTTCTTCTTTTGTGTTGTAACCTACAACTAGTTTCATCATGAATCTATCTAGTTGAGCTTCAGGAAGTTGGTAGACTCCCTCTTGCTCAACTGGGTTTTGTGTAGCCATTACAAAAAATGGTTTCTCAATTGCAAATGTTTCATCACCAATTGTAACTTGTTGCTCTTGCATGACTTCAAGAAGTGCAGATTGAACTTTAGCAGGTGCACGGTTAATCTCATCTGCTAATAAAAGATTTGTAAAAACAGGTCCGTGCTTTATTCTAAACGAGTTATTTTTAGGGTCATAAATTTCAGCACCTAAAATATCACTAGGAAGTAAGTCTGGTGTAAATTGTGCACGTTTAAAGTTAAGGCCTAAACTTTTTGCTAGTGCATTAACTGTTGTGGTTTTTGCAAGTCCTGGAACACCTTCAATCAAGATGTGTCCATCACATAAAAGACCTATTAAAAGCCCATCAATCATGCGTTCTTGTCCAACTACAACTTTGTGAACCTCTGATTTAATTGCTTTGATTACGTTAATCATTAACAAGTTCCTTTTAGGAAAGATTATTGTAATGTTACATGTGCAAAGTAAATATTTATTTAATGTAAATTAAACCTTTTTAAAACAGATTCTAATTACAGAAGCTTCGCCTTGATGACCCTTGCCTTCATCTAAATTTGTAAGTTCTTTTACTAATTCTATAATCTCAATACTTTTATTCTTTAGTATAGATTTCATTGAGTCTAAGTCATAGAGTAAAGAGATATTTTTAGGACCCCCACTGCTAAAATTTAACTGTTCATGAGAGAAAAATTCACCAATGAAAATTCCATTAGGTAAAAGTGCATGAATGATTGATTTAAAGGTTTTAGAACGCAGAGGCTCTTCTAAATGTAGGTATGAGCAGACAATTGCATCAAATGAATTTTCTTTTGGATTCCAATCATTTAAATCTAATTGTTCTATTTTAATTTCGCAGTTATTAGCATTTGCTAACTCTTTAGCTTTTTGTAGACCTACATCTGAAGCATCAATAGCAGTAACATCAAAATTATTTTTAGCTAAAAATAGAGCATTACGTCCCTCTCCCTCACCTAAACAAAGAACACTCGTTTTTGGTTTTAGCAGTACTGATTTTTCAGCAATATATGTATTAGGTTTTGTTCCAAACAAGTAACCATTACGGCTAAATTTTTCATTCCACATTGTTTTCATAGGTTAATCCCTTTTTAGGTTTTTAATATACTTCTTTTATGTGAGCAATTCTAATAAGAGTTATAACTAAAATACCGTTCTTTTTTAAATAAACGATTTTATAATTTCTAGCTCGTTTTTTAAATTTGCCTTTGTGCTTGCCCTTAATTAGTTTATCAGCAGTAAAAATACCTTTTTTATGTCATCAATTCTTTTATCTGAAATCATTTCATCTAATGTGTCAAAATTAAGTGCTGACTGCTTTTTCAATGATATAAGTACGAGAACACTCTAACTCATGAGCATAAGAATCCAAGTCAGTCAGTAAAGTTTCGTCCATTCTTATATCTATATCTTGCTTCATAATGTACTTCCTTGTATCTACATTGTACTACTAATAGTAAAAATATATTAATGTTTAATTAGCAAGTTATATAGCTTTTCATAGGCTAATATCAAAAGTATAATATTATCTATGATAGTATGTAAAACTATTTTCAAAGATAAAATCCTTTCTCTGAATTAGTAAAGTTTTTATTAGCAATATTTTCTAAAAGTACAGTCGCGTATGAACTTTTTGGTAGGGTGAATTTAAGTTTAGCACTTTTTGTTTTTTCGTTATATGTAAAGTTCATTTCACTAGGGTAAATCCATGCTACTCTTCTACTTCCTTTTTCATGTAAGTGAATGTCATTAAACTTTTTCTCAATTTCGTAAGCTTCACCCATTGAATTCCAAACTTTTCTTCCAGGTAGAAGTCCTGTTGGTATAATTTTTCTATCATTGAAATTTTCTACTGTTTTTTTTAAATCTTTTGGAGTAAATAGTTTATTCTCCTTTAAGTTTAACATTACATCTCCACTTAAAAGTGTAAATATATTACCGCTTTTTCGACTTATTTTAACTCTTTCATGTAACCAATTGTTGAAAAAGTGACTTTGGTAAGCTGAAGCTAAAAATTTTCTAAGTTTATTATCTTTAATGAATGTGTCACCATAAACTACGCTTTTAGCCTTTTCAAAACTTGAACCATCTCTTCCAAATCTTTGGTAACCAAAATAGTTAGGCATTCCTGATTCTTCTATTGAGTTAAAAACTGTTTCGAAGTTTGTCTTATCTTCTGGTTTAAGATTTTTAATATTTAGAGTAAAACTGTTTCCTTGCAAATCACCAATGCTTAAAGGTTTTTGGTTTAGGTATGTTTTAATAATTTTAATGTTCTTATGACGGATATTTTTCAATGATTTTTCATGTTTTTTATGTATAGAGATATATTGCGTTGTGGTTGCATGTTTGTCTTTTAATCCAGCATATCCAAATTCAAAATTGTCTATTCTACTCATTTGACTTAGTGAATTAAGTAAATCCCATGTTGAGAGATTTTTTTTCTCAATATTGAGAATTAAAAAATTACCACGTCCACTAAACTTACTTTGAGATATCTCTTCAACTCTAAAGTCTTCAATGCTCTGTTTAAATGAAAAATTAATTGGTTGGTGTGTTTGTGTAAATATACGTTGCACTAATTTTTGCCTTTTTTTTAATATTTTTAAATTCCAATTTTTTTATCTCTATTCTATTTTCTATTGAAAAGTTCCATAATTTTTAAAAAAGTATATCCAAAATGTAAAGGAGCTTAAATTTGCAAAAATCCTAATGCTATCTTTTAGTAATAAAAAAAAGGTACTATGTGCAAAAGTTTAAAGAAGAATCATGTCATATATTAATTTGTCAGATTGTAGATTGTATTATGAACATAGTGGTTCTGGCGAGCCTGTAGTTTTTTTACATGGTTTAGGGGCTAGTACCCGTATGTGGGAGGATCATGCTAAGATATTATCGTTAAATTATAGTGTGATATTATTGGATATTAGAGCGCATGGACGCTCTAGTGCTGGTAATATGCCTTTGAGTATTGAGCAATTTAGTGATGATCTTTTTGAATTCTTTGAAGCCTTAGAACTCTGCTCAGTACATTTAGTCGGTTTTTCTTTAGGTGGAATGATTGCCTATCAATTTGCCGTAAAACACTCTAATTTATTATGTACATTAACTATTTCCAATTCAACACCTCACTTTATATTAACTAGTTGGCTAGATAAAATAGAATTTAATATTAGACTTTTAGTGCTTAAAATATTTGGTGTAAATGTAGTTGCCTTTTTGATGGCTAGAAACCTTTTTCCTAGAGTAACTCAAAATCACTTTAGAGAACGTTTGATTACACAAAGTAAAGATGTATCTCTTAGTTATTATATAAAAACTATTGAACATTTGGTTGGATGGAGTGTGGTTGATAAATTGTCATTAATTAGCACTCCTATACTACTTATAGAATCTGAGTTTGACTATTCAATTTTTTCTCATCAAGAGAAGTATGCAGAAAAGTTTGAAAATGCTACATATCTACGAATTAATGCCTCTAGGCACATGAGTCCATGGGACAGTAAAGATGAATTTATTGAGATAGTTTCTAAATATTTGCAAAAAAATAGCTGTAAATAATTAAAGTTGTTTTAGTTTAATAAGAGCTATATTATATTACTAAGTACTTTAAGAGTATCATTTTATATCTATTTTAGAGGTACTAATGAAAAATATAGAAGAGATAAATTTAGAAAATACAAATGTTTTAGAGCAACTTCAAGACTTAATTGAACAGACATATGTCATAGAACGAGAGTATGAAGAGTTAAAGAATTCTCATGATAGTGTCGAGAAACTAGTTGACTTATCACCTAATGCGCTCTGGATTTTAGAAGAGAATGGTGATATTTTTTTACAGAACTCAAAAGCTAGAGAGCTTTCTGAACTTTTAAATATTATCGATTTATCTTTGCAAGATAGTGAAATATCTTACGATAAATACTCATATATAGTAAAAGTTGGTCGTTATAGAGATAAAATTTTATTAAGTGTTACTGACAATACTGAGCAGAAAAATAGAGAACGTTTGGCTACTATGGGTCAGATGGCTGCACATCTTTCTCATGAAATTAGAAATCCTATAGGTTCTATATCTTTGCTTAGTTCAACGCTTCTAAAAAGAGTTGATGATAAGAATAAGCCAATTGTAGAAGAGATAAAAAAGTCAGTTTTTAGAATAGATAAAATAATAAAAGCTACTTTGATGTTTTCTAAAGGTATCGTTGCTAGAAAATCTACTTGTTCTTTATATCAATTATTAGATGAATTAAATAATTCTATTGCTTATTATAGCTATACTAAAGAGATAGAGTTTAAATTAGATTTGCCAAATATTAAGATATTTGCCGATTTTGACTTGCTGTCTATGATGCTTTCAAATTTTATTTTTAATGCTATTGATGCTATTGAAGAAGATGATGAAGATGAGGGTATCGTTGAACTTATCTATATTGAGGGTAAAAATCACCATATATTTAAAATTTATGATAGTGGTGTTCCTATACAGGATAAAGATATTTTATTTGAAGCATTTAAAAGTACAAAAGAGAAGGGTAATGGTTTAGGACTTGTTTTATCGCTACAAATTGCAAATGAACATGGTGGTAGTATTAAATTTTTAGATGAAGAGAGAAAAGGTTTTGAAATTAAATTAAAGAAAAAACTATAATTCTAATAGTATGACCTAGAAGGTTATAATGGACCTTTTTATTTAAGATTGAAAGTATAATAATAACTGTTTAACGACTTTAGATTATCTTACAAGTGAGTTCAAGAATATACTCAAAGATGTGATATAGACTGTATTGCAATAAGAACTAACTTCTAACTTTATGCTACTAATTATCGTCAAAATTATGTATTTAGTTATTCTTTTATATTTAATAAGAGTTAGTAATTAGGTTTATCGTTAATTAATAGTTTTGTAAAAAGCATAAGAGTAGTTTTAAAGTATCTTTTAAAAAGATAAATATGTGTTATACTAAATATTTCAAACAAGATATAGGAAATTATAATATGTCAATCAATAAAAAAGTGATACTGTTTTTTATCTTGCAACTGCTATTTTTTTCAGTAGCTATTTTTATTTTACAATACCTAATAGTTTATCCAAGTTTTAAGGAGTTAGAGAGAATTGAGGCTGATACAAATATTGAAAGAATTGAACATGCTATAGATAAGCATATTGTTCAAACTGATAATGTAGCTTCAAAGTGGGCATATGATTCTTTACTGCATGATACAATTGTAAAAAATGATAAAGATGAATTTGAAGCTCATTTTGCTGATGAGATTTTAGATATACGTGATGTTAATGTTGTTCAGGTTTATGACAATAATGGAAAATTACTTTTTTATAAAAATAGATCGATTGCATATGATAATGTTCCAAAACTATCTAGTATGTCTGCTGGAAGTCTATATTTGGATGAAAGATATCGTTCTAGTGAATCTAAAATTGTTAGTATCAGTGGTCTTTATATGGGTGGTACTTATCCTGTTTTTATCTCTATTCGTCCTATTGTTTATAAAAAAGATACAAAAAGTCCATATGGGACTTTGGTAATTGCTAGAAAATTAGATAGTGAACGTCTTATGGAGATTGAACATCAAGCTAGTGTTGTTTTTAAAATATATCCAGTTGATTATATGTCATCTGGCTTTAAAAATATTGCAAAAAAGATTATTCAAACTAAAAAACACTATTACAATGATGAGATAAAAGATTATCTTTTATCATATGAGTTAAGAGATGCTATTGATATTAAAAATAATTTATTGATTGAAGTAAAACAGAGTAGACATATTGTAAATAGTGGACTTTCAGCTATTAAAGTTGTTAGTATTGCGATTGCTATTTTTGGTATTATTGTTTTAATGACCTCTATGAAGATGATGCATTCAATGGTGGTTGCGCCAATCATGGGGCTTAGTCGTCATATGCATAAGTTAATGGAAAATGCACAAGATGTAGATACACATTTTCTTAATGATTTGAGTAGAACTGATGATGAAATAGGTCATTTAGCATCAGAATTTAAACAGATGCATGCAGTTTTGAAAAAAAAGAATGCTTCTGTTGAAGAGTTATTAGGACATACTGAGCAAACTAATGAAGAGTTAAATAGTATGGCAACTTTTGATCCAGTCACAAAAGTTCATAATCGTCGTTATTTTGATGAAGAGTTACATAAAGAGTGGCGTCGTTTGCGACGTTCATCTCTTCCTATGTCTTTAATGTTAATAGATATTGACTACTTTGATGCTTATAATAAATCATATGGTAAGAAGATTGCAGAGTATACGATGATGAATATAGCTCAGAATATACAATCTAAATTAAGACGCTCATCTGACATAATAGCTCGTTATGATAGTGATAGCTTTGCTATTATCTTACCAGAGACCTCAATTTCTAACGCAAAAAATGTTGCAAAAATGTTGTTAGAAGCTGTTGAAAATCTAAAAATAGATAATGGTCCATCAAAAGTTAGTCCATATGTAACTATTAGTATAGGTATGACTTCTGTTATTCCAGAAAAACATTTCTCGATAGATAAATTAATGGATGATGCTGCAAAAGCATTAGATGAAGCAAAAAGAACAGGTCGAAATAGATTTGCTATGACGGCGCAATATTAATATGTAGAAGATAAATTTTAAAAATTATTACATCATACAAGAAGAATATTAACTCAAAAATACTATACTACTATAATTTTTTCCTTGGAAAATGATATATAAGGATATTACTTAATGAAACAACCTAAAATGGTACTTGCTGGTTTTGTTGCAGCGTTAGCTTTAGCTACACAAGGGTCGCTTTTACTGGCAAAGAGTTCTAAAATTGATAATAATGAGACTTCAAGATTAGAAGCACTTACAAGATTTACGAAAGTTATTGGAATTGTTGAACGCTATTATGTTGATGATATAACAATAGAGCAGATTATTGAAAAATCTATGAATGGGCTTCTTACAAATTTAGATGCACATTCAAATTATTTGAATCAAAAGCATTTTGAAAGTCTAAAAATTGCGACAGATGGTGAGTTTGGTGGACTTGGAATTACAGTTGGCATTAAAAATGGTGCATTAACTGTGATTGCTCCAATTGAGGGGACTCCTGCTGATGAAGCTGGACTTGAAGCTTTAGATATTATATTGAAAATTAATAATCAATCATCATTGAATATGACAATTGATGAAGCTGTAAATATTATGCGTGGTAAACCTGGCACTAAAATTGAGCTTACTATTGTGCGTAAGGGTGAGAATAAACCTATAAAAGTAGAGATTATTCGTGATATCATTAAAATTGATTCTGTTTATGCAAAAACAGTTGGAGATGATATTTTATATCTTAGAATTACAAGTTTTGATAAAAAAGTTACATCAGAGCTTAAAAAGTATCTCAAAAAATATATTACAAGTAAAAATAAAAAAGGGATAATAATAGATTTACGTAACAATCCAGGTGGTTTGTTAGATCAAGCTGTAAATGTTGTAGATTTATTTGTTAAAGATGGTGTCATTGTTTCACAAAAGGGTAAAGATCAAAAAGAGCAAAAAGTCTATAAAGCAACAAGTGCAGATACATTTGCAAATGTTCCAATTGTGGTTTTAGTAAATGGCGGAAGTGCTAGTGCTAGTGAGATTGTTAGTGGTGCGTTGCAAGATCATGAGCGTGCTGTTATTGTTGGTGAGAAAAGTTTTGGTAAAGGTAGTGTTCAGGTGATTATGCCGATTGATGAGACTGATGCTATAAAGTTGACAATCGCAAGGTACTATTTACCAAATGGAAGAACTATTCAAGCTAAGGGTGTAACACCTGATATCATTGTAAAAAATGGTAGTATTAAGACTGATGATGAAGATGATTATAAAATAAAAGAGGCAGAACTTAAACAACATCTTGAAGAGGAGCTTGAAAAAGTTGATGGTAAAGTAATAAATAGTAAAAAAGCTAAGAAAAAAGATACTCTTAAAAAAGATAAAAAAGTTATAACTAAAGAGCAATTAAATGAGGACTTACAACTACGAAGTGGAGTAAATATTTTAAAAGCATTAATCATTACAAGTAAGAGGAGATAGATAATGGAAAAAGGAAAATTACTATACGAGGGAAAAGGTAAAAAACTTTTTTTTACAGATTATGAAGATTTATTAATAGCAGAGTTTAAAGATGATTTGACGGCATTTAACGCAGAGAAAAAGAGTTCAGAAGCTGGTAAGGGCAAATTAAATAATGCTATTAGCACAGAGCTGTTTAAATTACTTGAGAAAAATGGTGTAATTACCCATTTTGTAAAAAATATAAATGAAACAGATATGTTAGTTAATAAAGTTGATATTATACCTATTGAGGTTGTTGTAAGAAATATTGCAACTGGTTCACTAAGTAAGAGACTTGCAATTCCTGATGGAAAAGTTTTACCTTTTGTATTGGTTGAGTTTTACTATAAGGATGATAGTTTAGGCGATCCAATTATGAATGATGAACATGCATTAATGATGGGTTTAGTTGATTCACAAAGTGAGCTAGATACATTAAAAGATATTGGAAGAAAGGTGAATAAAATTTTATTACCATTTTTTGGTGAGCGGGGTTTAAAACTTGTAGATTTTAAGTTGGAATTTGGAAAAGATAAACATGGAAAAATCATCTTAAGTGATGAAATTAGTCCAGATAGTTGTCGTTTTTGGGATAAAAATACAAATGAGAAATTAGATAAGGATAGATTTCGTCAAGATTTAGGCGGTGTAAAAGTGGCTTATGAAGAGGTTCTTAATAGAATTTTAGGGAGTGATAAGTGAGAGCAGTTATAAATGTATATTTAAAAAATGGTGTATTAGATTCACAAGGAAAAGCTGTCCATCACTCGTTGAACTCTTTGGGGTTTGAACAAGTTAGTGATGTCAAGATTGGAAGACAAATTGTTTTAAAACTTGATTCTTCTGATTTAGAATCTGCACAAAAAGAGGTAACTCAGATGTGTGAAGCATTATTGGCTAACACTGTAATTGAAGAGTATGAAGTAAAGATTGAAGCGTGAAAGTAGCAATTTTACAATTTCCTGGAACTAATTGTGAATATGATACTCAATATGCTTTTGAAAAATTAGGTCATGAGGTTGAATTAGTTTGGCACAAAGCTCACAATATTGATAAGAATATAGATTTAGTTGTTATTCCTGGTGGTTTTAGTTATGGTGATTATTTGCGTAGTGGAGCAATTGCTAGTTTTTCTCCAATTATGAACTCTGTAAAGTTATATGCAAGTAATGGTGGTAAAGTACTTGGTATTTGTAATGGTTTTCAAATTTTAGTCGAGAGTCATCTACTTCCTGGTGCTATGAAACATAATGATAATCAACATTTTATTAGTAAGCATCACCATTTAAAAGTAGTAAATAGTAATAACTCTTTTTTAAATGGCTTAAATGATGGAGATATTGTAAATATTCCTATTGCTCACGCTGAGGGTAACTACTATATTGATGATGATGGACTCGTAGCTTTATATGAAAACAGTCAAGTTTTACTTAGTTATTGTGATGAGAATGGACATATTTTAAATCCAAATGGTTCTGTTGATGCAATAGCTGGTATATGTAATAAAGAAAAAAATGTTTTTGGACTTATGCCTCATCCAGAACGTGCAATTGAAACAATTTTAGGCTCAGATGAGGGTGCAAAAATGCTTAAGGGCTTTACATCAGATTCTTTCTAGTCCTTGCTACTCTAATTAGCTTTGTATCAAGTGATTCAAAGCTTCTATATTTAACGTATCATAACTTTCCTAATAGAATTTACTCAAATCAAGTCTTTCCAATTACTATAAAAGCTGTTGCTGCTAAAGAGCAGTTTCAAGATATTTATTATAAGTTACAAGGAGAGCGTGGTATTGAGATATTAAGTCATAAAAATTCTCGTATAAAGAGAGATATTACATATTATGAAACTTTTTATTTTCAAGCTATTGAAAAGGATGTTAGAACACCAGATATTTTAGCATCTTTAGTTTTTGAAAATTATAGCGGGGCAATGCAACAGATACTCGCTGGTAAAAGAATAGAGACTCTGAACTTGCATCCAGATGAGAGTTATTGTGGTGTTTTAGCAAACTATATGAAAATTACTGAGTATAAGACTACACGATATGATGGAAATAATAATATAGTAATTTTTAGCATTAAGGCAAAAATGGCCAATTTAAATAATTTTGTTCTAAAAAATAGTTATAAACAGGGAATTGAGACAATTAGTAGCAAATTACCAGAAAGTGTTGCAACATTTTATGCAATAATCCCATCTTTTATGCAGAATTTAAAATTTACATATTTTAATTTAGAGAGTGAAAAATTTGAAAAACTTCTTATACCAATTATTGTTAGCGATGATTCAGTAGTAACACAAACTGATCTTAATCCTTATGAGACTAGTAACACTTCATTTAAAGTTACTATTTTTGCTTTTTTCGCATTTTTATTTCTATTACTATTTAAATTTAGAAAGAAGAAAAAATATCTATTCTTAGCCACTGTATCTGTTGGTGCTATTATTTATTTATATATGCCAATTGGAAAAGTTTGTGTTCGTAGTGGTAGTGAGATATATCTTCTTCCGATGCGTAACGGTACAGTTTTTAGAACAACTAAAACAAAACAAGAGTTTGACAAAATAAAACGTTTAGATGATTTTGTGAAAGTAAGATTAGAAAATGAAAAAATTGGATGGATACGTTATGAAAATATATGCTCGAATTAGTTTTATTTATGCAGTAAGTGTATTTTTTATAATAATGACATTTTTTATAGCTTTTGTATCTTTTGGAAAAGCACTTGTAGGAGCTAGAAAATTAACATCTCGTATAATTTTGTTTTTTTTAGGAATTAGAGTAAAGGTAGTGGGACAAGCAAATCCAAATGCAAAGATGTTTGTAATTAATCATCAAAGTCTTATAGATATTATGGTAACTGAAATGATTGTTCCTAATGTTGATTTTGCTTGGGTTGCTAAAAAAGAGCTTTTTGAGATGCCATTTTTTGGGTTATCTTTACGAAAAACTAACATGATAAGTCTCGATAGAGAAGATAGACGGGGTATCATTTCACTACTCAAAGAATCAAAAAAAAGAGTTGATGATGGACGTGTTATCTCTATTTTTCCAGAGGGTACACGTAGTAAAAGGAAAAAAATCTTACCATTTAAAAAAGGTGCTAAAATTATCGCCGACAAATATGCACTTAGAGTTCAGCCTCTTTTGTTAGTTAATTGTGGTAATTTATTTGATACTGGAAAGTATGAGCATAGAGTAGGCGAGGTTAAAGCAATTTTCCTAGAGCCAATTGAAGCCATAAGCGAAGAGGCATGGTTAGATAATTTGCGAATAAAAATGCAGGAGATATATAATGATGAGCTTAAGCACAATACTAGCTATAGGTAGTGGTGGGTTTATTGGTGCAGTTTTACGTGCATATATAAATGGATTATTACCAAGGACAGTAGCTGAAGTTCCAATAGGTACGCTTAGTGTAAATTTGCTTGGAAGTTTTATGTTAGGTGCGCTTTTTGCACTTTTTGCTGTGACAACGATTTTTAATGTACATACAAGATCATTTTTATCAACTGGGATGATGGGTGCGCTTACTACATATTCAACATTTGCATATGAAAGTTTCTTACTTATTCAAGGTGGTAGTTTTGGATACGCTATTTTGAATATGTCATTAAATCTTTTTGGAACTATTCTTTTTGCAGGAATTGGTTATAAATTGGTTAATGTTTTTTACTGATGTTTACTTATTAATAGAACAGCTACTTATTTAGGAATTACGTTGACACTTAAAGAGTTAGGACATGAGATAAAACTGCTGCGAAAAGAGAAAAACTGGTCTCAAGATGATATGGAAGAGTATTCTTACATCACAAAGCGAACTATCTCTAAAATGGATTCTATAATATTTGTTGTGTGAATTATCTTTCTAATCTCAGCTGGATATTTGAAAATACTGGGAGATTGTCCCATTTATTATTCCCCTTTTAGGAGAGTTTTCTTTAAATAGTAATTAAGTCAAACTTTTTGGATAATATAAGTATTAACTTTGATTGGCTTACATTCTAGTAATTTTATAACTTTTTTATATATAAGAGGTTAGTATACTAGACTAAGTTTAAATTACAGAGGTAACTCAGATGTTTAAAAATATTACTATAAAATCAAAATTGACTTTAGTATTAATCTTGACAATAGGTTGGGGAGTGTTTGCTAGTGTTGGCACATTCATAGATTTACGTAATGATGACATTGCATTAGATAGATTAAAAAAGGTAACAGAACTTTCAGTAAAGATTAGTCAACTTCTACATGAGACACAAAGAGAGCGTGGAATGAGTGCTGGTTATTTAGGTTCAAATGGTAAAAAATTTAAAGAGAAACTTCCAAATCAGTATCAGGCGGTTAATGAAAAACTAAAAGCCTACAATGAACATGTAGAGAGTCTTGATTTAGATTCTTACATGGATAAACTTTCGTTTTTAGTAAAAGAGGTAAATAATAAATTTGCATCTTTAAGTGATATACGTTCAAAAGTTAGTGAAATGAAGATTAGTGTGAAAGATGAAGTTAGTTACTATAGTGGAATTAATACGCTTTTGCTTGATATTGCAGCACTTACGGCTCATATGAGTACTTATGATGAACTTACTAAAGCTTTGACAGCATATAGTAATTTTCTAAAATCAAAAGAGCGTGCAGGTATTGAGCGCGCTGTTCTTGCAAATACTTTTGCTGCGAATGCTTTTGGTTCAGGGATGTATGTAAAACTTATTAATTTAATTAGTGAACAAAATTGTTATGATGATTCTTTTCTTGCAATTGCAGATAATAAAGCTATTGGAAGTTATAAAGATAAGATGAATAACACCTCTGTGAAAGAGGTTTTAAATATGCGTGAAATTGCACTTAATAAAGCTAGTGAGGGGAATTTTGGAGTTAATCCTGTCCTTTGGTTTGATACAATTACTAATAAAATTAATCTTTTAAAACAGATAGATGACGCTTTAGCAAATGATGTACTCTCTAAAATGAACTCTATTCATAATGCCTCAAATAAGGAGGCATGGTTAAATATCGCTTTTAGTATGGGTTTTGCGCTTATTGTATCTGGAATTTTACTTTTAGTATCTCGTGGAATTGTTAATTCAATTGTTGAGAGTAAAAATCAAATCTCAAATCTTTCTGAAAATAAAGATTTGACTAAGGAAATTTATGCAAAGAATAGAGATGAAATTGGAAGTATTGCTGGATCTTTAAATATTTTGGTATCATCTTTTAAATCAGTCATGACTGAGGCATTACTTGTTTCAAAGGATACAAAGAGTGTTGCTGCAAAACTTGATGATACAGCATCTGTGTTAGAAGGTGATGCAAATGTAATGAATAAGAGTGTTGAAGTAATTAATGCGCTTGTTAGTGATGTTGGTAATAATTTAGATCAAACTGAAGAGTTGGCGGTTTCAAATACTGAAGATTTAATAGATGCTCAAAATGTACTTAAACACTTTGTTGATAATTTAACTTCAGTTATTGTTATGATAGAAGAGGGTAATGTTCATCAAGAAGAGCTTTCTAATAAAGTTATTTCATTATCTGATCAAGCTAGTGATATTCAAAATGTTTTAACAATTATTGGAGATATCGCTGAGCAGACAAACCTACTTGCACTCAATGCAGCAATTGAAGCTGCGCGTGCTGGTGAACATGGACGTGGTTTTGCTGTTGTAGCAGATGAGGTACGTAAGTTAGCAGAAAGAACACAAAAATCTTTAGCTGAAATTAGTGCCACAACAAATATTATCACTCAAAACATTACAGATATTACAGTAGATTCAGAGCATAATGCAAAAGATAATAAGAAAATAGCAGATAATGCAAGCATACTCTCATCTGAAGCAGAAAAAACTATAGAGAAACTTATGAATACTGTAGAATCTGCGAAAACATTAGTAAACAAAAATACCTATATTGCAACTAGAACAAAAGCTCTTATGGGAGAGATGGATTCAGTTGTTGCAATTGCTGAAACTAATACAAAACTTTCTGTCTCAATTAATGACACAGCAACTGAACTCGCTAGTAAAGCAGATAAGTTAAATTCACACTTAAATGTATTTAAAGTATAAATGAAAAAAAGCCATAAGGAGCTATTGGAGTATACTAAGGATTTGACGCTCCTTGTGGTTGATGATTCTATTTCAACATGTGCAATGTACAAAATTGCATTTTCAAAACTTTTTGAAAATGTTATAGAAGCTTATGATGGTAATGAGGGTTATGAGGTTTTTATAAATAATAAAGTTGATTTGATTTTAACTGACCATATGATGCCAAATTTAAGTGGTATAGATATGACGAAAAAAATACGTAAGATAAGTCCAGATATTCCAATTATTTTAGTTACAGCAACAAAAGATTTAACAGATTTAGTAGATGCTATAAATTTAAGAATTAATAGTTTTATTTCTAAACCAATAGACATGGATAAAGTTCATGATGCGATAGCCACTTCAATTCAAAGTGTTATAATAAAACAGTTAGAGAGTAAAGCTAAAAATCAAGAGTTTGAACTTTTACAGTATCGTGAAAAATATAATAAAACTCAGCACGATGCGGCATTTGCTAAAGAGTTACACCTTATAGGTGATGATTTATATAGTAAATATATAGTGAATAATAATGATGATATTTTGTTTTTTAGTACTTACTATAGACCACTAGATACATTAAGTGGTGATATATACTCTATTAGAGAGGTATTAGATAGTAAAGTTTTTATGTTTATTATTGATGCTATGGGAAAGGGTGTTTCTGCTTCTGTGACTACTGTCTTGTCAATTGCTTTTATTAATCATATGGTTAATCGTGCTGGTTCTGACTTTACAATTGAGAGAGCTATAAAAGATTATGTAGAATTTATTCATAAGAAGATTTTAGATGAAGAGATAGTCTCTGCTATGTTTATGTTTATAGATGTTAAAACTAATAAAATGAAACTTGCCCGCTTTTCAATGCCTCCTGTTTTGTCTATAGATAAAGATGGTAATATGCATCGTCTTGGAAAAAGTTCGCTTCCTATTACTTCCTATTATAATGAGTATATTATTGAAGAGATAGATATATCATCATATGAAAGAATGCTATTTTTTAGTGATGGTCTTATTGAAAGTAGCGTGGGTGATAATAATCTCTATAATGAGTATATTGAAGAAGACTTTAGAAATTCAAAGTGCAAAAATGACTTTGTAGAACTTGTCAATAGTCGTGTAAAAAATCCTGATGATGATATAACTTTAATATTTTTTCAAAGATTCAATAAGTCAACACCTAAAAAAGAGTTTAAATTTTATACAAAAATGCAGGAGCTTGAAAGAGCAAATGAGGAGCTGTCAAAATATTTAGGTGAAATTAATCTTAGTGAAGATATTAGCGCTTCAATTGAACAGGCATTTTCAGAACTTATTATGAATGCTTATGAACATGGAAACATTGGCATTACACTTAGTGAAAAAAATTTTTTATTAGAGTCTGATGAATATTATAATTTCTTATTGCAAAAAGAATTAAACTGTGATAAAATAATCGATGTAAAGTTTTATTTGACAATTGTTGATAATACAGAACGTTTAATAATTCAAATTTCTGACGAAGGCGATGGATTTGATACAGAAAGTCTTAGAAGTCATCTAGTAAATGGTACGGCTTTTAATGGTAGGGGTATACTAATGTCTAAAATGGCAGTTAATGGGGTGTTTTATAGTCCTAAGGGTAACGAAGTTATTATTATTCATCATTTAGAAAAATAGGGAGAGAGATATATGGAAATATCAGCAAATGGAACATCGGTTACGATTGAGGGAAATATAAAAACAATAGGTGATTATAACTCTATTAGATCTACTATTCAAGGTATTGTAGATGGTGGAAATACAAATATTTCACTTAGTATACTAAACTCTATTTCACTTACTTCTTCTATTATTGGTTATTTATTGAAGTTGGTTAAGAAAGATGGTGTTAGAATTAGTACAAAAATTGGTGATAATCGTCTACATGAACTTTTAAGTGAACTTAACTTAATTGAAGCTTTTAATGTTCAGAAAGTTTAATGGTGGTATCGCTAAACCAATTGGCTAAATCTAGGTCGTGAGTAATTAGTAGCATTCCGATTCCGCGCTCTAATTGTTTTACTAATAGTTTCATAACTTCTAGTTGAGTAATATTATCTAGTGCAGAGGTTGGTTCATCAAGAAGTAATAGTTTTGGACGCATTAAAAGTGCGCGCAGTATTGAGCAGCGCTGTAGCTGTCCTCCTGAAAGCTCATATGGTTTTTTCTTAAGTAACTTATAATCTAATTGTAACTGCTCTAAATATTCATTTATACCATCTAGTTTTGCTACATCTTTAATTTGGTTAATTATTGAATAGCTGTGGTGAAATGAGCTATATGGATCTTGAAAAACTTGTGAATATAGTTCTCGTTCAACTCTACCACTAAGTGGCATTAAGTTTTCTGAGATTATCTCAAAGAGTGTACTTTTACCAGAACCACTAGCTCCTACAATAGAAATAGCCTCTCCACCATTTAGTGTTAGTGAGAAGTTTTTATACAGAAGTGGACTCTCTTTATATCCAAAGCTCAGCCCATCAATTTTAAGAACCACTATTTTTTTTGTCTACATCTGAGAGTATTACATCGCCTTTAGCCCAGTTATCACGACTAATTTCGTCAAAAACAATATAACAGCTAGGTTTTGGTTTACCTAATATATTTTCCATAGTAGTACTAATCTCGTCTGAAATTTGACGTTTCTGTTCTATTGTCATAGAACCTGCTACTTTTACATTTATAAATGGCATTGCTGTATCCTTTATTTTCTAATTTGTCCATCACCGCGAATGATGAATTTATATGTTGTTAACTCATTAATACCCATAGGTCCTCTAGCATGAAGTTTATTTGTGCTAATTCCAACTTCAGCTCCAAAACCAAAAACTCCACCATCAGTGAAACGAGTAGAAGCATTTACATAAACAGTCGCCGAATCTACTTCATTTAAAAATCTTTGAGCTATTGAGTAATTTTCTGTAATAATTGCTTCAGAGTGCCCTGAACCAAACTTAGAGATGTGGTTTATAGCTTCATGGACACCATTTACAACTTTAATATTTAAAATATTTGCTAAATATTCAGTATTAAACTCATCTTCACCTGCTTTATCATCAACTGTAATTATTCCAGCTGTAATATCACACCCTTTAAGTTCAGTATGTGCGGCATCAAATGCAATTTTTAGTTTTGGTAAAATATCTTCAGCTATAGCGTAATCTACAAGTAGAGTTTCCATTGAATTACAAACACCAGGACGTTGAACTTTTGCGTTTAGTGCAATTTTAATAGCCTTTTCTTCATCTGCTTTTGCATCTATATATGTGTGGCATAATCCTTTATCATGTTTTATGACAGGTACTGTAGCATTTGCATTAACATATTTAATAAGACCAGAACCACCACGTGGTATTATTAAATCTATATATTTGTCTTGTTTAATGAGCTTAGCAACACCCTCGCGAGTAGAATCTGGAAGTAGTGATATAGCCTCTTTTTCAATACCATTTTCTGCTAGCACATTTTGCATAATAGAGGCTATTATTGTATTACTCTCTTGTGCCTCTTTTCCACCTTTTAGAACACAACCATTTCCACTTTTGAAACATAGTGCTGCTGTATCTGAGGTCACATTTGGACGAGATTCATAAATTATGCCAATTACACCAATTGGTACACTTATTTTACTAATTTGTAAACCATCTTTATTTACCCAACCATCTAAAATTCGTCCAACTGGATCTACTAAAGAGGCAATTTGGCGAAGTGAATCTGCCATTGCTTTAATCCTATTTTCATCTAAAAGAAGCCTGTCTAGCATTGCACTGTCTATATTGTTCTCTTTTGCATACTTATAGTCAATACTATTTTTTTCAATTATCTCAGCTGTATTAACTTCAAGAGCATCAGCCATTTTTTCTAATAGTAAATTTTTTGTTTTAGTATCAATAGTACTTAGTTTTCTACTAGCACTTTTTACATTTTCTAAAAATTTTTGCATATTTTGTTTCCTTTAAACCTTATAAAAGACTTTTGTAGTTTTTGAATAAGTCTTTTAAAGTTTAGATTATATCTAAAGTTTTGCTTTCTAAGAAAAATTCTCTCTCTTTTAATTGAAGAAAAATATTTATATTTGTTTAACTATATTTTAAATAGAATATATCAAAGGCTCAATATGAAGTTAATTAGTTTATTAATATTATTTGTAGTTTTTCTATTTTCAGATGATTCTATTGTAAAAATAGGTGTTTTAGTAAAAAGAGGTATTGACACAACTTTTAATAGATGGAATGAAACTGCAAAATATCTTACAAAAAAAATAGAGAATAGAACGTTTAAGATTGTTCCTATTAGTTTTGATAATATAGTAAAAGTTGTCAAAAATAAAGAAATTGATTTTATCTTAGCAAATTCAGGATTTTATGTGGAACTTGAGTATATGTACGGTGTTCAGCGTATTACAACTCTAATTAATAGGCCTATTACTGGAGTGTCACAAAAAGAGTTTGGTGGTGTAATTTTTTCTCATATTGATAATGCAAAACGTTTTATTAGATTAGAAGATATAAAAGGGTCTAATTTTTTAGCAGTAAATGAAAAATCATTTGGAGGTTGGCAGGTTGCATGGAGGGAGTTAGCAGAAAGTGGTATAGATAGAAATATAGATTTAGCTTCATTAAAATTTAAAGAGACACATGATAGTGTTGTTTACTCAATTATAAATCATGAAGGAGATGTTGGAACTGTTAGAACTGATATTTTAGAGAGAATGGCAATTGAGGATAAAATAGATTTAAGTAAAATTCATATTATCAATTTAAAAGAGTATACTGATTTTCCATTCTTAGTATCTACTAGATTATATCCAGAGTGGCCTTTTGCAAAATTGAAACATATATCAGATAAGCTATCAAAACAGGTTGCAATTGCCCTAATGCAGATGCAGGCTAACGATTTTGCTGCCATTAATGCAAGTATTTATGGTTGGGCGACACCACTTAATTATGAGCAGGTGCATAGCTGTTTTAAATTTTTAAAAATATCACCATATTATCAGGATATAAAATTTTTAGATGTTATTTATAAATATCTGTATTGGATTCTTTTCTATTTTTTATTAGCTTTAATTGCTATTGGAATGTTTATATATCAGTTTCGTTTAACAAAACATTTAAGAAAAACACAAGATGAATTGGTACAGACTGAAAAGATAGCATCGTTAGGGCGCTTGGTAGCTGGTGTTTCTCATGAAATAAATACTCCAATTGGTATTAGTGTCACAGCAGCCTCTTATCTATCCACAGAAGCTAAGAAACTTGAGATGGAGCATAAAGATGAAACACTTACAAAAGACTCTTTTGAAGCTTTTATTGATGTATCAATTAAGAGTAGTGAATATATTTTGACTAATTTAGAGCGAGTTGCAAAATTAATACAAAATTTCAAACAGATTTCTATAGATCAAAGTAGTAATGATGTAAGAGAATTTAATTTAAAAGAGCATTTAGATGGCATTATAACTAGTTTACACTCAACTATTAATGGTACTTTACATGTAATAGATGTTGTATGCTCTAAAAATTTACGCATACACTCTAATCCTAGTGTCTTTTATCAGATATTTAATAACCTTATATTAAATTCATTTATACATGGATTTGAGAATAAAGAGATTGGTCATATAACGATAACTATCGATGATTCCAATAATTATCTGAGTATTATTTATAAGGATGATGGTAAAGGAGTACCTGAAAAAGATTTAGAAAAAATATTTGATCCATTTTTTACTACTAAGAGAACAATAGGAGGAAGTGGACTTGGTACTCATATAGTTTATAATTTAATAACTCAAAAACTTAAAGGGAGTATTAAAATTAATTCAAAAAATAATATGGGATTGACTTATAACATGATTTTTAAAGGGATTTTGTATGTTTAAGATTAATTTTATACAAAAATGAGATAGACAAACTCTAATACATGAAGATTATAAAAATAAAATTTACCTACATTTTAACTGCTATAATATACTTTTAAAAGGATATTACATGGATGGTTCACTTATCTCGTTATTTGAAAATAAAGAGATTGATATGACAATAATAACTAATATTTATAAAAAAAATAACCATTTAATATATTGGCTTGGGATTGATGAAGAGACAGCTTTTAGATGTAATGTATATCTTATAAAAGATAACGATGAATATATTCTTGTAGATCCAGGTAGCAGAAGTTATTTTGAGCAGATAAAAAATAGGGTATCAGAGATAGTCAATCCTGCTTATATTCATTCAATTATTGTATGTCATCAAGACCCTGATGTTGCTGCATCAATTGTTGATTGGCTTGATTTTAATCCAAATATATCGATTATATCATCTGTTAGAACAAATGTTTTGCTTCTTCATTATGGAAAGTCTGATTATAAGTTTATAGACATTGCTGAGCATAAAACATTTACCTTTAAAAGTGGTAATACTTTAAAGTTTATTGAGGCACCTTTTTTACACTTTGCAGGTGCTTTTACAACATATGATGAAGTCTCTAATTTTTTGTTCTCAGGAGATATTTTTGCTGCTCTTGATATAGAATGGGAGTTAATTGTTTCAGATTTTAATGAGCATATTACCAATATGGACCTTTTTCATATTGATTATATGGCATCGAATAAGGCTACATATGGATATGCACAAAAGATAAAACATCTTCCAATTAGTGCAATACTCCCTCAACATGGTTCTATAATAAATTCAAATTTTGTTAATGACGCTATCAATTATCTTGAAAATTTACAGTGTGGATTAGATTTACTTTATAATGATATTAAATAGAGATTAGTATGAATAAAATAGAACTTGAAGCTCAAAACAAAAAATTAATAAGAACAAATAAAGCATTAAAACAAGCTTTACAACAAGATAGTCTGTTACGTCATAAGTATGATGAAGCACTAAAAGAGTTAAAGAAAAAAGATGAGGAGTTAATAGAATTAAACATTTCATTAGAGAAGAAAATAAAACAAAAAACAAAAAATCTAAAAGATGCTCTTAAGCATGAAAGTCGAATGAAAAATATTCTTGAGATGATTACAGATGTGAATGAATCTCTTGTTGGAGTATTAAATGTAGATACAATTGTTAAACAGAGCATAAAAAAAATATGTAAAGTAGATGAGTATGAGTTTTGTTGGTTAGGTTTTCCATCTGATGATGGGTTAGAAATTATATTAAATACAGAAAATCAACAGATAAATTATGTACCTAATCTTGATGCACTTGATGAATGTAATAAAAACAGTGATTGCAGGGATAATGATTTATTTCAACCTATATTTGAAGTATTAAAGGCAGATAAGACAGTTATTTCTGCATTTACTGATGATATTAAGCAAAGTCAGATAAGAATAAAAAATTATGTAGAGCTTAATACTTCTATACATATTCCTTTAACTGAAAATAATAGAAGTACTCCATTTGCAGTTTTATCTGTTTACAGTAGTAACAATGAGTTTAATCGTGAAGAGATTAAATTATTAGAAAATTTATGTTCTGATATATCTTTTGCAATTAATATAAGTAATCATAGAAATAGTATGGAAAAGTTAGAAGATGAGAGAATTTCAAATTATGAAGAGACTATATTAGCTTTTGTAAATATGATTGAACAAAGAGATTCTTACACAGCAGGACATACTTTAAGGGTTGCAGAGTACAGTTCAAAAATTGCAAAAGAGATGAAGATTGAACATGTACAGATTAAGAAACTAGAAAAAGCATCTATCTTACATGATATTGGGAAAATTGTGACACCAGATTCTATTTTATTAAAACCTGGTGCTCTAACACTGTTGGAATATGACTTAATTAAACAGCATGCACTATCTGGTTATAAGATGCTTTCTCAAATTGCTATGTATGAAGATTTAGCACAGATAATAAAACAACATCATGAGCGCTATGATGGAAGTGGTTATCCAGATGGGCTTAAGGGTGAAGAGATAAATATTTTAGCCTATATAATGGGACTAGCAGATACTTTTGATGCAATGACTACAAATAGAATTTATAAACATAGGGAGAGTGTTGAAGATGCACTTATTGAGATTAAATCTCTTTCTGGTACTCTTTTTCATCCTAAGGTTGTTGATGCTGCTTTAAAAGCCTTAAGAGATATAAAAATTGTATCTACTACTCAATTACCAGAAGATAAATTAGAGCATAAAAGATTTTCATATTTTTTTAGTGATAATTTAACTGGTGTATATAATGAAAAGTTTTTAGAACTAGAATTAATAAATGATGATATGTCATACAGTTGTGTTAATATCTTTTTATTGAAAAATTTTTCAGAGTATAATAGAAAATTTAGTTGGGAAGAGGGTAATATTTTATTAATTAAGATTGCTAATTTACTTTCTGAAACTTTTGAGGGTGCAAATATATTTCGTTTGCATGGTGATGATTTTATTATATTAAGTGATAAGCATTTAGAGTTTGAAGATAATTTTGATGATATTTTTATTAATGAAATTATATCTTTTGAACATAAATATCTTGATGACGCGAATCAGCATGAGATTGCACAATTTATTGCATCATTTAGGTAAAATGGACGAAAATATAATACTCTTCTTTATAAAGACGAGATTGTAAACATTTATCCAAGACATAATTTCTAAATGTTCAAGAATAGTAGTAAGAGAATACTTTGTTTTATGGGTATAAGTGTGGTGCGTACGAGAGGATTTGAACCTCCACACCCATAAGGCACTACCCCCTCAAGGTAGCGTGTCTACCGTTCCACCACGTACGCATTTTGTTTTAGAGTGAAATTATACACAAAACAACTTGATTTTTATTATGTTGTATATATTATGTGTAATATATATTCTATCTATTAAGCACGAGCTATTCAAGCTCGCGTGTTTAGCATTTCATCACAGTCGCAAATATGGATTGCAATTATATCGTAATATTATTTTTCTGATTGAGTATATGCCCCATAAGATGTTAACTTTTCGTATCTATTTTGCATACGTTGTTTTGGTTCAATTACTGAAAGTTCTTCTATAACGCTTAAAAAGTAATCTTTAATAGCTTGTGCTGCACCAGTTTTATCTCTATGTGCGCCAATCAACGGTTCATCTATTATATTATCGATTAACTCTTGCTCTTTTAGTTCATCACTTGATATTTTAAGAGCTTTTGTAGCTTGTTCTGACATCTCTGGGTTGTTCCATAGAATTGCTGCACAACCCTCAGGAGAAATGACACTAAATACAGAGTATCGCATCATTGCAAACTTGTCAGCTACTCCAATAGCGAGTGCTCCACCACTTCCACCCTCACCAATAACAATAGAGACAGTAATTGTCTCTAGTTGACTAAGCTCTAAAAGGTTTCTAGCAATAGCCTCACTCTGATTTCTCTCTTCTGCTCCAATACCTGGGTATGCACCTGGGGTATCTATTAACATTAGCACAGGAATTTTGAATTTTTCTGCCATTTTTGCTGCGCGTAGAGCTTTTCTATAACCTTCTGGATTTGGCATACCAAAGTTTCTAAGTAGTTTATTTTTTGTTCCACGTCCCTTTTGCTCGCCAATTACCATGACTTTTTGCTCATTAATGTAACCTAAATAGCAAACTACTGCTTTATCATCACTATAGTGTCTATCACCATGAATTTCATAAGCATCATGCATTAAGATATTTATATAATCAAGAGCATATGGACGATCTTTATGTCGTGCTAATTGAAGTTTTTGAAATGGGCTAAGGTTTTTATATGTTTTTGCTACTTCTTTTTCCAAATCTTTTTGAAGTATTTGAACTGCTTCAATATCTTGACGCGCTTCAACAGTTGCTATTTCATCTTGTATGGTACGAATTCTATCTTCAAAATCTAAATATGTTGCCATTAATGCTTAAACCTTTTTAAAAATGACAACACCATTAGTTCCACCGAAACCAAAAGAGTTACTCATAACAACATTTAAGTCAGCTTTTCTAGCTCCATCAGTAATGTAATCTAGGTCACACTCAGGATCTGCTTCATTATAATTAATTGTTGGAGGCATAATACCATCACGCATAGCCATTATTGAAACTACTGCTTCTATAGCACCAGCTGCACCAAGACAGTGACCAATTTGACCTTTTGTAGAGCTTATAGGTGCAACATTGTCTGCAAAAAGAGTTTTAAGTGCCATTGTCTCATAAAGATCATTGTATTTTGTACTAGTTCCATGGGCATTAATATAATCAATTTTCGGCTCACCTGCCATTTTATGAGCAGCCTTCATAGCTCTTAATGCTCCTGCTCCACCTGGAGCTGGTGTAGTTATATGGTTAGCATCTCCACTCTCACCAAATCCAATTAGTTCAGCATAAATTGTCGCACCCCTATTTTTTGCTGATTGATACTCTTCAAGAACAAGAGCTCCAGCACCTTCACCCATCACAAAGCCATCTCTTGTGTTATCAAAAGGTCGAGACGCACCTTTTGGATTTTCATTATTTGTAGATAATGCCTTCATAGCAGCAAAACCACCAACACCAGCAGCACATATTGCAGATTCTGCACCAACTACTAACATCTGGTCTGCGCCATCTAGCATAATAGTTTTTGCAGCTTCACTAATAGCATGAGTACCAGCAGCACACGCTGTTACACTTGAAAGGTTAGGCCCTTGTAGTCCATGCTCTATGGATATAAAACCACCAAGCATATTAACTAAAGATGATGGAATAAAAAATGGTGAAATCCTTTTAGAACCACGAGTTTCACAAACTATTGAGTTTTTTTCAATATTTGTAAGTCCACCAATTCCAGAGCCAGAGCTAATTCCAAATCTCTCTTTATTTAAATTTTCATCGAATGCGGCATCTTTCATTGCTTCAAGTGCGGCATGAAGACCTAGTTGAATGAACCTATCAGCTTTTTTTACCTCTTTAGGGTTCATAACTAATTTGGGGTCAAAATCTTTTACCTCTCCTGCAATACGTACAGAGTGTGTACTAGCATCGAAAAGTGTGATTTCATCTATTCCACATTCTCCATTTAAAATTGCACGAAATGCACTCTCTTTATCTTTCCCTACTGAATTGATCATTCCAAGGCCTGTTACTACGACTCTTCTTGACAATGTCTCTCCTTAGACTTTTTATTATGTACCAGTTCTGGCATAAACTCTAAAGTTTATCTCTGCACTGGTACAAGAGCAAAGCTCTTGTTTGAAGTTTTTGTTAGCTGTATGATTTATATTTCAAATAGCCTATAAATTATTGTTTGCTAGAAACGTAGTCTAAGACATCTTTTACAGTTTGAATCTTTTCAGCTTCTTCATCTGGAATTTCAATGTCAAATTTTTCTTCTAGAGCCATAACTAACTCAACTACATCAAGGCTATCTGCACCTAAATCTTCAACAAATTTTGATTCTTCTTTTACTTCATCGGCATTAACACTAAGTTGTTCTACTACAACTTCTTTTATATCTTCGATAAGTGCCATTTATTACTCTCCTGAATTTTTATATTATGAGCGCCATTCTATCATAAAATATCTTTATTACATTAACAATCCACCATTTACTTTTAATACTTCGCCAGTTATATAAGATGCTTCATCACTAAGCAAAAAACCAACAGCAGATGCGACCTCTTTTGCTTCTCCAAAGCGTTTTAGGGGGATTGCGTTGATGTAGTTTTTCGTTATCTCTTCATTTAATTTAGCTGTCATATCTGTTGCTATAAAACCAGGAGTTATAGCATTGAAACGAATACCACGTGCTGCTCCTTCTTGGGCAAAACTTTTTGTCATGCTTATCATTCCACCTTTACTCGCACTATAATTTACTTGTCCAGCATTTCCAGTTTCTGCAACTATTGAAGCTACATTTACGACTGCGCCAAAACGTTTTTTACTCATAACTTTAAGGACCTCTCTACTACCAATAAACGCTGAGTTTAGATTTGCTTTAATTACAGAATCAAAATCATCTATTTTCATTCTAATTGCAAGTTTGTCTTTTGTAATTCCAGCGTTATTAACTAGATATGATAGTTCACCATCACTATCAATAATAGTTTTGATTGCCTCAGCAAATGCATCTTCATCTGCAGCATTAAATCCAATTACAGCACAGTTATATCCTAATGCGTCAATTTCAGCTTTAAGTTCGTCTGCTTTTTGCGCACTAGATAGATAGTTAATCCACACTTTTAGTCCATATGAGGCTAAATTTTTTGCAATTTCTGCACCTATACCTCTACTTGAACCTGTAATTAAAACGTTTTTACCTGTAAATGTCATTTTTATTCTCCTTTAGTTGTGTTCTAGTATTGTGTCAAATTAATGGGTGATCCATCTGTGATGGAATTTCAAGATTCATAAGTTTTAAAACAGTTGGAGCAATGTTATTTAGTCCTCCATTTTCAACGCGCTTAATACCATTAGCTTTTACAAAACACCAAACATCTCCAACAGTATGATTAGTTAAAATATTTCCATCACTATCTTTCATCTCTTCACAGTTTCCATGATCACTTGTGATTACAATTGCGTAATCATTTTTCTCAGCACTCTCAATAATACGTGCTAGTTGTTCATCAACAGTCTCTACGGCTTTAATAGCAGCTTCAAAGTTTCCAGTATGTCCAACCATATCCCCATTTGCATAGTTTACAACTACAAAATCATATTTTTCATCCATAGCTTTAATTACGGCTTCGGTTACTTTAGGAGCACTCATTTGTGGTTGCTCGTCGTAGGTTTTTACATTAGGGCTAGGAATTAGTACTCTTGTCTCATTTTTAAACGGTTCTTCAATTCCACCATTTAGAAAGAAGGTAACGTGGGCATATTTTTCAGTCTCTGCTGTATGTAGTTGTGTTAATCCTGCATTAGAAATAACTTCGGCTAAAGTATTTTCAATACTCTTTTTTGGAAAAAGTATAGGGTATGAGAAGTCTTTAGAATATTGTGTCATGGTTGTTATATTTAAATTTTTTATTGATCTTTTAAATTTACTAAAATTTTTATCACCAAGTGCAGTTGTAATTTGACGTGCTCTATCGCTTCTGAAATTTACTATAATCACTGAGTCACCTTCATACATTCCGTCATATCCATTGAATGAAGTAGGGGTAATAAACTCATCTAACTCACCTTTTTTATAAGACTCATCTACATAATCATTTTGATTTAGTGAAGTTTTTGGATTAGCTTCAACTATAGCGCGGTATCCAACTTCTACTCTGTCCCAGCGGTTGTCTCTATCCATTGTGTAAAAACGTCCACCAATGGTAGCTAGTATAATATTTTCATTTAAAATTGAAGATAAGTCATTTAGGTATTTTTTAGCACTATCTGGTGCGACATCACGTCCATCTGTAATAGCATGAATAAAAACTTTTTTTCCTTTATCTGTTGCAAGTAGCGCTAAACCTTTAAGATGCTCAATATGTGAATGTACTCCACCATCACTAAGTAGTGCTATTAGGTGTACTCTCTCACTTTTATTTAAAGTTTCATTAAAGACTTTATTAGAATTCATTGTATTGTCTTGTAATGCTAGAGAAATCTTTACTAAATCTTGGTATAAAATACGACCACTTCCAATGCTCATGTGGCCGACTTCACTATTTCCCATTTGTCCCTCAGGAAGACCAACTCCGATACCATAAGTTTGAACTAAAGAGTGTGGAACAGTTGCAAAAAGACGGTTATAAGTTGGCTTTTTTGCTGTAAAGAATGCGTTACTCTTCACATTTTGGCTAAAGCCAATACCATCAGTTATGACTAAAACTGCTTTTTTTGTAGCGTTCAATATATGTCCTTACGTTATATTTAGCAAAATTATAGTAGAATATCTCTTTTAATTATATTAGGCTTCTTTAAAAAGTCTATTAGGGAAGTGTATGCTTTACTGGTTTTATTCATATTTTGATATTAATATTCTTCAATATATTACAGTTCGTGCAGGTGCTGCATTCTCTTTTTCTCTTTTAATAACTATTTTTATTATGCCTCGTTTCATATCTTGGGCGCAAGGTCGTAATATTAAACAGCCTATTTACAATCTAGCACCACAATCTCATCAGCAGAAGGCAAGTACACCAACAATGGGTGGTATTGTTTTTATTGGAGCTACACTTATTGCGTCATTTTTGACTGTAAAGCTTAATAATAACTATGTAATAGCTGGACTATTGACACTTTCACTATTTTCATTTATTGGCATAAAAGATGATTTGTCAAAAATTTTAAAACGTAAAAATAGTGCTGGATTAACTCCAAGAGCAAAACTTATTTTTCAAATTTTAGCCTCCTTAATTATAGGCTTTTATCTGTATCTTTTTGGTGCTAACCATGAATTATATACCCCGTTTTATAAACATGCAGTTTTAGACATGTCATTTTTTTCACCTTTTTTATGGGCATTAATTATAGTTGCATCTAGTAATGCTGTTAATTTAACAGATGGTTTAGATGGACTTGCGACTGTACCATCTATTTTTGCACTAGCATCGCTTTCTATTTTTGTGTATATTACTGGGAATGCAGTTCTTAGTAGTTATCTACTTATGCCAAAAATGGTTGCTGTTGGTGAGGTTGCAATAATAGGTAGCGCTTTGATTGGTGCTTTGATTGGTTTTTTATGGTACAACTGCCATCCTGCTGAAGTTTTTATGGGAGATAGTGGTAGCTTAAGCATAGGAGCTTTTATAGCATATATGGCAATAATTTCTAAAAGTGAACTTCTTTTAATTTTAATAGGACTTATTTTTGTAATTGAGACAGTATCAGTTATTTTACAAGTTGGAAGTTTTAAACTTCGTAAAAAAAGAGTATTTCTAATGGCTCCAATACATCACCATTTTGAGATGAAAAAATGGGCAGAAAACAAGATTATTGTAAGATTTTGGATAATATCATTTGTATCTAATTTAATAGCTTTAATTACATTAAAAATTAGATAAATAGGATACATTATTTTTCGTACTTTAACATTTTTCTATTTTTTTTGTGTTAAGATAACGAGATACTATAGACATAATTAAAAAAAAGCTTATTTATGAAAAAAATTAAAGTTCGTTGGTACAAATCTCTTTCTGCAACTTTAATCGGTTGGTTCTTGATTTTATCTTTAGTTCCAATGTTAGTGGTTACATGGCAAACATATGTAAGTAGCTCCACTTATTTAAAGGAAAACACTACCACCAATCTTAAACGAAATGCTTCATCTTATATAACTTTCATTAATAATTGGTTTCATTATCGTAAAACTGATATTACTAATTGGTCAGAAGATAAATTAAAATTAGAGTTTATCTCTAGGTTAGAAGATGGGTTTATTAAGAGTAATTTATCTCTTAGTGAGTATGTAAAAAGCCATGATTATATGATGCTCGTTAAAGATTATCAAAATGATTTTATTAATATTTCACGAAATTATGATTACGTGTATGATATTTTTATGATTGATAAAAGTGGAAATTTACTCTATAGTGTTAAAAAAGAGAGTGACTTAGGTACAAATTTATTTAATGGGGAACACTCTACTACAAGTTTTGCTAAGATATGTCGTGAAACTCTAAGTGATGGGGAAATTCATTTTTCTGATTTAGAGCATTATAAATCATCTAATAATAGAATTTATAGCTTTATGGCTGCTCCTTTTTTTAATGAAGTTGGAGATATAGTTGGCGTAATTTCTATTCAACTTAAAACAAATAAAATGATTTCACAATTGAGAGAGAAAGAGCATAGGATAGGCTTTGCACACTATATCGTTGGTGAGGATGGACTTCTTCGCTCTTCCATTAGTAATCCAGATGATGTTTTACATCGTAGAATTGATACTAAAAATTTTGAATTATGGCATAGAAATGAGACAAAAAATCATAAAATGTCTCATGATTCTAGTATATCTACATATGTTGGACCTGATGGAAAAAATGTAATAGGGATACATAAAGATATTAATTTCTTTGGTATTAAATGGATTTTAATTAGTGAGATTGATGAAGATATAGCATTGTCTTCTTCACGTGAAATAGCAATAAGCAGTATCATAACTGTTTTAGTGGCTATTGTCATAATTTTGATAATAGTTTTTTTAATATCTAAAAAAATTACCGAACCAATTGAGAAACTTGCAAAAGCTAGTGAAGAGATTACACATAGTAGTGCTAGAAATATTGTTTATGTTGAAGCACAAAATGAAATAGGACTCTTAGCAGATTCTTTTAACAATATGGTCACGCAGCTTAGTGAGAATGAAGCAATTTTAGAAGAGCGTTCAATTGAAGCTGAAGAGGCATTGCGCGAGTTATCTGCACAAAAATTAGCATTAGATGCTCATGCTATTGTTGCTATTACAGATGTGCAAGGGACAATTACCTATGTTAATGATAAGTTTGTAGAGATAAGTGGGTATTCCAAACATGAACTTGTTGGACAAAATCATAGAATCTTAAACTCTGGACTATTTCCATTTGAATTTTGGCAAGAGATGTACCGAACAATTAGTAGTGGTAATGTTTGGCATGCTGAAATTCGTAATATTGCAAAAGATGGGCGCTATTACTGGGTAGATACAACTATTGTTCCATTTTTAGATTCTAGTGGAAAACCACAAAGCTATATTGCAATTCGCGCAGATATTACAGAAAAAGTTAAGATAAATAAAGAGCTAGTTCTTGCAAAAAATCAAGCAGAAGTTGGAGCAAAAGCAAAAGCAGAATTTTTAGCTAGCATGAGTCATGAGATTAGAACTCCTATGAATGGAGTATTAGGGATGTTAGGATTATTACTTAACTCTAAGCTAAGCGATACTCAACGTCATCAAGTATTTATAGCACAAACTAGTGCGCAATCTCTTCTTACTATTATAAATGATATTTTAGATTTTTCAAAGATAGAAGCTGGAAAAGTAGAACTTGAAAATATAGAGTTTAACTTAAGAAATGAGTTAGGTGATTTTGCTGAAGCAATCTCTTTTAGAGCGCAAGAGAAAGGCGTTGAGGTTATTTTGGATACAAAAGATATTGAAAAGACTATAATTGTTGCTGACCCTGGACGTTTTAGGCAGATTATGACAAATTTGGTTGGAAATGCTATTAAATTTACATCAGAGGGTGAAGTTGTAATTACTGTTTCACTTAAAGTTAAAGATGAAAAAAGTGCTACTATTTTTGCTAGTGTAAAAGATAAAGGAATAGGTATCTCAAAAGATAAGTTAGATAGTCTATTTGACTCATTTTCACAAGTTGATAGCTCAACTACAAGAAAGTATGGTGGAACAGGTTTAGGTTTATCTATTGCTAAACAGTTAACTGAACTTATGGGTGGTAAAATTAGTGTAGAAAGTGAAGTTGGTGTAGGTAGTACTTTTAGCTTCTCTATTGATGTTGGCTTATCAGAACACTCTATGTTAGTAATGCCACGCGTCGATGTTACAGGTAAAAATGTTTTAATTGTTGATGATAATAGTGTTAATTTAGAGATCCTTAGTGAGCAACTACTACGCTGGGGTATGAATGTTACAGAAGCTAGCTCTGCTAAAAGTGCAATTGATTTGATAGTTGCTCAGGTAGATAAAAACATAATACCTCCATTTGATATAGCACTTCTTGATATGCATATGCCTTATACTGATGGTGAAGAGTTAGGAAAAGATATTAGGACAAGAAAGGAGTGCGATGGTATGAAGATGGTTATGATGACATCTTTAGGTTCGCGTAGTGATGCAAAAGTTTACGCTTCAATTGGCTTTAACGGCTTCTTTACAAAACCAACTACCACAAAGGACTTATTTAAGGCGCTTAATATTTTGCTTGAAGATTCAGTAGTTTTAGAGGGTAGTTCAGAAATTATTACTCGAGATAGTCTAAATATGCTAGAAGAGGAGAAGCAGAGTATTAATTGGCCTGATGATACAAGAATATTATTAGTAGAAGATAATGCTACAAATCAACTTGTGGCACTTGGAATTTTAGAGACATTTGGATTAAATGCAGATATTGCTAACAATGGTAAAGAGGCTATATCTGCATTGAGAGCTTCGTATGAGACTAACTTATATACGATTATTATTATGGACTGTCAGATGCCTATTATGGATGGATATGAGGCTAGCGTTGCAATTAGAGCTGGAAAAGCTGGAGAGGTTAATACTAAGATACCAATTATTGCAATGACTGCTAATGCTATGAAAGGTGATAAGGAGAGATGTTTTATCTCTGGTATGGATGATTATCTAGCAAAACCAATTAATCCAGATACTTTACTTGAAGTATTGAAAAAATGGTTAAATGTTGAAGATACTACTTCTGATATTAATATAGATGATACTAAAGAGAAAGAGTTAGTAGTTTTTGATGAAAAAGATTTATTTAAAAGATTAGCCAATAAAAATTCATTGATTGAAAGGATAATCGAATCTTTTTTAGATGATACCCCTAAACAGTTTGAGAAGTTGAAAAAATCTTTAGATGAGGGAAATATTAAAGATAGTGCGATGCATGCACATAGTATAAAAGGATCTTCTGCTAATATTAGTGGGTTTAAGTTACAAGAGATAGCAAAAAAGATTGAACATTTTTCAAACGTTGGAGACTTAGATGGCGCAAGATCTCTTTTTAGTGAAGCAGAGCATGTTTATGAAGAGTTAAGTTCTATTTTACAAGATAGAGGTAATGTAATAGAAAGTGTTGCAGAATCTAATATAGTTTTTAACAGAGATAGTTTTATGGATACCTTAAAAGAGTTACGCAAAAAACTTGAACAAGGAACATTTATAGATACTGATGATATAGAACTTTTTAAAGGTTCAGGTAATAGAGATATAGATAAATTATTATCTAAATTAAAATTAAAAATAAACTCTTTTGAGTTTGATGAAGCATTAAAAATTATTGATAAATGGACTGAGGTATAGAGATGAAAGAATTACGAAAACCAGTTGTTTTAATTGCTGATGATGTAACAACAAATGTTCAAGCACTAGCTGTGATATTAAAAGATGATTATGTTTTAAAAATTGCTACAAATGGAAAAACTGCACTAAAACTTTCAGTTCAAGAACCAACACCAGATTTAATATTATTGGATGTTTTAATGCCAGATATAGATGGTTTTGACGTGTGTAGGGAATTAAAAGATCAAGATGAAACAAAAGATATACCAATTATTTTTGTAACTGGTAATGATTCTGATACTGGTGAAGAGCTAGGGTTGGAACTTGGTGCTGTTGATTACATAACAAAACCACTTCACGCGGCAATTGTTAGAGCACGCGTTAAGACGCATGTTAAGTTAAAGCTCTTTAATGATAAACTTTTTTCACTAGCAATGCGTGATGGACTTACTTCTTTGTATAATAGGCATTTTTTATTTGATGAGGCTAGAAGACTTTTATCAAAAGCAAAGCGAAATAGAGAAGATATGAGTGTAATAATGCTAGATATTGATCATTTCAAGTTAATTAATGATCAATATGGACATCAAGTAGGTGATGATGTTTTAAAAGCAATTGCAAATGAGCTTAAAATATCTACTAGAAATGAAGATATTGCAGCACGTTATGGTGGTGAGGAGTTTGTTATTTTATTAACTAACTGTAACTCTAGTAAGGCAGAAGAAAAAGCTGAAAACTTACGAGGGTCGATTGAGAAATTAGAACCAAATGGTCTTAAAGTTACATCTAGTTTTGGAATTGTAGAGTTAAATATTAAACATATAAATTTTGATGATATATTAAAAGATGCAGATGATGCGTTATATGAAGCTAAAAATGGTGGAAGAAATAGAGTAGTAGTTAAAAATAGATTTTTATAGGTCGAGTAAAAATTTAGTTTTAGATATAATTTCTTCATGGTAAAACTTGGTTATACAGAAGACAATTATAGAGTAGATGTAGATAAACTTAATTATTATGCACATCAATATTATGTATTAGATGATCCAAAAGTTAGTGATGAAGAGTATGATAAACTTTATAGACAAGTGTCTGCTTTTGAAGAGGAAAATAGAGAGCTTATTTTAGAAAATAGTCCAACTCAAAGAGTTGGTGATATTTTGCTTGATGGTTTCACAAAAGCATCACATTTGCAAAGAATGTGGAGTTTAGAAGATATTTTTAATTTAGATGAACTTAGAAAATGGATAAAAAGAGTTCATAAATATGAAGAGAATGTTAGCTTTTTTTGTGAACCAAAGTTTGATGGGGCAAGTCTAAACTTAATTTATGAAGATGGAAAATTAATTAGAGCAATTACTAGAGGTGATGGATCTATTGGTGAAGAGATTACTCAAAATGCTCGTACTATTCAATCTATACCTCTAAAAATTCCTCATAATGATCGTTTAGAAATTCGTGGTGAGGTGCTGATTTTTAAAGATGAGTTTGAACGAATAAATGAGACTCGTTTAAATGCTGGTGAGACACTTTTTGCAAACCCACGTAACGCGGCAGCTGGTAGTTTAAGACAGTTAGATCCTAGCATTACAGCCTCTAGGAATTTAGTGTTTTTACCTTATGGTATTGGTGAGAATAGTTTAAATCATAAACTTCTTAGTCAAAAGATGAAAGAGATTTATAAGATGGGTTTTAGAGAACCTCCAATGATCTTTTGGTGTAAAACAGATGATGATATAGAAAAAGCATATGAACAGATGAACCAAAATCGTGAAAGCTTTAGTATGATGTTAGATGGAATGGTTATAAAAGTTGATGAAATAAGAGCGCAAGAGGAGTTAGGTTACACTGTAAAAGTTCCAAGATGGGCAAGCGCATATAAATTTCCAGCACTTGAAAAAACAACAACTTTAAAGAATATTGTTCTTCAAGTTGGACGTAGTGGGGTTGTTACTCCTGTTGCAATTGTAGAACCTGTAAATATTGAGGGCGTCACAGTAGAAAGAGCAAGCTTGCATAATTTTGATGAGATAGAACGTAAAGATATTCGTTTTGGTGATAAGGTTGTAATGTTACGAAGCGGTGATGTAATTCCAAAGATTGTAAAAGTAATTTCACATGAGCGTGAAGATGAAGATGCTTTTATTAAACGTCCTATAAAGTGTCCGGTTTGTGGTAGTGAACTTTTAGATGAGGGCGCACTTATTAAGTGTCAAAATATGAGTTGTAGCGCACGTGTTGTAAATTCAATAATCTATTTTGCATCAAAGGGTTGTATGGATATTGATACACTTGGCAATAAGGTGTCAGAAGCATTGTATGAAGCAAAATTAGTTCATGATGTAAGCGATATATACTCTATAACATTAGAACAATTGCTTCGTCTGGATGGTTTTAAAGAGAAAAAGGCACAAAAGCTTTTAGAAGCTATTGAAGGTAGCAAAGGTGTTGAGTGTTGGCGTTTTATAAACTCTTTAGGAATAGAACATATTGGTGAAGTTGCTAGTAAGACTTTGTGTAAAAGATTTGGTGCTAATTTAGAAGATGCTACATTGGAGAGTTTATTAGAACTTGATAGTTTTGGCGAGCAGATGGCATTATCAGTTTTAGAATTTCTTAGGGTAAATGACAAAAAACTAGAAAAACTTAAAGTGTTGATTAAACCAAATTCTAACACAAGACAAGATATTGATGATACATCTATGTTTTATTCTAAAACAGTTGTCTTAACAGGTACAATGACGCGACCTCGAGATGAGGTAAAGCAGATGTTAGAGCTTCTAGGTGCTAAAGTTACCTCTTCTATCTCTAAAAAAACAGATTTTTTAATTTATGGACAGAGTGCTGGAAGTAAGCTAGAAAAGGCAAAGTCTTTGGGTGTAATGTGTATAAGTGAAGAGGAACTAAATGAGGCTTGATAACTATTTAGCCTCTCAAAAGTTAGCACAAAGTAGAAATAAGGCACAAGAATTAATAAAAAATTCAAAAGTTTTAGTAGATGGTAAAATTATAATTAAGCCATCATTTGAAGTAACTAGCTCTATGAGTATTGAAATTAATGCAGATATTCAATATGTAAGTCGCGCAGCTGAGAAACTTTTTACATTTTTATTAGAAAATAGAGTCGAAATATTTTCTAAAAGATGTTTAGATATTGGTGCAAGCACTGGTGGGTTTACTCAAATTTTATTAGAAAATGGTGCAGAACATGTTGATGCTGTTGATGTTGGAACTATGCAACTTCATGAGACTTTACGAAATGATAAAAGAGTTACTAGTTTTGAGAATTGCGATATTAGAGAGTTCAAATCTGAATATTCATATGAGCTTGTAACATGTGATGTCTCATTTGTGAGTATTTTATATCTATTAGATTCCATAGACAATCTAGCTCAAAGTGATATAATTATTTTATATAAGCCTCAATTTGAGGTAGGCAAAAATGCTAGGCGTAATCGTACCGGAGTAGTTTTAGATAATTATGCTGTTGATGTTGCAAAATTTAACTTTTTAACTACTTATGAAAAATTAGGCTGGAAGTTAGTAGTTACAGAAGAGTCAAAATTGAAAGGAAAAGAGGGTAATGCCGAATATTTCTACCACTTTAGAAAAGATTGATACAATAGCAATTGGTGGTTTTGATGGAATGCACCGTGGGCATCAAGAACTTCTTAAACATTTAGGCGCTAATGGAGCTATTTTAGTTATTGATTCAGGGTATGCAAATTTAACTCCTCTTTTAGAGAGAAAACGCCACTGCTCACATGAGATTATATTTTTTGATTTAAATGAGATACGCTCATTTAGTGGAAAAGAGTTTATTGCAAAATTAAAAATCTCATTTTTATCTTTAAAAAGAGTTGTAGTGGGTTATGATTTTCATTTTGGTAATAATAGAAGTTGTAGTACAGAAGATTTAATTTCAATGTTTGATGGTGAGGTAACAGTTGTACCTGAATTTAAGCAAAATGGAATTAGTGTTCATGCTAGAACTATTAGGGATTTAATTAGTAGAGGTGATATTAAAAAAGCAAATTCTCTTTTAGGTTATGAGTACTCTATAAATTCAACCGTTATATCTGGACAGGGGCTTGGTAAAAAAGAGCTTTATCCAACACTTAATCTAGCAAATAGAGACTTTTTATTACCTAGAGAGGGAGTATATGCTGCATTTGCACAATTAGATAATGAGATAAATCATAGAGCAGCAGTTGTCTTTAGTGGACATAGAGTCACAACAGATGGCTCCTACGCATTAGAAGTTCATGTTTTAAATAGCGAAGTTGAAAGTATTAAGAGAGTAAGGCTATTTATAGTAGATCACATTAGAGACAATCAAAAATTTGAAAGTCTTATAGCTTTGAAAGAGGCTATAAAAAAAGATATTGAAAAGGCTAGAGTCTTGACATCTCATTTAGCCTTATAGAACTTTTGATGATATTTTACAAAAATTTAATTTGTATTTTTTTATGTGTTGAATTGATTTAGCTGTTTACTTAATTCATTAGCAAGGTGGTTAAGATCAGCTGCTGCGTCTGTAATCTCACGTACACTTTCTGTATTAGATTTTGAGATTTGGTTAATCTCTTCTACTTTACCAATAATATTTTCAGTATCTTTACTCATTGTAATAGAACCACTAACTGATTTAACAGTCATTTCTGTAGCTTTATTCATAATTTCAACAGTTTGTTGTAGTTTCTCTTCAACTTGCATAGAAACATTTGAAAGCTCTTGAATTACCTCTGTATTCTGATTCATTTGTTCACTAGAATCTGTAATTGATTGTACAATTACGTTAATAGAAGCATTAATTTCAGTTAAACTTTTTTGTGTTCTCTCAGCAAGCTTACGAACTTCATCAGCAACAACGGCAAAGCCACGACCATGTTCACCAGCACGTGCAGCTTCAATTGCAGCATTAAGAGCTAGTAGATTTGTTTGATCTGCAATATCACTAATTACTGTTAGCACAGATTTAACCTGTTCAGCATCTTGATTAAGTCCATTTAGTCGTTCAGCTAGAGCCATCTCTCTTTCAACAGTATTATGAATCTTCTCTACTAAATTATTTACATCTTGGCTAGCTTCATCAAGATTTGTTTGTGCTTCATGTATATCATCTTTTGTCTGCTCAGAATCTGCTTTTGTACTATCTAAGGACACTTTCATTTTTTTACCACTTTGTGTTGTAGTACTGACAATTTCTAGTTCATGTTCACTACGCTCACCTATGTCAATTGAAGTAGTACTAAGTTTATCTGATAATTCATTATTTTTATTTCCTGTCTCTTTAGCACCAGCAATAGCAACTTTAAGGCTTTCAATTAAGTGGTTGAAGTGATTTGAAATTGAATTTATTTCGAAGTTCCCACTTATATTTACTCTTGTTGTTAAATCTTTATTTGTTGATATTGTATCTATTATTTCACTTAATTTATTTAATGGTCTTGCGAAGAAAAGAGCTAATACATTAGCAATTATTATTATGAGTATTAATACACCAACACCAACTCCTATTAAAATATCTCTTAACGTATTAACTCCAGATTGAACTTCTGAGAGTTCGATTTCTGAGATTACTGCATATCTAGTACCTAAGTAATCAATTGGTGTATATGCACTAACAACAGTTGATCCTAAGTAATTTGTCTCAACCTCTTGCCCGGTATTACCAGCTAAAGCATTTTTTACAGCAACTGTATTTATTCTAAGCTTATCAGGGTTCTCAAAAGAGTTATGAATTGTGTATGTTTTAGGAGATCTAAAACTATTTGTTCGCAGTAGATGGTCTGAACCAACTATATAACTCTCTCCTGTTTCACCCATTCCTGAACGCTGCTGCATAACCTCATTAAGTGTATTAATTGGAAACTGAACAGCTAGTACACCAACTAATTCACCAACATCGTAAATTGGTGTTCCTAAAAACGCAGTTGGTCTATCAGCATTAGGTGAGTATTTGTCAAAATCTATAAAAGATGTTTTTTTAGTGCTAATGACTTTATTATAAAGTTTACCAAGTCCAGTAGTTGCAAGTTTACCAGTTTTTAAGTTTGCACCTAAATCTTTTCCTTTTGAATTGTTATACATAACATAACCATGGGCTGCATCTAAAATATATACGTCGTTATAGCCATATATTTTCTGATACTCTCTAAAAATTTCTGCGACTTCATATAGTGTAGAGTACTCACTTGTATCAGTTTTGAAAGTTCCATCATCATTTACGCCATTTCTTTCATAATAGTCAATAAATTGATAAACGGCGTAGCTGGTACCACCATTTTTTGCTAAAACCTCTAAATCATTTTTACGTTCCATACCAAACTTAAGAAGTTGTGCTTTTTTAATGTCGCTAACTGATTTTAGTTGTCCATATTTTTGCTCAACGATTACATCTGATGAAACATAATAAGAAATTATAGTAGATATAAGAAATGGTATTAATCCCATTAAAAGGAAGAGGGCAATAAACTGGACTTGAATTTTCATTTTTGAAAACAATTTGACACCTTTAGATATAACACAATATTATTGTTATTGTAACAGAAGAAAATTTACTTTAAACTTAAGTTAGATAATAATCATTTATATTTTATTATCAAAGTCCTTCAAGTAAAACTGCATAAATTTGCTCTACTTCTGTGTCACTTAAAAACATTGAATTTGCCTCTCTAAATAGCAACTCTATCGCCTTAGAGTCTATTTCTAATGTATTTATACATTGTGGATGTGCTGGTAAAAAGGCTCTTGCTAAAGAAATTTTATTTATAATTACATCTTCACAAATAAAGCAAAAATGCTCTGTGTGAAGTCTACCCTCATATCTAAGAAGTTTGACATAAGATTCAATAGCAATTCGCTTAGGATTCTGTTTTTCAAAAATTTTCCCAGCATCTTCTAATAGCTCATAATAGATAGAATCAATTTCTGTATCATTAGCTTGTAAATGTTTATACATGAGTTGTGAAAATTGCTGCCATACCATTAGACGTTTTAAATCATAAAGCCATGAATAACCTAAATGTAAAACATTACGCAGTCTTGAAATTGTTATACCAGAATTCGTTTCAGTCTCAAAGTCAATTTTATAACCTAGCTGGATTTGCGAATGACGAACACCATAGAATCTATATAAAGTAAGAAGTGCATGCTTAGATAATACAGATACAATTAGGTCTTCGTTATGAACACGGTTTATGTTTAAGATAAATCCATTCACCCTTAACCAGCCTTTAAAATTGTTTCTTGTATAATGCAACACTTAATTTCGTTAAAATATTATATTTTTACTTAAAATAATATTAATTTACAAGGTTTACGATGGATTTATTAACTTCATTTAAAGATAACTGTGGATTTGGGCTTTTAGCTAACATTAAAAATGTCCCCAGTCATGCTAATCTTGATAATGCAATAATTGCATTAGAACGTATGATGCACCGTGGTGCTGTTGCTGCTGATGGTAAGAGTGGCGATGGTAGCGGAATGCTCTTATCAATGCCTCATAAGTTTATGTCAAAAATAGCTCTCGAACGTAGTGTTGAACTACCTGAGCAATATGCCGTTGCTATGGTTTTTATAAGAAATAATGAACATTTAGAGGTTTTTAGAAATTATTGCAAATCAAATGATCTAAAAATATTGTTAGAACGTAATGTTGAAGTAAATACTAATGCACTTGGTGAACAGGCACTACGAAGTCTTCCTAATATTATTCAATTTTTTATAGCACCATCTTCACTTATGGGTACAAAACGTTTTGATGCACTTTTATACATTGCTCGTAAAGAGATTGAACATGCTTTACTTCATGATAATGAATTTTACATCGCAAGTATGTCTACATCAACTATCTCTTATAAGGGTTTGGTGATGCCAACTCATATTAAAGAGTTTTATCCTGATTTAGCTGATTCTGATTTTGAAATATCCTTTGCGCTTTTTCATCAAAGATTTTCTACTAATACTCTACCTCAATGGCGTTTAGCTCAACCATTCCGCGCTATTGCTCACAATGGTGAAATAAATTCTGTTGAAGCGAATCGCTTTAATGTTGATATAAAGAGTGAATCTATTAAGAGTGAAATTTTAAGTGATGATGAAATTGCTAGAATAATGCCAATTTTACAAACAGGCTCTAGTGATAGTGCAAGTGTGGATAACTTTTTTGAGTTTTTACTTGCAAATGGAATGGACTTTTTTAAAGCTGCACGCTCTTTAGTTCCAGCACCATGGCAAAATTCACCACATATGGATGCAAAGCTTCGTGCATATTATGAGTATACAAGTACATGTTTTGAGGCGTGGGATGGTCCTGCTGCGATTAGTTTAACTGATGGGCGCTATATTGCTTGTGTAATTGACCGTAATGGTCTTCGTCCTTCTAAATATACAATTACTAAAGATGGAACTCTATTAATTTCGAGTGAATATGGTGTAATAGATATTGAAGAAGACAATATAATAGAGCGCGGACGTCTTCAAAGTGGTCAGATGATAGGACTTGACTTAAAGTATGCAAAAGTACTAAAAGATGAAGAGATTAACGAATATTTAAAGAGTTCAAATCCATATATGCAGTGGCTTAATGATAATATGGTCTATCTTCAAGAACATGTAGAGCGTCCATATTGTGATACTGCGAGTATTGTTGAAGATGATGTAATTGAGCGTCAACGCTATTTTAATATTACTCAAGAGGTTATAAATCAGGTTATCGAACCTATGATTACAGAGGCTAAAGAGGCAACTGGTTCTATGGGTGATGATACTCCACTTGCAGCTTTTAGTGACAAACAGAGAAATTTTAGTGACTATTTTAAACAAAAGTTTGCTCAGGTTACAAATCCACCAATAGATTCAATTAGAGAACGTGTTGTGATGAGTCTTAATACTGGTTTTGGAGAGATGCATAATATTTTAGATGAGAATCCAAATCATGCAAAACGTCTTAAAGCGATCTCTCCTGTAATTACAAAAGAGAAGTTAGATGTTTTATTGTCTTTTGGAAATGAAAAAGATCCAAGATTTGAGAGTTGTTATAAAAATAGTACATTTAGTACAATAATGGATAGTTCACTAAAAGAGTCATTAGATAGACTTTCTGATGAAGTCTTAGAAGCTGTAAAAAATGGTGTAAGAATAGTTGTATTATCTGATATTGGATTAAATGAATTAAAACCAGTAATTCCAATGCAGATGGCAATTGGGCGTATGAGCCAAACATTGCGTAGACAAAAGGTACGCCATTTAGTCTCTTTAGTAGCAATTAGTGGTGAAGTTTATGATTCTCATTCAGCTGCTACATTGATTGGTTATGGTGCAAGTGCTGTTTATCCATATATGCTTTTTGCAACTGTCGCACAAAGAGTTGAAGATTCACCAGCATTTGCAAACATTGAGTGTCGTTATGCTTTTAAAAATGTTCATAACGCAATTAATGGGGGTTTACTTAAAATAATGTCAAAGATGGGAATAAGCACAATTGCATCATATAGAAATTCTGCTCTTTTTGATGTTATTGGTCTATCTAAAGAGGTTGTAAATGATTGTTTTACAGATTCACACTCTTTACTTTCTGGTTTAGGATATGATGATTTAGATGAGCGTATTAGATTAACCCATGCGAATGCTTTTAGTTTTGAGAAGAAGGGAATTTTTCCTCTTAAAATTGGTGGTTTTTATAAACATGTAAGTGCTGGAGAGTTTCATGACTTTGGCCCTGATGTAATTCATGCTATTCATAAAACTGCTGAGAGTGGAAAAGTAGAAGATTATAGTACTCTTAAAAATATGATCAACTCACGTGATAAAAAAATGATTAGAGATTTTTTTGAGTTTAAATCTGATAGAGATGCAATATCTATAGATGACGTTGAATCAAAAGATGAAATTTTTAAACGTTTTGCGAGTGCTGCGATGAGTTTAGGTTCTATTTCACCTGAAGCACATGAGTGTATAGCTGAGGCAATGAATATGATAGGTGGTCAATCAAATTCTGGTGAGGGTGGTGAAGATTCAGAGCGTTTTGATACAGAAAAAAACTCTAAAATTAAGCAAGTTGCATCTGGACGTTTTGGTGTTACGCCAGCATATTTAAGATCTGCTGAAGAGATTCAAATTAAAGTTGCGCAAGGGGCTAAACCTGGTGAAGGTGGACAGCTTCCAGGTCATAAAGTCTCAAAACTTATTGGAAAACTTCGTTATACAGTTCCTGGTGTTACATTAATATCACCACCACCACATCATGACATTTACTCAATTGAAGATTTAGCGCAACTAATTTTTGATATTAAACAGGTTAATCCTGAAGCGCGAGTTGCTGTAAAACTTGTATCAACTGCGGGTGTAGGAACAATTGCTGCGGGTGTTGCAAAAGCCTATGCTGATAAAATTATTATCTCAGGTGGAGATGGTGGAACAGGTGCAGCACCTCTTACCTCAATTAAGTTTGCTGGCAATCCTTGGGAAATTGGATTAAGTGAAGCTCATAATGCACTTAAGGTTAATAATTTACGTGGTTCAGTTGAACTTCAGACAGATGGTGGACTTAAAACTGGGGTTGATGTTGTAAAAGCTGCAATGCTTGGTGCTGAGAGTTATGGATTTGGTACTGGAGTGCTTACTCTTCTTGGATGTAAAATGCTTCGTATCTGTCATATTAATCGCTGTTCAGTTGGAATTGCAACACAAGATGAGTACCTTCGTAAAGAGCATTATCATGGAACAGTTGAAAAAATTGTTAACTATTTTACAGCAGTTGCTGAAGATATACGACAAATTTTAGCTGAGTTAGGTTTTAATTCAATTGAAGAGATTGTTGGTAGAAGTGATTTACTTAGTGTGATAGATGACAAATTTGCTCAAAAATTTGATTTTAGTTCAATTTTATATAGAATTGATGGTATAGATACAGCTCAACAAAAATTTAATGAACCATTTGATAAAAATGAGTTTGAAAAAGATGTTGTAAAAGAGGCTGAACCTGCAATTAGTAGACCTGAACATGGTGTATTGATTAAACGTATAATTAAAAATACTCATAGAAGTTTTGGTGCAAGATTAAGTGGTGAGATCGCTAAGTATTATGGTGATATTGGTTTACCTGATGGAACTATAACAATTAAATTAGATGGTGTAAGTGGTCAATCACTTGGTGCATTTTTGATTAATGGTGTATCTATCTATTTAAATGGTGCGGCAAATGATTATGTTGGTAAAGGTATGAATGGTGGTAAAATAATTATCACTCCTAATGATAGTAGCAGTGACTTTTCAGTAGCTGGGAACACTTGCCTTTATGGTGCAACTGGTGGGAAGCTTTATGTTGCTGGAACTGTAGGTGAACGTTTTGGTGTTAGAAATTCTGGTGCATTAGCAATTGTTGAGGGTACAGGAGATCATGCTTGTGAGTATATGACTGGTGGTGTTGTTGCAATTTTAGGTAAAACAGGAATTAACTTTGGTGCTGGAATGACTGGTGGAATTGCTTTTGTATATGATGAACCTCATGAGTTTATTGAAAACGTAAATCAGGAATTAGTTAAAGCCATTAGAATCGATACTGATGAGGGTGATGAGGCTAGACACTACTTAAAGCGTTTATTGCAAAAATATTACTTAGAGACAAATAGTGAGAAAGCAGGAAGAATTTTAGAAAATTTTCGTGTTGAAATTAGAAATTTCTGGCTTGTTCAACCAAAAGATATGAAGAAAATGCCACTAAGTGTAGAAGAGGGAGATTAATATGCAGAATTTTTTATTTACTGAGAGAATAGAACCTGTAAAACGGCAAGTTTTAGAACGTATTAAAGACTTTGATGAGATATATGAGATATATGATTCTAATGAGAGTTCTACGCAATCTGAACGCTGTATTCAGTGTGGTGATCCATTTTGCATGAATAAATGTCCATTGCATAATTATATTCCTCAGTGGTTAAAATCTATTAGTGAAAAAGATTTACCACTTGCTTTTAAACTCTCAAATGATTCATCACCTTTTCCAGAGGTTATGGGTCGTGTATGTCCACATGATGTTTTATGTGAGGGTGATTGCACATTAAATGATGGTCATGGTGCTATTACAATTGGTTCAATTGAATCACATATAACAGAAGAGGGTTTTAGACAAGGACTTAAACCAGAGTTTCCAGGTATTATAACAGATAAAAAAGTTGCTGTTATTGGTTCAGGTCCTGCTGGAATTTCAGTTGCTACATATCTCTTACGTGTAGGAATTGCGGTTGATATGTATGAACGTGCTGAACGTGCTGGTGGCCTTTTGACTTATGGAATTCCAAACTTCAAATTGGATAAAAACATTGTAAAACGTCGTATATCTATGTTAGAAGATGCGGGTATGACACTTCATCTTAATTGTGAGATTGGAAAAGATATTAGTTTTGATGAACTAACACATAATCATGATGCAATTTTTATAGGAATTGGTGCGACAAAAGCTAAACAGGCAAAAATTCCACATGAAAATAGTAGGGGTGTAGTAGCGTCTATGGAGTTTTTAACCAATATACAGGCTAAAAACTTTGGTTTAAAGTATGACAAATTTTTTGATGTAAAAGATATGAATGTTGTAGTTGTTGGTGGTGGAGATACTGCTATGGATTGTGTTCGTACAGCAATTAGAGAGGGTGCAAAGAGTGTTAAGTGTCTTTATAGAAGAGATGCAGCTAATATGCCAGGATCTAAAAAAGAGTATAAAAATGCTGTTGAAGAGGGTGGAGAGTTTATTTTTTATGCAAGTCCAAAAGAGATTAGCTTAGATCATGATGGCTTATTGAATGCTATTGTTATGACAAAAACATCTCTTAGTACTAAGGATGAGAGTGGGCGTCAAAGAGTTGAAGAGGTTAAAGGTAGTGATTTTAGAGTAAAAGCTGATATTGTTATTATGGCACTTGGGTTTAATCCTGAGGTTCCATCATTTTTAGCTGAAAATGGTGTTGAGACAAACAAGTGGGGAGGAATTATAATTGATGAAAATTTTCAAACTACAACTGCTGGGATTTATGCCGGTGGAGATTGTTACCGTGGTGCAGATTTAGTAGTTAGAGCTGCTTATGATGGTAGAGAAGCAGCATCATCTATTATTAAGAATTTAATTAAATAGAATTGGATTAAACTTGTATGAAGAGTTTATAAAAGCAACTATTGTAGCTTGTAAAGAGGTTAGTACTTTACTAAAAAAACTTGAAACATCAGATTTTGAGTATGTCAGTTTAGGTGCTGGTGGAGATATGAGTTCTGTCATTGATTTAAATGCAGAAAAAGTTTTTGTTAAATATTTAAGTTCATTTGGTAAAATAATTTCTGAAGAGAGTGGAGAAGTTGGAAATGGTGAAGCAAAAATTGTTCTAGATCCAATAGATGGCAGTGATAATTTAGCTTCTGGTTTTCCATATTTTGGTTCATCAATTGCCTTAGTAGAAGATGATGTTACAAAGGTAGGTATTATTTGTAATTTTGCAAATGATGATATATTTATAAAAACTAAAGAGAAGTTTGAGTCTGCTAAATTAGAGAGTCTAAATTTTGAGATAGTATCTAAAAAATCAATTTCTAAAATAGGGTTGTTTGAAAAAGCACGAGTTAATCATGAATTAATTAACAAATTAACTCAAAATATGCTAAAATTTCGCAGTCCAGGGGCTGTGGCAGTCTCATTAGCGTATGCACATTCTGTGCGTTTTGTAATATTTGGTGCCAAGGCTAGAGCTTTTGATGTTCAAGCAGGTCTATTTATGTGTAGTGATTTACATGTTTATAGAGATGATAAAATTCTTTTTGTTAGTCATGATAAAGAGGTTTTTGACCAGTTGAGTAGTATTTTATTAAATGAGGAGCTTTAATGGGCTTGATGGATCTTTTTTCCCAAAAACGAGAACTTCCGCAAAAAGGAGATGCACCAACACATTGGATTAAATGTAATAGTTGTCAAGCCATTATGTACTATAAAGAGGTACTTAATCAACATTATGTATGTCCAAAATGTGGCTTTCACCTTAGAATTGGTGTAGAAGAGCGTATCGCTCTTCTTGTGGATGAGGGTACTTTTGTTGAACATGATAGTGACTTAGAACCAGTCGATCCTCTTAAATTTGTCGATAAAAAGAGTTATAAAAAGCGTTTAGAAGAGGCTAAAAAAAAGACTGGTAAAACTTCTAGTGTTGTTAGTGGAACTTGTAATATTGATGGCCGTGGTGTTGAACTTGTAGTATTTGATTTTAGTTTTATGGGTGGATCATTTAGCTCTGTTGAGGGTGAAAAGATTGTTCGTGCAATTGATAGAGCAATACAAAAACGTTATGGATTAATAATCATTAGTGCAAGTGGTGGCGCACGAATGCAAGAGAGTGCATACTCTTTATTGCAAATGGGAAAAACTTCAGCAGCTTTAGCTCATCTTGCTAAAGAGGGGCTTCCTTATATCTCTGTATTAACAGACCCTACTATGGGTGGAGTAAGTGCATCATTTGCTATGCTTGGTGATATCATTATAGCAGAACCTGGAGCGTTAATTGGATTTGCTGGTCAACGTGTAATTAAGCAGACAATAGGTTCAGATTTACCAGATGGTTTTCAAAGAGCTGAGTTTTTACTGGAGCATGGATCAATTGATATGGTTGTAACTCGTGATGATATGAAACAGACACTCTCTGATTTTCTAAAAATGTTTATGGATAAATAGAGTATGAAACTGTACGCTTTGTGTGATGAAGATTTATTGTTGAAGTTCAATATGAGTCTTGAAGAGTTTGTAAAGCGTGCAAAAAAGCATAAAGCAGAAGTTATTCAGTATAGAAATAAAAGCTCTAATGTGGAGTATTCAAAAAAGCAGCTGATAAAGCTTCGTAAGCTGTATGATGGATTTTTAATAATAAATGATTTTATTGAATTGGTGGAGTTTTGTGATGGAATACATCTTGGACAAGATGATTTAAAAGATTTTGATTTAGATTCAATTGAAGCCTCTAAAAAAGTGCGTAAATTCATAGGTAAAGACAAACTATTTGGTCTATCAACTCATAATGAAGTCGAAATAGAGTTAGCAAATAAAATGGATTTAAACTATATTGGACTAGGAGCTTATAGAGAAACTACTACAAAAGAGATCTCTAATGTTCTTGGTGAAAAATTAGTAAAGTACTCTAAAAAATCAGCTCACCCAGTAGCAGCTATTGGTGGACTAAAACTTAGTGACAAACTTGATGTCGCATATAAAGTTGTTGGAAGTAACATGTATGAAAATTAGTGTGTTTTCAATTGCAAAAGAGCAAAGAAATTTGTACGAAAATGTTGTAAAAGAGTTATCAAAGATGATAAATAAGTTTGCAAAAATAGAAGATAAAAATCTTTTTAATACAAAAATTGCAAATGCACAAATTCAAGGTAAAGAGTCATCTCAAGGTGTATATTCAGATGTTTATGAACAATATTTAAATAAAGGGTATAATATTGTATTACATCCTGATGGGAAAGAATTAGATAGCTTTGAATTTAGTAAGTTATTAAGTGATAAAATGTCGGTGCAATTTTTTATTGGTGGCGCTTATGGTTTTGATGAGTCTTTTGTAAAAAAGTGTAATTACTCAGTTTCTTTAAGTAAATTTACAATGAGTCACAAGGTGGCAAAAGTAGTTTTATTTGAGCAAATTTTTCGCGGGTTGGCTATTTTAAATAACCATCCTTATCATAAATAGTAGGAGATAAAAGTGAGAGATAGTGAATTAGAGCATTTTATAGGATTGCTTAATGAGCGTAAAGAACAGATTATTAAAAATATTAGTAGTGTTGAGAGTGAACTCAATATGCTCAAAGAGTTAGAGTTAAATGATGAGGGTGATTTTGCATCAGCTAGTAATGATAATATGGTTGAAAATGCAATTGGTGTCCAACAAACTGCAGAACTTAGAGAAATTGAAGCTGCATTTTTACGAATTGATGAAGGTGCTTATGGTGTTTGTGACATGTGCGAAGAAGATATTGGTGTACAGCGCCTTAAGGTGAAACCACATGCAAAATATTGTATTGACTGTAGAGAGATTGCTGAAAAAAATAATGCTTAAGGGATAAAAATGTATTTAAAACGTTACACGATTGGGTCACTAATTTTCATTATAGCAGTAGGATGGTCTGTTTATGCGTTTGCTACACAAGACTCTTATGTGCTACACTATAAAGAGTACGCATTACCTGCAATGCCAATAGCGTTTTTAATTGTTACGCCACTTATTCTATTTTATATAGCTTCTGTTGCACATATGATGTATTACTCTTTAAAAAATTTTTGGCGCTTAAGAAGTTATCAAAAAGATTATGATCGTTTTGTAGATGCATTTTATTACGGATATTTACAATTAGATAAAAAGCAGGAATTTGTAACCGAACGTTACAGATTTTTAGGGAAACTTCTTCAACATAGCACAATATATCCTAATGATGATTTACACGTTCATGAAAATGAAAAAATTCAGGAGTTACTAGAAGCACTTGAAAGTATTAAAAGTGGAAAAGATGTTGAGCTTAAACCTTATCATTTAGATAGTAATAATTCATGGACAATACAGAATAAATTAAACCAATTAAACAATAAACCTCAAATTGCAGATGAACTTTTAACACAATCAAATGATTATCCTGATGATTTACGTAAAAAAGCTTATGAAAGTTTAGTTAAAAATGCAGATCTTGCTAAAATATTAAAATATCGTCAATGGATGGATAAAGATACTTTAGTTACTGTTTTCGAACGTGTAACAGCAGTAGAGAATCCACTTAATTTAACTATTGATGATATGATGTCGTTGGTAAATTCAGTTAAGCTTGACGCTAGTGAGTATTTAGACCTTGCTAAGAAATTTAATAATTGCTTAGAGCCTGATTTATGTGTAAATCTTTTTGAGAAATTAAGTGAAGAGAACGAAGATGCTACAGAAGCGCTACTTTATGTTCTTTTAGATTTAGAGATGAATGCTAAAGCAAAAGAGTTATTAGAAAATTCACAAAGTGATGAGTTTCAAGCTTTTAAAGCGTATTTAAGTCTTAAAGAAAAAGGCGAGATTTATAATATTAATCTATTTGTTTAACCAGTAATGCTTCTTCCTATCTCTTTTGGAACACCAGTTTATGTATTAGCCCCTCTAGCGGGGTATACAGATCTCCCTTTTCGTAGCGTTGTTAAAAAGTTTGGAGCAGATCTTACTGTTAGTGAAATGGTTAGTTCTAATGCTCTAACTTATGGTTCAAAAAAAAGTATTAAGATGCTTGAAAAAAGTTCAAATGAGAATCCATACTCTGTTCAAATTGCAGGTGCAGAAATTGGAGTTATTCAAAGTGCTGTAGAGTACTTAAATACTCAAGGTGGTATTGATATTATTGATTTGAATGCAGGATGTCCTGTACCAAAAGTTGTCTCTCATGGATCAGGAAGTTCACTTCTTAAAGATTTAGTACTATTTAAAGATATTATTCAAACTATAAAAAGTACTTCAAATAAAAGTATGACTAGTGTAAAGGTTAGAATTGGTTTTGAAGAAAAGAGACCTGCTGAAATAGCTATCGCAGCACAAGAAGCAGGAGCTGACTTTATTGCAGTTCATGGACGTACACGTGCAGGAAAATTTAAAGCTATAGTTGATTATGATGCTATTAAAGAGGCAAAAGAGGCAGTATCAATTCCAGTTATTGCAAATGGTGATATTACAGATTTTGATAAAGCTAAATGGGTATTAGAGTATACAAAAGCTGATGGAGTTATGATTGGTAGAGGTGCAATTGGTAATCCTTGGATTTTTTATCAATTAAAGCATGATACTAAAGAGGTAAGTAGTGAGATTCGTCATGATATAGTGCTTGAGCATTATGATAAGATGATAGAGTTTTATGGAGAGCGTGGTGTTGCTATGTTTCGTAAGCATCTTCATACTTACTCTAAAGGTTATAGTGGGGCTGCTGTTTTTAGACAGGCTGTTAATATTGAGAATGATGTTTTTAAGATGAGAAATTTGTTGGATACATTTTTTTAATATTTGGTGAATAGTTTGCTAAGTTTTACTTAATTTTAAAATTGTATTACTTTATGTTTGATATTTATTACTCTTTTTGATACACTCTCGTGATGAATTTAATTGAAAATAGTATAATTTTTACAGACTTAGATGCAACTTTATTAGATCACAATGATTATTCCTACCTTGAAGCAGCAGAGATGCTTTCTTTTATAGATAAGCATAAGATTCCTCTTATTTTTACTACGAGTAAAACAGCAGTTGAAGTTATCGAACTTCAAAGAGTAATGAATATTAGTGAACCATTTATTGTTGAAAATGGTGGAGGTATTTTTATTCCTTTTGGATATGAGACTTTTGAGGTTGATGAGTATATTGAAAAAGATGGTTTTAAGATAATAGAGTTAGGGAAAAGTTATTGTGAATGTAAACAATTTTTTAAAAAATGTACAAAAGATTTTGACTTACGTACTTTTTCTCATATGAGTGCTTATGAAGTTTCAAGATTAACAGATTTAGATAATCACCACGCAAAAATGGCGAAAAATCGTGATTTTACTGAGCCATTTATATTAAATGATGATAATCAGTTAATGGATTTAGAAAAAGAGGCAGATAAAAAGGGTTTTAAAATTACAAAAGGTGGTAGGTTTTATCATCTTATTGGAGCTACTCAGGATAAGGGAATTGCTGTAAAAAAGGTTGTAGAACTTTTTGAAAAAAATAAAAAAGTAAAACCATATGTCATTGCCTTAGGCGATAGTAAAAATGATATTCAGATGCTTCAATCCGCTGATTTGCCTATTTTACTTCCTCGGCATAATGAGGGGTTTATAGTTCTGGATTTACCAAATTTAATGCGAGCAAAATTTCATAGTTCAAAAGGGTGGAATAGTTCATTGAAGGAAGTATTTGGTGTCTAAAAAAGATGATGTATTAAAGATGTTTGATGCTGCTATTGCTGCTGTGTTACCTGAAAATGTGATAAATCATTCAGTTAATTTAGATAAAAATATTTTAACTGTATTAGAAAAACAGTATAATTTAGAAAATTACAAAAATATTTATCTATGTGGTTCTGGTAAGGCTTCATTTGCCATGGCGCAAGAGATAGAGAATATATTAGGTAATATAATAACTAGCGGTGTAGTTGTTTCTCCAATTCAAGGTGCAAAATTAAAGTTTAGTAGTCATTATCACTCAACTCATCCGATACCTACTCAAAAAAGTGTTGATGCATCTATGGTGATGTTAGCAGAATTAGAAAAAATGAGCAGTGAAGATTTACTTATTTATTGTCTCTCAGGTGGAAGTTCTGCTCTTTTGGAACTACCATTTACTGGTATTACCTTAGAAGAGTTTTCCAAAACCACAAAAATATTATTAGAAAATGGTTTTGCTATTAATGAAATTAATGCTGTTCGAAAGCATCTATCTTTAGTAAAAGGTGGAAGATTGGCAACTTCTACTAAAGCAGAAATTATCGTTTTAGTTATTTCAGATGTTATAGGTGATGATTTAGAGAGTATCGCATCTGCACCATTTTATTTTGATGCTACAACATTTGATGATGTGTATAAGCTTTTAAAAGAGACTAATGTTTATGTAAAATTGCCATTAAGTGTTCAAAGTGTAATGAAAAGTGGTTTAAGTGGAGATATTGAAGAGACATTAAAGGAGTTAAAATCAAATGTACATCATGTAATTATTTCTAATAATTTATCTGCTCTTAAAGCTAGTGCAGGTTGTGCAAATGATTTAGGGTATGAGGTAAAGATAGTAGAGCAAAGTGTTGATGGTGATGTTGAAGATGCTGCAATTGAATTTGTAAAAAGTGCTAAAAAACTTAAAAAGAATCAAGTATTAATTCAAGGTGGTGAGTGTACAGTAAATGTTATAGGTTCTGGTATTGGTGGACGAAATCAACATTTTGCACTTATAGCATTAAGAGAGTTAGATGAGAATATAACAATTTTAAGTGCTGGTACTGATGGTATAGATGGTAATTCAGATGATGCTGGTGCTGTGATTAGTTTAGATACAAAAAATAGTGCAAATAATATTAATCTAAGTATAAATGAGTATATTAATAACTTTAATTCAAATAGTTTCTTTAAGCGTGTTAACTCATTAATCTCTGTAGGTTATACAGGTACAAATGTGATGGATATTATGATAGCAATTAGGGGGTAAGGGACAATGGCAGATTTTTTTCAAAATGGAATTATAACTACACTACAAAAGGTTGGAAGTAGATCTTTAGAAGATTTGGAGACTGAACTTTTAGAACACTCAAAAAGACGAAGTATGGTACTTCTTTTACCAGCACTTTATTCTGAGTTTGAGACAGATGCTATGAAAACAATTATCAAGGAATTAAAAGATGTTAAATATCTTTATAAAATTGTTTTAGGTCTTGATAGAGCAACTAAGAAGGAGTTTGAAAAAGTAAAAAAGATGATGTCTGTAATAGAGACTGATGTTGATGTTTTATGGAACGATGGACCTCATATACAGAAATTATATAAAGAGTTAAGTGCGCATGGATTTAGTAGTATTAATATTCCTGGTAAGGGGCGTAATGTTTGGACTATGATGGGATATATCTTAAATGATAAAAATGCTTATGCAATAGCTCTACATGATTGTGATATTGTAAACTATACACGCGATATTCCAGCACGTCTTTTATATCCAGTTGTGCATCCAGCTCTCGATTTTGAGTTTAATAAAGGTTATTATTCGAGAGTTACTGATAAGCTACATGGTAGAGCAAATAGACTTTTCTATAGTCCATTTTTAAGTTCGTTGGAAAAAATAATTGGTAAGAGTAGATATTTAGAGTATATGAATAGTTTTCGTTATGCACTATCAGGTGAATTCTCATTTGTAAGGAATATTGCACGTGGTATTAGAATTTCTCCAACTTGGGGGCTTGAAGTTTCAACTCTTAGTGAGATTTATGATCAAACATCGGTGAAAAGAATTTGTCAAACTGAGATTTTAGATACATATGAGCATAAACATCAACCATTAGGTAAAGTTGATGGTGGTGGTATTAAAAAAATGGCAAATGATATTGCGCAAACAATTTTTCGCGTCTTATCTCAAGATGGCGTTGTATTTACAAAAGCTACGTTTAAAACACTTCTTGCAAGTTACACAAAAGAGGCTCAATATACTATCCAAAAATATAATGCTCTTTCTAAAATTAATGGATTAAATTACAGTCGGCAAGAGGAGTACGGAGCTGTAGATGTCTTTGTAGATGCTCTTAATGAGGCAGAAGATGAATTTCTTAAAAATCCACTTGGAGTTCCATCTCTTTCTGCTTGGATTAGTGTAAGATCAGTTTCACCTGAGTTTTCAGAAAAATTTTGTGAAGCAGTAAAGATGGACAATGAAAAATGAGATGTTATGAAAAAAGAACCGTTGAAGAGCGTTTAAGAGTTCTTTATAGTAGTGAAGATGCTAAAGAGGCTAATAGATTAATTGTAGATATGTGGTGTAAGTACAAAGAACGTATTACTCCAGATACAACATATCAAATAAGTGAAAAAGATGTAATACTTATAACTTATGGTGATCAGGTAAGACGAACTTATGAAGCTCCACTTGTTACACTTAAACAATTTTTAGATTCTCATATAAAAGATGTAATTAATTCTGTACATATTCTGCCTTTTTATCCATACTCTTCAGATGATGGTTTTTCAGTTGTTGATTATAGTAGTGTGGACCCTCAGATGGGTTCATGGAAAGAAATTGAAGTTTTAAGTGAGAATTTTAGACTTATGTTTGATGGTGTAATTAATCACTGTTCTCAGTACTCTAAATGGTTTAAAGCATATTTAAATAATGATCCTGAGTATGATAATTTTTTTATAGATATAGATCCAACTATAGATTTAAGAAAAATTGTACGTCCTCGTGCTTCACCACTACTTCACGAGTTTATTGATAATAATGGGCGTGTTAGAAATATCTGGACAACATTTAGTCAAGATCAGGTTGATTTAAATTATAAAAATTACAAAGTACTTCTTGCTATTTTAGATGCTCTATTTTATTATATTGAAAAGGGTGCTACACTTTTAAGACTTGATGCTATTGCTTTTATTTGGAAAGATGTAGAGAGTGAAAGTGTACATTTAAAAGAGACTCATGAGCTTATTCAGCTTATGCGTGAAGTTCTTCATGAAGTTGCTCCTGAGGTTATCATAATTACTGAAACAAATGTACCACATAATGAGAATGTATCATATTTTGGAAGTGGAGAGGATGAGGCACAGATGGTTTATAACTTTGCTTTGCCTCCATTACTTGCACACTCAATTTTGACTGCAAATACAACAAAAATGACTCAATGGGCAAAAACGTTAAGCCTACCAAGTGATAAAGTCTGTTTTTTTAATTTCACAGCAAGTCATGATGGTATAGGTTTACGTCCTGTAAAAGATATTTTAAGTGATGAGGAGATTGAATTTCTTGGAAAAAAGGCCAATGAACATGGTGGATTAGTCTCATATAGAGATAACCGTGAGGGTGGACGGAGTGTATATGAATTAAATTGTAGTTTTATAGATCTGTTAACATCAAAAGATGAAGATAATGTAATACGTGCAAAACGTATGATGTTGACACAAACTGTAATGCTTGCAATGCCTGGCGTTCCTGGAATTTATTTTCATTCTCTTGTTGGAACTAGAAATTTTAATGATGGTGTTAAAATGACCGGTGTGAATAGGTCAATTAATAGATTGAAACTAAATATTGACTGGCTTGAGAATCAACTCTCTACTGAGGGTACATTAGAAAAAATGATATTTAAAAGTTATAAAAAGCTTTTATCTATTAGAATAAATGAGAGTGCTTTTAATCCATATGGTGCTTTTACATTTTTAGATATTTCAAATAAGCTTTTTGTTATTCATCAAGATAGCAATGATTTACATAATCATATTGTAGCACTGCATAACTTTTCAAATGAAGTAGTTACATGTTTATTACCAGAGTATATTATTTTAGATGCATATGAATTAATTGGTGCGCAAAAAATTTCAAGTTATACTATAGAGTTACAGCCATATCAGGCAATGTGGATAAAAGCAAATGTAGATGATGACAAAATGTATAAATATTTTGGAACTAGTAAAATTAGACATAAAAGGATGAAAAATGATTAAAAAGTGCCTATTTCCAGCAGCAGGCTATGGAACAAGATTTTTACCAGCTACAAAAGCTATGCCAAAAGAGATGCTTCCAATTCTTACAAAACCATTAATTCAGTATGGTGTAGAAGAGGCTTATGAAGCAGGAACGGACGTTATGGCCATAATTACTGGTCGTGGAAAACGTGCTATTACTGATCATTTTGATATTAGTTATGAACTTGAACATCAAATACAAGGTTCATCAAAAGAGTCATTACTCTCTGATATTCGTACATTAATGGATAAGTGTACATTTACATATACTCGTCAAAATGAGATGAAAGGCTTAGGTGATGCCATTTATAAAGGCAAAGTTTTAGTTGGAGAAGAAGAACCTTTTGCTGTAATATTAGCAGATGATCTATGTATAAATCCAGGTGGAGATGGTGTATTAAAGCAGATGGTAGACTTATACTCAAAATATAAGTGTTCAATTGTAGCAATTATGGAAGTTCCAAAAGAGCAAGTTCATAAATATGGTGTAATTTCTGGAAGTGAGATAGATAAGGGTGTGTTTATGGTTTCAGATATGGTTGAAAAACCAGATAATGACAAAGCACCATCTAACTTAGCAATTATAGGTCGCTATATTTTGACACCAGATATCTTCAATGTTATTAAAAAGACAAAACCTGGTAAAAATGGAGAGTTACAGATTACAGATGCTCTTAAAAATCAGGCAAAAAATGGAATGGTTTTAGCTTACAAATTTAAAGGAAAACGTTTTGATTGTGGGAGCGTTGATGGTTTTGTTGAAGCTACAAATTACTTTTATAATAATTTAAAAGATTAATACTAAGGCATGGATTCCTCAATTAGTTTGAGGAATTAAAACAGTAGTTAATTTTTTTAGTCTTCTCTAATTGAGAATGTTTTAAAAACTTTATCTATATCAAAAGTCTTAAGTTCTATGTCATTGACTTGTGATCCCTCTGGACTTCTATTTATCCAGTCTAAAAGCGTATCTATTTTTTCATCAACACCACTTACGATGATCTGGACATCACCGTTTTTAAGGTTTCTTACGTAACCTTTCAGCCCTAGTAGTTTAGCTTTTTTTTGTGTATTTGCTCTAAAAAACACACCTTGCACTTTTCCTTTTATTAGCATTTGTGTTAATTTCATATTTGTATACTCTCATCTATTTTGTTTATTAAGGGTATAATTATACCAAGAGTTTAGTGAAATATAAAAATTAAACTTAAAAAAAAGAACCATATGTATTAATTAGAAGAAGTCTAATAAATATTAATTATTATTGCTTTGTAAAGAGTTTAATAGTAGATATGAAAAATGTTACGACTATTAAATTTTGCGTAGTTATAAACTTTAGAATGGAATAAAATTTGATTATAGATACTCATGTACATTTAGATAGTGATTGTTATATTGATGATGTTGAAGATGTTTTAGAAAGAGCAAAAAATGCTAATGTTGTAGCTTATATAATTCCTGGTGCAGATCCTAAACATTTACAAAGGGCTGTAGAATTGTGTGAAAATTATGAAAATATATATTTTTCAATAGGTGTACATCCTTATGATGTACAAAATTATGATGAAGAGTATTTATTAAAATTTGCAACTCATAAAAAATGTATTGCAGTTGGTGAGTGCGGGCTTGATTATTTTAGATTACCAGATGATGAAGCTGAAAAAAAAGATGTTATAGCAAGACAAAAAGATGTTTTTATCTTTCAAATTGAGCTTGCAAAACGTCTTAAAAAGCCTTTAATAGTCCACATTAGAGATGCTAGTAGTGATTCTAAAGATATTTTATTAAGGTATGGAGCTGGTGAAGTAGGTGGTGTCTTACACTGTTTTAATGCTGATGAACAGCTTTTATCTTTAGCAGAAGAAAATTTTTATTTTGGAATTGGAGGTGTTTTGACGTTTAAAAATGCGCGTAAATTGGTTCAAGTCTTGCCTCGTATTCCTAAAAATAAATTGTTAATTGAAACCGATGCGCCATATTTAACGCCACATCCTCATCGTGGTGATAGAAATGAACCAGTATACACTACGTTTATTGTAAAAAAAGTTTCAGATTTGCTAGACATACCTTTAGAGGAGATAGAAAGTATTACAACATCTAATGCAAAAGAGCTTTTTAGAGAGTTAAAAGAGGTATTATAGTATAATCGCAAAATTTTACATTAAAAAGAGAGATATGCAAAACATAATATTATTTTTATTTCTTTTAATTGCGCCATTACATGCAGCATTGACATTTGGTAATAATCATGAAAAAGAGGTTCAAATTTTAGAGAGTTTTGATATTGAGCCATCATTTTTAAATGAGCGTTACTTTATTAAACTTTCAGATTATTATAGAAAAAAATTTCAGCAAAAGCGTTTTTTTAAAGCTATGAATGATTCTTATATTTTTTTACCTCATATAAAAAAAATGATTGCACAGTCTGGTATTCCAACAGCTTTTCTATATCTTGCGATGGCTGAATCAAATTTTTCTACTAAAGCATATTCACATAAAAAGGCCTCTGGACTTTGGCAGTTTATGCCAGATACTGCTAGGATTTATGGGTTAAGAATTGACAGTTATGTTGATGAGAGGCGTGATTTAATAAAGTCTACAGAAGCTGCTATTAAATATCTTAAGCATGCGCATGATCGTTTTGGAAAGTGGTACTTAGCAGCACTTGCCTACAACTGTGGGGAGGGAAGAGTTGCTCGTGCAATTAAAAGTGCAAAAACAGATGAGCTTTCAGTTTTATTAAATGCTCATAAAAAGTATGTGCCACGTGAGAGTCGCAACTATATTCGTAAAATTTTGGCTCTTGCTTTAATGGCAAATGATGAGAATTTTTTGGTAAAGTCTGAGTTTGATCATTTGATGAATAGAGCAAACGCATACTCTCTTTCTACTGTTTATGTTCCAAGAGGTGAAAGGCTAAGTCATATTGCAAAATCAATTCAGATGAAACATGAAGATTTAAAAGCTCTAAACCGTCATCTTCGTTATGACTTTGTTCCCCCATATGGTAAAAAATATGCTGTATATATTCCATATATTAAGCTAGCTGATTTTAAAGTTAATTATAAACCAAGTGCTAAACAGAGATATTATGTATATAATGTAAAAAGGGGTGATTCTCTTTATAAAATTGGTAAAAAATATGGTGTTGCTTACAAGATAATTAAAGATTTTAATAGACTCAAATCAAATAGATTAAGTTTAAAACAGAAGCTTATAATTCCAAAAATATATGATGTGAATGTAAAATTAAAACAGAGTTATGAAGTTAGAAGTGGAGATACTCTTCAAAAGATTGCACACCACTTTGATATGAGTGTTGAAAAGCTTATGAAAGTAAATACTCTTAAAAATAGTGTGATTAAAGCTGGAGAGAAATTAGTTGTATATAATTGAGTTACTTTTTTTCCCTGTAATTACATTACTGATTTTTAGTGGATGTGAACAGCGCAATTATATAGAACCAAGTTATTCTACAGATTATGTACCAAGTTATTACGATAAAAAGGCACATAAAAAACTTCCAGCTACAATGCGTTCTTATTCAGTTATGGGTAAAAGGTATTATCCAACTGTTGTAAATGTTGGCGAAGAGTTTAGTGGACTTGCTAGTTGGTATGGTCCAAATTTTCATGGAAAACTTACATCTAATGGTGAGACTTATGATATGCATGATTTTACAGCAGCTCATAAAACATTACCTATGAATACAGTTTTAAGAGTTACAAACTTATTAAATAATCGTAATGTAGTTGTTAGAATTAATGATCGTGGGCCATTTGTAAATAGTCGCATCATTGATTTGTCTAAATCAGCTGCTACTAAAATAGATATGGTAGGTTCTGGAACAGCTCCAGTTAAACTTGAAGTACTTGGATTTGATAGTAGAAGATTAGGATATGGTGCAGTAGCTTCTAAAACAATTAACAATTTTTATGTTCAAATAGGTGCATTTAGAAAATTAAATGGGGCTAAGGTATACAAAAAAAGATACACAAATATCTTAGGTAGGTATAATAGTGTTATTAAGAGTTTAAATTTTGATGGAGAGCCACTACATCGTGTTTGGTTAAGTGGTTTTCAAAGTGAAGAAGAGGCTCGTGATTTTGTTGCACGTGGTGAATTTAAATATGCTTTTATTACAAGGGATTAGCAATGATTAAGCTTCAAAGAGATACTAAAGAGACACAAATTAAAGTCGAATTAGATATTAATGGCAGTGGTAGTTCAGACATTAAAACAGGTGTCGGTTTTTTTGACCATATGTTGGAAAGTTTTTCAAAACATTCACTAATTGACTTAAAAGTTGAGTGTGCTGGTGATACTCACATAGATGATCACCATAGTGTTGAAGATGTTGGTATTGTTATTGGAAAAGCTTTAAAAGACGCAATTTATCCAGTTGAAAAAATTGAGCGTTTTGGAAATGTTACTATTGTAATGGATGAGGCGGCTGTTAGTTGTGATTTAGATATTAGTAATCGTGCCTATCTTCTTTATGAGTCAAATATATTAGGACAGGTTGGTACATTTGATGTTGAGCTTGTTGAAGAGTTTTTTAGAGCATTAGTTTTTAATGCAAATATAACAGCACACATAGTAATGCAGCGTGGGATTAATAAGCATCATATTATAGAAGCATCTTTTAAAGCTTTAGCTGTAGCACTCCGTCGCGCACTTTTACCTAATGATCTTCTTGGTGTTCCAAGTACAAAAGGTGTCCTTTGATTGAACTTATTGTTCTTGATGTTGATGGAACTATGACTGATGGACAGATTGTTTATGGCGCAGAAGGTGAAGAGTTAAAATCATTTAATATTAAAGATGGGATGGCTATTAAAGCTTGGAATACATATCTTAAAAAACAGAGTGCAATTATTACAGGCAGAAACTCTAAAATTGTAAAACGTCGTTCAGATGAGTTAAGTGTTCAGCATCTACATCAAGGTAAAAGTGAAAAGGGCAAAGTACTTAAAAATATAATGAATCATATGAATATAGATAGGACTAATGTCGCAATTATTGGTGATGATTTAAATGATTTATCAATGCTGGAGTTTGCAAGTATAAGTTTTTGTCCAGCAGATGCTTCGTTTGAGATGAGAAAAAGATCTGACATTATTCTAAAGAGTAATGGTGGGTTTGGTGCAGTTAGAGAGATGATTGAAATAATTTTAAAAGATGAAAATAGGTATGATGATTTTGTTTCTCATTGGCTGAGGCAGTGAATTTTCATTATTTTATCTATATGTTGACATTTATTATGATAGGACTCTATTTCTCACTATCACCAAGTAAAATAGATATTATATCTGATAAAGAGCTTGCACAAATAGATGTCGGAAAATTTGAACTTTTACAATTTAATGAAAACTATATGATGCGTAGATTAAGTGGTGAAAGTGCTAAGCGTTTTAGTGAACGTATTGAGATTACAACATTAGATTTAGATGAGTATACAAGAGATTATGAAGAGAGTTTAATTGCAGAACATGCTACGTATGTAGAAAAAAGATTACATCTTCATGGGGATGTAAATTATAAAAGAGCAGATGATTATACATTTATAGCTAATAGACTCTTTTATGATAGAGAGTTAGATTTCATCTATATACAAGATGATTTTGTTATAAAAAATGGTACGAATATTACGTATGCTAGTAATTTAATCTATGATAGGAAAAATGGTACAATGACAGCTACAAAAATTAACGCTTTATTTGATACAAAAGGAATTTAATGCAAGTTTTAGTCTCTCTTTTTTTACTAATTACAACACTTTATTCAAGTGATTTAGTGCAAGTAAAAGCAGAGAGTTTCGAAGCAGATGAGAAGAAAAGTATTTCAATATTTAAAGGTAACGTTCATCTTAAAAAATTAGACGATTCTTTAAGGGCAGACATAGTTACAATTTTCTTTGATAAAAATAAACGTCCACTACGTTATGAGGCAACTGGGAATGTAAGCTTTAAAGTAAGTGTGGATAATAAAAGTCTTTACCGTGGACAATCTGGAAAGTTGATATATAGACCATCTAAAAATACCTATCAGCTTTTTGACAATGTTGAGGTTGAAGATGTTACATCTGAACGTAAATTAATGGGTAACGAAGTTACGTTAAACTTAGATAGTGGACATGCTAAAGTTGTTGGCAAAAAGAAAAAACCTGTTGTTATGACTTTTAGTGTTGATGAGAAAGAGAAATGAGAATTGTAGATGCATCTTTTATAACCTCTGCTTCAAATATTAATAATCTACATTTGCAAGATGATACTCGCTTAGAAGTGGCATTTATAGGGCGTTCTAATGTTGGTAAAAGTACATTATTAAATGCTGTTTGTAATCATAAAGGATTAGCTAAAAGTTCTTCAACACCTGGAAAAACAAGACTTATAAATTATTTTGCCATTACATTTAAAAATGAAGATAAAAAAGAGTATGCATATTTTGTAGATTTACCAGGTTTTGGTTATGCCAAAGTTTCTAAGTCATTACATAAAGAGTGGCAAAAAAGTTTAAATGAGTATATTCAAAAACGTAAAACAATTACCTTGTTTATTCATCTAATTGATGCAAGGCATACAGATTTAGAGATAGATAGAGAGGTAAACTCATATATACGTTCTATATGTGATGAACATCAGCATGTACTTGAAGTCTTTACAAAAGTTGATAAATTAAAACAGAAAGAATTCTCTATTTTAAATCATCGTTTTCCAAATGCTCTAAAAGTTTCAAGTTCAAAGAAAAAAGGGATTGATATTTTAACTCATTTTATCTATGCTGAATTGTTTGGAAATAAATAATGAGTATAATTTATGAAAAGGCACTTCTAGTAGATATAAAGCAGATGCAAAAAATTGTTTTTGCAGAGGTTAAAACAGGAACTGTATTAGAGCGAAGTGAAGATGAGATGGCAACTAATATACGTTCATATACAGTTGTAAAATCTAATGAGGAGATAGTAGGTTTTGTTGCTCTTCATATTCATACGCCAACTCTTGGTGAAGTTCGTTCTTTAGTAGTCTTACCAGCATTTAGAGGTAAATCGATTGGTGCAGAGCTTGTGAGTGTTGTTTTAATGGAGGCTAAAAGTTTGGGATTAAAAGAGGTTCTAGCTCTGACTTATGCAAAAGAGTTTTTTGAACGTCTTGGATTTATTGAGATTCCTAAAGAAAATTTGCCAGAACATAAAATTTGGGCAGATTGTATTAAGTGCCATCACTTTCCAGTATGCAACGAAGTCTCGCTTATAAAAGTCATATAGCCAAATTTTGGTTATTAATCATATTTGTAGCATTTGAAAATCTTAATGCGATAAATTATACAGTACCACCCCTTTTTGGATTATCTTTTTTACTATTTTTTTATGCAGCTCAGAATCAGCGTTATGATATGTTTGTTCCATTACTTATATATCTACTGTTATTTGAAGCAGACAAAGGTTTTATTCTTTTTAGCTCTACAGTCTTTTTCCTTTTAATTTATAAATTTGTAGTTTATCGTATTAGAATTTTTATACATTGTGAGTACTGTTTGGAGATTATATATATTGCTTTAGCATATATTGGTTTTTGGCTCTTCTCATTTGTTTTACATCAAGTTTTTTGGCTTGATTTTGTACTCTTTGATTGGCATATAATCTATTATATTATTATTGAAGCTATGTTGGTATGGTTACTTTGAGAAATAAACTTATGCTCTCTATATTTTTTTTAATATGGACTACATTATTGGTTCGTATATTTTTTCTATCTATTCAATCTAATGAATATTATGAAGCCCTTGCAAATAAAAATAGTATTAGAAATGAGGCAATTGCACCAATTAGAGGTGAAATTTTAGATATTAACGGTAAACCTTTAGCAATTAATCGTTTGGGATTTAAGGTTTTAATATCTGCTCACCTTAGTAATAAGAAAAAACATCATATTTTAGAAGAAGAGATTAATGAGCTTGTATTAAGACTTCCTTTTTTAGATAAAGATGAGTTAATTAATCTTTATATTCGTAAAGATTCATATTATAATCATGAACCGATAGAACTTGTAGATTTTATTAGTTATGAAAAAATATTGCCTGTATATTCAGTTTTAAATTTAAGAAAATATTTGCAACTCAGTATTGCACAAAAACGTTTTTATCCAAATGGAAAGTTGGCTTCACATCTAATAGGTTATATATCTAAAGCAAATAAAAAAGAGGAAGATTTAAATAGTGTTGCAAAACTAACTGGTATAACTGGTAAAAATGGAATTGAAAAAAAATATAATAAATATCTACAAGGTGAGTCAGGCTCTCTTAAATTAAAGGTTAGTGCATATAATGAAAAAATAGAGGAGTTGTCATACACTCCACCTTTAGAAAATAATAATTTAACACTTTGGCTCGATTATCGTTTGCAAGAATATATTGAAAAGCTTTTTATTGATAAAGCTGGCGCTGTGATTGTAATGCGAACCGATGGTGCAATTTTAAGTGCTAGTAGTTTTCCTCAATATGATATAAATACTTTTGTGTCAGGTATTTCATCGAAAGATTGGAAAGATTTAATAGATGATGTAAATGCTCCTTTTACTAATAAATATATTAATGGATTATATCCACCAGGATCTACTGTAAAAACTGGACTTGGAGCAATATATTTAAACTCTAATCAAATAAATAGGTGGACTAAAACTTACTGTAATGGTTCAATGACATTAGGTAAACGTAAATTTAGATGTTGGAAACATAAAGGACATGGTACAACAAATCTAAATAAAGCAATTAGAGAGAGTTGTGATGATTATTTTTATAAAGGAAGTCTGAAAGTTGGCATAGCCACAATGAGTGAAGGTCTTAAAAGATATGGTTTAGGGCAAAAAAGTGGGATAGATTTACCAAATGAGTTTATTGGAACAGTACCAAATCGTGAGTGGAAACGTCAAAAATTTAATCGTCCATGGTATATGGGAGAGACCTTAAATACCTCAATAGGACAGGGAAACTTACTTACTACTCCTATTCAAATTGCACGTTTTACCGCTTTAGTGGCAACAGATTTTCTTCCAACTCCACATGTTGTAGCTAGAATTGGAGATAAAGAGGTTGAGAGTGAAGTGAAAAATGTGTTAGATATTAATGAAAAGTCATATATGCCATATATTCGTAAGGCAATGGAGGAGGTCTGTAATCATCCAAAAGGAACAGCTACAGCATATTTGAGAAGTCGTGTAAGAATTGCTGGAAAAACTGGAACAGCGCAGGTAATAGGAATATCACAAAAGACAAAAAAACGTTTAAAAGAGGATCAAATGGACTATTTTAAACGTTCACACGCATGGTTTACAACTTTTGGACCAGTTAAAAATCCTCAATATATTGTAACTGTATTAGTAGAACATGGTGGGCATGGTGGACAGGCGGCTGGATTGATAGTTTCTAAAATATATAATAAATTATTGCAATTAGGATATATTGATTAAAGTGCAGAAGCAGAATTATTTATAAACAAAAATAGCACTATTAAAAGAGCTATGCCAGCAGAACGATTGTAGAGCCTATTAGCAGTAATAAAGAGTAGCATAAGTGTTGCAACAATTGTGACAAAAATATCAAACTGATTTGCAACAGTATCTATTGTTAATGGGTTTACAAGAGCGGCACTTCCTAGTACCATTGTGAAATTTGCCACATTACTTCCTATGATATTTCCTATGCTCATATCAGCATTACCTTTACGCGCTGCTGTTAAGCTTACAACTAGTTCAGGTAGGCTTGTTCCAAAAGATATTAAAAATAGTCCAATCATCCATTCACTTATACCAAAACTTCTAGCTATTGATGAACCACTTTCAATGGTGAATGTTGCACCAAGTACTACCATTACAAAGCCTATGATTAAAGGGAGCAAAGATTTTGACCAGCTAAATGATTCTTTATCATATTCATGTGTCTCCATTGCTAGTAGCTCTTTTGCATCAACTACTAAAAATAGAATATATCCAGCCATTAGAGTAATAAATAAAACTCCCTCTACTCTAGATATTACGTTGTCATATGACATTAATAAAAATATAAGTAAGGGGAAAAGCGCCCATGCACTATCTTTTGCAAATAAATCTCGTTTTGGGCGAATTTTAGATGAGATTATAAAAACTACTCCAAGTACGAGTGTAATATTAAAAACGACACTACCTATTACATTTGATACTGCCATATCGCTTTTATGAGTTACACTTGCTGTTATGCTAGCTGCCATTTCAGGTAAAGAGGTTCCAAAAGCTACAAGTGTTGCGCCAATAATAAAATGAGGAATTTTAAAGTGAGTTGCAATACGTTCTGCTTCATTAATAATAAAATCAGCACCATAAATTAAAGATACCATAGATACAAAGAAAATTAAGAAATCCATTATAAATTTTGCTCACTTGAACGTACTATTAAGCTATTTGGAAGAGAAAAATGTTTAATTAAATCTGATTCTAGTTGTCTCATTTGTCCATTATCGGTTTCATGATCCATTTTGCTTAAGTGCAGCATTCCATGAATAAATAGAAGAGCAATTTCTTCTTCTATACTATGACCTAACTTTGATGAAACATCTTTTGCATAATCTATAGAAATTATGATAGTTCCAAGTGGGGCATGTTGAAAATCTTCAAGAGGAAAACTAAGCACGTCTGTTGGTGTATCAATATTCCTATACCTTTTATTCAATTCTCTTATCTCCAAATTATCACATAAAATAAATTCTACCTCTTTTGTAGGTGTAAGTTTACTAGCTATGCTTTTAAGAGGCTCAATATTTAATTCAAAATTTGTATGGTTGTCAAAATCTATCATAGTGAGGTATTTTATCTTAATATTGATAAAATATCGATATTAGATTTTTTATATTTTTAAAGAGTTATATTAATAAAGTGAGGTAAATTAAATGCGAAAAGCTGTTTGTATAATGAGTGGTGGAATGGATAGTACACTAGCAGCATATATGATGAAAAGAGATGGTTATGAGATTATTGCACTACATTTTGATTATGGACAACTTACAATGCAAAGAGAAAAACGTGCATTTAGAGATATTGTCAAAGCTTTAAATATTAGTCTAAAGTATGAAATAAATTTAGATTTTTTCTCTCAGATAGGAGCTTCAGCACTTACTGATGAAAGTTTAGATGTACCAATTAATGGTATTGAAGAGGGAGTTCCAATTACATATGTTCCATTTAGAAATGGTATTTTTTTAAGTGTTGCATCTGCAATAGCTGAGAAAGAGGGTGCAAAAATTATCTCAATTGGCGTAGTAGAAGAAGATAGTAGTGGTTATCCAGATTGTACTAAAACTTTTATTGACAGTATACAAAAAAGTATTAATTTTGGTACAAAGCAAAATACAAATATAGAGATTAAAACTCCATTAGTTCACTTAATGAAAGATCAGATAGTTAAAGAGGCATTAAAGTTAAATGTTCCATTAGAACTTACTTGGAGCTGTTATAAAAATGAAGAACAAGCTTGTGGTGTATGTGATAGTTGCAGATTAAGATTAAATGGTTTTAAATTAGCTGGAGTCTTTGATCCTATTATTTATAATTAAATTTGTAATTTCTCCTTTTGTGAAAAATCTCCATGGAACAATTGTGTGACCAGCGCCACTATTGACATATATATTAGAATTTTTATATTTATGAAGTCCTCTTAAATACGGTTGGTTTTGATTTTTTAGCATAAGTGCTCCAAATGGTAGAATTTGCCCTCCATGAGTATGTCCGCATAGCATTATTTTTGTATTAGTTAGAGTGTCTATGAGTGAGATAGATTTTGGTTGGTGTGCTAATAAAATTGATTTATTGTTACTTTTTTTATACATTGATTGTATATTAATATATTTTGAATCATTTACGCCAATTAAATCAAATGAGTAATTTTCATGATTTATTGATTCTATTTCATTATTTAAAATTCTGATATTGATGTTACTCATAGCCATTATAAAAGTTGATTCTTCATTGCAAGATAAATCTCTATTCCCAATTACAGCATATACACCATTTTTTGCTTTTAAAGTTTTTAATATATTTAACTCTTTTTTTATAGAATTTATATTAACACTTATAATATCTCCTGTTAAAACGATTAAATTAGGATTTGTACTGTTTGCTTCATTAACAATATGTTTTATATACTCAATAGTTGTAAACTCACCAATATGTAAATCACTTATTTGAATAATAGAATAATTTTTTAGAGGAAAGCCATTATTATCTATATAAACATTTTTTATTTTTGGTAAAGTAGGTTTCTTAACTTTAAAAATTGATATGAAAAAATTTAAAATTATATGTTTTATTCAATGCCCTTTAGCTTTTATTACGGCTCTTAGTCCATCTAGTACTACAACTATATCAGTTTTTAAGATAGCACATCCATTTGCACTGTTGTATGTATGTAGATATTCATCATCAGTAGAGTATTTAGCAATAGTATCGCCCTCATTTTTAGATTTATTAGTAGCAAATCCTACTAAACCAGCTTTAAGTTGAAGTCTTGGCGCTTGTTCATTTAATTTATAATCTACTGGCAGTGGGCGAGGACCTACAAATGTCATATCACCACGTAAAATATTAAATATCTGTCCTAACTCATCTAAATAAAATTTTTTCATAACTTTTCCAAAAATACGCAGTGAAGTTCCATCTTTTTGTAAAAATGACCATGTCCCATATTTAGCATACATCTGTGAGTTTTTTGCAAATTCTTTACGTTTAGATTCTATGTACATGTTTAATTTATATAAATTAAATTTTTTGCCATTAGATAACCTTGTTTCACTTATATATAAAGGTCCAAAATCTTGCGTTAATATCTGTTCAATTATCAAAGAGATAAAAATAAAAATATAGATTGGTAATAGTAAAAATATTAAAATTAAAGATAAGAGTATATCAAAAGTTCTTTTACAAGTCTCTTTTTTCGAAAAGTTCAGTTTCATCTTTAGTGCCTTCTTTAGTAAATATGTTAGATTTCTTGTAAAATTAGAATAACTTTAAACTTTATAATGGTTTTATTTAGCTTGCTCTATATCTTTGTATTGTTTCGTAAGCATTTTGAACTTGTTGGAATTTTTGTGTATATAGATTAACACTGTTTTGATTTTTTGCGAATACTCTATCTGGGTGATATTTTTTAAGTAATTGTTTATAGTTTTGTTTAATTTGAGCCATATCACTATTTTTGTTTATGCCAAGGAGATTATAAGATTCCATTAATATTTTTTGAGCATCATTTTTCTCTTTTAGACTTTGTAAGAAAAGATTCATTTGTGATTTTGTATATACAAACTGTACCGCACTATTTTGTATTGTTCTTACAGATAACATCTGTTTTAATTTATGAAGACTCGCTTGTGTTGTAATTTCAATGAGTACAGCTTTACCTTGATATATCATTTTTGCATTAGCTTCTTTAAAAAAATTAAGAAATTTTTTAATTATTTTTTTATTTTCATCTTCAAATATAAATAGCAGTCTTCTATTTTGTAGTAATCTTATTGAAATATTAAGATGGTGTACAGGGATATAGCTTGTTTTATGCTCTATTTTAATAGGAAAATTATTATACATTTCTAACTTACTTATTGTTGCATTATTCTTAACAATATTTTTTATCCATTTTAACATATAGTCGCGTTTTGTTTGCTCTTTACTAGAGTGTAAAACCGTCATAGAATCTTCATATTTCAATACTTTAGCAAAATTTCTATGTATGAAGTGTTCTAGTGTTTTATAGTGGATATGCTCTTTAGAGATACTAAATACAATAGCATCTTTGTTTATAGATAGTCTCATTTTTGCTCCAATATAACGATAATTATATGATTATAAGCAAAGTATATTCCAAGTTAAGTCACTTGAAAATTTTAAATTAATATTAATATATAATTAATTTTTATCATTGTATTATATCAGCTATTGATTTTGATTAATTAGTGGGAGAATAAATGAGTAAGCATATTATTTTAGTAGATGATTCAAAGACAATTTTGGCAAGTAGTGAAATGGCTTTTGAAGATATGGTAGATGCAGGAGAATTAGTAGTTACGACTTATGTTAATCCTATTGAGATGTTAGAAGATGTCAAAGCTGGAAAGATTTCATATGATTTAGCAATTTTAGACATCAATATGCCACAAATGAATGGTCTTGATTTAGCACGTGAACTTAAAACAGACCCATCACTTAAAATGAAACCAGTTTTGATGCTCACTACAGAAAGTTCTGGAGATATGAAAATTAAAGGAAAAGAGATTGGTGTAACTGGTTGGATGGTTAAACCATTCTCAGATGCTAAGTTAGTAAAATCTGTCAAAATGGTATTAGGGATTTAATAATGCAAGAAATTGAAGTTAAAAAAACAGGTTCAAAACATAGGTATCTAACCTTCTTTTTAAAAGATGAACTATATGGTATTGGGATTGAGAGTGTAGAAGAGATTATTGCAATGATGAAAATAACTTCAGTTCCAAAGACACCAAAATATGTTCGAGGGGTTATGAATTTACGTGGAAATATCATTCCAATTGTAGATATGCGCACTAAATTTGAGATGCCAATGCAAGAAGAGAATATGTATACTGCAATTGTCATTGTAGCTATCGAGGGGACTTCTATAGGGTTCATTGTAGATACTGTAGAAGAGGTAGCGCAAATTGCAGAGGAATCTCTATCTGAAGCTCCACGTTTTGGATCTGGAATAGATACTTCATTTATTTCTCAAATGGCACAGTTAGAAGAAAAAGTAATAATGTTACTTGATTTAGGAAAGATATTTGATATGGATGAGTTAGCGGGTATTGAAAAGATAAGCACACAAAATAAGGGAGAGTAGACGTATGCGTATGACAATTAAAAAGCAGTTGATAGTAGCGTTATTATTGGTGGGAATTATACCTTTTTCAATTATGGGATTTATCTCATTTAAAAAGTCAGAAATAGCACTAGAGGTAGTTCAGTCAGATAAGCTTGATGTCGCTAGAATTATTAAAAGTAATCAAATTGGACAACTATTTCATTTTAGAAAAATTGATATTGAGATGTTGGCACTTTCTCCTAATACGGTTAATTTTACAAAAAAACTGATTGAACTTCATGATAAGTATAGTGTTGGTGCTACAGATTCGTATCCAGTAGACAATCCTGAGATTAAGGCATTAACAGCTGAATATCATGACTATTTTGATAAGTTTGTTAAAGGTTATAATTATTATGACACCTTCATCATATGTGCTAAACATGGACATGTTATGTACTCTCAGGCAAGAGAATCAGATTATGGTGCAAATCTTTCATCTGGACAGTTACGTGATAGTGGACTGGCGGCTCTATGGAAAAAGGTTACACGTACAGGAAGAACATCTATAGTGGATATGGCACCATATGGACCATCAAATAATGAACCTGCAATGTTTATTGGAACACCAGTAATGAGTAATGGTAAAATGATTAGTATCTCTGCTATTCAATTAAATGATAAAGCATTTACTAAAATTATGAATGCACGTAAAGGTATGGGTGAGACCGGACAGGCATATATTGTTGGACCAGATAAACTGATGCGTAGTGATAGTTGGGAAGATAAAGTTGCACACTCTGTTAGATCATCATTTGCAAATCCACTTTCAGGAAGTATGAATACTGAAGCTGTTAATTTAGCTCTAAGTGGACAAGAGGGTGTTAGAATAGGTTTGGACTTTAATGGTGATGAAATAATTAACTCATATGGTTTTTATGACTTTTCTAAAAACTTTGCAGATTCAGATTTTAAATGGGCTGTTATCGCTCAGATTGATATGCAAGAGGTTGATATTCCTGTTAGAGATTTACGCGATAATGCGGTGATGGTAGGATTAATTTTCTTAGCGGTCATTATAGGTGCTGCACTTCTATTAGGACGCATGGTCTCTAATCCTTTAATTGCAGCAGTTAATACAATTTCTGAAGCAAACTCACAAGTCATTGGTGCAAGTGATCAAATTGCTTCATCTTCTACTGCATTAGCAGAGGGTGCTAGTGAACAAGCTAGTAGTGTTGAAGAGGTTAGTGCGACTATTGAGCAGTCAACTGCTATCATAAATCAAAATGCAGATAATGCACGTGAAGCAAACATTTTAGCAAAAGATGCAAATGATGCTGCTAAAGATGGTAATGAGAGAGTTCAAAATTTAATGGGTGCTATGGGCAATATATCTGAATCATCTGAAAAAATTGCAAAAATTATTAAGACTATTGATGAGATTGCATTTCAAACAAACTTGCTTGCACTTAATGCTGCAGTTGAGGCTGCACGGGCTGGTGAACATGGTTTAGGGTTCGCTGTTGTTGCAGAAGAGGTTAAAAACCTTGCTGGTCGTAGTGCAATGGCTGCTAAAGAGACAGCAACAATTATTGAAGCTTCTATAGAACAAGTTAAAAGTGGAAACAATATTGCAACTCAGACAAATGAAGCTTTTGGTGATATTTTAGAGAGAATTAAAAAGACTTCAGATTTAATTGGAGAAATTTCAGTTTCTGCAAAAGAGCAGAGTGAGGGAATGACTCAAATTGCTTCAGCAATGAGTCAAGTAGATCAAGTGACACAGCAGAATGCTTCAAGTTCTGAAGAAGCAGCAGCTGCGGCTGAAGAACTTAATGCACAAGCTAATGCAATGCTTGATACTGTTGGTGAGATAGCGTCAATGGTTGGTGTAGATTTAGGATCTATGATTAGCAACTCAAATGTAGTTAGTAGTCATTCAGATGTAAAGTCTAACTCGCCTAGAATTGCACCAAGTAGAAGAAAAGTTGTTAAAAAACAATCAATCAATCAAACTGCAAATAAAAGTGAGGACGTATTTCCATTAGATGAAGACGATTTAAAAGAGTTTTAGATGATAGTTGATGGGGAGAATTTAATTGTATCATGTGACGAGGCTCAAGATGAAATTGAAGAGTTATATGATTTCATTAAGCCACGATTAGATTATATAGAGAGTATAACAGTAGAGAGTGATGTTAAATTAGCATCTTCACTGTTATTGCAACTTCTTGTAAGTATTAAAAAGAGTAAACCATCTATGAATATTAGTATTTTAGGTGGTGAGGTACATGAAAGTAAGTTTTACGGAGCAATGTACTGGAGCAATTTATGAGTGATAAAAGAGAGCGTTTAAGAGCGATATTTGTTGAAGAAGCTGGTGAAATTATTGAAGACTTAGATGTAAAGATTATAAATTTTGAAGAAACTCCTGAAGATAAAGATATTTTAAATGATATCTTTAGAGGTATACATACATTGAAAGGGAGTGCTAACTCTTTTGGTTTTACTAGACTCGGAGAGTATGTTCATCATTTTGAAGATGTGTTAGATTATTATAGAACAGATGATACTGAAATCTCAAAAGATGTTATTGATCTTTTTTTGGATTCAGTGGATGTAGTAAAAGAGATGCTTCAAATTGAGATTGATGAGAGTGATGGTTTTCCTGAAAAATATGATGAGACTTTATCTTTAATTAGAGAAATTATAAGTAATAAAGATACAAATTTATTAAAAACTAAAAGTATAATTGATTTAGGTGATGAGTTTTCAAATGAAAATTTTAGTGATACAGATTCTAGTATAGTCGCAAAATTAGATGAATCTTATATGTTAGCACAGTGTCAAAATGGTGAGAAACTTTATAAAGTTGAGTTACTTTTTGAAGATGATTCTTTTACAAGAGGCCTAGACCATGCTAACTTTTTAAATATTCTTGGACAAAATGGAAGGGTTTTAGGTACAAGTTGGGATTTTATAAATGTTCCATTACTTGATTCATTTGAATTTAGAAAAAATTATATTAGAAATATTTTAATTTATATAGCTTCTAGTGAGCAAATTGAGCTTTTTCAAGATATTTTTGAATTTGCAGAAGAGCAAGAGTGGACGTTAGTTGAAGTTGGACAAGGGGATAGGAAAGAAGAAACCGTAGCATTAGATACAGAAACTCATAAAGAGTTAAAAGAAGAAGCAGTAGTAGAAAAGAAAGAAATAAAAGATGAACAAAAAAAAGAGGAGGTTAAAAAAACTCAACTAGTTAAACGCTCTTTTGTAAAGATTGATACAGAAAAACTTGATGATCTTTTTGATTCTGTTGGTGAATTGGTAATTTCTCAAAACTTTTTGATGGAAAATGAAGCAGTTAGACAACTAGAAGATGTAGATTTAAAAAGAAACTTAGAAACTCTATATAAAATAACTCGTCTTATTCAAAATAGAGTTATGGGACTTAGAATGGTTCCAATTCGTGATATATTTGAAAAAATGAAACGTGTTGTACGTGATGTAAATAAAAAAACTGGTAAAGATGCAGATTTAATCTTAAGTGGTGAAGATACAGAGATAGATAAAACTATGATAGATAAGTTAGCAGATCCTCTAATTCATGTTATTCGTAATGCATTAGATCATGGACTTGAAGCTGATAAAGAACAGAGAATAAATGCTGGTAAATCTGTTACGGGCAAGGTTCATTTAAAGGCGTATCATCAAGGTGGTAATATTGTTATTGAGGTTAGAGATGATGGACGAGGAATTGATCCTAAAAAGATTTTAACTAAAGCAATTGAACGTGGGCTTGTAACAGAATCAGAGGGCGCAAACTTAACAGATAAACAGATTTTTCAATTCATTATGCACGCAGGATTTTCTACTGCTGAGAAAGTAACTGACCTCTCAGGTCGTGGCGTTGGACTTGATGTTGTGAAATCATTTTTAGAGACTATGCGTGGAAAAGTAGAAATTAACTCTAAGATGGGTGAGGGTAGTAGTTTTAAAATAATGCTTCCTTTAACTCTTGCAATTATTGATGGGATGTTAGTTAGAACATCTGATGAGATTATGATTATTCCTACTCTTAGCATTGTTGAGTCATTTAGGCCATTAAAAAATAGTATTCATACTGCTAAAGGTGAGGGTGAATATGTTAAATTAAGAGATGAACTTTTACCAGTTGTACGTTTAAATCACATATTAGATATTAGTAAGGAGAGTGTAGAAATTAGTGAAGCTACATTAGTTTCTGTAGAGAATAAGAATGGAAAATTTGCAATTTTAGTTGATGAATTGATAGGTCGTCAACAGGTAGTTGTAAAATCATTAGGTAAGGCTTTAGCTGGCATTAAAGAGGTTACAGGTGGGGCAGTTTTAGGTAATGGTGATATAGCACTAATTCTAAACGTTGATGAACTTCACACAAACATGGTGTAGATAAGGTGGAGTTGAGTCAAAATACTTTTAATAAATTTAGAAAGTTTATTTATGAGACTAGTGCTATTTCTCTGTCTGACAAGAAAAAGGCATTAGTTCAAAGTAGATTAAGTAAGCGTATCAATAAGCTTAAAATAAAAGGCTTTAATGAGTATTATAATTATGTAACAGATAAAGCTAATCATGAAGAAATTCATATTATGATGGATTTTATATCTACTAATGTTACATCATTTTTTAGAGAAGCAGCTCACTGGGAATATTTGCGTAATAATATGGATTATTTATATGGTGTATTAGAGCATAGAGGGAGTGTTAGAATCTGGTCTGCCGCATGTTCTAGCGGGCAAGAACCATATACAATATCTATGTTTATAAAAGATGAGTTTACTCATGGTCAGAGAGCTGGTGATGTTAAGATTTTGGCGACAGATATTTCTAATCAGATTCTTAAAGAGGCAATAGCTGGTGAATATTTAGAAAAAGATATGACAGGACTCAGTAAAGTGCAATTAAACAGATATTTCTCACCAAAATTAAAAGATGAAAAAGAGTATCTTAAAGTGAATAAAGATCTTAAAAAAATGATTATGTTTCGTCAATTTAATTTGACGCGCGGAGATTTTTCAATTTTTGCAAATACAAAGTTTGACATTATTTTTTGTCGTAATGTAATGATATATTTTGATTCTCCAACAAGACAGAAATTAATGGAAGAGTATCATAAATTATTAGCGCCTAGGGGGTTGCTATTTTTAGGTCATTCAGAGTCAGTACCACGCACATTATATACGAAATTTAAGGCAGTACAGCCTTCAATATATATGAAAATATAATATTCTTAATGGGGGAGTATATGGATAATTTAGAACTTGCGACAGATATAGATCTACTTAATGAAATAAAAAGTCGTTTTATGCAAAAAGAGGCAACTCTTATAGAGATGCAAGAGATGACAGAGCGTCAGCTAAAGTTGAATAATAGATTACGTAATGCAGAATCTATGAAAGAGAAATTTATCTCTTTAATTAAAAATGAGTTTAATAATCCAATGATGACATTGCTTAATCTTAGTACTCGTGTTATATCAACAACTAAACCAGAGCGTCTTCCTCAAATTGGAAAAATGATGCGTTTAGAACTTTTACGTATGAATTTTCAACTTAAAAATATTTTTGCAATGACAGAGCTTGAAGCTGGACAGATGCAGACATCTTACTCAAAAATAGATTTAAATGGATTACTTGAGGATATAAAAGAGGCTCTCGATTATGTAATTGATGATAAAAATTCTGTTATTAATTTAGATATTTCAGAGACTGTATTAGTTAGTGATGTTCAGAAAATATTTTTAATGCTTGTCAATTTAATTTCAAATGCTATAGAGTTTGCACCAGAAAAATCAGATGTAAACATTAAATTGTATGAAGAAAATTCAAAAATTATTTTAAGTGTTGAAGATTTTGGAGAGGGAGTAGGTAGCGTTAATCACTCTATTTTTGATAGTTTTGCCACATATAATAGTGGAAAATTTAGAAATATTACAGGTCTTGGAATTGGTCTTGCCGTTGCTAGGAGTATTGCAAGTACACTTGATGGAGAAATTGAATTTGAGAGTGAAGAGGGACATACAGTATTTAAAATAATACTTCCTAAAGTATTGTCTGAAGCTATGGATTCTAGTATTAGTTCAAATGAATTTATGTTTGATGATTTTGATGATGAGATGGAAGAATTCTAGTAAATGTATATACGCAAATTCATTCACGCAGGTGAATTGTATGTTGGAATAGAACCAACAGAGATAGTTACAGTCCTTGGTTCATGTGTAGCAGTATGTCTTTATGATTCAATAAGAAAAATTAGCGCGATGAATCACTATTTATTACCTGTTTGGAATGGTTCAGATATTCAAAATCCGAAATATGGTGAGATAGCAATTCCTAGAACCATAGAGACATTGTTAAATACAGGTTCAGATATAAATAATTTAGAGGCAAAAGTTTTTGGTGGTGCTAGTATGTATGATATGTCTAGTGAAAATATGATGATAGGAAAACGTAATATTATGATTGCCAAAGATATTTTACGAAAATATAGTCTTCCTATTACAGGTGAAGATGTAGGTGGTACTAGAGGTAGAAAAATTATGATGAGAAGTGACATTGGCAAAGTTATGATGCGATATGTTAGCGAGGAGTAAGTTTGATTAGAGTATTAGTAGTTGATGATAGTGCTACAGCTAGAGCTATTATTAGTGAAATTTTATCTGATGCCAAAGGTATTGAAGTTGTAGGAACTGCTACAGATGCTTATGTAGCAAGAGATAAAATTGTAGCACTTCGTCCAGATGTTATAACTCTTGATGTTGAAATGCCAAGAATGGATGGTGTTACATTTTTAAAGAAGTTGATGCAACATATGCCAATACCGACTGTTATGGTCTCTTCACTTACTAAAAAAGGTGCGAAAGTTACACTTGATGCACTTGATGCTGGTGCTATTGATTATGTTGCTAAACCACACTCATATATTCATGGTGGTAGAGGTGAAATTGAAAAGGAGTTAATTGATAAAGTTCGCATGGCTTCTCGTGCAAAAGTGTTCAAACACATAGATAGACCACTGGCGAAAAAGGCGGAAATTGGTGCATTAGCTGAGACTACACATAAGGTAATTGCAGTTGGATCATCAACTGGTGGAACTGAAGCACTTCGTGAATTTTTAATGCAGATGCCTCGTAATGCGCCAGGTATAGTTATTGTTCAACATATGCCAGGAAGTTTTACAGGCTCTTTTGCAGAGAGATTAAACAATATATGTGAGATTGATGTTCAAGAGGCTAAAAGTGGAGATAGAATTAGAGTAGGACAAGCACTTTTAGCACCTGGAGATTACCATATGGTTGTAAGAAGAAGTGGTGGAACATACTATGTTGAAATTGGAGATGGTCAAAAAGTTTCAGGTCATAAACCTAGCGTAGATGTACTTTTTAATTCTGTTGCTAAGAGTGTTGGAGCTAATGCTGTTGGAGTTATTTTAACTGGCATGGGTGCAGATGGGGCTAAAGGTATGAAAAATATGCGAAACATGGGATCTAAAAATATTGCTCAAAATGAAAAGACATGTGTTGTTTTTGGTATGCCAAAAGTTGCTATTGAGCTAGGCGGAGTTGATGCTGTGTTACCACTTAACAAAATCGCCCAGAAAGCTTTACAGTTTATTTAGTTTTTTATTTATTTGATGTCCATGGAAACCATGCAAATATTATGATCATAATTCCAGGCATACCATAAAATATATGTTCAGCCGATGCTTTAGCTGGCAAACCTATAGCTTGGTTTACGAAATATCCAATAATAAAAAGTCCAACAAACGTTAATACTAGTTTAAGTGCCATAATGAATGATTCCTTTGAAATTGATTTGCAATTTTAGTCTAATAGGACTTAAAATAGTTCTATATTATTGTCATTAGCACTATCTTCTGATAAAATATCCTCCTATGAAAAAAATACTACTTCTTGAAGATGACAATGTACTAGGTGAAACTATAGTTGAAATGTTACAAGATGAGGGTTATAGGGTTGATTGGGCTAAAGATGGAGAGAGTGCTGCTGAGTTAAGTTATGATGTAGTATATGCTCTTTATCTTTTTGATGTAAATGTACCATATTTAAATGGTTTTGAACTTTTAGAATCACTAAGAGGTGCAAAAGATAGTACTCCTACACTTTTTATGAGCGCTCGTATTGATCTTGAGAGTATTTCCCATGGATTTAGAGCAGGTGCATTTGATTATATAAAAAAGCCATTTTTCCCACAAGAACTTATGATTCGTGTCAATGCTAAAATTGGCTCACTACAACAAAAAATTAGATATGCAGATATAGAGTATAATCCAAGTAATCAAGAGGTTAGAAAAGATCATAAAATATTACAGTTTGGAGAGGTTCAATTTTTACTTTTTGATCTGTTTATTAGGCGCCAAAATGAGATTGTATCAAAAGAGGAGTTACTAGAATGTATGGAACATCCATCTTCTACTGCTCTTCGTGTTGCTCTAAATAAATTAAAGCAAAATACCGGATTTAATATAAAAAATATTCGTGGTGTAGGGTATATGCTTGAACAGAATTGAACTTGAGTCATTTGCTAAAAGTTTTGGTCTATTTTTTATATCACTTAGCCTATTAGCTTCATCACTCTATTACACAAGCTATGGAAAAGAAAAAACTGTTTTAGATGAACAGATTTATTCACAAATGAGATTATGTAGTTTTGATTTAAAGTGTGAGCAGTTTAGTATTGGTTTTGAAGAGATTAATAATGATTACTTATATAGATTGCTGGATAATGAGAGTGAAATTTACTCATATTTTCCTATTTCAAAAAGTGAACAATTTGTACTTAAATTTTCATATTCAATAAAAGAGTATAAAAAAGATTTGCATAAAATAGAGATTGAACTAGTTAAAGAGTTTGTTATAGTTTTAATGGTTATTGCAATTTTATCTATATTATTCTCGCTATATGCTCTTTACCCATTGCGAAGTGCTTTGCATTTAACTAAAGAGTTTGTTAGAGATATTTTACATGATTTTAATACTCCATTATCAAGTTTAAGATTAAATGCGAGTCTTTTGATTAAAGAGTATGGGCACAATAGAAAACTTGAACGAATTGAGCAGAGTGTTGATAAAATTTTATCTTTACAAAATAATTTGCGTGGTTATCTCGATGAACATGCACTAGCAGATGAGATTTTTGATTTAATGCCATTGGTAGATACACGAATTGAGATGATTAGAAAGATTTATCCAGATATAACATTTAAAAAAGAGTTGCATTCATTAGAGTTAAGTACAAATCGTGATGCTATGGAACGTATTGTGGATAATTTACTTACTAATGCTGCAAAATATAATAAGGAGAATGGTTTAGTCTATATAAAGCTTCAAGATAAAAATCTTATTATATCAGATACTGGTAGTGGGATACGAGATAGTAGTAAAGTATTTAAACGATTTTATACAGAGAATGCAAAAGGCGTTGGCATAGGTCTTCATATTGTAAAAAAGCTTTGTGACGCTTTAGGTATTACTATTTCATTGAAAAGTGAAGTAGGTAAGGGTAGTCTGTTTGCATTAAATTTTTCAAGACTAACAAAAAGCTAACACTTTTATGTAAGAATGTAATAATTAAAGGAGTCTGGTGTGAAAGTATTATTATTTTTAACTTTTATTTTATCTCTTTATACATCAGCAATGACAATAGATGAAGAGATATTAACCGTGCAACAAGCTAATCCAGAAAATAGATATAAACTGATGAATGCACTTAAGAGGCGCATCTCTTCAATGAATATTAATGAGCGTAAACAGGCTATAATGAAACTTCGAAAGGATTCTACTTCCAAAAATAGAGTTGGCGTTGTAAATCATATAAAACAACGTCCTAAAATTTTGATAGATAAAATGAAACAAAATGGTAGGTTTCAACATCAAAAAGATAAAAAATTATCTCCTATTGGAGTTGGTAAAAACCATAATCAAAGTCACAGACCAATGTATAAGCGTTAAATGAAATATCTAGCTCTATTTTTACTATTTTCAAAATTAATTTTTGGATTTATTGATAGTGATTTTGATGGTGTTGTAGATGAAAACGACAACTGTCCAGATACTTTATTTAGTGATCTTGTTGATGCTTCAGGATGTCGTATAAAGTCACTTTTGCCAATTCATAAGTTTGATGTAGTAATAGGAGTGTCATTTAGTCAACTTGATAAAAATAGATTTGATGTAGAGGATACGATTTACAAGAGTTATCAGATAGATTATAGTTATAGAAATTTTACGGCATTTGTATCAACTTCTATATATAAAAATGATGAAAATGATGGTTTTAATGACACAATATTAGGCCTATATTATCAATTTTTTATATTAGATGATTTTATTCTAATTTCAGGTATTGAAACAATTTTTCCCACATATAAAAGTGGTTTAAAAAATGAAGCAACTGATTATGCTATAAATTTAGAGTTACAATATGTATATGAACAATTTTCAATATTTAATAGAGTTAGATATACATTTATTAAAGATAGTGATGTAGATGAAATAACTTATCAAAATACAAAAGAGTACATTATAGGGGTAGGATATTATTTTGAGACACTACCATACATTGGACTATCTTATAACTACTCTAATAGTATCTATAAAGATATAGAATCAATTGAAAATATTTCGTTAAATATATATTATGAGTTAGATGAACACTTTTTTATTACTAGTGACTATTCTTATGGGTTAAGTTACTCTGCTAGTGATAATTTTATTTCACTATCAGTTGGATATAACTTTTAGAGCTAACACATCACTAACACTCATATGTGATACTTTCTTTGTAAAAATAAAACTAAGGATTAGAGATGGATTTCAAAAAAGTAACAATAGGACTTATAACTATTGCAGCAACAACCGTATTAATGGCAGGACCTAGAGGTATGATGGGTGGTGGTATTATGAGATACTCTGTATGTTCACCATACAATGGCATTGAACTTAGCAGTTCTCAACAAGATGAGTTATCGCAATTACGTAGTGAACTTAGAACATCTGTTCAAAACCTGAAAGAGACATACAGCAATCCAACTGTTGTGGCTACTGAAAATGGAACTTTTGATACAAATGCTTTTATTAGTGCATCTAATGCAATTTCAAATGTATCTGTTGCACTTCGTGCAGATTATAGAAAACTAATGTACAACGTTCTAACTGTAGAGCAACAGAAAGTTTTTGTTGAAAATATTACAACAATTGAAGAGAGCGATATGTGTAGTTTAGGTCGTAGATTTTAGTTGAAAAACATCTCTTTTTTAGAGATGTTTTATGAGTTATACAACATAATCCTCATATAAAAATGCTTCTTGAGAGCTGGCTTAATATATTAAAATTATATTTAATCCTGATACTTATAGGTAGTCTTTAATTTTTATCGCGATTGTAGCTAAATGGTTGTAAAATTTCGATTGATGAAGATATAGTTGTAATAGCTTAAGGGAACAATATGCCCATTACTTTTAAAGATTATGCAAAAGAGGTTCTACTTAAATCTGATATACCATTAACTCCTCAAGAAGTTTGGGATAGAGGGTTGGAGTTGGGACTCGATAAAAAGTTAAATAGTAGAGGCATAACACCTTGGAGTACTATTGGCTCTCAACTGTTTGTTGATACAAGAGATAATATAAATACAATTTTTGTAAAAGTTGGTAAAACTCCAGCACGATTTTATTTGAAATCAAAAGAGGCAAATCTTTCAGAAAATATAATTGAAGAGATTGAAGAAAAAGAACAAAAAATAGAAGTTGAAAAAGCTTTGTTTTATGAAAGAGAGTTACATCCTTTATTAGCATATTTTGCAAATGCAAATCAATTATTTAATCGTGGAAGAAATATTTTTACAAAAACGATTTTTCATGAAAAATCAAGAAAAAAAGGTTTAAATAAGTGGTTGCACCCTGATATGGTAGGATTTTATTTACCAATAGATGATTGGAACTCTGATTTGCTAGATTTTAATAAAATTACGGATAATAATTCATTGAAATTATTTTCTTTTGAGTTAAAGATAAAACTTGATAAAAGTAATTATAGAGAATCGTTTTTTCAAGCAGTATCAAATTCAAGTTGGGCACATGAGGGGTACTTGGTTGCATCAGATATTGTAAATGATGATGACTTATTATCTGAACTAGAGAGATTGTCAATGTCATTTGGTATAGGAATTATTAAATTAAACTTGAAAGATATAGATTCATCAGCAGTTGTTTTTCATGCTAGAAAAAGAGAAAATTTAGATTGGGAAACAATGAATAAATTATCTGAAAAGAATCCTGATTTTATGAAATTTTTGAAAGATATTAAAATTGATTTTGAATCAAAGAGAATACATAAAACAGAATATGACAATATTATTGACCCATATAAACATATTGAAGATAAAATTATTGGCAAGATATATTTATGATGGCTAAAAAGCCTTTTTTGCAAAAAGAGTGTGCAGTAGATAAAATAGGTATAAAAAATTCTCAGACAGATTTATGTGACATAAATTTTTTTATAATTTATCTGATTTATGGGTATATAAGGTCAATTCATTCCATTAAGTAAATTAAACACTGAGCAATTAAAAGCAGCGACTGCGCCAATTGGCAATAACTTAATAATCGCTTCTGCTGGAACTGGTAAAACATCTACTATTGTAGGTCGTATTGGGTATCTACTTCAACAAAATGTAAAACCTGAGGAGATAATGCTTCTTACTTTTACAAATAAAGCGGCGGCTGAGATGGTAGCTCGTATTAGCTCTTTTTTTGGTAAAGATGTTGCATCTTCCATTGAAGCGGGAACTTTTCATGCTGTTAGTTATAGGTGGCTTAAGAAAAAGAACCAAAAAATTGTTTTAAAACAGCCTAATGAACTTAAAACTCTTTTCAAAAGTATTCATGACAAACGTCGTTTTTATCACATAGAGTGTGAAACCAAACCCTATTCTGCACAAGGGTTGTATGATGTCTATTCTCTATTTCAAAACACTCATCATGGCATGGAGTTTGCAGACTGGGTGTTGGAGCATAAAGATGAGCATGGTGAATTTGCGGATATTTATTCAGATATTTGTAGTGAGTTTGAAGATCTTAAAAGAGATTATGGTTTTGTACACTTTAATGACTTACTTATTAAAATGAAAGAGTTGTTACAAGAGATAAAGATGCCTTATAAAGAGATTTTAATTGATGAATATCAAGATACTAATACTTTGCAAGGCTCTTTAATAGAAGCTATGAATCCACCTTCACTTTTTTGTGTTGGTGATTATGATCAGAGTATTTATGGATTTAATGGTTCAGATATTTCTATTATTAGCTCATTTGCTACTAAATTTGAAGGGGCAAAAGTTTTTACTTTGAGCAAAAATTACCGTTCAACCGAGCCAATACTTTCACTTGCTAATAGAGTCATTGCAAATAATGAGCGTATTTATCCAAAAGAGCTTGAAGTTGTAAGAAGTGGTTTAGCTATTCCACCAAAACTTTTTATTTATGATGAACTTTTTGATCAATATAAAGCTATTGCAAAGCGTATTAAAGATTCTGTAAATTCTACAGAAGATATTGCAGTTATTTTTAGGAATAATGCTTCAGCAGATGGTGTGGAAGCAACACTTAGAGAGGAGCATATTGCCTGTAGGCGCAAAGGTGGTCACAGTTTTTTTGATTCTCGTGAAGTAAAAGTACTATTAGATATTTATGTTCTAATGGTTAATCCAAATGATATGATGGCATTTATTCACATAATGGAGTATGCAAAAGGTGTTGGAAGTGCAATTGCAAAAGAGCTTTTTGAAGGACTTAAAAAGTTAGGACGTGGCTCAATTATTGAAGGTTTTTTACATCCAGATGGGAGCATTCGTGACCCATTCATTAAAAAAGATCAAAATTATCAGTTAGGTCTTTTTGATGATTGGATAGAGCTTGGAAGTATGTCAAGATTTGATAATCTTAACTTTGATGAAAAGTTTTTATCTAATTCTATACTAAAGCATCCAAAATTAAATACAGAATCTGGCGAGTTTTTGTATTATTTTTATAATTTAATTAAGAAACTAAAGCGCATCAGCATACCACTTCATATGATTGAAGCAATTTTAGAGTCAAAACTGTTTAATGAGATTATAGATAGTTTAGCTAAGAAAAGAGGAACACTTAAAAATGGTGAAGTAGATGCTACTCTTGAAGCAGAGGCTAAAGAGAGAATTAATCAAAAGGGAGTATTGCTTAAAGATTTAGCAAGACCGTATGATGAGCATGAAAGATTTGTAAATGCTATGGTTCTTGGTTCAAATGAGCTTAGTAAAGGCGAGGGTGTTCATCTTTTAACTGTTCATGCTAGTAAGGGGTTAGAGTTTAAAGAGGTATATTTAGTGGACTTAATGGATGGACGTTTTCCAAATAGAAAACTTGTAGGAAAAGGTGGTGGAAGTATTGCTGAAGAGAGACGTCTATTTTATGTAGCAGCAACAAGAGCAAAAGATTTACTATATTTGAATTTTGCTAGATATGATAAAATTCGTAAAATAGAGTTCGTTCAATCTCTATTTTTGTACGAAGCTGGACTTGTTAAAAAAGATTCAAATTACGATAAAATGATAGCATTAGTTTAATATAGTTTTGTAAGAAGTTTAATTAATAAAGTGAAGGTATTATGATGATTAAAAAAATTGTTATGGTAGTGATGTTTAGCTCTTTAGCATTCTCAAACATGAGTTTTGAGAAGAATAATAAGTGTAGTGAGTGTCATGTTGAAATATATAATGAATACAAATCTTCACAACATGCAAATTCGACTATATTTAAAGATGAGATTCACGCTGCTGTTTACAATAGACATCCTCAAAAAAACAGGCTTCAAAAGTATCGCTGTGCAAAATGTCACACTCCTACAGCAGATAATATGAAAGAACTTTTAACAGTTAACAATGGTGTTATTCCAGATATTAAAAATGAGACGCAAAATGAGAGTGTAGCTTGTGCCTATTGTCATAGGATAGTAGATGTTAAACCTGCTAAGGCAATGAGTGAAAATATTATTTCAAAAGAATCTAAGAAATACTTTGCGAACTTAGAGAAGAAACATAGATCAAAGTTTCATACACTAGAGACACATATTGATATTTTTGAAAATGGAAAGATTTGTATGGGTTGTCATATGCACAAGACAAATAATAAAAAATTTGAGGTTTGCTCTACTGAAAACAATGGTATGGATGGAAAGAATAACTGTATTACTTGTCATATGCCTAAAGTAAAAGGTTCTATCTCAAATGTGTACAAAACTAAGACTCACTCATACCATGGTTTTCCAGGAATTCATGGTGATATGAAAAAGTATTTGTCAAAATATGTAACTCTTGATATTTCACAATTATCTAAAGGTTTCAAAGTTACAATTGATCATAGAGCAACACATTCATCAACTTTACATCCAGTTAGAATGTCAAAATTAGTCGTGAGTGTTAAAAGAGGTAGTGAAGTTTTTAATCTTAAAAGCGTTAACTTTTTTAAATTAATTGGCACAAAAGGTAAAGTATCACCTCCATGGCTTGCTACTGAAATTGTGCAAGATAGTCGTATGGGTGCAAATATGAAAAAAGATTTTGATTTTAATTTTGAGCTTAAAAGTGGTGATATTATAAGTGCTAAATTTGGTCATTTATTAGTTAAAACTAAAGCTCTTAAGAAGTTTGGATTAGAAAATAGTGATGAGGCTAAAAAGTTTAGAGTAATAGCTGAGAAAAGTTTTAAAGTTAAATAGGCTTAAGTAGTGAGAATAGATTTTGGTAGCGTATACTCAACTGAACATGGAAAAATATGCCCAGATTGTGCTAAACCACTCTCTAGTTGTGTATGTAAGGATTCAGTTGTATATGAAAGTGATGGTACTGTAAGAGTAGGGCGTTCAACAAAAGGTCGCAAAGGAAAAGGTGTTACTACAGTTGAGGGTTTAGGACTTGATGTAAATGCTTTGAAAAAATTAGCCAAAGAGCTGAAACAAAAGTGTGGCACTGGTGGTACTGTAAAAAATGGTGTAATAGAAATTCAAGGTGAGCAGAGAGATTTAATTGTAAGTGAATTAATAAAAAAAGGTTATATAGTTAAAAAATCAGGTTCTTAACCTTTAAGTGCGTTACTCATATCCCACATAGGTAAAAAAATTCCAAGTGCAAGCATAGTTACCATTGCAGCAATTATTGCTAATAAAATAGGTTCTATTGCTTGTGATAGATTATCAATAATAGCATCAAACTTCATTTTAAAATATTCAGATATATTTTTAAACATTGTATCTAATTGCCCGCTAGCTTCACCTGCTGATACCATTTGTATAATCATATTTTCAAAAAGTTTTGTCTCTTTTAGTCCATCATATAGTGGCGCACCTTTATCTACTGCATACTTGACACCATTGAGTCTTTTTTTTAAAACAAGATTATCAACCATTGATATAGATGTATTTAGAGCATCTGCTACAGGGATACCAGCTGTTATAAGTTCTGTAAAAACTAGAGTGAATCTATTTAGTGTTGCAAATAGAATAATTTTTTTTATAAGATAAATTTTTAAAAGAATTTTGTGGAATATGTAGCGTACTTTATCATCATGTGTGATTAAATAATGTATTACAATAAAAATTGTAAAACTTAAAGAGGCTATAAATGCACCATATGTGTTTAACGTATACTCTAGCCATAGTAAAATTTCAGTTGGTAATGGAAGGTCTGCTCCAAGTTTTTCAAAAATATCTTTAAATTTAGGAACAACATACATAATTAAAACTAAAAATGCAGCCATCATTGCTATCATAACATTTCTAGGGTAGGCCATTGCTTTTTTAAATTTTATAATATTTACACGTATTCCCTCAAGCATATTAGCTAGTGAATTAAGTGATTCACTCATTTTACCAGTCTGTTCACCAAGCTCTATCATAGCAATTGTTAAATTTCCAAGTTCTAGTTTAAATGGTCTAAATGATTGAGATAAGCTACTTCCTGAGTTAATATCGTCTGCTGCATGCTTTAGAATATTTTTAAGATTGTTGTCAACAGTACTGTTTGCAACTTCAGTGATACTATCGTGTATTGAAATTCCAGCATTAGTCATAACAGATAGTTGTCTAATTGCTGCTATTTGATTATCTGGTTTAACTTTTGAGCGTTTTAGATTGTTTAATGTGGTATTTTTAAAGTGTTCTAATCTATCTTTTAGAGGAGGAGTTGATTTTGAGACTTTTAATATGATTCCATTAAACTTTAGTTGTGCAATTTTTTTAGCTTCGAGAATAGAGGGTGCATAAATAGATTTTATCTCTTTTTTACCACGTAAGAGTACTTTTACTTCAAAATATTGAAGTTTTTTTTGTTCATCTTTTATATTTTGATTCATAATCTAGCAACTCTAAATAGCTCTTCTATCGTAGTTTTACCATCAATAACTTTTCTAAGACCATTTTGAAAGATTGTCTCATAATTTTCTTTTTTTGCTTGAGTTACAATCTCTTCTTTTGTAGCTTCTCTTGCTATTAGGCTTGCTATTGTCTCAGAAATTGGCAATACTTCACAAATCATTTCGCGTCCAATATAACCTGTTTCATGACACTCCTTGCAGCCTCTACCTTTGTAAAATTTACTAGATTCATTAAGTGTTGAGCTAATCATATCACGTACATTAGCTGGTACACTAATCTCCTCTTTACAGTGCAAGCAAATTTTTCTAACTAAACGTTGGGCTTCAATTGCAACAATAGATCCACTAATAAGATATGGAGCTATACCCATATCAATCATACGCGTTATTGCACTGATTGCATCATTTGTGTGTAGAGTTGAGAGAACTAGGTGACCTGTGAGTGCAGCTTGAACGGCAATTTGAAGGGTCTCTTTATCACGGATTTCGCCTATCATAATCTTGTCTGGATCTTGCCTTAGAATTGAGCGAAGGGCTGATGCAAATGTAAGTCCAACTTGATTTTTAACTTGAACTTGTTGTATTAAATTCATTTGATACTCAATAGGATCTTCAACAGTTATTATTTTATCTGTGGTATTTCTAAGTTCGTTTAGTGCTCCATATAGTGTAGTTGTTTTACCACTTCCTGTAGGACCTGTTACTAAGATTATTCCATGTGGAGTAGTTAATGCTTTTGTAAACTTTTTATAGCTAATCTTATCCATACCAGCATCTTCTAGTTTTACCATAGCTTTTGTTTTATCTAAAATACGCATAACTATTGATTCACCGTGCATTATAGGAAGAGTAGAGATACGAAAGTCAAACTCTTTTTCATTTATAACTTTTGAGAAACGACCATCTTGAGGTTTTCTCTTTTCTGCAATATCTAAATTTGAAAGTAGTTTAAGTCTTGAAGCTAGTGGGGCAAAGATATCATGATCAAAGATAAAGCTTTCGCTAAGCTGACCATCTACGCGAATTCTAACTATACAGCTCGTTTTTGTAGGTTCAATGTGTATGTCACTTCCACGTGAAATTATAGATGACTTTAAAATAAGGTCAATCAGTTTTAAAATAGATGAAGCTTCATTATCATCTATAAAAACATTGGATCTTAGTTCATTTCTAATTTGTTGAACTAGCTCTTTTATTGAATCTTTAATCTCAAGTTTATTTAGGTATTCATTAATTTGAGTAGATGTACATATTGCTCTTCGTATAGGTTTTCTTGGGAAAAATCTTTGTACTCCCTCTTGGGCATGTATATCAAGTGGGTCTGAAAATGCTACTGTAACACTTAAATCATCTTGATATAGTGGTAATGAATTGAAGCGTTTTAGTTGAGATACAGCTATATGTTCACTTAGTGAGTAATCTATGTTTATAGTATCAATATCAATAAAATCAATATTCAAGTTAGTAGCTAACTTTTGTAAAACAGATTCCTCGCAAAGAAATGGATGCTCTATTAGTATTGAAAAGTCATATTTACCACTACGCATATTTTCTACAACAAAGTTATATAATAGCTCTTCTTGTAAAATATTTGCATCCAATAACTCTTGAATTACTATTGCATTTTTATTATTGTTTATAACAGAGTGTATTTGATTTGCTTTTATATGGTTAGCAGCTAATAAATCACTTGTTAGTTTATCCATATTGAATATCCTTTTGCTACCAATATTTATGTGTTTTTATAAGATTATTATTTAGGTAGTGTTCAATAATGATTTTTTTATTTTCATTTTCATTTTTTATAAATAGTCTATATTTTTCATTTGGATTGTTTGAGTCTATGAATTCATGGATTTTATCCTCTTTTTTTTCATCTTTCATAAAAAGGTCAAAAACTTTAGATAAAATATAATCAGTCGATGGTAGTTGTAATTGCTCTATATCAAAGTTATCAATCATTGCATGAAGAAGTAATTTCTTTTGTAGTAAGATAGTTGAAAAATATACAGAGTTAGCACGCGCTTCTGTACTATGTTTAAGTAAGATAGTAGCAGAGGCTAGTTTGTCGATATTATCACTTTTAAGACATGAGAACGCATAAAGTGAGACAAATTTTTCATTTTTTTTATAACCCATTATTTTGTTCGAAGCAAATCTACACGCTTTTTTGAAACTGTTGTTTTCATACATTTGATTTAGTATTTTTAGGTCGCTTTGAAATCTTGCAAAAAGTGTTGAATATAGTACTGTTATAACAAAAATATATCTCATTTATATTCTCCTGATAACATTTTAAAGAGTAAAGTTTTAATCTCTTTTGATTGGTATGCAGATAGATAACTTTGTAGTATATGAATAGCATCTGGCTTTTTATTCATCTTAAATAGCGATTTTGCTGTTATAATCCAGCTCTCTTGTGATGATGGGTCTAGCTCATTTGCTTCGATAGAGTACTTGTATGCATCTTTAAAATTTTTTTCTTGAAAATATCTGTTTGCTATGTGAGTTGCAACTTTTGAGTTTTTATTATCTTTATATCTGCGTAGTAAATCCTCTAACTGTGAAGAGGATGCTTTTGCATGTTTGAATATATTGTTTTTTTGGATTATATTTTTTGTTATTTCTCTTTTAGGTATTTTTTTAAATGTTTGTGTAATTGGTTCTGATTTTTTTTGTAAAAATAGATAAGATGCTTTAAGTATTTGTGGTTCGTATCTCTTTATTTTTATTTGATTCTCTTGTTTTGGTTGGACTGGCTTCTTTTTAATTATTGTATGTTTTGCTACTTTAATCTGTTCTTTTGTTATTTTATTTTTTGAAATTAACGAGTAAGCTCCTACTGCTAGTGCTATTGCCATGGAAGTTGCTACTAGAAAATTTTTATAGTTTTTATTATTTATTGGTTTTTTTGTAGAATCTTTTTTTTCAAAATTACATTTTTTTGCAGCAACTGCAAGTACCTCATTATGTGTTTCATTTTTAGTGCTATTTTGAAGTAAATCAAAAAATTGATACAAAAGCATATGAGTATTTCTGAGGTTTCCAGCACTATATTCATAAACATCATGTATAAGATTTTTATTTAAAATATCTAGTAGGTCTGGTAGGTCTGCTTGAAGTAACTTATTTTGAATATATCTCTCAATCTCATCTATTGGTGCATTTGTAAGTTCAAAACTTTCCCAAATTCTTGTCTGAAAGTGTGCTTTTGCAATGATATCTTCCTCTTTAGTTTTATGTAAAGTGATAACAAAGCGTACTTTTCTTGAATCTGAAATTAGTCTTATCATCTCCATTAATTTGTCATTATATAGCTGAGCCTCATCAAGTAGAATAATTGGAGTAATTTGTGGTAGTATCTCTTTACATTTTAAAATGAAATTAGTTAAAGAGGTTTCACGCTTACCTAAAAGATCAATACTTAAACGTTGTAAAAAATGTTCAACTTCTAAAGGTGTGTCGTATAAAAAAACTGTCTGTTCCTCTTTTAAATCATCATATAGTTTATTGAGCATCATACTTTTCCCAGTACCAGGCTCACCATATAATAGAATCATTTTTAGCGGTTTTTTTAGAGCATTACGAAGTGCTTTGTAGATAAAAGCAGAGTGTTGTAGTGTTATGTAGCTTTTTGTGTTTATAACATCTAAAAAAGCATCTTGAGCCTCTTTATATTGCATTTATATTAATTTACCATATCCTAAACTCTTTAGTGTTAACTCTTTGTCCCTTTCAACTATATGAGGAGTTATAATTATAATAAGTTCACTAACTATTTTACTCACTTTAGTATGTTTAAAAGCTTGCCCTAAAATTGGAATTTGGCTAAGAATAGGAATGCCACTCTCAGTACTATCTGTTGCGTTATCAATTAATCCACCAAGGATAACTCTCTCCCCATCATTAATTGTCACAACTGAAGAGAGTTGTTTTCGAGAGAGGTCAGGTGGAATAGTTCGCCCAGATGAAGTTCCAGTAATATTATCAATTGTATTACTAATTGATGGATTAATTTTTAAAGTAATTCTTCCACCTCTTGAAATTTCAGGAGTGATGTCTAAAAGTATTCCTGCAAAAACAGAATCTACAATATCACTTTGCGTTGTTGGAGATGTTCCTGAGACCGTATTTTGAGTTGTACTTTGTTTGAGTTTATAGAAAAACTGCTTTCCAACGCTAATTAATGCTGCTTGGTTATTAAGAGTTAAAATTTTTGGATTTGACAAAGATGAAACATCTCCTTGTTCGTTTAGAAATTTTATTATCTCTTTTATGGTTAATGATCCACTTGTAATTGCAATAGAACCACTATATGTGCTTGCTGGAGTCTCTGCATAGGCTATATCCATTTTAGCATTAGCATTTATATTTTGTAGTGCATATATTTGATTCCAGTCCACACCAGTTGTTTTAGTGTCACTTAAATCAATACTTAAAAGTTGTACATCGATTAAGACCTGTTTATGTAGTTTATTTTCTAGTTGAGTAATATATTTATCTAATCTTTTTATTTGTCTATCAGTTGCAGATACTGTAACCATTCCAGCTTCTCTATTTATAATAGGTACTTTTGCTTCATATTTATCCTCTGGACGATTTAGAATACTATGAAGTTCGCTCTCTAAATTATTCCAAAACTCAAAAGAGTCAGATGAATCAATTTGTATACCACTTTCTGATTCACCAGAAGCACCCCCACCAGCTTCATTACTACCTGTCGTTGATGCCCCACCACCATTAGATGTGCCACTTGTTGAACTACTAAGAGTTACTGTTGTTGTACTTGTGCTTGTACGTTCAGTAGAAATATAGTCTATATGGTACGTTTTTGTTGTAACATAAGATATTTTCAAGATATTATTTTTTAGATTATACGCTAAGTTATTTTCATTGAGTACAAATGATAGCAGTTCATCTAATATGACATTTTTCATATGAATTTTATGCATCTTAGAAGATAGAATGCTTCTTGCCTGTTTATCAGTAACAATTATACTAAAGCTACACTCATCGCTTAGTTGATCTATGAACTCTGAAATAGTTGTACCTTTTTCAGAGTTAACATTAAAAACTTCGTTCTTACACTCTTTTGCATTTAGTGTATAAAAAAGTAGTGTGATGATTAGTAATAGTTTGTACATTTATTGTCCTCAATGTTTAGATAATGTTATTTTTTTATTTTTTTTATTTAGTAAAAGAAGTTTTGTTCTTCCATTTGCTTCTAGTGTAACTAATTTTTGTTCAAGCTTAGAAAGCCTCATACCTTGGACTATTGAACCTTTTTTATACCATTTACCTGAAATTTTTGCACGATTGTTTAGAACAGTTTGCAGTATTAGAGGATTTGATTTTTGCACATCTATTTTTTTCTTAATAGGTTTAGCAATAATTTTAGGTTTAACTTTTATAGGTTTTGAGTTTTGATTAGAATATATGAATGGGTCATTAATTTTAATTGTGTTATCCATACCTTTACGTTGTACTTTCATGTCATTAACAGTCTTAGTAATCCAATCTAGGGAGTTAGCATTGACTATGAGTGTTAATAAAATATATATTGCTAAGCGTTTAATGATTAATCCCCCATACTGAAATTTTAAAATTAGAGCTTATAGTTTTGCCAGTTTTCATCTTAAACTCAAAAACATCAATTACTAAATTACTCTGTTCAATGGAGTTTAAAAATTTGATGATATTTGAAAATGTTCCCTCAACATTAATTTCAAGTTCTAAAACATGTCCAAAGTCTGAGCGCTCCTTTACAAATGTATTTCCAAGACTAATGAGAGTTACAATATTACTTTTTGCCTTTTGTGCAATTGAGTCTATAAATTCTCCCCATACCTTTTCATCATAGTAAAGATAGGATATATTATTTAGCTCATACTCAATATACTCCTTTTCTACCATTAAATTAGAAATATGTTTTTTATTTTCTATTATCTCTTTATTAAGTTTATGAAGTTCACTTTGAGTATGATTTTGTAAATACATTTTATCATTATTAATACTGTTTTTTAGTGTTGAAATTTTGTCTTTATTATGTTTGTATATCTGTTCAGAAAATTCAAAAAGATATGTATATGATAGATAAAGCATACCACCAAGTATCATTATATATATGTAATTAATCTCTTTCTTCTCTTTTTTGTCTAATACTCTATCTAGTTTTAAAAGAATTGAATTAAGTGTCATTTAAGTGTTACCTCTAAAATACTTTTATAACCAGTTCTTGTTTGATTTAAAGAAATTTTTTCTGTTTCAAATAGATATTTGTTCGCTTTTTGATTTGTAAATGTTTCAATCAATTTTGTAATATCTTTTTCATCTGTTGAGTGTAAATGAAAGAAAAATTTTTGCTTATCTTTTTCGTTATAGTTAATTTCACTAATTTTTACACGATATTTACTAATTAAATCTGTAAGATCTGCTACTATCAAGCTTTTCATTGGATAATTTACTTTTTTATCATGTATCTTTTTAAGACTCTGTTTTTTTATAAGAAGTTGATTTTTTGAACTTGTTATCTTATCTATTACACTTTTTCTCTTTTCTCTTTTCTCTTGTAATTTACGTTCATGTTCCAAACGTTTCTCATGTACTATCTTATAACTACTAGTTAAGTCATTTATCTGGTTTGATGCTAGTGAATTATTTACTAAATTATATACAGGGTAAGCAAATGAAATAATTGTAGAAGCAGCAACTATTGTAATTAGTTTTCCGCTATTTCTTTTAAAAAAAGGCTCAGGTGGAGTATATAGTGTAAAGTTACAATCATAACGATTATCTATACTTAAATCATATGTTAATTGTAGTAGAAAATGTATTTGGTCAATATACCACTGAGCTGTTTCATAACCATAGTTAAAATCAAAGTCTTCAGAATTTATACTAAGGTAAGTTTGTGAATACTCGTCAATTCCAAGTATTGGCCCCATGTAAGATCCAATATACAGCTTGTCAAATCTATCTATGTCAAAAGCACGTTTAGCGTAAGTGAGAATATCATTTATATATAAAAAAAGTTCTCCAAATAGATTCATTAAATGCTCTTGATATACTAAGTTGCTACTTTTTAGACCCTCTTGTGAAATATGAGTTACAAAGTCGTTAATATCTATTTTTTCACCCAATAGTTCACAAAAACGTTCATGGAGATACTCATAAGAGTACTTAATAGATTTAGTATATATAAATTCACCATTTTTATAGATTGTCAAAGATGTATCATGCTGCTGAAAGTAGATAAAACAGTGAACTCCACTTGCTACAATTATGTCACGTTTGTATAGCGCACGCATTAGTAATGGCATTGGATAAATTGCGTTAATATACTCAGTTTTACTAGCAATGTAATCAAATTGATTGTGAAGTGTTTGAGGATCTACTACAAATACATGAAATTTTTTAGTATCTTCATTTGTAGTAGCAGGTATTTCAAAATATTTAATGTTAAACTCTGAAGCCATATCAAGACCAAGCTCAGAATATGCTCTATCTTCTATAACCTCTTGTAAATCTTCATCAGGAATATTAGAACTTATTTTTATAGTAGTAGATATAAAACCTTTTGAATTAAGATAGGTTATAACATGTTGATTTTTTTTACTCTTTAAGGTCGTTAACTCTTTTAGTTGTTTAAACTCTTTTAAGTAGTGAATGTTAGAATAGGAATCTATAGAGGCAATGGTAGATAATAAGCTTGGTTTAATTTGCATTGCTCCCCTAAATTAATAATGTTTATACAACTAAAACTAATATATGAGAATTATGTCTAAATAAGCTTAAATATTTTCTTAAGTATCAGAAAATATTATTTTTCAGTAAGTATTGAAAACTTTTTATCTGATATAGTTACATATATCTCTTTTAGTCCTTTAAAGTGTGTTCTATCTGAACTATATAGTTCATCAAACTCTATTAAAAATATTTTTCTATCATCAAGACCTGGGTATGGGATTATAGATATATTAGAGAATTTAATTGTTTTTTTCTGCTTCTGTTTAAAGATTCTTTTTTTATATTTTGTAAAGCTCTTTAGCTCTTTTCCATTTGAGTGTTTAAAATCTTTGTTGTAGAAAGAGAGATAGGTTTTAATATCATCATATTTCCAAGCATTTTTCCATGCGAATAAAGATGACAAAAGTTGTGAGATTTCTTCTAGTGTTACACTATTTGTTTTAGTTTCATCAATAATTAATCTTGCTTTTTTATAGTCAAAAGACTTTTCTAAGTTTTTTAATTTTTCATTATTGATAGCTATACAACCTTTTGTTGCACTTTCACGTTTTCCATCTAGGGGAAGACCATGTATCCAGATTCCAGAGCCATCTTTTCCTCTAGTCTTATCAAGCGTATTTGGATAGTTTGTAACATAAGCTAATGGTCCATAAAATTGATCTAAAGATGTTAACTTTTTTTCTAGTCTATATACACCTATAGGAGTTTTTTTATCTCCTTCTTTAAATTTGTCACCTTGATTTTTACCAACAAGGGCACTTATGGTTTCTAGTTTTTTAAAACCATTAGATCCATCTTTTACATATAGTTGTAAGTCTGGATTTAATTTGTTGCATCTTAGCAGATATTCTACTGATTCAAAATAACCAAGTTCAACATTTGTATTACTTAATTTATTAAGCCAATATTCTTCAGAAGATAGAGTTTTTTCAATTTCAACTTCTACAGCTTTTAAGCCACTTTTTCTGTAAATATCTGCAAAATCAGTTGCATTTAAAGTGGTTAAAAGTAAGAATATAACACCAATAATCAATTTCATTTTTAATCTCCTCCAATAATATAACCAAAGTTTTTAAGTGCATCTTTATCTTTGCTCCACCCCTTTTTGATAGATACAAATAAATCTAGGTAAACTTTTTTATTAATTAGGCTTTGTATTTTTATACGTGCGCTTGAACCAATACGTTTGATAGCAACACCACCTTTACCAATGATAATAGCTTTTTGACTATCTTTTTCCACAATAATAGTAGCTCTTATATGTTCAACTTTTGGTTTTTCTTCTACTTGATCAATTAATACATCAGTAGCATATGGAATCTCATCACTAATGTTTTCAAAAATAGCTTCACGAATAAATTCACGATAAATATCTCGCAAATTTTCCATTGTTAAAATATCTGTATCATATAGGTATGGTGACTCTGGTAATAGTTTAGAAATCTCATCTAGTAGTTCAACTTTACCAACATTTTTATTGATTGAAAAGGGGAGCAGAGCTTCAAAATTATTTTCAAATGGTGCAAATCGTGCCATAGTTTTTAGAAGTTCTGCACTGCTACCTGTATCCATTTTAGTAATTAAAATAATATGTTTTCGTTTTGTAAGTTTTAAGAAACGCTCATAATCTTCAGTACTATCTCCAAGAGGAACTAAAAATATAGTCAAGTCTGAATCTCCGATAGCCTTAATGGCTTCATCAAGCATAAATTTATTTAGCAGTCTCTCTTTTTCGTGAAGCCCTGGAGTATCTACGAAAATAATTTGATTCTCTTTATACATTACAATTGCTTGTAAACGTTTTCGAGTAGCATTCGCTTTTTGTGAGACTAGTGCAATTTTTTCACCAAGAAGATAGTTCATAAGTGAACTTTTTCCAGCATTTGGACGCCCTATAATTGCAACAAATCCTGACTTAGTATCCATTATAAAATGTACCTAGTGCTATCTTCATTTTCAATTAAGTCATCGAGTTTTTCATGTACTAATTCTTTTGTAACAATAGCTGTTTTACCACTATTCTCGTCTGCATTAAAACTAATATCCTCAATAACTCTTTCAATCACAGTATGTAGCCTACGTGCTCCAATATCTTCAGTTTTTTCATTTGCAGCCTGAGATAGTTTTGCAAGTGAACGGATAGCATCGTCATCAAATTTAAGTTCAACACCCTCAACTTCTAAAAGTGCTTCATACTGAAGTAAAAGAGAATTTTTAGTTTTTGTTAAAATTTTATAAAGTGCAGCCTCATCAAGTGAATTAAGTTCAACACGTAGAGGAAAACGACCTTGTAGCTCAGGAATCAAATCGCTTGGTTTACTTAAATGAAATGCTCCAGCTGCTATAAAAAGTATGTGATTAGTATTTATTTGACCATACTTTGTATTAACTGTACTTCCCTCAACAATTGGAAGTAAATCTCGTTGTACACCCTCTTTACTAGGGTCACTGCGTCCCTCTTGCTTTGAGCTAACAGCAATTTTATCTATTTCATCTAAAAATATAATTCCACCATCTTGTACACGCTTTAGAGCTTCATTATTAATCTCTTCTTTATCAAGAAGTTTGTCTGCAGCTTCATTTTTTAGGGCTGATTTTGCATCTTTGACTGTTATCTCTTTTTTATTCTCTTCATTGTTTATTGAGTTAAAAACTTTTCCAAGTGACTCTTGAACTTTCATAAATTCAGGTGGTAGATTTGTTCCATCTGTCTGAAATTCAATTCTTGGAGTAGGCATCTCAATCTCTATAGTTTTATCATCCATATCACCATCAAGCACTTTATTCATCATACGTTCACGACTTGTTTCATAATCTTGCTTTTTTGTCTCATTTGCAAGTTTTGGAAGAGGTGGTAAAAGCTTGTCAACTATTTTATTTAAAACATATGCTTCAATATTATCTTCATTTTTCTCTTGATGCTCTTTAGTTACTATATTAATAGAGTTAGACATTAGGTCTCTAATCATTGATTCAACATCACGACCAACAAAACCAACTTCAGTGTATTTACTAGCTTCAACTTTTATAAATGGTAAACTCATTAATTTTGCTAATCTACGAGCAATCTCCGTTTTACCAATACCAGTTGATCCTATCATTAAAATATTTTTTGGAGTTACCTCCTCTTGCATCTGCTCATTTAGTTGCATTCTTCTGTATCTTGTACGAAGTGCTAGTGCAATTACACGTTTTGCATCATCTTGTCCGATGATATATTCATCAAGATATTTTACTATCTCTTTTGGTGTCATATTCATTCGTTCTCTTCTTTCAGACTAAGTGTTTTAATATTTTCATTTGTATAGATACAAATTTCCGCAGCAATTTTTAGACTCTCTTTTACAAGACTTTTGGCGTCTAAACTCCCATGACGTTTTAGTGCACGTGCAGAACTTAACGCATAATTTCCACCACTACCAATAGCAGCAATTTGTCCATCTTCAGGTTCAACTACATCACCAGTACCTGTAAGAATAAAGATATGATTTTGATTTAGGACTATCATCATCGCTTCAAGACGGCGAAGAAGTTTGTCTTTTCTCCATGCTTTTGAAAAGTCAATAACAGCTTTTAAAAGATCTCCCTTACGAGTCTGTAAGTAACCCTCAAACATATCAAAAAGATTAAAAGCGTCTGCTGTACTTCCAGCAAAACCAGCGAGTACCTTACCATGGTAAAGTGAGCGTATTTTTGTTGCATTATTTTTAAGAACTGTATCACCAAAAGAGACCTGACCATCTCCTCCAATTACAGCCTCTTTTTCTGTTCTATAAGCAAGTATTGTAGTTGCGTGAAACATCTATTCTCCAACAATTTCTATTTTTAATATTGCATGAATGCCGTGTCCTAATTTTAAGTCAAGATCATAACTTCCAGTAGCTTTTATATGATTTTTTAATTCAATATGCTTTTTATCAATTTCAATATTGTGTTGAGTCTTTAGTGCTGAAGCCACATCATCTTTAGTAATAGAACCAAAAAGAGCACCATTTTGACCAAGTTTTTTACTAATTGTAGTTTTAACTTGACTAAGTTTCTCTTTTATCTGCTTTAGTCGTTCAATTTCATTAGCTTCATCGCGAGCTTTTTTTCTTTGTGCTGCTTCATACTGTTTCATTACAGAATCAGTAGCGAGTTTAGCAAGACCCTTTCCTATGAGAAAATTTTGACCATAACCATCTTTAACCTCTTTAACTTCACCAGCCTTACCTAAGCTTTTAACATCTTTAATAAGTAATACTCTCATTTGTAGCTCCCGCGAAAAAATTACGAGATTATATCAATTATAAGCTTATGTAGGAGTTTCGTGAGTACCATTAACTTTTAAAAACATGATTAGAATAGATTTTTTGTAAAATTCTAATTTGTATAAATTATTTGTTTAAATAAAAAAGATAGTTTATTTGGTATAAATTTTAACCATATTTTTGTTATATATTTAGAAATTTTTACTACAATAAACATAAATTTTTATTGAGGTTAGTTAATGTCTACACCGTTGGAACAGTTCATAGATTATAAAGTACAAACTGGTATGCAGTGTGGTAATTATGATATTGATTTACCAAAATTAAAAGATGGTGAGCAGTATAGATTTCACTTTGATGCAACTAAATGTATTGGTTGTAAATGTTGTGAAGTTGCATGTAATGAACAAAATAATAATCCAGCAGATATAAAGTGGAGACGTGTTGGTGAGGTTGAGAGTGGAGTTTTTCCTGAAGTATCTCAACTATTTAACTCCATGGGTTGTAATCATTGTGTTGATGCTACATGTTTGCAAGGTTGTCCCACTGAGAGCTACATTAAAATAGACAATGGCATAGTTATTCATGATGATGAGAGCTGTATTGGTTGTCAATACTGTACATGGAATTGCCCATATCAAGTTCCAGTTTTTCATCCTGAACGTCATATTGTCACAAAATGTCACATGTGTTATGAGAGAATTGAACGTGATCAAACTCCTGCTTGTGTACAAGCTTGCCCATCTGGGGCTATTGAGATAGAGAGTGTAAATATTAGTGATTGGCTAGAAGGAAAGATTGATGATGAGGGAAATGCTCCATTGACAGCTGATGCACGCATTACAAATTCTACAACACGTTATACTTTGCCAAAAAATATAGAAAAAGATTTAAAAAGTGCAGATGAACATATCTTAAAACCAGAACATGCCCATTGGCCTCTTGTTTTTATGACAGTATTCACACAAGCTTCATTAGGTGGTTTTATAGCTCTTGTAATAGGTGAGCTTTTAGGAATATTTGGGTTTAATTTACAAAGTCCATCTTGGGAAATGGCATTAGCTGTATGGATTCCTATTGCAATTGGACTACCTCTTTCTGCACTACATTTAGGAAGACCGCTAAAAGCGTTGAGCGCCATGAAAAATATAAAAAACAGTTGGCTTAGTCGTGAGGCTTTGGCACTTGGACTGTTTGCAACATTTAGTTTAGCTATTGTGATATTTCTATTTTTTGATGTAAATCCATATATAAGAGTTATGGTGGAAATCCCTACTATGATGGTCGGGACGTATGGTATTTACTCTCAAGCTATGATCTATAGAATAAAAGCACGTCCATCGTGGGATAGATTAATTAATGTTAAGAAATTTTTTGGTGTGGCATACATTGGAGTTTTACTTTTAGCAGTAGCTGCACTGAAGTTTGATTTAGTAGCATCTTCATCGTCTATAATAACTTTAGCTCTTTTAGTCGCTGTCATTCAGGGCTTTTTTTATCTTGAAGATATAAATAGTTTTAATCAAGTTGAAAATAGTTATAAGTTATATAAAAAACATTTCACCATACATGCACTATTTAGAAAGATTACATTTATTTTAGGCGCACTTGTAGCTCCAATGTTGGCATCTACACTAATTGCTGCTAATGAAGTCTCAATTGCCTCAACAGTGTTAATTTTTGCTGTGGGAGTTGCTTTACTTAGTGAATTAATTGATAGGTATCTATTTTATGTAACTGTTGTACCACTTGGAATGCCTGGTGGATTTTTTATTGGCAAAGCGAGGGATTGATTAGATGCTAGATAAAATTAAATCTTTTTTAGGTGTTGATATTAAAGCAGATAAGTATGCCTTGGTTGATGATGAACAGTTCGGACGAATTAGTGCATATAAAAAACCAGATAAGTGGGTTGAGTCTACTTGTGGTTATTGTGGTGTTGGGTGTGGTTTAGTTATTGGTGTAAAGAATGGCAAAGCAGTTTATACTAAAGGTAATCCTAAACATCCTGTAAATATTGGTACGCTTTGTCCAAAGGGTTTAAGTGAACATGAGATTTTAGCATCTTCAAATAGAATTTTATCGCCAAAAATTCGCAAAGGTAAAAAGTTAGTAGATGCAACATGGGATGAAGCATATCTTCTTACTAGCAATAAATTTAAAGAGATTAAAGAGCGACATGGTGCTAAAGCAGTTGGCGTGATTTCTACAGGACAACTACTAACTGAAGAGTTTTATACACTTGGAAAGTTTGTACAACTTGGACTTGGCTCGAATAACTATGATGGAAATACAACTTTATGTATGTCTTCTGCTGTTATGGGTTATAAACAATCTTTTGGAAGTGATGGACCCCCTGGCTGTTATGAAGATTTTGAGTATGCTGATGTTATATTTTTAATTGGTGCAAATATTGCAGATAATCATCCTATCTTAAAGCTTCATATTGCTAAAAATAAAAAGAATCCTAAAATCGTAGTAATTGATCCACGTCGTACTAAAACAGCACAAATGGCAGATATTTATGTTCCACTAAAGCCAAGAAGCGATTTGGCACTATTGAATAGTTTGGCGTACATAATTTTAGAGCAGGGGTGGGAGAATGTTGATTATATAAAAGCCAATACAAATGGTTTTAAAGAGTATAAAAAACATATTCAAAACTATCCGCCACAAGATGTTGCTAATATAACTGGTATAGATGTAAAAGTGCTGTATGAATTAGCACGAATTTACGCAGGTGCGCCAGCTGCGATGATAGCATGGACTATGGGAGTAAACCAGTCAGCCCTTGGAACAGACACAGTAAGTGCAATAAATAATTTAGCAATTCTTACTGGAAACATTGGTAAAAAAGGTGCTTCTCCTTTTTCAATAACCGGTCAATGTAACGCGATGGGGACTAGAGAGAGTGGATTTACAAGTGGGATTCCAGGTTATAGAAATTTTGCAAGTGAACAAGATAGAGATGAGTATGCCTCTTTAGTAGGTGTAGATTCTTCAATTATTCCAGATGAAAGAGGTTATAAATATAATGAGATAATTGAGGCAATTGAGCGAGGTGAAATAAAAGCTCTTTGGGTAGTTGCTACAAACCCGCTTGTAAGTTTTGTTAATCAAAATAGACTTAGAAAAGCTCTTAAAAAGTTAGATTTACTTGTTGTCCAAGATGCTTTTATGAGTGAAACCGCTGAGGTTGCTGATGTTATATTTTCTGCTGCTACGTGGGGCGAGAAAGAGGGGAGTTATACAAATAGTGAACGTCGTGTCAATCGTGCTAAAAAAGCAGTTGATACACCAGCTGATACAAAAAGCGATTTTGATGTAATAGTAGATTTTTCAGAATATTTTAGTGATACAAAAGAGACCCTTTTTAACAATTGGAGAAAACCAGAAGATGCTTTTAATGAGTGGAAAAAGGTGAGTGAGGGTAGGCTTTGTGATTACTCTAGCATTACATATGAGAAGATAGAAGAGAGTGGTGGAGTGCAGTGGGGAGGAACGAGATTATATACAGAAGATGCAACTTTTAAAACTTCTGATGGGAGAGCAAATTTCATCTGCGCTGATTGGATACCACTTACTAATGGTTCTGTAAAAGAGTTCCCTCTTATTTTAAATACTGGAAGAACGGTTGAGCAGTGGCATACGAGGACAAAAACAAAATCTATAGATATTTTAAATAATGTAGCACCAGAAGCGTGGATAGAGATTAATCCAGTAGATGCGCAAGCTCTGGAGGTAAAGAGTGGGGATAGACTAAATATCTCTAGTGAGAGAGGAATGGTTGAAAAAGTTATTGTAAAAGTGACACAAACAGTAGCGCCTAAAACTATTTTTGTACCATTTCACTTTAGTAGTGAGCTAATAAATACCCTTACGCCATCACTTTTTTGTCCAAAATCAGGAGAACCAAACTATAAACAGACAGCGGTGCAACTTCATAGTAAAAAAGTACCTGTTGGCATTGAGTATGAAGAGCAGATGAGTGCTGGTTCGATTGAGCTAAATGAGGTTGAGATTAGCGAGGTTAAAACATCATTAAGAGTTAAAGAGGATGTATGAACATTGTCGATTTAAGTAAGATATTAGAAGAAAAATATGTTAATTTAAAAGAGGTAGAAAATATATCTCTTTTTAAAAATGTAGATATATTAAATATAAGTGAGAGCATATTTGGAATTGAGAGTTTACTGTAGCTGATGGAATTAATTGGGTTGAGATGAATGTAGAATTACCAGGTATTTACAGTTCAATAATAGTAACGTACATTTTTTTATGCAGTGCGTTATACGCATTAACTATAAAGTTTAATTACGAACATATAACAAAAAGAGAAATTAATTTGCTATAATGACAATATTCTGTCATTAAAGGTAAAATTTTATGGAAGCAATTAATTATACATCAGCAAGAAATAATTTAAAAGATATCATTGATAATGTTTGTGATAATAATGAGGAAGTTATTGTTACTACAAAAAATAATAAAACTGTTGTTATTATTTCTCTTGATGAGTATAATCAAACACATGCCAAATTAAAAAAAGATGTTAAAGAAGCAATCGAAGATATAGAACGTAATGACTTTATGGACATTGATGAAGCATTTGATTTAGCAAAGAAAGCCTATCGTGACTAAAATAGTTTTTTCCAAAAAAGCTACTGATAATTTAATTGAGCAAGCTCTGTTTATATTTGAGCAAAGTAAAAATATAGAGCTAGCAGATAAATATTTAGACGAGATGAAACACTTTATTATTGAAATACTTACAGATTTTCCAAAATCAGGAAGACCCTCAGATGAGCTATTCCCACGAACTAGAAAATTAGTTTACAAAGGTTACTCTATTATATATAGAATATCTCCTAGACAGATAGAAATTCTTACTATTTATAGAGAAAATATCTTAAAATAACCTACTTAATAGACTCTTTACTTATTTAGAGAAGGAAACTTATGCCAATTAGATTGAGAGTGTAAAAACAACTACAACTAGATTTATTTGATAAGATAATCAAGTAAGTATTTGTAAAGGATTTACACATGAGCTTAATCAACTAGTTAAATCCAGCAGTTTATGTGGACCGCCTAATATACCTACTTTTTTAGTAAAAGATAGTTAATAAGAGTATTTTTTATACATATATTTTTTTATTTAATTGTAATTGAGGTACTGCAGTATATCTATTAATTAACAAAATTTATGGAATTTATATATATTTTAAGATACAATTGCGCACTAGAATTTATCAAAGGTAATTAATGGATCAAGGCATGCTGGACTCGATGGAAAATCACGAAGATGAAGATTTTGCATCAATGTTGGAAGAGTCATTTAAAAAGCAAGACCGCAGTACACGTATGGCGGATGGAATTATTGTAGAGATTAATGAATTAGAAAATCGTTCATTAGTTGATGTTGGCGAGAAGTCAGAGGGTATGTTAAATCTCGATGAGATTAAAGATGGTGAGGGTAATTTAAAATACAAAGTAGGTGATAAGCTGAAAGTTATGATTACTGGCTACTATAATGAACGTCCTAAAGTTTCTCATTTAAAAGTTCTTGAGCAACAAAAAACTCAAGACTTTATTGAAGCTAACAAAGATAACTTCGAAGACCTTGTTGTAACTGGTAAAGTTAGTTCAAAAAACCGTGGTGGTTACGTTGTAGTTAGTGATGGTGTAAACTTTTTTATGCCGCGTTCACTCGCAGCATTTAAAGAGGATAACAATGTAGTTGGCCGTGAAGTTGAAGCTAGAATTCTTAAAATTGATGAAGATGAGGGTTCAGTTGTTATATCACGTCGTAAATTTTTAAATGAAGAGCGTAAACGTAAAAAAGTTGCAATTGATGCGTTAATGGAAGATGAAAAGATTGTAAGTGGTGTTGTTAAAAAGATTACAAGTTATGGAATGTTTGTAGATGTAGGTGGAGTAGATGGTCTAGTTCATTACAATGAGATTAGCTATAAAGGTCCGGTTAATCCATCAAAATATTATAAAGAGGGCGATACAGTTGAAGTAAAAGCCATCTCTTATGATAAAGATAAACGTCATCTGTCATTGTCGATAAAAGCTGTAACTTCTGATCCATGGGTTGAAGTTGAAGAGGAGCTAGATGAAGGTGATACAATTACTGTTACTGTTAGTAACATTGAGCCATATGGTGCATTTGTAGATCTTGGTAATGATATTGAGGGTTTCTTACATATTTCAGAAATCACATGGAATAAAAACATTAAAGATCCAAACAAGTATCTTGAAGTTGGAAAAGAGATTGATGTTGAGGTAATCGAGATTAATTCTGAAAAACATAAACTTCGTGTATCACTTAAAAAACTACAACCTCGTCCTTTTGATGCATTTGTTAAAAACTACAAAGAGGGAGATATTGTAACTGGTGAAGTTACATCTTTGACTGATTTTGGTGCATTTGTTAGAGTTGGTGAAGTAGAGGGTCTACTACATAACCAAGATGGAAGTTGGGATAAGGGTGTTAAGTGTAAAGACTTTTTGAAAACTGGAGATGAGGTAGAAGTTAAAATTGTAAAAATTAACACTGAGAGTGAAAAAATCTCGTTGAATAAAAAGGTTCTTGAAGAGAGCCCATCTCAAAAATTTGCTAAAGAGCATAAAATGGGTGATGTAGTTACAGGAACTGTGCGTGATGTAAAAGATTTTGGTGTATTCATTTCGTTAAAAGATGGTGTTGATGCTCTAATTCGTTTAGAGGATTTAGGGCCAATTAAACCAGAAGAGTTAGAAAAAGATCAAGAAATTGAAGCTGCTATTTCAATGTTAGATTCTCAGCGTGATAGAATTCGCCTTTCTGTGAAAAGAATGGAGAAGCTAAAAGAGCAGGCTATGCTTGATGAATACAATGATAATAATGAAAGTAACTCTTTAGGTGACTTAATAAAAGAAAAATTACAATAGTTGAAGAACAAGGAGCAATAGATGTTTAAAAAATCAAAAGCATTTTGGTTTTTTGCTCTACTTCCTGTTTCAGTCTTTGCTTTTTTAATAATGTTTTTTATAAGCATTAATTATGTTGATGAAAAAAGCTTACTTCTTGAATTAGATAATCTACAACCCTTAACAAAAGAGGCAAAAAAAGTTAACGACATAGGCTGGATAAAAAGTTTTGCGACAAGTGCAAAAAAGGGGTATTTTTACCCAGTTAATGAGATATCTATTGAATTGTCACTTGATGAAGATATTCGTCATTATGATGAATACCGTTTAGATATTGAACCATTAGATACATATAGATTTTTTTGTCTAAGACAGGTTCTTACCTCATTTAATGTGAATTATTTACTTCAAAGGTATCATGAAAATATAAAAACTGTTCTATTCTCTGATGAGAGAAGTGAACTTCAAAAAATAGTCAAAGAGTTAAAAACATATAATATTTACGCAAAAGTTACACATGTTACAAGGAAAAAATATGCAAAAGTTTAAAGTTGTTGTTTGTGATCACATCCATAAAGCTGGACTTGATTTATTAGAAAAAGATAATACAATTGAGATGATTAATGCTGCAGATATAGATAAAACTGCACTGTTAGATGTTTTATCAGATGCTGATGTTGCAATTACAAGAAGTTCAACTGATGTTGATGATAAATTTCTTGGAGCTGTTAAGAGTCTAAAGGCAGTTGTAAGAGCTGGTGTTGGTGTTGATAATGTAGATATTGATGGTTGTTCAAAGCAGGGAATTATTGTAATGAATGTTCCAACTGCAAATACAATAGCAGCAGTTGAGCTTACAATGACTCATATGTTAGGCTGCATGAGAAGTTTTCCATATGCACATGATAATTTAAAACAAGATCGTATTTGGAGGCGTCAAGATTGGTATGGTTATGAGCTTAAGGGTAAAAAACTTGGAATTATAGGTTTTGGAAATATTGGTAGTCGTGTTGGTTTAAGAGCTTTAGCTTTTGAAATGGATGTTATTGCATATGATCCATATATCCCTTCAAATAAGGCTACAGATTTAGGTGTTAGTTATACTAAAAACTTTGAGGACATTTTATCGTGTGATGTTATTACTATACATACACCAAAAAATAGTGAAACTATTAATATGATTAGCAAAGATGAGATTGCTAGAATGAAAGATGGTGTTGTACTAATTAACTGCGCTCGTGGTGGCCTTTATAATGAAGATGCTCTATATGATGGATTAAAAAGTGAAAAGGTACGTTTTGCAGGCATTGATGTTTTTGCAAAAGAGCCAGCAACGAACCACCCATTACTAGAGCTTAATAATATCTGTGTAACACCACATTTAGGTGCAAATACAAAAGAGTCTCAGTACAATATAGCAGTTCAAGCTGCTGAGAATGCAATTGAGGCTGCTAAGGGTATATCTTATGCAAATGCACTTAATTTACCAATTATAGAGAGTGAGTTACCAGAGTCTGTAAAACCATATTTAGAGCTTGTTCAGAAAATGGGTAATTTCGCAGCACAAGTTAATAAAGGTGCGATTATATCAATTAAACTAGAGGGTGAGGGTGAGATTGCAGAACATCTTAAATCTCTCTCAACATTTGCAACAGTTGGAGCGTTGAGTTATACAATTGGTGAAAATGTAAATTATGTAAATGCTGAGTTTATTGCTGAGGAACGTGGCATTAAAATAGGATATGAAAAGGTTTCAAATCTTGGTGCATATAAAAATAAAATATCTGTTCGTATTACAACTCAGAATGAAGTCATAAGTGTTTGTGGTACTGTTTTTGAACAAGGTGTTCAAAGAATTGTAAATATTAATGGATTCTCTTTAGATATTGCACCTCATGGACGTATGATTCTTTTTAGAAATTCAGATGTTCCAGGTGTTATTGGCCATGTTGGTCAAATACTAGCTAATCATAATATTAATATAGCAGATTTTAGACTTGGTAGATATAAGAATGAAGCTTTAGCTGTGATTATAGTTGATGAAGATGTAGATATAAAAGCATTAACAGAACTTTCTAAACTTAATGCAGCACTTAGCGTTTCATACGCACGATTATAAATTTAGGAGAAATAATGGCAGCAACTTATGGTATGAGTGATTTAAAAAAAGGTTTACGTATAGAGTTAGATGGTATACCGTACAAGATTACAGATTATCAACATGTAAAACCTGGGAAAGGTGCGGCATTTGTGCGTGCTAAAATAAAAAGTTTTTTAAATGGAAAAGTGATAGATAAAACTTTTCATGCTGGTGACAAATGTGTTGAACCAGATATGGAAACTAAAACAATGCAGTACCTTTATGATGATGGAGAGATGCTTCAATTTATGGACACTGAAAATTATGAGCAATTAGGTCTCTCTTACGATGCAACTGAAGATGCAGCTCAGTGGATTATTGATGGTATGACTGTACAAGTTCAATTTCATAATAATAAAGCAATTACAGTTGAGGCAGAGCCTGTTGTAGAGTTAGTAATTGTAGAGACTCCTCCAAATTTTAAAGGTGATACTTCAAGTAGTGGTAAAAAACCTGCAAAACTTGAATCTGGAGCGTCTGTACAGGTTCCTTTTCACATTGTAGAGGGTGATAAAATTAGAGTAAATACAGTAGATGGTGAGTACATAGAAAAGGTTAAGTAGTTGTCAAATGTTCTTGTTCTACTAGCTAATGGCTTTGAAGAGATTGAAGCTATTTCTATAGTAGATGTATTAAGACGAGCTGGCATTGCTGTTACTCTTGCTGGGATTGAGACTATGCAAGCTATTGGCGCTCATAAAATATATGTAAAAGCAGATAGACTACTTGAGGGTCTAAGTGCTGATGATTTTGATATGATAATACTTCCAGGTGGAGTAGTAGCTACAGAAGTTTTAACACTTAACTCGAATGTTCAACAGATATTAAAAGATTTTGAAGCTAAAAATCTTTTAATAGGTGCGATTTGTGCAGCTCCACTTGCCTTAGATAAGGCCGGAGTACTGAAAAGTGGATATACGTGTTATCCATCATATGAAAACAGAATTAAAGTAGGTGGGTATACTTCAGAATATTCTGTTGTGCATACACAAAATATTATTACTTCTCGCGGGGCTGGCACTGCTATATGCTTTGCTTTGAAAGTTGTAAAAGAATTGGTTGGTGAGAAGATGTATTGTAATTTAAAAGAGAGTCTCATCGCCAATTACTGTGATTAATGCACGTAGATTTAACTAAGGGTGAAGTTAATACTCATCTAAAAAATCTTGCAGTACCAGCTAGCATCGGTTTTTTCTTTCATACAATGTATAACATAACAGACACATATTTTGCTGGTCTAATCTCTACTCAATCACTCTCAGCAATTAGTGTCACGTTTGCTATATTTTTTATGATTGTTGCTGTTGGTGCTGGAATGAGCGAAGCTGTAACTTCAATAGTTGGAAATCTCTTAGGTGAATCTAGGCGTGCTTCTGCTAGAAATAGTGCTATTAATTCATTGATACTTGCATTGATTTTAGGTTTTTTTATTACTATAGTTGGAGTGAATTTATCTCCTAAACTTCTTGCCTTAGTTGGTGTTACAGGCTCTTACTTAGCTGAGAGTTTGGCATATATTGATACTGTTATGTATGGTGCAATATTTTTTGTTTTAAGCTTTTTTATAAACTCAATTTTAAATGCTATTGGAGATACCATATCATTTAGAAATGTCTTAGTTGTAGGCTTTTTTATAAATATTGTACTTGATGCTTGGTTCACTTTAGGTTGGTTTGGACTAGAACCTATGGGTGTTTTTGGTATAGCTTTAGCAACTGTTATTATTGAGATGTTAGGCACTTTATATCTTTTTTATCGTTTAAGGAAAAGTAGACTTTTTAGACGTATGAGACTTTTTGTATATGATGTAAATGTATATAAAGAGATTATGACACATGGTGTTGCACCTAGTCTTAATTTAGTATTAATGGCTATTGGCGTCTATCTTGTTACATATTTTATTTCACCATTTGGTAAAGAGGCAATTGCAGCTTATGGTGTTGGTATGAGAATTGAGCAGATTGTTCTTCTTCCAATTATTGGTATAAATATTGCAGTTTTAGCAATTGTCTCACAAAATAGTGGTGCAAAGAAGTTTGATAGAATAAGAGATAGCGTGAGTAGTGCTTTAAAAATTAGTGCAATAATCTCTATTTTTGGTACTATTTTTGTACTGATTGGTGCTGAATTTATGATGGGTATATTTAGTAGTGATGCTTTAGTTATTGAGATGGGTTCATTATATTTAAGAATAAGCATTTTACTTCTTTTTGCTTATGCAGTGATATTTATTCATATAGCTCTCTTACAAGGTATTAAGCAGACAAAATTTATTTTTTATATAAGTGTCTTAAGACAGTTTTTAATCCCTATGGGATTATTTAGTATATTTACTGTTTTAAAATTAGATTTAGAGGTATATTGGTGGGGTATATTTGCTATTAATCTAATCGCTGCTATTTTTATAAGACTTTACTCTTTCTTAAAATTAACTCTTTTATCATCAAAATGATTTTTCTTTGTCCTTGTAAAAGTTCGTTATTATTTAGTGAGTGTTGTAAACCAATAATAGATAATGAAAAACTTCCATCATGTGCAGAAGAGCTTATGCGCTCTCGATATAGTGCTTATGCTACTAAAAATATAGAATATTTAATTAACTCTTGGTGTAAAAGTATGAATGTAATTGAAGAGAGAATTAGTATTGAAGGATTTGCTCGCGCTGCTTATTTTCAGCATCTTGAAATTATTAATGCTAAAGAGAATGTTGTTGAATTTAAAGCTTATTATATAGTTGATAAGAGACAAGAAGTTTTGCATGAAAAATCAAATTTTATTTATAAAAGTGATGGTTCATTATGTTACAAAGATGGTGAAATTTATAGGACCAACTTTACATACGGGCGTAATAGTAGCTGTATTTGTGGAAGTTCTAAAAAATATAAACAGTGTTGTGAAAAACGTATTTTATGATTAATATATAAAAAATTATAAAAATAGGCATAGCTTTTGCTTATAAACAAGTAAGGTTTACGAAGTAACATTTTTTTATACTAGGAGATTATATAATGATAGTAGTAGTTTCTAACCAAAAGGGTGGGGTAGGAAAGAGTACCATTGCTTTAAATATTGCTGTATTAATGCAAGAGTATAAAAATGTTCAGTTGGTTGATTTAGATGTACAACGTACATTAAGTTTTGCAAATGAGATGAGAAAAAATTATGATAAAGCTCTTGATGTTATTCAGATAGAGAGTGAGAGACATCTAAAAAAGCTAATTAAACAAGATAGTGATGAGCATCTATTACTTGTCGATTCTGGAGGATTTGATTCAGAACTTAATCGTTTAGCTATTAGAGCTGCTGATTTAATCATTACTCCATCTTCTGATAAAACATTTGATTTAATGGCACTTAAGAGATATGAAATGGTACTAGAAGAGTTGAGCAAAGGCTCTAAAAAGCAGATTACAAGTTATGTTGTATTAAATAACATTAGCCCTATGACAAAAAAATTTGATGATGTAAATGAGTTTATAACAGAATCTAAAAACTTTAAACTTTTTGATTCTGTTCTTCGTCAACGTGTAGATTTTTCAAGAAGCTCTGGTGAGGGACTTAGCATTAATGAGTATGCAAAAAACAGTAAAGCTAGTAGTGAGATGTTAGCCTTTAATGAAGAGATTGCTAGAGTGTTGAATTTTTAGTAAAAATAGAGATTACATTACTACGCCATTTTATATCTATAGTTAATAACTTTCTTATTCATAGTGTAAAAAACAACATTAATCACACTTTATAAAACTTTTTTATTTATTAAAGTTTAAATATAATAATTTTATGTTATATTGTAGGAATTAAAATTTAGAGGGATTAGTATGAGTGGATTTGAAACATTGTATACCAAAGCTACAGAGCGTTTAGAAACTCTTTCAAAAATGCAAGCGCATAAAGATATTAAAATAGATACTGTTTTAGAACAAAACGGAATTAAGAGGCGTGATTTTTTAAAATGGTCAGCTGGAATTGCTGCAATGCTTGCGCTTCCTTCGCAATTTACACCTTTAATTGCAGATGCTACGGCCTTAGCAAATAGGATTCCATTAGTTTGGCTTCATTTAGCTGAGTGTACTGGTTGTAGTGAAAGTTTGATTCGCACAGATGCTCCTACTATCGATACTCTTATTTTTGATTATGTATCTTTGGAATATCATGAAACACTAATGGTAGCCTCAGGTTGGCAAGCTGAAGAGAATTTAGAGCATGCTATAAAAGAGTATGCTGGAAGTTATGTTCTTTTGGTAGAGGGTGGTGTTCCAACTGCTATGAATGGACAGTTTTTAACACTTGGTGCGCAAGCTAGAACTGGAGTTGAAGTTTTAGAACATGCGGCTTCTAGTGCAACTGCTATTTTTTCAGTTGGAACGTGTGCTAGTTTTGGTGGTATTCAAGCAGCATCTCCAAATCCTACTGAAGCTAAAGGTGTAGATAAGGTTATAACTCAGCCTGTTATAAATATTCCTGGGTGTCCTCCAAGTTCTAAAAATATTGTAGGGACATTAGTCTATTTTATACTTTTTGGAACACTACCTGCAATTGATGTCTATAGTCGTCCAAAATGGGCATACTCCAACCGTATACATGATTTGTGTGAACGTAGAGGACATTTTGATGCTGGTGAATTTGTAGAGAGTTTTGGTGATCAGGGTGCAAAGCAGGGGTGGTGTCTATATAAACAAGGATGTAAGGGTCCATATACTTTTAATAATTGTTCAACTGAAAGATTCAATCAACATACTAACTGGCCTATTGGTGCAGGACATGGATGTATGGGTTGTAGTGAACCTGACTTTTGGGACACAATGGGGCCGTTAGAAAAACCGATAGATAGTCATCTATTTAAAGGCTTGAATTCTACAGTAGATAAAATTGGTTCGATAATTTTAACAGCAACAGTAGCAGGGATTGGTGCTCACGCAGTTGCTAGCATTTTTGCAAATAAAAATACTAAGGAGAATGAAGATGTCTAAAAGAGTTGTTATAGATCCAATTACAAGAATTGAGGGACACCTTAGAATTGAAGTTGAGATTGATGAAAACAATGTTATTCAAAAGGCATATTCATCTTCAACGTTATGGCGTGGAATAGAACTAATTCTAAAAGGACGTGATCCAAGAGATGCTGGACTTATGGCTCAGAGAATTTGTGGTGTTTGTACATATTCACACTATAGAGCTGGTGTTGAAGCGGTGGAAGATGCTTTAGGTGTTACACCACCACTGAATGCAAAGCTTGTACGTTCACTTTTAAATGAATCACTTTATATTCATGATCATGTTGTTCATTTCTACCATCTTCATGGACTTGATTGGGTTGATATTGTCTCAGCACTTAGTGCAGATCCGGCAAAAGCTTCTAAAGAGGCATTTAAGTATTCAGATAGTCCGATTGCCACTGGTGAAGATGAACTCAAAGCCGTTCAAGAACGTGTAAAAGGTTTTACAAAAAAAGGTTCACTTGGACCATTTGCAAATGCTTATTGGGGAAATAAAACTTATAAGTTCACACCTGAACAAAACTTAATCGCACTTTCGCACTATTTAAAGGCACTAGAGATTCAAAGAACAGCTGCTCAAATGTTTGCAATTTTTGGAGCAAAACAGCCACATCCTCAAAGTTTAGTTGTTGGTGGAATTACAAGTATTAGAGATATGTTGAGTCCAGCGCGTCTAATTGAGTGGAAAACTAAGTATGAGATAGTAAAAGATTTTATTGATCGTGCATATTACGCAGACATAGTAATGGCAGCAGCAGCTTATGGAACTGAGGAGAGTGTTCTTGGCGGTATGGGTGTTAAAAATCTTCTATGTAGTGATTCATTTTTACTTAGTAGAAATAGAAATTTGTTTCAATCTGGAATTATTAAAAATGGAGATTTAAGTAAAGTTTTTGATATTGAAGATGAAAAAATAGAGGAAGATGTTACTCATTCATGGTATGAGGGAAGAAACTCTTTACAGCCATATGATGGTGTAACTGAACCTAAATATACAGGTTTTATTGATGGCGATACTGTAAATGGAGTAGCAAAAATTATTAATGAGAAAGATAAATACAGCTGGGTTAAATCACCGCGTTATGATGGTGAAAGTTATGAAGTAGGACCACTTGCACAAATGGTTATTAACTATGCACGTGGTAATAAGCCAGTTGTAGACGCAGTAAATGGCTTTTTAAAACGCACAGGACTTCCAGTTGGTGCTCTTTTTACAACTTTAGGTAGAACAGCAGCTAGAATGCTTCAAACAAAAGTTATTTCAGATAATGCAATTATTACATTTAATTCGCTTGTGGAAAATATTAAAAGTGATGATAGTACCTATACAAAATTTGAGATTGATAAAGATAAAGTCTATAAAGGACGTTTTATTGGAGAAGCACCTCGTGGAACACTTAGCCACTGGGTTAAAATTAAAAATGGTGTTATTGAAAATTATCAAGCTGTAGTCCCTACAACTTGGAATGCAGGACCTATGGACGTAAATGGTAAAGTTGGACCATATGAAGCTTCACTCGTAGGATTAAAATTAGAAGATCCTACAAAACCTTTAGAAGTTTTAAGAGTTATACACTCATTTGATCCATGTATGTCATGTTCTGTTCATGTTATGGACGTTAAAGGCCGGGAATTGGGTGAATTTAAAGTGGGAACTATGAATAGTTCTGCTGCTTGTTAGGAGAAATTTATGGAAAATAAAGAGCAACAAGAGTCTGTAACTTATTATCCGGAATTTGTCTATAGCTGGGCGAATAGACTTTTACATTGGATTAGAGCTGTTGTAATTACTGGACTTAGTGTTACAGGTTTTTATATAGCAGACCCATTTCTTTCCCCTGGTAATACTGAAGATTTATTATTTGCACAATGGGGTGCATGGCATGATATTTTTGGAAGTGTTTTAATATCTGCAGGTGTTTTAAGAATTTATCTTTTCTTTTTTGGTAAAAATCATGAGAAAGAGACACGTTCAATCAAAGATGTATTAAGCATAAAATCTTGGATTACACAATTAAAGTCATATTTCTTTGTGGGTGAATTACAAAAAAAGGGGATTTACGGCCCGTTACAATTTGTCACATATATGGCGATTATGGCACTTGTAATTGTAGCTTCTTTGACAGGATTGATGCTTTATGCGAACGTTTACCATTTAGGTTTTGGTGCGCTAATAGCAGAACCAATGTCAGTTATGACTAGTTGGTTAGGTGGTCTTGCAAATGTTAGATTAATTCATCACATTACAATGTGGGGATTTTTGATTTTTATTCCTATACATATATACCTTGTTATTTGGTCAGCTATACGCTATAAACATGGCGCTCTTGATGTTATGTTTACAGGTTATGATTATCATAAAAAAAAGAAAAAAGAAATTTGAAAATTTTAATTTTAGGCATTGGCAATATTCTTTTTGCCGATGAGGGCGTTGGGGTGCATATAGTAAACTATATAAAAGAGAAATATGAGTTTGATAGTTCTCACCAGATAGATATTCTTGATGGTGGAACATTGGCTCAGCATCTTATTCCGATTATAATAGAGTATGATTATTTAATTATTATTGACACAATTAACGCTCTAAAAGCAAAAATTGGAGATGTATACTTTTTTGATTTCGATCAAATACCAGCTGATTTAGATTGGCAAGGAAGCGCACATGAAGTCGAAATGTTACAAACACTTACTATGATGGATTTAGTTGGAGACAGACCAACTACTAAAATTTTTGGTATTGTTCCAACCGTTATAGAACCTATAACATTTTCACTCTCACCTGAAGTACATAATGCAGTTTTTATTGTAGAAGAGAGACTTTTAAAGCATTTAGCTACTTTAAATATAAAAATAAAAACAGAAAAAAATGTCAAAATAGAGGATATTCTACCACTTTCATATAAGATGTATCATGATAATTCAATATAGCTTTAACTACATTCATAATAACGGACTATTTATTAGGCTTTTAAATAAAATTGCAAAAGTTACAAAAATAGAAGTCTATTTAGAAAAAATTGATGAAAACTATTTTTTAGAAGCTAAGGGTGAACAAAGTGAGTTAGAAGAGTTAGCAGGTAAAATATCTTCTGTTATTCCTAGCTCAATATTTTTAAAATCTTCATCTATTAAAGAGATAGAAAATTTTAATACAACAAATACAGAACTCAAAGATAATACAAAATTTTATGCAGTACCTTTTTGCATAGAGTGCCAAGATATGATTTTAAATAATCAAAGAGATTTAAACTTAGATTGTAAAATTTGTGGATTTTCTGATGTTAAACTAGGTATTGAAGATTTAGATACAAAGGTTACAGAATTTAAAAAAAATGGGCAGTGTGAGCTTGAAACGTTTAATGGTAAAAGAGTCTTTTCATCTTCTAGTGGCTCATCAATTTTGTGTAATGATTATGAAAATATCTCTGAATACTTCATAATTACACAAGCTGAATTAAATGCTCTTACAAGTGTAGAAAAGCCAGCAGTTAGATTAAAACCAAAGTTAAAATTTAAATTAGAGTTTAATTTAACAGAGTCTTTTTATGAGGTGTTTCTAGCAGATGATAAAATGACTTTAGCATTTTGTAGCGCACTGAAAGAGACAAAAGTTTTCTTTTGTAACGATGTAAATCTACTTAAGGTGAGTACGGCATTAGATAAGATATTAATCATCAATAGTGCAAGAGATATTAAAGCAAGTAGTACAAAAGATGAAATTGAGATGTTACGTTCAGTTATAACTGAGCACAAACTAAATGCTCCAGCTGTTTGTGCTATTCATTTAAGTCATTCAACAGAATCTAAAATTTTTAGTTTCAATGCAAAAGTTGGTTATAGACAAATGATTAAGTTTGTCAATTTACCATATTCAATTAATGAAATTTTCGAGACAATTAAGAACTCAGATGAGAGTGGTGGAAGATTAATAGAAAATTTCAAATTTAAATTTGATAAACTCTATGAAGAATTAATAGCACATAAATTTGATAATGAAAATAGTCAACCACTAACTCAACTATTTGCGATTGTTTCATTAATCTTAGGATTGAACAAATATACGTCTATAAAAGAGGCATCTTTGATGCTAGAAGCAACTGCTGTAGATTTTGGTGGAAAGTCAGGTCCTAGAATTGATTACAAGGTTGAAAAAATAGATGGGGTATACATACTAGATTTAACAAAAGCAATTCGTTCTGTTATAAGCTTTAAGTTAGCAGGTGTTGATAACTATCTAATTAGTTTTGGACTACTTGATTCACTAGCTGATTTTTTAGCTACACAAGCAGGCGAAGCAGATGCTAACATTTCAGTAAATGCACTTTTTTTGAGTGGGAATCTGTTTGAGAATAGGCAATTACTTTCGCGAACACTTAATGCGTTAGAGCCAAATTTTAAAGTCTACACAAATGAAAGAGAAGAGATATGGAATTAGGAATATTTTTTTGGTATGGGCTATTACATGCTTTCTCACCAGACCATCTAAGTGCTATTGCTGATTTTTCTATTGGTAAAAATAGAAAAAAGACATTTCTTATTACGATGATGTTTGCATTTGGACATGGGCTAATGCTTTTTTTATTTGCAAAAATACTAGAGTATCAAGTTATTGACTATAAATATTTACAGTATGCAGATATAGTAGCTGCACTTATTATAGCTTCGATGGGTGCATATATGATTTTAATGGTTGTTCTAAATAGAGTTCATCTAAAAAAGCATATTCACAATGATTCTGAGCATATTCACATTTGGTTTGGTAGTGAGCATAGTCATAGTCAAAAATCTAGTTTTTCAGCACTTACAGTTGGTGCACTTATGGGAATTGGTGGTGTAAGAGGAATGATTTTAGTGTTAGGAATTACAAATAGTGTTAGTTTGGATATTATAGGTGCTTTTGTTGCAGGCGTTTCTATAGTTTTTTTAATTATAGGTTTTTTAATTTCTATATTTAATAACAGCTTTTTGAGCAGTAAAGAGAATTTGAGAGCTGCAGTTTTTAGCGTTGGTGGCATTTCACTTTTAGTTGGTGTGAATATGTTAGGAGGAGTTTAAATGTGTAAAGATTGTGGTTGTAGTATAACAGAAGAGGAGGTAAGTGAACATTCTCATTTACATGATAATCCTCAGTTAAATGATAGTAAGACAATAAGTGTTATTAAAAAGATTTTAGATAAAAATGACCATGAAGCTCATCATAACAGAGTACATTTTGAAAATCATTCAGTACTTGCAATAAACCTTATGAGTAGTCCAGGAAGTGGTAAAACATCACTTTTAGAGACAATTGCAGATACAAAAAAAATAAAGTTTGGTGTAATTGAGGGTGATTTAGAAACTAGTCGTGATGCAGATAGAATTTTAGCTAAAGGAATTCCAGCATATCAGATACAAACAGGTTCAGCTTGCCATCTTGATGCATTTATGGTTCATAAAGGCCTTCATAAAATGCCACTAGAGAATTTAGATATTTGTTTTATTGAAAATGTAGGAAATTTAGTATGTCCTGCTAGTTATGATATTGGAAGTCACCTAAATGTTGTTTTAGTTTCTGTTCCAGAGGGTGATGATAAAGTAGAAAAATATCCAGTAATGTTCAGGTCAGCTGATTTAGTTCTAATTACAAAGATAGACTTGCTACCTCATTTTGATTTTGATGTAGAACATGCAAAAAAAGAGGCAAGAAAATTAAAGCCAAGTGTTGATATTTTAGAGATTTCTACAAAAGATGAACAGAGCATTAAAAATTTCATTTCGTGGATTGAGTTTAAGAGAAATATGCGTATTTAAATTTTTTGAAAGAATAATATAATGAAGATAAAAATTTCTGGAATTAGTGGCTTTGTAGGAACCAATTTAAAGTCTTATTTTACCAATCTTGGACATGAAGTTCTTCCAATAACTAGAAATGATTTAACTAATATAAAAAAACTGACAAATGTAATTAGTGGCAGTGATGTTGTTATTAATCTTTCAGGTGCAAACATTGTACATAGGTGGAGTGAAAGTTATAAAAAGAGTTTATACAGTAGTAGAATAGATACGACCAAGGTTATTGTAAATGCGATTAATAATTTAGATAAAAAACCAATTCTAATCTCAACATCGGCAGTTGGAATATATGCCAATTATGGCATTCACAGTGAAAAGATATTTGAATATGGAGATGGCTTTTTGTCTAAGCTTTGTCGTAGTTGGGAAGAAGAGGCAAATAAAGCCAAAACAAAAGTTGTAATTTTTAGATTTGCTATTGTGTTAGGAGATGGTGGAGCTTTAAAAAAGATGTTATTGCCTTTTAAGTTAGGAGTAGGTGGTGTAATTTCAGATGGGAAACAACTGTTTCCTTTTATTCATATTGAAGATTTGTTAAGAGCGTTTGAGCATGTGATAAAAGAGAAAGAGATTCAAGGGGTTTTTAATTTATGCGCACCTGTCATAACTACAAATAGTGGTTTGACAAAAGCCTTAGGAAAAGCTTTAAATAGACCTACAGTATTACCTGTTCCTAAATTCATTTTAAAGTTTATATATGGTGAGGGTTCTAAAGTTTTAACAGATGGACAAAATGTTGTACCAGAAAAATTAATTGACAGTGGTTTTAAATTTTATTATGAAGATATAAATAGCACAATAGATAATTTAGTACTGAAAAATTGATATATTAAGGATAAATATGTGTTTGTCGATTCCATCTAAAGTAGAAAAAATAGATGAAAACAATATGGCTACAGTTGATACAATGGGAGTCAAAAGAGACATCAGTCTTGATTTAATGGCTGATGATGTTCAAATTGGAGATTACATCTTGATTCATGTTGGTTTTGCTATGAATAAGATTGATAAAGAGGAAGCTGAGCAGAGTTTGAGAGTTTATGAAGAGATGGTTGAAGCTATGCAAACACAAGAAGATAGCTAGTAATGGAGTTAAAAGATTTATATGAGGGGTTTAGAAATCCTCAAACTATTAAATCGTTTGCATCTGAAATTGCAAAAGAGGCTGAGAGTTTAGCTGAGCCTCTTCGTGTTATGGAAGTTTGTGGCGGACATACTCATACTATTATGAAGTATGGATTATTACAAATATTGCCAAAAAATATTAAATTTGTTCATGGTCCTGGTTGTCCTGTTTGCATTATGCCTAAAGAGAGGATTGATCATGCTATTAGTTTAGCAAAGATGGATAATACAATTCTTTGTACATTAGGTGATATGATTAGAGTGCCAGGTTCATATAGTTCACTAGCGCTTGAGCGTGCGAAAGGTGCAGATATTCGCGCGCTCTATTCGCCACTCGATGTCATTAAAATTTCAAAAGAGAATAGTAATAAAAACGTTATTTTTTTTGCTATAGGTTTTGAAACTACAACACCAATGACGGCAGCTGTAATTGATTATGTAGTTAAAAACAGAATCTCAAATGTATATTTTCATATAAACCATGTTTTAGTTCCGCCTGCTGTTCGTGCCATTATGAATCCACGCAAAGCAAAAATAAATGCTTTTATAGGGCCATCTCATGTGAGTGTTATTACTGGATCTAAAATTTATGAGCCACTCTCAGATGAATATAAAACTCCAATTGTAGTTAGTGGGTTTGAACCAGTTGATGTTATGGAAGCAATTTTACTTTTAGTCAAACAAAAAAATGTTGGCAAGGCTGAAGTTGAAATTGAGTACAAGCGTTCTGTAACACGTGATGGAAACATTAAAGCACAAGAGTTGATTGAAAAATATTTAGAAGTTAGAGGACATTTTAGATGGCGAGGAATCGGAGACATACCTGAGAGTGCTTTGAAGTTAAAAAATGAGTACTCATACCTTGATGCAGAGATACTTTTTAAAGATAGACTCTCTAATGAAGAGATAGATGATCATAAACAGTGTATTTGTGGAACAATTTTACAAGGTTTAGCATACCCACAAGATTGTAAAGTTTTTGCAAAAGTATGTACACCTAGTAACCCGTTAGGTAGTTGCATGGTAAGTGATGAGGGCGCATGTAATGCGTACTATAGATATGGGAGTATTGATAATGAGTAATAGTGTTCAGTTAAGCCAAGGTGGTGGAGCAAAGGAGAGCAATGCACTTGTAAATGACCTTTTCTATAAATATTTTTCAAATGAGATATTGCTAAAAAGTGAAGATGCAGCAATCTTACAAGTAAATAAAAACATCGCCTTTACAACTGATAGTTATACTGTCAATCCCATTTTTTTTAAAGGTGGAGATATTGGAAAAATATCAATTGCTGGTACAACAAACGATTTGAGTATGATGGGGGCAAAACCACTATATTTGAGTTGTGGGTTTATTATTGAAGAGGGATTTTCTTATGATGATTTAGAGAAAATTGTTAAAAGTATGGCTGGAGAACTTAAAAATAGTGGAGCAAAAATAGTTTGCGGTGATACAAAAGTTGTACCTCGTGGGTCAGTTGATAAAATTTTTATAAACACTTCTGGAATTGGAGAAGTAGAAGTTGAAAATATTTCATCGCATAATTTAGTCCAAGATGATGTTATTTTAGTCTCTCGTGACATTGGTGCTCATGGGGCTACAATTTTAAGCGAGCGAGAAGAGTTAAGTATTACAAGTGATTTACATAGTGATTGCGCATCTTTATGGAGTATTGTAGAAAAAGTTTTTAAAAATAACATTACTCCAAGTGCAATGAGAGATGCAACAAGAGGTGGTTTGGCAGCTGTTTTAAATGAGTGGGCAGAGACTTCAAATGTTTGTATTGAACTACAAGAAGATGCAATTCCAGTAGAAAATGAGGTAAGAGGGATATGCGAAATTTTTGGGTTTGAACCAACAGATTTTGCTAATGAGGGAACTTTTGTTTTAAGTGTTAAAGAGTGTGATGCTAAAAAGACATTAGAAATTTTGAAAGAGTATTCTAAAAATGCTGCAATCATTGGTAAAATAAGTAAAAAAAGAGTTGGTAAAGTTATTATAAATACAGTATATGGGAGTAGTCGTTACCTTGACATGCCAAAAGGCGAATTATTGCCAAGAATATGTTAATATGCACGAGTATTCAATAGTTCAAGCTTTAATTGAGCAGTGTGATGATTTAGCAAAGGAGAATGAGACAACTAAAATTCTAAAAGTTATAGTTAAAATTGGAATTTTAAGTGGTGTAGAGGTGGATCTTTTTGCAAGTGCATATGAAGTTTTTAAAGAAAAAACTATTTGTGAAGCTTCTGAGTTAGTTATAAATATGCAACCACTTGTCATAAAATGTTTTGATTGTAGCAAAGAGAGTACTCTTGATAATATTAATTTTAAATGCCCTAATTGTAAGAGTTTAAACGTGCAAGCAATCGATGGTGAAGATATGTATTTGATGTCATTAGAGATGGAGTAAATAATATTGCTAATATAGTCTTATTTATATGGTTTTTTAAAATGACTATACCAAGCTAGGTTGTACAAATTAAGAATATAAATAATATGGTTTGGATATATTTTTAAGGAACTTGAATTAACCTAATTAAAACAAATATGTCTGGCTATTATTATCGAGAAAATAAAAAAGGTATAACTTACTACTACTTTTATAAAAAAGATAAAATCACAAAATAATCTAAAAGAAAAAAAATTTACTCTTGTTAAGAAAATAATACTGCTAATTTAAAATATGCTGTTAGTATTACGGAAGATATTTTGAAGGGAGAAACTTCAAAGATTATTCTTGAAGAGGATAATAGTAATATAGACGAGACACTGAATGCAGAACACTTTACACTGAATGAAATCATTGACTTACACCACCAAAGATTTACAGATAGAAAAATCAGAGAGTTAAAAGAGTTATATGCTGGTATTAGCGAGTATAATGCTCCCTTTTGTCAAGACCAGTAAACTAAGTTTTTTTATTCCACTCCTTGAACTAACTCACGACACACTTTTTGAAAGTTTTTCTCCTTTAGAACCTAAATTATTAACAGCTTGATAATAAACTTCATTTGGAGTTTGATAATCAATTGATGAATGTAATCTTTTTTTGTTGTAAGAATCCATATATTTTTCTATTCATTTGGATAAATCTCTTCATATTTAATAGTTCGCCAAAATCTTTCGATGCAAATATTATCAGTAGCTCTGCCAACTCCATCCATTGAAATTTTAATGTTATGTTTTTTTAAAATATTTATGTGAGCTTTTGATGTATATTGACTACTCTGATCTGTATTAAATATTTCTGGTTTTGGATAAAGTCCAAGTGCCTCATTTAACACTGATGTTACTAGAGAAACATCCATTGTATTTGAAAGCTTCCATGAAAGTATTTTTTTACTATGCCAATCGATTATTGCAGCTAAATAGACAAAGCCACGTTCTAGCTTGATATAAGTAATGTCAGTGCTCCACACTTGATTGGTTTTCTCAATTACAATTTGTCCTGCATAATTTCATTCATACTTATAATGCTCTTTATTGGCAGTAGTAGTCTTAGGCTTCGTATATATGGCTTCTATGCCAATATACTCGGTATTATGTAGCAAGCGCACAAAGATTTCACCGATATTTTAGCTAAACTTTTTCCTATAAATCAACGATTTTTAGGGAGAAAAAATGGCAGAACCTCACGTTATTTCCGCACTCGTTAAAAATAGATCCGAACTTCTCGGAGAGATCAAGCACTATGAAACAATCATCAAAGAGCATAAAGATAATCTCTCGACAATCGATAAAACAATCCACATTTTCGATGATAGTTACGATCTTAGATCAGTCAGATCAAAAAGAGTTATGAAAAACAGATATTTTGCAAGTGGTGAAGCAAAGGTTATGATCCTTGATATCTTAAGAGAGTCAAATCAACCTCTAAAGAGTGATCAAATCTGTACAAAAATAGCTTCAAGGAAATCATTATCTCTTGATACCTCAGAAGATAATAGACTATTTAATAAATCCGTTTCAAATGTTCTTAATAGGATTGAAAAAGAGAATCTTATTGAACGAGTCGGGAAAGATGGTTTGATGGTGATTTGGAAGATAAAAGAGCACTCCTAGAGTACAAGAGAGTTTATGCACCGAGCCTTTCAGCTATTACGCTCCGCAGTCGGTGTCCTTTTGACACATCGCCTTTGGTTTCGAACCTGTAAGCGATAAGCAGTTATCGTTTACTCAATGGTTCTCACCTTTCAGCAATTAAGCTCCGAGGCGTTCCGCCGTGCGCTTATTGCCCTGCCAGTATCCGCAAAATTCGTTTGATACGGGAGTATTCAGACACTTTGAAAAAATATCATTGAAAATTGCGCCGTTACTCATTCGTCTCGTATCTTCTCTGTAAGCTATCTCATAGGCATAGTTACTTAGATAGAGATTTGAGATCTTATGGCATTGTCCGTACTGCATTCGTCTAAATCTGCTGTTATAGCTCTCGCTTTGATTATTACATGCCCCATCTTTACTTTTATACTCAACTCCGTGATTAACTCTTTTCATATCAAAATGAGCGTGAAAATGATCATATCCGTTATGTTCATCTGCATGAATAGTTGAACCAATCTCTACACTGTTATATACAGCATCTTTGATTTCTGATGTACTCTCGCCTTTTGTAACAAATGTTTTTGTTCTAATAGAACCTATCATTTCAGAATTTTCATCTGCACGCTCTCTTATGCTGATAACTGTTCTTTTGTTTGGATTTAAATTTTCAGATAGTCTTCTATCGACTCTCTCATCTATTCTATTCTTAGGTCTGACGTAACCGTTAACGTATAATCCGTCAATCTCACATACTTCGCTTAGTTTACTCTCCTCTCGATTGAGTATTAACGATTCTCTTATTTTATGGACTAGTACCCAAGCAGTCTTGTATTGAACATCAAGATCACGGGAGAGTTGTAATGCACTTACCGATTTAACTGCGTTAGTAAAAAGAGCGATTGCTATAAGATAAACCTTGAGAGGTTTTTTATGATTTGCAAAGATAGTTCCGCTTGTTACGCTAAAAGTATGATCACACTCTTTACATCGAAACTGCTTTCTCGTTTTTAAAAAGTAATGGTTTCCTATGTTTCCGCATACGGGACAAACAGGCTCACCCTCCGTTGCACTCCAACGAACCGCTTTAAAGTTCTCGAATGCCTCATCGTCACTCATATTAAAAAGTTTCATAAGCGAAAGATCTCTTGCTTTTTCCGAGAGTAGGAAATGTTGAGACATTGTGGATCCTTTAATTTTTTTATTACTTATAATATACTCAAATATGAGTATATTGTCAAGGTTTGATATACTCATTATGATAAAATATACTCATAAAAAGTTTGGAGTACGTTTAGTAATGAAATTACCAATGGGATCTTATGCATCAAGTAAACTTAGAAGTGAAATGAAAGAGAGAAAAGTCACTACTAAAGAGATATGCAATCTTTTACAAGAGACATTTGATATATCGCTAAATGAGCAATCTTTTAATACTAAGATCAATAGAGCTACGTTTAGTGCTACATTTTTTTTTCAATGTATGTATGTTCTGAATGTAAGGCTTATAAATTTTGATATTGATAATATAAAAGTGTAATATTCTATATTCTAATAGGGACTTAACATGAGTAAAAGATATAACTATTCCCCCCTTAGGTATCCTGGCGGAAAAAGTGTACTAAACAATTGGATGGAAGAATTGTTTTTGCAGAACAATCTAGATGGGGGTACGTATGCGGAACCTTATGCTGGCGGGGCTGGTGTAGCATTATTCCTTTTACTCAATGGTCTTGCAAAAAAGATAATCATAAATGACTATGATTTGGCCATATATGCCATATGGCATTCTATTGTGAATCACACAGATCAATTTATTACCAAAATTGAAAAAACAGAAATAAGTTTAGAGGAATGGAAAAGGCAAAAAACTATTTTTTCAAAACCTACTGAACACTCTTTGTTAGACTTAGGTTTCTCTGCTTTTTATTTAAACAGAACAAATGTATCTGGAATTATAAAAGGTGGACCAATTGGAGGTAAAAAACAAAATGGAAAATATCATATCGACAGTAGATTTAATAAAATTAGTTTAATTGAAAAGATAAAACTAATTGGTTTAAGAAGAAATGACATTCAAGTAACAAATTATGATGCAATAGAATTTATAAATAAAGTTGGCATGCACTTAGATGAAAAATCACTAGTATACTTTGATCCTCCGTACTATTTAAAGGGTAGTCAGCTATATAGAAATTATTACAAACACGAAGATCATAAATTTGTTTCAGAAAATATTAAAAAACTAAAAACTCCTTGGCTCTTGACATATGATAATTGCCCTGAAATACAAGATTTATATGAAGATTTCAAGGGCTTTGATTTTTATCTTAGATATTCGGCAAGTTTAAAGCAAAAAACAGTAGGAAGTGAACTAATGTATTATAATTACTTAAACTATATTAGTAAACCCAATTTAGTTGCATAAGGGGGGGATTAATGGCTATCCAAAACATTTTAAATGAAAAAAACATTTTGGCAAGAATGATAAAAGAACCAGAGATTAATTTTGTCGGGAATGTCTTTAGGTTAACATATGATAATGCGAAAGTTCTTACCAATGATGCATATAAAGAAAGAGTTCATGGAATACCTTTAAATAGCTTTTTATTAGGAGCAACGTTTAACCCGTCTGATTTCTCATTCTCAAAAGAACATGAAAGAGTTGTTGTGCTAATGAGGATGATCGGACCATGTGAAATTCCTGGTGATGATGATAAAGTAAGAACTCTTATTGAGCACTATCAGTCAAAACTTGAAATATATAGTGATGATAACCGTGACGGTATAGAATCTATAACACACTCATGGTTACAGTTTGGTGGACTTGAATGTGAAATAATTGGATCCTTTTATCTCGAGAATCAAAAACTTATGTTTGGTGCAGATATTGAAGATTTCCAATCAATGACAACATTAAAAGTTTATAAACCTAAACCTGATGTTTTACAGTATATAGTTAATTATATTGATCCTATAAAAAAAGCAAAAATGGAAAAGGACTCATTAAAAATGGGGTTTTCTAATGTTCCAAAAGAATTTCACATTGGATACTTAAGATATACATCGACAAATAGATTGCAAAAAGAGAACAAAGAAGCTGATGTTGAAGTAAAAGTTTATCCTGCTGATTTTTTGGCAAGAAGGACGGCAGTGTTTGGAATGACTAGAACCGGAAAATCAAATACAGTAAAAACAACTATTTCCGCTGTTTCTATGGCCGCAATTGAGGCACAAATAAGAGTTGGACAATTAATCTTTGATATGAATGGTGAATATGCAAACGCCAATGGACAAGATGATGGGTCATCAATTAATAATGTTTATTCAGATAATACTGTGAGATATAGAGGTATGGACACAGAAGGTTTTTTTGATTTAAGGGACAATTTTTATTATTCACTTGAAAACGGTTTAGAAACTATTAAAAAGGTTATTGAACAAAGGGATAATTTATCCGATGCTGTTCTAAAATTTTTAACTTTTGAAATAACAAATAAGATACCTGAAAAAACCGAGGATCCATCAGGACATACAAGATGGAAAAAGAAGCAAGTAATATATCATATACTTTTAACAAGTGTAGGGTTTAAGCACAATGAAGTGTTAAAATATAGTTTTACAGTTGGTCAAGAAATTTGGCTTGCATTGTACGAATCTTTATTGCATGATGATGAATTTAAAGATGATACAGATGTTAAACTTCCGACTACTAAAGCATCAAAAATTAATTTTATGAAGGACAGATACGGTGATCCAGCTACATCGTTAAATGAAATGGAAATGAAAGATTTTTTAATGATGATAAGAAGAGCATATTTGAGTTTAAAAAATAGAAATATAGATTTAAGAACAAGCAGTAATAAAAATTGGCTTGATACCGGCGAAGAGGGAATGTTAAATTTAATTGCTGGAAAAAATGATCGTGGTAATCCTATTAACACAAAATCACTCTTTAAAGATGCGTTGCAATATCATTCAGAAGTTGGAAATAAAAATATTAGACAAGAGGTATTTGAACATTTAGCGAAGGGTAGAATAGTAATATTAGATTTGTCTGTAGGACTTCAATCAGTCAAATCCAATATGTCAGAAAAAATTGCACAATATATCTTAGATCAAAATATTCACATAGTGAATGACAATAATCCTCCTATACAATGTGTATTATATGTTGAAGAAGCTCATAACTTAATAGGAAAAACCAATAAGCTAGATGAAACATGGCCACGAATAGCAAAAGAAGGTGCTAAATTTGGTATAGCACTTGTTTATGCAACGCAAGAGCCTTCATCAGTACATGCAAATATATTGGACAATACTGAAAATCTCTTTGTAACGCATTTGAATAATGATGATGAAATTAGATCATTGTCTAAATATTATGATTTTAAAAGTTTTTCTTCCTCATTAAAAAAAGCACAAGATGTTGGTTTTGCTAGGATAAAAACTTTATCTTCAAATTATGTTGTTCCCACGCAAATCAAATTATTTGAACCAGATAAACTGAAAGAGATGTATGAAAAAATTCCAAAAGTATCATGGTTTGAACCCGCTCCATATCCTAATAGGAGTTAATAATGCCTTTTAGCGGACAACCTCCATCTAATACAATCCATAATGATGTTCGTAAGAATCCAGATATTATAAGGTTTCTAGAACAATGTCCAGATATACCAAGACCAGAAGCTAAAAATATTGAAGAACTTATTCCAAAAGAGGAAGATGTTGGTTTTTTTGAAAAGTGCAAGAGCGCACGAATGCCAAAATACATCCTTTCACTTGATGGCTCTAATTATGAAGCAATGGTTGACCAAAAATATCCTAGTAGAAAAGTTGGTTATATAAAGATTAGTATGATTATTTTAAATATGGAACACTATAATGAAATATCTTCCACTAATACTAGAAAATATGTTGATCCTATGGAAGTAGCCAAACTTCAAAAAGACACCGAAAACTTTTCCTTTCCATTACCGGGTTCTTATGTTCAGTTCCCAGAGGATCTATCCCCGTATGAGACTTTTAGAAAAACTCTTTTGAATAATTTTTTAAGCGAAGAATCCAAATTGAGTGGTAAGTATTTACTAGATAGTCTATTTGAGCTATCAAGAAGAATTTTAATAGATAACAAAAATTCTGATATAGATGACAAGTATAAAGCAGGAATAAATAATGTTTCTAATGAAAAATATTTTATTATTGAAAAATGTCCAACTCGAACGTGCAATAAAAAAGGTATATTCAAAGTTCCTTTTAGTCCAGGTGTAGCACTGTGTCCTCATTGTGGAAACAAAATATTTGCAACGGATCTCTTAAGGGTGCATGAACCTTTCACAAATAGTGGTGATAATACAGGTGCTTTTTCTAGGACTAGAAATGTTCTAGAGCATATTGTATTATTCCATTATATTCATTACTTTTGGAGGGAAAATAAAAAATTTCTATCCGAAATTGGTGTCATTTTGGATGGTCCATTGGCTATATTCGGTGAAGGAGCAAAATATCATGCTTCATTAATGGAAATTTACAATGAAATTATAGTGGATTGTGTAAATGAAGGATACAACACACCAATTATTATGGGGCTTATAAAAACAGGTAGAGTTGTTGAACATTTTGCATCAATTAAAAATATGATGCCAGATAAAGTTTTAATTCCCATACAAGATCAATATAGATACACGTTTATTAATGAACAAGATGATTCGGATAATAAAAATTTTGGTGTAGAAACTTATTACGGGCAAGACTTTTTGCTCAAAACGGCTCCAAATCGCCAATTTGCAATTAATATTTTATATCCTTTCCCCAATAAAAAAGGTAATTTTCACAATCTAAAAACAGAATTAAGAAGCTATAGCAATATTGAATCCGTTGTTAAAATAGTTATGACTTTTGAGACAGATATGTTTGAAAACGGGCTAACTCCTATTATATTGGCTCACAAACATGCTTCAATAAGCTTAAAGCCTGGTGGTAAAATGCTTGATATATTATCAAGAAATTATTTTAGTGATTAACATAAATAATGAAAACTCAAACCCTAGAATATAACAAAGAGACGGGACAAATATCTATCTGTGAATACGACGAGGGCTTTTTAGATAACTCAACAGACGTAACAAGCGCAGTTATGGCATTGGCTCTTGAAAAGATCTATGACGATTACGGTCTGGGTGATGGTGATGAAGTCGTTATCACGAAAAAGAAGAGTTTAGAGAAAGTTACAAAGTTTGAGGTGAAAAGGTAGTCAAAACCCTAAAGGATACACAAGTTAAAATTTAAATTACTTTTCAAGGAAACTTCACGATAGTTTGTTTTGTGCGTTTGCTACATAATACCGGTTATTTGCTTGAAATCTTATTCCCATATTTATGCATAAGCAACTTTTAGTCCGTTATGCTGTTTGGTATTAGATTCTAAAGGAGCAAAGCTGTCACACAAGATATCGTAGGTTGGTGGAATTAAAAAACTTGATTTACTGGTCTTGACAAAGGGGTGCATTATACTTGATATTCATATGTCATTCCTTGTGTAGTTGTTATTCTACTGGATTGACACAGAATTTCTAATGCTCACATTTAATTATTTAATTTCTGAAAGAAGATTAGGATTTATAACAAGGTTTCTTACTGGATGTGCGTGATGCTCATCAAAATTATTATTATGACACCACTCTCCTACTGTTTTAATACTTACTTTTGCAACCTTAGGGCTGACATTCCATGTGACTTGAAAAGGTGAAACTTTTTCATTATATCCTGGACCAGTTGTTGAACCTTCGTACTGAATTACTGCACCTAGATTCTTAGGAATATTTGGTGCTTGATAGAACCCATTATGTGTTATCTCTGTTAACGTTTCAAAATTAAGTGCTTGTTCATCATTGACAAGAACATATACTTGTGCTTCTACACGTAATGCAGGCTGTGTTCCTTCTGCTCTATTTGCTGCTAAACAAGCTCCCAATGTCGCACCAGGTTGTATATCATCTGAAGAATATACATAATGCACTTCAATAGTATCACCTGAGTGTAATGAACCATTATCACCTGTACATACCTCTCCACCCTCAAAAGAAGATGATTCTAATGCTGTTAATATGCCAGTATATTTATAACCTGTTTCGTACCCATATCCATCACCGTTTCCTGCATACTTGGTGAACTCTCCACCTTTATGTTCTGCACTTTTATGAAAATGAATATTACAAAGATTCATTGCTGTAGAATCAGGTGCAGTAGTAGTAGTTTTATTATTATTTCCTGCAGTAGAATCTATATTCCTAGGAGCTTGTGCTCCAACATCTTTGCCTACTGTGCTTGTAGCTAGTACTGCACGCTGTTTTGCAATTACATCGTTTGATACTTCATTTGCGTTACCAACATAACCATCGACAGAATTGTCATTAGAAGAGTTACTGCCACACCCTGATAAAGTCAATAAAGTTATTGTAGTAAGACTCAAAAGAGAGTTATTGAAGCTTATTTTCATAATTATTCCTTTTATTTATTTGAGGCAAAATTATAATATACAGGAGTGAGTAAATAGTGACTTTTTTATGAAGAAAGCTTGAAGATAGTTCTTAAAATGTTAGTAAAAGTTGTGTTTCAAAAATTTTTAAATCTTAAAATTTAGGGCTTTTAGAAATTATGGCGGACAGTGTGGGATTCGAACCCACGGTTCTGTTAAGAACACCCGCGTTCCAGGCGAGCAGATTCGACCACTCTCTCAACTGTCCATTTTTACATTTAAGTAGGCGAAATTGTATCTAAAAATTTTGGTATTTTTTTAATCTCTATTTCACTTTTATAGTTAGAAGTGTCAGCTCACTAAACTTGACATCATATGACTAAAGTTATATAATGTCATTACTATTAAGTAATACTAATTAAAAAAGGCTTTATAATGAACATCCTAGAAAAATTAACTCACCAAATGCAGGCATCTCTTGAATCTGCACTCTCTTTGGCACTACATAAGAAAAATTCAGAGATTGACACTTTACATTTAATTTGGGCGCTACTTGTTGATAGCTCATCTGTATTAAATCAGGCACTTAATAAAATGGGTATAGATAAGAGTGCATTAGAATTAGAGGTTAAAAGTCTTGTTGACAAACTTTCGACTAGTTCTTCAGTTACAAAAGAGAATATTCGTTTTACAAGAGAATTTCAAAACTCATTTGGTCGTGCTGAGGGACAGATGACACAAAGTGGCGATGCGTACTTAGCAGTAGATGTTTGGTTACTTGCAAATTTAAGTGAAGCACCACTCAAAGAGATATTTTCAAAATTTTTAGATATTAGTGAATTAAAGAAAAGTTTTGAAGCAATTAGAGGTGGGCGTAAGATTGAGAGCCAGACATCTGATGAAAATATGGAAGCTTTGGAAAAATATGGAATTGATTTAAATGCAAAAGCTATTGATGGAGATTTAGATCTTGTAATTGGAAGAGATGAAGAGATTACTCGTGTTATGCAAATTTTAATACGTAAAACCAAAAATAATCCTATTCTTTTGGGTGAGCCAGGTGTCGGTAAAACTGCAATTGTTGAGGGACTAGCTCAGATGATTGTTGATGAAAAGGTGCCACTTAGTCTTAAAAATAAAAGAGTTGTGACACTTGACATGAGTGCGCTAATAGCAGGTGCAAAATTTAGAGGTGAATTTGAAGATCGCCTTAAAAGTGTAATAGATGAAGTTAAAAAGAATGGGAATATTATTCTTTTTATTGATGAAATTCATACAATCGTGGGAGCAGGAGCTAGCGAGGGTAGTATGGACGCTGCAAATATTTTAAAACCAGCTCTTGCACGTGGAGAGCTTCACACAATTGGAGCAACAACTTTAAAAGAGTATAGAAAGTTTTTTGAAAAAGATACAGCTCTTCAAAGACGTTTTCAGCCTGTAAATGTAGATGAACCTACTGTTAATGAGTCTCTTCAAATATTGCGTGGAATTAAAGGGCGACTTGAAAGTCACCATAATGTAACAATTACAGATGGCGCATTAGTGTCAGCTGCTAAACTTAGTAAGCGTTATATTACAGATAGATTTTTACCAGATAAAGCGATAGATTTAATAGATGAAGCAGCAGCAGAGCTTAAGATGCAAATAGAGAGTGAACCGTTAGAACTTTCACGTGTTAAGCGTTTAATTTCAAGTTTACACGTTGAAAAAGAGGCTCTTAAGATGGAGGAGGGTGATAAAAATAGTGAAAGGTTAGTTGAAATTGATAAAGAGTTAGCTAATGAAGAGGAAAAGAGACGCACTCTTGAAGCTCAGTTTGACAATGAAAAGAGTGTTTTTGATGATATTGCTTTATTGAAAGTTGAATTAGAAGAGTTGAGGCGAATTGCAGAGAGTGCAAAAAGGGATACCGATTTTAATAAAGCAGCCGAAATTGAGTATGGACAAATGCCTAAAAAATTAGAAGAGATTGCACACTTAGAGCAAAGTTGGATAAGAATGCAAAATAGTGGAACTCTTCTTAAAAATAGTGTTGATGAAGAGGCAATTGCAAAAATTGTTAGCCGTTGGACGCAAATTCCTGTTATGAAAATGCTTCAAGGTGAGAAAGATAGGATACTTCATATTGAAGATGAGTTGAATAAAGATGTAGTAGGACAAGAAAGAGCTACAAAAGCTGTTGCTCGTGCTATAAAGCGTAATAAAGCAGGACTTTCTGAAGCTAGCCGTCCAATTGGTAGTTTTATGTTCTTAGGACCTACTGGTGTTGGTAAAACGCAAAGTGCTAAAACATTGGCAAAATTTTTGTTTGATTCAAAAGATGCACTCATTCGTATAGATATGAGTGAATATATGGAAAAACAGTCAGTTAGTCGTTTAGTTGGAGCACCTCCTGGTTATGTAGGTTATGATGAGGGTGGACAGTTAACTGAAGCAGTTCGCAGGAAACCATATAGTGTTATTTTATTTGATGAGATAGAAAAAGCTCACTCTGATGTTTTTAATGTTTTATTACAGGTTTTAGATGATGGACGTCTGACAGATAATAAAGGTGTGACTATTGATTTTAAAAATACAATTATCATAATGACTTCAAATATTGCAAGTGATAAAATTATGCAGTTAGGTGATGTGCCAGAGTTAGATGGTATTATAATGAATGAACTCAAACAGCGTTTTAAACCAGAGTTTTTAAATCGTCTCGATGATATTGTAAGATTTGATCCACTGGATTTAAAAGAGATTGTAAAAATTATAGATATTTTCTTCGAAGAGATTCAAGAAAAGGTTAAAGAACGTTCTATTACTTTAACTTTAACTGATAGCGCAAAAGCACTTATTGCAGAAGCTGGATTTGATCCTGTTTATGGAGCAAGACCGCTTAAACGCGCATTGTATGAAAGTGTAGAAGATGAGTTAGCTGAACTTATACTTTCAGAGAAAGTAGATATTGGAGGTAATGTTTTATTTGATGCGAATGAGGGTAAAATAGAAGTCAGCGTTAGTTAAGCTGCTTCTTGTTTTAGTTTTCTCTTTATAGTTTCGTATGCCCAGTTTATAAGTTTTGTACGTTCTAGTTCTTTATTGTGACCAGCTACATCTGGGTGAAATTTAGAAAGTAGTTTATTTCTTGCTTTCTTAGTTTCACCATAAGTTGCTTTGCGGTGAATATTCAAAATTTTGTAAGGATTTACAAAAGAGGCTTCTTGATGGTCGCGTCTCTCTCTTCCTATATACTCTCTGTTATTATAATCGCCTCTACGCTCTTCATTTAATGTAACTCGTTCAGAGCTGATTTTAAGATTATTAAACAATTTTTTAAATATCAGAAAACAAATCATTATTTACTCTTTCTTAAAAAATAGATACTGCGATTGTATATAAATAATATTTATAACTAACTTAAAAATAAAATTTTGTGTATAATTTCAGAATGAAAATTTTTTTAATATTTATAATTTTTAGTACTTTTACTTATATATATGCTTGTAGTGGTGATTGTCTTAGTTGTCATCCTAAACTTAAAGAAAATATTTTACAAGATATACGGCATAAACCTATGCTTGGGTGCATTTCATGTCATAAAGATAATAGTAGCATGAGTGAATGTGGAGAAGATTGTTTCTCTTGCCATGAGATAAAAAAAATTGAATCAAGTGGAGTTGTTGAGCATAAAGTCATAAGAGAGTGCAGAGATTGCCATATGAAAGTTAATGATGTCATAATATTGCCACCACATCAAAGTTTAGAACCGACGTTAATTGATTTGCTTAAAAAGTAGATCTATTAAAGAGGTTCTATTTATAAAAAAGAGGCCATACATGAATCTTTTAACAAAAATACTATTTTTGAGTAAGAGAATATGGAAAAATAGTATTATTGATATACTATCGTTTTTTAAGTCTACCAAAAGTTATTAAAAAATTAGTAGAATAGAGGTTGAAAATGAATTTAGATGCTTATTTAAAACGTTTAGAACTTAACATACGTTTAGAAAATAATTTTCAAACACTGAGAGAGCTACACCGTACTCATGCTTTTACAATTCCTTTTGAAAATTTTAATGTACGTTTAAAACGTGCAATTCCTTTGGATAAAGAGAGTTTATTTCAAAAACTAATTGTAGAAAAAAGAGGAGGCTACTGTTATGAACTTAATATTTTATTTTCATTTTTACTCAAAGAGATAGGTTTTCATGTTACTCACCTAATTGGTCGTCCACTATATGGGTATAACAATGTTCTTCGTCCAAGAACTCATATGATTTTAAAAGTAGAGACAGAAGGCAAAGAGTATCTGTGTGATTTAGGTTTTGGTGGTAGAGGGTTGATTGAACCAATTGAGTTGATATTTGATAAAGAGAATATACAATTTAATGATGTTTTTAAACTTATTTCACACTCTGAGGGGTATGAACTTCAATCTTATATTAGTGAAGATTGGATTTCATTGTATTCGTTTGATTTATATGAACAGCAATTAATAGATTATGAGCTAGCTAATTTTTATAATATGAACTCACCAGATTCACGTTTTACACAACAATTAATTTGTGCTAAACCAACAGAGCAAGGACGTATTTTGTTACTTGATAAAAAGTTTAAATATTATGAAGATGGGAAAAGTAAAACAGTAACTATTCAAACAGATAAAGAGTATGATGAAATTTTACATAAATATTTTGGTTTTTCCACTATGTTAGCTAAGAAGCTTTTTACAATTTAAAATATTTTTTATCTAAGTGCTACACTCAATCTTATAATTCTATTATAATTATAAGTACTCTTATGAAGAGGTCAGTAGATAGTATTTCTATTACTCTTTTTTAAATTAAGCTATTCCTAATAACTAAAGCATTACCCCTTAAAAAGGCTCTCTTTAAGTGTGCCACATATGTAGTATGATTATGAGGAAACATAGCTATGAGATTTTTTTAATGTATTAGTAGGTAGCTTTTGTATCCAAATTTTGCTTCATATATTATGACAGAATTATAGGAGAGATACAGCGATTGAGTATGAAAATTAGGTAAAATTTTAAAAATAACAATAAAATATAATAATATCTATAATATTTTTTTTTAAGAATATATTGATATTACAGTGATTTAGTGCTACAATCTTGGAAAGGTTTTATATGGATGAGAAGGTAGATATTATAATTATTGGTGGGGGACCTGCTGGAATTGTTAGTGCTGTAAATTGTAAAAAGTATTATCCAACTAAAAAAGTAGTTCTAATTAGAAAAAATGCAGAGGTTTTAGTGCCTTGTGGGATTCCATATATTTTTGGAATTATGCTTGAGAGTGTTGAAGATGACTTAGTTCCATCTCAAATGTTACAAAAAATTGGAATTGAAGTTGTTATAGATGAAGTATTATCAATTCAAAAAAATGATCATAGAGTTATTACTGAAAAAAAACATTATAACTTTGATAAGTTAATTTTAGCCACTGGCTCAGTTCCTAATGTTCCAAAAAATATACAAAACCATGATGCAGATGGTGTTTATTATGTTCCAAAAGATAATGTATATTTAAATAATTTATATACAAAACTATCTAGTGCTAAAAAAATTGTTGTTGTTGGTACTGGTTTTATTGGTGTTGAAATTGCTGGTGAACTTTCTAATAATGCTAAGCAAGTAACTTTAATTGGCAGTTCTGGACTACTAAAACATGCCTTTGATGTAGAGCTTTCACATATGATGGAAGAACAGATAGTTAATGATAATTTAGATCTTATCAAGCACACGAGAGTTTTAAAAATAAATACTGATGATAAAAATAGGGCAACAGGTGTTTTGTTAGATAACGATGAATGTTTAGAGTGTGATGCGATTATTTTTGCAATTGGTTATTCATCTAATGCTGAACTTGCAAAAAATGCTGGACTTAAAATGTCAAAGTTTGGAGCAGTTTATGTGGATGAATATATGCGAACTGATACAAAAGATATTTTTGCAGTGGGTGATTGCGCTGAGAAAAGACACTTTATTACAAGAACTCCTATTAATGTAATGTTAGCTTCTACTGCTACAGCAGAGGCTAGAATTGCTGTTGGTTCACTTTATGGGATTAACTATATAAAAGGTTTTCAAGGAACAATTAATATCTTTTCTACAGTGATTGAAAATGTCTGTTACGCATCAGCTGGACTTACTGAACGTGATGCTAAAAAACAAGATTTTGATGTAGCTTGCGCTACTTTTGAGGCTAAAGATAAACATCCTGCAAAATTACCAAATGCTCATAAGCAAGCGGTGAAACTAGTTGCAATGAGAAGAAATGGAGTTGTAATTGGTGCGCAAGTTGTGGGTGGAATTGATAGTGGTGAGATGATTAATATGCTTAGTGTCATTATTGAAAATAAGATGGATATTTATGCTCTTTTAAATCTTCAAGTAGCAACACATCCACTCCTTACAGCATCTCCAACATCTTATCCAATAGTAAAAGCAGCTGAGTTGATTGATATTGCTATAAATAGTTGTGAGGTTTAAATATGGATATTATATTTTTATATGCGTTAGGGATTTTTAGTGCTATTTTCGCACTCTATCTTCTTGGAATTAGTGTTGCACCATTTAAGCCAAATAGTGTAAAAGTTGATCACTTTGAGTGTGGATTACCGCCTAGCAGTAGCACACCTCAAAAAGCTAATTTTGGATTTTTTACATTTGCAATATTTTTCATTATTGTAGATATGGTAGGTCTGTTTATATCGTTGATGGTTTTTACAGATAGTGATCATGCTTTAAATCAAGCAATGATATTTTCATCTATTTTAGCAGTTGCAGTTAGTGTGGCTATGAAAATTTATAGGAGTGAGAATGCTTAAAATTTTAGATTTTTTCGATTATGCAAAGAGTCAGAGTGCATGGATGGTTCATTTTTGTAGTGGGTGCTGTTCACTTGAAATGGCGGCGGCTATGGGTCCTAGGTATGATTGGGAGCGTTATGGTTATTTAGTAACTCCGACACCACGTCAAGCAGATGTTATATTTATTACAGGGTTGGTTTCTAAAAAAATTTTACCAGCACTTTTGAGAACGTATGCACAAATGCCAGAGCCTAGTTATGTAGCAGCGATGGGTGCTTGTGCGTATGATGGTGGACCATATAATGACTCGGTTGCTGTTATTAAAAATGTTACTGAGATATTACCTGCTGATGTATTTATTGCAGGATGTCCGCCAGTCCCTGAGGCTATCATTACAGGTCTTGATGAGATTAAAGGCAAAATTGAAAGAGGTGAACCAAGTGCTGCTAGTCATGGTGGTCTTTGGAAACAGATGAAGTTTTGATATGGAAAATATAAAAGAATTATTTGAACCGTTTAATACACAATATATGGAACTATATAAAGAAAATTGGCTTAAGGTTAAATTGGAATCTAGTTCTGATCTATTAGATGTTGCTCGTGTTATAAAAAATTATGGAATTAGATCTATTGCAACTGTCTCACCGACAGATTTTATAGAAGATAATATTTTTGAAATGAACTATTTTTTTGAAGATTTAAATACTTATAAAAATGTATGGTTAAAAGTTGATATTCCAAGAGAATTTAGTGAATGTAAAATAGATTCAATAACACCGCTATTTGCAGGTGCTAATTGGCATGAAAGAGAAGCTCACTCTATGTATGGTGTTCATTTTATAAATCACCCAGATTTGAGTTGGTTTATAATTTCTGCTGATTACTATGGGAAGTTTCCATTTAGAAAGGGTTTTGACTGGAAGGCACATGAGCAGAATCTAATTGAAAATATGAATACTATTGTTGATGATTTATATGATGAACATAATGCTAATGATGAGAAATTTGACGGCTCTAAAACAATTTTAAACTGGGGACCAACGCATCCAGCTAGTGGGCCAATTAGATTGAAAGTAGAAGTTGATGGTGAAGAGATTTTAGCAATTGAACCTGATATTGGATATGTTTGGAGAGCGCTAGAACATCTTGTTGAGGAGAAAGATTTTTTAGGCTCTATTGTAGCACTAGAGCGTATTTGCTTTATGGATAATACAAACTCAATGATCTGTTATGCTCAGGCAGTTGAAGAAATAGCAGGTAAAGAGATAACAGATTTTGCGAAAATGATGCGTGTGCTTCTTGGAGAGATTGGAAGAATAGTATCTCACTTGATGGGTATTGGAGGTTTTTTCAATACTATGGGTTTGATGACTCTATTTATGTGGGCAATAGATTTACGTGAATATTTCTTAGATGTATTAGAAAATTATAGTGGTGCAAGAGTAGCAACTGCTTCAATTGAACCAGGTGGTGTTAGATACCCACTAAATATGAAAACTTTGGAACTATTAGATGTAGCGATAGAGGAGTATGAGAGAACAAAAGATGATTTTTATAACATTTTTTTAAAGAATCCTTTGATGAAAAGTAGGGCTACAAAGGTTGGAATCATTACTAAAGATGAAGTTCATGACTTTTCACTTTGTGGAATTGTTGCACGTGCTAGTGGTGTTAAAACGGATATTAGATTAGATGAACCATACGCAGCATATGACAAAATTGATATGGACTATATGATTGAAGAAAATGGCGCTGCAAAAAATCGTCTTGATGTTTTATTTAAAGAGATTGCACAGTCAATATCCATTTTAAAACAAGCCTCTTCTGATTTAAGAGATGGCATAAAATCACAAATTTACAATCCACAAAAAGATCATTTGGTAAAAATCCCTAAAAAACTTCCAGCTGGTGAAGCAATTAGTCGTGTTGAATGGTCAAGAGGTGAACTTATGATGCACCTTGTCACACAGGAAAAAGCAACGTCACCATATAGATTAAAAATTAAAGCACCATCTTTTAATCACACAATGATTTTAGAACATTTATTAAAGGGTCAGACACTCTCAGATATTCCACTAGTTTTTGGCAGTTTATATATATGCCAAGGCGATTTAGATAGATAGGAGGAGAGATGGAATTTTTATTTAATATTTATATATTTCCAGGAATATTGTTTATTTTAACATGGGCAGTTTTTGTATTTTGGTTTTTTAGAAAAATTTTAGCGACACTTCATAAGCGAGTGGGTCCTCATTATAATGGATATGCTGGAACTATGCAGACTTTTTATGATTTTTCTAAACTTTTAACAAAAGAGAGTATTACACCAAAAGGTGTAAATTCCTATCTTTTTAGTTCAATTCCACTAATTGCGCCAATGCTTGCAATTATTCCAGTTGTATTTATTCCATGGATGCCAAATTTTGTAATTATAAACAGTAGTTATGGTGTACTTGGATTAGTGGTATTAATTGGTATTGAGCCATTTTTGCTTTTTTTAACAGGATTTGGCTCAAATAATAAATATTCATTCTTAGGTGGAATTAGAATACTAACTCAGATGATTTCTATGGAGACATCATTTTTTTTAAGTGCGCTCTCTCCTGCACTTCTTTTTTCTACTATGAATCTCACTGAAATAGCAGATATGAGTAGTTGGCTTAGTACCCTTATTTTACTTCCAGGTGCTATGTTGTTTTTTGTCTCAATTCTTGGAATTTTAGAGCAACCTCCATTTAATATTCCAGATGCTGAACAAGAGATTGTATATGGTTTTTATACTGAATATAGCGGAACAAACTATTTTCTTCTAAAGCTTGCAGAATTTGCAGAATTTCTAGTTACATTTGCTGCAATGGTGACACTATTTTTTGGTGGTTATCATGGTCTGTTTTTTGATGGATTTATCTGTTTATTTGTAAAAATGCTTATCTTTGCTGTGTTGATGATTGCAATTAGAGCTAGTAATCCACGTTTGCGACTTAGTCAAATGTTAGAGTTTGCATGGAGATATTTAGTGCCTTTGAATCTGCTAAATATTGTATGGATACTTTATGCTAAACAATTTATTTTAGGAGACTGAGTATGGTCTTAGAATTTATAAATCGTCTCACAAGACTTAGTAAAACATTTAGACTTAAAAAAAGAGCCACTATTGATGTACGACATAAAAGCATTCATGAAAGAGAAAACTTTAGAGGTGAACACACCATAAATTATGAAACTTGTATAGGATGTAATTCATGTAACACAATATGTCCTGTACATGCTATTGAAATGGTTCATTTACCATTAAAAAAACAAAATGTTGTTCCAGAAGTTAATTTACCAACATGTATTTTTTGTGGTTTATGTGAGGATGTTTGCCCTGTTAAGCCTGAAAAATCTATTAAATTAAGTGGCGGTCGTTTTGATATGTTAACAGGTGGCTCACATATAGAGCAGGGTGATTTTTGGGTTCATGCAAATATTCCTCAGGGTTATATTGATGAACGTCTAGCACAAGAAAGAGAAGCTCAGCTAAAAAAAGATGCGTTAAAAGCTCAAAAGGCAGCTCAAACTCTTGAAACTAAAGAAGAAGAGGAGCGTGTATGAGTATACTATTTTTACCAATTATTTTAATTTTAGCATTTGCATCTATTACTATAAAAAAGACTGTTCCTGCAATTTTAGCATTTATGATGATGATGTTTTTACTTGGAATTTATTATATCTCTGTACATACCAACACACTACTGGGATTGTTCCAAATTTTTGTATACACAGGTGGAATTGTAGTGTTAACACTTTTTGGCGTAAGTGTTATTGGCTCTGAGTTTCCAAAAGAGAAGATTAGACCCTTGTCAATTATTTTTAGTTTGATTATTTTTAGTTTGCTTGCATATTTGATTATTACAAAAATAGATACAGCTATTATCACTATAAATAGTACAGATAACTCACTGTTTGCAAAAAATTACTCATATTTCTTACCTATTTTTGCATTAATTGGAAGTAGCCTATTGTATGGAAGTGTCAAAATGATTTCACAAATTAATTCTAAAAGGAAAAGATAATGATGTTTGATTTGTTAACAGTAGCAGCACTTTTTAGTATAGGTCTTTATGGAATTACATCTAAGAGCGATTTTTTGCGTATCTTTTTTTCATTAGAGATGCTCTTAAATGCTGTTATATTAATGCTAAGTTCTAGTGCATATCATTTAGGGTTAGTTCAAAATATTCCTCTAGCTTATATGATAATTGTTATTGCAACATTAGAAGCGGCAGCTGGTATCTTAATCTTTTTTATATCAAATAAAATTACAAATGAGGTTATACTTGATAATTTCAATACAGGGGAGTTAGATGAATAGTGTTTTAACACTTCTATTCCTACCATTTATGGGTGCATTAATTGCATTTATAGCTGGTAAGATGCAAGAAAAATTAGCGTTTATAGTAGCTGAATTAGTTGGATTGGCGCTATTTATTTCATCAATCTTAATATGGATGAATTACACAGTTGCAATTGAGATAGATTATAGATGGATGCAATTTGGAGATGTGGCGTTAAATTTTGGTATCTATATAGATGGACTTAGTATTGTAATGCTTTTACTTGCAACAGGTCTTGGCTTCTTAGATATTCACTTTGCACATGACTACATGGCAGAAGATAAAGACAAAGCTAGATATTACGCAAAAGTACTATTTTTTATTGGCGGTATGATTTTATTAGTTGTTGCAAAAGATATGATAGGAATGTTTGTAGGGTGGGAGTTTATGGGGCTTGCTAGTTACCTATTAATTAGTTTTTGGCACTATAATAGTGCTCCGGCAGGTGCAGGAATGCAAGCTTTCCTTTACACACGTTTTGGAGATATTTTTATATTTGCAGCAATCGGTTTACTCTTATATTTTGGAAACACTCTAAATCTAATTGAAATTAATAACTCTGAAATGGATAAAAACATAGCATTTGTAATTGCAGTTTTTATTTTTATAGGGGCAATAGGAAAATCAGGACAATTTCCTCTATATCCATGGTTGATGAACGCAATGGAGGGACCTACTACAGTTTCTGCATTAATACATGGTGCAACTATGGTAAATAGTGGTATCTATATCGTAGCAAGATTATTTGATTTTTATGCTTATTCAGATGCTCTGTATGTTGTGGCATCAATTGCTGCAATTAGTGCTTTTATTGGTGCGACTAGTGCGCTGGCACAATCTGAAATTAAAAAAGTTTTAGCATATTCAACAATGTCTCATCTCTCAATTGCTTTTATAGGTCTTGGAGTTGGTTCGTTAGCTGCTGGTATGACGCATCTTATGAACCATGCTGTTTTTAAAGCATTACTATTTTTAAGTGCAGGTGCTATTATTATGGCTACACATCATACAAAAGATTTGTGGAAATTAGGTGGACTAAATAAGAAGCTTCTTTCTATTAGTTTTTTTATGGCAATTGGCGCACTTTCACTCTCAGGAGTAGCACCATTTAGCGGATTTTTCTCTAAAGATTTAGTCTTAGCAAGCGCTCTTTTAAATCCAAGTACAAATGGAGTTATATCTACACTTGCAATTGTTGCTGGACTGCTTAGTATCGCATATATTGGTAGAGTCTGGGTACTGACCTTTACAGGTAAACCTAGAGTTCAAGAAATTTATGAGAATGTAAAAAAGCCATCTACTTTTTGGATTATTTTACCACTAGCAATTATGGCAATAGTGACTACTATATTAAGTCTATTTCAGACAAGTGCTGCTGAATTTATTACAGGTTCTGAATATCATCATGTCCATGCAGAGGGACTAATGCCAATTTTAATTGTAGGATTGAGTACATTAGCTCTAATAATATATTTTATTTATTATAAAGGATTAGTTGTACAGCAAAAAATTGTTAAACATCCTTTTATCAAAGTTGTTATAAGTGTTTTGAAAAATGGATATTATGTTGAGTATATGATTACATATTTTAGTAAAAATATTGTTCATAATTCACTCTCACGAGCTCTTACATATTTTGATACAGAGATAATTGACGCTACTGTAAATTCAACTCTTAAAATAAGTAAAAATATTTTTCTACAACTTAAGCGAACACAAAGCGGACAGATTGGAGATTATATCTCTTTTATGATATTTGGTATTGCTGCGTTAATGATCTCATTACTTATCTATTACGGAGTTTAATATGGCATATTCACTATTAGTTTTTATACCAATATTTTCATCAGTTCTATTATATTTTGTTTTGCAACGTGTTCAGTATTTAATAAAATATATAGCACTAGCACTATTTACTCTAATGCTAGTTGTATCACTTAATTTATTAAATCATCTACCTCAAAGCGGGTATCTATTTTTAGGAGAGCTTTTATCTGTACCGAGGTTCGATTTTACGTTAATGCTCCAAGTTGATACTTTGAGTGTTGTCATGTTAATTCTTTCATCTTTAATCCTTATCTTAGTTACACTCTCTAGCTGGAGCGTTAAAAAAGAGGGAGCATATTTTTCACTTCTTATAATGTTCTCAGGAGCAATTTTTGGAGTATTTGCTAGTACAAATTTGATATGGTTTTTTATATTTTGGGAACTTACTTTAGCACCTATGTACTTTTTAGTTGGTATATGGGGAGCAGAAAAACGTATTTATGCGGCTGTTAAATTCTTTTTGTATACACACATTGCGTCTATGTTAATTTTACTTGCATTTTTTCTTCTAATAAAAGAGAGTGGTCAATTTGATATGAATATGATTGACGAGAGTACGCTCACATCAGCATCATTGATATGGTGGTTGCTATTTATTGGTTTTGCTGTAAAAATGCCAATTTTCCCATTTCATACATGGCTACCAGATGCTCATGTCCAAGCACCCGCACCAATATCAGTTTTATTAGCAGGCGTTTTACTTAAGATGGGTGCTTATGCGATGATTAAATTTGTAATCTTATTGCTTCCTCAAAGTGCGCAACAGTATGCTATCTATATGTTAATTTTAGGAGTAATATCACTCTTCTTTTCGGCCTTTTTAGCGATATATCAAACACATATTAAAAAGATGGTGGCATATAGCTCTATTTCACACATGGGTTTAATTGTTATAGCAATTTCTACATTAAGTTTTAGTGGTTTGAGTGCTACAGTTTATGAGATGATAGGACATGCTTTCATTATTTCACCTCTATTTTTAATCGCAGGATTTTTGCACCAAAAAACTGGAAGTTGGCAGATGGAAGATTTAGGTGGGTTAATGCAAAAAGCTCCATATCTTAGTGCCATCTTTGTACTAAGTGGTCTTGCAGCACTTGGACTTCCAGCTACCATGGGTTTCATTGGAGAGATTACTATTTTAATTAGTGCTATCAATGCAAATGGAGCTTGGATTGCAGGTATTGCCTTAGCTTCAATACTAAGTGCTGGTTATATTATTTGGACATTTAGACGGGTGATATATGGTACTCTAAATCCAAGTATAGCAAATATAGATTTTAAAATGCACAAAGTTGAATTTAGTTCACTACTTATATTTGCTACATTACTGGTTTTATTTGGAATTTACCCACAACCAATTTTTGATGTTGCAAATCAAGCATTTGCTCATCTTGGAGGTGTTAAATGAATCTATTTTTAGTTTTATTAGTAGGTGGTTTATTCTCACCTCTTATCAAAAATTTTCAATTTCTAAAACTATTTGCTATATTTACCTTAGCAGTTGGCAGTTTTTTTATTTCAACGGGGAATATACAGCTATTTCAAATTATTGTGTTACTTGTATTTGGAGCAATAATTATTTCACTTCATGATGAACAAAAAAATACAATTACACAATCTCTTTTTTTAGCATCTGCTTCGACACTCTTTTTAGAAGCAAGCACAATACTTGAATTTGTAATTTTATTTGAAGCGCTTAGTATCATCTCATTTGTCTTAGCTGCTCAAATTAAAGACAAAGAAGAGGCAGAAGGTGCTATAAAATTGTTTGTAGCTGGCGCATTCTCTAGTGGTATTATACTCTTAGGATTAGCGCTCTTTACACTCAGCAGTGCTGATATTAATGCAACTATATTAGAACAAAGCAGTATGTTAGGAACGGTTTCAATTCTTATAATGTTAAGTGCTGTAATGTATAAATTAACTATTGTACCAATGCATGCATGGGCAGCTGATTCATATGCAAAGATAGACCATTCGAGTGCTGCGATTCTCTCAGGAGTTATTAAAACTGTTGTAGCAGTTGGAGCATTTAATATTTTCTTACCTGCTTTACAAGATATTGGTACAATTTCAGTTTATATTTTAGCAACACTTTCTGTCATTACAATGACATTAGGAAATTTTTTAGCTCTACATCAACAAAGAATTAGTTCAATTTTAGCTTATTCCTCAATTGCACATGCTGGTTATATGCTACTCACTTTTGCCTCAGTATCTAGTGAATTTGCACCAAATGGATTACTGTATCTTAGTGTTGCATATATATTTATGCAAAGTGCAGTTTTTGTTATCTTAAATGATTTAAAAAGAAATGATAATATAGAAACAATTTCTGATTTAAAAGGTCTTAGTAAAAGGAATCCTCTATATTCATTAATTTTCACATTACAACTTTTTTCACTAGCGGGCATTCCACTCTTAGCTGGTTTTCTATCTAAGGTAGTTGCATTTTATTCGGCTGTTGATGCTGGTCTTTGGATAGTTGTTTTAGTAGCACTTCTTAATTCTGCATTATCAGTGGGTTATTATGCTTGGATTGTTAAACATATCTATTTTGATGAAAATCAAAAACAAGAAACAGTTAAAATAAGTTACAATGCGAATTTAGCTCAAGTTATATTGCTTTGTGGAACTCTATATTTTGGAATATTTGCTACTGATATTTTTGTTTTTTAAAATAGAGAGCTTTTTATAGCTCTCTTAGCTCTTCATTTTTTTCACTAATCATTTGATCCATTATCTTTACTATTTCCATACTTTTAATCTCAATTTCTTTAAAGTTTTCTATTACTTCATCTCTATTTTCAACAACTTTATCAACTGGAGTAATAAAACTTATATTTCTATCAACTAAAGTATGTATACGTTTATGTGGTGTATCTAGTAGATTAAAAGATTTTGTATCTGAGTAAGTATCTTTTGCATAACCATTATACCATTTACCTAGACTACAATTGTTAAAATCTGGAAAATCTGTACGTTGATTACGACGATATACTGATGAGTAAGCATTTGATTTGTAGATAGTATGGTCAATTTTTGCTAGAATTGCATAAACTCTACTCTCAATTGCTTTTGCATGTTTTGAGGTTTCATTTGAGGCATTTCCAAACTTTTCAAGTGTTTCGTGAAACTCTGAAACAGTTTGTGAAGAGCCTTGTGCATTTTGCGTCATAACTGTAGTACCATCTAATAATTCAGTAGCATCTTGCTGTAGAGATTGTATAGAGATAGATATTTCGCTAGTAGCTTTTTGTGTTCTTTCTGCTAGTTTTCTAACTTCATCAGCAACAACAGCAAATCCACGTCCATGTTCACCAGCACGTGCAGCTTCAATAGCGGCATTAAGTGCTAATAGATTAGTTTGATCTGCAATATCTTTAATTAAATCAAGGATAGATGTAATTTCAGAAGTTTTTTGTGATAAGTTATCAATCTTAATTGAAGATTGTTCTATTGCTTCCACGATAGTAATAAGTTGATTATTAATATGATCCATCTGAGAAATACTATCTTTTGCATTATTCTCAGTTGTAGCACTTTTCTCTACAATAGTTTCTATACTCAATAGTGTATTTGAAAGATCATTTTTTAATAGATTAAGCTCACCTACAACACCAGTACCTATTTGACTAATTGCTGCATTAACGTCGGTACTAGCAATCTGTTCAGTGTCTTTTTCCATATGAGATATTGCGCTATTAATTGTATTAATACTATCTTTAAATTGGCCAGAATAGTTATCATTTTCAATGTTGACATACGCCTCTTTTATACTAGCTTTTGAAATTGATATAGAAATATCAGATACGAAACTTTGAAGTTGCATCAATAGTATATTTACATTTTCATTTAACTCTTTTAACTCTTTACCATCTTTAAAGTCATCTAATCTTTTTTCAAGATTTCCATTTTTTGTATCTTCCATAGCAAGAGAGAGCTTTTTGACAGAAGATTGTACTTTACGAATATTCATAAACATATACCATGCTAATGCAAAGTTTGAAATATTAACAATACGTATAAGGTCAAAACCATTATGGGAAAGTTCAATAACTAAAACGACAGAAAAAATGATTAAAGAGATAATATTAGCATACTGTATTTTTGAAAGCGATGATAGTTGTGACATCTTATAACCTTAAATATAATCTTAAATCTATGTGATTATACATAAAAATTATTACAAGTTAACTTGTTACGTAGTAGAATATCATATATTAGCTTATATTAATAATAAGTTAATATAAAAATACAGTAAGTTATATACTAGAGGAATTTTATGATTAAAATATTTTTGTTTTTATTATTTGTTACTTTTTCATTTGCACAGATTATAGGTAATACTATCATCGAAAAACATCCTTTAGAAATTGGTAATTGGATTAATAAATATAAAGAATCTAATAAATTTTTAAGAAAACCATTAAAAAATAGTGTAAACAATTTACGATACAATCGTAGGTTAGAATATGCAACTGAAAATGATATATGGAGATATTTTTTATCTTCAAAAACTACAACTAGTGATTAGACCTCTATCTTATATGTAAGAAATATATGCTATTTATTGTTTTTTCTGGACTGTTTTGCAAGTTTTGCTTTTCGTTTTGCTTTAGATTTTGCAGATTTTAGAGTTGCTTTTTTATTAGCATTAATAATCTGTTCACTATTATTTGAATTTTTCCCTTTAAATTGAGCTAATGTAGCTAATTTTTGCTGTTTGCCTAAGTGTGCTATTTTGAAACCATTTTCAGTATCTACACTCGATGTATTTGCTCTACTCATTTTTACGCTCTTTATATTAATTTTATGAAATTATACATGAAATAGAATAGACCTCTTGCAAAACTCTAACATATATAGTGTTGTATGATTTTTAATCATAAAATAACTTATTATTGCTAATCTTTTACATATAATATTGCTAATTTTTTAAAAGGAGAGTATTTATATGAAATTAGCAGAATTAAAAACTTTTGGTCATTGGCCTACATTGTTAGCCTCATTCCTATATTTTGATTTTAGTTTTATGGTTTGGACAATGTTAGGACCATTAGCACCTGAAATTTCTGAATCTATTGAAGGTGGTTTAACTTCAGGTCAGATTGGTACTATGGTTGCTATTCCAATTCTATCTGGTGCAATTTTGCGTATTTTATTAGGTTTTGGTGTTGATAAAATTGGTGCTAAGAAAACGGCATTACTCGCGCAATCTCTTGTTGTAGCTGGACTAGCTTATGCGTATTTTTTAGGACTTCATACATATGGTTCAGTTTTAGCAATGGGTATAATTCTTGGCTTTGCTGGTGCATCTTTTGCCGTTGCTCTTCCTCAGGCTGGTCAGTGGTATCCACCAAGACTTCAAGGTGTTGTTTTAGGAATAGCTGGGGCTGGTAATATTGGTGTTGTTATAGACTTCTTATTTGCACCTAAAATTGCTCAACTTTGGGGTTGGGAAGCTGTATTTGGTGTTGGTGCATTTCTATCTTTGATTATTTTGATAACATATTTTGTTGTTGCAAAAGATGCACCAGCTGATGTTTATAAACCTAATCCTAAAAAACTTAGTGATTATATTAAATTATTAAAAGATAAAGATACATGGTGGTTTAATCTTTTTTACGCAGTGAGTTTTGGTGGTTTTGTTGGATTCGCGGGTTACATGAAAGTTTATTTAATGAACGAATACAGCATTGATATGAAACTATTTGGAGAAGAAGTTTTAGGCGGAGAGAGTGTAAAAGTTGTTGCCGGTTATTTTGGCGCTTTATGTATCTTTGCAGGTGCAGTCTTACGTCCAGTTGGTGGAAATATTGCAGATAAAATGGGTGGAGTTAAATCTTTATACATTTTTTATGGTGCAGTTGCTGTATTAGCTGTTGTAAATACCTTCGTTAGTAGTTTTTATCTTGCTATTTTGGTTTTATTTTTAATTATGGCAAATTTAGGAATGGCAAATGGCGCAGTTTTTCAACTAGTTCCTCAAAGATTTGGAAAAGACATTGGTATAATGACAGGAATAATCGGTGCTGCTGGTGGATTAGGTGGTTCAGCGCTTGCAATGATGTTAGGCTATTCGAAGCAAGTAACTGATGGATATGATACAGGTTTTTATATTTTTGCACTTGTTGTAATAATCGCACTAAGTGGTATATCTTTGGTAAAGACAAGATGGAGAACTACATGGGGGATACAAGCTGGTGGTAAAATATAGGAGGGTTTTGATTTGTTAGAAATATTTTCATCATCATTTATACTACCTAAAGCAAAAGATATTATAGGCGATGACGCTTGTGATAGCGCTCAAATCGATAATACTCTAATAGCTGTTCTTTGTGATGGTGTTGGCAGTGCTACTGAGGGTGGTAACGCTGCTAGAGAGAGTGTTAAGATGATGATTGAAAATTTTCGTTCACGTCCAAATGCTTGGGATATACCAAAAACACTGAAAATGTTTACTAAAAGTATTAATCATATTCTCTATCAAGAATCACAAGTACAATATGAAAGACCAGAAATGGTTACAACAATTTGTACTATTGCAATTGAATCAAATAGACTTTATGGTCTAAATATTGGTGATTCTCGTGTTTATCTTCTTAGAGACAATAATCTTATGCAACTTAGTGTTGATCACATTATGAATGAAGATGGAATGAGTCACGTATTGACGCGCGCTCTTGGACTCACTCCAAGTGTTGAAGCACATATTTTTGAAGAAGAGATCCAAGTAGGTGATGTAGTAATTATGTGTAGTGATGGTGTTTATAATATTTTAGATGCAGATGAAATTGTTCAACAGTTTTCTAAAAAATTAAGTTCTAAAATTATAGTTAAAAGTGCAGCAAAAGATTATCCAGATTATGAACGAGATGATATGAGTCTGCAATATTTTAATATACTAAAGCTCGATGATTCAAAAGCGCAACGAGATCAAAATTTAATTATTCCAAATGAATTAAAAATAGGACAAGAGATTGATGGATATAGACTATTAAAACCACTAGCTCAACACAAGCGTGTATGGTTATGTGATTTTGAAGATAAAAAATATGTGATTAAGTTTCCACTTTTAGGAGCTGATGAGGATGAATTGCTTCTTGATATGTTTGTGCAAGAGGCATGGCTTGCAAAGCAGATAAGTAATACTCTTTTTGCAAAATCATTTATTCCTAAAAATAGAACATATAGATACTATATTTTAGAGTATATAGATGGTTTAAGTTTGTATGACTATGTAAAAGAGCGCAGGCTTAGTGTTGATTCAGCTGTACTCCTTGCAAAGACTCTTTTAAAAGCTGAGCAATATCTACTTAAACTTGGTTATTTACATGCTGATATAAAACCTGAAAATATAATTGTTTATAAAGATAGCAATGAAAGAAGTGCTTTTAAGGTTATAGATTTTGGTTCTGTTATAGCTCCATTTTCATTAAACACACGTGCTGGTACACCTAGTTATATCTCTCCTGAAAGATTTGATGGCTCTTGTATTTCTGAGACAAGTGAACTTTTTTCTATAGGTGTAACACTATTTTTTGCATTAACTAAAACCTATCCTTATGGAGAGATAGAACCATTTCAAACACCAAAGTTTAAACAATCAAAACGCCCATCATCACTAAATTCGAATATTCCAAAATGGTTTGAAGCTATTCTAATGAGATCAATTGCAGTTGATACAACATTAAGATATACACACTATTCACAGATGATGTTTGAGCTAAGAAACCCCGAAAAGGTAAAACCATTTTTTAGAAAAGATACACCACTACTTGAACGTAATCCGTTGCTTGTTTTTAAGACACTATTTTATTCTTCATTAATTCTAAATTTTATACTTTTATTAAATTAAATTATTTCTTAACATTAGTAATAAGCATACGAAATGAAGTACTTTCATTGAAACTTGAATGATAAGTTTCTAAAAAATGCTATTAATACGCCTACAATAGTTAATTTAGTGAATACATTTAATTGTAATTCATAAAGTTATTTATTAAAAATAGAGAGTTAATATAGCAAATATGAGGAGCATAGTAGTTATAATGAACATCAAAGCTTGGTTTAAAAGTAAAACAGCAGATAAGGTTTTATTACCAGTAAGAGAGTTAATCATAGATTTAATTGATAAAGAGAGTAATGTTTTAGAAGTTGGGTGTGGTACAGGAGATTTATTATTTAGAGCCTCTTATAAAATTAAATTTGGTTTAGGTATTGATATAAATCAGAATATGGTAGATTTTGCGAATAAAAAAGTAAGAAAATATGAATATAAAAACCTTGAGTTTATATCTGAAAATATCACATCACACAAAAATATAAAATTTAAAAATATTGATTTATCTACAAGTACACTATGTTTACATGAGATGACTGAAGAAGAAGCTATTTCCACACTATTATTACTAAAAAGTTACTCTTCAAGAATTATAATAGCAGACTACTCAGTAACAAAAACAGTTTGGGGCAGAATTTCAATTGAAATGGATGAATTGATTTCTAGTCACTACTGTAACTTTAAAAATTATTTGAGTAGAGGAGGTATGCCACATCTATTTAAAGAAGTTGGATTAGATGTTAAATCTGTAATTAAAACGTCAATAGATGGCATTGAGATATGGGATTTATATGTTTAAAATATTTATGGCTTAAAGTTGTCTTTGCTTTTACAAAATTCTTTTAAATAGCACTCTGAATCACATTTAGGACGTTGTGCTGTGCAGATGTAGCGTCCATATAAAACCATACCTTGATGAAGTTGATGTAAACCATCTTTAAAAATTTTAACTAAGTCCTCTTCTGTTTTAGTTGCAGTCTTTGCTTTTGATAGTCCAAGACGATGAGCAACTCTAAAAACATGCGTATCTACTGCCATTAGATTAGCTTGTGTGAATTCTATTAAAACAACGTGAGCAGTTTTTTGTCCAACACCAGCAAGAGAGATAAGTTTTTTTTCATCTAGTGGTATTTCTCCATTAAAAGTCTCTTCAACTCTATTTGCCATTTTAACCAAGTTAGCACTTTTTGCATTAAAAAAAGAACAACTTTTAATTAAACTTTTTACATCATTTTCATCTGCTATTGATAGTGTTTTAGTATTCGGGAATTTTTCAAAAAATGCAGGAGTAATGATATTTACACGTTTATCTGTACATTGAGCTGATAGCATCACAGAAACCAAGAGTTCATATAAGTTTTTATAATTTAATTCAGTTACAGCGTCACTATACTTTTCAAGTAAGCGCTCTTTGATAGTTAAAATCTCTTTTTTGGTAGCTTTTTTCATAATCATAAGTCTATCATAATAGATATTTTTGTACAATCGCCATGTTTACATAGTATTAATTTTAAATATGTACACTTCTTAGTGTAAAGGGAATAGATGTCAGGACACAATAAGTGGTCTAAGATTAAACATCAAAAAGGCGCTAATAGTGTTAAACTTGGCACTATTTTTACAAAACTTATTAAAGATATAACTACTGCCGCGAAAGATGGTGGTGTAGATATTGAGAGTAATGTAGCTCTTCGTTTAGCTATTGAAAAAGCTCATTTGGCTTCTATTTCAGATGACAATATTCAGAGAGCTATTGATAAAGCAACAGGAGATATTTCAGGTGTTATATACGAAGATATAATTTATGAGGGTTATGGTCCAGGTGGTGTAGCACTTATTATTGAGACTATAACAGACAATCGTAATCGTAGTGTTGCAACTGTTCGCCATGCTTTAAGTAAAGGTGGTGGTTCAATGGGTGAGAGTGGTTGTGTGAGCTGGATGTTTGAGAAAAAAGGTATTATAAATATCAAGCGTGGTGACTTCGATGATGATGTTATTGAAGTTGCAATACAAAATAGTGCAATGAACATTATAGATGAGTATGAAAATGTTATTGTCATTGAGATTAAACCATCAGGTTTTAATACGATGCTTGATGCTATAGATAAGTTAGATGTTGAGATTTTAGAATCATCAATTGAAATGGTAGCTTCTAATGAAATTGAGTTAGATGAAGAAGCTACTCAGAAGATTAACGCACTAGTTGAGCGTTTAGAAGAGGATGAAGACATCCAAAATGTATACACAAATGTTAAATAAACAAGGAAAAAATATGACGTTAAAAAGTTTAAAGGTTTCATTGGCAATTGCCGTATTTGGTGCCACAATGGCAAGTGCAGCGGTTGTTGCAACAGTTAATGGTAAAGAAATTACTGGTGACAAAGTTGTACCATTATTAGCTCAGCTTACACAAGGTCGTTATGACTCTCTTCCTAATGATAAAAAAGAGATTGTAACAAAAAGAGCGATTGAACAATTAATTAATCAAAACTTGGTTGATGCAGAGGCTAAAAATAGCGGTATTTACAAAAGTGAAACATTTAAAAAACGTCTAAAACAGCTTCTTCCAAGTGTTAAATCTCAACTTGCCTCTGATATTTGGATAAAGAAACAGTATGATAGTATAAAAGTTACAGATAAAGAGATAAAAGCGTATTATGATGGGCATAAAACTGATTATAAAGAGCCAGCACGTGTTCATGCACGTCACATTTTAGTTAAAACTGAAGAAGAGGCAAAAGCTATAATTAGTGGATTAAAATCAAAAAGTGGTAATGCTTTGAAAGAGGCTTTCATTGCAGAGGCAAAAGCTAAATCTACTGGACCTAGTGGAAAAAATGGTGGTGACCTTGGGTTTTTTGCACAAGGACAGATGGTTCCTGCATTTAATGATGCTGCATTTAAAATGAAAAAAGGAACAATCACTAAATCTCCTGTAAAAACTAACTTTGGATTCCATGTAATCTATTTAGAAGATAAACAAGCTGAAAAGAAACTCTCTTTCAAAGATGTAGAAGATGGTATTAAAAAAGGTTTACATGCAGAAAAGTTTAAAAAAGTGCTTGATGATAAAATGCGTAAGCTAAAACTTGCAGCTAAAATTGTTTATAAATAATTAATTGAGTACACCGGTTACATCCCTCTTTTTGAGAGGGAGAAACTTCTATGTTAAACGTGATGATTTAATTAGTGATTACTACCCTGGTAATAAGTACAGAAAATTATACTCTCTAATAGAAACAGATTCCTTAAAATATAAAAACATAATATCTTATGGTGGCTCTCAATCAAATGCTATGCTTGCAATCGCATATTTAGCTCATAAAAAAAATTGGAATTTTACGTATTATTTAAAAACACTTCCTAAATGGTTAAAAGAAAATCCTATTGGTAACTTTAAAGTGGCTCTTTCTCTTGGTATGAGGTATATTGAACTTTTACATAATGAATATGAAAAGAACATATTTTTATTAAATTCAAATCAAGATACAATTGTAGTAGCTCAGGGTGGGGCTGATTCTATTGCAAAAATAGGTATTAAAAAATTAGCTTTGGAAATTGTTGAGTGGAAAATTGAGCAAAAAATATCTAAACTTTATGTTGTAACTCCAAGTGGAACTGGAACGACATCTATGTACTTAGCAAAAAGTCTTAAAAGTGAAGCTATAGTTTTAACGACTCCTTTAGTGGCAGATGAGAGATATTTAAAGGAGCAGTGGGAAAGGTTAGATTCTTGTGCTTGTTATTTACCAAAAATTTTAAATACGGAAAAAAAGTATAATTTTGCAAAACCATATATTGAATTTTTAGATATTTATAAAGAGTTCGAAAAAGAGGGTCTCTATTTTGATCTGATATATGCTCCAAAGACTTGGTTAGCTCTTTTTGAAAATATGCCAATTGATGGAGATATACTCTATATTCATTCAGGTGGAGTAAGTGGAAATGAGACACAAATGCGTAGATATGCAAGGTTATGACTCTATTTAGTAGTATATAAAGTGAGTGAATGTTAGAAATTGCGTCTCAATGTAAGTTATGATAGGTACTTATTTGAAAAAAGTTATGTAAACGTGAATGTTTATTGGGTATGAAATATATTATATATTTTTATTGTTTTAATTCCAATTTAATTTTTTGAATTGCTTTTTTAGTATCTTCAAGACAGCAACTTCCACTTGGGTTTAGTATTTCACATGAGCATCTTAGATTTTTCATTTTATATTTTATATCTTCTAGTGCAGTGGTGTCACCAGTTTCTTGAAGTTCTGTTTTAATTTTCTCTTTTGTCCAATTAAAGCAATAGCACATAGTAGCAGGTGAGGCATTAGCTTTTAATCCTACAATAACTTTTAAATCTTTTTGAGTTAAAAGTTTGTTCTCTTTAAAATAAATTATTTCACAAGATGGTGTTTTACAATAGTGAAAACCAGAGTAAGAATCTAAGTCCATATTTATTAAATTTTTAACTGTTTTTTCTAACACCTCTTTTGCTTTTTTAGAACATTTAGGACATTCATGCTTAGACTTTGGTACAGGTGTACAACAATTATGTTCATCTGTACTACAACTATCACTACTATTTTTGTATATTTTAGTAAATGTCTCTTTATTCGAATTGTACATCTATTTTTCCTTATGATACAAAATTGTTTTACCATCTAATTTTTGATGTGTAGTCGCCTCATAACCTGTTTTATTAATAGCATCTTTTATTTTTTCTATACTAGTTAGAGTGTTATCATATACAACTTCTGCTGTGCCTTTTTCATCTAAAACAAGCACATCTACAATACCAGATTCACTTTTAATCACTTCTGTAATAGTTGCTGCGCATCCTGGACAAGTCATTCCATCTACTTTAATTAAGTTGTGTCCAATGTTGCTAGCTTGGATAATAATTGTTTTAGGTGTATCGCTTTTAATAAATTTTTGTCCATAATATGGAAAAGTTAGTGCAAGTCCTGCAAAAATTGTAACAATTGCTAAAAAGTTTTTTGAATACCAAAAACTCTCTTTACCATCAACTTCGCAATCACACGCTATGCCTTCTTTTTTAGGTTTGAGTTTATCCCACCAAGCGTAAGCTAATACAACAATTGTAATTACTATTAAGTAGGGACGAAATGGTTCCATCCAATTAAATGTTGCAGCAAAGCCACTTGAGCTTGCAAGAACAGCAAGAACAGGAGTTATGCAACATAAAGATGCAGCAATTGCTGTGAAAATTCCAGTTATTAATTTTTTATCCATAATATTGACCTTTTATATAAGCTATAAAAGAATATTAGCATATACTAATATAGTTGTCAACTAGAATTCTATATCTGCTTTAAAAAGGTTTTTAGTAAAGGCTTAATTGATTCTTCAATATGATAGTAGATAGTCATACCATCTCTTTCATTTTTTACAAGATTGGCATCTTTTAATTTTCTCAAATGTTGAGAGATTGGTGATTGATTTATATTTAGTATATCGCTTAAGTCGCATACGCACAACTGTTTATATTGTAAGAGTAGGTAAATAATACTAAGACGAACCTCATTGCCAAGTAAAGCAAAATATTTTGAAGATAGATTAATACTTGATTTAGAATTAATTATTTCTTGTTTTGCATCTTCTATAAGATTATTATCAACCTTTGAGCGAGAGCAACTTATATTTTCTTTCATGCTAAATATCCCGAAATTTTAAATATGAGTATACATTAATTTACTATAAAACTTATGCTATCTTTTAGCATTTATAGTTACATAAAAATTTTAAAGTATAAAAAAATATATAATTTGATAGAATCACATAAATGTTATATCTTAAGGAAATATTTTGCAAGAAGAAAAACCACTATATTTTATGATAATGTCAATAGTAATGTTGATTTTAAGTGTTACTTTAGCACTTCTTAATCTTACATTTTGGCCATATATGGCAATTGTTAGCTCTGTTATTTTAGTATTAGCTACAGGAATTTCTTTTTTTGAGAGAAGTGCAGAAAAAGAGATACAAAAAGATGTAAAAGTTGAAAAAGAGAAAATCTCAGTTAAAAAAGAGCCTGAAAATTCAGCAACAAATGGTGTGCATACAGGATATTTTAGTCACAACTACTAGTGTAGTTGCAATATTTGAGTTAATGAGAGTACAAGTGTATGAACCTCTTGATTTAGTTTATTCATAAATTTGTCAAATCTATCTTCTTGTTTGAATACCGCGTGTTCTACTCCACTTAATTTAACTAGAAGCTCTTTTGCATCGTATGATACTCCTACTTGATCGATTAGTCCTACTGCAAGGGCACCATTAGCTGTAAAAATGTGAGCATCGGCAAAAACTGTATGTTGAGCTACATTTAGTTTTCTAGCATTAGCTACATCTTTTATAAACATGTTATAGGTACCATCAATAACTTTTTTAAGTTCAGCTTTTTCTTCTTCATCCCACTTTCTCATAGTAGTTCCAACTTCTTTAAATTTTCCAGCTTTGATTGTTTGAGTAAGAACTCCAATTTTTTGTGATAATTGTTCGAAGTTCATTCCTTGCATAATAACGCCAATTGATCCAACGAGTGAACCTGGGTTTGCCACAATAGCACTACTATAAATTGCTGAGTAGTAACTACCACTAGCTAGAGTACCAGATGCGTATGTTACAACAGGTTTTGTAGAGTTTAGACGTTTAATTGCTTGACTAATTTCAATAGATGGTGCGACAGCGCCACCTCCTGAATCAACAATAAAAAGAGCACCTTTTATGTTATCATCATTTTTTACTTCATCTATTCTTTCTAAAATAGCATCAGCATTTATAATATTTCCATTTAGCCTAATTTTTGCTAAATTTGGAATCTCCGTAGGAATTGTAGTTGGTGCAAGAAGAATGTAGAGAATTAATAAGAAAATCATTGCTTTGAAATGATTTTGAATATAACTTATAACTCTTGCTGGTAGAGTAAATATCGATTTTATAATTTCCATTAAACTTTTTCTCCGTTTATAAATATGTGACTTACTTCAAACTTTTGAAGTAAAATTTGTAAATGTAAATCTTCTGGTGCTATTGTATCTCTCTTTGTGTTTAAAATAATAATATCAGACTCAAAGCCCTCTTTGATTTGCCCTCTATTTAAATTAAGCGCAGTTGCTGCTTTTGAGGTTACACTGTTTATTAAATCTTTTGCTAAATCATGCAAATTTTTTTCATGATGAATAAAAAGTGCAGATTTAAGTTCATCAAAAAGGTTTAAAGATGTATTTGAGCTTAGTCCATCAGTTGCACATAAATAGTCTAAATTATCAATATTAAGTCTATCATTTCCAAGTAAACGGTTTGATACTGGACAATGGATAATTGTATGTCCTGAGTTTTTTATAGTCTCAAACTCATCTTTTGAGGCATGTCCTGCATGAACAACAAGTGATTTTGTATCTTTTATATTTTCTAAAAACTCTTTTGCAGTTGTATGCGCGCTATTTAGATTTAAAAAATCTTTAAAAAATGGTACAAATTCACCCTCAGAGTTATCTAGCCAATCTCGTTCAGCCTTACTCTCTAAAAAGTGTGTACTAAGTTGTAGCTTCTGCTCTTTTACAACACTCACAGCTTTCTTAACTAGTACCGGATGAACCGCATATGGGGAGTGAATTGCAATTGCTGGAGTAAAAGTTTTTGATACAAGCTCTTTTGACATCTCTAATCTATCTAAAAAATGTTCCCAAAGTACATCTATTGCCGCTGGATTTGAACCAATGACCTCATTAAAGTATATCACTTTCATATTGGATTCTGCACAAGGTTTTAAATCAAATCCCCAGCTACTAATTGCTCCAACTGTGGTAGTGCCATTTGATAACATATGTTCAAGTGTACTTTTCATGCAAGAGTTATCACATTTTTGGCTTAACTCATCTCGTTTTTCGATTACGCTATATAACCAAGGCATAAATGATCCATATTTTAACTCTGTACTATTTTCACTAAATTCAAGATGAACGTGCGAATTTATGAGTCCTGCCATTAAGATAGAGCCATTTTCTAAATGGATTTCTTCAATATTTGAAAATTTTTTTAATAGTTCATCTTTTTTACCTATCGCTTTAATATGCTCATCAAAAACAACAGCAGAATCGATTAAAATATCATCTTTTGTGAGAATATATGAAGCATTTATCAGAAACATTTTATACCTTTATGAGAATCTAAAAATAGATTATGGAAAATATGGGTAAAATGTTACCTTAAATTTTGCAATAGGAAGAGTAATCGATGAAAATAATGGTAATCCAAGGTCCAAACCTAAATATGCTAGGCGTTCGTGAACAAAATATTTATGGTCCAATGAAGTTAGAGCAAGTTCATAAGCAGATGCAAGACGTTGCTACTCAAAATAATTTAGAAATTGAATTTTTTCAAACTAACTTAGAGGGTGAGATTGTAGATAAGATACAAGAGAGTTTAGGTGATGCTCATGGTATTATCATTAATCCTGGCGCTTATACACACACTTCAGTAGCTATTCGTGATGCAATTGCCGCAGTTAATATGCCAACTATTGAAGTTCATATTAGTAATATCTATAGACGTGAAGAGTTCCGTCAAAAAAGTATGATTGCTCCTGTATGTGCTGGTCAAATTACAGGTTTTGGTCCATTTAGTTACCATTTGGCTATGATTGCCATTATGCAGATTCTCAACGAGCTTCAAGCTATACAAAATCAGCAAAATCAACAAGTAGCAGAGTAAATGAACTATATCCTTCGCAATGAAAATGCAATATATTATGAATGTGATTATAGTTGTGATCATGCTCTATATTTGCAAATGGGAAGCGAAGGATTTTTAATAACAGATGCTAGGTATACTCAAGAAGCCAAAGAGCAATCTAATGGATGTGAAGTAGTTGAGAGTATAGATCTTATTAAAAGTGCTAAGAAAATTATTAAAGATTCAAATATAAAAGAGATTTTATATGATCCAAATGATTTTACGGTAGCACTTTTTAAAGATTTAACAAAAAAATTAAATATATCATTTATAGAAGAAAAAGATTACTCTGCTAAGAAGCGTATGGTTAAAAGTGATGATGAGATAGAACTTATCTCAAAAGCTGTAAATATGGGACAGAGTGCATTTGATGACTTTGCACTTTTTATAATAGAAGAGGGTATTGGAAAAACAGAAAAGTATTTACAGTATGAAGCAAAACGTATACTTTCTCGTCATGGTGAACTTGATTTGAGTTTTGATCCAATAGTAGCTATTGGATCTAATGCTTCTAAACCACATGCCTTACCTACAAAGAAACGTCTAAATAATGGAGAACTTTTACTTTTTGATGCTGGCGTAAAGTATAAACGCTACTGTTCAGATAGAACAAGAACAGTAACTGTAAATAAATCTTTTAGTTTTGATAATATGCAACAGTTTAGTAGCACTATTCAAAGTGCATATGATGCTGTTAAAAGAGCGCATGATAAAGCTATACAAAATGTAAGAAGTGGCATGAGTGCTAAAGCTGTAGATGCGTTAACAAGAGATGAGATAGAAAAAGCTGGATTTGGAAAATATTTTGTTCATTCAACTGGTCATGGAGTTGGTCTTGACATTCATGAACATCCATATATTTCTAAAAAGAGTGAAACAATTATTGAAGATAATATGGTTTTTACGGTAGAACCTGGCATCTATATCCCAGGTGAATTTGGCATTAGAATCGAAGATATGGTTGTAATGAGAGATTCAAAAGCGGAGATTCTTTAGAGATGCGCAGAGTATTAGATTCACAAACTTCTTTGTACTTTGATACTTATTTTCCATACGTTACTAGAAAAAAACTTAAATTTAAACACTATACAGTAATTGGTATTGGTGGTAATTTAGGAGATGTTAGAAAAAGATTTAAAAAGCTATTTATGTGGCTTAAGAATAGCTCTTTAGTACAGATTATTAGTACCTCTCCAATTTTGAAAAATCCACCGTTTGGGTTTAAAGAGCAGTTACCATTTTTTAATGGACTTATTGAGTTAAGCACAAACCTTAATCCAAAAAAGTTATTAAAGTTTTTACTCTCAGTAGAAGAGCGTTTTGGTAGAGTTCGTACATTTAAAAATGCGCCAAGAACATTGGATTTAGATATTATTTTTTATGACAATCTTAGATACAAAGATACCATGTTAGAGATTCCACATCCAAAATGGCAAGAACGACAATCTGTACTTATTCCTCTTAGCTATATACAAAAGGCTAATATAAAATGAAAATTTTTACATTCCAAGGTATGACTCCTGCTGATGCTCTAAAAAAAGCTCGACTTACAGCTGGTGAACATGCGGAGTTAATTGAGACAAAAGAGATTAGGAAAAAGAGCCTTCATAGAAGTGCACTATATGAAATTGTTGTAGGAGTTGATGAAAAGTATTTAGATAATGAAGATGAACCTGTTATGCCTAAAATTAAAAGAGAACAGTTAAATGGATATACTTCATCTCATAATAGTGCTGGGTCTAAAAGTACTAAGGAAGTTTTATTAAATATTTCAGAAGCAGCACGTCAAATTTCAGCTATTGCAAACGTAGAGGATGTAAAAGATAAAAAGATAGAAACAAGTAAGAGAGAAGAAAAATTACCAGAAGTTGAGATGGAAGAGTTACGCCAGATTAAGGGCGAAATTTCTAAATTAGGTGATAAAGTTAAATTAATTCAAAATATGTTCTGGGATGACAAGGCTGTACAAAAAGAGGGACTAGCAATTCCTCCTGAATTTTCAGAAATTTATAGAATTGCACGACAAAGTGGTATGAATCCAGATCATCTTGATAAAATGATGGCACATACATTAGAACATATGCCACTTAAAATGAGACAAAATAGTGAAACTGTTAAACGTTATTTTCAAGTTCTACTTCGCAAGATGATTCCTGTAAGAATGGAGCCATTAGTTAGTGGGCCCTCTAAAAAAGTTATGATGTTAGTTGGATCAACAGGAGTTGGAAAAACTACATCTATTGCAAAACTAGCTGCAAGATACTCATATTTATTAGAACAAAAATATAAAGTCGGGTTAATTGTTTTAGATACATATAGAATTGGTGCAGTTGAGCAGTTAATGCAGTATGCTCGTATGATGAAATTAGGTATTGAGACTGTAGTAGATCCTCCTGAATTTAGTACAGCTTTAAATTCATTAAGATATTGTGATTATATTTTTGTTGATACAATGGGAAGTTCTCCATATGATAAGAAAAAGATAGAAGCGATTAATCAATGTCTTTCAAATGATACGGCAGGTTTTGAAATAGATGTAATTTTAGCACTTCAAGGAACAACTAAATATGAAGATATGTATGAAATTTATCAAAAATTTTCATCTTTAAAGATTGATACGATTATGTTTACAAAACTTGATGAAACAAGATCTTTTGGAAATATATTTTCCCTCGTACACACAATACAAAAGCCTCTTAGCTATTTTTCAGTTGGACAGGAAGTTCCTGAAGATTTAAGAGTGGCAAATGGAGATTTTTTAATAGATTGTCTTTTAAATGGGTTTGATAAGGATAACGTATGAATAATCAAGCTCAAAAACTTGAAGAACTAGTTAAAAGTCAAAGTACAACTAAGAGTTCAAAGACTAGATTTATTGTTATTACTAGTGGTAAGGGTGGGGTTGGCAAAAGTACAATTAGTTCAAATTTAGCCTATCTTTTTTCAAAATATGGTGTAAAAGTTGGAATATTTGATGCAGATATTGGTCTTGCCAATTTAGATATTATGTTTAATGTTAAAGTTGAAAAAAATATTTTACATGTCCTAAAAGGTGAATGTAGCGTTAAAGATGTATTGATTGAGATAGCACCAAACTTGATTCTTATTCCAGGTGCTAGTGGAGAAGAAATTTTTAAATATAGTGATAACGGTCTATTTGAACGTTTTATGCAAGAAGCTCATGTTTTAAATGATTTAGATGTTCTTTTAATTGATACTGGTGCTGGAATAAATGAGCATATTCAACTGTTTCTAAAAGCTTCTGATGACATAATAGTTGTTACTGTTCCAGATCCATCAGCAATTACAGATGCTTATGCAACTGTGAAAGTTGCTGCGCGTGAGCGAAGTAAAATAGGTATGATATTAAATCAAGTTCGTTCAGAAAAAGAGGCTCTTTCTGTGTTTGGTAAAATTGAAAAAGTAGCGAAACATAATATTACAACGGAGTTAAATTTAGAGTTAGTTGGAAAAGTAAACTTAGATCAGAATATTTCAAATTCGGTAAAAACAAGAACACTATTTACAAAAGAGTATCCAAATGCAAGTTCAACAGCAGATTTAGAAAAAATTGTAAAAAAATTATCTAAGAAATTGGAACGTAATGTGCTAGTAGACTCTGAAGAGAGCGGTCTTAGTGGTTTTTTTAGGCGTTTGTTACAACACTTTTAAGCCTATGCAAAAGTTGTATAAGACTACTTAATTCTAATTATTAAAAGAGCTAAAAGCTTAATAGACGTCTGTAAGAAGTTTATTAAATGATAGGAGTCTTGTGCAACCAATAAACTTTATTTCATTTATCACTGTTATTGGTTTTTTTCTTGGAATTGTTTTTTCAATATTAAGTACAAATAGTGCTGAAAGTATGCTACTATATTCGACTATAGTTTCATTTGCATTTTATATGATTGCACATGTAAGTATTTCGGTTTATGTGCGATTTATAGATATTAAATCTCAATATTTTGAGAGAGATTTTTATGAAGCTACATTGGATCAATTTGTTTATGAACTTCAAAAACGTGAAGTTATTATTGAAGATGAGCCAAGTGATATGGAAGAAGATGAGATAATAAAATCCGTAGCACGTGCATAAAATAAGAGGTAGTAGATGAAAACAGTAGCAAAAAAAGCATATAATGAGGGTTTAAGGCATAAGCAAGATGAACTAGCAGTTCAGTATTTGCCTGCTGTAAAAGCCATGGCATTTAGGCTTAAAGAGAGACTCCCTAGCTCTGTCGATTATAGCGATTTGGCTGCTATTGGTACAGAAGAGTTAGTAAAACTTGCTCGTCGTTATGATGTTACTCAGAATGATTCTTTTTGGGGATATTCAAAAAAAAGAGTTTATGGGGCGATGTTAGATTACTTACGTTCGTTAGATATAATGAGTCGTGCAACTAGAAAACTTGTAAAAGCGATAGATGTTGAAGTTTTAGTATATATGGCTAAATTTGAGCATGAGCCAACTAATGAAGAGTTAGCAGAAAAGTTTGGTGAGACTACTAAAAAAATTAAAGAGGCTAGAATTGCTTCAGAAATATACTCTGTAATGCCTTTACATGAACAGTTAAGTGAACCAAGTAGTAATACAACGATGGAAGAGATTGAAAAAGATAATTTAATAGATATTATAAAAAATGTTCTTGGAGAGTTTTCTGAGCGTGATCAGATGATTATCCAATTATATTATTTTGAGGAGCTAAGTCTTAAAGAGATTAGTTCAATTTTAGATATTACAGAATCACGTATTTCGCAAATTCATAAATCAGTATTAAAAAAGATAAGATTATCTTTAGGTGAAAGTCTTGGCTGATATTCTAAGTCAAGAGGAGATTGATGCTCTATTAGATGTTGTTGAGGATGAGGGTGAAGAGACATTTGATTCTGATGGTGGTGAAGATAGCGGTGGTGCTTCTGGAGTTGATGATAGTTTTTCTCAACGTCAAATTACACTTTATGACTTTAAGCGACCAAATAGGGTATCTAAAGAGCAACTTCGTGCTTTTAGAGGAATTCATGATAAGTTAGCACGTTCTCTCTCATCACAGATCTCAGCAATTATGCGTTCTATTGTTGAGATACAGCTACACTCAGTTGATCAAATGACATATGGTGAATTTTTAATGAGTCTGCCAAATCCTACAAGTTTTAATGTTTTTTCAATGAAACCACTTGAGGGAAATATGGTTTTAGAGATAAATCCATCTATTGCATTTCCGATGTTAGATCGTCTGCTTGGTGGTAAGGGTGAACCGTTTGAGACAAGTCGTGAATTTAGCGATATTGAACTTAGTCTGTTTGAGACAATTTTACGTGTAATGATGGGAACTCTTAAAGAGTCATGGGGACCTGTTAGTGAAATTTATCCTTCTGTTGAATCAAAAGAGTCAAGTCCGAATGTTGTTCAAATTGTTGCACAAAATGAGATTGTTGTAATGGTTGTTATGGAGATAATCATTGGGCATTCAAGTGGTATGATGAATCTTTGTTACCCTGTTATTGCTCTTGAGCCTCTACTACCAAAGTTAGCAAGTAGAGATTTAATGTTAAATGAAACAAGTTCTAAAAAGAGTAGAAATAAAGAGTTAAAAGTTTTATTAGGTGGTGCGAATGTAACTGTTGAATCGTATCTTGGTGAGACAGAACTTAGTTTAAAAGAGGTTTTAGATTTAAGTGCTGGTGAAATTATTAGATTAAATAGTAGTGCAGACGATACTGTAACTGTAAGTGTTGATGGTAAAAATCGTTTTAAAGGAAATATTGGTCTAAGACGATTTAGAAAATCTGTACGTGTCTCAGAAATGATGCATACAGAACAAGATGCAGTAAAAGAGGCATTGGTACAATTTGAAGCAATTAGACGTGACAAATTAAAAACTGCCAATGAAGCAAAAATGTTTACTGATGATATAATGGAACATGAAGAGGAAGATGAATATGAATGATTTTATAAAATTGTTTGAACAAGAGACAGTTGCTACAATTGAAGGTTTAACGGGAAGTGCTCCTGAAATGGTTCTTAAAGAGAAAGAACCAATTTCTATTGTTTCAAATATTATTCCTCCTGTAGCAATGATAGAAATTACTACTAGTGGGGACGCTAGCGGTAATATTAAAGTTGCTCTTCCTCCAATGCTTGCAACTGCTCTTGGTGATTTGATGCTTGGTGGTGAGGGTGAGGGCAAAGAGAGTATGGATGATGAGGATATGGATGCTGCTAAAGAGATAGTATCTAACATCATGAGTGCACTTTCAACTGCTATGAAATCTCAAAAAGATATGGCATCACTTGATTTCTCTATTAATGATATTAATTTTATAACAGAAGATGAAGAAGTTAATTTAGATGGGTTTAGTTTAATGTTGGTATATACTTTTAAACTAGGTCAAACAGATTCACTTGTTATGCTAATCATTGATGAAGCAGTAGAGAGTGTTTTTAAAGAGAAGGAAGATATTAAAGAAGATGATATAAGTGTAGATGTACCAAATAGTAGTGGTGTAGCGCAATCGAGTACTCCATCGGCTCCTAAAGTTGATTTAAATACAGCAGAGATGAAAAATATTGGTCTTATTATGGATGTTAAACTTCCAGTTAAAGTTAGAATTGGAACTAAACGTATGCTACTAAAAGATGTGCTTAGCATGGATATAGGTTCAGTAATAGAGTTAAATCAATTAGCAAATGATGCACTTGATATTTTGGTTGATGATCATGTAATTGCTCAGGGTGAAGTTGTTATAGTTGATGGAAACTTCGGTGTACAAATTACTACTATTGGAAGTAAACGAGATAGATTGAATCAATTAAAAGGTTAATTGTGTCAAAAGTTTTAATCGGAATGAGTGGTGGAGTGGATTCCACTGTTTCTACATATTTATTGAAAGAGCAAGGTTATGACGTTGAGGGAGTTTATATGAAACTCCATAATAAACAAGGTTATCATGAAGTTAATATTGCTCGTGCTAGAAAAGCTGCTAATTTTGCTGATGTTAAATTACATATTTTAGATGCTCAAAGTGAATTTGATGAGATGGTTTTTAAACCTTTCATTAAAAGTTATGAAGATGGATTTACACCTAATCCATGCGCTTTGTGTAATAGAAATATTAAATTTGGACGTATGATGAGGTTTGCAGATGAAATTGGTGCAGATTTTGTTGCTACTGGACATTACTTAAAGACTGATGGACAATATCTTTATGAAGCAGAAGATAAAACAAAAGATCAAAGTTATTTTTTATTTAATATAAAAAAAAAGGTACTTCCACGTCTGCTTTTTCCGCTATCTATGCGTAAAAAGTCTGAAATAAAAGAGTTAGCTTCAAAAATTCCAGCACTAAAAGCATTCGCTGAGCAAAAAGAGAGTAGTGAAATATGTTTTGTTGAAACTACCTATACCGATGTACTGAAAAACTATGTTAGTGTAGATAATGAGGGTGATGTACTAAATATAGCTGGTGAAATTGTTGGAAAGCATAAAGGTTATATGCACTATACAATAGGAAAACGTCGTGGTTTTAGTGTTCATGGAGCGCATGAACCTCATTATGTAAAAGAGATTATTCCTGATAAAAACCAGATTGTTGTAGCACGTGAGGATGAGTTGTGGTGTAGAGAAGTTAGATTAGATAGTATAAATATGTTTGATACACGCCAAGAGTTTGAAGCTACAATAAAACTAAGATATCGAACAGAAGCAGTTAAATGTAAGGTTAGTATTAAAGATGGAAAAGCAGATGTAAAACTTCAAGATGGAGTCTTTGGAGTTGCCTCTGGTCAAGCTGGTGTTATTTATGATGGTTCACGTGTACTTGGTGGTGGGTGGATAGTCTAACTTTATAACTAAATTTACATCCTGTGAGGGTTTAAATGTTAATAAGTCTATTGACATTAAACTTTCAAAATATTGCGGTATCATAAAAATTGATTGCATGGATGCCATCAGACACAGATGAGCTTATTGCTATAAATTGTTCTTTATGGATAATTCCTTTTTGCATTATAGAAAAAATTTTGACAATCACATTGTCTATATTTTTAGTATCAATAAAAACTATTTCTTGAATAATATTAATTATTATTGTATTGACATATTTAATCTTTTTTTCTATTTATTAAATCAATTATATATTTAACTATATTTAAAAGAATCATAAATGGTAGCAAAAAACACTAAATAACATCATAAATATTTCTAAAATACTTTTAAATAGATTATTTAACAAATGATTTCCTTTACTACTGAGGTGACAATCCACCTCAATATGCTAATATGCAGAACTTCTACTACAATTAAAAGTAAATGTAACTCTTGGTGCAGCCAAATATGCAAATCTTGTAGCCTACTAAAACCATTCACTTTAGTTTTCTTTATTTCTTCAGTACTCAAAGCGATAACATTTGCATCTGACTTTGCATCAAATAAGAATTGGCTATCTGCTTTGCTAATAGAATCAAAGTCTATACATTATTTTCATTGAAAAAAAAGTTCTATCTTTAAAAGTGATAATTTTGTCATTTATTTAGCACGATTCTATCTAATTTTTAAGCACTTTAATGTTAGGAACTCTAAAGATACTATAGACAGCAATAGAGGAAACGATATAAGAAATTTTTAATAACTATAAAATATCTTCTTTTAAGTATTATGGTATTTTTTACACATTAAATCTAAAGTGCATAATATCACCATCTTTTACAATGTACTCTTTCCCTTCTAAGCGCATTAGTCCAGCTTCTTTTGCTTTTTGTTCACTTCCAGAGTTTATATAGTCATCATAACCTATAACTTCTGCGCGAATAAAACCTTTTTCAAAGTCGTTATGAATTACGGCAGCGGCTTTTGGAGCAGTTATCTGTTTTTTAATTGTCCAAGCTCTAACCTCTTTTACACCAGCTGTAAAGTAACTAATGAGTCCAAGTTTATCAAATCCTTTATGGATTATTTGTGTGAGTCCAGATTCTTGAATTCCAAGATCTGTTAAAAACTCTTTAGCTTCATCATCATCTAGTCCAACTAACTCCTCTTCAATTTTTGCACATAAGACTATTACATCAGCACTATTTTTTTTAGCATGTTCTTTTAGTTTGGTAACGTATTGATTATCTTCAAGTAGGTCATTTTCACCTACATTTGCTCCATACATTATCTCTTTGTTTGTTAGGAAGTGTAGTTCATTATTTAGTTTTTCAAAGAGTTCATTATCAGCGTCTGGATAATCTTTAGCCATTTGTTCTTGCTCTATAAAAGTTAAAACATCTTTTGCCACAACTAAAAGCGTAGCAGCCTCTTTATCATGTTTAGCCTGTTTTGTAAGGCGTTCAATTCTATTTTCAAGCCTTTGAATATCTGCTAAAATTAGTTCAGTTTCTATAATAGCAATATCACGAACAGGATCAACTCCACCCTCAACGTGAGTAATGTTCTCATCTTCAAAACATCTAACCATATGTAAAATTACTTGAGTTTCTCTAATATTCTCTAAAAATTGGTTACCAAGTCCTTCACCTTTACTAGCACCTTTAACAAGACCGGCAATATCAACAAACTCAATAACTGAATATTGAATACGCTCAGGATTTACAATTTCAGAAAGTTTTAATAGCCTAGCATCAGGAACAGGAACAATCGCTTTATTTGGTTCAATTGTACAAAACGGATAATTTTGTGCTTCTGCATTTTGCGCTTTTGTAAGAGCATTAAATGTTGTTGATTTTCCTACATTTGGTAATCCTACTATTCCTATACTAAGACCCATTTTTTTCCTTTTTTTTAATTATTAAATTTTCCATCCATGAAAGCATTAATCTAACTCCAGCACCACTTGCTCCAAATGGATTATAAGCCCATTTCTCTTCAACATATGCAGGTCCAGCAATATCAATATGCATCCATTTATCTTTATTCTCTTTCTCAATAAATTTGTCTAAAAATAGCGCAGCTGTTATAGCTCCACCATATCTTGAAGAACTAATGTTACAAACATCAGCAACTTCACTTTTAATGAGCTTTTGAAGGTGGTCATTAAATGGTAATGAACCAACTAGTTCACCACTTTTACTTGCAGCTTCAAAAAGAGAGTGTTTTAACGATGAACTATGTCCCATTAATCCAGAAGTATAGTGTCCTAGTGCTACGACACAAGCACCTGTTAGTGTTGCAAAGTCAAATATATAATCGCTCTTTACCTCTTGTTGCGCGTAACAGAGTGCATCTGCTAATACTAAACGTCCCTCAGCATCTGTATTTCTCACTTCAATGGTTGTACCATTTTTTGCAGTAAGTACATCATCTGGTTTAAAAGCACTTCCATCAACCATATTTTCAGCCATTGCTAAAAATCCATGAACTTCAATTGGAAGATTTAGCTCTGCAACTGCTTTCATAATTCCAAAAACGGCACTTGCACCACTTTTGTCCTGTTTCATAGTTACCATATGATCTGATGGTTTTAGGCTAAGTCCGCCACTGTCATATGTTAAACCCTTTCCAACTAAAGAGATAGTAGCTACTGAATTTTTTGGCTTATGGCTTAACTGAATTAAAAGTGGTTTATGCACACTTGCACGTCCTACAGCTAACATAGCTTCCATCTTTTGCTCTTTTAAAGCATCAACATTTAAAATGGTATATTCTAAACCATATTTATTAGCTAGTTTATATGCACGTTTAGCCATACTCTTTGGAGTAAAGTCTTGAGGTGTAGTATTTACAATATCTCGTACTGTATTTGTAGCTTTTGCAATTATATTTGCTGTTTGAAGAGCGCTATTTAGAGATGGTATATCATATTTTATACTCTTGTTATAGCTTTCAGTTGATATGTATATTGTCTCTATTTTTGATTTACTTTTTTTGCTTTTATAGTTATTGAATTTGTAAGAACCAAGTAAAAATCCATCAGCCATAGCTCTAGTTGAATCTTCTGAATCTTGTGAAATATAGAGTGAAGTTTTTAATGTTTTAAAACTGTAGTTAGTAAGTGCCATAATAGCAGCACCCATTGCACGACGAATTGCATCATGTTCTAAATTTTTTGCACCAACATAAAGACGTGCTGATTCTGCTAGAAAACATGTTGCATCTTGTTTGGCCTCAAAGTTTAGTTTTTCAAGAAGTTTTTTATCTTTAACAAAACGATGCTCTATATTTTCATCTACAATAACAATTATTTCACAATCTGCTGAAATATCTTGATTCTTTTTATCTATAATTTCTATTTGCATAATAATACCAATCCTATCTTTTTAGTCATAATAAATTTACTTAATTCAAATTTATTACAACTATTTTATGTGGCATTTTACCTTTAAAGTCCTTGAATTACAACTCTATATAAAAATTAGATAGTTTGAAAGTTTATAGAATCAATTATTGTAAGTATTATATACATGGGCTAATGAAAGCCAAGATTTATTGAACAACGCTATAATACAAACATTATTTTTCAAAGGTTATTAATGAACAAAAACCATTCACAAAAAGCATTTGATGCAGCTAGCAGTGTTATACCTGGTGGAGTTAATTCACCTGTGCGCGCATTTAAAAGTGTTGGTGGTACACCAATATTTATAGCATCTGGTGATGGGGCTAAATTGTATGATATAGATGGAAATAGTTACATCGACTTTGTTCAAAGCTGGGGGCCATTAATTTTTGGTCACGCCGATGAGACTATTGAAAATGCAGTTATTGAGGCTGTAAAAAAAGGGTTAAGTTTTGGAGCTCCAACTGAAATAGAGACAAAACTTGCAAATTTAATTGTCTCTTTATTTGATTCAATGGATAAAGTTCGTTTTGTAAGTAGTGGAACTGAAGCTGTAATGAGTGCTATTAGATTAGCTCGTGGATATACAGGTCGTGATGATATAATTAAATTTGAGGGTTGTTACCATGGACATAGTGATAGCCTTTTAGTTCAAGCTGGGAGTGGGGCAGCTACATTTGGCACGCCAAGTTCTCCTGGTGTTCCTGCTGATTTTACTAAACATACACTACTTGCTAAATATAATGACATAACATCAGTTGAGAAATGTTTTGAAGATAGTAAAAGTAAAATTGCATGTATCATAATTGAGCCAATCGCTGGAAATATGGGATTAGTACCAGCAGATAAAGAGTTTTTGCATGACTTAAGAACGTTGTGCGATAAACATGGCACACTACTTATTTTTGATGAAGTTATGAGTGGTTTTCGTGCAGATTTAAGAGGCGCTCAGGGTCTAGTTGGCGTTAAACCAGATCTTGTGACACTTGGTAAAGTAATAGGTGGAGGGATGCCTGTTGGTGCTTTTGGTGGAAGTAAAGAGATTATGGCGTATCTCTCACCCGATGGTCCAGTTTACCAAGCTGGAACACTTAGTGGGAACCCAGTTGCAATGGCAGCAGGTTTAGCTGCTGTTAAAAAATTAGTTGATAATTCAAAACTTTACGCTGTACTAGAGCTGCGTGCAAAAAGACTAATGAGAGGTTTTGCTGAAGCTGCTAAAGATAATGGCATAGCACTACAAACAGATGTAAGAGGCAGTATGTTTGGATTTTTCTTTAACGATGAAAAAGTAAAAAACTTCGATGATGCACTAAAAAGTGATACAGATACATTTGCAAAGTTTCACGCTGCAATGCTAGAAAATGGTGTCTATTTAGCATGTTCACAATATGAGACGGGTTTCATTAGCTCTAAAACTACTGATGATATGATAGAGCAAAGTATTGAAGCTGCTAAAGTGGCTATGAAAGAGATTAAATAATATATGAGTTATTTAAATGATATATTTATGTATATACATAAAAAGGCTAAATTATAACTTCAAAAATTTCAAAGTGTGAAAATTCTGCTGGGATTCGTATTCCAAATGAGATATTGAAGTTTTTATCTTTACATATTGGTGATAATGTAGAGCTACTGAAAAAATAAAACTATATCGAAATTAGACTATTGGATGATGAAAAAGAGAAGCTCATAGCTGAAGCAAAACGGATAAAAAGACATTCTCAAAAAGAGTATTCTAAATTTTAATCTGCTTTAGATTATGGGCTTAATAATGTTTAAGGAAGAAGAGATAGAACAGATAAGAGGTGTTTCTAAAAAGAGAATGTAAAAATTATTCTATTTAGTAAGTGATGAAGAGATGTTAAAAATCTAAACTGGACTTAAAGCACTTTTATCAATTTAAATATAGAAGAAAATAGTATAATGTTGTAGATTTAAGAAGTTAAGGATTACAGTGAAAGAGGCTAAATTTAAACCGATTGTTGAGGGTGTTGACTACCTTTCTTTGGGTATCTCGATGGTTGTAGCAGTTTTAATTGGTGTTGGAATTGGAATAGGGCTGAAAAATCTGTTTGATGCTACTTGGCTATTGTGGGTTGGTGTATTTATTGGTATTGGTGCTGCTTTTTTGAATGTTTATAAGATGTACAAAAAGCAGATGAAATCCTTAAAAGAGCTAGAAGATGATCCTAGATATGCTTATAAAAAAGAGCATGGTTAAAAATGTTAGTTAATATAGTTGTAGGCTCTATAACAGCTTTTTTAGTTATATTATCTAGTTTTTTTTCATTTCAAAGGCTTGTAAAAAGAAAAGTCCCTATGTATGTTAATGATCCTATTGACACAATAGAAGATCCTCATGATTTATATAGCGAAAATAGAGATACTGAAGATATAAAAGAGGTTATTAAAGAGGAGAAAAAAGCACTAAAGGGTAAAAGTTTTAAAAATATATATAAAGGTGCGCCTGCATCATTTTCTGTATATAGGATTAGCTCTTATGGTATTTTTGTAATGGGATTTATCTATCTGCAAAATAATGGTTTTTTAGATATATGGAGCTATTTAGGTGGTATATTCTTTGGTTTAGTAAGTTCTATAATAGTTGGAATGTATATTTTTAAGAAGAGATAAGGGCAAAATCTACGCGTATTTGATTATGTTTTATCTCTGCAAATAGGCTTATTTGTGAAGCGATTGATTTTATTGATTCTTCAGCAACACTATCGATTTTTTCAGCTTTTATAATTAAACTAAAGATTGTATGTTTTTTCTTTTCAAATTTAACATACTCTCCGACACGTAAAAATAGATGTGTTGAAATCTCTTTACTGTCACTTGCTGAAGAGTATATTTTATTTAAAAGTTTTAGAAATTGATCTGCTTGTAGTCTTACATCTGGTAGTGTCGGATCAATCTCTTTTTTGTACTCTGATTTTGTATTAATCGAGCTTGAGCTTATACATAAATCAATAAGAGAGTATATATTTACAAGTTCACCTTGATCTTTTGCAGGTGCGTACTGTAGTGATGGCAGTTGATACAGACGGATACCTATCTCTTTTTCGCTCTCATATCCTACAGCAATAGCAAAAAATCTAAATCTTCCAAATTCTAAATTTAAAAATGTAGTTTTAAAACCATAAGTTTCACTACCATATGTGGTTGCTAGTTCAAAAAGTTCATTTGCATTTGCTTGACCGAGTAAAAATTGAGCTTCAGCATTTAGACTCTTTATTTTACCTTTCTCGTTAAAGAAGATAATTGGATTATAATCATACTCAATCCACTTCTCTAAAAAATCCATTTTTACTCTTCAATATAATTTTTAAGTTTTCTACCAACTTTAGGGTGTTTAAGTTTTTTAATTGCACTAGACTCAATTTGGCGGACACGTTCTCTTGTAACATTTAACTCCTTACCAATCTCTTCAAGAGTTCTATCGCTCTCATCATCCATAATTCCAAAACGCATTTTAATAACTGCTTTTTCACGATCATTTAATTGCTCTAATACACCCTCTATTTGAAGTCTCAGGTCATCTTTTAGTATTGAATCACTAGGACTCATAGTAGTTTTATCCTCTATAAAGTCACCAAAACGTCCATCTTCTTCACTACCAATAGGAGCTTCAAGACTGATAGGTTCTTTAGTAATTTTAATTACATTTTTAACTTTTTCTGGTGTTAGTCCAACATCTAGTGCAATTGTTTCAACGTCAGGCTCTTTACCAGCTTCTTGTAGGTGTTTACGCATGATTTTATTAATCCTATTAATCGTCTCAATCATGTGAATAGGGATTCTAATGGTACGAGCTTGATCTGCAATAGCGCGACTAATTGCTTGACGAATCCACCATGTGGCGTATGTTGAAAACTTGTAACCTTTTTTGTATTCAAATTTATCAACAGCTTTCATAAGACCAATGTTTCCTTCTTGAATTAAGTCAAGGAAAGGCAATCCACGATTTGTATATCTTTTTGCAATTGATACAACAAGACGTAAGTTACTTTTAGCCATACGTGTTTTTGCAATTTCAGATATTCTTTTACCACGTTTAATCTGCTCTAGAATCTCTAAAAGTTTTTCAGGTTCTAAGTCAAATCCACCTTGACTAGCTTCTGCTGTTTGGTAAAGTTTTTTAATTTCCATATAGGTACTAACCATGGTAGCTTCAGGAACAGAAGAAGCAATATCCTCTTTTGTCATTTTAATGATGTTTTCTAAAACTTTTGTATGATTCTCTTTTAGGGTATCGTTAAAGAGTGGAAGTTTATACTCTAGGCGTTTTAACTCTTTGTCGAAACCTACATCACTTTTAAGGGCTGTTTCCATAGACTTTACAAGCTCATTAATTAATTTACTAGTTGGCCCTAAATCGAGTAATTTTTCCTTTAAAGACATTTTTTTAAAACTAGCAAGTAAGTTTGAATGTACATAATCTGCGTCTAATTCACCACTATTAGGATTAAATGTAAGTAGCTTTTCTGCACTTTTCATCCAATCTTTTTTTGCTTTTTCTAATGCTTTGAAGCTTGTGATGACTTTTTCTACGCGTTTGCCATCTTTTGGAGGAGCTTTTGTGCTTGAATCATCTTCATCTTCATTATCCGTGGAATCATCTTTTTCTTCATCTTTTTCATCTTCAAAGCTTTTAAATAGCTCTTTTACGCGACGTTCTCTGTTAATGAGTGGATCTTTATAATCTAAGATAAAGTCAATTAAATATGGAACAGAACAGATTGCATCTAAAATAATATCTTCACCTGATTCTATTTTTTTGCTAATTTCTATCTCTTCTTCTTTTGTTAATAGTGGAATTTGTCCCATCTCTCTTAAGTACATACGAACTGGTGAATCACTACGTGACCACTCAAGGAGTTCGCGCTCTTTCATGATGTCAAACTCTTCTTCCATTGCTTCGTCTGTAAGCTTTTTTTGAGCATCTTTACGTTTTTTTGCTTCTCGCTCATTTAAAAGTTTTGCATGTTCTGATGATGTAAATAGACATACACCATACTTGGTAGATAGTTTTATTACATTTTTTGCTTGTGCTAGTGTTGGTTGTTTTTCAAATATATTTACAACACTTTCAAATGTCAAACACTCTTCGCTTTTTTTGTGTTCTTCAAATAAATAATTTAAATTTTTTGTTATATCTTTGGCGGACAATAGGGTTCCTTCGGGTGTGAAAAAAAGTAAATCGGATTATACCGAAATTTATTTGAAATTTGCATAATGACTTAAGATTTTTTGAATGTGTTATGGTGTAGCACTAAGATCCTCATAGTTGTAGCTTGTTGTTAAATAATATATGATGGAACAATAGTTGCTTTTAACTTGAAATACTGTAATTGCAAGGATGCAATATGAATAACGGATACTACGCAGCAACTGGTGGAATGGTTACACAGTTTGGTAGGTTAGATAATATTGCTAATAATTTAGCAAATTTAAATACCAATGGTTTCAAAAAAACTGATGTTGTAGTTGGTGATTTTTTAAGACTTTACCAAGAAAAACGTGAAGATCTACCATTAAATAATCAAACCGTTGAGGGTTCAAAATTTATTCATCGTTCTATAACACGTGTACCTCACATTGTAGAATCATTTACAGATTACAAAACAGGTTCAATGCAGCAGACAGACAACACTTTTGATGCAGCTATTAATGAAGATAATATGTTTTTTGCAGTAAATACTCCAGATGGGATACGTCTAACAAGAAATGGTTCATTTATGCTTAATCAAGATGGTATATTGACGACTAAAGAGGGTTTTGAGGTTCTACCTGCTGATTACGATAACAGTAAAGAGTTTATTAAGTTTACAGATGAAGATATACCATCTTTAGATAAAGATGGTTTTTTCTATATAGATGGTGCTCCATTTAAACAGTTGTTATTAGTTCGCCCGCAGAATGTAAAAAATTTAGTTCAAGAGGGAAATACTCTTTTAAGAGTAGATGCTGCTGACCCATTAACACCAGTGACTAATAGTAGCTCTATTTTAAAAGGTTTTGTTGAAAAAAGTAATGTTAATGCAGTTACTGAAATGACAGCAATGATTGAAACACATCGTTTGGTTGAGATGTACCAAAAAGCTATGGATGCACAGATGAATGATTTAAATCGTGACGCTGTTACTCGTTTAGCAAATGTTAAAGCTTAAAGGAGAATGATACTATGATGCGCGCACTATATACTGCCTCAACGGGAATGCTCGGGCAGCAAATTCAGATTGATACAACTTCGAATAATATTGCTAATGTGAATACAATTGGTTTTAAAAAGTCACGTGCAGAGTTTGCAGATTTAATGTATCAGACATTAGAGTATGCAGGAACGGCTACTAGTCAAACTAGTGTTTCACCAACAGGTATTGAGATAGGTTTAGGTGTTAGGCCTACAGCTATAAATAAAATATTTACTCAAGGAAACTTCCAAGAGACTGGGAATAATCTTGATGTGGCAATTACTGGGAAAGGTTTTTTTCAAGTTTTAATGCCAGATGGAAATATTTCATTTTCTAGAAATGGCTCTTTTAAGATTGATCAAAATGGATCAATTGTAAATGCAGATGGTTATAAAATTCAACCAGAGATTACAATTCCTGAAGATGCAACTGATATCAATATTGGAACAGATGGTATTGTATCTGTTGTTCAAGCTGGACAGACAGTAGCTAGTCAAGTTGGTCAATTAGAACTTGCAAACTTTATTAATCCAGCAGGATTGCATGCACTTGGAGATAATTTGTATATAAATACAGAAGCATCAGGTGCACCTATTAATGGTCAACCAGGACTGAATGGTTTAGGTCAAACAAGACAAGGATTTGTTGAGCAGAGTAATGTTCAGCTTGTAGTGGAGTTAACCGATTTAATCACAGGACAGCGTGCATATGAAGCAAGTTCAAAAGCAATTACAACAAGTGATGAGATGTTACAGACTGTAAATGGATTAAAACGATAATAAGATAGTAGCTTATTAATTTTGAATTTAGTGTAAGCCTTTATATGGCATAATCTCCTACAATTTAAAAGGAGTTTTGTGTCAGAACAGTTAGATATTAAAAAAGTAGGTATTCTACTACGTCCATTAACGCCAGAGTTAAAAGCTTTATATTTTAGAGTTAAAGAACTTTTTGAAAGTTATGGTATTGAGGTTATAATTGATATCAATGGTGCAGATGTTATGAATGTAGATGGTTGCGATTTTGATGAAATGTGTAAAGTAAGCGATATACTTGTTACTATTGGTGGAGATGGCACATTAATTTCGGCTGTAAGACGATCACAAAACTATAATCTTCCAATTTTAAGCATTAATGCCGGACGTCTTGGCTTTTTAGCTGACATAAACCCTGAGGAGCTTGAAAGTTTCTTTGGACGCCTTATGATGGGTGAATATAGAATTGACAAGCGTGTTATGCTCGAGGCTGTTATAACTCGTGAAAATGGTGATATAGAGTATAGTAGTGTAGCATTAAATGATATTGTTGTCTCTTCAGATTCAAATATGATTAAACTTCATGCTTTTATAGAAGATAAACATTTTAATAGCTATTTTGGAGATGGACTTATATTTTCAACTCCTACAGGTTCAACTGCTTATAATCTCTCAGCTGGTGGACCATCACTATTTCCTTTGACTAGCGCATTTGTACTTACTCCAATTTGTCCTCATTCACTTACTCAAAGACCAATGGTACTACCTTCTGAATTTGAAGTTGAGATTACTACTGAAAACAATAATGCAACACTGATTTTAGATGGACAAGAGAAGATTCCATTCACAAATGATGATAGGGTTTTAATTAGAATTAGTCAGAAAAAAGCTCGCTTAATTCATAGGTTAGAGAGAAATTATTTTGAAGTTATTAAAGAGAAGTTAAAATGGGGCGAGTAATTAGATTATGATTGAACGTTTTTTATTGCGTGATTATCTATCTTTTGATAGTGCAGAATTAAACTTTAATAGGGGTCTTATTGTCTTTAGTGGACCTAGTGGTAGTGGAAAGTCAATTTTGATGCAAGCACTTTTAGCTAGTTTAGGTCTTCAAGAAGCACAAGCGGCTTTGAGTGAATCAACAGTTACGAATACATTTGATTTAAGCCAGTTTGGTTATGAGGATGAAGATATTGCTGTTTTTCGTCAAATTAAAAAAGAGAAAGTTAGGTACTTTTTAAATAATCAAAGTATTTCAAAAAAGGGCTTAAATAATTTAAGTAATACATTTGTAAAGCATCTTAGTTTAAAAGATTATAGTGATTTTGAAAATAGCAGTCTTTTAGAGCTACTTGATGCGCATGTTGATTTATTTGATAAGAAACATAAACAAAAAGTTGAAGAATTTTCTAATGAGTTTAAACATTTGCGTAAAATCCAAAGTGAGTTAAATTCTATTTTAGAACAAGAGAAAAAAATATTTGAACTTAAAGAGTTTGCTACATTTGAGATAGAAAAAATTCGTGAAGTAAATCCAACTATTGGTGAAGATGAAGAGCTACAAATTATAAAAAAACGATTATCTCATCGTGAAAAAATTGAGGAGAGCCTTCAAAGAGCTGAAGCAATATTTGAACATGAATATAGTGTTAGTGAAGTCTTAGGGACACTTGATATTGATGGTGCTTTCTTTGATGATTCTATGAATGAGGTTCGCGCTCACTTTGAAGATGCAAGGTCTGCTTTAGATGAGTTAAATGATATTGATATTGAAAGTGTATTAGATAGAATTGAGTTATTGAGTGACCTTAAGAGAAGATATGGAAGTATAGAAGAGATTTTAATTTATAAATTAAAAAAAGAGCAAGAACTTCAAGAGTATAAAAATTTAGATGCAAATAAAGAGAAGTTAGAAAGAGAAGTAAATGCACTTAATGAAGTTTTAGAAAAGAGTGCTAGTGAGATACATAACAGTAGAAAAAAAGCGGCTATTGAGGCACAAAAAGCGCTTAATGATTTAGCTAGTGAGCTCTATTTATCTAAGGTTGTACTTGATGTTGAAAAGGTACAAATGAGTGCAACTGGGATTGATAGTGTTAATATCATGTTAAATAGTACAAAACTCCAAAGTATAAGTTCAGGAGAATTTAACCGTCTTCGTTTAGCGTTATTAGCACAACAAAGTTCTCTTTTAACAACTAAAAGTGGGGTACTATTTTTAGATGAGATTGATGCTAACTTAAGTGGTGAAGAATCTATGAGTGTCGCTAGAGTTTTGACGCTTCTTTCTAAAAATTATCAAATATTTTCAATTTCACATCAACCACAATTAACATCACAAGCAAATCAACACTTTTTAGTTACTAAAGATGATAAAAGTATGGTTGTAGAGTTAGAACCAAGTGAAAGAATCAATGAAATTGCACGAATGATAAGTGGTGAAGAGATAACTGATGAGGCTTTGAAGTTTTCTAAGATATTGTTAGGTATATAATTTGCTTAATTTGGTTATAATTTTGAAAATTCTAGGGGATGTTGGTGCAAAGACGTAAATTTTTTTCTCAAATGTCACTGTTAGCATTAGTTTCATCTCAAGCTAATGCTTTTGGATTTTACTCTTTAGAAGATAAATTTAAAAACTTTTTTTCTAATACTGAACGAAAAAAAGTTGAAGAAAAAAAAGTTATATTATCACCTGAAAAAGTATTAGAAGATAAATCTAAAATTATTACAAAAGTAGATTCTAAAGTTAATAAAAAAACAAAAGTAATTTTAAATGGTGAAGATCTTTTACTTTTAAAAAAGTTACATGAGCGTCTAAAAAGAGTTCGTTATATTTGCGGTTATGGGCATTTTAATCTTGTTGGAATTGATGAGATGAATTCTATAGCTAAGGGTTACTCAAAGGTAGGAAAGTTTAGTAAAGATGAACTTGCGTTGATAGAGAGACTTTTTTATGAGGAGGCTTCATCTTATGGTTTTTATGGGAAAAAAGTTTTAACTGATATTTCAGATAATATAAATAAAAAAGAGATTAGAAAAATAAATCATACAGGACACTACTTGTTTAAAGGTAAACCAGAACAGATGTACGCTCAAATTCGTTCAGAACTTGGTGATTCTATTATTTTAACATCTGGTGTTAGAAGTATTATTAAACAACTTTATCTTTTTATAAATAAGGCTGTTAAAACTGATGGAGACTTATCTTTAGCTTCGCATTCTTTAGCTCCAGTTGGTTACTCTTACCATGGTGTTGGAGATTTTGATGTGGGAAAAGTTGGTTTTGGAAATCGTAATTTTACGAGTGAATTTTCTAAGACTGATGAGTATAAAAAATTAATAGATTCAGGTTACATTAAAATTAGATATCCAGAGGGAAATCCTTATGGAGTACGTTTTGAACCGTGGCACATTAAGGTAGTATAGAGTTTGAAAATATTTATAGTATGGCTATTGCCACTTTTTTTAATAGCGCAAAATTTTGATTTTACGCTTCATAAAAAAGGCGACTTAGAATCTAATACAACAATTTTAGTTATCGGTGGTATACAAGGTGATGAGCCTGGTGGATTTAATGCGGCATCTTTGTTAGTAACGCATTATGAGATAACAAAAGGCTCTTTATGGATAGTTCCAAACCTTAATTTTCAGAGCATAATAGAGCGTTCACGTGGTATATATGGAGATATGAATAGAAAGTTTGCATATCTTAGTGAAAAAGATCCGGAGTATGAAACTGTACAGAAGATTAAAAATTTAATTACTTTGCCAAATATTGATTTAGTGTTAAATCTTCATGATGGTAGCGGATTTTATAGAGACAACTATATAGATAAGTGGAGAAATCCTGAACGCTGGGGGCAGTGCTGCATAATTGATCAAGAGCATATTAGTTCAGTGCGTTTTGGTAATTTAGGCGAAATGGGTCGTAAGACTGTAGAAGAAGTTAATAGTGCTTTGGCAAAAACAGACCATAGATTCTCACTTAAAGATACATTAACGTCACAAGGTGATGAAGAGATGGCAAAGAGTTTGACATATTTTGCTATCAGAAACAATAAACCAGCTTTTGGTATTGAAGGTAGTAAAAATTTTGGTACTCATATGCGAGTTTATTATCATCTTCTTGCCCTTGAAAGTTTTATGAGACAGACTGGTATTGAGTTTAAACGTGATTTTAAACTCACTCCAATGGGTGTAAAAGGTGCAATTAATGATGACATTGATATAGTATTAAATAATCGCATAGCTTTACTTGTTCCAAAAGCTAGAGAGTTTTTAAATTATATTCCTCTTAGAAGAGGCTCTGATGTTGAAGTTTATTCTACGAATCCTTTAATCAAATTGGTAAAAGATAAAGGGAACTTTAGAGTCTATTATGGAAATCGTAGAATGACAGTATTAAAACCGCAATATTTTGAATATGATGACACGTTAAAAAGTGTAAATATGCAAATTGATGGGAAAGATGTAAGTGTAAAGCTTGGTACAATAGTTAATGTAAAGAGTGATTTTTTAGTTAAAAATAAAAATGGTTATCGTGTAAATGTAATTGGTTATACAAATTCAAAGTACAAAAATGAGAGCGGTATTAAAATTTCAAAAGATAAGATTTTAACACGTTACTCAGTAGATAATGCTGGCAAAATTTTTAGAGTAGAATTTTATAATGGCCAAAGGTTCTCAGGTATGGTTTTAGTGAACTTCAATGGCTAAAAGTTTATGCCGATAAAACAGGTGTCTCTAGGCCTTTCATTAAATCAATAATTAGACGGATTACACCATCGCTCTTAGTTTTATCAATAAAACCATCTGCACCTAAAGATTCTGCTTCACGCTTATTATTGTCACCAGTCATGGAACTATTTACAACAATAGGAATTGAAGAGGTAATTGGATTATTCTTTAGAAGTCTAGTAACTGTAAAGCCTGACATTTCAGGCATCTCAATGTCTGTTATAACTGCTGGTATTTTCCCTTTTTCTTCATCACTTAAAGCATCAATATATTCAATTAACAACTTTCCGTTATTGAAAATTTTACATGACATATTGGCTCGTTTAAAAATATCTGATAGATGGCGTTGTGCTGTTTTACTATCTTCAGCAATAAGAGTCGTACCATTTAAAAGCTTTTTAGGAACTGTAACATTTTTTAAATCTGTAATTTGTTTATCAACATGAACCATTGCAGAGGGAACAACTTCTGCCAATAATCTTTCAAAATCTAAGATTAAACATAAACTCCCATCATCAAGACGGGTATCATTCATAACCATATTATCTCTACCCATTGCATATGCATCAGGAGCATGCATTTGGTTCCAATTTCTTTTAATTACTCTATAGGCATTTAACATTCTAAGACCTATAATAATTCCATTAAAATCACATATTAAAATGTTAGAGCGATCACGTTTCTCACCAACAAGTGGTCTATCAACCCAAGATGGTAAGTCAATAATTGGTACTTGTAGTCCACGCAGAACAATCGTTCCCTCTAAGAGCGGGTGCGCCGATGGAATTTCTGTTAGATAATGACGTTTCGCCTCTACAACTTCACGAGTTTTAAAAACATTTATAGCATAATATGGACTGTCGTCTGTATTATCAATCTGAAATACTAATAACTGAACCTCATTATTTTTAGCAAGGTTGGTAACTGCATCTACATTATCTAACATTGACATACATAAATTCCTAAATTGAGTTGAAGTATTTTAACATAAATTTTAAATATATTTGTTTAATTATTATAAAGCGAATTAAACGGTATAGCGTAAGCCGGATTCTGGTTAGATAGTTATTCATCTACACTCAAAGTTACCTATGAGTTGAAGCGAAGAGACGTTAAGTAGAACAAATACCAACTCTTCTTGCTGCAGGTTGGGTTTACAAAGCTACTAAGATTACTCAAAGCACTGGTAGGCTTTTACCCTACCGTTTCACCCTTACCACTAATATAAATATTATGGCGGTCTATTTTCTGTTGCACTGTCCCTCATCTTACGATGGCCATCTGTTAGATGGAACCATGTTCTACGGCAGCCCGGACTTTCCCTCTTAGTGTATTACCAAGCAACTATCTGCTATACCGAACCGCAATTGTATATTAATTTTTCTAAAAAACATATTTAAAAAAGTCTATTGAGTAAAATAGTAAAAGGATTTATGGAGTTTGTTGGTTTAGATTTACGTCCATACCAAATACCAAATAAAAGCATAAGTAAATAGGAGATGTATTTGTGTTCTGGAAAAAAATGTTCAAATAGATATGTTAGTCCTATTGCACCTGCGAGTAAGATGCCCATATCTACAAAAAATATAAAAATTTTAATAATTCTATTTGTCATCTAGTAAATCAGAGATTGCTTTTTCACGCTTGGCACCTTTTAGATAACGTAACATTATTAAAGATGAACGAATACGTTTTAAGTCTAATAAAGTGTCAAACAAACGACGTAAGGTGAAACCAAGCAGTGTTAAAGTAAAAGGTAGAAGAAGTGTTGAAGAGTTTAAATCCATAATTAAATCTTTAATATTATTATGACACTATATATAAATTTGAATAAAACTTAACTCAATAAGTACTATTCAATAAATTTTTTATTATCTGTATCTTTCATAATTTGGTCTGAGATAGTTTGTAATGAACTAGCTATAGTATTAGTATCATTGGCAGTTTGTGCATTTTGAGATGCCATTTCATCTAGCATAGTTATAGTTTCACTAACTTGTGAAATTTGATCTAAATTATTTGCAGTTGCATTATCAATATCTGTAACACTTTGAACCATTGTATTTATACTAATATTAATTTCATCTAAACTTTTTTGTGTCTTTTCTGCTAGCTTTCGTACTTCATCTGCTACAACAGCAAATCCACGACCATGTTCCCCAGCTCTTGCTGCTTCTATGGCTGCATTCAAAGCAAGTAAGTTTGTCTGTTCTGCAATCTCTTTAATAGCATTAACAACTTGTCTCATCTGCTCTGTATGTTCTACAACCTCTGCAACTTTAGTTGTATTATTGAGAATACCATTATTTAAATCTTCTATTACGATTGATAACTCATGAAGTTTAGAAGTCTGTTTTTGAGCAGCATTACTAATTGTTTGAACTGATTCATTTAAGACAATAGAATCACTGTTTAGCTCACTTGCTTCATGGCTACTTTGCTGTAGCATTTTTGACACATCACGCCCAAGGCTATTAACCATTATCTCTATTTTACCTTCTGCATTTTTAATTTGTGCTGTAAAATTCATCTGCATGTAATTGTCTAATACAGAAACAATATGATTAATATCACTACCAATACTAGTTTGAAAGTTATTGAGCATATCATTTAATAAAGATTTTAACTCATTTAATGATGAATCATTAGAACTTGCTGTGACTTCAACATTAAGATTACCCTGTTTTATCTCTGCTAATACCTCTTTAGTATTTTCAATAAGCTCTTGTTGCTCTTTAAAGTTTTGCTCAACATTTTCAATACTTTCGTTTATTTTGCGTTCCATTGCAGCAAATTCATTATTTAGCCTATTATCTGTCATAGTTGGTTTATCTGATTGTCCGGTAAGGTATGAGAAAAAAGACTTAAGTAGTGTTGCAATTTTCTCTTGCATACGTAAAATTGCAACAAGTACCAAAAAGAAAACAGTTGCGCTAGATAGATAAATAAATAATAGAATAATAGATGTTATTTTCATGCCATTTGTTGCACTAATAGTATTGTCTAATACATTTTGTAAAGACTCTTTTTTAGATTTTAAAAATAATCTTGAGAGATTGAAAATCTTATCAGCTTTTTTATTAAGATTATCCATTGTAGTTTCTGCTTGCAAAATTAAATCTTCTATGTCAATTTTATTCTGAGCCATGATAATACCAATATCTGAAAGTGATACAAACTCCTCTCTTAATGCTTTTAAAAGCTCTTTATTTTCAGAATCACTTTTTATTTTTCTATCTAAATATCCTATAAAGTCTTCACTTAAACGTTTTGCTCTAGCCAACCTAACGTCCGAGCTTGTAGCCATAGCTTCAGTTAGGCCATCTTGTATATCTTGTATGGAAGTCTCTATGTCAATTTGTATAATTTCACCAATAAATCCTATTAGCGCTTCAACTTTTTTATTTACCATTGTTCTTGAAGATTCAAATGCTTGAACAGCTTCACCACCAGTTTTACGCTTCTCCTCACGTGTAATACCAATATCAGCTAATTTAGAAAGTATTTCATAATAGCCTACAAATTCATTCTCTAAACCACTTAAAAACTTTTTATCACTATCTTTAGATATTATCTTAGTAAAAAGTCCTATCTGATTAGTGTAATCTTTCTTTAACTCTTTTAACTTTTTTTTATTTGCAGAGTTTCCTGTGGCTAAGGAATTAGAAGCTAACTCATGCATATTTTTTATTAAAAAATTAATTCTATTTACATAGTTGGTAGTTGCAATCTCATTTTCAAGTGTTTTAGTATTGCTTTGTACTTTAGAAGCACTAGTTAACACTACAATAATCACAATAATAGCAACCACCGCTGCAACAATACTTAAAACTGAAGCCAGTCTTTTAATAGGAATGTTTAATTGCATTTAATACCTTTAACTATTTTAATATTTAAGTTTGTAATAATATTAGAATTAATTTATACCAAATAAAATTACACTTAATTTAATACCTTTAACTATTTTAATACTTAAGTTCGTAATAATATCATTTTAATATTATATTAAAATTAATCTATGCTAAAAAAATAAAACTACACTTAAATATATTAAAAATTTAACTTAAAGAGTTTATAAATATGGCTATTTAAGTCTAATTTACTTAATCGTATAATGTGTATTGGTTTTTTATATTATAAGAGTTTATTTGTACCTATTTTTTCCATGTTGCACCATTTTTTTTACACCACCTATAAAAAAATCTTGATGGCAATAGCTCTTTATCAAGATTTTTATCATTTAAAAGATGCTCAGATAATATTTTTGCTAGAAATGGTGCGAGAACAAAACCTCGTCCTCCTACTCCATTTATCACATATAGGTTTGGATAGTATACAAGTTCATCAATTTTTGCTTTATGCTTATGTAGTAGTGAAGGAAACTTTAAAAGTGTTTTAGATGAGTTTACAACTTTTCCAAGTAGTGGTAAATAGTCAAACGATCCAGCGCGTACTCCTACAAAACTGTTTTTTATTTCAATATTTTTTAAAGTAACTAAAGTAGACGCTGAGTTTAAAAGTTCGATGTTATCCTCTTTTGTAGCTTTTATTTCTGTGAACTCTCTGTGGTGAGTAGCACCAATTGTAATTTCACCATTTTTTTTAGTAGCAGAAACAGATACACCGCTATGAAGATTATAGGGAATTTTAGTGCTACTAGTAATATCACATCGTTGCCCTAGAATTGGACGAATTTTAATAACTTCTTCATTTAGAATGTTTTCATAGCCAGTTGCTAATATAACAACTTTAGCTTTGAGACGATTATTTAAAATCCAATGTTCATTAAACTCTAAATTTTTTATGTTTTCATTTATAAATGTACAACCATTAGATAATTTTTTACACAACTCTCTAGATTCTATTAAAGCCCCATCATTAAAGAAAAGTGCCTCTTCGTAAAACTCTTTTTTTAATTCAGTAAATAATTTAGGTTTACTTAACCAAGTACTATGTGTTTTTGCAAAATGTATGAATCTTATCTTTTCAAAATCTTGTGAAGCGGAGTGTAGAAGTCCGTATTTAGTTAAAAGTTCAGGAGAAAATTTCTCATAAAAACTTAAAGCATAAACGAAAGATTTATTGACAAGCTCTAAAAGATAACCACCCTTAGCAACTTTAGGAGCTAAAAAAGCACCAGCAGCACCACTTGCACCACCAGCTATACCAGCTTTATCAATTAATGCAACATTATTACTACCACCAAGACTTAAAAAATGAGCTAGTGTACTTCCACTAACCCCTGCGCCGATGATTAGATAATCAAACACTAATTTCTTTAATATCAGCTATTGATTTAAAACGTAAATAAATTCCAGCTATTAAATTTTTACGATTTGTGCGAATTGCTTCATCTTCAGAATTTACCATTACATTATCAAAAAAAGCATCTAGGTTATTTTTTAGACCAAATAGTGCCTCTAGCTCTTCATCATATGTTATATAACTTTTGTTAGATACATCCTCATATGCTTTATGTAACTCTATCTCTGCATCTTCTTCAAATAATTTATTATCTATGCTTAAAGTTTCTTCTAAATTTACATCTTTAATTATGTTAGCAACACGCTTAAATGTTGAGAAAACCTCTTTAAAATCACTTCCTTGAACAATCGAATTTACAGCAGATATTTTTTTATCAATCTCTAAAATATTTTGCTCACCACTTTCTAAAACTGATGAGATTACAGAATGGTTAACTGCGTAAAACTGGTACAAACGTTCTTTAAAAAATTCATTTAATTTTTCTGTATCAAATGAAGTATATAGTGGCGTTAATTTTTTTACCACCTCTTCAAAAGAGAACACAAGTTTATGCTCTAACACAATTTTGAGTATTCCAATTACAGCTCTACGCAAGGCAAATGGATCACGTGATCCTGTTGGAATTTTATCTATACTAAATAGTCCAAGTAGCGAATCTAACTTATAAGATAATGCAATTATAGAACTCAAAACAGTAGATGGTAACTCACTTTGCTCACCATCTGGAAGGTATTGCTCTTTGAGTGCATTTGCTACTACATCACTCTCACCGAGTGCTTTTGCGTAGTAGTAACCCATTAAACCCTGAAGTTCAGTAAACTCATAAACCATTTCGCTCATTAAATCAGCTTTACTAAGTTCTGCACTCTTTATTAAGTCAGCTTTTGCACTCTCTTGGCTTAAGCCATCATTTGTAACTATCTGCTCTTTATACATATCAAACAGAGCTAAAGCAATATTTTTCTCGCGCTCTATTTTATCTGCCATACTTCCAAGACCATTTATAAAAATAACTTTATTAAGACCTTTTGTACTTAATCCTGCTTTTAAATCATTTTCATAAAAAAAAAGTGCATCACTAAGGCGTGGTTTTAGAACTCGTTCATTGCCTTCAATGACTTTAGAGTAATTGTCAGTTAGTGCATTTGTTACTACAACAAATTGATTCGTTAATTTATTATTTTTAAAAACTGGGAAATAGCGTTGATGCTCTTTCATAGATGTAATGATAACTTCAGGAGGAAGACGTAAAAACTTATTATCAAATGTACCCATAAGAGCCGTTGGATTCTCTGTAATTGCAACTACTTCATCTAAAAGATCTTCATCTTCCTCAATTTTTATACCATATGCACTTTCAAGCCTTTTAAAACCATCTTGTATTATCTGGCGACGCTCCTCTTGAAAAAGCACAACTCCACCATTTTTTAAAATATTAAAATAATCATTAGATGTCTCTACAAATTGAGGCTCAAAACTACTACTTCTATGTACATATGTCATTTTTTGGCATGAAACACCAAAAAGCTCAGCTTCAATGCCATCTTGACCTAAAGTAATATTTAACCAACGAACTGGGCGGATAAATGAGTCATTTCTATTTCCCCAACGCATAGATTTTCCAAAGTTTAGACTTTGTAAAAAATTATTTACCATTTCATTTAAAAGGGTATTAGAACTTCTTCCTTTAATTTCTTTCCTAAAATATAGTACCTCTTTAGCACCTTTAATAGCTTTACCAATCTCATTAATGGTTACACCACACTTACGAGCAAAACCATAAGCTGCTTTTGTTGGCTCACCGTCTTTATACGCAACATCAGTTGGAGCGCCATATAAATCTTCAAAACTATCATTTTGTGAGGTAGGAAATTCACGATGCCAAAGGACAAGACGACGAGGTGTATAATAAAATTCAAATTTACACATTAAATTCATATCTTCTAAAATTTTGGCCCACTTACTGTTTATAGAAGAAAGCTCTTTTACTAGAGGCATTGCTGGTAGCTCTTCAACACCAATTTCTATTAGAAGTGATTTTAACATGAACATCCTTGAATTTTTTTGCAATTCTACTATTTTAGCGTTGAAAACATAATAAAAGGACAAATAGTATCTTATTTAAGTTTATTTAAGGTTAGTGATTGATAAAATACTCTCAAATAAACTCAAAGGATTTAAATATGCCAAAAGTAAATCGTTATGTTGACATCTCAACAGTAGACCGTGAAGCAAAAAAAGATTATATCGACCGTCACTCTCCATTTGTTCATTGCGAAAGTAGTGCTACTAAAGAGCAACCCTTTAAAGTAACAGTTAAGATGGGTAATGAGTATACTCATCCTGATGATTTTGATCACTATATTGGTTATGTTCAATTATGGGATGGTGAGACCTTATTAGGACAAAGTACTTATACTCCTGGTACATTAGGTAATATGAAAGGTCATGTAGAGGCTACATTTACAATAATTCCTACAAAAAATAAATTAAAATTAAGTGCTATGAGTTACTGTACTAAACATGGTCTATGGGAAAGTGATCCTGTAGAAGTAATTGTTTCATAAATAATATTTGTTAGGACTTTATACAAGTCCTAACTACACATTTCTAACCCTGCAACAAACTACTTTTTATAAAGGCCTCATATGAATAGAAGACAAGCTATAGTAGCTAGTGGATTAATTGCTACGACAAGTTTAATTAATGCTAAAGAGACAAAAGTAACACCATTAAAAAAATTGAAAAAAAGCTACTCAACAATACACGAAATCAAACCTTTAAATTTTAATCCAAAAACACTTAATGGTATTTCTGAAAAAGTTATAGTCTCACATCATGATAATAATTATGCTGGTGCTGTAAAAAAACTAAATTTAATTCAAAAACAGATACTAGCACTACCAGCAAATTCTCACCCTATAGCGTATGGTGCTCTTAAAAAAGAGGAGCTAATAGCATTAAACTCTAAACTATTACATGAGTTATATTTTGACAATTTAGGAGGAAATTCTAAAATTAATTCAAAAATAGATTATATATTAACTCAAAGTTTTGGATCAATAGAGGCATGGAAAGATGATTTCGTTAAAACAGCTAAAAGCCTTAGCGGAGGTTCAGGTTGGGTAATACTCTTTTATGTAAAGGAGGAACAGGTACTAATAAATCAAATAGCAAGTGACCACACTGATTCAGTCTCAACTGGAATTCCTTTGCTTGTTATGGATATGTATGAACATTCATATCATATGGATTATGGTGCAAAAGCATCCAAGTATATTAATGCCTTTATAGCAAATATAGATTGGAATACCGTTACACAGCGCTGGAATAGTTGTTAATTATAATTTCATTCTACGTTTAATAACCATTTCATATGTAAGTGGAATTATTATTAATGATAGAATTGCAGAAGTTACGACACCTCCAATCATAGGTGCAGCAATACGTTGCATAACTTCACTACCAATACCATGATTATACATAATTGGCAGTAGTCCTGCTAAAATAGCAAATACTGTCATTAGTTTTGGACGTACACGCTTAACTGCTCCCTCATAAATAGCACCTCTTAGTTGTTTTGCTGTAATTTCTCCATATTTATTAATTATATCTTCAACAGACTCTTTTAAATAGACTATCATAACAATTGCTGTCTCAGCTGCTACTCCTAGAAGTGCTAAAAAACCTACTATTACAGCAACACTCATATTAAAATTTAACATATCTATATAAATTAGTCCTCCAAATAGAGCAAAAGGAAGTGTTAAAAATACGATTAGAGTACTTGAGAGTTCATTTAATGCAAAATATATAAGCATAAAAATAATAACAAGAACAGCAGGTACTATCCAGACAATACGAGCCATAGCTGATTCTAAATATTCACTCTGACCTGCCCAACCTAAAAAGTAACCATCAGGAAGTTTGATGTTTTTCAACATCTCTTTAGCTTCTGTTTTATATTCAGAAGCACTAACTCCCTCCTTAGGAGTTATGTAAACATATGTAGTAAGTTGAGCATTTTCACTTTTAATTACTGAACCACTCTCACGGTAATCAACTTTTGCAAAAGTTGAAAGTGGTACAAATCCTAGTGGTGTTTTAATTAAAATATCTCTAATTTGATTAAGAGTCCTACGCTGATTCTCTTCAAAGCGTAATGCTATTGGATAACGTTCTAAATCTTTATACATAGTAGAAATTTTCATACCACCAATGGCTGTAGATGTATAAGCTAAAAGTTCATCTTTACTCATGTTATAACGTTGTAGGGCTTTTGCATCTATGTCAATATCTAAGTAATAACCAGCACCACTTTGTTCAGCAAACACAGACATACTTTTATTGAAATTTCTTAAAGTAGATTCAATGTCAAGTGCAATTTTTTGTAAAACATTTGAATCATTCCCATAAACTTTTATTCCAAGAGGTGTTCTAATACCACTTAGTAACATATCTATACGTCCTCGAATTGGATATGTCCAAGAGTTTACAAGACCTGGAACTTGGAGTGCATTTTCCATATCTGCTAGAAGTTGTTTAAAGGTCATTCCCTCTCGCCACTCACTTTTTGGTTTAAATGTAATTACAGTCTCAATCATGCCAAGAGGTGCAGGATCTGTCGCACTTTGTGCGCGACCACCTTTACCAAAAACAGTTTTAACTTCTGGAAAACTCTTTATTATCTTATCTGTATTTTGAGTTAACTCCTTACTTACATCAACACTTAGACCATAGGGAGTAACAGGCATATACATAACTGTACCCTCATTTAACATTGGCATAAATTCCCATTTAAGATTTTGATACAGAGGGACTCCCCAGCTAAGTGCTAAAATAGCACCACCTAAAACAAAATATTTTAATTTCAATCCATAAGTCAAAATAGGGTTATATAACCAGATAAAAAAACGATTTAATGGGTTTTTAGCTTCAGAAATAATTTTACCCTTTACAAGCCAAATCATTAAAACTGGTACTAAAGTAATAGATAATAAAGCTCCAGCACTCATTGCAAATGTTTTAGTAAATGCAAGTGGTGAGAATAGTAGTCCCTCTTGACCAGAGAGTGCAAAAATTGGTAAAAATGAAGCAACAACAAGAGCTAATGCAAAAAAGATTGGACGTCCAACTAATTTAGATGAAGCAATTATGGCATTAATACGCTCTTCATTTGTAATACTTCCCTTGTTTTCTATTATTTTATGTATAGACTTATGGGCATTTTCAATCATTACAATTGTAGCATCTACCATAGCTCCAATGGCAATTGCAATTCCTCCTAAAGACATAATATTTGAGCCTATACCAAATAGTTTCATAAGCAAAAATGTAAATCCAACGGTTAATGGTAAAACTATTAACACAATCAAAGCACTTCTAGCATGAAGTAAAAATAGACCAATAACAATAATAACAATTATGCTCTCTTCAATTAATGTACCCTCTAATGTTTCGACTGATTTTTCAATTAGATTACTTCTATCATATGTTGGTACAACTTCAACATCATCAATATTCAGTTCAGATAATTTTTCCTTAATATTTTGAATAACTTTATATACATCTTCACCATATCGAACCATTACTATACCACCAACAACTTCTCCCTCACCATTTAAATCAGCAATACCACGACGGTTTTGTGGAACTAATTCAGCACGTCCAATGTCAGCGAGTGTAATTGGAACTCCATTTATAGTTGTAACAACTAAATCATTTATTTCATCAAGGTTTTTCAAAAAGCCTTTAGCTTGAACCATCCATTCAAAACCATTTTGAATGACAATTCGCCCACCTGTGTCGTTATTATTCTTATTTAAAGCTTTAGTTACATCTTTTATTGATAAATTATACTTTACCAATTTATGATTATCGATAGTAATCTGATACGTTGGTACAAATCCACCAATACTTGCTACCTCACTAACACCATCAACAGAAAGAAGTGCAAATTTATAATAATAATCTTGTAATGTACGTAGCTCAGCTAAATCTTTTGTTTTAGATTTGAGTGCATACTCATAAACCCAGCCAACTCCAGAGGCGTCAGGTCCTAGTGTAACTTTCATCTCTTGTGGTAGCTGACTCTGTATTGTTGAGAGTTGTTCTAGCACACGAGTTCTTGCCCAATATAGATCAACGTCGTCTTTAAAAATAATATATATTAAAGCATTCTCATAAGTTGAATAACCACGTACAGTTTTAATACCTGCAATTGCTAAAAACTGCGAAACAAGTGGATATGTTCCTTGATCTTCAATAATTTCAGGAGATTGACCCTTCCAAGTAACTTGTACAATCACCTGTGGTGGAGATAGGTCAGGAATTGCATCAAGAGGTGTATTTTTCATTGCCCAATATGAACCTGCACTAATAAACAACGCCATCATTAGTATTACAAAACGATTAGTGGCACTCCAGCCTATGAGTTTTTCAATCATTAGTATAGTCCATTAACTTGTGCATCACTATCCATCATGAATAGAGCATTATCTACTACTTTTTCACTCTCTTCTAATCCTGAGGTTACAATAAACTGTTTGCCATTTAGAGGTTTGACTTCAATTACTGCTGGTTCATATTCGCCCTCATATTCACCTGCTTTAAATACATAAAATTTATTGTTCTTGCGCATTACAGCAGTTCTTGGTAGAACCAAAAGATTATTTTTATCACTACTTGCTTGAATTTTAGAATATAACCCGGGTAAAATTGTATTATCTCTATTTTCAATGCTTAGACGAAGTGTTGCTACTGCCTCTTTTGTATCTACTTTTTCAAGAAGTTTTTCTACTTTTGCGAGTTTAATTGCAGGAATTCCATCAATTTGAACCTTGTACTCTTTAAAAGTTGAAAGTTCTGATAAGTTTGATGTGTAAATTTTAGCTTCTATCCAAATAACGTCTAAATTTACAATTTCAAAAAGTTTTTTCCCCGTTTTAAAAGCACTTCCTTTATTTATATTTTTAATAAAAACATAACCATCAATTGGAGAGAAAATGGTAGTATAAGAGCTTACTTTTCTAGTTTTTGAAATTTCATTAATTTCTGATTCATGAACTCCTAGTAGAGTAAGTTTCTCACGCGCACTGCTTAGCATCGCTTTTGAAGAGCGATTTGAGTTGTAGCGATAAGCATTTAAATAGTCCTCTTTTGCTTGAAGAACTTCAGGGCTATAAACCTTAACAAGTGGTTCACCTTTTTTTACTATTTTATATTGTTTATCAGCATACAGAACTTCTACAAATCCACCAAATCTAGGAGCAACATCAATTACTCGGCTTTCATCAACTGCTGTATAACCAAAAAAATGTTTTGACTGAGCGCTTTCAATTATCTGTGGCGTAACTGTTTTTACATTAAAAAGTTGACTAACACTTAAAATTTCTGCATTTAATGTAAATGGTAAAATTACCAATAGTATGTATTTTTTTAAATTCATTTTTGAACTCCTAGTAGGGCTTCAATTTTGGCTTCATATAGATGGTACTGTGAAATGGCTCGAATGCGTTGCTCTTCGAGTCCTAATTCTTGTTTAATTAGATCAATATACTTAAAAAGATCTCCACCTGACACAATTTTTGAGCTACTTAAATCAAACATATGCTCAATTTGAGGCATACTCTCTTTTGTAAGAATACTATGAGTAATGTAAGCTTGCCTCATCTGCGCGTAGTATGCTTCAAGTTCAGATTTTAGTTTTAATTTGGTATTACTTAATGCACTTTTACGTTCTAAAACTTTTTTTCTCTGTTCTTCACTTTTTAACTCTTCAGACCCATAAACTGGTAAAGGAACACCAATTGTAAGTGATACATAATCTTCAAAATTATCTCTTTGAAAATAGCCAGCTTTGATTGTAGGGTCTGGATAATGATTTAAATTTTTTAAAGATAATGTAGCTAGTGCCTCATCAATACTGCTTTTTTCTGCTTTAATAAAATAGTTGTTTGACAACTCCTGAGATAACATAGTCAAACTAGGTAATTTATGTATTACGAGTGCAATATCTACATCAGTTACTTTTTGAGAGCTTAGATAACTAAGTCTTGCATACTCTGACTCCATCGCTTGAAGAAGTCTATTTTTTTTAATTTTCAAATCAGACAAACTCATGGTAGCAGACATAATTCCCATATGTTGATTTGACTGTGTTGAAGAGTATGCTGTATTTAAATCAATACTTTGCTCAGTTAACTCTTCGAACTTACAAATAATCGTATATAGAGTTGTAAGTTCCCACACTTTATAAGCACTTTGTTTGATTCTTGAAACTAGTTGTGCTTTAGCATCTTCTAGTGTCCATTCTTGTATCTTCTTAGTAGCGCGAGTACTCTCTTCTTTAGCATCACGTTTTCCAAAATAGGGTAACTTCTGTTCTAGTGAAATCATATTTGTTTGCATAGGTTCAATTGAACGATTACTAATATCATTTAATTGAATATCATTGATACTTAATATCAGTTTTGGGTTATCAAATTTGCGTGAAAGAGTAATACTTGAATCAGTTGCTTCTATTTTTTGTTTAATTACTTCTAAAGATGGATGTTCTATCAAAGCTTTTTCTATTAAAGAATCAAGCGATGTTGCGTTAAGCGACATCGCTAAAACCCCTACCAATGAGGCCATATTAGCAAAAATATTCATTAAATTCCCTTCTATATTAGATGTTTACTGAACTTTTTACACGGTACTTTTTACCATCTTTCGTAATGATGAAAATGTGCATTTGCCATGTTCCACCCATTGCAAAGTTTAAATCAGCAGAATATTTTCCACCACCTAATGCTTTAGCAGTTGTCATTTCACTCATAGCAGGCATACCAGGCATTGCTGGCATAAAAACTTTAACATTTATTTCTGCACCCTCTAATGCTTGACCTTTTTGAGCTATTTCAAGTGTTACACTATTAACGCCTGTAGTTAAAGGTTTCTGTGAACTCATATGTACTATAGTAGTACGGAATTTAGCTGACTTTTCAAATCCAGTAGCACTTGCAGAACCTAGTGTTAATAATATTGTCAAAATCGCTGTGAACAGTTTCATGATGTAATCCTTTGTTATTTATTGAGAGTATATCTTATTTTTGTGTAGACTTTGTGTAGTTGACTTCTTAAGTTTTTGGACTATTTTAAGAAAGAATAACATACATAAATATTGAAGTTTTACAAGAGGGTCATTATTATAGTTTGTCATTTATTATTGAGCAAAATTAAACTTTTGATAATAGTTTTATTTAGAATTACGTAATATTTTTAAGATTTTTGGAGTTATAGCTAAATCTAAAGCAGTAAAATCATCAGGATTTTTTATTTTAGTATCAGCCCCAGCCTCAACTAGAAGTTTTACCATTTTTTCTTTGCCACTAGAGGCAACATACATTAAAGATGTAACGCCATTAATGTTTTTTGTATCAAGTTCTATTCCCTCTTTAATTAGCATAGAGACTATATTTGAGTTTTCACTAAAACATGAAAGCCAAAGAGCAGTATTTCCATCTACATTTTTTATGTGTATGTTGGCACCTTGCTTTAATAAATCTTTTACAATATTTTCATTGCCTTCTCTTGCTGCTTTCATTAAAGCACTATTACCATAGTTCCCTTGTAGATTTATATCATCTTTTGAGTAGCTGTTTTGTTCTAACCACTCTAATGTCTCATCATTCATCTATTTTTTCCTTATGTTTTAATATGTTTAGCTCTTTAAAAAAACAAGCACCTTTAAAATTTATAACATCATCTAGCTCATCAAATTTATAGTTACTAAGGTTTTTTACAAGATGGATATTTTTAATATCAACATTATAAGTTTTTTTGCATTTGTAACAAAATAGCTTTTTTTTAATAAAAGTATCTATTGTCACAGCTACCTCTTTATAGGAATTTAATGCAATTTATATACTAGTATAATATCATTTTTAATGATTAGATTTTATAGATAATATTTTATTTAATAGATAAGACTCTCCTAACTTTATCAAGTCATTATTATAAATTATAGTTTGTGAAACAGTAAGATTTTCATTATTATCTTTTACTTTAGAATATATATTGTCTAACTTATTTCCTATTAATGTATCTACGTTTGTATTTTTAATCATAAAGCTTACACCTATTAGACCACTGCTAGGAATAGGTAAATCACAGTAGTAATCTCCAACGCTATTTACTCCCCAATATATAAAACCTAATGAAGCGTAAAAATCTAAAGCTTTTGATATTGAAGTAAGTTTAAAGCGATTTACATTTTGAGACAATGCTAAATCAAAAATCATTGTAAGTAGGGTGTTTGCATACCCATTTCTTCTTTTAGATAAAGGTGTAAAAATATTGTGTATTGTTATATACTCGTTATAGCGATCAATTTTATAAAAAATATAGCTTAGATGATTTTTTTTTGAGTCAGTTAGCACCATACAACCTTTAATGTACCAACCAAATTTTTTATCCCACCAATTAAGTGACATGCGGGCAAAGTTTACTGTTTTTATATCTTTAATTGATTCAATTGATTTAACATACTCTTTTCTATTTAAATATTCAATTGTGTAATTAAGCATAAATATACCTTTTGCACTTTATAAAAGCAAAAAAGTTTATGCTTAAACTTAATTAATGAAATAAAATGTATTTTCAAGAGCAAGTGCATATTTTGTGCTAGAACCTTTTATAGTTAATTGAAAAATTTAGTCTAGAATAATTCTTGCAGTTATTTAAGTAATCTAACTCCAAGGGAGTATTTGTAATGGTAAATAGATCTAAAATAAAAGAACTGTTAAATGAGAGTGCTTGTTCTCACTCTAAAGATAAAAAACCTGGTACTGGTTGTGATAAGCCAAAACCGGGTCTTGCAGCTGGTGGATGTGCCTTTGATGGTGCTCAAATTTCACTCTTTCCATATTCAGATGCTGTGCATCTAGTACATGGTCCACAAACTTGTCTTGGTGCGTCATGGGAAACACGTGAGACATTAAGTTCTTATGAGGGAACAGACCATACTGTTATGGGGTTTACTACTGGAATTACTACTAATGATGTAATTTTTGGAGGCGATAAACGTTTAGAAGATTCAATAGATTATATAATGGAATATTACAATCCTGAAGCGATTTTTGTCTACTCAACGTGTGTAACAGCTCTTGTTGGTGATGATATAGATATGACATGTAAATTAGGTAGTCAAAAACATGATGTACCTATTGTTCCAGTGCATGCTCCTGGTTTTGTTGGTGGAAAAAATTTAGGATCTCGTTTAGCAGGTGAGGCTGTACTTGAGCATTTAATTGGAACAAAAGAGCCTGAATTTACTACAAAATATGATATTAATTTAATTGGTGACTATAACGTTACTGGTGATATGTGGCAATATCTTCCTATGTTCGAAAAAATTGGTATTAGAGTTCTTAGTTCACTTAGTGGTGATGGACGTGTTGGAGATATTAGAAGTGCTCATCGTGCAAAATTAAATGTCATAGTCTGTGCAAAATCTCTTATTACTTTATGTAGAAAAATGCAGGAGAGGTATGAGATTCCTTGGATTTCTGTCTCATTTTATGGAAAAAGAGATACTACCTTCGCCATTAGAGAGATAGTAAGAGAGTTAGGTGATAATGACTTAATTAAAAGAGCTGAAGAGGTGATAGTTGCAGAAGAGAAAAAGTTAGAGAGCAGACTTTTACCATATAGAAAGATGTTTGAGGGCAAAAAAGCTGTTTTAAATACTGGTGGTAATAAAGCATGGTCAATTGCATCAGGATTGCAAGATTTAGGTATAGAAGTTGTTGCAACATCGATTAGAAAATCGACTGAAGATGATATAGAAAAAGCACGTGAATATCTTGGTGAAGATGGAATTTTAATGAAAGCCCCAGCATCAGAACAGGCAAAAATAATTGATGATAGAGGTGCTGACATACTTTTAGCTGGTGGACGTAGTTTATATACTGCTATAAAGAAAAAAATATCTTTCATTGATGTCAATCAAGAGAAAAAAGTTAGCTATGGAGGTTATAATGGACTTATTAATCTTGCTGAAGATCTAAAGTATGCTTTCTTAAATCCAGTCTTTTCGAATGTTGCTAAAAAAGCTCCATGGGAGGTAGTGTAATGGAAGCTGCACAATCAATAAAACTAAGTAATAAAGAGCATAAACCTTTGCAGGTAAATCCAATAAAACATTCTCAACCAATGGGTGCAGCACTTGCATTTATGGGAATAAAAAATTGTCTTCCTCTTATGCATGCATCACAAGGTTGTGCATCTTATACTAAAGTATTTTACACACGCCATTTTAATGAACCTATTGCTATGTACAATACATCAGTTAGTGATATTACAGCAGTACTAGATGGTGGAGACTACTCAATACTGCTTGCAATAGAAAATATTACTAAAAAAAATAAAACTATGAAACCTGAGCTAATTGGACTTCATACTACTGGATTGACTGAGACAAAAGGTGATGATGTCCGTAGCGTTGGTACACATATTGAAATACCATATTGTTATGTAAACACACCAGATTTTGAGGGTGGCATGGAGAGTGGTTGGGCGCTTACTGTTAAAGCTTTAATCGAACAACATACTCAAGATGCAATAGAGGTTAATCATAAAAAAATAGTTATTTTACCACATGTAAGTATACAACCAATAGAGGTAGAAAAGATCAAAGATTTTTGTACTGAGTTTGGCTTTGAGACATATTCATTACCTGATTTGTCTACATCTTTAGATGGTTATTTGAGTGAGGGGCAGGGTAAGCTTGGAAATGGTGCAGTTACAATAGAAGATATTCGTGCTTTATGTGAATGTGCAAATGTTATTACAATTGGTTCATCTATGAAAAAAGTTGCAGGTGCATTACTAGAGAAAAATAGAAATATAAAACATACTCATTTTAATCATCTAATGGGACAAGACAACAACGACAATTTTGTCGCACTTTTGATGAAAATACGACAAATTGAGCCGATACCAAGGATAAAAAGATGGAGAGGAAGACTGCAAGATGCTATGCTAGATAGTCATTTTTTAATAGGTTCATCACATTTTGTAGTAACAGGAGAACCTGATATGTGTGTTGGTATTTGTGAGCTATTACAGAGTGTAGGAGGCACTATAGAGGCTGTTGTGGCAACAACGTATAGTGAAGTTTTAGAAGAGATAGATGTTGAAAATGTATTTGTAGGTGATTTAGAAGATGCAAAAAAATATTTTGATAAAGTTGATTTAGTCATTAGTAATTTTCATGCAGAACGTTTATTGCACTCTTATAAAAATACAGGACTTGTTCTTAGAGGCTTTCCAAATTATGAGGAACTTGGGAATCAATTGAAAAACGACCAATTATATGAGGGAAGTACATATTTTCTTTTTGAAGTAGCAAATAAATTAAGAGAGGTAAAACATCATGGGTGAGACAACAAAGATAACAGTAGAGAGTAGTAACTCTTTGGAAAACTCTATAAAAGTGGCTTTTGCAACGAAAGATATGCAAACAATAAATGCACACTTTGGAGGAGCTAAGGAGTTTGTTGTTTATGATGTATCTAAAGACAGCTTTGAATTAAACGGAGTTATAAAAACAGATACATCAGATTTAAACGGTGATGACAAAACAGATTTTAAAGTTAAAGCTTTAAGTGGTGTAAACATTATGTATTGTGAATCAATTGGGGGTACAGCTGCTGCTAAAGTAATAAGATCTGGTATACATCCTATGAAAGTTCAAGAACCAACACTAATTGAAAGTGTATTAAGTGAACTTATGCAAATGATAAATGGGAATCCTCCACCTTGGATTAAAAGAATTATGAATATTGAAACCACTGAAGATGTGCGTTTAGCACGTTGGGCATAATAAAGGAAAATATATGAGTGAAGAACAAGTAAAAGTTAATGAATTTACAGGCGAATTAATTCGTCAATTAAGAGCAACTGATCAATTTGGTAACTGGGCAAAAATGAGTGATGAAGAGTTACTTATAAAAAAATTTGTAAAAACAAAAGAGGATTTAAAAAGTATTCCAATTATTGCAGATATTGATGAAATGTTAATTGGAGAAATCAAGATGATTTTTAAAGCCGTTGCACTTCAGTTTGAGAGAAAAACTGGGATAATGTGTAATGTTGTAATGGAGATGAGCCATGAGGGTTTTGGTCGTTGTATTGTAATAGCTGACCGTATAGTTCTTGTGGATAAATACTTTAAAGATGCACATAGGTTTGGATTTAGAACATTAGAAAAACTTTATGAGGAGGGTCAAAAATATCTTGATAAAGCGCATGATATTTATGAAAAATTCAAACCATGTAAGGATGCAAAATAATGGCAACAGTAGGAATTTTTGTAGGAAGTAGTGGTGGTGTTACACAGGGTGCAGCAGAAAAGCTAGAAGAGTTATTTGATGATTGTGAATTAATAAATATGGAAGAAGATTATGATGACCTTGATCAGTTTAATGATTTTGATGTTCTTTTAATAGGTTCATCAACATGGGGTCAAGGAGATCCACAACGTGACTGGGTTGACCCTTTATATGAAATGGATAATGATGAGCCTGATTTTAGTGGCAAAAAGGTAGCATTTTTTGGAGCTGGTGATCAAAGTAGTCATGGTGAAGAGTTTGTTAGTGCATTAGGAAAAATGAAAGAGATATTTTCAAAATTAGGTGCTGATACAGATTATGGTTTTATCTCAACTGACGGATACGAATATAAAGCATCTGCTGCTGAGATTAATGGAAAGTTTTGTGGACTAGCAATTGATGATATTAATCAAAAGGATTTAACAGATGAAAGAGTATCTAGCTGGGCTGCACAAGTTAAAGAAGAGATGGGTATATAAAAGGATTTAAAATGAGTAGACTACAAGAATTTAATAGTTTAACAGATACAGAAGAGTTTCTTGATTTTTTTAATCTTGAATATGATGAACGTCTTGTATATGTTAAACGCTTTCATATAATGAAAAAATATGGAGAGATGATTGAACAAGCAAATGGTCATGATTTTGGTAGTGAAGATAAATTAATAGATTATTATAAATTTGCTTTAATATCTACATACAAGAATTTTGAGAATGGTTATTCACCATCTGCCGCTGAAATATGGTCAACATTTGACAACCCTAGTGCTTGTGGAACATGTTCTACATCTACAAGTTGTAGTGACGTTGAGGAGGTGACAAATGGAACTCACGCATGCGCAAGTGAACCAAATATCAGCTTCAACTAAAGATGAGATACTTCCTATATTTAGATTAGGCGAACGTGTAAGAATTAAAAAACCTATTAGAAATGATGGTTCAAATCCATTTAGAGGTCCTGATGAGATTTTGATACATCCAGGTGCAGAAGGGTATGTAAAGTTTATTGGAGATTTTCTACAGGTTATTCGTATTTATGAGGTTCACTTTATAGAAGAGGGTGAGACATATGGATGTAGAGAATCAGAGCTTGAACATATAAGTGATGTTGATGGTTATGATGAGGTAGAAGAAGAGTTACGTTGGTTACGTAATCATAGAGCTGAACGTGCAAAAGATAAAGAAAATGCCAAAGTGCAATCTCAAAAAGAAGGAGAGTAGCTGGATTTTTGAGATTTGACAATCGTTGAAATATTAACCATAAATATTTTAACGTGAAAAATTGAAGGAGAAAGAATGGTAAATGTCATTTTTTGCGGTTTTGGCGAAGAAATGGATAAAAGGGTAATTGCTAGAGGTGGAGATGTATTGCTTCGTGTTGCTGAGAGTAATGGAGTTAAAATTCCAACTGAATGTAAAGATGGAACTTGTGGAAGTTGTGCTGTAAATATTGAAGATTTAAGTGTTACTGAAGCAATGGATACAACAGAAGAGGATTATGACGCACATGCACAATCAGTGTATATGGAAGATAAAGAGTTAGACACGTTAATTGAAATGTCAGCTATAACAAAAAAAGAGGCTGAAGTTGCTCAACAATACAATCGTCAAACACCTGTTCGTCTTGCATGTCAATGTATTATTAAGAGCGATATACTCGTTAAACCATTTGAATAACAATTATATAATACTTAAGGAGATAGTATGACAACACGTGTAGAGATTATGAATGATTTTTTAGCTATAAATGTTAAACCAGGTAAAACAATTCAGGATATTGTTGAAGCATCAGGAAGTGCATTGCCTTTTGGATGTAGAGATGGTGAATGTGGTACTTGTATAGTAACAATTGAGTCTGGTATGGAATTTTTAAGTGATGTAACAGATAAAGAAAAGGCTGTTATGAAGATGCTTAATGAGGCTAATCCAAAAGCTCGTCTATCTTGTCAAATGAAGATAACTGAACCAAACGGTTTAGTACGTCTTAAATATTAATATTTTGCCCATTTAATTGGGCAAAATATATGGTTATTTCCTCACTTAAACTATATAATATTTTTACTAGAATAAAATATGCAAAACGCTTTCGTAGAAAGAAGATTTTATGAAACAACAATTTAATTTAAAACAGAAACAACTACCTAGATTATCTATAAAAACATGGTTGCCATTATTACAATGCTCATTAAGCGATTTAGATAAGCATATACAAATTATTACAAATGATAATCCATGTCTTGAAGTAAAGTCTGGATTTGAAATAGCTGAGGGTTCTTCTGATAATTCACATCGAACTTTTGTAGATTATCAAAACCATGTATCTAATTCATTAGGTGATGATACAGACTGGATGAGTATCTCCCGTGAATCTTTATATGAAAAGTTAGATAATCAAATTAGTGCACCACTTTTTCCAACACCAATATCTCAACAAATTGCTAGACAGATAATATTTTATATTAATGACGATGGATACTTTGATGGTAATATTGATGAAATAGCGGCATCTTGTGATACTGATGCATATAAAGTAGAACAGATTAGACAACGTTTTGCATATTTAGAACCAGCTGGCATTGGTGCTATTGATTATAAGGAGTCATTTTTATTCCAATTAAATCAATATGATTTAGATGATGAATTAAGTATTTTACTTAGTGCACTTATTTTAAAATTTGAAAATATTGAGAGTTTTTTGGACAATAAAAGAATTCATGATGCTAAAGAGATTTTACAACATCTTAAAAATCCACCAGCATTAGAGTATATGGAAAATGATAAACAAATTTTACCTGATTTAAAAGTTGAGTATAAAGATAATGGTTATGTGATAAAAATGAATAATACTTTTTATCCAGATTTAGAGGTAACTCAGGTTAGTAAATATGATAATTTTGCTAAACAAAAATTTAAAGAAGCAAGAGAATTGGTAAAGTTATTAGATTTACGTAAAGCTACACTTTATAATATTACACTTGTATTATTAGAAGAACAACATTCATTTTTTATGGGCGGAAAATTGAAACCACTAAGGCTTCAAGATGTAGCAGATAAATTAGGTTTTAATGAATCTACAATTTCAAGGGCAATTAGTGAAAAATATTTAGAGTATGAATATGGAGTGTTGAGTTTTAAAGAGTTTTTCTCAAATGCTATAGGAGACATTTCAACGTCTGAGATTAAGGATTTTATAAGACGGCTTGTTGCAAGTGAAGATAAGGATAAACCACTTAGCGATAAATATCTTCATGAAAAAATTGAAGAGCGTTTTAATGTGAAGATGGTAAGAAGGTCAATAGCTAAGTATCGTCAAGAGTTAGATATTGCCTCTTTTAAAGAGCGTAAATTTTTGTATAAACTTCAAATGCTTTAAAAATAGAACATTACAACAGATGTGCAAAAACCATTTTGAATTATTGGTATGGCTAAAAATGAATCAGCTATAAGCTCTTTTTCACCATGAAATTTATCACCTAAAACTGGACGACCTGTTTTCCAAGCTTTACCAGCAATTGAACTTTGTTTATCTAGTCTAGTTAATTTATAATGTTCTGTTAAATCTATTTTATCAGATGAAATTCCATCCCTAAAAATTAAGGCTTCAGCTGTTTCATCGGGAATCCAAACTTCAAAACGATTTGCAATTGGTGTATCTTTTGCAGAGAGAAAAGTCATTACATAACCATCTTCTTCATTTATCCATGATGGAATTGCAATTGCTGTTGTTAACCCCTCTTTTTTAGCTTTTGTTGCACGTAAAAATGTAGCAGATTCTCCTAAATCTTTTATTATGAATGGCATTGATGTACTCCAAACTGTTCCTGGTAATCCTTGTCCTTTCATAATTTTTATACTTTTTGAAATCCATGCAAAATTATCCATTTTCCCATAGTAACCATCAATCAGTTCCATTTCATAGCTACGTTCTGGATTTTTGCCCCATAACTCTATTGCACCGTGATTATCATTTATATCGCTGCATAAAAATACAACAACAGCTGTAAGGTATTCGCCCGCAAAAATAGGCATTGCAATAGCAGCTGTTAAATCTATTTTAAGAGCCTCATCTGTACGTTTAAAGTATGAATCTTTGAGTGAAGATAAGACAATTGGACGCTGTTTTGCCCATGCTTTTCCAGGGAGACCTTCATTATATTTAAATACTATTTTTTCACTATAATCTTGAAATTTTCTTTTTGATTCATACAATCCACTAACTAAAGATAACTCAGTTTTGTCATAATTTGGTTCCCAAATTTCTGTAGCTTTTATAAAATTTTTCATTCTTTACCTTAATATAATTTAACTCACAGGCGTATCTGTACTTTCATAATGGTTTTTTTGCAAATTACTATGAGTAGCTACTTTTGATTTTTTTAATGCTAACTCATTTTTTTCACCTGTACGTACCCTCTCAACTTCTAAAACAGGGGTAACCCATATTTTGCCAGAACCATGTCCTATATCTTGAGTATTTACTCTGATTGCCTCTTTCGCACTCTCTTTAAATGTGTCATTTGATACAACAATATCAACTCTTATTTTTTCATCAAGGTCAATATTATTTTTATTTTTTATAAAACTCAAACCACCTTTTCCAATAACATTACTTACTGTTACACCCTCAATTTCTCTTTCATATAGCTCTTGTAGAACATCATCTAGTGAATTTTTTTTAAAAATAGCAGTAATTAAATACATTTTTAAATCCTTTAATTATATAAGTTTTTATTAAAATATATAAATGCATTTTTTGTTCTATATTGGTAATGTATAGTACCATTTTAATATTTATTTTCTTAGAACAATAATTGCATTTAATAATTTATACATTTAAAACATATCTTTAATAAGGATTTTAACGTGGCAAGAAATGATTTAATAGGTGGTGCTCTTTGGGAAGAGTATTCACAAGAAGTTCAAAGACGTATGGATAATCCATTTAACATGGGTGAGATAACTGAAAGTGAAGTTGGAAGTGATAGATTAATAATTGCTGACTTTGGTGCTGAGAGTTGTGGTGATGCAGTTAGACTGTATTGGCAAATTGACCCTAAAACTGATGTTATTAAAAAGAGTAAATTTAAAAGTTTTGGATGTGGTACTGCTATAGCATCATCTGATATGATGGCTGAATTGTGTATGGAAAAAACTGTTGATGATGCTTTGAAAATTACAAATATAGATGTTGAAAAAGCTTTACGTGATGAAGATGAAATTCCAGCAGTTCCAGGACAGAAGATGCACTGTTCTGTTATGGCATATGATGTAATTAAAAAAGCAGCTTCATTATACAAAAATGTTGATATGGATAGTTTTGAGACTGAATATATAGTTTGTGAGTGCGCTCGTGTATCACAAGATACTCTTAGAGAGGTTATTAAACTCAATAAATTAACAACAGTTGAAGAGATTACAGATTATACAAAAGCTGGTGGATTTTGTAAGTCGTGTATAAAACCAGGAGGACATGAAACTAAAGATTTATATTTAGTTGACATGTTAGCTGATATAAAAGAGGAGATCAATGCTGAAGAGAGAACTCGTAAAATTATAGAGGCAAAAGGTGATGGCACGTTTAATTCAATGAGCCTAGTTCAAAAAATAAAATCTGTTGAATCTATCTTAGAACAATATATACGTCCTACACTTAAAGCTGATGGTGGAAATGTAGAATTAATTGACATACAACCTGTTGATGATGTTTTTGAAGTATTAATAAAATATCAAGGTGAGTGTATTAGTTGTTCTATGAATACAACTACAACACTAGCTGGAATAGAAGATATGCTCAAATTTAAGTTAAAAGCTCAAATAAAAGTTATAGTAACATAATGTCATTTGCAACAAAAGAGGGGACGTTTAGTTATCTAAAACAGTTTCCTAAATATAGTAAAGATTTTTATAGATTTGATGGTGAACTATTTATATCGTCTATTGGACTTGGTACATTTCGTAAAGAGCCTTATAGAGAGGAGAATTATGTAGTTAACTATAAAGATTCCATAAAAATGGCAATATTAAATGGAATTAATCTTATCGATACTGCTATTAATTATAGATATCAAATTAGTGAACGAGAAATAGCAGAAGCGTTAAATGAACTTTTTTTTGAAAATAAAGCAAGAAGAGAGCAACTTGTAATTACATCTAAAGCTGGATTTTTACCATTGGATTTTCCATTTCCAGAAAATCCATATGAGTGGATTGAAAGTAATGTTATTAATAAAGGGCTAGCGACAAAAGATGACATTATCGTAGACCAACACTGTATGACACCAAGTTATTTGAGGTGGAGTGTTGAAAAATCTCTAAAAAATCTTGAACTAGAGACTATAGATATTTTCTTTTTACATAATCCTGAAATGCAATTAGGATATATTGATTATACTTCATTGAAAGAAAAAGTTCAAAAAGCTTTTGAACTTTTTGAACTTTTAGTTAAAGAAGGTAAAATCAAATATTATGGAATTGCTAGCTGGAATGGATTTTTATATGAAGATAGTCATACAGAATATTTAAGTTTAAAGGATATGGTAGATATTGCTATAGAAGTTGGTGGTAAGGATAATCATTTTAAATATATACAAGCACCATATAACATTGCAAAATCAGAAGCATACACATTTTCAAACCAGATAGCTCCAGATGGAAGATATTATACTTTGATGCAAGCAATTCAGGGTTTTGGTTTAAAAATGATAGGTTCATCTTCGCTTTTACAGATGAATGTTTTTAAAAGAAAATTTAATCCAAATATTGCAAATTTGCTTGGAACAAGTGATTTTAATGATGTACTTAGTGCATTACAATTTGCAAGAATGGGTAGTGTTGTTAGTTCATTATTTGGTGCTGTAGATCCAAAGCATGTTGAAGATAATCTATTACTTTCATATCTACCAAATACACCTATTGAAAATATGAAAAAGATTTTTGGAAATAGTGTATGATTTACGACATTATTGTAGTTGGTAGTGGAATAGCTGGGCTTTATGCTGCATTATATGCTAAGAGAGCTGGATTTAATGTTGCAGTTTTAGCAAAAGGCAATCCTTTTCGCTCTAATTCATCAGTAGCATCTGGTGGGATAAATGCAGTAATTAACCTAGGTGAGTATGATTCAGTTAAAAAGCATATAAATGATACAGTTAAAGGTTCTGATGGATTATCACACGTTTCTAATATTGAAAAGATGTGTAATGAAGCTCCAAATATTATCAATGAGTTAAGAGATTTAGGTGTTGCATTTGATAGTGATGAGGATGGAAATATTGAACAAAGGCCATTTGGTGGTGCAAGCTCAAATAGAACATGTTATATAGCAGATAGAACTGGTGCATCAATTGTTCAGACGCTATTACTAAAATGTAGAAGTGAGGGTGTTCATATACTTTCAAATCACAAGTTTTTAAATATTACAAAATATAAAGGAAAATTATCAGGTGTCACTATTCTTCGTAGACGTGACTCACAAGTAATAGCCTTTGCTTGTAAATCTTTAGTTCTTGCTGGTGGTGGGTATGCTGGGATATTTAGAGGGCATACAACAAATTCTCAAGAGAGTTCAGGCGATGTTTTAGCAGCAGCACTTAGAGCTGATATGCGATTAAGTAATATGGAATTTGTTCAATTTCATCCAACAACTTTAGCCACAACTGGAGCTTTAATTAGTGAAGCTGTAAGAGGTGAGGGGGCATATTTAGTTGATGAAAATGAGGAGCGTTTTACAGATGAGTTAATGACAAGAGATAAATTATCTCGAGCAATAATTGAGCATATGCAACATGGGCATAAGGTTTATCTTGATTTAAGGCATCTTAGTTTGGAGACAATTGATAAAAAGTTACCATCAACTAAAAAAGTAGCTTTGAGTTCAGCTGGTATAGATGTTTCGACTGAATTACTTGAAATATCTCCATCTGCACACTATAGTATTGGTGGTATTTGGACAAGAGATGATACATCAACTGATTTAGAAAATGTTTACGCTTGTGGAGAGTGTGCTGTAACTGGTGTTCATGGAGCTAATAGGCTTGGTGGGAATTCACTACTTGAGGGTGCATATTTTGGACGAATTGCAGGAATTGAAGCTACTAGGTCTGCACATAAAAGAGAGTTTCAACCAATTGATTATACAGATGTTGAGAAAGAGACTCGAAGAGTTGAACATATTTTAAACGGTGAAAGTCTTTTTAATATTAATTCAATGAGAAAAAATTTAGGCGAGTCTCTTTTTAAGAATGCAGGGGTATTTAAAAATGAGGAATCATTATTAAAAGCTATAGAGTATACAAATTATCTTATTGGAAAACAGTATGGATTACATTGTGTTAATAAAGAGGTAAATAATAATGTAGAACTCTCTTCAATAATTGAGTTTAAAAATAGCTTACTAATTTCAGAAGCTATGTTACTTTCTGCATTTAGTAGAAATGAGAGTAGAGGGGTACATTATAGAAGTGATTATCCACAAAAGAGTGATAAACTATATGATGCAGCTTCATATGTTAGGCAAATTAATCATGATTATTTAAAAATTTCATTTGAGAATGTAGAGCAAAATAATATTTGGTATAATCTAAAAAAAATATTACATTTTAATTAAAGGAGAGGTAATGGCAAAAGTAATGTTACGTGAAAATGATGAGGGCAAAGTGCTATTTTATGTAGCTAAAAAAGATATGGAAGAGATAATAGAGACTATAGAGTTTGATAGTGATGAGAAGTGGGGTGGGAATGTGAACCTTACAAATGGAGATACATGGTTTATAGAACCAGTAGCAAAAAAGCTTCCAAATGAAATTACTGCAAAAATTATAACTCGCGGTGATTCATAACATATATAACTGTAAAGAATTCTGTGTTAATTACATAGAATGGAAATAGTACGAAAGTAGAAATGGACTTTGTAACACAAATACCAACTCATAAATATGCTTTATATGTCGGTATTTTTTACAAGGGATGATAGAAATAATATCGGCAGCTATATTTTATACTTTAGTTTGATTATTAAAATAACTACTTTGTTATTGATTATATGTTATTAGTTCATTAACTATGGGTGTCGATATTGTTCTTAAGTTGAAAGTTAATACACTTATAGCTTTTGACTATTTCAATATTTCCCTTTTTAAGTTTTCTTACATTAGCTCAAGTAACTTGCTTGGGCTTGGTTTATCTGTTAACATTTATAAAATGAGTGAAAAAAATAATAGATACCTCACCAAGCATATTTAATCATAGCCTGAATTGTATTTGATTTTACGTTAGCTCTAAAGTTAATGTTATGTGGATTTTGTTTGTAGTAGTTCCATTCGGCTCCTATATAAAGGCTTTGAACTTTAAAGTATTTCGATACATCAAATAAAAATTGATTCTGCATTAAAAAGTCATCTTCAGTCCAGTCTATAAATCCATAAATATGAAAAATATTATATATACTTTTAGTTTTGTAAAATGGAGATAATTGATAGGTATTATCACCAACATTTTGATTTTTCTTATATATATTTACTCCAAATGTATCAAAGCCATATACATCTAAATTACTTCCTAGACCAAATAAATAAGCATTGTAGTCATTACCAGCGTTATATTGAAATGCTAAATATAGCTCTTTTACGAATGAAAAACTTAAATCAGTTGAGGTAATTTTGCTTATATTTAGTCTAGGAGCAATTTCCATGTAGGTGGCTGTCTTATTGTTATGATATTTAAATTTATCATCAGCAATGCTATGATCAATAAAACCATAAATATCTCCATAACTATATGAACTAAAATGGTCAATAGTTAAAGTTGATTTTCCACCATTACTAGTGTCAAAAATGTAGCTGTTGTTATTGAAGTTTCCATAGAGTAGTTGAATGCTTGTTATAGAAAAAGCAAAAACATTTGATGCTAAAAGGGTGATTAAGATTAATTTTTTCATAATATTTTTTCCTTAATGCTTAAGTACTCCATCAATTCCAATACCAGTTTGAGAACGTAGATATTGGCTCTCATATGCTTTAATCTCTTTTTTTGCATTATCGCTCTTATCTGTAATTGAGAAGAACCAGATTGAGATAAATGCCATAGAGACAGAAAATAGTGCTGGGTATTTGTATGGGAATATCGCTTCATTATTGTCAAAAATTTGAACCCAGACAATTGGCCCTAAAATAACAAGTAATACAGCAGTAGCTAGTCCAATTGAACCACCAATAACAGCCCCTTTTGTAGTTAACTTTTTCCAATACATTGAAAGAAATAGTACTGGAAAGTTTGCAGATGCTGCGATTGCAAATGCTAATCCTACAACAAAAGCGATGTTCTGTTTTTCAAATGCTATTCCCATCATGATTGCTATTAGTCCAAGAATAATTGTTGCGATTTTAGAAATTTTCATTTCAGTTTTACTATCTGCATTACCATCTTTAAATACAGATGAATATAGATCATGTGAGATAGCAGATGCACCAGCTAGTGTTAGTCCAGAGACAACAGCTAAAATTGTAGCAAATGCAACAGCTGAGATGAAACCTAAAAACAGATTACCACCAACTGCATGAGAGAGGTGAATAGCTGCCATATTATTTCCACCTAAAATTGGATAACTACCATTTAGAGCTTGCTTAACGCCGTCGATATATATAGGGTTCTTATAAACTAGCACTATTGCACCAAAACCTATTATAAAGGTTAATATATAGAAATAACCAATGAAGCCTGTAGCATAGAATACAGACTTTCTTGCCTCTTTTGCATCATTAACTGTAAAAAATCGCATAAGTATGTGTGGCAGTCCTGCTGTCCCAAACATAAGGGCAATTGCTAGAGATATTGCAGATATTGGATCACTTACTAATCCACCAGGACTCATAATTTCAATACCTTTTATTTCAGTTGCAGCTTTAAATAGTGTGTTAAAATTAAAGTTAAAATGTTCTATGACAGCTAGTGCCATAAAAGTTGCACCTGAGAGTAGTAGAAATGCTTTAATTATCTGTACCCATGTAGTTGCTAACATTCCTCCAAATGTAACATAGAGAATCATTAGTACTCCGACTAATATAACGGCAATTTCGTATTGAAGGCCAAAAAGAAGCTGAATAAGTTTACCAGAGCCAACCATTTGAGCTATTAGGTATAAAATTACTGTTGCAATTGAACCAGATGCTGCTAATATTCGTATTGGTACTTGTTTTAGTCTGTATGATGCAACGTCTGCAAAAGAGTATCTTCCAAGGTTACGTAATTGCTCTGCAATTAAAAAGAGAATTATTGGCCAGCCAACTAAGAATCCAATAGAGTATATAAGCCCATCATAACCTTTTAAGTATACTAATCCAGAAATTCCTAAAAATGAGGCAGCTGACATGTAGTCTCCTGCGATTGCTAAACCATTTTGAAAACCTGTAATTGCACCACCTGCTGTATAAAAGTCTTTTGCTGTTTTTGTACGTTTTGCTGCCCAGTATGTGATACCAAGCGTAGCACCAACAAAAATTAAGAACATTACTATTGCTGAAATATTTAAAGGTTGCTGTTTAACTTCACCAGATAATGAATCTACTGCTAGTAGTAAACTTGGTATTGAAAGTGAAAATAGTAGTATAAATTTTATCATTATTCTCTACTTTCTAAATTTTGTTTTATTTTTGTAGTTAATGTATCAAACTCTCCATTAGAACGTCTAACATAGATTCCAGTAATAATAAAAGAGAAAACTATTATAAATATTCCAATTGGTATTCCAATTGTAGTCACACTGCTAGAATTAATTGGTATTGCAAGAAGTGATGGCTTAAATGCAATTGTCAAAATAAATGCAAAGTAAATAACTAAGATTGATATAGTCAATTTCCATGCAAACTTAGTACGTTTTTCTATTAACTCTTTAAAATTCGGGTCATTTTTAACGATTTTTGAATCTACTTCTTTCATAAGTATACCTCTATTTTAGAAAATTATATATTTTTTTATGTATATCTTCCACTTTTTTTGTAGCATCAATTAAAAGTAACTCAATCTTTAGAATATTTGCTATATTTTTCATCTGTTCTTGAACATCAATCATATACTTTATACCGCGCTTTTCTATACGATCATGATTTTTTTCGCCAAGCCTTTTTATGAGTTCATCTTCTGTTATCTCAAAAAGAATTACTCTATTTGGCATTGTATCTTCAAGTGCAAATTTATTTAACTCAATGAGCCATTGAAAATTAAATTGCTTTAAGCTTAGTGCGTAGGCAATGCCTGAAATAAAAGAGCGATCACTTATTATTAGTGAGTTAAGATTAGGTTTTATAACCTCATTAAAGTGAGTACTTCTATCTGCCAAAAATAGAAACAGCTCTGTTTTTTCATCTAGTTTTTTAGAATTAAGTAAAGATTGACGTAAAATTGTACCAAATTCTGTACCTCCTGGTTCTTTTGTAATGATTGCATTAGGAAATTTATCTTTAAGAAGTTTTATCTGTGTACTTTTGCCTACAGTATCAACGCCTTCTAATACTACATACATCTAAATGTCTTTTATTTGTTGCCACATCTCTTTAGGTAGTAGATGTCTAGCATCTCCACCGTGGCTTAGAATTGATCGAACAATTGAAGAGCTTACAAAACTTTGTTCTAAGCTTGGCATAAGGTATATACTCTCAAAACCATCAAGTAGTGATCTGTTTGCAAAGTTTAGTTGTAGTTCATACTCAAAATCACTTACAGCACGTAAACCTCTAATGACATAACGACAATTTTTCTCTTTCATTACATTTACAAGTAAAGTATTAAAAGTCATGACTTTTACATTCTTAAATTTACTAATGGAAGCTTCTACAAAGTTAAGTCTTTTTTCTAAACTAAACATAGGTTGTTTAACTTCAGATGTTGCAATTGCTACTAGAACATTATCAAAAAGTTTTGACGAACGTTCTATAATATCTAAATGTCCATTAGTGATTGGGTCAAATGTTCCTGGGTAAATTGCAGTTTTGTTCATTAGCTCTCTTTCCATCTTTTATAGAGGTTATGTTCAATATCTAGTAAGTCAAACCATTTTCCAATAACAAAGTTCTCCATTTTATCTAAAGAGTTTTGTTCTGAATAGTATGCCATGACAGGAGGAGCAATAATAGCTCCAATTTGAGATAATTTTTGCATATTCTCAAGTGCAATAGGGCTAAATGGTAGTTCTCTGGGAGCTAAAAGTAGTACTCTTCTCTCTTTAATCATCACAGAAGCTGCTCTTGTTGTGAGAGTGTCTGCAATTCCATGTGCAATTTTTGCTAGAGTGTTCATACTACAAGGTGTAATAATCATTGCATCGCACTTAAATGACCCAGATGCAATGCTTGCTGCTATATTCTCATCACTATGTATAACTATGTTTTCTTCTTTTTCTAATACAACATTTGCATTATCTGAAAGAATTAAATGTTTTTCAATACTAAATGGGAGTGAATTTAAAGTTTTAAGACCTAAGTTTACACCACTTGCACCACTAATAGCTAAGATGATTCGTTTCATAACGATGCTTTCCCCTTATCTATAATTTTTACATCTAGTCGCGTGCCATCTGATTTTTTAACTGGTATTATATCGCTTAGTGAGCCATCTTTTAATGCTTTTGTTTCAAGTTCTATATGTACTGAACCATCATTGAGTTGCACCCTTACTCTCTCACCTCTACGTATAAGAGGAGTTTTTTTGACATGTTGAGCTGTAATGATTGCATCTTTTTTAATATTTCTTGCACTCATTACTTGACCTAGTGAGACATTTTGCAGTGGAATTGAGTTAAAGTTTTTAAAAGTTATTTCATCATCATATGTATTATAGGCATTTATACTATTTTTATTTTTAATATTTTCTTTAGCTTTTATGACTGCTATAGTTGCTTTTATTTTATATGTAAAAAAATGGCGATTATTATTTGCTTTAATGTAGAATGTTCCACTACTTTTATGTAAGTTTGAGGGTTTTATGACTATTTTATAGTTTTTTGGAAGTTCTGTTAGTTTGCATCTACATATTAAAGATATTGACTCTATTTTGATAGTTGGTAGTGCTTTTTTAAAGAGTGTTGCTAAATCATCTTTTAAAATTTCTGTATCTATATTTTCAGTTTTTATAAATGTGACAATTCCAGTTCTATTTGTTTTAACATCTATACTGTGTAGCTCAAACTCATTAATCAGTTTTTGAGAATTTATTTTAAAACGTTCAGAATGTTCAGGGATGCTTAAGAGAAAAAAGTTACTTTTAATATCTTTAAATAGATGTTTTGCATAAACATCATTTGTCTCTATATTGTAAGATTCTTGAAGTTGAAAGCTTTGCGCAATCAGTATAGTACTTAATAGAAGTTTTGCAACTATTAATTTCATAAAGTGGTTTTTATTTTGTACATTTTTGCAATATTTTTGCATTCAGGAATATTTTTTAAAGTTCCTATTTGTAGCAATCTAGTAGCCTTATCTATACTTTTAGGTACACCTCTACCCTCAATATATAGTAATGCTAAAGGACAAGATGCTTTTTCAAAACCACCAGACACACTTTTTTGTAGCCAAATTGATGCTTCTGTACTATTTTGTTTTGTACCCTCACCAAGTAGTAACATCACCCCTAAGTAGTATTGTGCTCCTGGGTGTCCTGTCATTGAACATTTAAAGAATCCACCAAATGCACGTCTGTGATTTTTTTTTACTCCATGCCCGAAATAACGCATTTGTGACATTGCATATGTTGCTTTGACATTTCCACTTTTTTCAAGAGGTTCTAAAATAGCAATGGCAGTTTTATAATCACCTTTGTTGGCAGCATCTAGTGCAGTCTGTATATCTGAAGCAAATAGTAAAAATGGAATCAATAAAAATAGTAGTGTTTTCATGGTGTTATTATATCAAAAGTAGTGTGAAACAATTGTGAAACTGTAACTGTATAGAGATTATCATAAGTTTTAGAATATAAATTAATGCTAGTATCATATAATTTATAATTCTCGTTCATTTTGAGAGTAAAATTCTCGTTCACTCGCAAAATGAAGAAAACTTAAACGCTTAATTTTTGAGAGTGGAACGAGAAAAGTTTGTTATAAAAATCTCTCTAACACTTTTTTTCTTTCTGTGAACATTAGAGCCTAAAGTATAATCAAATTTCCTTGTTGATGTAATATTAAATTTTTTATATAGTTCTCTAATGAATGGGTCATCGTTATAACTAAGTAGAAGCTTACCTTGAATATTTGCTAAAGTATCTCTAAGTAAAATATGCTCCTCTTTACCAAATTCACCTGTATTTTTATAGTAGCTCTCAGTTCCAAAGTAAGGAGGGTCACAATAGAAAAATGCTTCTAATCTGTCATATTCTTTTATTAACTTTGTAAAGCTCATATTCTCAATGGTTACAAACTTTAATCTTTGTGACCATTTTCTGAAATCTTTATAAATATCTTTTGGACGTCTGCTCTTTGGCATTGCAAAGTTATCTCCTTTTGAACCAAAGCTCATGGAGAGCTGGTAGTAATAGAAAGCAGCTCGCTCAATATTGTTTCTTGGCTTGAGTGTTTTGTGTTTGATGTCTTTGAATATCTCACGACTAATTAGCAGTTGCTGTAGATAATCAGATAAGCTCTGTGGATTTGACTTAATGATGCGGTGAAGGTTCACCAACTCATTATTAATATCATTGACTATTTCAAGCTTTGATTTTGGCTTTCTGTAAAGCACAGATAACGCTCCACCAAATACCTCTATATAAGAAGAGTGTTCAGGGATAAGATCTACAATCTCATCAGCTAATTTTGATTTGCCACCAATCCAACCAAATGGTGCTTTAAGTTTTTTCTTTTGCATAAATGTTCTCCATATTTCATTTTGCAATCATTTTGGGGTGGTGGACTTTTTTGTTAGTAGAATTTCAGTGCAGTCATCAGGGGTGGTGGTTGCACCTGTTTAAATTTTAAGTGTCTGAAAAGCTAACATCATCATAAATAGAAGTTCTACCCTCAACATGGTCAGTTATTGTTCTTAAATTCATAAAGTTACCGCTACTATCAACATTCAAATCACCGCACTTAGTTGTATACCCTGCTATATGATTAG